>Ga0210396_10000138_pt1 | contig 129310 bp, 115 predicted proteins | sample IncBWH17OmetaG_FD_155466 | JGI IMG/M metagenome (GOLD analysis project Ga0210396, IMG submission 155466) | Forest soil microbial communities from Barre Woods Harvard Forest LTER site, Petersham, Massachusetts, United States - Inc-BW-H-17-O ...
ATTTTCTTGAAACGGTACACGGATTTACAGCGCGCTCAGCCGAGCGCGGAAGCACAACCGGCGGGCCAGCGAATGCGAAGCGTATCTCGGTGAACGCGGATTGGACGGGCGCGTATGCCATAACCGAGAAGCTGCGGATCCTTGATTTTTTCCGTTATGACAACTGGCGCATCCCCGGCATGTGGGACACGGCCGAAACCGCTGTGTACGGAACGCCTTCACCCGGGCCAGGTGTTGTAGGCCTGTTGCTATCGCCCGGAGTGTTCAACCCGGCGAACTGCACGGCGGCCCTCAAATACAACCAGCCAACCTGTCCGCAACACACGACTAGCTCCGCCGCCGATGTGACCAACGAAATCGCATCGCAGTTCCTTGCGCAGAACATCAAGTCGAATACACTCGAGCTCAAATACGATTTCAACAGGCGATACAGCGCACGCATCGGCTATCTATACACAAACCGGAAGATCGCCAGTGAGAGCGCGGTGTTTGACACCGGAGAGTTCTATTTTCCGGGTGGGGTTGCGGGAACGGCAGCGAACCATTTTTTGGCGGCACGCGGCGATTGCGCCTTGGTTGGCGGAGCTCTACCCGCCGCTTGCACGCTTTTGACAACGGGCGCTTTTGCGGGTGCGGTTGTGGAAGGTTCGCCGACTAACCCTATTCCAGAGGCCGGGAACGATACGGCTCGCAATATCACTTCCATCAACGAGCAATCGCTGTTGCTGGGCTTCAACGCTCGTCCGATCGACGCACTGCGGATCAATGGCGATTTTGAATTTGGCTACAACGATCAATCGTTTACGCGGATCGATCCCCGGCAAGTGCAGTCTTATAAGATCCATGCTAAGTACAAACCGAAGGCGTGGGCGAATCTGGATGGCGCGGTTGAGATTCATGAAAACCGCGACAACGTTGCTACCGTGGACAACCTGGAGCACGACCGGTCGTACAGCTTCGCCACGATATTGACAGCGAGTCCCCGCTTGTCCGTCGATTTCGGGTACAACTACTGGGACGTCTACACCCAATCGATCATCTGTTTTGCGTACTCGCAGACTTCCGCAAACCCCACGCCCCCACCTGCTACTGTCGTTGCGTCCGCATTCCCCCCGGGTGTGCCGGAGCTGCCAACGGGACCGGCGTGTCCGATTACAGGTGCGTCATCGCCTCTGGGGGCGCTATCAACGTACAGCAGTACGGATCATTTTGCACACGCCGCCATGATCTGGAAACCCATGAAGCGAGTGACGGCGATGTTGGGCTACGGCGGCAGCTTTGTCCGCGGCAACACGATTTTCCTGAACCCGCTCACGCCTTCCGGCACGCTGGATTTCAACTACCAGCGGCCGTACGCGTCGATTGCGATCGATATCGCTCGAGGGCTCAGCTACAAGATGTCTTGGAACTATTACGGGTTCAACCAGGCGGGGAGCACGAACCCTTTTGGACTCGCGGCGATCCAGTCGCAGGATTTTAACGGGAGCAATGCCACATTTTCGTTCCGGTATTCGTTTTGAGCGGAACGCGACATAGGCGCCAAGGTTTGCGAGTTGCATTCTAGAGTTTGAGCAACATCATTTCTGGAGGAAATATGAATCGACACACGAAACGTATGGGCAAGGGAACCTTGGGGCTTTTGCTTTGCGCGGCATTCGGTATTTTAGCGCTGCCTGCGAAGGCACAGACCGGCGGAGAGGCTCTCTACAAAGCAAAATGCGTGGCCTGTCATGGCCCCGACGGAAAAGGAGAAACCTCTGTCGGCAAGGCTAACAAGATCCGGGATCTCGGTTCCGCGGATGTGCAAGCGCAAACTGACGATGTGATCGCCGGAATCATCGGCAGCGGCAAAGGCAAGATGCCAGCGTATGGCAAAAGCCTGAAGCCGGATCAGATCAAGGAACTCGTGGCTTACATTCGCAGCTTGAAGAAGTGAGAAGCCAGCTGAGTCCCGAGTTCAATGCCGACAATCGCGATCGTAATTCTCATTCTGTTCAGCGCGGTGCTCGCGGGAGTTATTGTTTTGCGTCCCGCGATTACGGCAAGCAGCGCCGGGAAAATTCTTGCTTTCGGCGTGCTTTTCTTTTTGCCGGTCTTTTCGCTCGTGGCTGGCATGGAAAATGAAATGCGGCGCTCCGAAAGCACCGCCTTTTGCCTCTCTTGCCACATCATGGAGCCTTACGGTAAGAGCCTGCATATCGATGACCCTTCGTATCTTGCCGGGGCGCATTATCAGAATCATCGCGTTCCCGCAGACGAAGCCTGCTACACCTGCCACACGGACTACGCTATGTTTGGCACGTTTAAAGCGAAGCTCGGGGGCTTGCGGCATCTTTATATCTACTATCTCGGAACACCGCCGTTGGCGCAGGACATCAAGCTTTACAAGCCGTTCAACAACCGCGAGTGTCTGCATTGCCATCTTGGCGCGCGTTCTTTCGAGCAGGGCGCTACTCACAATGCGGACCCGGCAACGCTGCCCGCGATGAAGGCGAACACATTGTCCTGCATTTCGAGCGGATGCCACGATGTGGTTCACAATGTGGGTCGTTGGGGAGGCAAAGTGAAGTTCTGGGATGGAGGCAGCTGATGCGCCCGGGCGACTCCATGGCGCGGCGGCTCCGCATTTCGGGAATCCTTGTGATCCTCGGGCTGCTTGTTGAGGCGCTGTGTCTGGTGTGGTCAAGGCCGATCGCGTTCGTCGTGCTTGTGTGCATTGGTGGCGCGCTCATTGGGCTTGGAGTCTTGGTTTTTCTGTACTCGCTTGTATCTAGCGCCCCTCACACGGCGCACTCTTCTGCTGCGATCCACGAAAAAAAGTAAGGCCAATCGAGGATTTGGGCAACCGGGGGCGGAGTGGCCGGGGAAAGCCGGCCCTTACAACGTATCAAGGGCGTTTAGGACAGAGTGCTCTGCAGGACTTCTCGCAACAATTCCTGTTTTGGCTGGCTGAGTTTTTTTCCGTGCTCGGTCAGGTAGAAAACGTCGATGGCTTTCTGGCCTTCCGTGTCGATCAGCGCGACGTCAATGTTGCAGCCGAGGCGAGCGAGCGCAGAGCCGACGTCATACAACAAGCCTGGACGGTCCTGCGCCATGATTTCGAGCAAGGTGCTGTGCGCCGAGGAGGTATCGTCATAGCCGATGCGTGTTTCGACGGCAACCTTGGGCGGTCTTGCTTTGCTGGCGCTTTCGCGGCCTTTCAGCAGCGGTTCGAGCGGCGCTTTTCCGTTCACGATGTCCGCGAGGCTTCTCTGGAAGCGCGCGATTTCGCTGGGGTTCAGCTCGAGGGTGTGGTGCAGATCGACAAATTGAAAGGTGTCCAGCACGACGCCTGCGGCGTTCGCAAAGGCGTCAGCCTTTACGATGTTCATGCCCCAGCCGGCGAGTACGCCGGAGATGGTCGCAAACAGCGCGGGCCGATCGGCAGTCAGCAGTGTCAGCGAGAAAGAATGGTGGCGCGCTTTCAGTTCGGTCTGCACGGGCTCGTCGCCCAATTTTTGGTAGAGCAGGAAGTGAGCGGCAATCTCTGGAGCAGAGTGGACGGCGCGATAACGGCGCGGGAAGCCTTCGAGGAAGCGCTCCACCTCGCGCTTGTCCGCGCTGCCGGCCTGGCTGCTTACTTGTTCGAGCAAAGATACTTCCTCGGAAGCGTGCAGGCGGTCGCGGTCCAGAGTGCGGCTGAAGTGGTTCGAAGTGGCGACGAAGAGCTGCCACAACATTTCGGCTTTCCAGGGCGTCAAAGCTTCCGGGTTCACGGCGTGGATGTCGGCGTAGGTCATCAGGCACAATCGCTGCAGGCGCTCCTGCGTCGTCACCGTTTCCGCGAACATGGAAACCGTTCCTGGATCGAAAATGTCGCGGCGCTGCATGGTCTCCGACATGTCCAGGTGATGCTCGATGAGAAAATGAACTTCGTCTGTTTCGTACGCGGAGAGGCGCAGGCGCGCGGCCGCGCTCTCGAGCGCTTCGAGGCTGCCGGTAACGTGATTTTCCACGGGCATGCCCTTGCCCACGTCGTGGAGCAGAAGCGCGAGGATGAGGAGATCGCGCCGGTCGACGGTTTTCCAGAGTTGGCGGAAATGAGCGGCGCGCTCATCCGGTGGCTCGGCGAGCTCTTGCAGATGTTCGATCGTGCGGAGGGAATGCTCGTCGACCGTGTAGCGATGATAAAAGTCACGCACCACCAGGGAATCGATGGCTTTAAATTCAGGCAAGACTTCCATCAGGAGAGAAAGGCGCTGCATGGGCCGGAGCGCCATGCTGGGATAATCGGCGGCGAGAATTTCGCGCAGCGTAGCCCAATTTATTTGGATGTTTTTCTGGGGCAGCTCGGGATGTTTCAGGATGTAAAAGATGGCGCGTTCCGCTTCGCGGCTCAGCGGGATGCCGGTTCGCGCGGCTTCCGTGAACAGCGCGAAGGTCACGGCGCGGTCGGAAAGAGCCGGCTCGTCCACCACCTCCAGTAGGCCGTCGCGCACCGCAAATGGTTTTGCTTTGCCGGATTCTGAGCGGGCGCTGCGCGCTGCGCTAAAAAATCGTTCGCGAAAAGTCAGTTGCGCCGCTGGTTTTTGCTCGATGTAGCGCAGCAGCAGGCGGTTGAGGATACGGGCTTGGCGGAAATACAAGCGCATCCACTCTTCCGGGCTGCGCTTTGCACCGCGCGCTGCGCCGCTCGCTACTCCCAGTGAGCGTTCCGCAGCGGCGGTTTGCAGCTCGTACGTCAGAGTATTGTCGTTACGGCCGTTGCTGTAATGCAGGAAGCAGCGGATAGCGCTGAGAAAATCGACCGCGTTGGCGGCGAGTTCTTCTTCGCCGGCGCTGTTGCGCAAGCTGTCTCTCTGTCCGTTGTCGATCTGCTTCAGCCACGCCGCAGCCTGGTAATCGCGGAGTCCTCCCGGCGCATCTTTGACGTTTGGCTCCAAATGATAAATTGTGTTTCCGTACCGCGCATGCCGCTCTTTGGTCAGTTTGGTCAGTTCTGCGAGCATGAAGGGCCGCGCCTGCTTTTCCGGTCCGGCGAGGATTTTTTTGGTGAGCCGATCGAAAAGCTCTTCATCGCCGGCCAGAAACCTGCGGTCCAGAAGCGCCAGATGAAACTCGGCGTTGTCTTCTTCGATGCGTTTGCATTCCTCGATCGTGCGGCCGGCGGAGCTCACGCGAAAACCGAGGTCCCACAACGTACGGGAGAAATCCGCAATCAGCGGGCGAAACTCCGCTTCAGCTTTTTCGTTGCCGAAAAGAAAAAGGATATCCAGATCCGAGTAAGGGAAGAGCAAGCGCCGCCCGTATCCCCCGAGGGCAACCAGGCTGAGCCCTTGCGGTTCCGTGTTATGGACGCGCAGAACCTCGCCGAAAATCTGCTGAGCGGTTTTGTCCGCGAGCGCGCAAAGCGCTTGCAGGGTTTCTTGCGCGCTTCCGCCCGCTTCAAATTGGCGGCGAATGCGTTGCCGTTCGTCCTCGGCCTGTGGTCCGAGGACGGACAAGGGAGTTAAAGAGCCTTGCATGGTTTTTGCGGGCCGGTTGGCCGGATCAAGTCCTGGAGCTGCGGTCGTCACGTCATTCAGAGCGCGTTTTCGCCGCGCTCCTCGTTACGGATCCGGATGGCTTCCTCAACCCGTGATAGGAATATTTTACCGTCGCCAATCTTTCCTGTCTTGGCCGTCTTCAGTATTGTGTCCACGGCACGCTGGACGAGAGGATCCGGAAGGACCATTTCGAGTTTGAGCTTGGGCAGCAGGTCCACGGTGTATTCGCGGCCGCGGTAGACTTCGGTGTGGCCTTTTTGGCGGCCGTGGCCGCGGACTTCGGTGACGGTCATTCCCTCGATGCCAATTTCGCGCAACGCATCTTTCACGGATTCGAACCGCGAGGGCTGAATGATTGCCTCAATTTTCATCATGAAGGTTTCTGCTCCGCCCAATGCCAGAAGCTGCCGTGCTAATCATTCTCATGACCCTTTCACGACTCGAGGTTGTAGGCCTCTTCGCCGTGTTGGGTGATGTCCAGACCTTCGATCTCCTCGGTTTCGGTCACGCGCACACCGGTAATCATATCCGTTATTTTCAGCAGAACGATGGTTCCGATCAATGCGAAGCCCCAAGCAATCAACACGCCTACAAGCTGGTTGCCGAGTTGTCCCCAGTGTCCGTCCATTCCACCAACGGGTTTGCCCACGCCGAAAATCGGATTGATCACTTGTTGCGCGAAGACGCCGGTCAAGAGTGCGCCGATGGTTCCACCGGCACCGTGCACTCCGAAAGCGTCCAACGCATCATCATAGCCGAAGATCGATTTTACTTTCGTCACCATCCAGTAGCAGACGAAGCCGGCGATAAATCCAATCGCTAGAGCGGGCATCGGTCCTACGAATCCGGCAGCCGGCGTGATTGCGACAAGCCCGGCAACTGCGCCGGAGATTGCGCCGAGAGCGCTTGGGCGGCCGTTCTTGATCCACTCTGCAATGCTCCAACTTATTGCGGCTGCGGCGGTGGCCATGTGCGTGGCGACAAACGCGCTCGTCGCCAGCGAGTTTGCGGCCAGCGCGCTTCCAGCGTTAAAACCAAACCATCCAACCCACAACAAGCACGCGCCGATGAAACTTAAGACCAGAGAATGAGGCGGCATGGGCTGCCTCGGATAGCCGGTGCGTTTTCCGAGGTAAAGCGCGCACACCAGTGCGGACACTCCGGAGCTGATGTGCACGACTGTTCCGCCGGCAAAATCCAGTGTGGGGAATTTTCCGCCGAGGGACGCGTTTAGGAACCCGCCCTTGCCCCAAACCATGTGGGCCAGCGGCGCGTACACCACCAAAAACCAAAGCGTCAGAAAGAGGACTGTGCCGCTGAACTTCATGCGCTCGGCTGTCGCGCCGGTGATCAGGGCCGGCGTGATGATTGCGAACATGAGCTGGTAAATCATGAACGTCGCTTGCGGTATCGTGCCGGCATAATCAGGATTTGGGTCGGCCCCCACGCCTCGCAGGAAGGCGTGCTCGAATCCGCCTATAACGGGGCCGTTTCCGCCGAAGCACAAGCTGTAGCCTACCAACGCCCAGAGCACGCTGATCAAGGCCATCAGCAGAAAGCTCTGCATCATGATCGCCAGGGTGTTCTTTCGCCGCACCAACCCGCCGTAGAAGAGCGCCAGGCCTGGTCCGGTCATCATCAGCACCAGCGCCGCGCTCACCAGCATCCAGGCGTTATCGCCAGCCGATTGCGCTGCCGTGACGCGCTGATCCAATTGTTTCAGTTGCTCACTCACGGCCTTCGGGACCTCAGAAGCCGGGGTAGGTGTTGCGCTGGAAGCTGCTGCAGGGGAACTGGTTGCAGCGGAGGAGGGGGATTGCTGCGCGAGGAGGGGCACAGCGGCGAGCACCATGGTCATGAGCAAACAACACTTCCATCCCAGGTGCTTCATAGATATGTCCACTCCGATGCGTTTGGGTTGCTCCCGGCCGGGCCGGGGCTACGCTGAAAAAGACAATGCCAGGGACACGCCACTTTTTCGCCTCGGATTATACGCGTGCAGGTCCAATGTCATGTTTTGAAATTTGCATCGGTCAGATTCATTTTTCAGATGCGCTCCTCTCGAAATCCGCGACGAACTGGAGGTTACTCCCGGGTTCCGCATCCGCAGCCAAACTTCACCCAACCAACTTCTTTCAGAGGGCCATCTTGCCTAGCGGCGCTGCCATCGTATAATGCATCGCAGCCGCAAACTGGCCGCTCCTGCGGATTCGGCTAAGTAGGGCGAAGCCGCAGCCGTGCGAATAAAATAATAGGAACCTCAAGCCAAGTACTATGACCGAGCATCCGCCCATGGAAATCACCGTTCGAGAGTCGGGGACCATCCCGATTCTCGAAGTGCGCGGCCGCCTGACTATTGGCGATCCTAGCGAGCAGCTCCACGATGCGCTCGAAGCTGTCGCCAAGGCTGGCGCTAACAAGGTCATCGTGGACCTCAATGGCGTTCCTCAAATCGATAGCTCCGGCATCTCTGCGCTGGTCCGCATTTCCATCAAGCTAACCCGCGAAGGCGGCGCGTTGCGCCTCATCTGCGGCCCCGGCCGGGTGCGCGATGCGCTTACGGTGACGCGCCTCGTCGAAGCCATCCCGACTTTCAATTCCGAATCGGCCGCGCTCGCCAACTTCGCGTAGGCAAACCCGCCCAGGGGAAGCAACGTTTACCACGCGCAACGCGTCCTTTAGCATGGGTGTACCTCAGATCCATTTAAAAGACGTCGATTTTAAGTCTAACCATGCGGGCCTCTTTGCCAAAAAAGACCTCATCTGATGTGTGTCCGAGCAGTTCGTCTCTCGTTTTGGGCCCGGTTGGGCTTTTATTGATTGCCGCGCTGGCGTGTAGCCTGTCAACTGTCTCGGCTGCGGCACAGGATTCCGCGCCAGCTTTGGCGCGTACCGCTCAAGATCAGATGGATTCCCTGGCATCGCGCGTGGCCGAGCAAATTCGCCAGTCGAAGATTGACCCTGCCTATCCAAAGATCTTGGTCATCGATTTCTCGAACGCAAGCGACAAGCAATTTTCCAAACTGGGCAGCATGCTCGCTGACGATTTGGCGCAATCCCTCGCCGGATTCGCGTCTGGATTCCAAGTGGAGGACCGCAAGTCTTTCAACGCCTATTTGAAGGAAAATTGGATGGGACTGGAAGATCTTCAAAGCGAGGCTGTGTGCCTGACACTCGCGCGTTCCATGGGCGGAGCTGGAGTTGTGCGGGGAACGATCGATGCCGGGGCCAATCAGGAGCTTCGAGTCAGTCTGCGTATCGACGGACTAGGATCGACATGGTCAGGGGATGCGGAACTCCCCTTGACCGCGGCGCTGCAGGAACTATTAAAACAGCCGGCACTTTCCTTTGTCCGCTCTCCAGATGCTATACCGGCCGAGCCTGGCATCCTTCAGCCGGGAGTGGATGGAGCGTCTCTCCCAGTCTGCGTTTTTTGCCCCAGTCCGGACTACACGGACCTTGCGCGCGCTGCGAAATACCGAGGAACGGTGGAGCTTTCGCTGATCGTTACAAAGGATGGAGCCGTCAATTCCGTTTTGGTATTGAAGGGCGCGCCTTTTGCTCTAACGCAGAAGGCGATTGATGCGGTCCAGAAATGGAAATTCAAGCCTGCCAAATTTCACGGGCAGTCCGTGCCGGTGCGTGTGCCGGTGGACATCGAGTTTCAGCTTTATTGAAGCGATTTGCCGAGTCGCTTCCACGGACGGAGGCTGCTGTGCCAACCGACGAACTATGTTCCGACGTGTATGTATCGTTATGCTAAACTCACGAAACATGTTGTCGCACATCCGTACCGTTCGGTTTGCCGCTCTTGCGCTGGGGGCGTACTTTTTCGTCGCTGGTATAGCACGGGCCCAGGATCTGCAGAGTTCCTCTACCCGTGGAGATCTTTACCGGGAGCAGATTCACTCGCTCGCGGGGCGCCTTCTCAAAAGGGCAGAGAAAGCGAAATGCCGTGCCAGCTGTACGATTCTCGTCGAAAATTTCACAATGCCGTCCGGGTCTACGTCTCGCCTGGGAATGCAGCTGGCGGATTCCGTCGCTGCGGAACTTGCCGCGCAAGGACGCGGCATTCAAATTTTGGACCGCAACCGGCTGCAGGATTATCTGATTCGCGAACACATTCCTTCCGCTACCCTGAAGGACCGCGAGGCCGCCAGATGGCTGGCCACCGAGTTTCATGCCACCGTCGCGCTCGTTGGGATGATCGAGGAACTCGGCGGTAACTACAACCTGTTGACGGAACTGCTGAACGTATCCAGCGATAAGATCGGTCCGCAGGAAGCAATGACGATTGCGATTCCGGAACCGGAGAAAGCGTTGGCACCCTTCGAACCTTACGATGCCGAGCGTCCCGGACAGAAGGCACCTGCGGGCGCTCCTCCATTTGTGCGTGCGGGAGCGGGAGGCAGCGTTCCCTCGTGCATCTACTGTCCTTCACCGCAATATTCCAACGCTGCGCGTAAAGTGAAATTCATGGGAACTGTGATTTTGGATGTGACCGTTACGGAAGACGGTCGCGCCGCTGACATCCGCGTTTTGAAGGGCATTCCATTTGGGTTGAATGAGCAGGCCATCCGGGCCGTTCACGAGTGGACCTTTAAGCCAGCAAATTCCGGCGACAAGCCCGTCACTGTACGCGTGCCCATCGAAACGACTTTCCGACTCTACTAGAGTGGTTAGCCGCCCTTTTTCAGTTCGGCGAGGACGAGCTTGGCGACTTCTTTTAGGGTTTCGAAAACGCCGACACCTTGGATGGCGACGCCTTCGAGGACGGGCTCGCCTTTTTTCTGGAGTTGCTTGGTCAGGTCGGGAACAGACATGGCGTTGGGCAAATCGCGCTTGTTCAGCTGCAGGACGTACGGAATCGTATCGAAATTCAGGTTGTGTTCTTTCAGGTGCTCCTGGAGGTTTTCCATCGTTTCGAAATTCGCGTCGAGCCGCTCTTCCTGGGAGTCGGCTACGAACACAACGCCGTCCGCACCCTTCAGAATGAGCTTGCGGCTGGCCTCATAGAACACCTGCCCGGGGACGGTATAAAGGTGAAAGCGCGTTTTGAAGCCGCGGACGGTTCCCAGATCCAGCGGAAGAAAATCGAAGAAGAGCGTGCGGTCGGTCTCCGTGGCCAGAGACACCATTTTGCCCTTCTGGTTTTGCCCGGTGTGGTCGTAGACCCACTGGAGGTTCGCGGTCTTTCCGCCCAGACCTGGACCGTAGTAAACGAGTTTGCAGTTAATTTCGCGCGCAGGAAAATTGATGAAGGGCACTTGTTCTCAACCAGAGTTCGGCCACAAATTTATAGCATACGCGGTGCTGGCAGGCCAGCATTCCAGCTGTGCCTGACGTTTGTCGGATAACTTCCTTACAGTTTCCCTGAAAACGCCTCATTTTGATGCCTTTTTTTCGCCAAGTGCCGCCGGGCAGTAACATAGGCAGGTCCTGGCAATCGCATTTCCATATAATTAGCACTCGTTGACGCCGTCATTTTCCTCTGTTACGATTCGCGTCATGGCAAAAGCGCGCAAAGCCTCTTCGGGCTCATCCGGACATGGAAAAGGCGCGGCGCATGGCCACTCTAACTCACTGAAAAAGAAGAACTTGCCTCCGCCTCCACCTGCTCAGCGCGGGGGTGTCGAGCTAGTCGATCCTCTGGTTCAGGCGCAGCTCAAAACTTACGACGAAGCGCTAGCCCTTTTCCACCAGCAGAAATTTGCCAAGGCCAAGCAAGAGTTGGAAAAAGTTCTCGAAGGGCCCAGCAAAGGCCTGGCTGACCGCGCGCGAATGCATCTGCGCATCGCCGAGCAACGCATGAAGCCGAGTTCCGAGCAGAATCCGAAGACCGCCGATGAGCATTACCAGCGCGGTGTGGCCATGATGAACATCGGCCGCTGGGACGACGCTCGCGAAAGTCTCATTAAGGCGCGCAAAGCTTCGCCGAAGTCGGATTACATTCACTACGCTCTCGCCGCTCTCGATTGCCTCACCGGCGAAGCGGATTCGGCCATGGCGAATCTCAAAGTGGCCATCGAACTCCGTCCAGAAAACCGCTACCATGCGCGCAACGATGAAGACTTCGCCTTCCTGCAAGAAGATCCTCGTTTTACGGAACTGCTCTATCCAGAGAAAGACGGCACCGCGGGCTGAGCCTTCGTGATTTCGATTCCTTGCCCATGAAATGGAACTCGACCAAGGTAATCTCCTGATTGCAGATTCCGGCCTGATGGAAAAGAATCTCGATGCAGGTTCTTAGCTGATAGCAATGATGGGGGCCGCGGAAACACGCCTCGCATGAAACGTCTAGCCGCACAGTATCAGTGCGTCATCCGGTGAAGAAAAAAGCGCACAAACCGAAGACCCTCTCCCGTGGATTCCGCGTCGTAGCTCTGGGCGGCGGCACTGGACTCTCGACAATTCTTCGCGGCCTGAAGGAATACGTCGTCCGCCGGAGTGACGAGCATCCCAATTCGGACCGCCCCATTTCCGAGCTCACAGCCATCGTTACCGTCACGGACGACGGCGGCAGCTCCGGGCGTCTTCGCCGGGAAAACCGCGTCCTCCCGCCAGGCGACATCCGCAATTGCATGGTGGCAATGTCAAAAGATGAAGCCCTTCTTGGCCGCCTGTTTCAGTATCGCTTCCATGCCGGGCGCGGACTCATCGGCCACAATTTCGGCAATCTCTTTTTGGCGGCGCTCACGCATGTTACGGGGGATTTCGCGGAAGCCATTCGGGTCAGCAGCAAAGTGCTGGCCATTCGCGGGCGAATCTTTCCTTCGACACTTTCCAATGTCAACCTGGTGGGAAAACTTGCGAATGGCCGAACGGTGCGCGGAGAAACCAACATCACTGCCAGTCGAACGCCCATCGAAAAAGTTTCGCTGTCACCGCGCCACGTTTCGCCTTTCCCGGCGGTCATTGACGCTATTCGCGAAGCCGACTTGATTCTTCTCGGCCCCGGGTCTCTTTACACCAGCATCCTTCCAAATCTGCTAATCCCGGAAATCGCCGCTGCCATCGCCAAGTCCGAAGCTCCCCGCGTTTACATCGCAAATCTAATGACGCAGCCGGGGGAAACCGCGGCTTACTCGCTAGCGGATCACCTCCGCGCGATCCGCCGCCACACGCCGCGCTCTGTCGTTGATTGGGTAATTGCAAACCGCCGGCCTGTTTCGCCCGAAGTTGCTAAGCGCTATCGGCGTCAAGGCGCGGAGCAAGTGCTCATTGATCTGGCGGAGCTGCAGAAGCTCGGCTACCGAGTGGTCCTCGACAATCTCCTCGAAGAGCACGGTGTCATCCGCCACAATCCTCGCCGTCTCGCGCGGCTTCTTTTCGAAGAGTTTCTTTCCTCTCAAAGACCATTCCCGCGTTGACGCAGTTTTGCTTCCTGCAGAAAGTTGGGATTTAGTCCACGCGGAGCGCCACATTTGGATCGACGGACGCTGCGCGCCTCGCAGGTAAGTAACTCGCGAGCGCCGCGGCGGCCAGCAGCGTCAGACCGACGCCACTGAATGTCAGCACATCGGTTGGCGGCACTTCAAACAGGAGAGATTTCACGAGACCAGTCAAAGCGACAGCGCCGGCGATTCCAATTCCGACTCCCAGGACCGCCAGCAACATGCCTTGTCCGAGCACCATTTGAAGAATGCTTGCTGGCCGCGCGCCAAGCGCAATGCGAATTCCGATCTCGCGTACGCGCTGGCTGACCATCAGCGCCATGATTCCGCCGATGCCCGCTGTGGCGATCACCAGAGCCAGTGCCGCAAAAATTCCCAAAAGACTTGCCGTCACTCGCGGAGAAGCCATGGATTCATAACGCGCTTGTTCTAAAGTCAGAATATGCGTTACCGCCGTTTGCGAATCGACTTCATGTATCGCGCGCGTCAGCGCTTGCGCCATGCTTTGCGGTTCCATCGCTGTACGAACAATCAAATTTCCTGGCTGCGGACCTTCTGCTTGCGGTCCATAGAACTCCGGCGATGGGGCATGATCCAATCCGAATTCCCGAACGTCCCCGACGATTCCAACTATGGTCACCCAGTGTTCCCCGCCATCGGCGGAAACGTGTTTTCCGAGAGGATCTTCGTTGGGCCAGAATCGGCGCTTCGCCTGCTCATTGATGAGCGCCACCGGAGGGGCTTTCAGATCGTCTGAATCCGTCTCGGCCAGCATCCTGCCGTCCTTTAGCGGAATGCCCAGGGTCTTGAAGTAGTCGGGAGAAACAGCCGCGTACGTACTGACTGGCGGGGCCTGGCCGGGTTCCAAACGTTGTCCCTCGATTTGGAATGAGAACGAGACAGATTCGGGACCGCCGGTAATCGTTTCCGGCTCGAACGGGTAGCGGCTCGAGATGGCAGCCGAAAGAACGCCTGGTTCTGATTTCACGCGATCGAGAAGTTTTTGAATGACCACGCGCGTTTTATCGGACGAGGTGTACTTTGACCAATTGAAAGCGGTCCTCATGGCGAGAACACGTTGCGGGACGATGCCGGCGTCTACTTGCTGCATCTTGACGAGGCTCCTGAGCAGTAATCCAGCCCCAATCAGCAACACGAAGGAGAAAGCAATCTGGCAAACGATCAGCGCGCTGCGCATGCGACTGTGCTGGGAGCCGGATCCTGTGCCGCTGCTCCCTTCTTTCAAGCTGGAAGTGAGATTTGAGCGCGAGAAAAGCGCCGACAGCGTCCCAAAAACGATGCTTGTACCCAGCGCCGCGGCGAGTGTGAAGAGCAAAACTCCCGAGTCAATGTGGATTTCGCGCGCACGCGGAGTGAGCCGCCCCACAAAATCCGTAAGAAGTTCCAAGCTTCCGTAGGCCAACATTAAACCTAGAATGCCGCCAGCAATTGCCAGGAGAAAACTCTCCGTCAGAAGCTGACGCAGAATCCGGCTTCGGCCCGCGCCGAGAGCGCTGCGCACGGCGAGTTCCCGTTCTCGCCGGGCCATGCGCGCAAGCGTGAGATTGGCGACATTGGCGCAAGCGATCAGCAGCACAAACGCCGCCGCACCGAGCAGTAGAAGAAGCGTCGGACGCGCACCGTGCGTTAACTCCTCCTGCAAAGGCGAAGCTGCAGAAGTGAATCCCACATTGTCGGGGTAAGACTTTGGGTAGGCTGCTTTCAAACCGGCGGCGATTGTGGCGGCATCCGCGCTCGCCTGCGCCACCGTTACACCCGGTTTCAATCGCCCAAACACCTCCATCATGCGCATGTCGCGGTCTTCGAGATGCATTTTATTGGAGCGAAAAGGGCACGCCGAAGTCGCCATGTAAACGTCATTTTCATTGGGATATTGAGGTACCGGTGGGAGGACCCCGACAACCGTATGCACTTTGTCGTTCATCTCGAACGTCTTGCCGACTATTCCGGGATCGGAACCGAAATTGTTTTTCCAGTATTCGTAGCTGAGGAGCAGCACTGGCGGCGCGCCCAGCTTCTCGTCGTCCGGCAAAAGTGTCCGCCCCAACAGCGGCTGAACTCCAAAAAGGTCGAAATAGTTGGCGGAAACGACGCCCGTTCGCACCCGCTCTGGATCACCGTGCCCGAAAAGCGTGAAGGACATGGCGTGGTATTCCACCAGCCCTGAAAGGGTGCGGTTCTGCGCGCGATAGTCCTCGATCTCCTTCACCGAAAACCCCATATCCGGGATGCCCAGCTTCTTTTCCTGCTGGCGGATGAAAATCAGTTGCTGGCCCTGCGGATAGGGAAGCGGCCGCAGCAGCACGGAGTGCACCACGCTGAAGATCGCGCTGTTCGCCCCGATACCCAAGGCGAGCGTCAGAATCGCCACCGCGGTGAACCCGGGATTTTTCCGCATCATGCGGAAGGCATAGTCGCAGTCGCTCGTCAGGATTTGCCAGTGCTCTCGCGGGGCCGTAGTGAAAATTCCTACGATGGTCTCTTTCCAGAGCTTGAGCGCCCGCAAGAGGCCGCCGCGTTCCTCGACTTCGCGCTGCTGCTCTCGAAACACGCCTTCCATCTCGCCCTCATAGTTCGTGCGGAAGTCGAAAGGCAACACGCGAACCAGCGCGCGAAACAGTCTTTGTGAAAAAGGCAGCGTCTGTTTTCCCATGACGGTTGTTCCTCGTTAGGCCAGCTTTGGTTTTCGGAAGAGTTTTTTGGCGCGCGCCTGCCCAAGTGCTTCTTCCATTCGCTGTGCTTCGGCTACTGCGACCTCGCGCCCGAATTCCGTCAGCAGGTAATACCGGCGCCGCTCGTCGTCGAGCACCACTTCAGGCCGCTGGCTCGATTCCGCGATTAGGCCGGTACTTTCCAGCCGCGAAAGGTTGCCGTAGAGCGTCCCAGCGCTTAACCGCACTTTATCTTCGGTGCGCCGGGCCACTTCTTTCAAAATGGCATACCCGTGCTTCTCACCATCGGCCAGAGCCAGCAAGATGTGAAACATCGCCGGGGTCAGCGGTAAGAACGATTCGGTTTCTCGCTTCTTAGTCACTCTTTCACCTCAAGGCTCCATCTCGAACCCGGCTGACCCACATCTATCGCTAGAAGGAAGACTATATCGTGATACGTTATAGTTGAGCTGCAGGTTCCGTGCCAAGCGAAAAAATCCCTAACTTGCAGTTTTCACAGGGTTTGCGTTTGGTCAGGGTGTCTTGGCCAGCTACCTTCTGTCCGCTTTTGGGACGTTCTGTCTCGCCAGTGGGCAATTCTTCTCACTGGAAACACGGAATCTGCGCGAGGGCGCGAGTATCCATCCAGCTTTTCCCTGGTGGAGACTGCCGCTCCTTGCCAGCGTTTCCCGCGGTACAATTCATTCGAATTCCGGAGAATAACATGTCGACTTTTGGCCTCATTGAATATGCAGACGCGAGCCCGGAGGTTCGCGCCGTCTACGACGACATCATGGCCACCCGCAAGACGGATTGGATCAACAATTTCTGGAAAGCCATCGCCCATGATCCCGCCACTCTCAAACGCACGTGGGAAAGCATCAAACAAATCATGGCCCCTGGGGCGCTCGATCCGCTCACCAAGGAACTCATCTACGTAGCCGTCAGCGTCACCAACAACTGCCACTATTGCATCGCCTCGCACACAGCCTCAGCCTTCAAAAAAGGGATGACCAATGCCATGTTCCACGAGCTGCAGGCCATCATCGGCATGGCCAACGAGACCAACAAGCTCGTCACAGGCTACCAAGTTGAAATCGACGAGCAATTTCGCCCGCCGCTGAATCGTTAGAGCAGTTTCCATCCAAAGCACCGCTGTCCCTCAGGACAGGTGTTTCCAGCTTGGTACGTACGTACTATGGGTACAAAGCGTGGCCCAAGAAGAACATATAGATGTTTGGGATAGTCCTGTTTGTGTCAGGGCTGAACAAAAATTCTTGCGTTTCAAGTGAGCCTCCCATGCCGCCTAGCAGCAAAGAAAACGCAGTCCTAACCGCCCCGCTGGAGACACCCTCGGCGTCTTCCGCCGCACCTGTCCCGCGCAACGAAGATACGGCTACGGGGAGCCGGCCTCAGCCAGTCGCGCTGGAAGTTCCAGTCACGGTCAACGGCGCTCGTGGCGTCGAGGGTTCCGCTAAGCGCGAGCCATTTTCTGAAACCACAAAGACAGTGCTTATATTCAGCAGCGGCGCAGTCATCCGGCTCGGTTCGCCGGTGTCCGCGGGCCAATTGCTCTTCCTCACCAACGAAAAAACAAAAAAGGAAGTGGTTTGCCAGGTAGTCAAATCGAAGAATTACAAGAGTGTCAGCGGCTACGTGGAACTCGAATTCACAGAGTCTGTCGTAGGTTTCTGGGGAATGCGCTTCCCGTCAGACCGCATCGGCACGCAAGCTCATGCGGCTCCAACGGCTGCAAGTCTCCCGCCGGCAGCCAAGGTAAATCCGATGGCTCCCATCGCCGCCCCAACCAAACCGGTAAGTCCCGTTGTCAGCGCAGCATCCAAAATTCCCGAAGTTAAACCAGGCCAGATTCAAGCCGCCCAAATTCATGCAGAAGTGAAGGCTGCGCCCCAGCCACGGCCCGCCGAGGTGCCTGCAGCTTCACTTCCGGCCCAGAAACCTCAATCGCCGTCGCTACAAAATGCCGCAGCGCCTGCAACGCCGCTCGCAAAGAAGCCCGACGTGCCGGTTAGTTCCGCTCCCGGAGTCTCTTCTTCGCTCGCACCTTCTCTTGCTAGTCTTTTGAACGCTCCCGAAGCGCCGCCGGCTTTAACGTCGTCGAAACCGCCAGCACCGCCTATCCCGTCTGAAAACAAACAGCAGCCAACGAGCGTCGCAGGCCAAAATTCCAGCGAGGATCTCAAACTCCAAGCGGCGCGTCTTCAAGAACAACTCTCTTCTCTGCTTTTTAGCGACTCCCCAACCGCCAAGTCCGCTCCGCCTGCACCCGCCCTGCCCGCTCTGGAAACAAAGGCCGTATGGGACGTGGCTGCGCAGATCTTCGAAGTTGCAAAATCTGAGCCCCTGCCGGTCAAGGCCGGTTCGCTGACAAAAACTCTCCCTCCTCCAATCAAGTCATCGCTGGACACGGAAGAAGTAAAAATTCCGTCATGGCTGGAACCTCTGGCTCGCAACGCCGCCATTCCTGCGCCGCCCCAAGAGCTCGTCGAGCGCGAAAAAGCCAAACCTGCCTCCGAGTTTGCACGTCGCGAAGAGGATTCCGCGGAATCCCTGCCCGCAACCTCGGTGGAAAGCATTCCCGAGTCCGCGCTACCCGCCATCGGCAGTTTGCTCCCGCTAGAAGAAGAACCAATCATTACCCATGGGCGTTCCTCAGGCGGCTCCGGCAGAGGAGTCTTGTACGGAGCAATCGCCGCGGGCATTCTACTGGCCGCGGGTGGCGCATGGTATCTGCTGCATCCCGCGAATGCAGTGCAAGGCACGACCGCGCCCGTCACGTCATCGCCGATCGCCCAAGCGAGCACGACGCCTCCAGCGCCTTCCGCAACCCAGCCATCGGATCAGCCCGCCTCACAAAATTTCGCAACTGCGCCCGCACCCGCCTCCGCCTCGAACAGTGCACCGATTTCGAAGACGCCAGCCCTCAGCGCGCCTCTTTCCAAACCATCGACAAATTCGCAACCTGCTCCAGTAACTCGAGACAACACGCGCGGCGGTGGGACCACTGTGTCGGCTGCCGTTACGGAACGCATTTCCCGGCCCCCCGCAGAACCGGAGCCTAAGAAGCCTTCCCTCGGCCCAGTCCACCTAGCCAGCCCTACGATGAATCACCCCAAAGCCGGGCAAAGTGATGGAATCGACGCTCCAACAATTTCTACAGGCAGCACGGAAGCAAGTGCAGGGGGAATGGACTCCGGACTTGCCGCAGTAAACGGAAAACAACCGGCGGCCCCGGAAGTGCCGCTTCCCGTCGGTGGAGACGTAAACTCTGCAAAATTAACCAGTAAGGTCGACCCCGTCTATCCGGCGCTGGCCAGAAACCAGCACGTGTCCGGCGACGTGCGGATCGATGCATTGATCGATGCCAATGGGCGCGTCACGACGATGAAAGTCATTGCCGGCCCCACACTTCTGCATCAAGCAGCGATGGACGCGCTACGCCAATGGAAGTATCAACCTGCAACGCTCGATGGCAAAGCCGTGCCGATGCACTTGACGGTTACGCTGCAATTCCGCCTGCAATAGGTAGTCCTTCTGCTTTTCATCTAGCTCTCGCGGCGATGCAACTGCCCAATGCAATTCACCCTCTTCATAGCGCCACCTGTCCGATTCTGCTAGACTGTCGCCGCTTTGCCTCCCGCCACGCGAAGACACTTTCTTGCGAAGTCCGTTGCCACCACAGCAACGGCGATGCTTTGGCCGTGTTTAAAGACGGCCATTGCAAGAAGCTCCGCGCCCAACTTGCAGTTTCCTTCCGCGCCCCGCGAACGAATTGCTATCGCTTCCTATCCCTTCCGCGATTTCATCGTCGGAGCCCGCGAGAAAAATGAAAATTCTTCTTCCGGCAAAATGGATCTGAAAGACTTCCTGCCGCACGTCAAATCCAAATTCAGTATCAATAAGATCGAACCGTGGAGCGAGCATTTCCGTTCGCTCGACGCAAAATATCTGGACGACCTTCGCTTAATTCTCGAGAAATCCGGCGGCGCGATCATAAACATTGCCGTCGACGGCGAACACAGTCCCTATGCAGTAGATAAAACCGAGCGCGAAAAAGCCATCTCCTTCAGCAAACAATGGATCGACGTCGCCGTATCCGTCGGCTCGCCAAGCGTCCGCACCAACATGCCGCCGGCCAAGGATTCAAAACCCGATTTGGAGCGCGCCGCGGAGAGTCTTCTCCGCGTGGCCGAGTATGGCGCCGCGAAAAATGTCCTCGTAAATCTCGAGAACGACAATCCCCTCAGCGAAGACCCATTCTTCATCGTTAGCGTCATCGAGAAGGTGAACAACCCTTGGCTGCACACGAATCCCGATTTCGCGAATACCCTGGCCACCGGCAAAACGGAGTACGCCTACAAGGGAATCTCAGCAATGTTTCAACACGCCTATAGCATCTGCCACGTGAAGGCCATGGAAGCCGACGAAAAAGGCCAGCTAGTTCATGTCGATCTCGCGAAGACTTTCTGCATTCTGATAAACAGCAACTACAAAGGCTACTGCTCCATGGAGTTCGACAGTCCCGGCGATCCTTACCAGGGAACCTCCGATCTGATCGAAAAGACCCTTCAATATCTATCCTGAAGCCTGCGATTCTCCAGCCGGCCGCCAATTAAAATCGACTGCCGTAGTCCCAAGCCCCTCTCGCTTGCAGCTAAGAGAACAGGTTCGTATACTGGCGACCCGGCCAAAAGTTGTGTCTGGCGGACCGGTTAATTCAGTTCCATGCAACGGGGTAGCCCGCCAGCCATCACTCTTGGCCCTGCAAATCGGTCCTGAGCCCCTTCGCAGGCCGAAGTGTGAATTTTTGACTGCTTCACCGCCGTCGCCGCCTCAAAGGAGAGTTCCGCATGCCGCAAGCCCCAGTACCTGAAGAGATGAATGTCTACCAGAACGCCGAAGCCCGCTTCGAAGTGGCCGCGCAAAAACTGGGACTCGAGCAAGGTCTCTATCGCTATCTAAAATATCCCAAAAAAGAAATCACGTTGTATATCCCCGTTGGCATGGACAACGGTCAGCTCGAAGTTTTCATTGGCTATCGCGTCCTTCATTCCACTGTGCGCGGCCCGGGCAAGGGTGGGATTCGCTTCGCCCCCGATGTTTCTCTCGATGAAGTGCGCGCGCTCGCGACCTGGATGACCTGGAAGTGCGGAGTGGTGAACATTCCCTTCGGCGGAGCCAAGGGCGGCATCATTTGTGATCCCCGCAAATTATCTCGAGGAGAATTAGAACGTCTAACGCGCCGTTACACCGCGGAGCTCGCCGATTGGCTCGGCCCTGAGCGCGACGTTCCCGCTCCGGATATCGGCTCAAACGAGCAAACCATGGCCTGGGTGATGGATACGTACGCTATGCACGTCGGCGAAGCCACAACCGCGGTCGTCACCGGCAAACCCATCGAACTCGGCGGCTCGCGCGGAAGGCGGGAGGCCACCGGCCGCGGCGTCATGATTTGCTGCGATAAAGCCCTCGCGAAGCTCGGCATCAAGAAGCAAGGCTGCCGCGTCGTGGTGCAAGGCTTCGGCAACGTGGGTTCCCTCGCCGCGCAACTCATGCAACAGGCAGAATACAAAATCGTAGGCCTCGCCGATATCGGCGGCGGACTTTACAACGAAAATGGCTTTGACGTTTCCAAGGTGATCGATTGGGTCTACGCGCAGAAAAAACCGCTTCAGGATTTTCCTGGAGGCGGCACGAAAATGTCCGCGCGCGACGTCCTTTTCCAACCATGCGAAATCGCTATTCCCGCCGCCATCGAAAATCAAATCACCGAACAAAACGCCCATCAGGTCCAAGCCCGCATACTCTGCGAAGGCGCCAACGGCCCCACCACATGGCAAGCCGACGCCATCGTCGACGCCAAAGGCATCTTTACCGTGCCCGACATTCTGGGCAACGCCGGCGGTGTCACCGTCAGCTATTTCGAATGGGTCCAGGATCGCCAGGGTTTCTTCTGGCGCGAGAGCGAAGTCAACGAGCGCCTCCTCGATGTCATGGAAAACGCTTTCGACGAAGTTGTCCGCTACGCGGAAACGCACAAAGTGAACAACCGCATTGCCGCCTACATGCTCGCGATTGACCGGGTGGGCAGTGCGCTAAAGTTGCGCGGAATCTACGCCTAATGTGGTAAAGTGCGCCTCGGGTTCCCGGCCGCTCGGGGACCATTGGTTATTTATTGGGGGCAGAGAAGTGTCCCGAAGAGAATTCCAGGGCAAGGAAGAACCGCGCGCGATGAACACAAACTCGCTCTGGCCTACCCACGAAAAAGCCGAAGACCAGCACCGCCGCGACATTTGCACTGCTGGCAAGTGGATGTACGACCGCGGGTTCATCGTAGCTTGCGAAGGCAACATCTCCGTTCGCCTCGACGATAATCGCATCCTCACAACTCCCACTTGCATGAACAAAGGCATGCTTGAGCCGAAGGACCTCGTGATTACGAATCTCGAAGGCCGCCAACTTGATGGTGAGCGCAAGTTCTCTTCGGAAATCGCGATGCATCTATTGTTTTACCGTATGCGGCCCGATGTGAACGCCATCTGTCACGCGCATCCTCCCACGGCCACTGGGTTTGCAGCCGCCGGCCGCTCCTTGAATCAAGCTCTGTTGCCCGAAGTGATCATCGGCCTCGGACAAATTCCGCTCGTCCGCTACGCCACTCCCGGAACCCCGGAGCTTAGCGATGCCATCGAACCCTTCGTCCCGCATTACGACGCACTGCTCTTGGCCAATCACGGCGCAGTCACCTGCGGTCCCGATCTTTTGACCGCTTTCTTCCGCATGGAAACCATCGAGCACTTTGCCAAAATTGTTCTCGCAGCCGAGTTGGCCGGTGACCCTGTCCTTCTTTCCAGCCGCGAAGTCGCGAAGTTGATGGCTGCGCGAGCGAGATATTTCGTCACCCCGCCTCCGGGCGGAGGCGCCGAACTCCCGGAAACCAACGACACCGGCGAATCCTCCGGCTCCCACGTTTCCCTAACCCGCAACGAACTCGATGCCCTAATCGACGAAGCCGTCCGCAAGGATCGCGCTCGCCGCTAATAGCGCCAATTTGGCCGTTCGTTGCCGTAATTTCTTCTAAATCCAGATATCCGCCCGCCGCCTCGGATCATCCATCTATTTGAAAACAGATCGGCGAAGCACCGGGCTGAACGTGGGGACCTGCACCGTCGCGAGCAGGCTCGCCAGTGGGAGAAGGAGTCCTCGTATGGAACCCAGAATTGATGCTAGGAAACACGCTCAAGAAGCACAGAAGGCGATGTACGCGCTCGAACAATATATTGCCAGATGCGGCCTTGAGCACAACCTCGTCCATCTCATGAAAATGCGCGCTTCTCAAATCAACGGCTGCGCCTATTGCATTGACATGCATTCGAAAGACGCCCGCGCTCTCGGTGAAACCGAGCAGCGCCTCTATGAACTAGATGCCTGGCGCGAAACCCCGTTCTACACAGATCGCGAACGAGCGGCTCTAGAGTGGACTGAAGCTCTCACCCTGGTCTCGCAAACCCATGTCCCAGATTCCGTCTATGAAGAAGCGCGCAAATATTTCAGCGAAAAAGAAATCGTCGATCTCACGTTTGTTGTCACGACAATCAACGCGTGGAACCGCCTAGCCATCGCGCTGCGTGCCGTGCCAGGCCACTATCGTCCAGCGTCTTCCACCGCTGCCTCAGCCGGCTAGGGTTCTGTCGCTCAAAAGCTCCGGGCGATCTCCGGCCCGCAAGGCTTTGCGCCGAGGTCTTCGTGAGAATTGAGGGGAGGGGCTCGCCGCACGCCACTCCGTCACTCGTTGACAGGCGAACAAAAGGCGGCAATACTGGCGTTCCATGATTGGCCAGCTCCGCGGACGCCTCACCGAAAAACGCCCGAATCAAGTGCTAGTCGATGTCGGCGGCGTAGGCTATCTCGTCCAAGTCCCGCTCTCCTCCTACGCCGCGCTCGGCGAACTCCACACCGAAGTCACTCTCCTCATACACACCCACGTCCGCGAAGATGCTCTTGCACTCTATGGTTTTGTTTCCTCCCGCGAAAAGCAACTCTTCGAAATGCTCCTCTCCGCCTCAGGCGTCGGTCCCACCCTCGCCCTAAAAATTCTCTCCGGCATGAGCGTCGAAGAACTAGTCCCCGCCATCCGCGGCAACGATGTAGCCCGCCTCACAAAAATTCCCGGCGTGGGGCGCAAAACCGCCGAGCGCATGGCCGTCGAATTGAAGGACAAACTAGAAGCCGTAGTCTTGGAAACCCAAAAACCAGCGGCCGCCTCTCCCGCCGGCGCGGAAGCCGATGTAATTTCCGCGCTAGTCAATCTGGGCTACGACGCGCGAGCTGCGGAAACCGCAGCCAGCGAAGCCAAGCGCGAAGTCGGCACAACAAATTTCGAAAAATTGCTACGCGCCGCCCTGTATTCGCTGGCAACGCCGAAGGGCCGCCCAACTCATGCCGGCGCCTAAGCAGTTGTAGTGGCCGACCTTGGTCGGCCAGCGGTCTCAAATTTGATGGAATTTTGAACAAATGCCCGACGCCAGTGCAAAACGAATGCCAGACCGAAGCCAACAACACCGAATCGTCTCCGGTGCCCCCTTTGACGAGGACGCCCGCATAGAAGCCAGCGTCCGGCCCAAACGCCTCGACGAATACATCGGCCAAAAACGCGTCAAAGAAAACATCTCCATCGCCATCGAAGCCGCCCGCAGCCGCGGCGAAGCCCTCGATCATGTCCTCCTCTACGGCCCGCCCGGCCTCGGAAAAACCACCTTAGCCCAAATCATCGCCAACGAACTTCAAGTCCCCATCAAAACCAGCGCCGGTCCTCTCCTCGAGCGCAAAGGCGATCTGACCGCCATCCTCACTTCGTTAGAAGGAAAAGAAGTTTTCTTCCTCGATGAGATCCACCGCCTCCAACCCGCTGTCGAGGAAATCCTTTATCCGGCGATGGAAGATTTTCGCGTGGACCTGATCATCGGCCAAGGCCCTGGCGCCCGTATCCATCCCTTTCCCTTGGGGCACTTCACGCTGATTGGCGCCACCACCCGCGCTGGCCTAATCACAGCGCCACTCCGCTCGCGCTTCGGCATCGTCCACCGCCTCGATTTCTACGAGCCCGAGGATCTGCTAATCATCATCCACCGCTCTGCCAAAATTCTGAATATCCTGATGGACGATGGTGGCGCCGAAGAAATCGCCCGCCGCTGCCGCGGCACACCGCGAATCGCTAACCGCCTCCTCCGCCGCTCCCGGGATTTTGCCGAAGTCCGCGCCGCTGGCCGCATCACACGCGCCGTAGCACAGGAAGCCTTGGCCATGCTCGGTGTGGATGAAAGCGGCCTCGACGAAGTCGACCGTAACCTGATGCTGGCTCTTCTCGATAAATACGCCGGCGGCCCGGTAGGCCTCGGCACTCTCGCCGCTGCCCTCTCCGAGGAAGAAGACGCCATCGAAGAAATCTACGAGCCTTACCTCATGCAAATTGGATTGATTGACCGCACTCAGCGCGGCCGGGTTGCCACCGCCCGCGCTTACGAATACTTCGGCAAAGAACTCCCGAAGCGCCAGCCCCGTCTGTTCTGAACTAATAGTTGCTGGTTCTAGCTCCGAAGGTGTGCGACGAATTCGTATCCACCCGTTGCAGTTTGCTAGACTGCTTTGGCCATGAGCGTAATCGACGAAGTTCTCCAAGCCAACGAACTCTACTCGCGCACCCACGAACTGCGCAGACTTACACCACGCCCCGAGCGCCACCTTGCGATCCTCACTTGTATGGATACGCGGCTCTCGATTCGCACTCTCGGACTAAAAACCGGTGATGCCCACATCATTCGAAACGCCGGCGGCATCGTCACCGAAGACACGCTGCGCTCCCTGGTCGTATCGCATTATCTCCTGGACACCAAAGAGTTCATGGTCATCAACCACACCGATTGCGGCCTGATGCATACTACCGAGGAGGATCTGCGGAACAGAGTCCAGAACCGCACCGGAACCGCGGCTGTCTCTCCCGCGTTCTTCTACGCCTTCCAAAATGTCGAAGAAAATGTCCGCCATCAATTGCAGAAGCTGCGCACGCATCCGTGGGTTCCCAAGGAAGTCGCCGTACGTGGCTTCGTTTATGATGTGGCCAGCGGAAAGCTTCGCGAAATTACGGCCAGCTAAATCGCGAAGTGATGTGTTGCTTGCAATGCGCAACACACGCCGCACCTCGCGATCAGGAAAACTCGGTTCGGCGCAATCCTGCTATTCGTAACGCAACGCTATAATCGGATCCACACGCATGGCCCGCCGCGCCGGTAAGTAGCACGCGAAAAGCGCTACCCCCGTCAACAGAATCGCCACAACCGCAAACGTAATCGGGTCAGTCGCTCCCACCCCGTAAATCATCTTCGTAATCAATCGCGTCAGCCCCAAAGCCGCGACTACTCCTATGCCCACTCCTACCATGGTAAGCCGCATTCCTTCGCCAAGGACCAATCGCAGCACGTCCGCGCTGGTTGCCCCCATCGCCATGCGCACGCCGATCTCCTTCGTCCGCTGCCCCGCCAAATAGGAAATCACGCCATAAATCCCAATCGCCGAAAGCACCAGCGCCAGCAAGGAAAACACGCTCAACAACATCATCGCCAGCTGCTGCGTCGCAATCGACCTCGCCACGATCTCCTGCACCGGCTTTACGCCATACACCACCGCGCTGCTATCGACTCTCTCTGCCGCTTCGCGAAGCCCACTAACCACTCCCATCGGCGTCCCCCTCGTCCGCGCAACATAATCGCCGCCATGCGCCAGCAGCGTCCAAAACTGGTCCGGCACCTGCCATACCGGAAGATATATCTGCGCCTGCAAGTTCTCGTGTCCCTTCGAGCCCAAGCCCCAGCTCTCCACGTGTCTCACCACGCCCACGATTTCCGCCTGTACGTCCAGCAATCCCAGGTTGACGTGTTTTCCGATTGGATCTTCCTTCGGGAAAAACGTGCGCGCGAACGCAGCGTCTATTAAGACAACCGCCGGCGCATGCTCGTCATCTCGCTCCGTGAACCCTCGCCCTCGCTCCACCGGAATCCGCATTACCTGCTGGTAGTGCGGCGTGATCAGATAAAACAACGCGAAGGGCATCTCTTGCTCCGTCGCTGGTTTCGGCCGGCCCTCGACCCAGAATGGCAGCTCCGAGTCCCCAGACATCGGCAGCGCCCCGCCTACCAAGGAAACTCCTTCCACCCCGGGCACGCTTTCCAGTCCCCGGATCGTGTCGCGATACTTGCTACGAAGCTGCCCGGCCGTAATGTTTGGCTCGAAAGTCGACGAAATGCTGAACGACAGGGCGTTCCGCGCATCAAATCCCGGATCAATGCTCCAAAGCGCTGCCAGGCTCCGAATCATCAACCCAGCCCCAATGAGCAGCACCACCGCCATCGCCATCTCCACGACCACGAAAACGCTCTGCGTGCGATGTCGCGCTCCACTCGATCCTCTCCCACCTTCCTTCAGCGTCTCGTGCATGTCTGGCTTCATTGCCTTCAGCGCCGGTACAAGTCCAAATACGATCCCCGTCGCCAAAGAAATCCCCAGCGTAAAGAGCAGCACGTGGCCATCAATCCCTATCTCCTCCGCTCTTGGCAAACTCTCCGGCAACGCTGCGAGAATAGCTCCCGTTCCCCACTTCGCGAGCAGCAACCCGATCCCGCCACCGGCAATTCCAAGCATCACGCTCTCCGTCAGCAACTGTCGAATCACGCGCCCCGGGCTGGCTCCCAGCGCCGACCGGATCGCAAATTCTCGCGAACGCCCCGTCGCTCTCGCCAGCAAAAGGTTCGCCACATTCGCGCAAGCGATCAGCAGCACAAAGCTCACCGCACCCAGCAGAACCAGCAATATTCCTCGGACGGAGCCAACCACATCGGTCTTCAGCGGTACGAGCGTAATTCCCTCGCCCTTGTTCGAGTCGGGATACGCCGCAGCCAAATTTCTCGCCACTGAATCCATATCCGACTTCGCCTGCTCGAAGGAAACTCCCGGCTTCAGCCGTCCGATCGCGTTCGTACCCATGCTGATGTGCCTGTCACGAAACGTCAGGTCCGTCCATTGCCCCATGGGCACATACACGTCGGTCGGGCTCAGCCCGGTAATCCGCGAAGTGGCAACCCCCACAACCGTGTACACCTTTCCATTCAAAGTGATGCCCCTGCCCAGCACATCGCGCGACAATCCAAACTTCCGCTTCCACAGCCCGTCGCCAATCACCACAATTGGGGCTCCGCCCGCGCGGTCTTCTTCCGGAAGAATGTCGCGCCCCAGCATGAGGTTGATTCCCAGCGCAGAAAAAAACTCACTGGAAATCATGTGTCCGTGAAGCCGTTCTGGCTCCCCTGCCCCCGTCAGGTTGTACTCCTCGGTGCGGAATGCTGCCAGCGCGGAAAAAGAGTGGTTGTCTTTGTGCCAGTCCAGAAAATTCGGGTAACTGATGGAGCTCTCATCAAACGAGGATGTACTCGCGTAAACCGCGACCAGCCGGTCGGGCTCCGGATACGGCAACGGGTTCAGCAAAACGCCGTTCACTACGGAAAATAGAGCCGTATTCGCTCCTATCCCCAGTGCCAGCGTCAAGACCGCAATCGCGGTGAATCCGGGGTTCTTCAACAAAACCCGCAGCCCGTACCGCACGTCTTGCCAGAAACTCGTCATGTGGCACCTCTACGCGACACTCGTCGCAGACTGGTCTTGCTCTCAGAGGTACGCGCCTCATCCCTTTTTTGTTCCGCTGATCTGATTCCAATGCATACTCTCCCGAACCTTCTTCCAAAAGGACGCCTTTCCAACTCAATTCTTAACGCCAACGCCCCTTCTTGTCGGTTGAATCCTTCGAATGGACAAATCAAAGTTTGCCCGCGCGTATCTGGACTCTCCACGCGTGTCCGCGCACAATCGAACCGTGCCCACTGTCTATTTGTCGCTTGGTTCAAACGTAGGAAACCGTGAAGCCAACCTACGCGCAGCCATTGCCGCGTTCTCTCCAGCCAGCGTCCTAGTCACGAAACTCTCATCGATTTACGAAACCGAACCAGTCGACTATCTCGACCAACCATGGTTTCTCAATTGTGTAGTGGAAACAGAAACAGAACTCGCGCCCCAACCGCTTCTGCAAGCATTGCGCGCCATCGAATCACAGCTAGGCAACAAAAAAGAATTCGCCAAAGGCCCCCGCAAAATCGATCTGGACATCCTCCTCTACGGCAACGAAACGATCGCTACTCCGGACTTACAAGTGCCGCATCCGCGTATGCTCTCGCGCCGATTCGTGCTGACTCCGCTAGCAGAAATCGCACCCGCCCTAAGCCATCCGTCCTGGCCAGCCACAACCGCAGCTCTCCTAGCCCGTTTAAACGACACAAGCCAAGTCCGCCGATTGTAGGGGCACGGCATGGCGTGCCCGTCTTCTTCCCCACCTGTTTTCAACCCCCTCACGAAGTCCGGTGCAACAACAACCGGTGCAAAGTCATCGCTTTTGGCGTAACCGATTCCAGCTCAATCAACGAAAGCCGCCCCTCCGTAATCTCCCTCCACCGGTAAACCCCAGGCTCACTTTCCACGACCTCTCGCCCATTCAAATTCCGCAAAAACTCACGCGCATCTGTAATGGCCGCCGTCTCCCGGTAAGTTGGCCGGGCCAGCGCCTCTACCGCGTAACTCCGCAGCAATTTGCTCCAGTAATGTTCAAACAATTCCCCAGACGCGAAAATGTCGCTCCAAGCCACATCTCCGCCATACGCCACTACCACGCCGACAACCCGCTCCCCCTTCAGTCCCAGGGTCGCCCGGTTAAACCGCCTCTGCAATTCTTCCACAAAACTATCCACGGAAGCCCCAACGCGACCTCCTTCATAAATCTTGGCGTAAGCCTGAGTAGGTGCCGCCGTGGCAATCGTGTCCCCGATGACCACCGAACTCAGGGGCGCTGGAGGCGCAGCTGGCTGGCCCGCAGCTCCTCCGGCTGTTCTGGCCTTGGACAGGGTCCCGGAGCGAACCGCGTCCCACACCTCGTTCTGGTTCTGTGCCACCGCCGCTTGCTCGCGCACGCTAGGGTGCACAATCGTCTTCGAAGCCCCAAATTGCGAGCTAGCTCCCGTCCATCTCCCGTGCTCCACGCAAAATACATCCAGCGGCAGCGGGTCCGACCCCACTGGTACGATCCGGTCCTTTCCAATAATTCGATCTTGCTTCCCTCCGCTCACCAATTCGCCCGCCAGCAAAAGCAACGGTCGCTTACTCCGGTTAATCAAAACCAGTTGGTTCACGCTCGCACCGCTGTTGTACTGCGGCACCGTCACTGGCCGCCCGTCGCGCGTCCGCGCCAACCCCGCCGCTCCCTGCTCGCTGACAATCACTTCTCCGCTCGAAAGCCCCTCATCCAAAGTTAAAAACGGCGATGTGTCCTGGCCGGTTGAACTCACCACCGGAAAAATGGTGATGTTTTCGTAGATAACGGGGTCCAGCAGACGCCAGTTGCCCTCCGGCTTCCCGGGCCCGGGATTCGGCGTAGCCCCAATCAGCGCCAAACCTCCCAAAGTACCGATCCCCAACAAGCTGCCAAAAATGGCTCCTAAGATCGATCGTTCCATAAAACCCTCCTTCGCGTACCCCTTCGAGGACGCGACTCGGGCTTAGAACGACCAGTCGTAAATTTCTTGCAAGTCAAAATGCAAGGGAGTAGGCCAGCAGGAGTCGGCAAAGCCTGATTCATGCGCCTTGCGGCATACTCGTACCCATGGGAGATGAGTCGATGAAGAAATTGTTCGCAGTCACGAGAACTCGGGGACCCAACTGGAAGCCGGGTTGCCCTTTGGAAGAACAGGAAGAATGGGCCTCCCACGCTGCCTTTATGAATGCGCTTCAGACGGAGGGGTTTGTAGTTTTTGGAGGACCGCTCGAAGGCACGCCGGACGTTCTACTGATCATTCGTGCGGAAGACGCCGAAGAAATCCACTCGCGCCTTGCGGTCGACTCCTGGACCCGGAACGGGCTGCTGCTCACTAAGCGAGCCGCTCCATGGACTATTCGCCTAGGCAAACTCAACCCGTGAGGGTCGATTCATCCCTGGTATGCGGGCGGTTAGCGAGCCAACTCCGCTACGGAGTCGGCGGATGCAACTCGTACTCGTGCGGCGGCTCCGCGCCGAGCAAGTAGCGCACGAAGTAGTCCCACCGGCGGCGGGTCATATAAAGCGTCGCGCTCCCGTACCCGTGGTGCTGGTTCGGCAAAAGCAAAAGGTCAAAGTCCTTGTTGGCCTTGATGAGTTCGTCGACCACAAGCAGCGTGTTATACGGTGGCACGTTGTCATCCAGCGTCCCGTGCACCAGCAGGAGGTGCCCCTTCAGGTTTTTGGCGAGGTGCTGGTTGGCTTGGTCATCATAGTTGGTGGTTCCATCAGCGTTCTTAACGAGCAGGCCCTGATACCGCTCTCCCCAATCATCTTCATATTCGCGATTGTCGTGATTTCCGGACTCCGAGATACCCACCTTGAAAAAATCGGGATAGCGGAACATCGCGTCTGCCGTGGCGTAGCCGCCGCCGGAGTGGCCAAAGATTCCCACGCGGTCGATATCGATCCAAGAATATTTCTGCGCCAGCTCGCGCATCCCGGCGATCTGGTCGGGCAGGGTGTTATCGCCCATATTTCCGTAATAGAAGTCGTGGAATTTCTTCGACCGCAAGGGATTGCCCATCCCCTCGATTTCCACCACTACGAAGCCGAGCTCGGCAAGAGACTGCGCGTCACGCCGCGATGCGGCAAATGACCAGCTTCCGACGCTTCCGCCCTGCGGCCCTGGATAGATGTAATTCACAATCGGATACTTTTTTGTAGGATCGAGATTGGTGGGTCTATACATCAGTCCGTAAAGGTCAGTAACGCCGTCGCGTGCTTTCACCGTGATAGGAACTGGAGGCTGCCAGCCTGCAGAAATAAGTTTCGAGATGTCCGTCTTCGCTACAGTGGAGATCAGCTTGCCCGCGTCATCGCGCACCACCGCGACAGCGGGAACATCCGGTTTCGAGTAGCTATCGAAAAAGTAGCGCCCAGAAGACGAAAAGCCGACTTCGTGATTGCCATCTTCCGGCGTCAGCAAAGCGAGGTTCTTTCCGTCGAATCCGATGCGATAGAGATGCGCGAAATAGGGGTTCTGGCCTTTTTCCCCGCCATCTGCCAGAAAATAGAGCACGCGGTTTTTTTCATCGACACGCAGCAGCTGCGTGACAACCCATTCCCCGGAAGTGATTTGGTTTTTCAGCTTGCCCGTTGCGAGATCGTAAAGATACAAGTGGCCCCAATTGTCGCGCTCGGAAAACCAAATGATTTCGTTCGATGCCGGCAAGTAGCGCCAGTTGACGCGGCCCCATCCCGATTCATATTGCGTAGCGGCGGTCTCTTCGAGAACGTCGCGTACGGCCCCGGTCGCGGCATCGGCCACGCGCAACTGCTCATGCTTGTGGTCGCGCGAAGTAGAAACGAATGCAAGATGAGTCGCGTCCGGACTCCATTCGACGTCGTCCCAGTCGCTGCCCCGGCATTCCACGTCGTCGCAAAGCGTCGTACGGTGTTGATCGGGAGGAAGCTGCAGCCGAATCACCTTGTGTGCGTCGAGATCAATCACCACGCGTTGAATGGTGGTAACGACGTCATCGCCAGGCAGTGGATACTTCCACGCCTGCAGCACCGGATGGCCGACTTTCGTTTCCACAAGATACATCTCGCCTACGCCGCGCTGGTCCTGCTGAAAAGTCGCGATTTTCTTGGAATCAGGCGACCAAAGCAGAATGGGCCGGTCGCTGTGAATCCACCCCGCGTTGTCCGTTGCGTAGCCGAAGTCCTTCACTCCCTCCGTCGTCAGCTGCGTCTCTTTATTCGTAGCCACTTCGCGCAGCCAGAGGTTGTAATCGCGAATAAATGCCGCGCTTTTCCCGTCCGGCGAAAGCTCCTCTTCAGGCCGTTCAGCAACACCTTTGGCGGGCTTGGGCTCGGCTGTGCATTTGCTGCCTTGCAAATCGCACATCCACTTTTGGGCCTTCGCCCGGAACGAGATGGACTTGCCGTCAGCAGAAAACTCGAACGTCATGAACGGCAGATGCGCCGCGTTGTAGGCAGTTCCCGCCGCCGCGGACAGAGCCGCAGCCAGTTTTGCGTGATCAAATGCAGGCTGCCGCGTGCCATGTACGGCGTCAAAAAGCACAAACTCGCTTCCTTCCGGTCCCGAGTCGCGGAACAAATAACGATCCTCGGCCGCCCACTTGCCGCGCACCTCGTGGAACACGAGCGGGCGCGTGTTGTAAGCCATGAATTTTTCAGCCCGCTTGTAATCGTCCGCCGTAAAAACGCGCGGCGCGGCGCGGCCACCTTGTCGCCCCAAAGACGGGATCGCCGAGCAAACGCCGAAAGCCGCCAGCAGTCCCACTTGAAAAAAACGAGAGCACACACACCATCGAAATCGCATTCAGATCCTCGTCAATCTAAGCTGATAAGCAAATGTCCTCGACAGATTGGACGCGGTAGCATCGCGCTTGCATAGCGTGGAAGTCAAGCAATGTGGACCAGAATTCCGCAAGGGGCCAAGCGGCGATACCGCGGCATGGGGAGCGAACTGTGGAAACTTCTCAGAGACGTGCGGGCTAGCGGTCGGAGCCGCCAAGGTTAGTTCGGAGCTTGTTTCGGTTAGTTTTGGAGGCTTCGCTCTCTTGCTTTTCGTACTCGGCGAGCTCTTCGTCGCTATAAGAATACGAATCCCGCGAAGCAAACATCGAGTTGGAACGCCCAGCCTGTTTCTTCTTCTTGCGCATTGCCCCAAACTCGTGGCGCACCTGGCGAATGGGACCTTCGATAGCCTTCACTTCAACAAGCAGGTCGCTGACTTTCTCGAGAAAATCGTGCAAATGGAACGGCCTAACCACATACGGTGCCCGCGCGAGTTCAAGGGCGGCAAGATACTGGGTGCCGCTTGCTTCCGGCACAAGATAAAGGACGCGGATGCGCCCTCCCTCTTCCTGAGAAACGCTGGCAAGCTCGCGAAGCGTGATGAAAATCGGGGTGTCCGTGCCGGCCAGGGTGATATTTGCGATGACCAAAGACCATTCGCCGGACTTGAGCTCGGCCAGCAGTTGCTTGGGATCCTGAACCAAACGGACACGCCAGCCCTCCGAATCCAGGATTTGACGCAAAGCGCCCTTGTTGTTGTCGTCGTCATCCAGGATCAGGATGCCTACTTGCTTTGGCTGAACAGGTGTAGGGGTCGCCATCAAACAAGTATAGCGTCCCTTCCGAGAGCCCCGGGCAGCCAAAAAGGGGGCTGCGGCGTATCGGCCAATGCGGCCGATACCACCTCTAAAAGTGGGGAGGAGCTTCGGGCACGGGGGGCGTGTGGCCCTTGTTGGCGGTTGCCCTTGAAAGAGCGAGGCTAACCGGAGTTGGGCTCGTGATGTCAGGGATGGTAACAGCTTTGACGAGCACGAAAAGTAGCTTTCCACGACCGGCGATGCTGGCGGAAATGGCGGACGGAATTTTTGCCGTGATTTTTGCGGGGTCGTATCTCAACACAAAGGAAACAGGAGACTTGCGCCCGCGGAGCGGGATTCGTTCTTCAGCCAGAACGGCAGCGGCATCGTCCGCATCTCGCGTGAGATCCCTAAGTTGCACAATAAGAACGGCGTCGCTTGGCAAAGCGGGACGGTTCTCGAAAGTTGCCGTGCCCTTGATGGAGTTGGTATCGGGAGCCTGATCAGGGGAGGATTGTTGTGAACCTCCGGATGGAGGCCGCAGGGTGACTGATACGGAGGCAGCCGTCGCGAGAACGATAGCCAACAAGCGCAATGCGGGCATCAACATAGAAACCATCCTAGAACAGAAACCTGCCAACCGGAGACTATTGGCCGATCACGAAACTATATCCGTCCACGACTTTGAGCTGGCTGGTGCCGTCCCAGAACATCTTGTAAATCGCTGACGACTTCGCTGAGGGTTCGCGGCCACTGAAAAAAATCTGCAGACCGTCCTTGGACCATTCAGCGCCCCCCGAAAACATGTTCAGAGGACTCAGGAGCACCCGGCGTTTTGAACGGATCTCGTAGAGGAAAAATGCCTGAGCTTGCCCCATACCAGGATCCTTGGGAGTGCCAGGCGGAGGCGTGAGCCACTCTGCAGATACGAGCAGTAAATCCGGATTGAGCGGATGAATTCGCACAGTATTGGCGCTGGACAATCCGAATTGATCCTTGCCGTACAAGTCGGCGCTGGCCAAGGCTTGCTTCGCGCTCCCGTCGTCACCGATCCACGAGATAGTTTGCAAGTCGTCCACGACAATCGTCTGCGCATCCGCCCAGCCTTGCACGCTGACCACTTCGCCGGGGTAGACGAGAGCAGCTTTTTCCGGAGCATCGGCTGGCATAGCCCATAGATGCCATTTGGAATCGTCAAATCTTTGGAACGCAATGCGTGTATCGTCGGGTGACCAAAACGGCCGTTGGACGGAACCCCTGAGCAACTCGGATGATTTACCGGTCGTCCAGTCATAGAGAGAAATCGTTCGTTCGCCACCCTTTTCGTCAGTAGTGTAAAGCAGCCGCTTTCCATCATGCGAAAGAGCCGGATGGTAGCCGCCTTTTGCTACAACGGTTCTGGCGACCGTGCCCCGTTTGACGATCAGTTTTCCAGCGGCATTTATATAAGCCACTGCGGTTGGCGCCTTGAAATGCGTGATGGTTGGAGGCGCTGGCTTGTCTTTGGCAACGTCATCGTCATCGGTAGGCTGATTGTTAATTTTGGGGAAGAGTTCTGTCGCAACACGGGCGCAGCCTTGCGCCGAGCCGATTTGGGCGTGCTCGACGGACGCGGTAAACGAGAATTTGGCGGTTGAGGCTGGATCGGAGCAGGTTTCCCGGGTGAGATGCACCGAGACAGCGGCACCGGTCTGCGAGTCTTTGGCTTGATAAGTCCAGGCATCGGTGCTGCCTTCGCGGGAGACCTCGGCCGGCTCGAGCGGGATGGGAGGATAGCCGGTTCGGTCAAGGCGCTCCGGTCCCTTCAAGCCGATACGCAGGCTCCACGTCTCACCATTTTCCTTGGTCGGGCCTTGAACCAGCAGAAGGATAGGGTAATGGGTAGATTGAGGGGCAGGAGGCCCGGCGACCGGCTTCTTTGCCTGGCCTGGCTGAGATGGCGACGGTTGGGATGACTGAGTTGGCGGCTGCGCAGCGGGTGGCTGCGACTGGGGCGGCTGTTGCAAGGACGGCTGCTGCCCGGATTGCGGTCGTGGCTCGGCGCGGGTAGCACGCGCCGGTACCCAGCAAACGACGACGGACGCACCAAGTAGAAACCGCGCCAATGGGGACTGTCGCACGCCGATCCTCCCGAACGAGCAGGATACCCTGCGGAGGGGTGGCAAACAATCCGGACGAAGGGGCAGTGTGAGTGGGGTGAACTACAGGAATTCAGGGGGGTGTAGGACGAATAAAAAGCGAAAAGTACTTGACTTGGCGAATAAAAAGCGAAATACTGCCGCTGTGCTTCGAGGTGGGCTATGTCTCCAGTTCTTTCCTCCACGGCGCGGACCTTTGGTATCCCGCGCCGCCACGTTCGGCAATCCACGGCAACTCTCTTTCCTGTTAGCCCCTATGCGACAAGCCCAAAACCAAGGGCCGGCGATTCGCCAGGCGGCATCCACAATGTCAATAGCAAGGTGGAAGCTGCGGCGGTCGACGGCTCAGGCGGCAGCACTTCGGGTTACACCACGGCGGATTGCCCCCCGCCGACCTCGCGAGAGGCGGTCCCGCAGGGCTTTGAAAGCCAGGCGGATCACCGGACCCAAGAGTCAGCCGTACCGCTGGTGGGCATTGCCCGCCTCGCAGCATGCTCTCCGCGGGCGGAGAGCCACCGTAAGTCCGCCGAACGCCCAGAATATTTTTTGCTTCCTGTGAAATCGATCCTGAACAAGTGCGATTCGACACGCGTGCCTTTTGATTGGACGATCAATCCCTACCGCGGATGCGAATTTGGGTGCGTCTATTGCTACGCGCGCTACACGCACGAATACATGGAACTGGACGGCGGCGAGTTCGAACGAAAGATTTTTGTGAAGAAGGATGCCGGGCCGTTGCTGGCATACGACGTTGCGCACAAATATTCGTACGCGTCGGAGGGTTCGGGCGGCGAGAAGCCAGAACACATTGCAATTGGGACAGCAACAGACCCTTACCAGCCTGCAGAGCGCGAATATGGCGTGACGCGCGCGTGCCTCGAGGAATTAGCCAAGCGCGAAGGCTTGAGCATTTCGGTGATCACCAAATCGAATCAAATTGTCCGCGACATCGACATATTCAAGAAAATTGCCGAGCGCTCGGAGCTTTCTCTAAACATCACCATTACGACGCTGCGCGCAAGGCTTGCTCGATTGCTTGAACCACGCGCGCCGCGTCCGGATTTGCGGGTCGCGGCAGTGCGGCAGTTGCGCGAGGCAGGACTCCGCGTCGGTGTGTCCGCGTCGCCGCTGATCCCTGGCATTACCGACCGCGAGGGCGAGCTCGAAGCCGTAGCGGAAGCTGTACATGAAGCGGGCGCGCAGTGGTTTTTCTCCGGCGTGCTTTTTCTCATGCCATCTTCCGCGAAGCAGTTCTTGCCTTTTGTGCGCGAAAAGTTTCCCCGGCTGACGAAGCAATACGAAGAGTGGTACGCGAAGGAAGCCTACGCACCGGAAAAATATCGAAAAATGATTGCGGACCGTGTAGCCCGGCTAAAACAGAAATATGGTTTCGATTCGCGCCCCCAGCGCAACTCCCAGCGGACCACGCCCTGCGCCCAAATGAAACTCGGCTGGGAGTCAGCGACCTCTAGTGCGGCTTTGTAGGCATGAAGCCGTGGGGCTGCGGAGACCAACCCCTTAGGGGATGATGATCCGGGATTCTTCGTGTTTTAGCTCTGGAGCCGCGGGAAACTGCCCGCGAAGGAATTCGGTATAGCGGCGGGCGCGGGGACGCCCGTTGGTGCGCAGCAGGCCCATGCGATAGAGAAAGACCAGTAGAGAGAAGACTTCGGAGTCTCTTACCGGCGGGGAACCAGGACGCTCAGCTGTTTGTTGCTTAGATTCGTTCAGAAATTGGGCGAGAGCGGCGTAAAGTTCACGGGGCAGCGCGGCATCCGGAGGTTTTTCGTAATAGATGCCCGACAGAAGCGTTTTGTAAGTTTCGGCGAGAGCCAGCAGCGCGGCGAGAACATCGGGATCCGTTGTCGCGGGATGCGCGGCGGAAAATTTCGCGATGCTGAAAGCTATTCCAGAAAGCATATTTTGGTGCGCGTAGATGACGTCTTGAGGAACTTTGACGTCGAGGAGCGGCGTGTCCGCCGGAAGCTCGCGCTGGTGCTCATCCTCATAGCGATGCGCGGCAACCAAGTAAGAACAATCCGCGGGACAGTCAATGGAAACTTCGCGCTCCCTGCCGCAGCAAACGGCGCAGATTTTCTCGCCCTTGGCGGGACAGAATCTCTCGGCTTTGCGTTTTTCACAGATTGGACAAATCACGGCGGCTCCCGGCCAGACGAACGCAAACCAGCAGAGTACTCCCGCGACGATTAAAAACCAAAACCGCTAGAAGACAAAACTCTTCCGCACCATGGTTTGGTCGCCTGAGTGGATGGGCATGGAATCGGCGGGGCGTGGAGGAAAATTCGCGCCGGGAATAGTGGGCAGGCCGCTGGAGCGATCCACCACAACGATGGTGATCGGCCCCGACGCTGGGATGCGGAGTTGCAGGTCGATACCTTCGACCGGCGGATTGGCGTACTCGAACCCCCAATGGCCCGGTTGCCGCCAGCGAGCTTCGGACGGTTTGCCGAGGTCGTGGCCGTTGACGCTGGCACTGAGAACTTCTGTTTGCGCGAGGCCGACATGAATCGTGCGTGCATGCCGCGGTGTACTGATGCGCAGATGAAGCGCGCGCGTGGCGCCGTCGGTGGAGTTTTCGAGCAGCTCCACTTGCGGAGGCGCGAGTGTGATCGCCGGAGCTTCCTGTTGGAGAAAACTCATGGGATACCAGTCGGGAACGAAGTCAGGCAGTTTGCCCCGAGAGGGGGACGTGCCAAGGTACTGCGCGGTCCACGAATCGATGCGGCTGGTCGAACTGGTCCAAAGAGCTTTGCCGGTATCCGCGTCGAGCGCGTAAGAAAGCAAACTCGCCTTGGGATGCGCGGACGAGTAGCGCGCGGCTTTCGCGCCGTAAGCGCACAGAACCAACCCTCCGGCGAGCACGAGGAGCGGAAGAAAATTGCCGATGGATTTGAGCACCGGGTCCAGAAAAGGGAAGAGCAGGAGGAAGCACAAACCAAAAGCAATACTCAATAGCGGAGCGCCTGTGGAAGTAAAACCAAGCGCCGTGTAGAAGCCCTTCAGAAGCGGAACGAAGAGAAGGAGAGCGGGCAGGCTCAAAACGCAAAGAACGCAGAACTCGAGAAAAGTAGGATTGGCGGGGCGAAAAGCAGCCACGCCGGTGGCAATCAGACCGGCAAGCAATGGCCACACGAAGAGATAGCTTCCGCCGGGGAGCCATTTGGATGTCACTAGCGCGATGATGAAAATTAAGAGTGCGCCGCCTAGAAAAACCGCCGGCGCGGTGATCTTTTTGCGAAACAGCGCATGAAGCACCATCAGAAGCGCGGCGAGCACGGCAAAAAGACCGAGAACGTAAAAAGTGTTTTGCTCGAGGCCCGCTTCAGGAAAAGCGTGAACGTGAAGCCAGTCGACGCCAAGCACAAAGCCGAAGCCAACGAACAGCAACAAGATAAGCACACCGAGGTGCAAGAACAAACCGGCGAGTATGGAGAGCACACTCGTCTGCCACGCGCCGTTCGCAAAGAAGATCATGCCGAAAAGCACTACGCCGCATACAAGCGCGAGCGGCCAGATAAATCGGCTGGAATAATGCGCGAAGAAATTTCCAGGAATTGAGAAATAGACCGAGTCGCGGTCCTGCAACTGTGCGAGGTCCGCATTGCCGAGAGAGCGAGCGAGTGAGAGTGCGTTTTCGCCCTGCTGCTGCAAGCTGCCGCGATCGAGCAGCTGAGGCTTGTCGACCGGCGTGTGATACGCCTCCCAATGGCCGATGAACGCAAAGTTGAGGCCGGCGGCGCCAGCCTTCTTGAACACAGTCATGTCCGTATCGTTGGGCATGTGTTTGTAGATTTCGTAGGTGAGCGAAGAACCAGAAGGATGAGGCGCCGCTTGCGCGAAGATTTGCACCAGCCGCCCATTGCCCGCGCTGGTCTCGAACATTTGCGATTCACCGGCGTTGCCGCGGGCTTCGAAGTTGACGACCACGCGCACATCTTTTGCGGCGGGGTTTTCCGCGACGAAGGCGGACGCGCCAAGCAGACCGTCTTCTTCGCCATCGGTGAACAATAAGATGATGTCGTTGCGAAGCGAAGAACCAGCGCGCAGCGCACGAAGCGTCTCCAGCAACGCGGCCACTCCCGCCCCGTCGTCGCCTGCGCCCGGACCAGCGGCGACGGAGTCGTAGTGCGCTACTAGAGCAACGGCATCCGTCGACCCGCTTGTACCTTTCAGACGCGCAACAATATTTTCCACCGTGCCGGCAACTTCGTAGCGCGGCGTGACGCCGGTGGTGCGCTGGACTTCGGGAGTGACTCCAAGAGTTGTGAGTTGGGAGACGAGATAGTCGCGAACGCGATTGTGCTCCGCGGAACCTACAGGATGCGGCGCCGTTGCGAAGGCGTTCAGATAAACGAGAGCGCGCTCGGCCGAGAAAAGATCTTGCGATGCAGTTGCGGGAACAGGATCAGGTGTGCCCTCGCGCACAGTGCACACCCCGGCGACAACCAATACAAACAGAAGTAGGACCCATCCCGATAAACGATTGCCCACGGAGCGACCTCAATCCTGGACTGGATTGGCGATAGTAGTTCCTGCCGCTTCCGAAGAGCAAGCCGGGATTAGCTCTACGCCATGATGACTTTATTGCGGAAGCGCCGCGCGGCGATCACTAAGAGAAGAGTGCCAAGGATGCAAAGAGCGAGGCCGTCGGTCCATAGATGCTTGATGCCTGCCCCGCGAAGGATGATGCCGCGAGTGATGTTGATGAAGTACGTTGCCGGAATCAGGTAGCTGAGAGGATAGAGAATCGCAGGTATGGTCTCTCGCGGAAAGATATATCCCGAGAAAAACACGCTTGGAAGAATCGGCAAGAACGCCAGCTGCATGGCCTCTGCTTGCGAGGAAGCTTTGCTGGAAATCAGAATTCCGAGTGACAGCGCTGCAAAAAGATATGGCAAGGAAAGAGCGAAGAGCAACACCACGTTGCCATGAATCGGCACAAGGAATACATAGCGCATGAAAAAGAGAATCAGGCAAAGCTCGAAGAAGCCAATGCCGAGATAAGGAAGCAATTTGCCGAGGAGAAGGCCGAACGGCTGCACCGGTGTGACGAAGAGTTGCTCGAGTGTGCCGCGCTCTTTCTCGCGAACGATGGAAAACGCCGTGAGAAACGTGGTGACGTTCAGCAGCATGATGGCGGTGAGGCCGGGAAGAAAAAAATTCGGCGACCGCGAATCGGGATTGAAGAGCAGCTTCGGCCGCATGTCAACGGCGAACGTGGCGCGGTCCTGGAGAACGCGCCGCAGCGACTCGTCGAGGCCGATGGCGTTGGTGACGTTAATCGCCTGGCCGGCGACCGAGGAATCGGAGCCGTCGATGAGCACCAGGACTTGCGCGCTCATGTTGTGGAGGAGTCGATCGGAATAATCAACCGGGATTTTTATTCCTACGCGCGCCTTGCCCGCGATAATCATGTCGTTTAGATCGTGGTCGTTCTCGACGTAGCGGATGACATGAAACGTATCGGAATTCTTCAAGCGGTCCAGCAATTCGCGGCTCTCGCGGCGGTCGTCGGCGTTGTAAACGACGGTGTTGATCTGGCGAATATTGGTATCGATCGCGAAGCCCAGCAGAAACATCTGCAACAGCGGCATGGTCAGCGAGAAAAAAAGTGTTCCCGCATCGCGGCGCACGTGGAGGACTTCCTTGTAAAAAACGGCGCCGACACCGCGGAACATGTCACGCATTGGCCGCCTCCAAAATGGCTTGGTGTTTATTGGTGAGCTCCACGAAGACGTCTTCGAGACTGGGAGCGAGAGGGCGAATCTCGGCGACGGCAATGCCGTTCTTTAAGAGCTGCTCGCGAAGATCGTGGAGGTCGAGGTGGTCATCCATCAGGGCATGGATGGATTGGCCAAAAATAGTGGCGCTGCGAATGCCCGGAATCTGGCGGGCGAAGCGAAGTGCGCGAGTCACTTCAGGCGTCGTAATTTCCACGCGTATCGTTCCCGGCGGCTGAACGTCGGGAAGTTCGCGAAGCGAATTCGGCGTGCCATCGGCGATGATCTTGCCGTAATAAATGTAGGCGACGTGGCTGCAGCGCTCGGCTTCGTCCATGTAGTGCGTGGTGACGAAAAATGTGATGCCGTGTCCGGATAGTTCAAAGAGGAGGTCCCACAGCTGGCGTCGCGCCACGGGGTCGATTCCAGCGGTTGGTTCGTCAAGGAAAAGCAGCTTGGGCTCATGGAGCATAGCGCAGCCGAGAGCCAGGCGTTGTTTCCACCCGCCAGATAGCTGTGCCGACAATCGATTCATGTAGGGCGCGAGCCCGTTGAGCTGGACGATTTCCTCGATGCGTCGTTTCAGCCGAGCCGGATCGAGGCTGTAGATGCGTCCGTAGAACTGCAAATTCTCCGCCACCGTGAGGTCTTGATAGAGACTGTAGTTTTGCGACATGTAGCCGATGCGCTCGCGGACCACTTCCGAGTCCGCGCGGACATCCAGTCCTTCCACGCGAGCGGCCCCACTGCTGAGCGGCAAGAGGCCCGTGAGCATTTTGATGACGGTTGTCTTGCCGCTGCCGTTGGGGCCGAGAAATCCGAAAATCTCGCCTTTCTCCACTCGGAAGCTCACGTCGTTCACCGCGGCAAATTTGCCGAAACGCCGGACGAGATGCTCCGCACAAATGGAAGCCTCGGCGGGATTTTGCGTGGAAGACGCCACGGGTTAATTTCCCGCTTTCAATTTCACATCGGCGGCCATGCCTGCAAGAACGTGGCCTGCGGGATCGTTGATGCGGATTTTTACGCCGAAGACCTGATGGACGCGTTCCTCGCGCGTCTGCACGTTGCGCGGAAGAAATTCGGCCTGCTGATTAATCTGTTCCACGACACCCTCGAACACGGTTTTCGGGAAAGAATCGACGCGCACTTCGGCCTTTTGTCCCAGCTGCACGCGGCCCAGCTCGGTCTCGGGAATATAGATCCGCACATAGATTTGATCCTGCTCGAGGAGCGTGGCCACAGGCGTGTTCGGCGCGATGATGTCTCCCGGGCGGACATCAAGAACCTCGACGATCGCTGCGGATGGCGCCGTCACTTGGCGCTCGCGGAAGCGCGCTTCGTCGTAAGCGTAAGCGGCTTTGGCAAGCTCGACATCTTCGCGCCGGTTGCCCTTTTCAAATTTTTCGAGAGTGGCCTGGGTCTCCCGGTAGTGCGCTTCCGCGGAGGCGATTTCCTCCGGGCGATAGCCGCGCCTCAGTTCATCGAGCTTGTGCTGGTAGTTTTGCTGCTGCGCTAGCGCCATCTTCCAGTTCGCTTCGGCGGTGTCGCGCTGCTGTTTCGAGACGAGATCCTTCTGCGCCAGCGCTTCGTAACGCTGAAAATCCAGGCGCGCGCGAGCTTCGTCGGCAGCAGCTCGCTCGACGTCGGACTGCGCTGCCGCGATATCTTCCTTTCGGTAGCCGTTCAAGCGCAGTTCATAATCGGCCTTGGCTTGCGCCGCCGCGGCGCGGGCTTCCGCAATTTCCTCGGGCCGATAGCCGCGCTGTGCTTTCTCGGCTGCGGCCCGCGTCTGATCGAGAGAGGCAAGCAATTCCCGGTCATCGAAGGTGATTAGAGTCTGGCCAGGCTGGACGCGGTCGCCTTCGCGCACCAGAACCTTGTCGATGCGGCCTCCGACTTTCGAGCCCACGCGAATGTCACGTGCTTCCACGGTGCCGGATCCCTGCAGCGCGTTATCGCGCCGGAACCACGTCGCGTAAAGCGCGGTCCCGCCAAGGATGGCGGCGGCGAGGAGAATGATCAGGATGCGCTTGCGATTCATAAACTCAATCCCCACACGTAAAAGGCGGAACACCCGCGCAAAGTGCTTCGGTCGGTGCGGATTGCGTCTGCGAAATTTCTGTGTTCCGTGGCGCCAATCCAGACCACAGCACGTTAAACGCGGACTGCATGCGGGCATCCAAAGTGGCGTCGCCGTGCAGCGACCAGAACAACAGCGTTCCAAAAATAGTTTGTCGAAAGACGTCCGAGATCTCCGCCGCTGGAAGATCCCTGCGGATTTCGCCCCGCTCCTGCCCGAGCAGAACAATTTCCGTGTGCAGAGCGCGAATGCGTTTCTGTAAATCGAGCATCGCCTCGCGGACCGGAGTCGCGGCCAGGTACGCCTGGAGCAGGACGCGGATAATGCCGGGATTCCGAACCGGCTCCTGCGTCATGCGGACGCCCAGGGAACGCAGGAATTGCGGCATCGGCTCGCCCGTACGCCGGGCTTCCGCTACCGCGGAATGTAGCTTTCCAAGTTGCATCTCACCAAAGGCCAGCAGGATGTGATCTTTGCTGGGAAAATAGTTAAAGAAGGTGCCTTTGCCGACGTCCGCGGCTTCCGTAATGTCTTCTACGGTCGTCTCTGTAAATCCTTTTCTGGCAAAGAGATCGAGAGCGGCGCGGAAGAGGCTCTCGCGCGTTTCCACGCTGCGCCGCTCGCGGCGACCGTGGGAATTTCCAGCAGGGGAGCGATGAGTTGCTGGACTCTTCGAGTTTGGTTTCTTGACCATGGTTCATAAATGACTGTAGGTCATTTATGGCGCGGAGTCAAGTACATTTTGCGCTCCGTTCCCACCCGCAAGAACACAAAGACCCCGGCAATCGCCGGGGTCTTTGCAGCCCTATGATTTTGTTCGCGTTATTCCTTCAACGAGTTGGGATCGGACGTATTCTTCGGAGACTTACGGTTGAGATATGCGATCAGTTTTTGCGCCGGCGGTGGCACAGCGACCGCGCCCTTAAAGATAATGTCTTCCGCGCTCAAATTCTTTCCGTAAACGCGTTCGTTGGCGTCATCGTCGGGGCGAACCGTCGAGCCCTCCAGCGAGATGCCGGCGAACAGGCCACGAGAGCGGGAGTAGCTCAGAACCTCGGCGCGCAGTGTTGCGTCTGATTCGGCGCTGGCCGTTCGGCCCTTTGGCCCGGCCGCAACGGAAGCGTCCGCTCCGAGCTTCACCTTGCTCTTGAGGATGGAGTGTGCGCCACGCGGATTCATTACCAGCAGGACGAAATCGGTCGCCTGCCCGCCGATTTGGAAACCGATGCTTCCACCTTCCAGAGCCATCATCGAGGGTGCGCTCCAGGGGCCGGTGTAGTGTTCACCGGTGCGGCACGTCATCGAGCCGCGGCCGTAGCTTCCACCGACGATAAAGGCGGCCTTCAGAACCGAAGGGTAAACGATGATGCATTCGGCTTTGTCGATGAGATCCTGAGGAATGTCATCGGGGATATCCATAATTTCCTTCATCACCGTGCCGCAGTTTTCCAGCCGTTCGGCTTCTTTTCGGTCTACTACGGAGAGCAACGGCGGGGCGATCATCGCCAACGCCATGAGGCAGGAGCTAATTCGCTTAATCAAATTTCACCTCGCTGAAATTTACTGGGCTGAGTAATGATAGGTTGCCCGTGGTTTGTGCGCAACCTAGAGTTTGTAATGGAACACTATGACCCTGGTCTCTATTCCTCGTGACATTTCCGCGGATGTTTTGAGCGGAGAAAATGTTGCGCGGTCTTTCGACTATACTTTCACATGCGGCGATTTATAGGCAAAGGAAACATGGGCTCTAGAAATCTGTTTGGATGGCCGGCAGTGGTGGTGGCAGCGGCAATGACCTCTTTTGTTTTGGCCGCACCAGTCCGCGGACAAGCGCAATCCGGTCAAGGGCGAGAACAAGCTTGCTGTGTGACAAAGCACGATGGGAAGCGCGAAGAGCTTTCTCCCAAGCGGGCTGCCGCCGCTGCGCGATTTGGCGGGCGGGCAGAGACGCTGCTTGACGCCGCGCCCTCGAGCAAAGGCGATTGGGGACTTCTCATCGTTGATGCGCAGACGGGAGAAACCCTCTTCGAGAAAAACGCCAACAGTTATTTTGTGCCGGCTTCGAACATGAAGCTCTTTACCACCGCACTGGCTCTGGCCAAGCTTGGCCCGGAGTATAGGTTTCACACCACTCTCGAAACGCGCGGCGCGCTCTCTCCTGACGGCACGCTTTCTGGCGACGTCGTGCTTGTCGGGCGAGGCGATCCGAATCTTTCGAACCGCAAATTTCCTTACGAGCTAAAGGAAGAATTTGACGGCCCGCCGGAAAAAGTCCTGGCCAAGTTGGCCGACGCTCTGCTGGCGCGCGGCGTGAAAGAAATTTCCGGAGATGTGATTGGCGACGACAGCTACTTTCCTCGCGAGCGCTATCCCAATGGTTGGGAAATCGACGACATGGTTTGGGAGTATGGCGCGGCCATTTCCGCGATCGTCGCAGATGACAACACTGTCGCGCTTACTCTGACGCCCGGTGAAAAAATGGGGGACCCGGTGCAGGCATCGGTTGCTCCGCTGACACCGGACTTCGTCTTGCAGAACGAGGTGACCACCTCGGAGCCGGGGTTGAAATCGGATCTAACGCTGAAGCGCGAGCCGGGCGGGAATCTCGTGGTTGTGCGAGGCACGCTGCCGGCAAAAGGCGCTCCCCGGAAACTCGTGCTCGCTATCGAGGAACCGGCACAACACGCAGCCTCGCTGCTGGCCGCGCTGCTTGCCGAACGCGGCGTGAAGCTCGATGGAAAAATCCGCGCCGTTCATGTCGCGGAGACGGATGTAACTCCTCGTACCATTCTTGCGGAACATGTCTCCGTGCCGCTCGGCGATTCCGTGAAACTCGTCAACAAAATCAGCCAGAACCTGCACACCGAGATGCTGCTTCGAACGGCGGCGCGGCAAAACGGTTTGTGGAGCACGCCGGAGGAGATGTTAAAGACTCCGCAGGATTTTTATGCCGCTGCGGGAATCGCCCCGGATGATGTCATACAGACGGATGGGTCGGGACTTTCGCGGCACGACTTGGTCACGCCGCGCGCTGTCGTGACGCTGCTCAAGTATGCGCAGGGGCAGTCGTGGTTTGCGCCGTACTATGCCTCCCTGCCGGTGGCGGGCATCGACGGTTCGCTGCAAGACCGCATGAAAGGCACAATGGCGGCCGGACGAATCCATGCGAAGACGGGCTCGGTCGAGCATGTGAGGACGCTCTCCGGTTTCGCGGAAGCGCCGAGCGGCCGCCGTCTGATCTTTTCGTTCTTGAGCAACAACCAGGGCGGAAAGGGCCATGAAGCCGCCGACGCGCTGAACGGACTGTGTGTGGCGATGATCGAAGAATTTGATGAGGCAACGGCTGCAACTCCGCCTCTGCACGCACCTGCGAAACAGCGATGAAACATCTAAGAAGAATTCCGGGATAGAAAAATGTCACGGACCGCAGAGGACCTACTCGAGTTCGACAAGCTGCGTGAGTTGCTGCGGCTGAGGACGACGTGCGCGCCGGGGGGGCGTGCGATCGATGCACTGGAATTCGGAACGAATCGCGCCGCGCTGGAAGCGGCGTTTGCGCTGATTCGCGAAGCGCGCGACTGGCTGCGCGGCGGCGGCGAATTGGGATTTGGCGGGCTGGCCGATCCGCAGGGATGGCTCGAAAAAATCGAAGGGCCAGGAATTGTTCTGGAAGCGAAAGAACTTCTGAGCGCCGGCTCGCTGCTCGAGACTGCGGGATGGTTGCGCGGGCAATTCCGGGAGGAAGAAGCGAAATTTCCTTTGTTGGCGGCGCGCGTGGCTTCGCTCTGGGATTTTCGCGAAACTCTGACGGCGATTCGGCGATGCTTGTTGCCGAACGGAGAAATCAGCGACGATGCATCGTCGGCGCTGCGGCGCATTCGCGCAAGCATCACGCAGACTCGGGAATCAATTCAGAAGACGCTGAAACAAATCCTGCGTTCACGCAATGCGGAGGCTGGAGAAGATTACGTCACGCTGCGGAATGAAAGATTTGTAATTCCGGTGCGTGCGGAGAGCCGGCGAACCGTTCCGGGAATTGTGCACGGCGCGAGCGGCACGGGACAGACAGTTTTTCTGGAGCCGTTTGAGACAGTCGAAACGAATAATCAGTTGGTACAGCTTGCCGAAGACGAAGCGGCGGAGATTCTAAGAATTCTGCGCGAACTGACCGAGCGGCTGCAGTTGATTCGCGGCCCTTTACTCGAAGCAGCGGAGACCATAGCGGCGCTTGACGGTATTTTCGCGCGCGGGCGATTTGCGCGCGATTTCGATGCGGCCATGCCGGAGTTTTCCGAGCTTTCAGAATTGCGTTTGGTGGATGCGCGGCATCCGGTGCTCGAAGACAAGCTGCGGCGCGAAGACCGCGCCATCGTGCCGATGTCGCTCGCGCTCGGCGGCGCGGAAAAAGTCTTGGTCATCAGCGGACCGAACACCGGCGGCAAAACCGTGGCGTTGAAAACGACAGGACTCGCAGCGCTTTCCGCGCAATCCGGCATTCCCGTGGCGGCGCAGCGTGCTGTTCTGCCGATTTTTGACCGCGTGCTGGTGGACATCGGCGATGAGCAATCCATCGCAGCGGACCTTTCGACATTTTCGGCCCACATGTTGAATTTGAAGACCATGCTGGAATTGGCGACGCCGCAATCGCTGGCGCTCGTCGACGAAATGGGCACCGGAACCGCCCCAGAAGAAGGCGCCGCGCTGGCCGTGGCGCTGCTCGATGAATTTCGCGCCAAGAATTGCATCGTGTTGGCGACGACCCATCACGACCGATTGAAGACCTACGCATCGACGACACCCAGCGTGGTAAACGCCGCGGTGGAATTTGACGACGTAAATTTGCGACCGACGTACCGGCTGATGGTCGGCGTGCCCGGCGGTTCGAGCGGGATCGCGATTGCGCAACGACTTGGCATCGCGGCCTCTATCATTGAGAGGGCGCGAGCTTTGCTGACGCCAGAATCGCGCGAAGCAGCCGATTTGATCGCGTACTTGCACCGCAGCCGCGATGAACTCGACCGCATGCAGCAGCAAATGGCCGCGGAGCGGCGCGCTCTCGAAGAAGAACGCAAGAAGCTGCGCACCGAGTGGGTCGAACGCCAGCAAAAACGCATCAAGGAACTCGAAGCCCAGTTTGCCGAGATGCAGAAGCGTTTCGATGAAAATATCGCTCGCGTGATCGAAGCCGTCAAAGAACGCGAACTGCGCGCGTCGCTAGAAAAAACCGCAAGGCGGAAAGGCCAGGACATCCGCAGCGAAGCACGCGAAGAGCTCAACGCCGCGCTGGTGCAAACCATTTCCGATTCACAAGCGGATTTGGGGACAAGCTCAGCGAGCCAGGAACCGATTCGTCCAGACACATTGCAGCCCGGCGCGCGAATTCGCGTGCGCGGCTTCAGCAAGCCAGTCATTTTTCGCCGACTCGACGGCTCGTCCGCCGAAATCGAAGCCGGTCCGCTCCGGATGAAAGTTGCGGTCGATGAAATTGCCGGCGTCGAGCAGGTGGACGCCGGGGAAGCAAAACGGGCGGGGCAAGTCCCGCCCTTACATTCGTTGGGCCGCGGGAGTGTCACCGTGACATCGCAGCCCGGCGAAGGCGCAGCCTCCGGCGAGATCAACGTCATCGGCATGCGCGTTGAAGAAGCAACCGAGCGCGTTGACAAATATCTCGACGAGGCCGCGCTTGCCAATCAGACACGCGTGCGGATCATCCATGGCCACGGAACTGGCGCGCTGCGCAAGGGCCTTGGCGAATTCCTCAAGTCGCATCCGCTCGTCCAACGAACCTCGTTCGAGACCGAAGAGCACGGCGGCAAGGCGATCACCGTTGTAGAATTGCGATCATAAGGAACAATGGCAGAGGCGGGATCATTCGCGGAACGGGTGAAGCAGCAGGCGGACATAGTTCGCGTGGTGGGCGAATACGTGCGCTTGAAAAAGACCGGCAAGGATTTCAGCGGGCTTTGTCCGTTTCATCAAGAAAAAACTCCATCGTTTACCGTGTCACCCCTGAAGCAGATTTTTTATTGTTTTGGGTGCGGCAAGGGCGGCGACGTTTTTAGTTTTGTGATGGACATGGAGAAGTCCGCGTTTCCCGAAGCGGTGCGCACCGTTGCGGAAAAGTGCGGCATTGCAATTCCGCGGACTAGGGAGCGGTCGCCGGAGGAACGCCAGGAGAATCAGCAGCGCGCACAGTTGGTCGAGATGCATCGCGAGGCGCAGGCTTTCTTCACGAAACAGATTTCCGGAACGCTCGAAGGAAAGGCGGCGCGCGCTTATCTCGAGGACCGCGGGCTAGATAACAAGGCGATTGACCGGTTCGGAATCGGTTATGCGCCGAGCGACGGAGATGCGTTGCTGCGCGCGCTAAAACAGAAATATCCGGAGAAATTGCTGGTTGAGTCCGGATTGATATCGCGCGGCGAACAGGGCGGCCGATTGTTCGACCGGTTCCGGCGACGCATTACGTTTCCGATCACGAACGACTCGGGAAAGATCGTGGCGTTCGGCGCGCGGGCGCTGGGCGATGACCAGCCGAAATATTTAAATTCCCCGGAGACGCCGATCTACTCGAAAAGCAACGTTTTGTATCATATGGACCGCGCAAAGGAAGCGCTGCGGCGGTCGGATTTCGCGGTGCTGGTCGAAGGCTACATGGACGCGATTGCCGTGGCGCGCGCGGGCATCAGCAACGTGGTGGCGAGCTGCGGGACGAGTCTTGCGGAGCCGCAAATCAAATTGCTGAGCCGTTTTACGAAGCGCGTGATTATTAACTATGACCCGGACAACGCGGGGCAGTTGGCGGCCGAGCGGTCCGTGTCGCTTCTGCTCGAACAGGATTTCGAGGTGCGCGTGTTGGCGCTGCCTCCCGTAGGCGACAAGAAAGCCGATCCGGATTTGTTCATCCGCGAAAAGGGCGCCGAAGAGTACACCAAGCTGTTGAAAGATGCGCCGCCGTACGTGGACTACTTGATCGCGCGCGCGCGAAAGATGGATTTGACGACCGGGGAAGGGAAGCGGCGCGCCGTGAATTTTCTCCTTCCCTACGTCCAGAAAATTCCAAATACGATTCTTCGATCGGAATGGGCAACGCGGATTGCGCAGCAGCTTCACCTGGACGAGCCGGTGTTGCGCGCCGCGTTAAGCAAGGCGGCCACGCAGCGTCACAGCGAACTAAAAATTCAGCCCGAGCTGGTGGGCCGCTCGGCAAAGCCCGTGGAGCGGCGATTGATTCGGATGCTCGCGGAAGCAGAGGGATTTCGGCGCGAACTGGCGCAACGGCTTCAGGCGGCTCAGCTTTATCATGGGCTCGAGACCGAGAAAGTTTTCGCGGCTCTGATCGTTGCGAGCCTGGCCGACGAACCGATGCAGGCAACGGAAGTTGCCGCGCAGCTCGAAGAACGCGACCGCCGCATACTCTTCGAGATTCTCTTCGAGGAGGCCAGCGAGCCAACCTGGGAAGAGGCAGTCAGTTGCGTCGAGGCTCTGCAGCACCGGCAAGCTGAACGGGAGCTGGCGGACGTGCAGCGGAGCATCGAGTCCAATCCCCCGGTGTCCGAGATGCGCGGGCTGCTGGAGAAGAAGCAGGATTTGATGCGCCGGCTCGCGGCGGCCCGGTAGGTACTGTCAACGACCGATGGTCTTTGCGAAAATAGCTGGTTCAAAGTAGCTATTCTTGCTATCCCTCCCCCTCCCCCTTTTTTCGTAAGTGTAGATTCTAAAGGACTTAGATTTTCTGTAAGTTGCTTAGAATCGGGCATTTGTGGGCGTTCTTGCAAGTGTTGATTCTAAAGAGTTTGCAAGTAAGCATAACTCGTGCTCGGCATTCGATATTTCGACGCGCAAGACCAGCGCGATGGAGGGCGTTCCGAGCTTACTCCGGCGGGAAAGGAGAAAGACCGTAGGGCTCCGCTCTGCGCTACATGTGCGGGCTGCGCACGTCTAGTGGTTGGCGAAACAGCTGAAATGAGCGCGGCCAGGATTGGCTGTTCCGCGTCGCCGATGCCGAAAAATAGAAAAGGCGGCAAAACTGCTGCCGCACTGAGAACTCGTAAGAATGCCTGAAGCTATTGTAGCAGATGGCGGCAAGGCGTCAAGAAGCAAAACGGGATGAAGATGGGGTGTGGCGACGAGACGGGAATTAAGCAGCGAACCAACGAATGCAGAAAGAATCACGCGCTGGGCCGATCGGGATTATATTTGGTCCGTAGCCGAGGGGAAAATGGAAATGCTGGTGACTTTCCGGCCGCATCTTCTAAAGCGTTCCGCGCGAGCCGCGGTATTCTTGATGGCGTCGGTTGGCCTCGTCTTCGCCCAGAAATTGCCCTCACCAACGCGTGTCTGGTCGGTTGGACCTCTGACGAAAAGCGAGCCCGTGATGGGCATCGCGTTCGGAGCTGCAGGCGGGAGAGTCACGGGTCCGCACGTGGATTCTCAGACGGGCTCGATCTTTGCTGCGACTCGCAGTGTTGCCTTCGCGGGCGACCGTATCGTGCTTGCGTCGAGGGTGGGAATGCGAAAAGTCGAGGGCGCCCAAATGCCAGCAAGTGTCTATCAGCTGTTGTCGCTAGACGCTACTACGGGCAAGGTCAAGGACACCCGCGAAATACTTGCATTTGCATCCCTGGAGGTATTCGCGACGAATGATGCTCACGTCATCGTCTCCGGTAAGAGCGTGTTGCGGCTAACCCCGGATCTCAAAGATGAGGGCAGCTTCGACTATCAGGCGACAGGCAACAAGTCCGGGAGTGTGGAAAACATCTCGCCGGATGGTTCGATACTCGCGAATGCGACCAGTCCGGGGTTGGAGTTGATTGACACACGTACCCTCAAGGCGACCCCGCTGACAAATCAGCCACTAATCGCTACAAGCGTGAGTTCGAAGGCGGTAGTGAGCGATAGCCCATGGTGGATCAAGGACTTTCCCGAAGCAAAGAGTTTTGTCACACTGACCGACGAGAAGGGCCAGCACTTGATCTTTCATGGCGATTGCGGCGGCAGGCCACAGTTTCTCAGCGATGACCGCGTACTCACCGCGGCTTGCAAGATCGCGCGCATCCTCGATACACAGGGCAATATCCTCAAGACGGTTACGCTACACGACCCGATCTCCTTCGCAGGTGTTTCGCAGAACGGCAAGCGTTTCGCGCTGCAGGTCGTAACCTTTTCCGGCGAGCACTCGATCAAGCAAGAGCGTTTCGTGGTCTATTCCGTCGAAAGTGCCGAGCCCTTGGCAGAGGTCAAGCCCGAAGAGCTCACGGAGGGGCAGTCGTGGACTGCATTCTCTCCCGACGGCTCCATGTTTGTTGTCGGTTCTCCGCTTAAACTGACGCTCTTCCACCTGCCCTAGTCCACCGACAACCCGGCGCGCTCGAAACAAGTTAGACAATCCAAGCTAAGTGGAAGGCGCAGCACGTCGGCGGATGAGCCAGGCCACTAAGATTAGCAGCGCTGCGGGAAGCCAGATCCAGAGGAGTTCGGATTGGATTACGGCGAGGCCGCGGTGGGAGAAAAAGCGGCTTACGCCAATAGGCGAGACGCGAATTGGTCTCCAAGGAAGAAAGTAGCGGGTGTTGTTGAAGGGGGAGAAGAAAGCGGCGCCGAGGCCGCCGTCGGTCATGGCGTCGAGCAGGCCCTGGCTGGCAGTTGCCAGGAAGAAATACGTCCATAAGGCAAATCGGCTCAGGCCTGGAACGGCCTGCCGAAAGGCCAGGAGCACGGCAAGACTTGCCAGAAGGGCAGCGAAGAGAAGGGAATGCGTAAAGCCGCGATGGCCCCAGAAGTCGCCGTAGCGGACGCCGAAGCGGAAGCCGATAACGTCGAGGTCCGGGACGACCGAGCAAATCGCTCCCGCTATCCAGACGCGCTTCGGCGTACCGGGTCGGTAAAAGCAGGCGCCGATACCGAGGGCGGCTACTGCGTGAGAGAAGATTGAAGCCATCTAGGTTTGTCTGTTCCTGCCTGTATAACATCTCACACAGGCGCTGCCCCAAGCTTGATTAGGGAGGGAGAGGGCGTCTTCCACAGATTTCCACTGATTAAAATGTTGACGGGGATGGAGTTAAACGTGTAGCGTGGTAGGGTTTCACGGGTAACGGTTTGGCACCTAACTGCATCTATATAGGTGTACTTAGAGTCGGCGGGGCCGTACTCTGAGGGCGGGCAACGGGCGAAGTGCAGGGCGAACGGCAAGCTGGCGGCGCGGCGTACCATAAAGGAATTCACAAAAACACGAGTGATCTGGTGGGGGATTCCCCACAGTTCTTTTCGGTGACCGCAGTGGAGTTGACTGCGCCAGCGTGGCATACTGCCTGCGCCTTTGCGAGAAAAATTTTCAGCGGCCATGACCGGCCGCTTCTGAGATTGCGCCTGGAAGTTTGGAGGAATTCGTGGCAGCTGTAGGGCTTGAAGAAAAATATGATGCGGTAAAGCAGCTCATTGCCGTAGGCAAAGAGCGTGGGTACCTGCTTTACGACGAAGTGAACGATTCGCTTCCGGCGGAAGTGCATTCCTCGGAAGAGATCGACGACCTTCTCACTACATTTGAACGGAACGGGATCGAGATTTACGAGGACCAGGCGTCGGCGAAGGCAGCGCGCGCGGTGGAAGTCTCCTCGGAGGCTGGCGACCGCGATGCCGTCGTCAAGGACGAGGCACATTCGGACGAGGGCGGCAGCGATCTGGATTTGACGCCGGGGTCTCTGGAAAAGACGAACGATCCCGTGCGCATGTATTTGCGTGAGATGGGCACCGTGCCGCTGTTGACGCGCGAAGGCGAAGTGACCATCGCGAAGCGCATCGAGCGCGGGCAGCTGGTGGTGATGAAGTCGATCACGCGGTCGCCGATCGTGATCAAGGAATTGATCGCGGTGGGCGAGGATTTGCGCAAGGGGGCGCGGTCGATCAAGGAAATTGTGCAGTTTGACGACGAAGAGCTCACCGAAGAGAAGATCGCGAACAAGACGAAGCAGACGCTGAAGTACATCGACAAGATTGCGAAGCTGTATGACCTGGCGTTGAAGCAAGCGGAAAAACTGGAAAGCACGCCGAAGGCGAAGAAGCGGCCGTACATGAAGGCGAAATGGGCGGTGTCGCGCACGCGTGTCGAGATTTCGGTGGAGATTCGCGGGATTGATTTCAATCCGTTTGAGAAAAAGCGGTTGATCGACAAGATGCGCGGGACGGTCGAGCGGCTGCAGTCGCTGGAGCGCGAAGCGGGGCGGCTGGAGCGGCGCGTGGACGCTGCGAAAGGCGACGTAGCGGCGGAAGCGCGCAAGGAATTGCGCACGCGCCGGACGGAGCTGAAGGACATTGAAGAGGCGAGCGAAGTCGGGCTCACCGAATTGAAGCGCACGCTGACGTTTATTCACCGCGGCGAGGCGGAAGCCGAGCAAGCCAAAAAGGAATTGATTGAAGCCAACCTTCGCTTGGTGGTTTCGATTGCTAAGAAATATACGAACCGCGGGCTGCAGTTCCTCGACCTGATCCAGGAAGGCAACATCGGCTTGATGAAAGCCGTGGACAAGTTCGAATGGCGGCGGGGATACAAATTTTCGACGTACGCGACGTGGTGGATCCGGCAGGCGATTACGCGCGCGATTGCGGACCAGGCGCGCACGATTCGTATTCCGGTGCACATGATCGAGACGATCAACAAGCTGGTGCGCACGAGCCGCCAGTTGGTGCAGGAGCTCGGGCGCGAACCTACCAGCGAAGAAATCGCCAAGCGCATGGACATCCCCGTGTCCAAGGTGCGCAAGATTTTGAAGATTGCGCAGGAGCCCATTTCGCTCGAGACGCCGATTGGCGAAGAAGAAGATTCGCATCTCGGGGACTTCATCGAGGACAAGGCGGTGGTTTCCCCGTCGGACGCGGTGATCAATTTGAATTTGAAGGAGCAGACGTCTTCGGTGTTGAAGACGCTGACGCCGCGCGAGGAAAAAGTTATCAAGATGCGGTTTGGTCTGGATGATGGCAGCGAGCACACGCTGGAAGAAGTCGGGCAATCGTTTGCGGTGACGCGCGAGCGCATCCGCCAGATTGAAGCGAAGGCATTGCGCAAGCTGCGGCATCCTTCACGTTCACGCAAACTTCGCGCTTTCCTCGAAGGCCCGTCGCGCGATTATTTGTAGAGAGAACCGTCAATCGCAATGTGAGAAACGCCCCGAACCATCGGGGCGTTTTTATTTTCCGCGGAATTCTGAGATAACTTCGATTTTGCCTACGATGTTCTGATTGAACTCCTCCAGCTTTTCCGCGGGGATCCAGTATTCAAGATGCAGCGCGCCGCCCACTTTTTGTAAAGTGAATTGCGAAAGATAGCTGGTCTTCACCGCGAAGCGCGTCACATAGCCGGCAGCTGACGCAGGATTCTTAGTGTTCCAGTCGCGCGCGATTTGCGTAGCGTACTCCTCATTCAGGACCGGGTAGAAAATGGGTTGGCCAGGCAATCGAGGAGGGAAGGTGGTGTAACCCGATTCCGCAATCAAGCGAAGTTCACTCGCTCCGACTGGCCGATAGAGAATCGTCGTCTCTTCCATTCCTGCGGTGTAGAATCTCAAAAGTTAGGCGAGAAGTTCGGAAAAGGCGAGGATGTTGATGGCGGCGGGCACTCGATCCTCAAAGTGAAGAGTCACAGCTTCGCGGATATTCTTGTAGAGTTCGTCGACAGTCCTGCCTTGCGTGAAGATATCTTCTCCGATTCCCCGCGCGCACCAAAAATCACCGTCGTTGTACACTTCAACCTTCACTAACATAGCCTGATTCTATAACGGTTGAGTTCGGCGGGCCACTCATCCTTTTATTTTCGTACCGAATCCATCGCGAGGGACGCAGGCGAAGTGCGGAGCCAGATAAATGACCCACATGGACCAGAATTGTGACCTGAGTGTTTGCAAAAGACATGCAAAGGAGTTGTTTGTGGTGAGCGAGAAGCATACTAAGATGAGGAAACCAGCCGTAAAACAAACATGAAACCAGTACAAAAGATTTTAGCTGTGGTGTTGGTGGTGCTCCTGGCGGCGAGCGTGTTTGGGTTGCTGCGCACGGGGCAGCCATCGGGGTCGGCGCCGACGGCGAGTGTGGCGAACGGAGCGGCGACCACGCAGGCGCCGCTGGTGGATCAATCGCCTCTGCTGACGGCGCAGCGTCTGGCGAAAATGCCGGCGAGCCCGGAGGAAGAGCCGTTCGCCAAGGAAGCGCTTCGGCTTGCCGACCATCAGATGGATCTGGCTTACGCGGCGGCGGAGCGCAATGCGGAAAACCACCCGCCGGTGTTAGGCGCAGAAGCAAAAGAGATTCAGGAGCGATTGAAAACTGCCGAAGATAGCCTCGACGCGGACAATGCATTAGTGGCGCGCTTGACGGCCGACGATGCGAAGGCTACCGGAGCCAGGAAGGATGCGTTGGACGATCAGCTCGTGCTGGCAACGGCTCATCAAGAAGAGCATCAGGACGAAGTGGACGATGCCAAGGCGGATCTCGAGCGCGCCGGAGGCGACCCGAAGAGCCGCATCGAAGCAATGATGCAGGAACACAAGGCCTCTTCGGAGGCCACGGATGCATTGCGCGTAAACGTCACAGGCACGGTGGACCAGGCCGGGTTAATTCACCTGTTCCAGCAATGGATGACGCTCCATCAAAAACAGTTGGTCTTGTGGCAAGCGAAACAAGCGGCGGACTCGGCAGCGGCTTCGCTTTCGGCGAGACACAATGAAGTCGAAGCCCAGATCGATGCTAGGAAGAGCAGTACGGCGCAAGCGAGCGGTACGGCCAGCACTAGCCAACAAGCGGTAAACGCTGGGCCATCGAAGCTGAGCCATGACGACGCCGCGGCGCTAGTCAAGGCCGCAAAGAGCCACTCGGCGCAGCAGAAGGCGTTGGCGTCATTCGACAAGAGGATGGACGACCAGAAACAGCTCGCCGATAACTACGGCAAGTGGATCCAGGTGATCGCCGGGAATCAGAAAACGGTCGTTCACCGCGCACTGATTGGTCTGATCGTCATTCTTGGCATTCTGCTAATAGGCGTCTTTTTCGATACGTGGCTGGAGAAGCTGCTGGGAAAGACTGCACTGGATCGGCGGCAAGTGGAGACGCTGCGAACCGTGACGCGCGTGTCGATCCAGGTGCTCGCCGTGCTGCTGGTTTTGCTGGTGATTTTGGGAATACCGACGCAGCTGGGAACTTTTCTTGGGCTCGCCGGCGCGGGACTGACGGTTGCGTTGAAGGATTTCATTGTCGGATTTCTGGGCTGGTTTGTGTTGATGGGGAAAAACGGAATCCGGCTCGGCGATTGGGTGGAGATTAATGGTGTGACCGGCGAAGTTGTCGAGCTCGGGATGTTTCATACGGTGCTGCTGGAGACGGGCAATTGGACAGACTCCGGCCATCCGACTGGGCGGCGCGTGACGTTTACAAACAGTTTTGCGATCGAAGGCCACTACTTTAATTTTTCGACTTCGGGCCAGTGGTTGTGGGACGAATTGCAAGTGGTCTTGCCGGTGGGGCGCGATCCTTATCCAGTGGTCGATGCCCTCCAGAAGAAAGTGCTGGAAGCGACTGCGGAAACCGCAAAACAAGCCGAGAAGGAATGGCAGGGCGTAACTCGCTCGCGCGACACGGCGCACACGCTGACCGCAGCGCCGGCAATCAGCGTGAAGCCGGTCGTAGGCGGCGTGGAAATTGCGGTGAGATACATCACGCGCGCAAACGAACGCTATCAGTTGCGCGCGAAACTGAATCAAGCGGCGGTGGACCTGTTGGGCCAGAATGCTGTTTTGCCGCCGAGCGCTCCGACACCGGCTGCTCCGGCGGAACCTGTCCCCAAGCCTGCTTGAATTTGGAGTGCGGCAGCTCGGCTGCCGCTTTTCTCAGCGGCTCGCACAACTTTCTATTTACTAGCTTCAGTAGAATTCCGGGCCACTTCAATCCATCAGCGCGCGTGCTCGGACCTCCTCGGAGGTCAGGCCATAGAGCGGCGGAGTTTTTACTCCCAACATGGCGAGATAAAGATAAATTTGCCCGCGGTGGTGGATTTCGTGTTCCGGCATGAGGCGAAGCCATTTCCAGGTGGTGATGGGTGTGTTGTCGGGAGTCTTGCACTTGCGCTGAAGATCTTCGTCGGTGAGCCGCGCGAAAATCTCCATCGATTCGGCGTGCAGCCGCTCCACGAAGGCCATTACGTTTTCATAACCGTCGGCGAGTTCTTTGCCGTGAGTGGAGTAGCGGGCGGGGCGGCACTGCACATTTTCGGCCCACATGCAGCGTTCCGTGACGGCAAGATGCCGCAAGAGATCACCGAGCGTGAATTTACCTGGCGCGTAGGTCCAGTCGAGTTTGTCCGGCGGAATGCAACGCGCGACGCGCATCGTGCGCTCGCGAACATTTTTCCAATAATGCAAAAACGGCTGGATCGTGCGGATTTCCATGGTGGCCTCACACATCGAACGAGATGCCGCTAGATTTTAACGCATGAGCTGGCGGGCGCGGGAGGCGGAGAGCGTGGCGCCGGCGTAGAGGAGCGCGAGTAACGCATAACCGGCGATCAGGCTAACGCCTTGCGCGACGACGCCGAGAGCGATGCTCATTGTGAGTTGCACGCACGTTGTGAAGATGGCCATGGCGGATTGCGTGCGGCCCATGAAGTGACGTGGGACGATGGACATCAGTCCGGACTGGGCGGTGACGCCGCCGATGGCGCGGCAGAGTCCGAAGATCGCTTGCAGCACCACCGCCCCAACGAGAAAAGCGACGAATGGCGTGGCCATGTGGCCGATGGCCAGCACGGTGCAAACCGCGACGTATAGCGGCATTCGCACTGAGTTGCGCAACTGGCTGACAATGAATCCGCCGGTGATGGCGCCGATGGCCCAGCCGGCTTCGAGAAAGCCGAGGCCGCGCGCGCCAGAATGGAGGACGTCGTTGACGAGAGCGACGAGGACGACGTTGCCGCTGACTACGCCGGCCATCATGATCGAATGCGTGACGCCGAGCGAGCGCACAAGCGGTTGTTGTTTGAGGTACGCAAAGCCCTCTTTCAAATCGGCGTAGACCGCGAGCGAGAGGCCGGCTTCGGCGACTTCGGGATTTTCGCCTGACTCGAGCGCTTCGGCGGTAGCTTCCGTCGCTTCGGAATATTCGCGCGGGTATTTCAGATGGTCGCGGGGACTGACGTAGCCGCTGCGGACGCGATAGAGGCAGAACGCGGAGACAAAGTAGGTGAGGCCGTCAATGATGAGAATGCCCGCTATGCCTGTGCGGTCGTAGAGAAAGCCCACGAAAGAGCCGGCGATGAGCATGCCGCTTTGTACGCCAACGAGAACGGCGGCGTTGGCTCCTGTGAACTGGCTCGGCGGAATGACTTCCTGGACGAGGGCGTTAACGGTGGCCCAGTACATCGCGGAGCCGATACCGGTGATCAGCGTCATGGCGTAGAGATGCCAAAGCTGGAGATGGCCGCTCCAGGCGATGTAGGCGGTGGCCAGGACGAAACAGCCGCGGACCACGTCGAGCACTACGCCGAGATAGCGGCGGTCAAAGCGGTCGATCAGCACGCCGCCGAGAAACGGAATGAAAAGGCCTGGCAGCGTGACGACGATTACCTGCAAGCTGACTTTCACCGTCGAGTGCGTGGCCGCCATGATGTACCAGCTGACACCGACGAAGTTCATGCCGCTGCCAAAGAGCGAGACGAACATGGCAGTGAAGAAATAGCGGAAGCCGCGCTGCGCCCAGATCAGCGTCCAGTCCACACGGGGTGTCGTCGCGGTGGCCATGGTGAAGGATGAGCCATCTATTCTAGCGGCTTCGCGCCATTCTCCAAGAAGCGATGGCGCAGGTTGTGCTCATCGCACTCCAGAGTAGCCGCCCGGCACGGAGCAGAACGCTTGCTCATCCATGGGACAAAGCGTTTTAATTCTTGCAACGAGGTGGGCGATGAAAATCGTTTTGTGGGCGTTTCTGGTTTTGCTCAGTTTGGTGATTCTCGTTACCGTGATTGGCTGGCTGCTGCCTCGCGATCATGTGGCGACACGCATTGGACGTTACGGCCAGCCGCCCGAAGTGATCTGGAAGGCGATCACCGACGTGGATGCGATGCCGAGTTGGCGCGAGGGATTGAAGAGCGTGCAGCATTTGCCGGATCGCAATGGGTTGCCGGCGCACCTGGAAATAACGAGCGACGGGAAAATTCCGTTCGAGACGGTCGAGATGACGCCGCCGCAAAAATTAGTGACGCGCATTGCCGATCCGAAGCTGCCGTTCGGCGGAACGTGGACTTTCGAGATTGCTCCGGTGGCTGATGGAGCAACTTTGCGTATCACGGAACGCGGCTACGTGACGAATCCGTTTTTTCGGTTCATGTCGAAATTCGTTTTCAGTCAGACAAGCACGATGGAAACTTATTTGAAGTCGCTGGCGAAAAAATTTGGCGAAGAGCCGCGCGTCGGAGAGTGACCCGTGGGCAACGAACTGAAATGCAAGGTGCGCTTCGGCAAGGAAACGTCCGAAGGGAAAGCGCTGTTGGAAACGAGCGAAGTGCTTTTTCGCGGCACGTTCCGCTTGAAGATTCCGTTTGCTTCGATCAAGTCGGCCAAAGCGGTGGATGGCGAGCTACGCCTGGAGACCGCGAACGGATTGGCCGTCTTCGAGATTGGTCCCGCTGCGGAGAAGTGGCGCGAGAAGATACTTCATCCAAAATCGCGCATCGAAAAGATTGGTTTGAAATTTGGAGCCAAAGTTTCTTTACTCGGCAGCTTCGATGCAGAGTTTCTTGAGGAACTCAAACCGCTTGTTGGCGCTGTGAGTCAGGACAAAGTTTCGGCTGACTCCGATACGATTTTCTTCGCGGCCGATTCGCCAAAAACGCTTGGTGGCGTCGCGAAAGTTGCGAAGTCTCTGAAGGGTGCAACCGCGCTGTGGATTGTCTATCCCAAGGGACAAAAAACCATCACCGAGAACGACGTAATCGCCGCCGGCCGTAAAACGGGTTTGAAAGATGTGAAGGTTGTTGGATTCTCCGCGACACACACTGCGCTTAAATTCGTTATCCCTCTCGACAAACGATAACCGCTGGACCCACAAGTCGTGCGAGCGATTGAGAAAAGCGGCAGCAGGGCTGCCGCACTCTAAACTGGAGGCTTTCGTGCGGACCCCTCCCCCCTGGGGTTTTGCATAAGTGTTGATTCTAAAGGAGGTTAAAGTTGTTTGTCTTGTATCAGTTTTGCAAGTGTTGATTCTAAACGACTTGCCGGGATTGAATTGCACCAAAATTGTGTAGAGGGGCCCGGCCTTCGTAAATGTTGAAGATAGAAGACTTAGTAAAAAAGCAGGGTGCGAAAAGCGAAAACGCCAGCAGACATGCTGGCGCTACGGAGAACGGACAAATTTCTAACTGGAACCCAGTATAGCATAAAGTAACGTTTTGTCAAGAGAAATCGTCGAGGTGTCAAACGGTCTTTAGAATATCTCGTGATTTGCCTCGATTAAGATGTCTCCTTGTTTGGAATCGGAAGATGGGTTCGGGGTGGCTGGAGCGCGGCTCGGGACTCTTGTTCCCAGTGCGCCTGGGCCATCCGGGCCGTCTCCATTCCTTTTCTGACAACGGAGCCGGGATAGGCTAGAATCCGCCCATTGAAATCTTTGGTTTGCTCCCTGCGTAGTGCTTTAACAGAGAGCGATCCGCAACCTCGTGGTGGAGGATTTTCCGATGGCAACGACAACTGCCGTTTCTCCGGATGCGCCTGAGCCGCAGCCACAGATGAGCGCAATCAGCCGGATGATCGGTGTGTTCTTCAGCCCCAAGCCGACATTCGCGGATATTGTCCGTCGACCAAGTTGGGTTGCTCCGTTGATTGTGCTCTTTGTGATCTGGTTCGGGCTTAACGTCGCGCTGGTTCAAAAAGCGGATTGGGTCGAGGTTTCCAAGGAGCAGATCACAAAAAACAAATTTGCCTCCAGGGCGGTTGACAATTTGCCGGACGACAAAAAAGGGGCGGTGTATCAGCAAGCTGCCGACCGGGCAAAAATCACGCGCTATGTTCGAGCCGTCATTGGCTGGCCGATGCTCCTGCTGTTTGCCGCTCTCATTTACTGGGGACTCTACCGGCTGATCGGCGGCGCACGCACCAATTTCGCGACGGCTTTCTCCATTGCCGCCTTTGCTCACTTGCCGATGGGGTTGCGAGAGTTGTTGGCTATACCTGTTACCCTGCTCAAGGACCCCGCTGCCATTGATCCCGAAAATTTTCTCGCGTCCAACCCCGCTGCCTTTCTTGGCTCGGATGCGCCGATCTGGCAAACGGCCCTGCTCGCCCCGTTCGACGTTTTCGGAATTTGGGCGGTGATTCTCATTGCATTGGGCTTTTCCGCGGCCGATCCAAAGAAGCTGCCTCTCGGCAAATCTTTGGCCATTGCGTTTGGTTTCTTCCTTTGCATCGATCTGTTCTTCACGACAATCGCGTGGGTTTTCACCTGATACACTGGCAGGGTGAGTTTTTCGTTTGAAATAACAAAGACCGATCCGGCTGGGGCGCGTCGTGGCGTTCTGCAGACGCCGCACGGCGCGGTGCAGACGCCGTTCTTTATGCCGGTGGGCACGCAGGCGACCGTGAAGGGCTTGCGCAACGAGGCGCTTGAAGAGCTGGGCGCTGAAATCATCCTTTCCAATACCTATCATTTGTATTTGCGGCCGGGGCACGAAGCGGTCCGCAAGCTTGGCGGGCTGCACAAGTTCATGTCCTGGCCGCATGCGATTCTGACCGACTCAGGCGGCTTCCAAGTGTTTAGTCTTTCCGAGTTGCGCAAAGTTACGGATGAGGGTGTGCGGTTTCGCTCGCATTTGGATGGGTCGGAGCACATGCTCACGCCGGAAAAAGCGGCGGAGATTCAGCTGGCGCTTGGTTCGGACATTGCGATGGTGCTGGATGAGTGCATCGAGACTCCGTCGCCGCGCGACAGAGCGGAAGCGGCGGTGGCCCGCACGACGGGGTGGGCTGCGCGTGCCCGAAAATATTTTGTGGAGCAAGCAAGCCGAAACGGTGAGCTTGCTCAATGGCAATTCGGCATAGTGCAAGGCGCCACTTTTGCTGACTTGCGCCGTGCGAGCGTACAACAACTTCTCGAATTGGATTTTCCTGGATACGCCGTCGGCGGCCTTGCCGTGGGCGAACCGCATGCGCTCACCTGCGAGATGACGGGCGAAGTCACCGCGCTCTTGCCACGCGAGCGTCCGCGCTACTTGATGGGCGTGGGAAAGCCGGAGCAGATCGCGGATTATGTCGCGCTGGGCATCGACATGATGGACTGCGTGCTTCCGACGCGCGCCGCGCGCCACGCGTGCCTCTACACGAGCGAAGGCCGCGTGCTCATCAAGAATGCGCGCTACACCGCTGACCAGCGCCCACCCGATCCTAACTGTTCTTGCTCGGTCTGCCGGCGCTACACACGCGCGTATCTTCGTCATCTTTTCGCCGCCGGAGAACTCACCGCGGCGATCCTGGCCACCCACCACAATGTCCACTTTTACCTTGACTTAATGAGGCAAATCCGCGAGGCTATCGAGTTTGGGAACCTAGCGAATTTCTCGTCTGAGATGCACGCGCGCTATGCTGTAGGCCCGGCCTGAACGTTGGGCCGGAATAGCGTCCGAGATTCTTCAAGTGCGGCCCGGTTTGCACCGCGGCTGACCTGCGCGGCAACACGAGCAGAGAATCCGGCAGGCTGTGAGAGCGGGGAAGTGGAACCCGCCGGGCTGATTCCGTCTGCGGTGATGCTGGGGCAGGCCGAAATTAGTGAAAGGAACGATGCAGCTCTTGACGATTATGGCGGCGATTTTCTTCCAGGCTTCGGGTCCCGCGAGTCTTCTCGGCAATCCCCTAGTAATGATGGTCGTGGTGATGGCCATCTTCTACGTGATGCTGATTCTGCCGCAGCAGCGGCAGCGCAAAAAGATGCAGGCGATGATCGCCGCGCTCAAATCCGGCGACAAAGTGGTCACCAACAGCGGCATCTACGGCACAATTAATGGTATTGACGGCGATACGGTCATCCTCAAAATCGCCGACCAGGTAAAAATCCGCATCGCGCGCTCGGCGATTGCGCAGGTGGAGGCATCGGAAGATGCGAAATAACCCCGCCAGCGGCCAGAGCGCGCGCTCAACTCTCTGACCATGAACCCCAATCTGAAGTGGAAATTCGTTTTCATCCTTCTCGTCATTCTCGCCTGCGTCTATGGGCTCGTAGGGCTGCCCACGTTTCCCACATCCGTGGCGCTGCTGAAAGATAACTTCTCTCACCAGATCAAGCTCGGGCTCGATCTTCAGGGCGGCACGCACCTCGTCCTGCAAGTGCAGACGCAGGAAGCCGTGGCGCAAGAGACCGACCAGATGGTCGAACGAATTACGACGTGGCTGCGCGGCAAAAACATTCACTACGATGAAGCGCGTCGCGTGGACGACACGCACATCCTCGTGCGCAACGTGGATCCCGCGGGGCTCTCGGAATTTCGCGACTACGTCAACGCGCAATTCACCAATTATTGGGATATGTCGCCTACGGCGGGTGATCCTACCGCGTACACGCTCACTCTCCGCGGCGCCGCTATTGCCCAAATTCAAGAAACGACCATGACGCAGACGCTCGAAACCATCGAGCGGCGCATCAACGCCCTGGGTCTGACCGAACCCACGATTCAGCCGCGCGGCGGACAAAACAGCAACGAAATTCTTGTGCAACTGCCGGGCGAAGGCGATCCTGCGCGTGCCAGGCAGGTCATCCAAGTCGGTGGCCAGCTTGAGTTGCGGCTCCTCGAGGATCCCGTTGTTTACAGTTCGGAGACCGAGGCTTTGAGCAAGCACGGCGGCGTTTTGCCTCCTGGCACGGAACTTCTGCCGGGGAGGGCGGAAACCCGCACCGCTTCCGGGGCACCACCCGAGGGCGAGGGCTGGTATATCGTGAGCCGTTCGGCCGTCGTTACGGGCCGCGACCTTCGCAGCGCCACGGAAAATCGCAATACGAGCAATCCCGGCCAATGGGTCGTGGATTTTACTCTCTCTGGCGATGCAGCTCACCGCTTTGGCCCTTTCACGCAGCAGCATCTCGGCCAGCAAATGCCGATCGTGTTGGATCATCGCGTCTATTCCGCACCAACCATCAACGGACGCATCGATGATTCCGGGATGATCGAAGGCAATTTCAGCCAGGAATCTGCGCATGACTTAGCGCTAGTGCTGAAAGCAGGAGCGCTACCGGCATCGATCAAGTACCTCGAGGAGCGCACGGTTGGCCCGTCTCTCGGAGCGGACTCCATCCGCCACGGCGTACAAGCCTCCGTTCTAAGCTTGCTCGTCGTGATGATTTTCATGCTCTTTTACTACCGGCTTTCGGGCGGGAATGCGGTTCTCGCGCTCGTCCTGAACTTGGTCATCCTGCTGGCAGCGCTGGCCTACTTCGGCGCCGTGCTCACTCTGCCGGGCATTGCTGGCGTGATTTTGACCATCGGTATGGGCGTGGATTCCAACGTCCTGGTCTTTGAGCGCATCCGCGAAGAATTGCGCAATGGCAAGTCTCCAGCTTCGGCTGTGGAGGCGGGCTTCGACAAGGCGTTCCTCACCATTATCGACACGCACGTCACGACCGTCGTATCCGCTTTCTTTCTATTTCTATTCGGAACAGGGCCGATACGCGGCTTTGCCATTACCCTGACGATCGGTTTAATCGCCAACGTGTTCACGGCTATTTATGTCTCCAAGACGATTTTCCAGTATCACCTGGCAAAGATGGACCGCCAGGGCGAATTGAGCATCTAGCACTTTATAAAGAGCCTGTACTAGGACGCATAGGGCCAAAGATTCGTCTGAAGGAAACGAGAGGGTGGTTGCCATCTCCGGCGGCTAGTTGCAAGCTGGTCCGCGAGGCTGTGGGAACAAACAGAGCGACGCTGGAGTCTAAGGAAGGGAAGCAAAATCCGCATGATCGAGTTATTCAAACAGCCCAATATCGACTGGATGGGCAAAGCCAAGTATTTCTACGCACTTAGCGGCATTCTGCTGATCGCCGGCTGGACCTCGATCTTTTTGCACGGCGGCCTTCGCTACAGCATCGATTTCAAGGGCGGCACCAACGTAGACGTCCGCTTCGCTCAACCCCCCGATCTTGGCAAGATACGCAGCGGCTTGGCCGCGCAGGGTCTGGCTAACAGTGAACTCCAAACCGTAAGCGACATTGCCAGCCCGAACTCAAATGAGGTGCTGATCTTCGTCGAGGAGAAGAACCAGGGCGACGAAGCTGGGGACGCCAGCAAGACGCAAGTCATCAATGCGTTGAACGCGATCTACGGAACCGCCAACTCTTCCAAGCCGGATTTCAATGCCGCCACGCTTTCCTCCCTGACCGCCTTCCTCACACAGCGCGATCCTCTGCTACTCTCGACGAACGCAGGCGACCGCTATCAGCAGCTTGCGAAAAAGATTCTCGCCTATCGCGACACGAACGCCAAAGGCGTGCTCACTAATTTCGACGACCTCGCGAAGGTGGACGGAGTCACTCCCGCCGTTCTTTCGGCCTCGAAAGACAACTACGCTCTTGGCTCTTTCGCGATTCGCGGCGTGGAGATCGTGGGCCCCAAAGTCGGCGGCGAGCTTCGCCGCCAGGCAATCTACGTTACCCTCTATGCTTTGGGAGGCATGCTGGTATATATTGCCTTTCGATTCCAGTTGGTTTACGGGGCAGCCGCGGTCCTCGCGGTATTTCACGACGTTTTGATTACTCTGGGTTTTTTCTCGCTGCTGCATTTCGAGATATCGCTGACGGTGATCGCGGCGCTTCTCACACTGGTTGGTTATTCGATGAACGATACGATCGTCATCTTCGACCGCATCCGGGAAAACAATCGCTTGCTGCGCCGCGAGCCGTTTCCGGATGTCGTGAACAAATCGATAAATCAGACACTGTCCCGAACGATACTGACAAGCGGATTGACTTTCCTTACTGTGCTCGTGTTGTTCCTAATGGGCGGCCAGGTGCTTCGCGCATTCTCCTTTGCCCTGGTGGTGGGGATTGTGGTAGGAACGTACTCCAGTTTTGGTATTGCTGCACCGCTGGTGGTCGCCTGGAATCGCTGGCGCGGCCAACAAGGCGTTGCGGCTGGCACCGGACCCGCAGCCGGAAACAAAACCCGCGGAAGTGAAGGCGTCACCGGACGTCTTGCTCCCTCGGGGAGGAGGTAAGATTCATGTTTGAAGATATGGTTCTTTCAGGGAAGACGAAGCGGACAAACAAGCCGTGGACCGTCGTGCTTTCCATGGTTGTGCAAGCCGTTATTCTTACCGTTCTGATCCTCATTCCGCTGATCTACACAGAAGCGCTGCCGAAGACGATGATGGCGACCATGCTTACCGCTCCCCCGCCACCACCCCCTCCGCCGCCCCCACCTCCGCCTGCGGCAGTCGTGCACGTCAAGCCGCAAGTCCATTTGATGGACGCGGGCAAACTCGTGCAGCCGAAAGCTATTCCAAAGGACGTGAAGATTATTAAGGAAGACGCACCCGACATGGATGCCGGCGTACAAGGCGGCGTTCCGGGCGGCGTTCCAGGCGGTTCGATGGGCGGCGTGATTGGCGGCGTCATCGGTGGCATGGGCGGAGCTCCGCCACCGCCGAGGCCCACGCAGACGCGAATCCGGCAGGGCGGCAACGTAACCGCGGCCTCGCTCGTCAACAAGGTACAGCCCGTGTATCCGCCGCTCGCGCGGCAGACGCGCATTTCCGGAACGGTGCGCCTGCATGCGATTATCGGCAAGGACGGCTCAGTGAAGGAATTGGAAGTAATTTCCGGGCATCCACTGCTAGTACAATCCGCGCTCGACGCAGTGCGGCAGTGGCGCTATCGGCCGACGCTCCTCAACAGCGAACCGGTCGAAGTGGACACCACGATTGACGTGATTTTCTCTCTGAACCAGTAAGCGGTCTGGCGTGCCCGTCGTGGGACAGGCGCGCTGGTCCGGGCGGCAAAAGCTTGGCAAACTCTCGCGATGGCTCCGGGAAACCCGGAGCCATCAGAACTAAGGAGCAAAACGAATGGTAGCGACCCTGTATGTGCACGCGGCCCTGTTCCTGCAATCCCAGGCAACCTCCTGGGATCTGCGGAGCATGTGGTCATCCATGAGCACCCTTCCCCGGATCGTCGTTGCGATCCTTTTCATTCTTTCGATCTATTCCTTCGGCGTAATGATTGACCGCGCCCTGATGTACAGCGCGGCCCGCAAGCAGTCGCGCGTTTTCGTGCAGCAGGTTGCGGGGGCCCTCAAAGAGGGCAAGCTGGATGAAGCGATTGCCATCGCCGAGCGGAACAAGAAGAGCCATATCGCCAAAGTCGTGGCGACGGGCCTTTCCGAATTCCAATCCGCTTCCCAGCAAGTCACCGATTCCGACGTGATCGAAGCGGCCAAGCGCGGCCTCGAGCGCTCCGTCGCCATCGTTCACGCGGAAATGAAGCGCGGTCTTTCGGCGCTGGCCACCATCGGCTCGACGGCTCCGTTCGTCGGACTGTTCGGCACGGTGGTCGGCATCTTGAACGCCTTCAAGGGCATTGAGACCAGCAAGGCCACCGGTCTCTCGGCGGTAGCTGGCGGTATCGCTGAAGCGCTCGTGACCACGGCTCTCGGCCTCCTCGTGGCCGTGCCTGCCGTGTGGGCCTACAACTATTTCACCAATAAAGTCGAAGCCTTCGACGTGGAAATGGACAACTCCTCGATGGAGTTGATCAACTATTTCATTTTGCGTCGCGGCGCAACGAAGAAATAAGGTAACCCCATGGGCTACAAACCAAAAGTCGGCGCTCAGATGGCGGCACCAAACGTCATCCCGATGGCTGATATCATGCTCGTCCTGCTGATCATTTTCATGGTGGTCACGCCGATGTTGCAGAAGAGCCTGCCAGTGGATATGGCCAGGGTCAACAATGCACATGAGATGCAGGACGCTGATAAGGATGACGCGATTATCGTGGCGGTTACGCGAGACGGAACGATCTACCTTAAAAACACCAAGATCACTAAGGAAGATATCACCGGACAGATTAAAGACATGCTGTCCGCCCGTCTCGACAAGACTGTTTACGTGAAGAGCGACGCTCGGGCCAAGTATGGCGACGTTGTCGCGGTGGTGGACGAAATCCGCTCCGCCGGCGTCGATCAGCTCGGGCTATTGACCGAACAGAATCAACAAGAACGCAGAACACCGCCTCCGCCTCCCAACGGCGCCGCTCCATCGGGTGACTAAAGCCCTTGGAGGGGTCGTTCGGGAAGTGCCAGAAGTGGTTGTACCATTCGTTTGCTGAGTCAGAAGGGCCGCGCCGGATCCCACCCGGCGCGGCTCGATGGCCTGCAAAGCTGAAGAAGAGCAGGCTGACAGGAGATTCACAATGGGAATGTCTGTTGGAGAAAATAAAGGCGGTGCGATGGCGGAAATGAACGTCGTTCCGCTCATCGACATTTTGCTTGTGTTGCTCATCATTTTCATGGTCATCACTCCGCTCACGCCGCACGGGCTCGATGCCCTGGTGCCTCAGCCCAATCCGAACCAGAAGCAAGACGTGGAGCTGGAGAACAAGACCGTCGTCGTTCAAGTGCTCTCCAATAACAAGCTGAAGATCAACAACGAAGACACGACTTGGGATGGCCTCGGCCCTCGCCTCGAAACGATCTTCAAAGAGCGCGCCGAGAAAATTGCTTTCGTCAAGGGCGACAACGATGTACTGTTCATGGAAGTTGCCCGGGCCATCGACATCATGCGCGGCGCAGGTATTGACAGGGTAGGCTTGATCACGGCCAAGCTCGAGGCCGGGCAGTAAGCAACAAGCATTTGTTTTTCACGGCGGCTGGGACTCGGCCGGCGCAGGGTGTGAGAGTCCTCCTCGCGGGGCAAGTTATTTCATGCGAGGTGACTCATGGGAATTTCGTTTGGCGGCGCAAAGCTCGGAACGATGGCGGAAATGAATGTGGTTCCGCTGATCGATATTCTGTTGGTGCTTTTGGTCATATTTATGGCCATCCGCCCACAGGCTCAGTTCGGCCTGACCGCGGATTTGCCCCAGCAGACAGAATCCAGGACCAAGACGCCACCGCCACAGGATGTAATTGTCGTGCAAGTTTTCGGGGATGGCACGCTGCGCGTCAACCAGGATCCGGTGAAGTGGCAGGATCTCCAGGGCCGGCTCCAGGAAATTTTCGAGATGCGGGCCGGCCGCGTTGCTTTTGTCCGTGGAGACAGCGCCCTCGAATTTGGCGTCATCGCGCGGGCGATCGATGTGATGCGTGGCTCGGGAATCACTACGGTGGGCCTGATGACGCCGGAACTCGAAAACGCTCGCTAAATAGTGTAGATTGGCCCCTCGCAGGGCGGATCTGAATCCTAGCAGGGATGGATGCTTCGATGACTTATGCATCAGCTTGTAATGCTCGCCGGACCGCTTCTCTGGCAGCGCTGTTGATCTTCATCGTCGGAGTTTCGGGCTGCAATAAGCTCAAAGCCCGCGACCTACTGAACAAGGGCGTCGCAGCCTTCAAGGCTGGCCAGTCGGACGCTGCTATCGAGGATTTCAAGCGCGCCACGGAACTCGATCCGACCTTGACGACTGCTCACCTCTACCTGGCCACGGCTTACGCCAGCTTGTACATCCCCGGCGCGCCTTCGCCGGAAAACAAGGCCCGCGGCGAACAGGCCATCAAAGTATTTAAAGAGATTCTGGATAGCGACACGAACAATCTGAGCGCCATCGACGGCATCGGCTCCCTGCTCTTCCAGATGGCAGGCCAGCCATTTGACGAAAAAGGGTTCCAGGAATCCAAGACCTACCATCAGCGGCACATTCAGATAAAACCCGACGATCCGGAGCCTTACTATTGGATCGGCGTCATTGACTGGACGCTGGCATTCCGCGCCAATGGCGAAATGCGCCGGGACTACAACACGAACAATATCAGGAAGCAGATACACGATGATCAGCCGCTGCCTCCCGCCGTCCGCGCGGACTACGCCGCCAAGTATGGTCCCCTGGTGGATGAGGGAATCACGGATCTTCAAAAGGCCATCTCTCTGAAACCGGATTATGACGATGCCATGGCCTACCTCGGCCTACTCTACCGCCGCAAAGCGGACATGGTAGACAGCATGGATGAGCGCGCTTCACTCCAAAAGCAAGCCGACGACCTCCTCGACAAGATCAAGGAGATCAAGCAGAAGCGGCTGGACCAGCAGCAACAGTTGTCCTGAGTTGCCTCGAGAATCGGCAGCAGTAAATCGATTTACTAACGAGAGGGCGCCTTCTTAGGCGTCCTTTCCATTTTCGAGAGCGATTCGCCCAAGCCCCCGGCCTCGGCTCGCGCGCTGCTTGTTTCGGGCGTATACTAAAACATGCCGTCTCCCAGTAACGTTCCCCTGAGCTTTCAGCGCGACCGCGCCGTTCGCCAGCTGGAAGCCCGTTTTGAGGAACTCCTCGAAAAACTCCGCAAAAACCGCCCGTCCGAAGATCCTTGGGTTGTCCGCCGTGCCTACGAAATTGCTTCCGAGCGGCATCGCGACCAATTCCGCAGTTCAGGCGACCCCTATATTTCGCATCTTCTAGAGGTCGCCCACATCCTCGCGGACATGCGCATGGACGCCACCACGCTGACCGCCGCGCTTCTTCACGACGCCATCGAAGACACCGAGTATCCCGTCGCGCGCATTGAAGAGCGTTTCGGCCCGGATGTCGCCCGCCTCGTCGAAGGCGTGACCAAAATTAGCCGCTTAAATATGACCGCCCCAGAGACTCGACAGGCGGAAAACGTTCGCAAAATGTTGTTGGCAATGGTCAACGACGTTCGAGTCGTGATGGTCAAACTGGCCGATCGCATGCACAACATGCGCACGCTCGAGTACCTTGCGCCTGAAAAACAGCAGCGCATTTCCCGCGAAACTCTGGACATATACGCTCCCATCGCCCACCGCTTGGGTATGGGAGTTATGCGCGGCGAACTCGAGGATCTGGCCTTTCGCTTTCTAGAGCCGGAGGCTTTTCTCGCACTCCAAAAAGAAGTCACGGAAAAGAGCCCGGTCTACCAACGGTTTTTGGAGGAAGTCCAGGGCACCATTCGCACCAAGCTCGTGGAAGGCGGCATCCCTGCGGAATTGGAAGCGCGCGTCAAAGGCCTGTACTCGTTGCACGGCAAAATTTTGCGACAGCAGACGAGCCTCGAACAGGTCTATGACTTGCTCGCCGTCCGCGTCATCACCGACACGGAGCGAAGCTGCTACTCTGCGCTCGGTGTGATGCATCACATCTGGCGCCCCGTTCCGGGCCGCTTCAAAGATTACATTGCCATGCCTCGCCCCAACCTTTATCAGTCCCTCCACACTACGGTCCTGCACGGCGGCCAGCCATTTGAAGTGCAGATCCGCACACAGGAAATGCACCGCATCGCCGAAGAAGGTGTCGCCGCCCATTGGAGGTACAAAGGCGGGAAGCCTGCCTCCGGCGATGACGACCAGCGTATCGCCTGGATGCGGCAGCTCATCGAGTGGTCGCAAGAGCTTCAGGAACCCGGCGAATTTCTTTCCACGCTGAAAGTGGATTTGGCGCCCGTCGAGGTTTACGCGTTCACGCCCAAAGGCCGCGTTCTGGAGCTGCCCCGGGGAGCGACTCCCGTAGATTTTGCCTATTCCGTGCACACCGAAGTGGGCCACCAATGCGTCGGCGCAAAAGTGAACGGCCAAATGGTTTCCTTGCGCCACGAAATTGTCAGCGGCGATGTCGTTGAGATTCTTACCAACAAGGGCCACACCCCGAGCCGAGACTGGCTAAGCTTCGTCAAGTCGTCGCATGCGCGCAGCAAGATCCGCCAATGGATCAACCTGCACGAGCGCGAAGAAGCCACGGATATGGGGAAAAAGTTGCTGGAGAAAGAGTCCCGCCACTTCGGCCGCGGCTTGAAGAAAATTCCGGAAGCGGATTGGGCCAAGCTGATCGCGGACTACGGCCTCTCGAAGCAGGAGGACCTTTACGCGGCCGTCGGTTTTGGCAAATACTCCGCCCGGCAGGTCCTCTCTCGTTTGCTTGGCGAGCCGGAGAAATCCGCGGAGTCCGAAGCCGAAGATTCCAAGCCGACGCTCGTCAAAACCGTCAAGCGCATGCTCGGGTTCGGCGAAGCCCCGCTTATCGTGAAAGGCCACGACGACTTGCTCGTCTACCGCGCAAAATGCTGCAATCCGATTCCCGGTGACGACATCGTCGGCTACATCACGCGAGGGCGCGGAGTAGCGGTACACACGCGCGCTTGCCCCAACGTTCAAAACCTCATGTATCAAACGGAGCGCCGCATCGCCGTCGAGTGGGGCGGCGAAACCGCTGCCACTTTCCCGGTTCAGCTCTCGATCCGTGGCAAGGACCGCGCCGGCCTTCTTGCGGATATCACCGCGGTCATCAGCGGAGCCGGTTCCAATATCCGCAGTCTCGAAAGCCGCCCCGACCGCCAGAATGCCCGCATCGAAGCCAGCCTCGAGATCGTCGACCGCCGCCAGCTCGAAACCATTCTCGCCAACATTCGAAAAGTCGCCGGCGTCTTCGGAGTCGAACGCGTCTACCAAATTTAGCTTTCCACTGTTTTGCACCTGTACTTTATGCCGGGTATCACCCAAGCACACCCCTCCGCTTCGCGCTTCCCGCCCCCTACACTGTAAGTATGCGGTACCAACGATTGCTTCTCGGTGTGTGCGCCCTCGGATTGGCAGGCTGTAATCAGCATCTCCTCGCGGACTTCCGTCCGCTGGACCAAGCGGGGATGTGGTCCAGCGGAATTGAGCAGCTCAAGGGGCTCAATGCGTCCGACCAGGAAGTCGCCCAAGTCGTCAAGCTGAAGCACGCGGGGATCAGCGATGATGCTTGCGTCGAGCTGGTCAGCACCGCGCACGTTCACAAGCATCTCTTTATCAGCGCCGAATCCGCGTCGAACTTGGCCGGCGCCGGATTCAGCGATGCTCAAATCATCGAGATGGCCCGCGCCGACCAGCTCGACACCATCAGCATCGACGCCGTCACCTTGAAGCTCATCGGTCTCTCTGACGCGACCGTGGAACTTGTGCTTCGCCGCCATCTGAATGGCCAGCCCATCATGAGCAGTCCCGAGATCGCACGGCTCAAAAACACGGGTTTAACAGAACGCCAAATCCTTGAGCGCATCCATGCGGGAATGACCGACAAGCAGGCCGATGCGGAAATTCGCGCTCGCGAGAGCGCTCGCAATCACGCGAACACTTCCTTCGAGCGCGTTCGCGGCCGCAAGCCCCACTAATCCTTTTGCTTCTCAACTTTTCTGAAAGTAAGTCTTCGCTTTTGCATCTTCCGATTTCCCTCGCTACAATCGAGTCGCTTTGGTGCCACGGTCTTATCTCCGCCCGCTGCTGTTTTTGTTTCTTGCTGCGGTAGGTTTTTGGGTGTCTTCCTGCGCTGTGGCGCTCGGGCCTGGTTACTCGATCGAGAATCAGGAAATCCGCGTCCAGTTTTTGCCGGGGCCTGATCCGCGAATTCGTGTCGACTCGGACTACCACCTTAGAAACACGGGCAATCAACCTCTTTCCATCCTCGAGTTGCGCCTCCCCGGACGCCGCAGCTTCCACCTCGCGGCAGCCCAAGCCACCTGGGATGGCGCCTCCATCGCCGGGCAAAGCTCGCCATTGTTTCCGCGGAATACCTTCCTCGCTCTTCCCCAGAGGTGGAAAGTTTCCGAACAGCACACTCTCCATCTCTCCGCCGAATTCCAAAATCCCTCCGACGGCGGCGCCGGTTTCACTTTTGCCTCCGATGCGTTTTTCCTGCCTTCCGAGGGCTGGGCTCCCGAACTGCTCCCTTCGCAGGGGCTGTTTGCCACAGGAGGCGTTCCTCCAAGCCAGTGGCGTTTGCAGGTGCACGTGCCCGATGGATTTCTCGTTCACGCCAGCGGCCGCTCCACAAAAACGTCGCACTCCCGCAGCGAAATCACCGTGGAGTCCGTACAACGTCACGAGGATCGCTATCCGTTCGTCATCGCTGGACGCTACAAAGAGACAGCCTTGGATACCGGTTCCGGCAATAGAGTCCTTTTATGGACTCGTGCTGAGGAAAATGCTGCGCTTTTGCACCAATCCGCTGACGCTCTAGTCCGCGCTATTCAGGCTTACGACGCGACGTTCGGCGCCCGCACACAAAAGAAGCAGCCGCTCTGGATCGTGGAGTGTCCCGCGGTCGTCGGGTGCTTTAGCAGCACCGAATCTTTGTACGCCGATCTCCTGAACCAGGAGCCCTCTTCCGTTTCCGCCGAACTCGCCTCGTTCGACACCTTGCTGATCGATTTCAGTGGTGGAGCGCCAAAGCTTGCTGCCGCCGCACCCGCGCTCGCCGCCAGCTGGTTGGGATACGGACAAAACCCCGGCTTTTACGAACAACAGCCTCCTCTTTCAGCTTTCCCGGCTTTTGCCTCCGCCTTGGGACAAGAAGCCATCGACGGGCCCTCTTCTCGCACCGAGACAATCCGCCGCGCCTTGCGTATGATTCCCAAGGGCGCCGTTGCCCGCAAACCAGAGGTGGGAAATGTTCTTCGCGCAAAAAGTTTCCTCTTCTTCTACGCGCTTCAGGAGCGCTATGGGCGGGATGCTTTCAGCCATGCGATCAATCGGATGCTCTCGGCTCGCCAGGGACGCGGCTTCGACCTTGACGATCTAATAGCGTCGTTTGAAGACGAAACCCATCAGAACGTCGCGGAGTTTGTTCGTCTGTGGATGAAGCGGCCCGGTATTCCTGATGACTTTCGCGCGCGTTACGAAAATTCTTCCGCTTCTATCGTCAACACTTCCAAGGAGACCATACCATGAGAGAAATTGTTCTGACGGATCGCGGTCCAAAGCCCATCGGGCCTTATTCGCAGGCTATTAAGGTCAACGGGCTCCTCTTCGTTTCCGGACAAGTTTCCATCGATCCGAAGACCAATGAGTTTGTTGCTGGAGACATCCGGCAGCAAACGGAGCGTACGCTGGAAAACGTGAAGGCCATTGTGGAAGCGGCGGGAAGCAAATTGGGCCACGTTGTCAAAACCACGGTATTTCTGAAGAACATAGGCGACTTCGCCGCGATGAATGAGATATACGGACGCTACTTTTCCGCGGCGCAGCCAGCGCGCTCGACGGTCGAGGTCGCGCGCCTGCCTAAAGACGCCCTGGTTGAAATGGAAGTTATCGCGACGATTTGAACTGCGGCGGAAAACGCATTACGGCCGGTCAGGACTTTCCAGCGCTTCTTGGACCGCGAAGAAGGTTACCAACGCCACCGCCCCCACCGCATACCACACGAACTTGCTCTTGGCCGCTTTCAGCGGCGACCGGCCAGATCCTCTAGTCCCCGCGCCTTGTGGCGGAGGCTGGTTCTGTGCTTCTTCGCTCTCAGCTGGATCCAGCACGACCCGATACGCGCTGCCTTCCGGTATCACCCGGGAATCATCGCCGACCGTGATCGTCAACGCGCCTCGTGTGCACTTCACCAGCAATTGTTTCTCGCTCAGCATCGTCACTTGCCCGATGGTAGGTTCGTCGGACTCTGGCCTGACCACGGCCGTTCCGGCGTTCAGTGCAAACGCCTTTGCATTGGCTGCCGAGAACGTTGCTGATCCTCCCAGCAGCGTCGCTCCGACTGTGCCGCCGTCTTCATTGACTGTGGCTATGGAAGACGCACCAAGCCGCAACCGCGCTTCGCTTGTGAGCAATTGCACGCTGCCAGCGTCTGCTGTGCTTAGCCTATCCCCGGCAAAAACGGTCGTCCCTACTGCCGCGCCCGTTCCGCCGACCCTCGCGCGGTCCGACGCGACCACCGTCCCAAGCGCAACCGTAGAAGCGCCCCAGACCGGAGCCATCACGAGACAAGAAGTCAAGATTGCAGCAATAATCTCGCGCGAGCGAGCCATTGAAGCCTCCAAGAGGGCTACTCGAAGAATACTCACAGCCTTAGCCGGCGTCAATAAAGAATCCTCCCTGTGCGCCCAAATAACTCTTGCCTCAGATCTTCCGCCTCCTCTGGCTGTAGCGCGTTTCCGCTGCTACAATGCAAGCCAACACATGGCTGACTGGAAACAGATCACCGCCCGGATTCGTCGGGCCCGCACCGGCAAGGATCCCGTCGGACAACTTTCTAATTTGTACGAAAAAACACGCGATGCCATGGTTGCCTTTGAACTGGCCCGCTATTTCGAAACAGCCGGTCAAAATCCCGAAGCAGCCAAATGGTACCTCGCCGCCGCGGAACGTTTTCGCCGAGCGGATTGGAAAACCAAGGCGCAAGAAGCCGCGGTCAGACTCGGCGCGGAAGCAGCAGCCGTCGATCCTGCCCATTCCTCCGGCGATTTCATGTTGACCCCGCCATCCGTTGCCGATCCCGAACCGGCGCCCGCTCCAGAAGAGACTTTCACCATGTCCGAATCCTCGACCGTTACTGTTGAATCCGGAACCGAACCTGAGGACGCCTCCGCAACACCAGCCGCAGAATCCTCCGATTCTCCGGACAAGAAACGCCGCCGTCGCGGCCGTCGCGGTGGCCGCAATCGACGCAAGGGCGAAGCTCCCAAGAGTTCTCCAGCAGGCTCTGCATCCCGCACTGCGGAATCCGCAAGTCCAGCGAAAGGTCTACCTTCCAGGGTCTTTGACGAACCGGTCGATGCCAGACCTGCGAAGTCCGCGCATAGCCGCGCTATCCCCTCACTCCCCGTCGAACCGATTGGCGATCCGGGAGGGCCGACCGTGCGCGGCCGTTCTGGCGATCCCGGCCTCTCCTCGAGATTGTCGCTTCTGGAAATGCAGCTTCGCCGCTTGCTCACCTGCCCTCCCGTAAAACTTAGCGAAGCGGACCACGCTCCCGTCGGCCCCGGCGTTTTCGTCCTCACGGATTCCGACCTCACCAGCTACTATTACGTCGAAGCCTGTCAAACTCTCCGCATCGCTGTCGGGAATCTTTTGCGCGGTGGCGCCAGCCGGCGTGGCGCGGATTCCCTCAAGCCTCAGCTTGCAGAGCATCTCGGGATACCCGAATCGCGCGTTACAAAATATCTCGCCGATCATTGTGTTGTTCGCTGGCTCCAACTCGACGAAGGCGCCTCGCATTTCGCCCATTTTGTTACGGCCGTCATTCGCCCCACTTTGAATGAGTAACCCGATACAACAGGCAAAACCCTTCCTAAACGAAACACCCTAGTGCCAGAAAAGTGCAAACTTGTAGCCCATTCGTACTAAAGGTCACCCCCCAACCGACCCCCTCCAAACTACCGTTCGCTGCGCCAAACTACCGTTTAACCCCTGTTTTTGACCGTTCGATGTATCCTGCTGGCATCCTCCCCCTATTGTCGTCAAACTATAGGCGTACAAAGACTTATGGACGTATCGGGTTGAAATGGTACGGTAGTAGGAGCCCGGGGGGCTGTTTAGGGCTCGATTTTCATCCAAATCAGTGAGTAGTTGGGCCGCATCTTTTGAAAGCGAGGGTAGAGCTTTATGTCGAATCGTGTGGGGACGCAGATTCTGCGAACTTTTGACTGGGCGCTGTGCAAAGCTGCCGCGGTTACCTTTAACAGCATTCAGTATTTCAACAAGCGCAATCCGAATCCATCCGTCACGCCGCAATGGTCCGATAAACCGCTGCTTAAGTCTTGGGAAAAGACCAAGCCCACGCTTGGCTTCCCACGGCAGACCGATTCTCTCTGTCCCGCCTGCGTCAAAGAGGCGCGTGAAGCGATCATCGCCGGCAAAAAAGACTGGCGCGATCTGATGCACGAGAAAGTCGGCGAAATCAAGGCGCAGATCATCGAGCGCGACAACCAAATTTGGATGGTTAAGGATTGCCCCATCCACGGCCACTATGAAGACATGATGGCCATCGATGCCAAGTTCCTGGACTGGATCGAAAAGCAGTTCCCTGGCCGCGACATTCCCGCGCACAACGACGAAGATCTTCACAAGCACGGCTCTTCCACCGTTCGCTATGGCCGCGGCTCTGTTCTTACCGTCGACCTCACCAACCGTTGCAACATGATGTGCGATCCCTGCTTCATGGACGCCAACCAGGTCGGCTATGTTCACGAACTCGGCTGGGACGAAGTTAAAGAAATCTTAGACAACGCGCTCAAGATCAAGCCGCGCCGCCAGATGTCCGTGCAGTTCTCCGGCGGCGAACCTACCATGAGCCCGCTCTTCCTCGACGCCGTGGCCTACGCCCGCAAGATCGGCTACAACAGCGTTCAGGCCGCGACCAACGGCATCGAGTTCGCCAAGAGCAAGGAATTTTGCAAGAAAGCCTTCGACGCCGGCATGCGCTACGCCTACCTCCAGTTCGACGGCATCGGCAACGACGCCAACAGCCATCGCCAAATCGGCAACCTCTTTGACGTGAAGCTCCGCGCCATTGAGAACATGCACGAGGCCGGCATCGAAATCGTCCTCGTCGTCACCATCGTCAACAATGTGAACAACGATCAGGTCGGCTCCGTCGTGAAGTTCGCGATGGAAAATCCAAAGAAAATCGCTTTCGTCAGCTTCCAGCCCGTTTCGTTCACCGGCCGCGACGAAGACATCACTCCCGAACGCCGTCTTCGCCAGCGTTACACGCTTTCGCATCTTGCGAAAGACGTCAGCAGCCAGGTCGGCAAAGTCGAACCGACGCGCGACTGGTTCCCCATCTCCTTCATCAGCACCTTCGCCGGATTCGCGGACATGGTGAAGGGCACCGAATCCACTTGGGGTTCGCTGAGCTGCGGTTGCCACCCGAACTGTGGCGTCGGCACCGCCATGATGATCAACAAAGAGACCAAGGAGTGGGCACCTGTTCCGCGCTTCCTGGATGCCGTCCAGCTCACCAAGGACGTCACTGCCATCACTGACGCGGCTCGCGGCAAGAATTTTTCCAACTTCATGATGGCCATGGCCCTCCTGAAGAACTATCACCCGTTCCGCGGACCCAAGGGTCTTACTCTGACCGCGCTCTTCAAGAAGTTTGACAAGACCTGGGCGCTCACGAAGAAGTCCACCGTCAAGTACGGCCGCACCTCTCCCGATCGCAAGATTGACGACGCCATGAAGCGCCGCCAGGATCCCTGGAACTTCCTCTTCATCGCCGGCATGTGGTTCCAGGATCTTTTCAACTACGACTTCCGCCGCACCGAAATGTGCATCATTCCCTACGCCACGCAGCAGGGCGAAATCTCCTTCTGCGCCTACAACACGGGCGTAGGCTGGCGCCAAATCATCGAGAACATGCACAAAAATGCGACCGTCGCCGAGTGGTACAAGAACCACGGCAAGCACGAAATCTACGCCAAGGGCAAGAGCGTCAACCTCCAGAGCTTCGAACACTCCCTGAAGATCGACGCCGATGACGCCGCCCGTGTCCGCCACCTCGAACACGACATCCCGCAAACCGCCGCGGAAGAAGATCGCGCCCGCCGCAAAAAGGCTTTCGAGGAACAAGCCAAAGTCCGCGCCATCTACGAAGAACTGGTCCTCAAAAAGCCCCAGCCGACGGTCGTTCAAATCGGCTCGGTGTCTGACATCGCCAAAGCCACCCCTGCGAATTTCGCCAACGCAGGCAAGCCAGTAACAATCGCACCCGCCGTCGGTAACGGCAGCGCCGCTCCAAACGGCAACGGTCATTCGAACGGCAACGGCCACTCCAACGGCAACGGCGCCAAAGCGCCCACCGCCTCCGAGAAAGCCGCCGAAGCCGTAGCCGGAGACTAATTCAATATAACGGCATCCTGCCAACTCCGCAGATTCCAACTACCCCGGTTCCGCCGGGGTAGTTGCTTTTGGAGTATGAAATTGACTGCTAAAAAACTGAGCGATAGACTCATACCATGGCAAGAATTGCTCTGCACGAAGCGAATACCCAGCGCTTGGCATCCCGGTCTTATCGTTTTACAGTGGTTTTTCAACCTCTAGCTGACGAAATCCAGTCAGCAAAGAGCAACGGCCGATCGCATTCGCGCAGGCGGTCAAAGCACTCTGCCGAGAGCGGCTATCAGGTAACTGTCCCGCTCCTGCCCGGCTTGGTCACCTACGGCCGCACGCTTGCCGAGGCCCGCGAGATGGCCGCCGACGCCATCCGCGTTCATTTGGAGGGTCTCCGTAAGGACGGCGAACCCATTCCCGACGAGGCGACGACTCGGACGGAAAAGCTTCGCGTAGCCATCAGTGCCTGAATGTCTCCTCGTTTACCGGTCTTGAAGCCGCGGGAAGTCTTACGCGCTTTGTTGAGGGCTGGCTTCGAAATTCATCATCAGGCGGGGAGTCACGCGCAACTGCGTCACCCTCTTAAGACGCATCTGCGAGTGACGGTCCCAAGGCACGATCGTTTCGACCTCCTGCTGCCTGTTTTGAAAAGCATCCTTCGCCAAGCCGAACTGACATTGGACGAGTTTCTCGATTATCTCTAGCCCCGCTCGAATCGGTTCCCTATTCGCGCAGTGCCCAATCCGAAATCAATTCTCTTTGTACAAACTCCGCGCCACGACGAACGATGCCCCGCCCGTCGCCAATGCCACCAGCAAACTGCTCAACTCATCCGCATTGCGCGGTTGCGCCGCGACTCGCGGCCCATGAAGCACAATCACCCACAACAAAAACATAATCCCCAACCAAGTCGCCGCCAACCCGCCGAATTTCTTGATCGCGATGCACAACCCCGCCACGATCATCCCAACGCCCGTCAAATACACCCAAAACAAATGCCACGGAATCCACGGCGTCACCAGCGTCGCAATGAACCCGGCATACATAAAGTGCTGCACGCCAAAAATCACCATCGACCCAGCAAAAAGCCAGCGCCCCAGCTTGCTCAACCATTCCACCGCCGCGTTCCACCCTCGGGAATTGGGCCAATCGGCCGCCAGCGTTCCCGCCAACATAAACGCCGCCCCAGCCAATGCCAATGGCTCCAATGCACGCGTCCGATCAGTCCCATTCTGTATCACCGAGCTGAGCCTCCACGTATGCAGCAGCAACACACACAAGAGAAACACCAGCCCCAAAACCACCGCAGAAAACCGCGCCTTCCAATTGGCGATGATGCTCGCACCCGTGGCGATCAGCACCACCCCCGTTAAATATGCTCCAACTACGCCTCCCGGTGCCCACGGAGGCACAGGAGGCAATCCACCCAAGTAATGCCCGTATACGATGTACTGAATCCCGAACCCAATCATCGGTATTGCAAACAAAAAACGCCCCAATCCGAGCAATCGATCCATGCTTTCGTCCCTCCAACAATATCCGCCAGCGGACACGAGTCAGCCCGCAGGAAAACTGAGCCGGCGCGCATCTCCCATTGCATTGTCTAAAATCTGCGTATCTGGGCAACCAAAATGAAATAGACGCCTCGGGGCGGCAAACGATTCTTCAGATTCCCGCCAGAGCGAAACCATCCTATCCTGCTATAATCATTTAGAACGCCGTTCCAGGGAACATACCAATGCCAATATACGAATACGTCTGCGATGACTGCCAAGCCCAATTTGAGAAAATCGTCATCAACAAGCAGCAAGAAATCTCCTGCCCCAAGTGCGCCAGCAAAAAAGCCACCATCCAGCTTTCCGTCTTCGCCACAGCCGGCTCGGGCGGCTCCTCAGCTCCGTCCGGCAGTTCCTCCGGCGGCGGAGGCTGCTGCGGCGGCGGTTGTGGCTGCCATTGAATACCACGGGAATTCCTGTGAGCGTTTCTAACTACGCGACCTATGAAACTCAGCTCCGAAGCTCCCAAACTTCTTTTTCTTGCGATTTGTTTTTGCCTATCAATCGCGACGATTGGCCTTTCAGCAAGCTTCGGTCAACCCGATTCCAGTCCTTTCCTCCTCCCGACGTGCAGACCACCTGCGCCGGGCACGAGCAGGATCGAGGGCGGTTTCCAGGGGTTGACATTCGATATTCTCAAAAAGAATTTTGAAATCCTCGGCGGCAAACCTGACACCGACTACGTCCGCTGGTCCATTAAGCTCAAATCGAGCAAGTCGATCATCAGCCTTTGGTTCGGTCCGTACGCCTTTAACCCCGAACCCGACAATGATCTTCTACATGATTCCGTCTCGATTACTCAAAGGAATATCGAAACTCCTGATGGAGAACGGGTCGGAAAAGATAGCTTCGGACAGCTCCGCAACGGAGACAAGTGGCGCCATTTTTACGTCGCCATCGGAAACGGCGCTAAATATCGCGCATCCGCCGCTGACGCGCCGCTCCTCGAGAAGGTCGTGAATTCCGCTTGTCAAATACGGAGCCATCATTGAAAGTCTAGGCGCGCTCGCGACCCGACGACTCCAGAGGAGCGGTCAGGACAATGTCTATCACCACCGCCGAACAACTCGAAAAACTCCGCGCCTGCGGTCTCGTCGTCGCCAAAGCCCTCCGCGCCATGTCCGGCGCCGTACGGCCCGGCGTCACCACCGCCGAACTTTCTGAAATCGGCGCGCGCATCCTCGCCGAAAACGGCGCCCAATCCTCCCCTCCGCTCATCTACAATTTTCCCGGCGACGTCTGCATCTCCATCAACGACGAAGTCGTCCACGGCATCCCCGGCCAGCGAACCATTCAACCCGGCGACCTCGTCAAACTCGATCTCACCGCCGTCAAAGACGGCTTTCACACCGACTCCGCCGTCACCATCCAAGTCCCGCCCACGCAGGAAAAATCCCGCGAATTAGCTCACTGCGCCGAGCGCGCCTTCCGCCAAGCTCTCACCGCCGCCCGGCCCGGCAATCGCACCAAAGACATTGGCCGTGCCGTCGAGCGCGAAGTCCGCCGCCGCGGCTTCCACGTCATCCGCGAGCTAGGCGGCCACGGTGTAGGCCGCACCATTCACGAAGAGCCCAGCGTCCCCAATTACGCCGAACCCGGCGCTCGCCATCTCCTAAGCGATGGCCTGGTCATCACCATCGAGCCCATCATCGCCGCCGGCACCGGCAACGTTTCCCTCGACCGCGACGGCTGGACCGTCCGCACTGCCGACGGCAGCCTCTCCGCCCACTACGAACACACCATCGTCATCACCAAGCGCGAGCCGATCCTGCTTACCGCGGCGTAGCGGCCCGTCTAAACAGCCATGTTTCCCAGTCACGCCTCTCTCCTGATCTTCATCAGCGCCGCCGCTCTCCTGCTCGCCATCCCCGGCCCTGCGGTCTTCTACATCGTCGGCCGCAGCATCGGCCACAGCCGCAACGCTGGCCTCGTCTCCGCCCTCGGCATCGGCGTTGGCACTCTCATCCACACCGCCGCAGCCGCCGTCGGTCTTTCCGCTCTCCTCGTCTCCTCGGCCACCGCCTTCAGCGTCGTAAAGTATTTAGGCGCTGCCTATCTCATCTATCTTGGCGTGCAAAAACTCCGCCGCGACGAATCCTTCGACTCTTCTCCCGACGCCCCGCGAACCACCCTCACCCGCGTCTTCGCGCAAGGCATCGTCGTAAACGTCCTCAATCCCAAAACCGCCCTCTTCTTCTTCGCCTTCCTACCTCAATTTATCAACCCATCTCGCGGACACGTCGCCACACAAATCCTCTCCCTCGGCATTCTCTTCGCTTGTATGGGAACGTTTAGCGACAGCCTCTGGGCTTATTTCTCCGGCACGGTCGCCCATCGCCTCCGCGGCAACCCGCGCTGGACGCGCACGCAGCGCTACGTCTCCGGCGGAATGCTCATATCTCTCGGCGTAGCTACCGCCTTCGCCGGCTCTACCGCCAAAAAGTAGAGGCTCAATCTTCGAAGCAGAACGCCTCGATTCAAATGTAGAGAATTATTCCCGCAGCGCCCGCGCCGGATCGGTCCGCGTAGCCCGCAGCGCCGGCAAGCAACACGCCGCCAGCGCCGCGACCGTCATCACCGCGAACGCCGCTCCAAACGCCAGCGGGTCGCGCGGACTCACTCGGTAAAGCATGTTGCCCATCAACCGCGTCAACCCAAGTGCCACCGCTGCGCCCAGCAACACGCCGCCAAACATTAACGTCAAGCCCCGTGACATGACCAGCCGCAGCACATTCGACGCGTCCGCGCCAAGGGCCATGCGCAACCCCAGCTCGCGCGTGCTTTGCGATACCGCGTACGACATCACGCCATACAACCCGATGGCTGCGAGCAGCAGCGCCAACGCGCCCAAAACGCCAACTAGAGTTACCGCCACCAGTTGCGGCGATGTCGAGCGATCCACCTGTTCCTGCATCGTGATCATTTCGTACGGAGCCAGGTTGCCGTCCAGCGCGTGCACCTCCCGGGCCAGCGCCGCCGCCATCGTTTCAGGGCTCAGCGGAGTTCGCACATACAACCCACCCCCAACAGTGAAATTCTGCCGCCACGGCACATAGAAAAATGGCTTCGGTGTTTCCCGAACGCTCTGGTACTTGGAATCTTTCGCCACGCCGACAACGCGCATCCAACGCCCTTTCACTTGTACCCGCTCGCCAATCGGATCTTTACCGCGCCAATACCGCGCGGCCATCGTCTCATTCACTACGGCAACCAGCGCCGCTTTCTCATCGTCCGCGCGCGTGAACTCCCGCCCAGACAGCAGCGGAATCCCCATGGTCACGAAATAGTCCGGCCCCACCTCATTGTATTCAACGGCAGGCTGCTCTTCCGGCGGAGGTTGATAGCCGTCCACGGCAATGGGGCTCTCAGAATAACTTCCATAGCCCAGTGGCGTGGCGCGCGCGAAAACGGCCGACTCGACGCCGGGCAGAGCCTTCACGCGATCCATCAGCTCGTCCTGGAAATTCTTCGCGCGTTGCGCATCGTAGCCCGCCGACACCACATCCACGGCAGTGGAGAGCACGCCATGTGTCGAAAAACCCGGGCTGGAATTACGGATTCTCTGGAGGCTCTCCAGCAACAGCCCGGCGCCCACCAGCAGAACGAAACTCAGCGACACCTGCACCACAACCAAACCCGAACGAACCCACGCTCTCCCACGGCCTCCAACCACACCTGCCGAATCGGATTTCAGCGCCCCGGCAAGATCGATCTTCCCACTCTGCAGCGCGGGAACCAGCCCCACCACGAGTGTCGCGATCACGCACACGCCGGCGCTTACCGCCAGCACGCGCCAATCAATTTCACCGGGCAGGTGCATGGACACGCCTGCCCGCGCCGGAAAGAGCAACGCCAGCGCATGACGGCACCAATACGCGACGAGCAGCCCTCCGACCGCGCCAAACGCCGACAGGATCACGCCCTCGGTCAAAAGTTGTTTCAACAGCCGTCCACGGCTCGCGCCGATCGCCTGCCGTACTGTCATTTCGTGACGTCGCGCGAACGACCTTACGAGCAGAAGATTCCCCACGTTCGCGCACGCGATGAGCAACACAAGAAACACGACCGCCAGCATGATTTCGAGCGTCGGCAGCAGCGTTCGCGCGTTATTGAACGGCGTTTGCCATAATGGCCACAGTTGCATACTGCGCCCCCGGTTCGTGTCGGGATAGTCAGCCTCCAGCCGTTTCGCAACAGCCGAAATCTCTTCTTGCGCTTGCTGGCGAGTGACCCCCGGCTTCAGTCGCCCGTACGATTCAATCCACCGAGCGCTGCGATCCTCCAGCTTGTACCCGCCCGATTCAAAGATTTCCTCCATCGAGGCCGGCACCCAGAATTGCATCCGCCAGCCCACGAACGTTCCGTAAAAACCTTGCGGAGTCACCCCGACAATCGTGTGCACCACTCCGTTGAGCCGCTGCGTTTTCCCAATGATCTCCGGATCGCCTTTGAACCGTCCTTGCCACAACTGATAGCTGATCACCGCCACGGGATGCGCGCTCCTCCCGGAATCCTCGCCTGCCTCGAATCCGCGCCCCAGTACTGGATGCACTCCAATCGCATCAAAATAATTCGCCGATACGATGCTTCCGGTGGTTCGCTCCGCGCGGTCGCCGATGCTAAGCGTCGTCCCCGTGATTTTGCTCACAAAGAGCGTGTCAAACAGCGTGCAGTTCCTCTGCAAATCCACAAAATCCGGCCACGACAGCGCGGTAGCTCCCGGTTCGCCCCGCGCCGTTCCGGAAAGCGCAACCAACCGCTCCTGGTGCATCACTGCCGGGTATGGACGAAACAAAATCCCCTCGACCCAGCTAAATACCGCCGCGTTAGCCCCAATCCCCAAAGTCAGACACAGAATCGCCAGTATGGAAAAGCCCGGGCTCCGCCACAGCATGCGCAATCCAAATCGCAGGTCTTGTAGTGTGGTTTCAATCATGGGCACTCCTCTCCGCTCGCGATAGAGTTCCATAGCCTGCTCGACGCCCCCAAAGCGCGAAGTCCCTTGCGCCGTTCCTCTTTTGCGCTCATCCTTCTGCGTTCATCCAGATGCGCTTATTCACTCCTGCAGCCATCTCCAGGTGCGGCCTCGCTTCCGCATCCGAGTCCTCTCCCAGATGTCGGCCGCGGAATCCGTGTGCCGCGGAATTCGCGCATAACCTGTTCCGTCGTCCGTCCGAGCATTTGGAGTGTTCCTCGAGGAATTTGAGGTTGAAAGATGACAGCTCTCGTTTAGACGGTCAACGGGAGAAAACGCGAGTCTGGCACACCCCTGCTGGCCTTCAACGGGAGATTACCAGCCGCCGTCCAGATTTGCCCTGTTCCGCGGTCCCTCAAAATGCTCCTTGTTTTTTCCCTATTCTGTGGTACACTTAGCTTTGTAAAATTGTTCGTATGTGGAGCGCGGCAGACCTTCTGCCGCTTTTTTTGTTTTGGGCGGTCTGTCCGTTCTCTAAGCTAAACTCTTTAGAATGAATACGTGGGAAACACCGCGTTTTACCGTGTTTCACCGGTTTTTCAAGCTCCGCAACTCTTTTAAGATCAATACTTCCAAGATTCGCCCAGAAATATTCATTCTAAACGGCTTACAGAAACTGTTAAGCCATTCAGAATCAACAGTTACAGAAAAAGGGGGAGGGGGTGGGTCTGCCTGTGGGGTGGTATAGACCGGGCACATGCCTGACAGAAGAGACCGGGAGCATCCCTGCCACTCTGATGAACCGCTGCGACAGGCTCTATTGCGGCCGGGAATAGCGCTTCACGTTCGCAGGTACCGGAATCGCCGCGTCGCCGCGGGGGTCTCGGATCGGCTCTCCAGGTATCCACTTGAAAGGCAGAACTCCCGTCCAGGCCCCGCCGGCGTATTCCTTGTCGTCGTCCACCGCAAAGCCTGTACGCACCTTTGCGGACGCTTCAACCAGCGGCACTGCGAGAACCATAGTGCCCTTCAGCTCTTGCTCGCTCGGCGGTCGCACGGAGGCCCAACGCCCACGCAGCACATACTCGACGAAGTCGCGCATCGCCGCCAGCTTAGCCGCCGGATCCTCGATCGGCTCGGCTTTACCCATGACCACCACCGACCGGTAATTCACCGAGTGCCCCGTAGCCGTAGGCGAAAAGACAATCCCGTCCAGCAACGTCACGCTGAGGCAAAACGGCGCTCCGCTCCCCAGCGTCTTCATCAACCTGCTAGCCGTCGACCCATGCAAAAAAAGTTCGTCGCCCACGCGCACATAGTTTGTCGGAACGACGAACGGCGTACCATCCACGACGAACCCGACGTGACAAACAAACGCCTGATCAAGAATGTTATAAATCGTCTCTCGGTCGTAAGTACCGCGATCCGGCTTCCGCCGCACTTTCGTTCTATCAGTAGGTGTAAATTGGCTCATGAATCGAGGCTAGCGCCCGCGACGCGCAGCCGCAAGCGCCAAAGTGGCACAGGCTGCAGCGCGGCTGCCACAATAAGAGCGGGACGGGTCAACCCGTTACCCGCACGCACGCCTGCCAGAAAAATTCCCGCCACAAGCCGTTTCCGTTGCTTCATCTCGTTCTCGCTTTGCATGGAACTGGAATTACGTGCGACTGTCACTCATGTCGGCAAGTGGCGAAGGATAGTCCAATTGACGCCGATTGGGAATCGTGTACTCTTGTCCCCACGAAACCGCATCGAGGGCCACGCATGGCAAAGCAGGGGCCGGTTTTCACGCGCGCGACGTTTCAGTTTTTTCGCGACTTGGCGCGCAACAACCGCAAAGTGTGGATGGACGCGAACCGCGAGCGCTACCAGCAATTCGTCGTGCAGCCTTTCCGCCGCCTGCTCGAAGAACTTAGCCCCACCATCCTGCAACTCGATTCGCGCTTTGACACCACCGGGCGCACGGGCGCGAATTTCTCGCGCATCAACCGGGACATTCGTTTCGCGAAAGACAAGACTCCATATCGCGCGCAAATGTATTTGAAATTCTCGGCACCGTTTCCCGGCGAAGGTGAATCCGGCCAGCTCTACACGGGAATTTCCGCGAATGTGGTGACCGTTGGATTCCGCATTTACAACGGGATGAAACGCAAGGAATCCGCGATTGGGATGATCGCGGACGCGCGGGTGACGGCCCAACCGAAATGGCTCGGGCAGCAGAAAAAGAGACTTGGGCGGCGCTACGAAAGCTATTGGTATTCGGTAGAAAAGAAAGAGTGGACACGGCGCAACGGGTGGCCAGCAGATTGCGATGATTGGGAAAAACTTCAAGGATGGATCGTGCGACGCAAACTGAAAACCGCCGACGCCACGCGCGCCACTTTTCCGCGAGAGATTGCGAAGACATTCCGCGATCTCTACCCGCTGCTGCGATTTACTTCGCTGCAAAATTGAGATTCGTAGGAGTTTGGAGACTCAATGAAAAAAAGAGCCGTGCAGTGTTCGAGCGAGATGGGGCTTGCAAGAAAGTGTGTCGTGGCAGCAGCGCTCGTTCTATTCATCCAAAGCTGCGTTGGCATCGCCGCGATCGCGCAAGAACCGGCGGCAACAAAAGACTGGCCGAAAGGCGCTCCAAAGGAATTTAGCATCGATCCCGCAAAACTCGCCGCGTTCGACGCCGATATAACGAGCGGGAAATACGGACTCGTGGACAGCTTGCTCGTCCTGCGCTGCGGCACGGCCGTCTTCGACAAATCCTACCCACACGACTACGGCCAGATCTACGGGGAGCGTGCCAAGAAAGAAGGCCCGCTGAATCACGACTTGCACGGCCCGTACAATTATTTCAGTACGGAATTCCATCCCTTCTACCAGCGCAGCGAGATGCATACGATGCAATCGGTTTCAAAAACGCTCACATCGATCACGTTTGGAATCGCGAGAACTCGGAACGAGTTCACCGCTAGCCTGGACGCGCCCATCGTGCAATTTTTGGGGGTAAAAAAGATCGCGAACCTCGATGATCGGAAAAAACGGATCACGATTCGTCATTTGCTGACGATGACAGCGGGCCTGCAATGGAACGAAGAAGTGGCGTACGACGATCCGAAGAATTCCGCCGATATCATGGAAGGGAGCCATGATTGGGTGCAGTACGTGATCGACCAGCCGATGGCGGACGAACCGGGCAAGAAGTTCGTGTACAACAGCGGCGCGACGATCCTACTGGCGCAGATCTTCAAGAAAGTGACCGGCAAGAATATCGATGAATACGCCGCGGAACATCTCTTCAAACCGCTGGGCATACACTATTACTGGAAACATTCGCCAACCGGTTTGCCGGACACAGAAGGCGGTCTGTATCTCTCCGCGCACGATCTTGCAAAGATCGGGCAGCTTTTTCTCAAAGACGGAATGTGGCAGGGGAAGGAAATAGTTTCCTCCGCGTGGATCAAGGATTCCGTTGCGCCGCACGTGGCTGTCTCCGGAAGCGACTGGAAATATGGCTATCAGTGGTGGCTGCAGCCGATTGGTAGTTCGCCCGAGGACATAACGTGGTGGGCGCGCGGATTCGGCGGCCAGCAACTGATCGTTTTGCCCGAATATGACATCGTGGCGGTCTTCACCGGTTGGGACATTTTGCCGTCGGACGAGAAACGTCCGCATGACGCGCTTGCGCGCATTCTCGATGCGTCCAATCGGTTTTACGGCTGTACGGAATAGTCTCAGCTACTTGAATTACGCGATCACGGCGCCCAGAGGCGAAGACCGATGAGGTGCCACGAGGCGATAAAGACCGAGACGACGCAGCAGGCCAGGGAGACGAGCAGAGAGTGAATGCGCGCGCCTTTGTGAATCTCGTTTTGTGGAACGCGAACAGCGAGGAAGAGGCCATAGAGCGAGAGAAGCGGAAATAAAATACTCATCGCGAAAATGCCCACGGTCCAAACGGTGAGCTTTCCGGTATCCGACCCGCCAAGTTTGGTGAAACAAAATACCAGCCCCACAAAAGACAGCGTCGCAAGAAGCGGAATCGCGCGCACCGCCAAATGCCGCACGTCTTTCATTCCGCCAAACAATTTCCGCAGAATCCAAACGATCGCGAAGAGCAGGGAAGTGGCCATCAGGACCACGCAGAGGACAAGAAGGGCAAGGCGCGCGTAAGTCCAGGCAATGCTGGTGCGCTCGCCATAGGAAAAACCTTCCGAACCCTGTACGGAAAGGACCATCAGGCCTGCTCCGTCCGTGAAAAAAACCGAAGTTGCTTCGGGCTCCTTTTCGCCGCGAAAGAAATTCCTGCCGACAGGAATCAGGGGTTCGGGTTTGCCGAAAAGTCCGGAGCGCGTGAGCCGTCCATTGACGACGCGGATGCGCAGGCCGCCAGACAAATCTTCCACGAATGACAATAGCTGTGACCGCGGCGCGCCTGGCGCGTAGTAGCCCGCAAATTTCTCGAGCTCACCTGCGGGGATAGAGATCGCAGGCTGCTGCGGCTTGGGAAAATCCTTCGAAAGGAAATCGATGGCCAGCCGGTTCAAATCCACCAGCGCTTGATACGACTGCGTGCTGTTGAGCAGAGCGACGTAGCCCCAATTTTGTTCCGGCATGTAGCGGTAAGAGGAGATGAATCCATCTATCCCGCCGTCGTGGCCGTGGGTGACGACGCCTCCCTCCACTCCCGTATAGTTCGCGAGGCCATAGCCGAGGCGCAGGCCGTTTTTTGCAGCCAGCGTCGACTCGACCGATTCCATGCGGATGATGGACTCCGGCTTCACGATTTGCGCTTCCGGTGTTCTTCCGCGGCGAAGTAAGAATTGAACCAGCTTCGCCAGTTCACCGGGTGAGGCTTTTAAATCGCCCGCGGGACGCAGGTAGATGTATGGATAGCCCTGGAGGGCGCGGGGCGGATTGCCATCGTAAGGAGCGGCGAGGAGAGCTTTGTTCGCGTCGGTAAATGGAAAATCGGCGTTCGCCATCCCCAGGGGCCGAAGAATCGTCTGGCGAATGTATTGATCAAAGGGAGTTCCCGTGACCTTTTCGATCAAGTAGCCGGCAATGCCGAAGCCCGGATTGGAGTAAGACATGCGCGTGCCTGGCGGCCAGCGAACGTCTTGCGGTTTCTGGAAGCGTTTGAAAACTGCGAGAAGCGGAAAATCGTAGCGGTCGTCGAAGTTGTAGATTTCAGCCGCTTCCATGTCGTCGAATCCGGCGGTGTGCTCGAGCAGATTTACGATGCGCACGGGATTGGTGGACTCCCAGCGATTGTTGACCGGGGCTTCCGGAGCGACATCCTGCAAGCGCGCTTCGAGATTTATTTTTCCTTCTTCCTGCAGCTTCAGAAGCGCGAGCGCGACAAAGGATTTGCTGATCGAGCCAACGCGAAATTCGGTGTCGCATGTCACTTCGCGGCCGGAGGCGACGTCCGCCTTTCCGAAACCGCCGCACCAAAGCAGCTCGCCGTTGGAGACGAGCGCGACGCCTGCGCCGGGGAGATGAGCTTTGTCGATCACATCTTTCATCGCTTTTTGCAGATCTGGAAGAGTTTTCGGATGGGGAAGATCTTCTTTCTGCTGGCCGCCGGCGATGGGCGATACCAAAAGGAACGCGGCAATGCTCAGGTACACGGTTAGCCGTGGACGGGCTGGGCGCATGAATGCTCCTCGAAGCACAGATGTCGGTGTCGTGGCAGCATTCTATAGAGACGCCAGCGCGGTACAAGAGAAATTGCAAACTGCGGAGGCGAGTGACGACGCGTGCGCGGATTGACGAACCTACGGCACTCGCATACGATGCCGCGGGACGTTCTGCGATTTCCGCACATCGACTAAGAGGAGCGTACTGCCGATGAAATTTCGCTATCTGGGATTGAGCTGCGCCGCACTGATGCTTTTTGGAACTTCGTTCGCGTTCGCGCAGCAGACGGCGCCAGCTCCGGCTGCGCCGCCGAAGCCAGGCGACAAAGCTGCCGAGCCTGCGAAAGAAGCGGAGAAGAAAACGCCGCCAGTGCCGGAAGATAAGGTTGTCCAGACGAAACATTCAGCGCGGATCGGCGGACAGGAGATCAAGTACACGGCGACGGCGGGGATGCTGGTGATGAAAGACGAAGAAGGAAAACCAAAGGCGAGTGTCTTCTACGTGGCGTACACGCGGGATGATGTGAGCGACGTGGCGCAGCGGCCGGTGATGTTTACGTTCAATGGAGGACCGGGATCGGCGTCCGTGTGGCTGCATCTTGGGGCGTTTGGCCCGCGGCGCGTGGAGATGGGAGACGCAGGTTCGCTGCTGCCCCCGCCTTATAAGCTGGTGGACAACGAATCATCGCTGCTGGACGTTACGGACATCGTTTTCATCGATCCCGTTTCGACCGGTTACAGCCGGCCGGCCCCGGGCGAATCTGCCGACCAATTCCATGGCGTCCAGGAAGACGTCCGATCCGTCGGCGATTTCATCCGGCTTTACGCAACGCGAAACAAGCGGTGGTCGTCGCCAAAATTTTTGGCGGGAGAGAGTTACGGGACCACACGCGCAGCGGGACTTTCCGGGTATCTGCAGCAGCGTTACGGGATGTATTTGAACGGCATCATTCTGGTTTCCACGATTCTGAATTTCGAGACTGCGGAGTTCAATAGCGGCAATGACTTGCCGTACATCCTTTACCTGCCGACGTACACGGCGATTGCGTGGTACCACAAGCGCTTGCCCGCGGACCTGCAAGGAGATTTGCACAAAGCCGTTGAGGAATCGGAGAACTTTGCGAAAGGCGAGTACACCAACGCGCTGATGGCGGGAGACGCGCTGCCGAGCGCGAAACATACAGAAATCGTGCAAAAACTTGCCCGGCTGACGGGGCTTTCCACGGACTACATCGAGCGCACCGATATGCGCGTGGAAATCGAGCGCTTCACGAAAGAGCTTCTGCGCAGCGAGCGGCGCACCGTGGGACGCATTGACGGGCGGTTTACGGGGATTGACCGGGACGCGGCCGGAGATTCACCGGAATACGATCCGAGCATCGCGGCGATTATCGGGCCGTACACGGCTACATTAAACGATTACGTGCGGGGCGATTTGAAATTCGACAGCGATTTGCCGTACGAAGTGCTGACCGGGCGCGTAAATCCGTGGAGCTTCAAGCCTTATGAGAATCGCTACGTCGATGTGGGAGAGACGCTGCGCAGCGCGATGACGCAGAATCCGTTTCTGCATGTTTTCGTGGCGAAGGGTTACTACGATCTGGCTACGCCGTTTTTCGCGGCGGACTATACGTTTGACCATCTGGGGCTCGATCCTTCCTTGCGCGGCCATTTGAGCGGGGCGTACTACGAATCGGGCCACATGGTTTATGCGCACATGCCTTCGCTGGCGAAACTGAAGCAGGACACGGCGCAATTCATTCGAACCAGTTCAGGACTCAGTTCGAGTAAATGAAGGGCATCCTCAAATTTATCGTTTGGGTTTGCGTCGGGATCGCTGGGGCGGGCGCTTTGGGTGCGATCGCGTTGCATCGAGGCGAGCCCTTGAACGCTACGTGGTTCGTTGTCGCGGCGATCTGTTGTTACATGGTGGCGTACCGCTTGTACTCGGCGTTCATCGCGGCGCGCTTGCTGGCGCTGGATGATTCGCGCGCCACGCCTGCTGAGATTCATGACGATGGGCGCGACTTTGTTCCTACCAACAAGTGGGTTTTGTTTGGGCACCACTTCGCGGCAATTGCTGGGCCGGGGCCGTTAGTTGGACCAACACTTGCGGCGCAGTTTGGTTACTTGCCGGGGACACTATGGCTTATCGCCGGAGCGGCCCTCGCGGGATGCGTGCAGGACTTTATTATTTTGTTTTGCTCGATCCGGCGCGATGGGAAAACGCTCGGGCAAATGGCGCGCGAGGAAGTGAGTGCGCTGGGAGGATTCATCGCACAGATCGCCGTGCTGGCGATCATGGTGATTCTGCTGGCCGTGGTTGCCCTTGTAGTGGTGAACGCGCTGAAATCTTCGCCGTGGGGGACCTTTACACTGGCGATGACGATTCCCATCGCGTTGCTTCTAGGCGTGTATTTGCGATTTATCCGGCCTGGGCGCGTTCTGGAAGCATCCTTGTTCGGCGTCGCGCTTGTTCTTTTCGCGGTGGTGGCGGGACAGTGGGTGGCGGAGTCGCCGTCGTGGGCCCGCGCGTTCACGCTCGGCGGAGTTTCGTTAGCTTTTGTAATTATCGCGTACGGTTTTGCGGCTGCGGTTCTTCCGGTGTGGCTGCTGCTTGCGCCGCGCGATTACTTGAGCGCCTTTATCAAAACCGGAGCCATATTTTCGCTTGCCGCAGGAATTTTATTTGTGCGGCCGCATATGATGATGCCGCCGCTGACGCGATTCATCGACGGGTCTGGGCCCGTGTTCGCAGGGAAAATATTTCCGTTCTGCTTTATTACGATTGCTTGCGGCGCAGTTAGCGGTTTTCATTCGCTGATTTCTTCGGGGACCACGCCGAAGATGATTCTGCGAGAGAGCCATGCTCGGGTGATCGGCTATGGCGCGATGCTGCTGGAGTCGTTCGTCGGGGTGATGGCCATGGTGGCGGCTTGCGCGATGCCGCCGGGCGTCTATTTCGCGATTAACAGTCCGGCGAGCATTGTGGGCGGAACGCCGGCAGCGGCCGCCGCCACAATCAGCGGTTGGGGATACCAACTCGACGCCCAGACCATGACGAATCTTGCGCACTCCGTGGGCGAGCAGACGTTGCTCAATCGCGCGGGCGGCGCGCCTTCGCTGGCTGTTGGGATGGCGCAGATTTTTTCGAGCACGATTGGCGGTGAGCGGCTGCTGAGTATCTGGTATCACTTTGCGATCATGTTTGAGGCGCTGTTTATTCTCACTGTGCTGGATGCCGGGACGCGCGTGGGCCGCTTCATGGTGCAGGAGCTTGGCGGACGAGTGTGGAAACCGTTCGCGCGGATGGGATGGATGCCGGGGATATTGATTTCGAGCGCGATCATTGTGGGGATGTGGGGGTATTTTTTGTATCAAGGGGTCGTCGATCCGCTGGGAGGAATCAATTCGCTGTGGCCGTTGTTTGGAATTTCCAATCAATTGCTGGCGGCGGTGGCGCTGGTCGTGGCCACCACGATTTTGCTGAAGATGAAGTGCTCGCGGTGGATTTGGGTGACGCTCGTGCCGATGGCGATGCTTGTAGCGGTCACGATGACGGCGAGCTATCAGAAAATATTTGATGGGAATCCCAATCTTGGGTTTCTTTCGAAAGCGAATTCGCTCGCCGCACAAATAGCCGCAGGACAAATTCCAGCAGCAAAAATTGCCGAGACGCAGCGGCTGATTTTCAATCAACGGCTGGATGCTGCGGTGACCGGCGTGCTTGCGCTGATGATTCTGGTGCTGCTGGTGGAAGCGCTCTTCCAGTGGTATGCGATATTGAGCGGGCGCCGTGAAGCGGTGCTGCACGAGGCGCCGTATGTTGCGACGCAGTGGGCTGCAGGATATACGGGCGTAGCCCATGGAGACGACTGATGCGGATGCAGCGGGCCGGAAAATTCGCTAAGCGATCACTTCGCCGCTTCTGGCGCGGCCTGCGGGAGTGGTGCGGCGACGCTGCGTACGAGCGTTATCTGCGTGCAAAAGGCAGACAAGACGCGGGGCGGGGCACGCTGAGCGCCGAAGAGTTTTACGTCGAACAGATCAATCGCCGTTATTCCCGTCCCAACCGCTGCTGCTGAGATCAGGCGCGTTTGCCTCTTGTTTGCGCATAATCTCGGGAGTAGACTCACTTCAATCTCGGTTGGGCCCCCGTTCTCAATAATTTCTCAGGAGGGTTCATGCTACGCCTACCCCGTCTTCTTGTGCTTCCTCTTCTCGCGCTTGCCGCCAGCCTCATCTATTTCACTTCCTCTGCGCAGGAGAAATCTTCCAAACCCGATTTTGATATGACCGCCAGCTACATCGAAGCGTGCAGCTGCGACATGTTCTGTCCCTGCTACTTCAACACGCACTCCACCAATCACATGGAAATGGGCGAGCACCACGCAGAAGAACATTTCTGCCGCGCGAACCTCGTTCTCAAAGTGGACAAGGGCTATTACAAAGAGACCAAGCTGGATGGCGCAAAGGTGTGGATCGCTAGCGACCTGGGTAGTGACTGGAGCACTGGCAAGGACTCTTGGCTGGTGGTGAACTTCGATCCCGGCGTCAGCAAGGAACAACAATCCGCATTGGCTGACATCCTCGGGCAGCTCTACCCGATTCCCTGGCAGAAAAAGGGAGTGGAGACCTCCGCATTCTCATGGGATGTCGACAACAAAACTGGCGTAGCCCATGCGAAAATGAATAATGGCAACGGCGAAGTCCTCCTGGAACGCGTCGCTGGTGACAATCCGAGCCACGAAGTTGTCGTTCACAACTTAAAGTATTGGGGCGCCCAGTCCAACGATGGCTTCCGCATGTGGAAGAGCAAGCATGAGGCTTTCGCGGGCGACGGCCACAAATTTTCCTACGACGGCACGAACGGATTCCTGATCACTATCCACTACTCCGGAAGCGCCAAACCGGTTTCCGCAGACTAATCTTCTCTTCTATTCGAATCGGCCCAAGTTCCCGCGCTTTGCTTTTGAGAGGCGCGGGCGCTTGGGTAGAATTGCTAGCAGATGTTTCGACCCAGCTATCGTCTAGATCGCGGAGGAATGAATGGCTATCAATCCGGATAAGCTGAATGAGTTTCTTGGAAGAGCCCTGGTTGATTTTGGCGCGACGTTTAACGCGGCATTGATTCGCATGGGTGACAAGCTCGGTTTGTACAAAGGGCTCGCGGCCGGCGGTCCGCAAACACCAGCAGAATTGGCAAAGCGCACGGGGACTGCCGAGCGTTACATTCGCGAGTGGCTGAGCGCGCAAGCCGCCGGCGGTTATGTGACGTACGATGCGGCGGCTGGAAAATTTCATTTGAGCGAAGAGCAGGCGTTCGCGATGGCGGACGACAACAGTCCCGCGTTTATGCCGGGAGCGTTTCAAGCGGCGCTTGCTGCGATCAAGGCGGAGGAAGCGCTCACGGAGAGGTTTAAGACGGGCGAGGGACTTGGCTGGCACGAGCACCATGCCGAGCTTTTTGTGGGCACGGAAAGATTCTTTCGCCCCGGCTACGCCGCGAATCTCATTGCGGCATGGATTCCGTCGCTCGAAGGTGTCGATGCGAAATTGAAGAGTGGAGCGCGTGTCGCCGACGTGGGCTGTGGTTTGGGTGCTTCGACGATTTTGATGGCGAAGTCGTATCCCAAATCCGAGTTTCTGGGATTTGATTACCACGACAAATCCATCGAGACCGCGAAACAGCGCGCCCGCGATGCCGGCGTGGGCGAGCGCATCAAATTTGAAGTGGCCAGCGCAAAATCGTTTCCAGGCAAAGACTATGACTTCGTGACGTTCTTCGATTGCCTGCACGATATGGGCGATCCCGCGGGCGCTTCGGCGCACGTGCACAGCAGGCTCAAGAAGGACGGAACGTGGATGATCGTCGAGCCGTTCGCGGGCGACAAGCTGGAGGACAATCTCAATCCCATTGGGCGCGCGTTTTACGGGGCATCCACACTCTTGTGCACGCCGGCGTCGTTGTCGCAGGAAGTCGGGCTGGCGCTTGGCGCGCAAGCGGGAGAGAAGCGCCTGCGAGAAGTGGTGACCAGCGGAGGGTTTACGCGATTCCGCCGCGCGACGCAGACGCCATTCAATTTGGTATTCGAGGCGCGGCCGTAGCGGCCAGCGAGCCCGTCGTCCAAGTCAACCTTCTTTTTCGTTCTCGCCGTCACGTTTGAGGACCGTCGTCTTGTGCGTGATCTTTACGCTGTGGGAGCGGATTCCTGCGATGATCGCGCGGCGCATTTCCAGCGGCAGCATTTCGGGAGCAAATACGCCTGCCGAATCGCGCGGGAAATACTTGATGAACAGCGCAGCGACGTGGGCGGTGGCATACGCGACCGGCGTCGTGTAACGGCCCTGCTGGCGAATCTGGTACAACGTGGGGAAAATCGCATCAGTACGGATCAGGAGATGCTGGTCTTCTTTTGCGCCACGCTTCACGCCGCTAACCAGCGCTGCGGCTGAAAAGCGCGCATTTTGCAGGACACCCTGGCGGATGAGGTTGGCGATCATTCGGGGCGAAGACGTTTGTGGGAACCGATGCCGCACGATGCCCCGCGACTTCGACAATTTTCCCTGCTTGTACCAGCGGCGCAGACGGTCAAACTCGTTTCCGCCGATTTTCACGTCCATGTTGCGCATGGGAATGGAGTAGGGAAGGGTTGCGACTTCATCCTGCGCCGCGAGGACGACACTGGCGTTTCCAATGGGATCGGGAAAACGAAATTTTTCCAGTTCGGCGAAGCGTTTTCCCATGCGGAATTTGCCGTTGCGATAGACGCGAGGATGCGAGATGGCCTCATCAAAGGAAACTTCCGGAGACCACTGCGAAATGGGGTCGTCGCTTTCGGTACTTTCGTAGAGGCGAATGTGCACGGAATGGACTTCGTCAAGCATCTCTGCCGCGCGTTTCACGAGCAAGTTCGTCAAGCCCGGGGCCGCGCCAGTATTAATCAGCGCCGCTCTGTTTTTTTCTTCGAAGCGTTTCGTGTAGGAGAATTGCTCGGCCTTGAAAGGGTTGCGGGTGAGATGGGAGCTCAAGTCCAAATAGTGCGCGCGGAGTCGAAGCGCGGCTCGCATCACAATTAGATTAAAGACGCTCGCCGAGGCGTTGACGATAAGCTGGCAACCACGCGCCGCGCGCACGATGCCAAGCATGTTTCTGGCGTTCACCTTGGCAACGGGGATGGTACTCTTTTCGCCTAGAAAGCGGCGCGCGCGAGCGGGGTCACGGTCGCCGCACCAGACAGTATGTCCTTGACGCAGGAGCAAATCTGCCAGAAGGGAGCCGGTCGCACCGGCCCCGAGAACGAAGATCCGCATGGCGTGGCAAAAACTCTATCACACTCCCCGGGCTGGACTCAGAGAAGGCGCTCGGATTGCATGAATTGCACCCCACCGACTTGCGGCGTACACTAAGGGTGAACTCCGATTCCTGCGGCCTACGGGAGAGAAAGCCTACGGCGCAGGGACGACGCTTCGACGGCGACGGTTACAGAGCTTCGAGGCTGAGGGTTCGGGTGGAAACGCCCGGGCCTCCCGAACTTGGAAAGGAGCGTACCAGGCGGAAAACTGCATATTTCCGTCTCGCGCCCGCATCCAAGTACTTGGATCGGGCAATTTTGTTTTTGGAGAAGGGAAAACAGGAATTCAGGCGGTCACGTCCAGCTAGAAATCGTGCCATGACTCTTCTCGACAAATTCGGACGGCAGATCACGGACCTGCGCATTTCGATCACGGACCGCTGCAATTTCCGGTGCGTCTACTGCCGCTCTGCCGACCCGGAAAATTACCGCGACCACGACGAAATTCTCTCCTGGCCGGAACTGGATCGTCTTGCCAAAATTTTTCTGAGCCTGGGCATTCGCAAAATACGAATCACCGGCGGCGAGCCTCTGGTTCGCGCAGGAGTGGAAGATTACATCGCGCGCCTCCATGCGCTTGGTGTTGAAGACCTATCCATGACCACCAACGGCCATCTGCTCGCGGAGCGCTGCGAGCGGCTGATGGAGGCCGGCTTGCGCCGCATCAATATCAGCCTCGATTCGCTCGATCCCGGCAGGTTTGAACGCATCACGCGCACAAAGTCTTTCGGAACGGTGATGCACGGCATCGACGTGGCGCAGAAATCGCGGCTGGCTCCGGCGAAAGTCAATGCCGTGCTGGTGCGCGGGCTGAATGACGATGAAGTGGAATCCTTCGCCGAATTCGCACGCGAGCGGGGCGTGATTATGCGCTTCATCGAGTTCATGCCGCTCGATGCGGACCGGACCTGGACGCGCAGTCATGTCGTGCCTGCCGCCGAAGTTTACCAGCGCATTCACGCGCGGTGGCCGCTCGTGCAAATCCCGCACGAGCGCAGCGAGACCGCGCGCAAATACCGATTCGCCGACGGCGCACCCGGCGAGATTGGCCTGATCGCGCCGGTGACGCAGCCCTTCTGCGGGCACTGCTCGCGTATCCGCCTCACGGCGGATGGAAAGCTGCGAACCTGCCTCTTCAGCAAAGAGGATCACGACCTTCGCGGACTGTTACGCGAAGGAGCGACGGACAACGATGTGGAGACCTATATTCGTTCTGTCGTGGATGAAAAGGAAGAAGGGCACCGGATCAACTCTCCTGATTTCGTGCCGCCGTCCCGTACGATGGTGTTCATCGGCGGGTAGTAGAATGCTTCCAATGGGCCACGCCTCTCTGGGTGCATTGCGCTCGACCACAACATGAGTTTGCGTTAGCATCGAATTAAGAGTGCGCAGTGAGAACGGACTTAGTATGGCGGACGAAGACGACGAAGAGGGACAGGACGACTCGACCGAGCCGGAGCCGCGGCTTTTCACGCTCACCGAGGCGGAGCGCGCGCGGCGGGATCTAGAACCTTTTCTCGTGGAAGCCATGGACTGCCGCAAAAAATTGTCCGGCTTGGAAACTGATCTTTCCGCGGTTTCCGCGCGCATCATGATGATGGGCGGCGTGATTGTCCCTTATGAAAAACTGGCCGCGCTGCGCGTGGAACATCAGCATCTCGCCGAATCGCTGAAAACCGCGCTGAACCGCATTCTGGAAACCGGCTGCGTCATAAAAGACCTCGACGTAGGCTTGCTCGATTTCCCCGCCGTTATCGATAACGAAGACGTGTATCTCTGCTGGAAGCTTGGCGAGGACCGCATCCGTTTCTACCACCGCCAGGACGAAGGATTTGCCGGGCGCAAGCCGCTCGACCCGCGCGATCTCGGCCCCGGAGACATCGTGCAATAGGCGGAGTCTCGTCGACCGATTCTTTCCACATTCCGTTGCGGCCTTGCGACAAAAGCGAGCGCCCTGAGCGTTTCGAGAACCGAAAGGAATTTCGTGTCGTCTCACTCTGAAAACCGATTGAAGGATTCGGCCAGCCCGTACCTGCGCTCGGCAGCGCACCAGCCTATCGACTGGCACGAATGGGGCGACTCGGCCTTTGCGCGCGCGGAATCGGAAGACAAGCCCATTCTCCTCGATATCGGCGCGGCGTGGTGCCATTGGTGCCACGTCATCGACCGCGAGAGTTATGAAAACTCCGAGATCGCCAAAATCATCAATGAGAATTTTGTGGCTGTGAAAGTGGACCGCGATGAGCGGCCGGATGTTGATGCGCGATATCAATCCGCCGTGAGTGCCATCTCTGGGCAAGGCGGGTGGCCGTTGACCGGCTTCCTTCTGCCTAATGGAAAACCGTTTTATGGAGGAACATATTTTCCGCCGGAAGATCAAATGGGGCGGCCTGGCTTCCGGCGCATTCTCCTGGCGGTGGCGGATTCTTACAAAAATAAAAGGCCCGAGCTAGTACGCGCGGCGGATCACCTGGCCGATGCGGTCGCCCAGGCGGAAGTGTTTACAGGGGCGAGGGCGGAGTTCGACCCCGGCGTAGTCGCCGCGCAAATCAGCTCGGTCACGCAGCAATTTGACATTAAGAATGGCGGCTTTGGCACTGCGCCGAAATTCCCGCACGCGTCGGTGGTTGATCTGGTCCTCGAACGTTACCAGCAGACAAAAGAGAAACATCTGCTGGCGATGATCGAAACGACGCTTGAGAAGATGGCGCGTGGCGGTGTTTATGACCAGCTCGCCGGAGGTTTTCACCGCTATTCGGTGGATGAACGCTGGCTCGTTCCCCACTTCGAAAAAATGAGTTACGACAATTCGGAGCTGCTGCGCAATTACTTGCACGGGTGGCAAGTGACACAGAATCCGCTGCTGCGTGAAACCGCTGAAGGAATCATCGGCTGGGTGAACGAAGTGTTGTCCGACCAGGAAAACGGCGGCTTCTACGCCAGCCAGGACGCGGACTATTCGCTTGACGATGACGGCGATTATTTCACCTGGACGCTCGACGAGCTGCGAGCCGCGCTCTCGCCGGACGAAGCGCGCGTCATGGAGCTGTACTACGACGTTGAGGCGCATGGCGAGATGCACCACAATCCGGCCAAGAACGTGTTGCGGATTGCGCGCAACGCCGTGGACATCGCAAAACAACTCGGCCTGGACGAGACTTCCGTGCGCCTGCTCATTGCCAAAGGCAAAGGAAAGATGCTGGCCGCGCGCCTGCCGCGCCCTACGCCGTTCGTTGATAAGACGATGTATGTGGCATGGAACGCGATGTTTGTTTCGGCTTATCTGGACGCGGCGAGAGCGCTTGACGGATCAACGAGAGAGAGCTGCCGCAAGTTTGCTCTAAAAACCATGGATCGGATGCTCCGAGAAGTGTGGAGCGAGTCCCGCGGTTTCGGACATCGCATTGGAGGGCCTGCGCTTGACGGTTCGCTCGACGATCAAATGTTCAGCGTTCTAGCTTTGCTGGATGCGTATGAAGCGACGCTCGAATCCCGCTATTTTGCCGCTGCACAAAAAACGATGGATCTTGCGATCGATCGTTATGGTGACGCGGAAAGCGGCGGCTTTTTTGATCGGCCTTCGGATGCCGCACCTATGGGCGGCCTCGACGTTCGCCGCAAGCCGTTCCAGGATTCGCCCACGCCCGGCGCCAATTCTGTCGCGGCGATTGCGCTGATTCGCATGCACTCCTTCACCGGCGACGAGCGCTATTACAACTTTGCTCAGAAAACGCTCGAAGCCTTCGCTGGAATCGCGCAGCAATACGGGATGTTTGCCGCGACGTACGGCCTTGCCGCCGCGCTTTTCGCGCGCCATCCGTTGCAGGTCGTCGTCACTGGGCGTGCAGATGATCCCGCCGCGCAAGCTCTCGAAGCTGCCGCGCACCGCGTCTACCGTTTCGGCAAGTCCGTCCTTCGGCTAACGCCGGGCGCCTCGCTCGCGAATCTTGCCGGCGCTCTCAAAGAAACGCTGCCGCATCTCCCAGCTGATAAAGCGATTGCTGTTGTTTGCGCGGGACAAACTTGCTTGCCGCCGACCAGCGATCCGGCGCAACTGGCCGCGCTTCTGGAAAACGGTGCTGCTGGCGCGGCAACCTCATGAAATTCTTGAGGCCAGAAAGAACGGGCACGATGACGAAATCTCGTGCCCGTTCTAATTTCGCTACAATGCCCATTACTTCTTGGGCCGCGATTCCGGGGGCACCAGCCCATTGATGCGGTAATAAACGACGAGCTGGCCGTAGTGTTCTCCCGAGTGTTCGATCAAGCCATAGGCGAGGTCCGAGAGCCGGTAGGTTTGGCCTCCAAGGACCACCGTTCCCGCCAAGCCTGCATCGCCTTTGGCTTTGATGACGTCCGCTCCGTCCTGCACGGACTTTTTCACGAAGGCTACGATCTGTTCCTTGGTCTTTAGCTCGTCGCGTTTCGGATCGTCGCCGTAGCGCGCCTTCTTGCCGACTGCTTCATCAGTGAAGAAGTACATCGACGCGGAAACGTGCAGTAGCTGTGCCACAAAAGTCCGCGAGTCCGGATTCGGTTTGTAGTCGTACTTGTCTTCCGGCAAATCTTCCGCTATGGCGATCAACTTTTTCCCGATGTCGTTCCAAGATTCCAGTACCGCCCCCGATGGGCTCGCCACGGGTTTTGGAGGCGTATCTTTCTTGGCTTCCTGCGCCAAAGCGGGCATCGCCGCGAGCACGACCGCAACCAGCAGGGCTCCCCATTTGCTGAGACTCTTCATCGTTTCTCTCCTCATCTTTGCCTACTGTGTTTTTATTTACGATTCGGCCTGCCGCCGGCCCTGTTTTTGGCTGGCCTGGGCAGGCACACCCTCTCTGACGGTCCACGGGCCCAGGCGTTTCTCTCCTTGGCAGGCAAAACCTGGCCTATTGGCCGGGATTATCTTACGCGGGACATTCGTCCGCGGCGTGGAAAATCCGCACGGATAGACATGGTAAGCTTGTAGCTTGTCGTGGGGGACTTCTTTCATTGAACTGGACATGGCTGTTGCTGCGCATCGTGATCGGCCTGGGCGTCTTTAGCCTGTTGTTTTTCTCACAGCGATTCTGGTATCGCGCCATTTGGCGCGCGACTTCCAATTGGGGTAGCCAGGTCCTCCGCGTAGCCGCGCGTTTAATCTACGTAACGCTGCTACTGCTCAGCATCGGCGCGATGGCGGACGGCTTCCGCATGGGGCGCGGTCACATGATTTCCAGCATCAATGTGATCATGGTTTTCGCGGGCTTATGGTTTTTTAGCGCGCTTTTCGCCTATTTTGCGGTGAAGCTTGTACGCGGCATAGACCGCATCTGGGCTTGGCTGCGCGCAGCGTACCACTTGAAAACGAATCCAGCGGCTTCTCGAGTTTCAGCTTCAACCGCAACGGCGGCGCCGTACTCCGCCTCGCCAGCCGCAGCGGAGCTGATTCCAGACCCTTCGCGGCGCTACTTTTTTAAGACGGCCACCGCTCTCGCCGGGGCCGGCCCGTTTCTTACGGCCATGTATGGCTTTGCGGCCGAGCGGCTGGACTATCAGGTGCATCGCGTCGAAATCCCTATTCCCAATCTGCCCGTCGGCCTTGAAGGCATGAAGATTGTGCAGATCAGCGACATCCATCTGAGCAGCTACATGCCGCGCTTGCAGGTGCGCCGCGCCGTCAATATGGCCAACGATTTGGGAGCGGACCTCGCGCTCGTGACGGGAGACTTCATTACCGGCGCAGGCGACCCCATCGCCGATTGCATCGACGAAGTGAAGGGGCTGCGCGCGCCGCTGGGAGTTTGGGGCTGCAACGGCAATCACGAAATCTATGCGCGGGCCGAAGACACGGCGCAGGTCTTGTTTGCGCAGGTGGGGATGAAGCTGTTGCGAAGCGAAAATGCGCAGCTGACGTTTCAGGGTGCTTCCTTCAATCTCATCGGCGTCGATTATCAGCGGGAGCGCACCAACGGGGGCCGGAGAGTGCAAATGCTTCAGAATGTGGGACCGCTGGTGCGGCGAGACATGCCCAACATTCTGATGTCGCACAATCCCAATGCGTTCAATCGCGCGGCGGAATTGGGGATCGAACTGACGCTTGCCGGCCACACGCACGGCGGGCAGATTCAAGTGGAAATTCTCGACCACCGGCTCAGCCCTGCGCGCTTTATTACGGACTATGTGGCGGGCTTGTATCAGCGCCCTATGTTTGCGCCTGCGCCTGACGACCGCGCATCATCCAATGGTTCAGCCTTCGAGACGAGACATGGATCCCTATTCCCAAACCGCTCGTCGGCGCTGGCCTCGATTTACGTGAATCGCGGGCTTGGCACCGTGGGCGCGCCTGTGCGCCTAGGTGTGCCCCCTGAAATCACGCTCCTGACCCTCCGCCGGGCCTAACCGCCAGCACCCAACGGCATTCCCCACCTTCCCATTCTGGTTTTCGTTCTGCAAGATTGCCGGGAATAAACTCCTCCGAACTTCGGTATACGCAACCGCAGTTCCCTACGGGAAATAGGAGCCTCAGTGTGATTCTCCTCAACGGCAATCTACTAAGTTCCTTGTTCTCAACTGCAGATTCAAGTCTTGAGAAGTTGGTCTTGCTGGAATTCGGCTTGCAGCCAACCGCCGTTTGCCCAGCGATCGTAATTCTAGGCCGATCACATTAGTGTCTGTTTCGCCGCATAAATCTTGTCGATTTGGAGGAAAAGGTAATGGGGTACGTGTTTAAGTCGTTGAAGTCTTTCACCCTTCTCGCAGCTGGTCTCTCTCTCCTTCCTGTTGTTGCAAAAGCGCAACATTACACGCAAACGAATCTCGTTTCTAATATTGCCGGCCAAGCACCTCTGCAGGACCCCAATCTGCAGAATGCTTGGGGATTGGTTTCCAGTCCTGGCGGCCCCAACCCTGGTAGCCCTTGGTGGGTTTCCAACAACGCCGGTGGCACCTCCACGCTGTATTCCATTGATCCAACAACGGGCGCAGCAAGTCTTGTTGCTATCAATCCAGCTCCCAACGAGTTTGTAAAAATTCTGAATGCTCCGAGCCAGACGCCTCCTGGGTCTCCAACCGGTGTGATGTTCAACGGCAGTCCAACTGATTTTCTTCTAGCGCCCGGAAAGCAAGCGCTTTTCATATTCGTTACCGAGGATGGAACGGTGCAGGGTTGGAATCCCGGAGTGAACCGGGCCAGCGCGGTGATCAAGGCGGATAACTCGCAAATTCCCAATGCCAAGAATGGCGCAGTCTACAAAGGCGCCACGATCGCCGAGATTGATGGCCACAAATTTATCCTGGCTGCCAATTTCCGCAGCGGCAAAATTGATATCTTTGACACCAACTTCAAGCAGGTGCATTTCGGCGAGGATGCATTTGATGACGACCGCATTCCCCGCGATTTTGCTCCCTTTAACGTTCAAGGCGTCGGACCCAACATTTACGTAACGTATGCCAAGCAGGATGCCGCCAAGCACGATCCCGTCAGGCCAGGCGAGCCAGGCGATGGTTTTGTGGATGTGTTTGACCGCCACGGCCGGTTGCTGCAGCGCCTCGAGCACGGCGACTGGTTTAACGCTCCCTGGGGAGTTGTCTGGGCCACGCCGGATTTCGGCGAGTTCAGCAACACCATCCTGATTGGCAACTTCCGCGGTGACAATATTTCCGCGTTCAATCCCGTCACGGGCAAGTTTTTGGGGAATATGCGGAATCCGGACGGAAGCACGTTGCTCATTGATGGGTTGTGGGCGCTTCGGTTTGGCAATGATGGCGGCTCTGGTCCCGCGACCACGCTATTTTTCACTGCCGGTCCGAATGGTGAGACGGATGGCCTGCTCGGGACGCTGACGCCGGTGGTGGCGGAAAAAGCCGAGGGCGACGAACAGTAGTCACTTCAACTGCAGAACTTGCCGCGCCATGGGCGGCTCGTTGTGGCGCGAGGGGGCAGAAGTCAAACGACTTCTGCCCCTCATTCTTTTTGGCTCGCGATTCTGGACTGGACGAATAGCACCTCGCAGCGTCAGGATAGGACGCGAACATCGTGGCTTGGGCAAGGGCTCGCATGGATGAAGCGCCGGAAATCGACCGCATCGTCAACGAATGGAACGACCTTCGCGAGCAGGATGGAGCGGAGCCCGCCAGCGCCGTCCAACTAGACGGCTGGCTCATGACGCTAATGGCTCGCGGCGGAAGCGATTTGCTGTTGGTCGCGGGAGCACCAGCCTGCATTCGCGCAAAGGGCGTGGTGCAGAAAATCGAAGCGCGTCCGCTCGATGGCCCCGAAATCGAAGCGGCAGTGCTTCCTGCACTTACATCCCATGCGCTGGCACGGTACCGGCAGTCTCAGATCTCGGACTCTTCTTACCGCGTCGAGGGTCTTGGCCGCTTTCGAATCAACTTGCACCGCGAACGCGGACGCGCCGCCGCCGCGATTCGCGCTTTGCCGCAAAAGGTTCCCACGCTTCGCGAGCTCAACCTTCCTCCTTCTGTCGAAACGCTCGCACATTTGCCGCGCGGCCTCGTCCTCATCGGAGGTCCTGCTGGTTCCGGTAAATCGACAACCCTCGCAGCTCTCATCGACGACATCAATCGCCGCGAGGCGCGCCACATCGTCACTATCGAAGACCCCATCGAGTACGAGCACACGCACATTCGAAGCGTTATCGAGCAAGTCGAGATCGGCTCGGACGCTCCGGATTTTCCCACGGCACTTCGCGCGGCCCTGCGGCAGGCGCCAGATGTTCTCGTGGTAGGCGAGATGCGCGATCCGGAAACGATGCGCATCGCCGTCGCCGCCGCCGAAACCGGCCATCTCGTGCTCTCGACATTGCACACCATTGATGTCGCCACGACCATCTCGCGCATCTCCGACTCTTTTTCCGATGAGCGCCAGAACACCATCCGCCAGGAATTGGCGATGGCCATCGCCGCCGTGCTGACGCAAATCCTCTTGCCCAGCAAAAGCGGAGAGCGTTTTCCAGCCGCCGAACTTCTGATGATCGGCTACGGCGCGCGCCAGCACATTCGCCGCAACGCGTTGCAGCATCTCCATCAAGAAATCACCATGACCAAGAAAAAGGGTTCCTTCGCGCTCGAGGAATCGCTCGTCCAGTTGATCAGCAAGGGCCACATCGACCGCGAAGACGCGCTCCTCTGCGCCATCCATCCCGATGATCTGGACATCCTCTTGAAAACCGGAAGCCGCGGATAATTCTGCAACAAACGTTTCCAATCGCTGTGCAGTTCAGGCAAAATACCTGCTCGAAACGAGGGGGTCTAATGAACCGCAGAGCATGCGTCGCATCGATTGTCTTCGCAAGCATTTCCCTGGCGCCGGTCGGCACGCACGTCGTCGCCGATGAACAACCGCTCGCCGGATATTCCGCCGAATCGTCACGCGCCGAGAGGCAGTGGGAAGAAAAAATGCGCGCCATTCCCGATCCAGACAAAATTCGCGGTTACATGCAAAGGCTTTCTGCGCGGCCCCATCATGTAGGATCGCCCTATGACAAGGACAACGCCGAATGGCTGTTAGCGAGATATAAAGAATTTGGACTCGACGCCCACATCGAAACGTTCGACGTGCTTTTTCCGACGCCTAAGGAACGCATCGTCGAACTCGTCGAAGGCGGTCCGAAGTTCGTCGCAAAGTTGCAAGAGCCTCCCGTGAAAGAAGATCCCACGTCCAGCCAGCAGGACGAGCAGCTGCCCACCTACAACGCATATTCGATCGATGGCGACGTGACTGCTCCACTCGTCTACGTCAATTTTGGCGTTCCCGACGATTATGAAAAGCTTGATCGTATGGGCGTCTCCGTGAAGGGCGCCATCGTCATCGCGCGCTACTACGGCTCCTGGCGCGGCATTAAACCAAAAGTCGCCGCGGAACATGGCGCCATCGGCTGCCTGATTTTTTCCGATCCGCATGAAGACGGTCCTTATCAAGGCGACGTTTTCCCAGAAGGACCCTATCGGCCGAGAGATGGCGTGCAGCGCGGCAGCGTGGCCGACATGCCTCTCTATTCTGGCGATCCTCTTACGCCCGGCGTGGGCGCGACGAAAGACGCCAAGCGCCTCGAACTAAAAGACGCTGAGACGATTACCAAGATTCCGGTGCTGCCGATTTCGTGGGGCGACGCAGAGCCGCTTCTCGCTTCGCTGAAAGGTCCGATGGCTCCCGCAGCTTGGCGCGGCGGACTCGGCATCAGCTATCACATCGGCCCCGGCCCGGGAAAAGTGCACCTCAAAGTGAAATCGAACTGGATGCCCCTCAAGCCGCTCTACGACGTCATCGCCAAGATCCCCGGTTCGGTTTATCCCGACGAATGGGTGATTCGTGGCAATCACCACGACGGCTGGGTGAACGGCGCGGAAGATCCGCTCTCCGGCCAGTCGGCGATGCTTGAGGAAGCGCGTGCTCTGGGCGAGCTGGTAAAAGCCGGATGGAAGCCTAAGCGCACGATTATTTATTGCTCTTGGGACGGCGAAGAGCCCGGCTTGCTCGGCTCCACGGAGTGGGTCGAGACGCACGCCGAGGAACTCGAGAAACACGCCGTCATGTACATCAATTCCGACGGCAATGGCCGCGGCTATTTTGGCCTCGGAGGCTCCCACACTCTCGAGAGATTCATCAACGATGTCGCGAGAGACATTCAGGACCCCGAAACGAAACTCTCCGCCTGGAAGCGCGAGCAACTCCGCGCCATCGAAGAGGCGCCTGCCGACAAAAAGCAGGACGTCCGTCAGCGCGCCGATTTGCATGCGGGAGCGCTCGGCTCCGGCTCTGATTTTACGCCATTCCTCCAGCATGTCGGCGTCGCGTCGCTCAACATCGGGTTCGGCGGCGAAGATGGCGGCGGAATCTACCATTCGATTTACGACGACTTCTACTGGTATACACATTTTGCCGATACGACGTTCGTTTATGGACGCGCTCTCTCGCAGGCGGGCGGCACAGCCATGATGCGCATGGCCGACGCGGATTTGCTGCCATTCGACTTCAATGATTTCGCGGAAACGATGCAAACCTACGTGCGCGAATTGAAAGACTTGTCGAAGAAAATGCAGGACGAAATTCGCGAGCGCAACCGGGAAATCGACGAGGGTGTCTTCACAGCGACGGCGGATCCGAAAAAACCGTACATGGTCCCGCCAAAAAAGGAAGAAGTCCCGCCCTATCAGAACTTCGCGCCGCTCGAGAACGCCGCCGATGCCGTCACGCGCGCCGCAGCGGACTACCGCAAAGCGCTGGAACACTCCAACGTCAACGGCGGCGCCGCGCTGGCTTCGGCTTCGGTGGCCGAAGTGAACCGACTGCTCATCGAGAGCGAACGCAAATTCATCACGCAGGAAGGTTTGCCCCAGCGCAAATGGTATCGGCATCAACTCTATGCGCCGGGCTTCTACACCGGCTATGCGGCAAAAACAATGCCCTATGTGCGCGAAGCCATCGAACAGAAAGAATGGAAACATGCCGATGAAGGTGTGGTGGTTGTCGCGCATTGCCTGCAGGATGAAGCCAAGCTGATCACCGACGCTGCCGCGAAACTCGCCGCCGCGCATTAATTCATCTCTTTGTGGGGGCGGGGCTTGCCCCGCCCGCATCTTGGGGACACACATCCACGTCTGTCTCCCACTTTCTCCCGGAGGATCGGCTCATGCCGTCCTACAATCTCGCGATCGTCGGCATGGGCAATGTTGCCCGCGCTCTCCTGCGCCTGCTCATCTCAAAAGAAACGGACCTGCGCCGGCGCTACGATATCCGCTGGCGGCTGACAGGAGTAGCCACGCGCCGCACCGGGTGGTTCGCCGATCCAGACGGCCTCAATCCTCTGGCCGCTCTGCACGGCCACTCGCTCATTCAGCACGGAAACACATCCCAACCGCACAACCTGCGCGAGTGGCTCGAAAAAACGCGCGCCGATGTTCTCTTTGAAGCGACCTCGCTCAATGTGAAGACCGGCCAGCCGGCCACCGAGCATTTGCGGACCGCGCTCGAATTGGGCATGCACGCCATCACCGCCAACAAAGGCCCCATCGTTCACGCGTACCAGGAGCTCACCGCGCTCGCGAAAGAGAAGAACAGGCAGTTCCTTTACGAATCCACGGTGATGGACGGAGTGCCGGTTTTCTCGATGTTTCCCCACGGCTTGCCCGCGACCGACATTCGCGGCTTTTCTGGAGTTCTGAATTCCACCACGAACGTCGTGCTCACGGAAATCGAAAAAGGGCGCTCGATGGATGAAGCCGTGAAGCGCGCGCAAGCCATGGGCATCGCGGAAACGGATCCGACCGCGGACTTGGATGGCTGGGACGCAGCCGTGAAAGTCGTGGCATTGGCAATCGTATTGATGGGCGCGAATGCGCGGCTCGAGCAAGTGCAGCGAACAGGTATTCGCGAGCTTAGCGAAGACAAAATCCGTTCGGTGCGCGCCGCGGGGATGCGCTACAAACTGGTCTGCCGCGCGGAGCGCCGCGGCGACGGCGTGGATTGCCGCGTGCAACCGGAAATCTTACTCGCCTCGGATCCGCTCGCCAATCTCGAAGGCAGCAGTTCCGCGATTCGCTTCGACCTCGACGTCTTCGGCTTATCGCTCGTCGAGCACAATCCGGGAGTCGAAGCCACCGGCTACGGCCTCCTTGCCGATTTCCTCCGCGCCGTGCGCCAGTGAGCCGCTAGCCTGCGCGCGTGCCATTTGGAACGGGGCGCTCCGGAATGGCAAGCGCCGGAGTCACTCCATCGGCGTAGCCGATATCGAACAGCATCCCCTCGGAAAGCTCTCCGGCCATTTTGCGTGGCTCCAGGTTGAGGACAAAGAGCGCCTGGCGGCCTTCCACTTCACGCGGATCGGCGCGTTCTTTCTTGATTCCCGCAAGAATCGTTCGCGTATGGTCGCCGAAATTCACAGTCAGCTTCATCAGTTTTTCCGAGCGGAGCACTTCTTCGACGCGCTCGATCGTGCCCACGCGGATGTCGAGTGCTTCAAGCGCTGCAATGCTTACGACGGGTTTGACGGGTGCGGGAGTGAATTCATTCATAGCTCACCGCCTGTAATTCGCTGCATAAGCTGGTAAAGGAATGCCAAGATCGCATCGTTCATCGCGAATGGGGGCGCCTGCAACGACTCCCAGTGGAATGACGCCAGCCCAAACAGAAAGCGCGTAGTCGGGAGCGTCATCTTCGGGCGGGCCGACGCGCACTTTTGCCGAGGCTTCCGTAAGCGGCAGGCGCAGGATGCTGGTAGCCTTCAGCTCTTTTTCGTTAGGCTGCCGCGCGTCATCCCAGCGGCCGGACAGAATCTTTTCCGTAAATGCGCGAAGCGCTTCGAGTTTTTCTTGCGGCGTTTCGACAAGCGTGGCTTTACCGAGCGCCACGACGCTGCGATAGTTCATCGAGTGATTGAAAACCGATCGAGCGAGCACGATTCCGTCCGTCAGTGTAACCGTCACACAGACATTCGCGCCCTCGCTGACGCCGCGGAGCATGCGACTGGCGGCCGAGCCATGAAAATAGATCGCATCGCCGACGCGCGCGAACAGCGTGGGAATGACAAACGGCTGGCCTTCCAAGGAAAAGCCTACATGGCACACAAGCCCTTCATCGAGAATCTTGTAAACGGTTTCGCGGTCGTAGACGCCGCGCTGCGGCTCGCGCACAACACGCGTGCGCTCGCTTGGCGTGAAGGATTCGGACACTGCGCACCTCATGGAGAAACGTGGCGCGGAGCCGGCCCGTTCTTGGCCGCTCATTTGATTTGTAGCCGGCGCCAAAGCGGCATGAGTGAGGAACAACCAGCTAAATGCTAACACGATTGCGCGCGGCTTCATCCTCAGCCCGCCCTGTGAGAAACTAGCTGCCGGAGAAAACAATGAGCACATCGGTGGTGCAGGGCATGGGTAGTAAGCCGCTGGATGTCGGTTGGGTGAGGGAGCAATTCCCGTCGCTCCAATTGCAGGTGAACGGCCACCCCGCAGCCTTTCTGGACGGGCCTGCGGGCACGCAGGTGCCACGCCAAGTGATGGACGCGGTTCAAAACTATTATCTCAAGTCGAACGCCAACACCTGCGGAGCGTTCGCTACCAGCCGCAGCAACGATGCCATGATCGCCTCCGCGCGTGCCGCAATGGCGGATTTTTTTAATTGCGATAAGGACGAAGTCGTCTTCGGGCAGAACATGACGACGATCACTTTCGCGCTGGCGCGGGCCATCGGACGTGTGCTCGAACCGGGCGACGAAATTGTCGTGACCACCTTAGACCATGATGCGAATGTCGCCCCCTGGCGCGCGTTGGAAGACATGGGCATGGTGATTCGCCAGGTGGACATCCACGAATCGGATTGCACGCTGAACCTCGATGATTTGAAGCACAAGATCAACGCGAACACGAAGCTGGTCGCAGTCGGGTACGCTTCGAACGCAGTGGGCACAATCAATCCCGTCGCTGAAATTACGAAACTAGCGCATCACGTGGGCGCGTTGATGTTTATCGACGCGGTGCATTACGCTCCCCACGGGCCGATTGACGTGCGCTCGCTCGATTGCGATTTCCTGGTGTGCTCGCCCTACAAGTTTTTCGGCCCCCACATGGGCACGCTCTACGGAAAGCGCGAGTATCTGCAGCGCTTCAAGCCGTACAAGGTGCGCCCAGCCCCGGATTCGCTCCCCGATCGCTGGGAGACGGGTACGCAAGTGCAGGAGTTGATCGCGGGAATTGGCGCCGCAGTGGACTACCTTGCAGAACTCGGCCGGCGATGCGACCCCGCAGCGAAAGATCGGCGCAACGCGTTGCTGGCGGCCTATCGCGCGACGCATCAGCATGAGATGGCGCTGCTCTCACGCTCGGTCGAGGGACTGCTCGCGATTCCCGGTCTGAGATTTTTCGGCATCAGCGATCCGAAGCGATTTGATGAGCGCTGCTCAACGGTTTCCGTCAGGCTAGCCAATCACACGCCAACCGAGGTAGCGAAGTTCCTCGGCGAGCGCGGCATCTTCACCTGGGATGGCAACTACTACGCGCTGAACCTCACCGAACGCCTCGGCGTCGAGGCAAACGGCGGCCTGCTGCGAATCGGACTAGTTCATTACAATACTGCGGAAGAAGTGGACCGCCTCCTCGCCGCGTTAAGGGAGATTGCAACACACTAGGCTATGGCCAAACGACCAAAACCCATTGTGCTGACCGTTCTCGATGGCTGGGGCTACCGCGCCGATACGAAAGGCAACGCCATTGCCCTCGCTCGCAAGCCCGCTTACGACGAACTGATGAAGAAATTTCCTAACACGCTCATTCACACGTCGGGCCCCTACGTCGGCCTGCCCGAAGGCCAAATGGGCAACAGCGAAGTCGGCCACATGAATATCGGCGCGGGCCGAATCGTCCACATGGACATCACGCGCATCGATCTCCTGATCGCCAACAAACAATTGCAGAACGTGCCGCTCTTTCAACAAGCGATGGAGCGCGGCCGCCAGCGCCAGTTGCATTTGCTCGGGCTCCTGAGCGATGGCGGCGTGCACTCGCACATTCAGCATCTCTTCGCGCTGCTGGAAATGGCCAAGCAGCAAAAAGTCGAGCGCGTTTTTGTGCATTGCTTCATGGACGGCCGCGACACGCCGCCCAATAGCGGCCGCGACTTCGTCCGCCAGTTGCAGCAAAAAATGCGCGAACTCGGCATCGGCGAGATCGCGACGCTCACCGGCCGCTACTACGCGATGGACCGCGACAACCGCTGGGAGCGCGTCGAGCTGGCCTACCGCGCAGTGGTTCATGGCGAAGCCGAGACGCATTCGAACGATTCCGTCGCGGCGCTCCAAAAAAGCTACGAACAAGGCGTCACCGACGAATTCGTGAAACCCGTCGTCATCACAAAAGGTGATGGAGCGGCAGCCGTGCCGGTCGCTACAATTCACGATGACGACGCCGTGATCTTCTACAATTTCCGCGCCGACCGCGCCCGCCAAATGACGCGCGCCCTGGTCGAGCCGGGCTTCGACAAAATCGCCGACGCGAAGCGCCCCAAAAATCTTTTTTACGTGGCGATGACCCAGTACGATAAAAACTGGCCCTGGCTAAAGTACGTGATCGCTCCCGAAAAATTGGAGCACATCCTCGCCCAAGTTTTCGAGGAGCTCCGATACAAAAACCTGCGCTGCGCCGAAACCGAAAAATACGCGCACGTCACTTATTTCTTCAACGGCGGCGTCGAAAAGCCCTTCGGCGGCGAAGAGCGCATCCTCGTCCCCTCGCCCAAAGTCGCCACCTACGACCTGAAGCCGGAAATGTCCGCGCAGGGAATCACGGACACGGTCGTAAAAGCCGTCGAAAAAGGCGAGTTCGACGCCATCATCATGAATTACGCGAATGCGGATATGGTCGGCCATTCCGGCAATCTCGAAGCCACGATCAAGGCTGTCGAAGCCGTCGACGCTGGCCTCGCCCAAATTTACCAAACTCTGAAAGCCCGCGGCGGCGTCTGGCTCATCACCGCCGACCACGGCAACGCCGAGACCATGATCGATCCGCTCAACGGCGGCCCGCACACCTATCACACGACCAATCCAGTTCCGCTCATTCTCGTCAGCGAAAACGATTCCCTACAACTGAAACCTGGCGGCTCCTTACGCGACCTGGCTCCCACAATGCTCGCGGCCGTCGATCAGCCGAAGCCCGGGGACATGACCGGCCAGGATTTGCGCGTCGCGACAAGGCGTTGATATGACCCTCAGCTACGAACCCCTCTCGAAAAAGCCGCCCGAGCCAGGCCAAAATCGCCCGCGCACGTTCGGCACGATCACAATTCCCGGTACACCAGTCGGCGCAATTGTATCCGTGGGCCTCGTCGTGATTTGTTGGTTCGCTCTGCCGCTCTCTCGCCCCTTTATCATCGGCACTGGCGGTCTCGGCCTAATCGTTGGCTTACTCCTCTATTGGAAGCATCGCGGCCCGCGCGAATGAATCGCACCAAACCAGCCGAGACCAAACTCCTCATCTGCGTCTGGCATCCATTCACGTACTGGCGCCCGCAGCCCGTTATGCCCCAAACCATCCGCGCGCGCTGGCCAGAAATGCGCGTAGTGCATCTCCCCGATTACGACCACCTCGCGCGCGAGCTGCCGGACACGGACATTTTCATCGGCTATTCCCTCCGCGCCGAGCAGCTCACGCACGCAAAAAAACTGAAGTGGATCCATTCCACCGCCGCAGGCGTAGCTCAATTGATGTATCCCGAGCTTCGCGATTCCGGAATCGTGGTCACCAATCCCAGCGGCGTTTTTTCTCCTCCGATGGCCGAGCACACCATGGGCCTGCTCCTCGCGCTCGCTCGAAATTTCCCCGATTCCGCGCGCCATCAAGACCGTTCCCACTGGGGCCAGCAAGACATCTGGGACAAGCCGCAGCGCCTCACCGAGCTAAGCGGCCAAGTCCTCTTAATAGTCGGATTCGGCTCCATCGGCCGCGAACTAGCCAAGCACGCCCGCGCCTTCGACATGCGTGTTTGGGGCGTAACGCGTTCGGGAAAGGGCGACACCACGCACGCCGAAAAAATCGTGCCCGCCTCGCAACTCGAGGAAACTCTGCCGCACGCGGATTACGTAGTCATCGCCGCGCCCGAAACATCGGAAACACGTCACCTGATTGGGGCGCCGCAAATCAGGCGCATGAAGCCTGGAGCCCGCCTCGTCAATGTCGGCCGCGGCTCGCTCTTGGACGAAGCCGCGCTCATCCGTGCGCTAGAAAGCGGCGCACTCGGCGGTGCAGCACTCGACGTAGCCTCCGTCGAGCCGCTTCCACCCGAAAGCCCGCTCTGGAAAGCCCCGAATCTCTTCATCACGCCGCACACCAGCGCCGTAAGCGACCGCCTGTGGCAGCGCGAAACGGCTCTCCTGATGGATCTTCTGGAACGCTGGTTTGACGGCCGCGAAATGTTCAACCAAATCGATTTCGCGCGCGGCTACTAGCCGGCCCAGCAAACGTAAGATGTGAAAGCGGAGCGCGTCGCTCTCATCCAAGACAATCTAAAACAATCTAAAAACAATCAGTCCCCGGCACCGGCTTTCATCGGCTCGTAACCCTCGCGCGCATACACGACCCACTTCTGCTTTTTCCCCTTCTGATCGTGCACTTCGAACGGGCTCCCATCCGGATTCACCAGTTCGATTTTCACCTTGTGGAACTTGCTGTCTTTCCCCCCGCCGGTCGGCGTATACGACAAGCTGTACTGGTGGCGCAGAAACGAGGCCACGTCGTGAAAAATCCCTGGAAGCTCTCCGTCGAATTGCGGGAACCACGAATAGCCGCCTGTCAAGTTCGCAATCGTCTTCATTTGGTTTTCGCCCTGCAGGTAATTCATGTGCGAACCCAGCGACCCGCGCGATTCGATGAAATTAATGTACGGCTTGTCCAGGCCCACGCAAAAAATGGTCACGTCGCTCTGCCGCAGCTGCTTCATCGTCTGATCCAAAGTGTGCTTCGAAAATGTGTCCACTCCCGTAGCCAGCAGCAAAATCGATTTCTTTCCCTTCACGTCCTTCATGTCGTCAATGGTTTTCAAAACCGCGTCAAAAACGTTGGATTCGCTGAACCCGGGAAAATAAAGATGGTAAATGGCGTTGCGAACCTCATCCTTATTTTGCGTAAAGTCCACTTCATCGTGGATCTGCATGTCGAACGTCCGCAGCGCTACCCAGTCTTTCTGCTGCAGATTCGGAAGGAACGCGTCTGCCCAATACTTCGCCTGGTAAGCAAACCAGTCGTACAGACCGCGGCTGCTGAATTCCATCAGCATGACAATCGTAATCGGCGCTTCGGATGGCCCAAAGTTCGAGATCGTCTGTGTCACCCCATCATCGGTAACCTTGAAATTCTCTTTCTTCAGACCCGTCAGGATGTCGCCGTGCTGGGTGGTGGCGATCACATCCAGAGTCACCACGGGCACCTCCACCGAGATGCTCACCCCGCCCTGCGGCGACTGCTGCTGCGCCGGAGCGGGAGCCTGTGGCGCCTTCACAGTCGGCGGTGGCGCGCCGCCTTGGGGGCCAGTGGGAGCCTGCGCCATCGCCGGCCGGTCTGCCAGCGGCACAAGAATTACACTCACAAGAAATGTCAGCAAAACCACGGAAAAGATCGTCTTCATTTCACCCCTCGATTCGCCTTTGAAATCAACCCGTCTGCCTGCCCGGCGCTTCTTCCCTCACTGGCGGTGCTTCCCCGCCGTTTGAATTTACGCAACGCGCCGCCAAGCCTGCGGTCGTGCCCCCCACACTGCATGTTAGTATGAAGCCTTCTGACGAATCAAATCCCCGCACACTAAGCCGCTGACAAACATCTGGTGTCCGCCAGGTGTCCAAGAACGACAACAAACTGCGGCAGCAACGACAAACCATCCACAGGCCCACGCCGCAAACACCTGGACACCAACGTAACCACCACGATATATGTCAGCCACGACCAGGGAGGTCGCATGCTGAAAAAGAGCGGCAAGTGGTTCGCGGACTGGCGAAACGAGAAGGGCCAGCGATGCAGGAAGGCCTTCAACACACCGAAGGCAGCAGCGCGCTTCCAAACACACATCCGAAACGAAGTAGCAGCAAAAAAAGCCCTGCCCTCGGGACGGTCGGCCAATTCTGCGAGGCGTGGAAGAACGGCAGGCCGAAAAGCAACCACGACTACCAAGCGGCGAAGGACACCGCGCGCCTCCTCGGCCAGCTCAGCCCACACCAGCTAACCGAACCGCTGATCAGGTCGGTCATGGACACCTGGAAAAAACGACTCGGGAAACGCTGCATCTACTGCAGGCGCGGCGCACTCGTCCGCATGTTCTCGTCCATGGACCGAGCCGCAGACACGCACGCCGCCGACCTAGTCCCTCGAGTCACAAAACCAGGCCCACGGCAAAACCTCGTCCAGGACGGCGAGCTCCAACAAATCCTCAAACACGCCCCACTTTGGTTCCAGTGCTTCCTTCTACTGTGCCGGCAGCTCGGCCTACGCCACAGCGAGGCGAAAGCCATCAAGCCGACCAACTACAACGAGGAAAAAGGAACCCTATCCTTCGACCGGAAAGGCAGCGGCACATCAGACCTGCCGGTGTCCGAAGAACTAGCCGCGCTAATCAAAGTCGCGCGTGCAAGCGCCCCACACGAACCAATCCTCAAAACCCTCGGAGCACGCGGCCTATCGGCACCCGTCATCTCCCAGATGTGGTCGCGACTCAAAAAGAAGGCCGGAGCCGACCCAACAATCATCATCCACGATCTACGCCGCACAATCGCAACGAGCCTCTACAACCGCACCAAGGACCTAAGAGCCTGCCAGCAACTCCTCGGACACCAGCACATGACCTCCACCCTAACCTACATCGCACCACTCGACCCGGAACACCTACGCGAGCTACTCGGCCAGCTCAGGCCAATCAACCTCGCGACGATGAAGCCAGCCACGGAGACGAAACAGTGAGCCTCTCCGAAGCAGTCGAAGTCCTGACGGACTTCATGCGCAAGGACGCCAAGTCCGAAGAAGGACACCACCCGGGAATGACCCGCCGAGAGATCGAGGGGCTCGCGCGCCTCCTCTCGGACGCACGGATAACCCTCGACCAAATCTCACACGGAGTCATCCGCAGAGAAGGGAGGAGAGTCTGAAACATGCCGACCACCAAGAGGTACCGAGTCCTAGTGTCCTGGGTGCACAGGAAGTGGGGACCCCAGTCCGAGAAGCTCGCGGGCGAGGGCAGCAGCATCCGCAGGGCGCTCAACGCGGCGCTCCTCGGCTTCTTCAGCTCCAAATCCTCACGGGACCGAAGAAGAGACGCCCACGCGCACCTACGATGCGAAATCTGGAGGACGCCTAAGTGAACACCACACCAGAAACCAACACAGCCGCCACGTGGCTACTCTTCGGAGCCATCACCGCATTCCTCGCGCTCGCGGCATGGGCAGGCGCGGCGCTCGACGCGATCGCCACGGCGGCGCGACAGGAACGCACTGCCCGAAAGGCCATCACAGAGCAGGAGCTAACGGACGCCAGCTGGCGGCCAGGCTTACGACCACACCTAAAAAAAGGGGCCCCACAGGGGGTCCAAACGTGCGCCCGCACCCACAGGGAAGGCACGAACGAAGAAAAAACAACGCTACCCACCACGACCAGGCACGCCATGGCGGCGCGCCGCTGGTGGAGAAACGGAGACGAGTCATGAAGTTCCACATCACAGTGATGTACGTCAAGGACACCAGCGACGAAGCGCGTAAAGAAGAGTGGGACACCGAAGACCTAAACCACGTCGCAGCTCTGCAGGCCGTGCTATACGACCTTCGCAGGAAACACGAACACGCGGAAGCCAACGAAGTCCTGTGCCTGATGGCCGCGCCACAGCCGCAACGCGAAGACGACGACACGGTCGTCAACGACATCGGAAGCGCGGTCGAGAACAGAGCGCAAGAGTTCATGCGCGACGCAGGCAAGGACACCAACAAATGAGCCACCATCAGGCAAAAAAGAAAGCTAGGCGGTAACGATGCCAGAGAACCCACGCCTACCAGGAATGCCAGGCCCAAGCAAGGACGCCATCGAACACCAAGAGGCCATCTCCGCAGCCTTCGTGCAAATCCACCAAGCCCTCGCACCGCTACTCACGTGGATACCAGGACGCAACACCAGCATCAGCCTGACAAGGACAGTGCTAGGCGACAAGGTCTCCATCACCCTAAAACCGGGCGCGGACAAATGACCAAATTTCACTACGCCGCACACATGATCGGCGACGCCACAGCCGAATGGTGCAACGTCTGCAGGCGCGACACCAAGCGCATGATCTACGCCGTGGACACCAGTCACAAAGCCGGAATCGCCGGACCGTGCCTCGAACACACCGTCAGCCCACTGACCCAAAAACAACTCGACGCGCGGAAGAGACGACGCCACGAACGAGACAACCCAACACTCTTCTAAAAGGAGGTCCAACCGAAGAAAACAAAACACCATCGGCGCGGCGTCCGAAGTTGGCGGACGCCGCTTTTTATTGCGCGACCGCAAAACCTCCCGACCGGGAGAGGAGAACGGGAAAAGAAAGAGAACACCAACACCAAAACAAAGAGGCAGGAGGAACACTCGACGCGGCCAAGCCGCATCGAAAACCCACGCCCGGACACGACCGCGCGCGCCACCAGTCGGAGCGTTCCGCGGGGGTGGCCGCGACCGATTCCGTCGCCACGCTCGTTCGCGGCCTAACGGCCGCACAGCCAAGCACCATCGAAAAAAAAGCGACGCGCGCGCCTCCCGGGGTGCATCAGGCCATCATGCGGTCGGCGCGCGCGACACAAGACTCGCCGAGCCGAGCTCCGCCGAAGCACCGAAACACCAACACCACAGAGCGCCCTCCGGGCGAGCGCCACAGCAGCGCCCTCCGGGCGAGGAAAAACAAAAGCCGGCCGCGCGGCAAATCTATTTTCGAAAGCATCCGCGCAGCCGGCCACGCGGAAGGTCGAACCCAAGTCAAAGGCTCAGACAAGGTGGCGCGCGCGGGGTAAAGCGCACGCCGGCAGCCGCGCAAAAACATCGCGGCAGCCGTCGTGCCCCGCGCGCGCGTCGATTTAAGCTTTTTTGTTTTTTGGTGTCCGCAAGCCAGCGCCGGCGACGACCACGCACACCAAAAAACAAAAAAGATGCGCGGCGCGCTCCGCCTCCATCTCGCCCAAAGGCAGCATGTCCGCCGCCGCGAAAAACCGTCGCGGCAGCGGCCATGCCCAGGCTGATTCCGGCTCCGCGATCCGCCGCGCATCGCCGGGCAAGGGCTACCGTTCCGTAAACGCGCGCCATCCGGCGCGCACTCCACTACCGCCCTTGCCCGCCCGGCGAGAAACCAAACCACGGCCGTCCGTCGCCAGAAAAAGCAACACCCAGAAAAAACCCACACGGGGCGCTACCGCGCCCCATGAGAGAATCACCCCGGGGAGGCACGCCCGCTTCTCCACCAAACGCGCCTTGCTCGGCGCACGACGCCGCCCAGCGGCCCCGAATCTTCTGGGCGGCGTCCCCATCCGTAAAACTACCGTAGAGACATGACCCTAGCACCGGCGCGAGAATCGCGGCGCCGGGCAGGTGTAGCCGCCCTCTTCAGAGGGCGGGAAAGGCCCACCATGGCCACCGCCCGCGCGAAGAAGAACCGCCGCAACCGCCGCAGCTTCCGGAAGCTACAGCGCGACCCACAGCGCCGGCGAAAGCGCAACGACTACTTCGCCGAAAAGATGCGCGCCCGGCGCGCGCATCTCTCGGCCATCCCGCCAGAGCTCCACGGACAAACCCACAGCATAGTCACCGCCAGCCAGCTCCAGCGGCCACCACTACTGTGGATAGGCCCAGATGGCACGCTACGATCTGAGAAGTGGGAAAGCGCGGAAGAACTCATCGAGCGGCTCACGCGGCAAAAAAAACGCGCTCGAGGATACAAAGCGGTCGACGCCAAAACGAAAAAGGAGGCCAAGTGACAGAAGAGAAAACACCACCCATCGAAGGCTCGATCCTAGACCGGCTCGACCGAGTGGAAAAAAAAACCGGCCAACAAAAACGCGGCCGGGCAAAAGCAGGCCGCCACGTCGAAGAGGCCATCGCCGCCGCGATCCGCCAGGCCAACCGCAAGGACGGCGACGACCCCGCGCTCGAGGACTTCCGCGAGGAACTCTTCGGCGAGCTCCGGAAGCTGATCCCCGTCGCGATCGCGCAAGCGAGAGGCCAAGCCAAAGCGAAAGGCAAGAAGGAAATCCCGCCACGCCCGGCGCTCCTCCGCATCCTCACCCGCTTTTCAAGGTAGCATCCTCGAGGGGATGCGGACGCGGCGCATGGAACAAAGCCTCTTGAGGGCACAGGGGCAGCGCTAGCAGCATCCCCAAACCGGAGCGCGCGTTCGCGATTTAGCCATCCCGGCGCGCGCGCCGGCAAAAAGACCCACGGACACCAAAACCACGCAGGTGTCCATTTTCGCTGGACACCAGGAGGGTTCGCAGCTACTCTACCCACTGTGCCTAGTGTCCAGGGCCGCCAGAGACTCCCTACCAGTTGTATCTAAGCTAAGTATGAAGCGCGTTAACTGCAAAACGTTTGCTGAGCGTGTTACTTTAAATTTGGTGCGCATCTAAGACGGAGGAAGTCTTCGTGAATCGGAACCGCAGAATGCACATTTTTGTGCCCGCAGTAGCTCTCTCAATCTTCTTGTTGCCGGCGGCCTCGCCTTCAGCCGCGCAGGTCCCCTCCACCGCCATGCCCACTGTCCAATCCACGCAATCGCCAGCCGGGAATACCGCCGCTCTCGCCAAGGAAGCCGAACGCTGGCTCGCCGATCTCATCCGCATTGACACCAGCAATCCTCCTGGCAACGAAGAAGCCGCCGCAAAATACGTTGCCGCCATTCTGACAAAAGAAGGGTTTAATCCCGAATTATTGGAACTCGCCCCGGGCCGTAGCGCCTTGGTGGCGCGCCTGCGCAGCGCCGCCATGCCCGACCCGTCTCGCGCCCTGCTCTTGGTCGCGCACATGGACGTTGTCGGCGTGGACAAATCCAAGTGGACCGTCGATCCCTTCAGCGCCACTATCAAAGATGGCTACATGTACGGCCGCGGTTCCATAGACGACAAAGGCATGCTCGCCGCCAACCTCGCCGCCTTCATCGCTCTCAAGCGTTCCAATGCCCGCGTAAATCGCGACGTCATCTTTCTCGCCACCGCCGATGAAGAGCAAGGCGGCGAAGCCAGCATCAAGATCCTCATCGCCAAATATTGGGAGAAGTTTGCCGCGGGTTTCGCGCTCAACGAAGGCGGCCGGGTCATACTGAAAAACGGCAAGGTCGAGTATGTCGCCGTGCAAGCCAGCGAAAAAGTCCCCGTGGACGTCGCCGTGATCGCCCGCGGCCCCTCGGGACACGCCTCCGCGCCCACCAAGGACAACGCCGTCGTGCACCTTGTTACCGCCGTCGCCAAGATCGGCGCATACACCGCGCCCGTCCGCTTCACAGCCATCGTTCGGCGCTATTTCGAACAACTCGCCCCACTCGAAGACGACGAACTCTCCAAATGGATTCGCTCCATCGACACTCCGGACCGCGGCGAACACGCCCAGCGCGTCATCTCCGATACCAACCCGCTCTGGAACTCCATGCTGCGCGACACCATCGCTCCCACCATGCTTTCCGCTGGCGTGCGCGCCAATGTCATTCCATCCGAAGCCCGCGCCATGCTCGACGTCCGCCTCTTGCCGGGTGACACCATCACTGTTTTGGTCGCCGAACTTACGAAATTGGTCAACGATCCGCAAATTCGCTTCGAAGTTCAGCCCGACGCCGGCCTGGCTGCTCCTCCCTCATCGCTTGAGTCCGATTTGTATGCCACAATCACAAAGGCTGCCGGAGAGGAGTTTTCCGGAGTTCCAGTGCTGCCGTTCTTGTCGGCGGGTGCGACGGATTCCGCTCAATTGCGGCTGCACAACGTGCAAGCTTACGGTGTTTCCCCGTTTCCCATGACCGACGAGGATTCCCGCCGCATGCACGCCGACGACGAGCGTATTCCGCTCGCCTCGTTCGATAAAGGCGTCGATTTCCTTGCGCGCATCGTCACGGAATTCGCCGCATCAAGATAATTCATCCGTGGGCCTGCACGTCTTCTGCCCGGTGGGGCGCTGAAGGTTGTAAACTCCCTCTCCAGAGACAGTATGGCTTTTCGTCATTCCAAAATCGTATGCACCATCGGCCCGGCCAGTTGCTCGCCCCGCATGATCCGCCGTCTGCTCGAAGCCGGCATGGACGTCGCCCGCCTTAACTTTTCTCATGGCACGCACACGGACCATGCGCAAAATATAGCCACCCTGCGTGCTGCCGCTGTCGACCAAGAAAAGCCAATCGCCATTCTCGCCGACCTCCAGGGCCCAAAGATTCGCACCGGCCCGCTTGCGGGTAGCAGGCCTGTGATGCTGCGTACGGGGCAGCGCTTCGTTATTACAACCGCCAGGGTATTGGGCGATTCCACGCGCGTCAGCACCGTCTTCCGCCCGCTCCCGCGGGAAGTCCACCGCGGGGACCGCATCCTGCTTTCGGACGGTTTGATCGAACTGCGCGTTCTCCAAGTACGCGGTCCCGAGGTGATTTGCGAAGTCGTGAACGGTGGAGCGCTCGGCGAGCACAAAGGCATTAATCTGCCTGGAATCAAGCTAAAGGTTCCCGCTCTCACGCCGAAGGATCGCGAAGATCTCGCGTTTGCGCTGAAGCACGGGGCGGACTATATAGCCGTAAGCTTTGTGCGCCGGCCCGAGGATGTGCTTCTCGCGAAATCGCTGGTGCGGCGCGCGGCCAAGAACACGCCGGTCATCGCCAAGCTCGAGAAACCGGAAGCGATAGAAAATCTAGACGCCATCCTGCGCGCCGCCGACGGCGTGATGGTCGCGCGCGGCGATCTGGGCGTCGAGATGAACCCCGAGCGCGTCCCCGTCGTGCAAAAAACAATTATCGCCCGCGCCCGCCACTTCCGCCGGCCCGTCATCACCGCCACGCACATGCTCGAGTCCATGACCGAGAATCCCCGCCCCACGCGCGCGGAGGCTTCCGACGTGGCGAACGCGATCTTCGACGGCTCCGATGCCGTCATGCTCTCTGCCGAGACCGCCTCGGGAAAATATCCCGTCGAAGCCGTCAGCATGATGGCGAGCATTATCGAAGAAGCGGAAGCCAGCGATTGGGGTTCACCGCCTCGCGTGCCCCTGGAAAAATTGAAGGTCGCAGAAACCGTTGCGGAACTTGTGTGCCATGCTTCGCGTGAACTGCACATGAAGCTGATCGCCGTGTTCACGCACAGCGGCTTCACCGCGCGCCTGGTTTCCTGTTACCGCCCTGCAGTCCCCATCATCGCGTTCTCGCCCGAAGCGGAGACGCGCCGTCGCATGGCCCTGATCTGGGGCGTCATGCCTCGCCATATCCCCGATGTCCGCAAAATTGATGGCCTCGCGGCCATTGCGGAAAAACGTTTACTGGAAGAACGCCTCGTTCGCAAAGGGGATGTCATCGGCATCGTCGCAGGCACGCCGATGGGCATCCGCGGCACCACCAACTTCATGAAATTCCACGTCATCGGCGGCCCCGCCTAGCACTGCCCGCATCTGCACCGCGGCAGCTCCCCAATTCCAATGGCAAGAATTTCCGGAACTTTAATTGACCCAGCGGTCCGGGCGCGAGGGCGGCTCGTTCTTGTGCTTGTTGATATAAACATCGAATCGTTTGCGGTTGCGCTTATGCTGCCAATCCGAGACGGTGTTTCGCACGCTGTACAAAAAAGATCCGCGCCGCAAATAAATGTACCCCACTAGCATTCCCCCGAGATGACAGATGTTGCTAACCTTGTCGTCCCCCACGCCAAGCGTGCCGAGAAACGTAATCGCCGTCATGATTATTACAACCGTGCGCATGCTCATCGCTACGGGAATCGGGAATAGATAAACGCGCCGCTCCGGAAACAAAATCGCGCAAGCAATCAGTATTCCGAAAATCGCCCCGGAAGCTCCGATCGTCGGCACATAAGAAAATCCGTGGCCAAATAGAGCAGGCACAGTTTTCACAGCAACGTTGATCAATCCCGCGCCCACGCCGGTGAGAAAGTAATAACGCAAGAAACGATTTCTTCCCCACACCATCTCTAGTTCGCGGCCGAACATCCAGAGCATCAACATGTTCATGATGATGTGCAGAAAATAGTTGACGTCGTGGAGGAAGAGATAGGTGAACGGCTGCCAGATTCGTAAGCCCGGCAGAACGCCGGCAGGTACGAGGCCGAACCACTTGACAAACTGATCGTAGCTGGCGGGTCCAGAGAAATAATGGATAAACGCTTCGAGAATGAAAATCCCGAAGTTCGCGAGCAGCAGCATCTTCACGCCCGGCGTGATGTAGAAGTCGAAGCTGACACGATAGCTCTTTACGCCTGATCGGGAAGCCATACTCATCAAGTTTACGGCGTTGGAATGCGCGCGTCAAAGTCGTGTTTTGGCGTGTATTCCCGGTTTGCGACGCTTTTTTTCTTCCGCGAATTGCTCTTGTTCCGAATTTGAATTTGATTTTTTGGTTTTCTGTTTGCTCCTTAGTTCAGTTTTTTGCGGGCAAAGTAGAAGAGGGACGCGCCGAGAAGCGCGAACATGAAAATGCCGAAGAGATTGCTGGTGGCAAGTGAGCCCATGAATTTGGGGCCGAAGGAGAAGAGGTCGGGGCGCCAGGGCAGGCGGAGGACAGCGGTTACCCAGGCCGGGACACGGCTTGAGATTTC
>Ga0210396_10000140_pt1 | contig 126409 bp, 127 predicted proteins | sample IncBWH17OmetaG_FD_155466 | JGI IMG/M metagenome (GOLD analysis project Ga0210396, IMG submission 155466) | Forest soil microbial communities from Barre Woods Harvard Forest LTER site, Petersham, Massachusetts, United States - Inc-BW-H-17-O ...
GGACCCGTGTACTTCGTCTCCTACGGGTCAGCGAAGTTCCCCGAAGCCGTATTGGTCCTCAAAGGCGACGGCGTGACCCTCGAAGAACACGGCGAAACATTCATCAACAGCAAAACCGGCGTCACGAGCGCCACCTTCAAGAACGTCCCCGACGACCCCTTCGAAACCGTCGAAGTCAACATCCCGACCGGCCCCAACAGCGAGTTCGCGACCAACATCCCCCCCAAAGACCACTACAACCTCTGCAGCCAAAAACTCATCATGCCCACCCTCTTCAAAGCCCAAAACGGCCAACAAACCACCCAAAACACCCCCATCACCATCACCGGCTGCCCCAAACACAAAACACCCAAACACAAAACCCACAAAACCAAAAAAACCAGCCACCACAACGGCCACAAACACGGGTAGCTCCGGGATTCAGGGCCGCGGCCCCGGCGGGTGGCCAACCGTACACCTAGTGTTTATCGGAGGGCGGGCACGCTCTTGGTTGCCCGCCCGGACCGGGTTGCGGTAGACTGGCCGCAGGCGTTTATGAACGCGCCCTGCTGAGCAGTTCCGAATAGCGTCCTGGGGAGAGGAGCGTAGATGCGGCACGGAGGACATACGAATCCCGGTGCACGGGCCGTGCTCGGCCGGCCGCGAGCGCGCTTGGGTGCTGCTGCGGCAGCGCTCGTACTTGGCCTGCTGCTCGCCGCCACGGCGGGCGCCCGCGCCCCGCTGGCCCGGCCCGCCGGCACGATGTCGCTCAGCGACAGCGCCCACCTGCACCTCACGAGCCACCACAGCTTCACGCTCAACGAGCAGGGCACGGCCGCGGGCACGATCGCGGGCACGATCTACATCCATCTGACCGTCGCCTCCACCAACCACGTGACCGCGGAAATCAGCATCTATCCGCGCGGCGGCTCGATCACGGGCGAGGCGAGCGCGAGCTACCGACCGTCCGGTGCGGTCGCGAGCTTCGCCGGCACAATGCGAGTCGTGCGCGGCAGCGGCCGCTACGCCGGCGCGAATGGCAGCGGGCTCAGCTTCACAGGCACCGTCCAGCGCTCCAACGACGCGGTCACGGTGCGCGTCAGCGGCCGCATGTCCACGTGACCTCGCCGGCTGAGAGGATCGTGTCCATGCCCCGTCTGCTCACGCTGCCCGTCGTGTTGCTGTGCGCGCTCGTCGCCGGCGCGCTCGCTCCCGCCGGCGCTGGCGCCGTCAGCGAGCACGCGAGCATGCGCGCCTCGTTCTCCCCGGACCGACTCGGGGCCCCCACCACGATCGCGTTCGCCGTCAGCCTCGCGACCGCCGAAGGCGCCGCGCCGCCGCCGATGACCGCGATGGACCTGCAGATGCCCGCCGGCATGAACTACACGACGACCACGCTCGGCCTCGCGATCTGCCAGCCCGCCGTGCTCGCCGCAAAGGGACCGGCCGGCTGTCCCGCGAACTCGCGCCTGGGCTTCGGCAGCGCGCTCGTGGAAGTGCCGTTCGGCACCGGCGCGGGCCACGAGATCCCGGAAATCCAGGCCATCGCCGGACCCTCCCCGCACGGCAACCTCGTCGTGCTGTTCTACGCCAACGGCCTGTACCCCGTCTCCGCGCAGCTGACGTTCTCAGGCGAAGTGCTGCCCGACAACGGCCTCTACGGCTCGCAGCTCGCGACCAGCGTGCCGCTCGTGACGAGCGTGCCGGGCGGCGCCGATGTCTCGATCGTGGAAGTCAAGACGACGATCGGGCCCAGCCACCTGACCTACTACCGGCACGTCCACGGGCATCTCGTCCCGTTTCGCCCCCGTGGCGTGGCGGTGCCCGAACGCTGCCCCCGCGGCGGCTTTCCGTTCGCGGCGGATTTCAGCTTCCAGGACGGCAGCAGCACGAGCGCGACGACGACCGTTCCCTGCCCGCCGGCAGGCCACCGCTGAGCGCGATGGGTGGGCGCGCCTCGACGCTGCCCGGGCCCGTCATTTCGCTGGTCGGGCGCAGGCGCGAGCACGGGGAGCTCGCGGCGGAGATTGCGCTCGGATCGATCGTCGCGCGCTACCTGACGAGCGTCCTTCCGCTGGTCAGACGCGAGCTCGCGCACTGGCGAGCGCAGGCTCGCCAGATACCTGACGAGGCGCTTCGCGCTCATGCGATCGAGGGCCTGTCAAAGCGCGGGAACATGGAGGGCGCCGCCCTCTTCGCCGTGCTCGCCCCAGCTCCTCGCCGCCGCGAGACGGTGCGTGCGCTCGTCGCCTTCCAGACCGCGTACAACTACCTCGACACGCTCGGCGAGCAGCCGAGCGCCGATCCGGTGGCGAACGGACGGGCGCTGCATCGCGCGCTGCTCGACGCGCTCGATCCCGCCGCGACACGGCACCCCGACTACTACACGCTGCACCCTCAGCATGAGGACGGCGGGTTCCTCGTCGGGCTTCTCGACAGCTGCCGCACAGCGTTTGCGGCCCTGCCGTCCCACACCGTCGTGGCGAGCGCCGCGACGGCCGCGGCCGAGCGAATCGTGGCATTCCAGAGCCTCAATCTCACCGAGCGCCAGGGCGGCCACGAGGCGCTCGAGCAATGGGCCCGCGGCCAGAGCCGTGCGTGCGCCGGTCTTCACTGGTGGCAGACGGCCGGCGCCGGCGGCTCATCGCTGGCGGTGCACGCGCTGATCGCCACCGCCGCCGACCCGGACGCGCAGCAACGGGACGTCGCCGCGATCGAGGCTGCATACGTCCCGTGGATCTGTGCGCTTCACTCGCTGCTCGACAGTCTCGTCGACGTGGCCGAGGACGAACGCGCCGGCCACCGCAACCTGCTGAGCTATCACGCCTCTCGCGAGCAGGCCGCGTCTGCGATGAAGATCCTCGCGCAGCGCGCGACGGACGCGGCCGGCTCGCTGCCGGACGAGCTCCACCACCGCGTGATCCTGACGGCGATGGCCGGCTACTATCTCTCCAGTCCCGCCGCCCGCACGCCCTATGCCCGCGACATCGCCGCCGGCGTCGCGGCCGCCCTCGGGCCTCTGTTGCCGCGCGCGCTGGTGCTGTTCAAGGCGCGGCGCGCGCTCACCCGGCTTGCGGGCAGCGGGCAGTGGTAGCGTCTTGCCCGCCGCGGCGCGTCACGCCCAATGAGCCGTGAGCCGGCACGATGCTCCATCTGAAAGACCTCGTCAAGCACTACGACGCCGGTGGCGGCGAGACGGTGCGCGCGGTCGACGGCGTCAACCTGCGCGTGCGCGCGGGCGAGCTGGTCGCGCTGTACGGCCCCAGCGGCTCCGGCAAGACGACGCTGCTGTTGATGGTCGCGACGCTGCTCGCGCCGAGCGCCGGCACGATCACGATCGACGATCGCGACGTCTCCTCGCTGTCCGAGCGCGAGGCCTCGCGCTTCCGCCTTCGCCAGCTCGGCTTCATCCGCCAGAACTTCGACCTGCTGCCGGGAGTCACGGCGATTGACAACGCCGCGCTGAAGCTACTGGAGACGCTGCGCTGGCGCGACGCGCACCGCCAGATCACGCCGCTGCTGGAGCGCCTCGGCCTCGGCGAGCGCCTCGGCCACCGCGCCGAGACGCTGTCGATGGGCGAGCGCCAGCGCGTGATGATCGCGCGCGCGCTATCGACCGAGCCGAGCCTGCTGCTAGCCGACGAGCCGACCGGCAGCCTCGACAGCCAGCGCAGCCGCGAGGTGCTGGAGCTGCTGCGCGAGCTGTGCCGCGAGCGCAACGTCGCGACGGTGCTCGTCAGCCACGACCCGCTCGCGGCGGGCTACGCCGACCGCGTGCTGGCGCTGCGCGACGGCAAGCTCTCCGACTACAGCGTCGACGAGCCCGCGGCGCCGCCCGCCGCCAGCTGACCGCGCCGTGAAGCTCGTCAACGTCCTGCACCTCTATCGCGTGCGCGTGCGCGCGCGCTTGGTGCAGGAGTGCTTCGCGCTCGTCGGAATCGCCGCCGGCGTGGCGCTGCTGTTCGCCTCCCAGGTCGCCAGCCAGAGCCTGTCGAGCTCGGTCGCGCAGCTCTCCCGCGGCATCGTCGGCGACGCGTCGCTGCAGCTGCTCGCGCGCGACCCCAAGGGCATGCCCGCGAGCACGCTGGCGCAGGTGCGCGCGATCCCCGGCGTGCGCGTCGCCGCGCCGCTGCTGGAAGCGAGCGCGCAGGCGAACGGCCCCGGCGGCGGCGAGTCGGTCGAGCTGGTGGGCGCCGACTCGAGCCTGCGCGCGCTCGGCGGCGCGCTCGTGCGCCGCACCGAACTGGAACCGTTCGCGAACATCGGCGCGGTGCTGTTGCCCTCGCCGCTCGCGCGGCGTCTCGGGGTCGTCAAGTTCGGCCGCGAAGTGACGCTGCGCCTGTACGGCAGGCTCGAGCGCGCGCCGCTGTACGAGCAGCTGGGCGAACGCCAGATCGGCGGCCTCGCCGCCAGCCCGATCGTCGTGGCGCCGCTGTTCTACGCGCAGGAACTGGCGGGCCTGCCCGACCGCGTCAGCCGCATCCTCGTGCGTCCCGCCGCGGGCATGCAGGCGCGCGTGCGAGCGGCGCTCGCACGCCTCGCGGCCAACCCCTCTGTGGGCGGGGACCTGGACGTGCAGTCCACGAGCTACGACGAACGGCTGTTCGCGAAGGCGGCGTCGGCGAGCAACCAGTCGACGGCGCTGTTCGCGGTGATCAGCGCGCTGGTGGGCTTCGTGTTCGCGTTCAACGCGGTGCTGCTCACCGTGCCGCAGCGCCGGCGCCTGATCGCGGGCCTGCGCCGCGAGGGCTACGCGCCGCGCACGGTGCTGGCGGTGCTGGTGCTGGACGCGCTCGTGCTGGGCGTGCTCGCGTGCGTGCTGGGCCTCGCGCTCGGGCAGGAGCTGTCGCTGCACCTGTTCCGCGCGAACCCCGGTTACCTGGGCTCCGCGTTCGCGGTCGGCACGCAGCGCGTGGTCGGCTGGCAGAGCGTCGCGCTGGCGGTGGGCGGCGGCCTGCTGGCGGCGGCGGTGGCGGTGCTGAGCCCGCTGCGCGACGTGCTTTCGCGCGACCCGCTCGCGGCGATCGCGCCGCGCGAAGGCGCCGCGACGCGCCGCGCCGGCGTCGGTGCGGCGCTGGCGGGCACGCTGTGCCTGGCGGGCGCAACCGCGATCCTGCTCGCCGCCCCCGGCCAGGCGATCCTCGGCATGGTGGCGCTGATCGCGGCGCTGCTGCTGGTGCTGCCGCTCGCCCTGGAGCTCGCGCTCGCGCTGCTGACGCGCGTGGCGCGCCGGCTGACGGGGGCGGTCCCGCACATCGCGACGATGGAGCTGAGCGCGGCCCGCGCGCGCGCGATCGGCGTGGCGGCGACGGGCGCGATCGCGGTGTTCGGCGCGGTCGCGATCCAGGGCGCGCACGCAGACCTGCTGCAGGGGTTGCAGGACGCGGCGCGCGAGGAGAACGCGTTCACCGACGTGTGGGTGGCGCCGCCGGGCGCGTACAACCTGCTGCGCACGGCCGCGTTCGCGCCTTCCCAAGAGGCGGCGCTTGCGCGCCTGCCGGGCGTGCGCGCCGTGCAGCTGTACCGCGGCGGCCTGCTCGACTGGGGCGCGCGCAAGCTGTGGGTGCTCGCCCCGCCCGCCGAAGCAAAGCCGCTGCTCGCGCCCTCGCAGCTGCTCGAAGGCAACCTCGCGCAGGCGACGGCGCGGGTGCGCACGGGCGGCTGGATCGTGCTCTCGCAGGCGCTCGCGGCCGAACACCACCTGCGCATCGGCGCGCGCGTGACGCTGCCGACGCCGGTGCCGACGAGCTTCAGGGTGGCGGCGCTGTCGACGAACATCGGCTGGGCGCCCGGCGCGATCACGATGAGCGCCGCGGCCTACGCGCGCGCGTGGGGGAGCGCCGACGCGAGCGCGTACGACGTACTGCTGGACGGCGGCGCGAGCGTCGCGGGGGCGTCGCGCGAGCTCGCGCGCGCGCTCGGCCCCGCGTCCGGTCTGTCGGTCCAGAGCGCGCGCGCGCACGCGGCCGAACAGAACGCGCTAAGCCGCCAGGGCCTGGAACGCCTCAGCCAGATCGCGACGCTGATCCTGGTCGTGGCGGTGCTGGCGATGGCGGCGGCGATCGCCAACATGGTGTGGCAGCGCCGCCCGCGCCTGGCGAAGCTGAAGCTCGAGGGCTTTCCGCGCGCGCAGCTGTGGCGCACGATCCTGCTGGAGAGCGCGCTGCTGCTGGCGGTGGGCTGCGTGACGGGAGCGCTGTTCGGCCTCTACGGCCAGCAGCTGCTGGATCGGGCGCTGGCGAGCGTGATCAACTTCCCCGTTGTCCACTCGCTGGCGGCGCCGAGCGCGATCGAGAGCCTCGCGATCGTGACGGCGGCGGCGCTCGCGATCGTGGCGATCCCGGGCTACCTGGCTGCGGGCGTGGCGCCGGCGGTGGCGCTGCAGGACTGACGCCGCAGGGCGGACATAAATACATAGAGACTGTTTATCCAACGAGCGCAGTACACGTCTGGTGCACTGTTTGACAAGTATCCGCGGGATGCGCTAGCCTGATACGGCAACGTTTATTCCAGCGGGGAGGGTGCTCGTGTAGGGGGCCGTCAGGAGACTGTTCGAGCGTCGCTCAATTACCTCTCCGGCGGCGCTCGAAGAGGCTCCACCGCGATTCCCCATCGCGTTGCGCCTCCACGGCGGCCGCGGCGTGCGTCTCTGCCGCGGCCTCCGTGCAGGCGCGGTGTGCCCCTACCCGAGCGAGGTGTGCGATGTCGCAGGAACGATCCTCGAGCGGTGGCCTCGAGCCGGCCGCCGGCCGCGGTCGACGCGCGGCGAGCTCGCGCCAGCTCTCCGCGCCCGTGGCGGAGTTCCAGCGCTCGCGCCTGCTGAAGGCGGCTCTGGCGGTGTACACCGAGCACGGCTACGCGGCGATGACGGCTAGCGCGGTGATCGCCACGGCGGGGGTCTCGCGCAAGACCTTCTACGACCTGTTCGCCGATCGCGAGGACTGCTATCTGGCGCTGCTCGAGGAGTCGCTGGCGGAGATCGCGACTGTCGTGGTGCCGGTGTACGAGGACGGCGGCGAGTGGTCGCAGCGGCTGCGCGCGGCGCTCGCGGCGGCGCTGGCGTTCGTGGAGGCAGAGCCGCAGACGGGTGCGCTGGTGCTCTCGCACATGATCGGCCACGGGCCGGCGAGCGTAGAGCCCCGCGCGAGCGTGCGCGAGCTGCTCGCGCGGGCGCTTGAGGACGGCTGCCCCGCCAAGGCTGCGGGCGAGGCAGCCTCGCCGCTGACGGCGGAGCTCGTGATCGGCGGCGTGCTAGCGGTGGTCGAGGGGCGCCTGCGCGCGAGTCCGCGGCAGTTGGGCGCGCTCCTAAACGAGTTGATGTGGATGATCGTGCTGCCCTACGCGGGCTCGGCGGCGGCGGGCAGGCAGCTGCGCCGCCGCACGCCGTCCGAGGCGACACCGCCGCCGCCGTCGGCGAGCGGCGTCCCGCGGCCCCCGCGCATGCGCCTGACCTATCGCACGGCCAGCACGCTGGAGGCGATCGCACGCGCGCCCGGCGCGAGCAACAAGCAGGTCGCGGCGCACATGGGGATGGTCGACGAGGGTCAGATCTCCAAGCTGCTCTCCCGCCTGGAAGGCCTCGGCCTGATCGAGAACACGGGCGCGGGCCAGCCCAAGGGCATGGCCAACGCGTGGCATCTGACGCGGCCCGGCGCCGAGCTCGAGGCCGCCATCAGGCGCCGGCCTGCCGCCACGCGGTGATGGCCCCGGCGCGACCGTGCTCGGTCCGCTCGCCGCCTGCTCCCGTTCTTCGATAGAAGGCACTATGTAGACGTTTACAGCTTGCGGCGCGCACCTTGTTCTGACTCTGACAGGTTGGTTACACTAGCGTGTATGCAATCGTTTATAAAACGAGCTGACGGGCTACTCGACGCTCGCCGTCCGGGTCCGCCGGCCGCTGCGCGCCATTCCCGCGAGCAGGCGTCGCTGCTGGCTGAGTTCCAGCGCTCGCGCCTGCTGAGGGCAGCGCTCGAGGAGGCGTGCGAGCGCGGACGCGGCGAGACTGCGGTGGCACACATCGTCGCCCGCGCGCGCGTCTCCCGCAAGACTTTCTATGAGAGCTTCGACAACCGCGAGGCCTGCTTCGCGGCCGTGTTCGAGCAGTGCGTGGCCCAGATCGCGGACGTCGCGGCGCCGGCGTTCGCGGGCGATGGCAGCTGGTCTCAGCGGCTGCGGGCGGCGCTGCTCGCGGTGCTGGCGCTGTTCGAAGCCGACCCCGACCTCGGCGTCTTCGCGCTGGCGCACGTGGTCGCGGACGCCTCGCTGCACCCCGAGCTGCGCGCGCGGGTGCTCACACAGGTGCTGGGAGCGGTGGAAGAGGGCCGTTGCGAGCCGCGGGCGCGGGCCGAGCCCCCGCCATTCGCGGCGGAGCTCGTGGTCGGAGGCGTGCTCGTGGTCCTGCACGCGCGCCTGCAGTCGCGCGTGCGCCACCTGGGCGCGCTGGCAAACGAGCTGATGTGGATGATCGTGCTGCCGTATCTCGGCCCGGCGGCGGCGGCCAGGGAGCTGCTGCCGGCGCCGCCTAAGCGGAACGCGGCCGTCCCTCGCCCGCCCGCCCGCACGCCGCTGGAGGGGCTCGAGATGCGCATGACCCACCGCACGGCGCGTGTGCTGGCGACGATCGCGGAGGAGCCGGGCGCGAGCAACACGCGGATAGCGGCGCGCGTGGGGATCGTCGACCAGGGCCAGATCTCTAAGCTGCTCGCGCGTCTGGCTGGCCGCGGGCTGGTCGAGAAGGCCGGGTCGCACTCCCTTGGCGCCGCCAACGAGTGGCGCCTGACGTCGCTGGGCGCGGAGCTCGAGGCGTCGCTCGGGCGCAGGCTCGCAACCGCTGGGCGCGTGCCGAGGCGCGGCGATGCCTAGGCGCGAGAGCGTGCTGGTGGCGCTGTCTCCGGAGCAGGTCGACGCTGTGATCCGCTGCGCGTCCGACGGGGGCAACCTCGCGCTGCTGCTCTCGGGCGCGGACATGCGCGGCGCGGCCGACAAGGCCGATGCGCTCCTCCAGGAGGGCGGCCTTTCGCGCGCGCTGCTGTATGGCCTGATGCTGCTCGCCGCGCTGCCGTCGGACGGCAGCTACGCGAGCATCACCTCGCTGTCGCGCACGCTCGGGATGACGATGAGCACGGCGCACCGCTACCTCTCGACGCTCGTCGCGGTGGGACTGGTCGACCGCGAACCGGCGTCGCGTGAGTACAGGCTCGGGCATGTGCGCTGAGGGCGTTCCCTCCGCCGCGGACGCACGCGCGTCCCGCGACGCGGCGGCCGCCGCCTGGCGCGCGGCCGTCGACCCCCACGCCGCGCGCGCCACTCGCGGCGCGCCCATCGACTTGCGCACGACCGGCCCCGGCTCGTGGCCCTTCCGCACGCGCCGCCGCCGCGAGCTCACGTCGGCGTGCCCCGCCCTCACCTGCGCCGGGCCGCGATGACCAAGCGGCGTACAGCAGGATGTGGCGTCGACGGTCGCGCTCACGCGGACGAGCTCGGCTTCGTCGGGGCTCTCAGAGCCCCGGGGCTTACGCGACCCGCCCACGCCGCTCTGCGATGACCTCGAGAATCGTCTCGACGCAAGGTCGATGCCATCCCTCGGCGCTCGCCTGCGCCCGCAGCCTGGCCGCCTCGGTCGCCACCATTTCGGCGAGATTTCGGCGTACGCGCGCGAATCCGCTGGCGCTGAGGCCGAAGTCGCTTGCGAGGTCTGACCAGTAAATCGACGTGATCGCGCTCGGATCGAGCTCGTCGCCGACGCTGAGCGCCAGCTCGTTGCTGAGCTCGGGATATGCGGCGGTGGACACGACGTCATAGAGCGGCGCCAGGCGCACGCCTCCGCGCACGTGCAGCAGCGAGATGTTCTTCGCGTGCGCGTCCGCATTGCCGACGAGGAAGTGGAACACGGCCGCTTGTGCGCCGGCGAGCCGGTCCAGCCCGGGCATCGGGGAGTGCTCGTCGAGCAGCTCTGCGAGCGCGCGGTAGGAAGGCAGCCGCCATCCGTCCCTCTGGTACTTGAAGTCCGGGGTGAGGCCGAGCGCCTGGCACAGATCCTCCTGATGCAGGCGGCGATGCTGTGAGCTCACGGTCTCGCGGTCGAAGCGCTCGACCACCAGGCAAGGGCGCGCGGCCAGCGTGACGAGCTCGACGGACGCGCTCGACAAGCCGCATCGCGCGGCCAGGCGCATGCAGAAATACTCATTGGCGGCGAGGTCGGGATAGTCGCTGTTGGGCAGCTCTGGCTTGAGGATGTGGGTACTGGGCATGCCGTCGAGCGGCTCGCCAAATCGTCCGCTGTCGTCACGCACGAGCACCGCCTTGTGCTGCACGCCGGCGAGGCTGAGCCGCAGGCGCTGGTCGCCGGCGTGCATGCCGAGCGGATGGCGGGGTAGCTCTTCGATCAGCGCGTCCAGCTCGCGGGGCTCGAGCCAACGGATCGACGGGTTTTCGGGCATGCGCCCGGCGTCGAGGATCTGCAGCGCTCCGGCACAATCGCGGCCGAGCTCGGCGAGCAGGCCAAACGAATCGCTTGCGGCGAGTTTGAGCTGCCTGGCGATCTGCTCGCGAACGGTCCCCTCGGGCAGCAGCGCCTCGAAGAACGGTCGACTCTCCGCGGAGCTGAAGCTCTGCTGGCTCACGGGCAGCGCGAGCGAGATCGGCCGCGACGTCTGGGTGTAGCGGAACGCATACTCACGCGAGCGTTCGTCGATGCGCTCGAGCCGGCCCACCTCCTCGCCGTCCCAGTAGACGCCGAGGCTCATGTCTCGCCGCGTCCGTGCACTTCCAGCCGCAGCCCCAGCGCGGTGAGAATACGCATGAGCACGTCCAGCCGCACCGTCGGCTCGCCGTGCTCCACGCGATGGATTGAGCGCACGCCGACACTTGCAACCGTGGCCAGCGTTCGCTGGTCCATGCCTTGCCGACGGCGCTCGTCGCGGACGCGATGGCCGATTCGCTGCGATGTCGACTCAATCTCATGCATCTGCGTGATCAAGCAGATTCTATCGAAAAGCAACAATACAGCCCGATATTTGCGTGATGACGCAGAATTGCCACTCAAAGGGAGGTTCGACACGTTATCTGCGTGATTGCGCAGATAACGGCCGGGCTCCAACACTTGCGGCGAGCGACCCGCTCGGCTTCCCGGACGCCGTGTCGCGGAGGCGACTCGCAGCGCGTACAGTCACGCCGATGCCGCCGCTCTACTTCAGCCACCCCGCCTGCGTGGAGCACGATCCCCGCGCGCACATGCCCGAGCACCCCGACACGCCCGAGCGGCTGCTCGCGATCGAACGCACGCTCGCCGCCGGCGACTGGCTCGGCTGGGAGCGCCGCGAGGCGCCCGCCGCGACCGAGGAGCGGCTGCAGCTGATCCACAGCCCCCGCGAGGTGCAGCAGGTGAAGCAGCTGTCGCTGGGCGGCGGCGGCGCGATCGACGGCGATACGTTCGTCGGCGAGCCGTCCTACCGCGCCGCGCTGCACGCCGCCGGCGGCGCCTGCGAGATGGCGCGCGCGCTGCTCGCCAAGGAGGCGCAGCTGGGATTCTGCGCGGTGCGCCCATCGGGCCATCACGCCGAACCGGATCGCGCGATGGGCTTCTGCCTGTTCAACAACGTCGCGCTCGCCGCCGAGCACGCCATCCGCGAGCTGGGCGTCGCGCGCGTGTTCATCCTCGACTGGGACGTGCACCACGGCAACGGCACCGCCGAGGCGTTTCGCCGCCGCGCCGACGTGCTGTTCGCGAGCATCCACCAGGGCGGCATCTACCCCGGCACCGGGCCGCTCGGCGACGTCGGCTCCGGGCCGGGGGAGGGCTACACGATCAACCTGCCCGTGCCCGCCGGCTCCGAAGAGGAGCTGTGGCTGTCGCTCGTCGAGCACATCGTGCTGCCCGCCGCGCGGGCGTTCGAGCCCGAGCTCGTGCTCGTGTCCGCGGGCTTCGACGCGCACCGCGAGGACCCGCTCGCCGGCTGCCGCCTGGAGACGGAGTCGTTCGCCGAGATGGCGCGCCACGTGCGCGACTTCGCGCAGCGGCTCGGCGCGCCGCTCGGCGTCGTGCTCGAGGGCGGCTACCAGCCGGCTGTGCTCGGGGAATGCGTGCGCGAGACGCTAGCCGCGCTCGCCTCCGAGGATCCGCCCTGCTCGGCGGCGCCCGAGCCGCTGCTGACCTCGCGCGCGGCCGCGCAGATCGCGCACTACTGGCCCCTTTGAGCCGCTGCCAGTAGTTTTCCGCGACGGCTTCGACGCGAGCCTGCGCTTCCACGACGGCACCGACACGGTCGAGTTCCCGACCGCCTCGTGGCGTCTCGCGCAGGCCCGCTTCGCATAGCCCGCTCAGCTCGCTACGCGCTCAGCTTCGCTGCACGATCAGCAGCTTGTTCTGGTCCTGGTCGCGGAGGAAGAACATCGGCGGCACCGGGCCGCCGAAGCGCGTCACCTCGTCGTCCACGTCCACTCCCTGCGCTTTCAGGCTCGCGTGGTCCGCGTCCACGTCATCCGTCGTGAACGCGATGCGCGTTTCCACGCCTACCGGGTCGCCTTCGCGCGGCGGCACGATCGCCACCGTCGTCGCCGCACCCGGCGGCGCCACTTCAACCCAGCGCATCGCCTCGCCCATGGGGATGTCCGCGCGCTTCTCGAAGCCCAGCTTGCCCGTGTAGAACTCGATCGCGCGGTCCTGGTCGCTGACCGGGACGATCACCGTGCCCACGTGGGTGATGCGGATGCTCGTGTCGGTGCTGCTCATTTCGATCCTCCTGTTGGTCGCTTGGTTGAGATTGTGAAGCTGAGCTCGTCGCCGCGCGCCGAGCTCGTCGCCGCGATGACCTCCCCCGCGTCAGGCCGTCTACCCTGAGCGGGCATGCCTCAAGCGCCCACACCCGCGGCAGCTGTCGGTTACGGCGAGCTGCACGCCCATTGAGCGCATGAGGAGGCTTTCGCAGCCGGCCACGCTTCCCGTGGCGCTCGTCGCGCTCGCGCTGGCTCTGCCCGCACCGTCCCTTGCGGCACGGGGCAAGCCCTCCCACAAGACCAGGATCAAGCCGGTCGAGGTGTCCGTCGACCCGTACGCGACGGTCGGTCCCACGGTCCCCGAGGACTTCCTCGGGCTGTCATTCGAGGTCGGCAGCCTGCCTCAGCTCGCCGCATACGCAACCCAGGGCGACCTCGTCAGCCTGCTGCGCTCGCTCGGAGGAGGGGTGATGCGCTTCGGCGGCATCAGCCTCGACACCGAAGCCGCCTGGGCGGGTGAAGGCGCCGCGCCCCCGTGGGCGGACACCGCGATCACGCCGCAGGACCTCCAGGGCATCGCCGCGCTCGCCCGCGCCACCGGCTGGCGCGTGCTGCTGGGCCTCACCTTCGGCCACTACGAACCAGCCGCCGCCGGCCAGGAGGCGCAGATCGCGCAGGGGCTGCTCGGCGGCAGCCTCGAAGGGCTCGCCATCGGCAACGAGCCCGACAGGTTCGTCGCGGACGTGCTGCGCACCTCGCCCTGGTCGTTCGCCGACTACGTCGCCGAAACGCAGGCCTTCCGCGCCGCCATCGTCGCCGCGGCGCCTGGCGCTCCCGTTGTCGGCCCCGACGCCTCCAGCGGCCAGGCGGTGCTGCCGTGGGTCGGCGAAACCGCCGCCGCCGAGCACCCAGCGCTGCTCACCGCGCACTACTACCCGCTCACCAGGTGCGAGCTGTACGCGCCCAAGCTCGCCGACCTGCTGAGCCCGATCACGCGCGCCCACGAGTCCGCGATGCTCGCAGCGCTCGTCGCCGCGGCCCAGCCCAGCGGGATCCCGCTGCGCGTGGATGAGACCAACAACGTGTCCTGTCGCGGACAGCCCGGCGTCAGCAACGTGTTCGCGTCTGCGCTGTGGGCCGTCGACTACATCGCGCGCGCCATGCGCTCCGGCGTCGTCGGGCTCAACTTCCACGATCTCATCGCCGAACCCGAAACCTACAGCCCGCTCGTCGCCGACAGCGCGCAGGCGCTCGCCACCGGCGCGCTGCACGCCAACCCCGAGTGGTACGCGCTGCTGCTCGCCGACCGCCTGCTCGGCGACCGGCCCGTGCACGCGAGCGTCAGCGGCGGCGAACGCACGCTCACCGCCGCCGCGTTCGCCAGTCAGAACGGCAACGTGCACCTCGTGCTCGTCAACTTCGCGCCCACCGGCGCGCGTCCGCAGCGCCTGCGCCTGCGCCTGCCGGCCGTCCTGGGCAGCGCCTCTGTCCTGCGGCTCACCGCCCCCGGCCTCAGGGCCACCACCGGCGTCGCGCTCGGCGGCAATGCCGTCGCGGCGGAAGGCAGCTGGAGCCCGCCCCCGGTGCTGCCGCGCGTGATCGGCGCGCGCGGCTCGTTCAAGCTGGAAATGCCCGCCAGCAGCGCCGCGCTCGTCACGCTCTATCCCGCCGGCTGAATCCCTAGCGGTCGCTGTCGCGGCCGGGGTCGCGCGTACGCACACGCGCGCCGCGTTTCAGCTGTTGGTGGTCCACTCCAGGCCGGTGAAGTACGCGATGTCGGCGCCCGCGCGCGCCTGGCCGCTCCCCGCTCGCGCCCTGCTCGACTCCGCGCTCTCGTCCGTCCTGCGCCGATCGACGCCTTCCCGCACGAACGTCTGCGGGTCCTCGGGAACCGCCCACGCGGCATCCGCGGGCGCGTCGAAGGACGGAGCCGCCAATGTGTCGGGCGCCGGCTGCGCCGCCGACGCCGCGAACACGCCGCCGAGCTCCAGCTCGTCCGCGTAAACCTGGTTGACGAGCAGTTCCGAGGTGCTCGGCTCGAGCTCCAGTGCCCACTCCGGCTCTGGCTCTGGAACCGTCGCCTCGACCTCGCGCGGGAAGACCGCCAGCGCGGGCGCGGGCGCCGGTGCGGGCGCGGGTGCTGGTGCGGGTGCTGGTGCGGGTGCGGGTGCTGGTGCGGGTGCGGCGACCGTATAGCGGAAGTGCCCGCTCTCGTCGGTGACCCAGAAGGCGTCGTGGCCCTCGGCGGTGGTCTCGTACAGAATCGAGCGGTCGTAGTGTTCGGCGATGCGCGCCAGCGCGTCGATGTCCTCGACGTCGATCACGGTTACCCCAGGCAGCTGTCCCACGCGGGCCACGGGCACGATCAGGCGGCCGTAGCGCGCGCGGATGGCTGCGGTCTCGCTTCGCTGGCGCGGCCGCACGAGCGCCGCCACTGCGATGACGATCAGCAGCACGAGCGCGACGCCGCCCAGCGCGATCGCGCGGGCGGTCGCGACTGACGTGCGCGCGACCTTGAACGACAGGAACTGCGGCTCGTAGCGCTTCCCCGTCGTGGATCCCGATGCGGACGGTGTGAACTGGCTCGTGGCGGACGAGCTCGACGTGAGCGAGCCGCTCGACGCGAGCGACCCGCCCGACGCGCCGGCGGGCTCGGCCTCGAATTCGGTGAGCGAGAACTGCAGCTTCGGCGCGAAGCGCGTGCGCAGCGGGATCAGGTTCAGGGTTCCGGAGGCGCTCACGTGGGGTGTGATCGTCATCGTGTACGTGCCGTTCACGCGAGTCGTGCTCTGGACACTGCGCATCAGATCGATCAGCGCCGGCAGGTCGAGGATCGCGGAGACGGTCGCGTGGTCGCCGTGGAAGTACGTGGGCGAGCCGAGCGGATACGTCGCGTGCCAGCCGCTGGTCGAGGAGATCGTCGCGGACAGCGCCGCACGGCCCCTGAGCGAGTGCTGGGTTTCGGTGTGGAACCGATACGCGAAGCTGAGCTGCACCTGGTTCAAGACGTGCGTGAACAGCGGTTCGCCGGTGCTTACGCGATTGCCGGGGTAGGCGGGCCCGGGTGTGGCATCGCCGGAGTAGGAGAAGGATCCCGTCTCCTTGTAGGGGATCTTGAAGCTTCGCGGCGCCGTGGTCGGCCTGGTGAACGCGAGCAGCGCGAGCATCACGAACGGCAGCAGCGCGATGAAGCCGACGGCGAGGACGGTGACGGTCGGCTCGGCGGGGCGTCGCGCGACGTGCATGGCGGGCGATGCGTGCGCGCCGCCGCCGGCCCGCGCCTGCCTGCGCGTGCGCCTGCGCCGCCGCTGGAAGGCTGCACCGGTGAGCAGCAGCATCCCGACCGCGACGAGAATCCCGACGAGTGCGGGCGAGCTGATCGATTTGAGCTCGGCGCCGGCGCCCGGCACGTGCAGCCGCAGGCTGCCGATCAGCTGGCTGGCAAGCGGGTGTTCGAAGTCGACGAAGTTGTTGTTGTCGCCCTTGAACAGGTAGCGGTCGCCGTCGATCCCGACGATCCGGTGCAGCACGATCGTGTGGAGCATCCTGTTGTGGTATGCGACGATTTCACCCACGTGGTAGGCGCTCTGCGGGCGCACCAGCGCGAGGTCGCCGGTGTGGAAGCGCGGCTCCATGCTGATCCCGTCGGTGACGACGTACGTAGTTGAGCCGCCGATGCCCGCCGGGGCGACGTAGAACCAGAGGAACCCCAGGATGGTGAGTCCTAGGGCGATGGAGACGATCTTCCTGGCGTAGCGAGTTCTCATGATGAGGTCACGGGTGTGACGGGTGCTGGGTGTGACGCGTGCTCCCCCGGAAGTGGGTGCGGGGCGGCCGTCGGACGGCCACCCCGCATAGCCCAGATCGGTCTTCGTTATTCGATGACCACTGTGCCTTCACTGACGGCTGCAACAGCGAGGTTGTCGCCGGCTTTGTCTTCGACTTCGAATTTGCACGACACTTCGAACGTCGTTGCGGTCAGTTCGGTGATTTTGCCACCGCTTGTCACGCAGTCCACCCATTCACTGGTTTTAGGCGTGCCTTCGGTCAGAGCGACCTTGACGTCCGACGGGATTTCGCTTCCTTCGAGCACGAAGTTGACGGCGGTCATCTTCGTACCGGCTTCGTTGAAGCTGTAGCTGACGTCCGCGGCGTTTTTGTAGCCGCTGACAGTCGCCGTACCCGCGCCGGCGTACCGGGCTTTGATCGTGTTGCTGGCGGTGAACGCGTACGCGCCCACGCCGATGACGCCTGCGAGCACGAATGCGCACAGGCCCGCTATGTTTCGCTTCCGGCTAGCGAACTTTCGCTTGCCAATACGCATGAACACTGCTGGCCCCCTTTTGGGATTCGTGGGCACCCGTGTGCCCTTCACGCGGACCGCATCGGCAGTGCTTTACACCCGCTTGACGGATGCAGATTCGTTTGCACGAATTTGCGGGGATCATGGTTGGTATGTCAACCCCGGAGTCGCGTGTGAGCTTCATGTAACGCGCATGTGAAGGCGCTGGCGTACCAGGCTGGCCGTTCAGCCAAGGCGTTCGGACCCTCTTTGGGGGACGTGGGCCGCCACGCTGCGCCTAGCGTCAAATGTGGCGCGGAATCCCTGGCGAACACGGCGTTGAAGCATTGTTCAGCCGACGGGGACCGGAGTGTACTGCTGCTGTCAAGCGGGCCGCATCCCGTGGTATGCTCCGCGCCTCTATCACGGGGGCGGCGAGGAGGGGTGGGCGTCCCGCGCGGTAGCTAGACAGGTCAGTAACGGCCGGCCAAAAGCTGATCAAGCCTCCCAGGGGGCGAAAGTGAGGACTTAGGAGAATGAGACGCGTCAGGGCAGTATTGGTGTTTGCCGCGGTTGCGTGCGTGTTCGGCGCTCTGACCGCGCCGGCATTCGCGAAAGAAAAAGCGAAAATGGTGTTCGGCGAATTCGTCGCCGGCGTTGCGGGCAAGAACCTCGCCACGGAACCGGGCACGCTGATGGTCAACAAGGAAGACGAACCGGAAGTGACCGCGCTTGAGCTCGGCAACTACAAGTTCGGGACGCTGGAAAATCCGGCAACCGGCGAAATCGACTTCGAAGAACCGTGCGAAAAAGCGCCGAAGGTGACTGGGCGGGTGGACGCTGAAAAATCCCCGACCCTGAGCTTGAACATCGCCTTCAGGCATTGCGTCGCATGGGCGGAAGCCGGAGGGGTCGAGCTGGAAGCGCCGACGCACCTCACGCTCGCGATGACGTTCAACGCGAACCACTCGGCGGAGCTCGGCGCAGCTGTCGAACTGCCGAAACAGTCGGTGGTCTTCAGGGGCGCGTTCAAGAAGTGCCCGGTCGAAATCCCGGCGCAGACGATCCCGGTGAAAGCCGCAGAAGATCCCGAAAAAGAATACGAAGCGGCGGCTTACACCAACGAAGCGCCCGAAGCGATCGAAAACTGGGAAAAATCGAAAAAACTGAAAGAACAATTCCCCAGCGGCTTCAAGGAACGCCTCGAAGTGGAACTCGTGGAAATCAAGCGGATCGTCACCTATGTGAAGGCCGAAAAACCGTGCGTTCCCAAGAAAGGCGCAGAAAACGGGAAACTGATCACGGAAGGCGAACACGCGGGGTGGCTGGAATACACCAACGGCCGCATCGAAGCCGACATCGAAGGGCTCGAAGTAAAGGGAGGCGAGCTCAAGTTCGAACCGGCCGCGTGAGTTAGGGCGCCGGCGCGAGCACGGGCAGGCACTGCCCGTGCTCCTTCGACTGGTACATCGCCGCGTCGGCGCGCTTGACCAGGTCCTCGGAGGCGATGCGCCCGCCTTCCGAGCAGGCGACGCCGACGCTCGCGCCGAGCTCGGCGACGCCGCTGGAGAGCTCGAAGGTGCCGCACAGCGATTCGCAGATGCGATCGGCTGCGCGCATCGCCATCTCCGGCCCGTGGATGTCGCGCAGCACCACCAGGAACTCGTCGCCGCCGAGGCGTCCCACCACGTCGCTGTCGCGGCTGACGTGTTTGAGCCGCTCGGCGACGAGCACCAGCAGCTCGTCGCCGGCGGCGTGCCCGAACTTGTCGTTGACCGGCTTGAACTGGTCGAGGTCCACGTACACCACGCCCGTGTTCGCGGGGTCCTCGCGCTCCAGCTCGCCCTCCAGCGAGCTGAGCACCGACGCGCGATTGTGGCAGTGGGTGAGCTGGTCGAAGGTGGCGCGCCGCTCGAGCTCCTGGCGTGCGCGGGCGCTGTCGGTGACGTCGAGCACGCAGGTGATCGCGCCGTTGACCTCGCCGCTCGGGCGCAGCAGCGCGCGCAGGCTCATCAGCGCCCGTCGCCACGCGCCTGACGGAAGCGTGATGTCGACCTCCACGTCGCGGTCGACGCCATCGTGCAGCACCTCCGACAGCGCCGCGTCGAGTTCCGCGGAGCTCTCCTCGGTGAGCGTGCTCAGGAGCGTCGCGGTGGAGGCCGCGGGTGCGTCCGGCTCGTCCGCCGCAGCCTCCGGCGCGGCGTGCGCGGCCGGCGCGTCGGAGCCAAACAGGATCTCCAGCAGGCGCGCGTTGTTGTACACGACGTTGCGATCGGTATCGAGGTGCAGCAGGCCCACGGGCATCGCCGCGGTCAGGCGGCGCAGCAGCTCCTCGCGCTCCGCCAGCGCCTCCTGCGCCTGCATCTCCGCGGAGATGTCGATGATCTCCACCAGCACGTGTTTGCGCTCGGGATCGTGCAGCAGGTTGCGCAGCGCCGTGTCGACCCACATCCAGGTCCCGTCCTTGCGCCGGCGGCGCAGGCGCGTCTGCTGGTCGCGTCGAGTCGACAGCACCGCCAGCCAGCCCTCGACCGCGCGGCCCTGGTCGTCGGGGTGGATCTGGTCGAGCACCGAGTTGCCGAGCAGCTCCTGCTCGGTGTAGCCGAACATCTCCGTGAAGGCCGCGTCGCAGCCCAGCACCCGCGCGCCCTCGTCCTCCGTCAGCGCGCAGAAGCGGGGAGCCGCCGGCGCCTGCTCCTGCTCCGGCTCGGCCGCGTCCGCCTCCTCGTCGCTGGGGATGATCACGCCGAGCAGCACGCCGTGCATTTCGCGCAGGTCGATGAAGTGCAGCGTGGTCCAGCGGGACGGCTTGCGCAGCAGGCGAACCCGATCGCTCGCCGCTCCCTCGTCCTGGGCGCGCAGCCACAGCCGCACGACCTTGGAGCGATCCTGCGAGACGACTTTGTCGACCAGCGCGCGGCCCTCGATCAGGTCCTGGCCCCACAGCCCGATCGACTGCGGCACCGGCACGATCAGGCCGTTGCCCGCCAGCCCGCACACGAGCGCGCCGGGATGCTCGCGCAGCAGCGCTTCGGCTCCAAGCGCGACAGCCTGGCCGTCTCGTGCGGTCGACGTATCCATGTCACTCCCAGGATCGGCGTCGCCGGCCCCGGACATGAATGCCGAGGGGGTGCTTGGACACCGTAATGAGACATCGGATCACATCTGTCATACGGGCGAGGCACCCGCTGCACTGGCCACGAGCCACCTGCTGCAACGGCTCCGAGACACCCGCCACAGAGGCCCCTTGACGTTCTCAATAATGTTGATAAGATTCATGAACATTGTCGGTGAGCATGCCGGCGGGAGACCGCATCGGCGTCGCGATCGGGCAATGTGGACACATCTGACGTTTCTCTCCACCCTGGGGAGCGGCCCCGTGGCCGCCTCCCAGACCCTCCACTCGACTGGGCCGGCCTCCCCTCGCCGGCCCAGTCTCGTTAAGCGAGCATGGGGGAGGGCTGACCGCTGGGTCAGCTGGCAGGGAACGGAGCGATCGGCACGCCATGATCCGGCTCGCCCGTTCCGGGCCGAGTGCGCATGCCCAGCTCATACGCGCCGCCGTGCTCGCTGCGAAGCGCCAGCGGGCCACCTTGCGGGCGCGTCACGTCCAGTTCGACGGCGGCAACCGAGCAGTTGATCACGTCGTGCTCGCCGCCATGCGACCCACTGCCGGCGTCGCCGTCGGGATCCGCATAGCGCCAGCCGGCGGCCGATTGCGAGGGCACGTGCACACGTGCCCGCAAGCTCACACCCCCCGCGCTCGTGAGCGCCAGCGAGCAGCCGTCGGGTCCTGCCGTCACGCGCGTGCCGCGCGCCGTCAGACCGCCGATGCGATGACGCCGGCCGTTCACGTACAGCGCGCCGTTGGCCACCCACGGCGTCATCCGCCCCGCCAGCAGCACCCGGCCCAGCGCGACGTCGAGCCACGCCTCGGGCGCGTCGGCGAACGCGGTCCCGTGCAGCCAGACCCAGCGCTCGGCATGCTCCGCGCCCCAGTTGTGCCCCACCATGCCCGGCCATCCGCGCAGCTCGATCGCGTCGCGCCCGGGGAGCTCCACAGTGCCGTCGAAGCTGGCGGCGGGCTCCGGGCTCGTGAGCTTGGTGCGCGGCAGCGGCGCGCGATACAGCCACGCGGGGGAGAGGTGACGCAGCGGCGGCTGATGGCATGCGAAGCGCAGCGACCAGCGCGCGGGCCCGCATTCGCCGGATGCGCGATCCGGGCCGATCGTGCCGTCGCCGACCGCGATCCAGCCGTCGCCGGGGACGCGCACCTGCTCGCCGGCGAGCTTGTGCATGAACGGGCGCCCGCGGCGGGCGTCGAACACCGTGCACCACAACGATCCGGTGGGCTCGAGTCCCGCGGGCTTGCGCACGGTGTAGCGGATCCACACGCCGACGGGCTCCTCGGGGGACACGGCGCGCAGGTAGAACGACTCGTACATCCGATCGCGCAGCGGCGCCGCCGCAAACATCGCGTGCGTCTCCATGTCAGGCGATCCTAACTCCGCACGCTGAATCCTGGGAGGATGCCGCGATGACGCAGGAGTCTGCCGCGGTCGCACAACCCTCACTGGTCGAGTTGCCGGCCATGCTGAGCACCGCGCAGCGCCGTACGGACGCGCGCTACGTGATGGGGGTCGACGGAGGCGCCACAAAGACGCTCGCGGCGGTGCTCGACCTACACGCGCCGGGGGGCGCCGCGGCGCCCAAGCTGTACCTGGGCCACGGCGGGCCGAGCAACGAAGATGCGGTGGGCCCCGAGGCGGCGGTGCGCGAGCTGCTGAAGGCAGCCGACGAGGCGCTTGCCCACGCGGGCATCGACGCCGCGCAGCTGGGGGCCGCGGTGCTCGCGATCGCCGGCACCGACACCGAGGACGTGGCGCGCAATGTGCGCTCGGCGCGTACCGACGCATGGCTGGTGGTCAACGACGTGGTCGCCGCGTGGGCCACCGCGACCGGCGGCGGACCGGGGCTGGCGGCGATCGCCGGCACCGGCTCGAACGTGTTCGGCGTCGGTGGAACCGGCGCCGCCACACGCGCATGGCGCGCCGGCGGCTGGGGGCACCTGCTCGGCGACGAGGGCTCCGGCTACTGGCTGGGAGTGCAGTCGATCAAGGCCGCATTGCGCCACCGTGAGGCGTCGGGGCCCGCGACCGCGCTGAGCGAGGCGCTGCCGTCGTTCTTCGGCGAGCCGAGCGTTGAGGCGGTGGCGAACAGCGTGTATTCAAAGCCGTTGACCAAGGGCGAGATCGCGGCGTTCGCGATCGAAACCGCAAGGCTCGCCGAGCAGGGCGACGCGGTCGCGCGCGAGCTTTATGAGCGCGGCGCGCGCGAGCTGGGCGAGCAGATCGCGGCGGTCATCCGCCAGACGGGTCTGGCCGAGGGCGCAGGCGATGCGGAGGCGGCGGAGTTCCCGGTGGGCCTGATTGGCAGCGCGTTCAAGGCCGGCGCGGTGTTCGTGGAGCCGCTCACCCGCGTGATCCACGCCTGCGCGCCGGGCGCGCGCGTTGCCACCGTCGAGATGGCGCCGGTTGGCGGCAGCCTGATGCTGGCCGCACGCGCGTGTGGCCATCGAGACGCGGTCGGCGACGCAGGCGCGCTCGCGTCGCTGATCGAGCGCGCGCTGCGGGGCTGAGGCCTCGACTGCGCCCGGCCGCGCCCGGCGGCCGGCCGAACGGGCGGGGCCGGACCGCCCGCCCGCCCGCCCGCCCGCCCGTTCGGTCAACGCCGGTGGCGCGCAACGCGGCCGAGGTTGTGTCCCCTTCGAGCAGCCGTATAACCATTGCTATACACCACTCGTATAACCATTGCTATACACCACTCGTATAACCATTGCTATACACCACGCGCGACGTGAGTGAAAGTCGGCGGCCCGTCGCTGGCCAGTCGCGCCCAGATCGCCTCCGTCCTGCCCACAGCGTCGGCGTCGGCGCCGCTCATGCGCACGGCGGCGGCGGCGTTGGCGAAGCTCGCGGCGTCGATCGCCGAGCGGCCGTCGCTGAGCGCGATGAAGAAGGCGGCTGCGAACACGTCGCCGGCGCCGAGATCGCCGACGGGCCGCTCGAGCGCGTGGACATCGAGTGCGACCGCTGGGCGTCCGGGCTCGAGGATCGTGGTGGGACGGGCGCCGGCCGTCACCGCCACGATGGCGCCTGAAGCCGTGGCGCCGGCGATCAGCTCGGCGCAACTGGCACGCTCGTGCTCGCTGATGACGACCGCGTCGCAGCTGCTGGTGAGGGCAGCTGCGTCGATGTCGGGCTGCGTCGACGCGATTCGCTCGCCGAGAGCGCTCCAACGGCGCGCGAGCCCCTGCGGGGTGACACCGACGAAGCCGATGCTCCCGCGCCAGCGTGTGGGGCTCTCGCGGGCGACTGGCGCCAGGTGCAGGACCGCGGTGTCGAGCGCCATCTGCTCGACATCGATGGGCCCGGCCCACGCGAGCATGCGCTGGCATCGCTGTGAGCCGGCGCCGCTAGTGCCGAGCGCGGTGGTGTGCTGCGCGGGTTGCACACGCAGCTCGAGCTCGTGGCGGTGGGGCTCGACCAGCTCTTCGACCTCGCGGACGCGCCCGCGTGTGACGATCAGCGCCCGCCGGCCGAGTCGCGCGGCCTGCAGCGCGCTGTAGAAGGCGGTGCCGCCGACGCGCCTGGAGCCGTCCTCGAGCACGTCGATCGTCACGTGCCCGACGGTGGTGTAGTCGAATTGCAAGAAGCGGTTCACCCTCTCGGTGGGGCCTGTGGAATTATGGCGCGGGATGTGAAGGCCGGCGAGGGGGAGCGGCGATCCTCCTGACGCGCGAGCACTGCGTGATACCAAATCGAATGTGCTCCTCGCCTGTTGTGCTTGCTTGAGCTGATGATTTCGCACGCCGATTACCGACGCTGGCTTGGGCGCACGTGCGCCTCGCTGGCCGTATGTGCCGCACTGGTCCTGGGCGCGGCGTCGGCCGCCGACGCGGCGTCGCCGTACCCGGCGGGCGCGACGCGCCCGCTGCTGCACGCGCGCGCGTCGGCGGCGAAGCAGCCGGCGAAGCCCAAGAGGCCGGTGCTGCACGGCAACCCGGCGCGGGCGCTGGTGGCGTTCGAAGCGATGCAGAAGTACTTCTACATACCGGGCTCGGGCCTTTACAAGGGCGAACCGTTCTCGTATCTGTGGCCGTTCTCGCAGTCGCTGGCGGCGACGGTGAGCGTGGCGAACATCCCGCACCTGGGCGTGTCGCTGGCGCACGAACTGCAGGCACGGCTGACTGGCCTGAACTCGTACCTGGACCTGGACAACTCGGGCTCCTCGGAAGGCGTGTACACGAGCACGCTGGCGGCGTTCGACGGCACGGTGGCGCCGCCGGCGGGGCCGGGCGGCACGAAGTACTACGACGACAACGACTGGGTGGGCCTGGAGCTGGTGCGCCTGTACCAGCTGACGCACCAGAGCGCGCTGCTGGGCAGTGCGGAGGGCATCATGGCGTTCGAGATGGCGGGCTGGCAGGAACGGCCGGGGCTTGCGTGCGAGGGCGGGCTGCCGTTCTCCAACGACGTGAACGACGGCGAACGCAACACGGTGACGACGGCGCCTGCGGCGGAGCTGGCGACGCTGCTGTACGGCCTGACGCACAACGCGCAGTACCTGCAGTTCGCACAGAAGGCATACGAATGGGTGCGCGCGTGCCTGCAGCAGCCGGTGAACCTGTACGCGGACCACATCGGCATCAAAGGCGTGGTGGAACCGAGGCTGTGGAGCTACAACCAGGGCTCGATGATCGGCGCGGGCACGCTGCTTTACCAGGCGACGGGCAACTCGGCCTACCTGTACCAGGCGCGGCAGACCGCGAACGCGGCGCTGGCGTACTTCACGAACGAACGACTGGGCTCCGAAATCCCGTTCTTCGTGTCGGTGTACTTCCGCAACCTGCTGTACCTGGACTCGGTCACGCACGACCCGCCGGGGCCGTCGATCGCGCAGAACTACGTCAACTACGCGTGGCAGCACCTGCGCCTGAGCAACAACCTGTTCGTGTTCGGCTCACCGCCGTCGGCACAGCTGCTGGTACAGGCGGCGATCGTGCAGATCTACGCGCTGCTGTCGACCCCCGCGAACACGTACTTTTAAATATTAAAAGTAGGCGCTGCGCGCCACGAGAGCGGGATGGCGGGCTGATCGGAGTAGGCTCTGTGGCGGTGACCGACCCAACCAACCTGACGACGGCCGAGGGGCTGCAGGAGCTCGAAGCCGAACTGGCGGTGCTGGAGGGCGACGGCCGCAGGGAGATCGCGGAGCGCATCAAGACGGCGCGCGAATGGGGCGATCTGAAGGAGAACAGCGAGTACCACGACGCGAAGAACGACCAGGCGCACCTGGAGACGAAGATCGCGCGGCTGCGCGAGAAGATCTCGGGCGCGGTGGTCGTGGCGGACACGCCGGACAGCGCGGCGGGCGTGGTGGGCTTCGGCTCGACGGTGGTGGTGCGCGACGAGGATGGCGGGGAGCAGACGTGGCGGATCGTGAGCTCCCACGACGCCGCGCCGCGCGAGGGTCGGCTGTCGGCGGAATCGCCCGTGGCGGTGGCGCTGCTGGGACGCGCGCCGGGCGACCAGGCGCCGGTGATGCTGCCCCGTGGCAAGCGCACGCTGACGGTCGTAAGCGTCAGCTGAGCCCGCGTACGCCGGCTTCGTGCCGTGCGCCGGCAGCGTAGGCGGCGCGCACGCGGCGCATGAAGCGCCCCGGCTTCTCCCCGTAGAGGCGGTCACCCTGCCGCAGCGCGCGCTTGCGCAGCTTGCGCCGGCGCTTGGCGATGAGCTTCAGCAGCAGCTTGCGCGTGCGCCGTCCGGTATGCCACGTGCGCCCGTCGCTGCGCGCGCCGTGCGCACGCAGGCGCTGCGCGAAGATCGCCAGATCGTGCTCCTCGCCGAGCAGTTCTGCGAGCTCGTCGGCGCGCTGCGCAAGTCGGCGCATGCGCAGGCCCGGATTGTCGCTGCTGCTGCTGCTGCTGCTGCTGCTGCTGCCGCCGTTGCCGCCGCCGCCGTTGCCGCCGCCGCCGCTGCCGCCGCCGTTGCCGCCGCTGCCGTTGCCGGCCCCCGTGTCGTCGCGGCGGTTGAGCATTTCGGCGGAATAGCGCAGGTCCTTGACGCGTTTGCGCCACTGGTGCATTGCGATCGTGCGCTCGCCGTTGCGGCGGAGCACGCGCCGGTAGCGTGCGCGTCCCTGGCGATAGAGACGCGCGAGGTCGGCGTCGACGAGCTCGATGCCGTCGTGCGGGCGCAGCCGCCACGTGGCCACGCGCCAGCGGAACGCGTGCAGCGCGCCGAGCACGTGCGCGCGCTCGGCGGGGTCGAGCGCGCGCTGCTGCGCGCGCCGGTGCTCGTCGAGCAGGCGGCGGCGCAGCCGCAGCGCGCCGCCGCGGCGGCGGAGCTTGCGCGGGTGGCGCTGGATGAGGCCGTCGAGCGTGCTGAGCATGACGGCGGCGTCGCGCGCGCTCGACAGCTGCGCGGCGACGTCGCGCAGCGCGGCGTTCTCGCGCGCGTACGTCTGCTCTCCGAGCTCGTGCCGCAGCAGGCGCAGCAGCGCGCGCAGTCGCTTGAGCGCCTTGCGCGTCTCGTGCACCGCGCGCTCGTCCGGCGCGCCGGTCGCCCCGGCGCTGTTCCCCGCGCCCGCGGCTGCGCCGTTCCCGGCGGCCGCGTCTGCGCGGGCGCTGAGCAGCTCGATCGCGAGATCGGTCTGCGCGAGTGCCATGCGGCGCAGACCTTCGGCGAGCGACTCGCTGGGCGCGAGCGCGAGACGGCGTTCGAGCCGGCGCTGGCGCGCGCGGCGCCGCTCGCGCTCGGAGCGAGCGAGCGCCAGCCCGACGCCAACGGCGACGGTCGCCGCGACGGTGGCGGCGAGCGGCGCAAGAATGGAGTCGTGACCAGCCTTCCGAGCGCCCCATGGTGGACGGTGCGACCGGCTGCGAATCGCAAGCCGGCGACGTATCGATGTCCTATCTGCGGTCATTCTCTGCCTGCTCTGAGCGAGCATATGCTGATCGCGCCGGAAGGCGACACGCGCCGGCGTCGCCACGCGCACACGGCGTGCGTGCTCGCGGCACGAAAGCGTGGCCAGCTACCGCAGCGGGACGAGTGGCAGCGCACGCAGCCGCGGCGCCCGTCGCTGTGGTCGCGGCTGCTGGGGCGGGGATGAGAGCCTGAGGGCGATCGCGCCCGGCGATCGCGCCCGGCCGGCGCCGGAGTCGGTGCGGCCGGGCGTGGGGTACAGCGGTCGATCAGCTGCCGAACGCGTGCACGTGGTCTGGCTCGACGCGAATGATCACGCGCTGTTCGCCGGGCTGGCGCAGCGGGTACTCGTCGACGTCCATGTACTTCTTGGCCAGCGCGTCGATGTGCGCGTCGGCGCCGTCGTGCGTGCGCTCGGTGACGCGGCCGCGCACCTCCACGTACTCGTACGGGTTCTCGAGGTTCTGCACGGTGAGCGTCACGCGCGGGTCGCGTTCGAGGTTGCGCGGCCACGCGCGGCCCTCGGCGGTGTTGAGCACGGCGAGCCCGTCCTGGACATCGACCCACACGGGCACGCCGTGCACGGTGCCGTCGGCGCGCAGCGTTGCGACGTGGCAGAAGTTCTTGGCCCTCAGCAGCTCCTCTGCCCGGCCTTCGATCTTGACGCTCATCGTTATACGTCCTTTCTAGTTTCGGCTCGTGCCGTTCGTCGAGCTGGCGGGCGGAATCGGGTCGAGTGGGGTGAGTTTGCCGTTGTTAAGCTGGAAGTGCACGGTGGCCTGCCCGCCGCTGGGGTCCGAGAGCGGGTCGCCGGCGCGGTAGAGCGGATACGCGAGCGTCACTTCGGTGTCGCTCTGCGCGAGCACCTTGACGGTGGCGCTCGGTTCCCTGGTGTCGGTGCCGATGTAGCGGCCGTCGACGAAGAAGAACGCCTGCTGGCCGTAGCCGTCGCTGGAGCCGCTCCTGGTGCCGACGAGCACACGCAGCGTTTGGCTGGGGTGGTACTGGGCGCTTTCGCCGGCGGTGTAGCCGCGGGCTTTGAGCAGCGCGAGCGCTTCGCCGAGGCCTTCGGCGTGGCTTTCCGCCTGCGTGAATTCGGGCTCGGGCGCCGTGTGGGCGCGCGGCGCAGCGGTGCCGCCGGCGGTGCTGGTGGGCGCGGTGGCGGTGCTTGTGGTGGCGGTCGCGGTGGTGGCGGTCGCGACGCTGGTCGTGGGGGTGCTGTGGGTGACGGCGGGCGCGCCGGCGACGGTCACGGTCTTGGTCTGCGAGCTGCCGCAGCCGGCGAGCGCGCCGGCTGCGAGGCCCAGTGCGGTGAGTGCTGCGATCAGGGTTTGCTTCATCGCACCCATGGTATTCGCTGCCCCCCCCGGCCGGGGCTCCCCTGGCGGCACGTGTCAGTCGGTACGATCAGTGCAGACGCGATGTCCGCTCCCTCAGCACAGAAGCCGGGCCCGGCCGATCAGGCGAAGCCGCCCCGTACGCGCCGACCGCGGGGCGAGGTAGTGCGCGCCGGCGGCGTGGTGGTGCTCGCGGGCCTGTTCATCGCCTTCGCGCTGCTCAACCTCAACCAGGTGAGGGTCGACTGGATCGTCGGCTCGGGGCACGCGCCGCTGATCATCGTGATCGTGATCTGCCTGCTGGTGGGGATCGTGCTCACATACTTTGCGGAGCGCCTGTCGCGTCGGCGACGCGGCTAGGCCTGCGCTCCTCGCGCTCCTCGGTGACGATCTCGACGGCGGCCTCGGCGCCGATGTACGGGGCGAGCACGATGTAGGTGAGGTGGTCGGAGAGCGCGGCCAGCAGCTCGACGCGCCCGCCGGCCACCTGGCAGCGCACCGTGTGCCAGATCGCGCCCGCGATCGCGTCGATCGTGTGTCGGCTGCGCGCCTGCTGGGGCGCGCCCTCGGTGAGCAGCGTGGCGATGCTCTGCGACAGCTCGACCGTGTGCTCCATCGCCTCGGCGCCCCCGAAGAACGCCTCCTGGGCGAGCATGCGGGTGTACAGCGGGTGGTCGGCGAAGAAGCGCATCAGCTCGCCCAGCACCCGTCGCACGGCACGCGGCCAGTCATCGCCGATGAGGTCCGGGTCGGCGGCGATCTCGAGCAGCTCGTCGCCGATCATGTCGAGCGCGGACAGGAAGCACTCCTGCTTGTCGGCGAACAGCGCGCAGAAGCGGTCGACGGACACGTTGGCCTCCTCCGCTATCTGCGGCGCGCTGAGCGAGCGGTAGTCGTCGCGTGTGACGAGCCGCAGCATCCCCTGCAGCACGCGCGTGCGATCGTCTCGGCTCGGGGCTTCGACGCCGCCGAGCCGGTGCCCGTGAGCGGATGAGAGCTCGCGCATGCGCGCGGTCAGCGCGGGCGCCATACGCTCCGCCATCCCCTCCGCGGCAGGGGTCTGGAACAGGAGCGTCCAGTCCAGCAGCTCCTTGGCGAGCTCGACACGCGCCTGCTTGGAGCGGGCCGTATGCTCGACGTTGGCCGCCTCCGCGGCAGGCTCCGCCTCCGCGCGCGCCTCGCGCAGGAACGTGGAGGCGATCCCGTGCAGCCCGCCGACGATGCCGCGGACGATCGGCGTGGGCAGGGCGACGGCGTCGGGCGATTCGGCGAAGCTGCGGGCGAGCATCTGCTCGCACGCGCCTGCGGCCTGGCGCAGTCGCAGGACCCCGGCGGCGCCGGCGCGCTGCGCCTCCAGCACCACGAGGATGATCGCGTTGCGGTCGCTGCCGGCCATCTCGGCGAAGCGCTGGAACGCCGCGCGCGCGCGTTCGAGGGCCGATCCGTCGGCTGCGAGGTAGGTCTGTCTGAGGCGCTTGATGTCACGGCGCACAAGTAGATCGAACGTGACGAGGAAGCACTCTTCCTTGTTGGCGAACTGCTCGTAGAAGGAGCGCCGCGAGACGCCCGCGAGACCGATCACCTGCTTGACGCTCGTGCCTTCGTAGCCGCGGCGCGCGACCGACTCGACCATCGCCCCGTGGATGCGGGTGCGCTGATTGAGGACGACCTCTTCGCGCTCGAGCCGGTGAGGCCCGTGCGGAAGCCGCTTGTAAAGCGGGGCCACCCTCCCGGAGGCGGCCCGTGGGGGGCCCTTGGGCCTGCTGGTGGCGGCCCTGCTCGCGCCCTTGCCCCGATCAGCGCGCGCGTCCCTCGCCGTCAACGACGTCCTTCGTCCGGTTCCCATGCTCCCTCTCCTTCAACCGATCTTCGAACCAGCGGACCGCTGTCATGTTAATGCCTGGAGCGGATCATCTCATGTCAGTAATTTTTTGTCTACAGCTGACCATCGGTGGTCGCTGCCCGCTGGTCGAGTCCTTCGCACGATCAGTGCAGGACGATCTTCAGGGCGAGGATCGCGACGCCCATGGTGGCGCCCATGGCGGCCTCGAACGCCAGCTCGCGCGGGCTGGCGCGAGTGCGGATGCCGGCGATCAGCTCGAACGCCACGAGGCTCGCGATCGCGCTCCACAGCGCGGCTGTGACGGCGGTCTGCTGGGCGGCGCCGGCCGCCCATGAGATCGCGATCACGGCGAGCGGCAGCGCGGCGCCGCGGACGATCCCCCAGCCGCGCGCGAGCTCGCGCGCGAGCGTCCGCACGGAGAGGCGCTCGTGCAGCGTCAGCCGGCGCCCGAGCGTCTCCGCGTAGGCGTGCGCGAACCAGTACAGCGCGGCCGCGATGGCAGCCGACAGGAGCGTGTCGAGGTAGGTCTCGTGGCGTCCGCTCTCGGCGGCGAGCAGCGCGCCGATGACGATGATTCCGTAGACGACCCCCGAGGGGTTCTCCTCTGGCGCGATCCGGTCGGCGACTCGCTCCAGGAGCGCACGCATCGCCGGATTATCGGCGTTCGCTCAGCGGATCAGCACGGGCGCGCTGTAGGCCGACACGTGCGCGCCGTCGGAGGAGACCTTGACGAGCGCGCGGTACAGGCCGCGCGGCACGCGCACGACGCGGCCGAAGCGCGAGACGGTGGCGCTCGTCGCCTTGACGACCGTTCCACCCTTGTTGACGGACCTCCCCGGCGTGAGCAGCTGGAAGCCGACGAGCGCGCCCGCCTCGGCGGGCTCCACGGTGCCATACAGGCGGGCGAAGCCGTGGCGGCGGGTGGCGCGCACGCGCAGCGTGACGCGTACCGCGACGTCCTCGACGAGCACCGGACTGGAGACTTCGGGCTTGCCCACGGTGACGACCCGCAGCTGGGCGTTCTCGAGCAGTCCCAGGTACGGGAACGAGAAGCCGCCTGATGCGTTGGTCAGCTCGGGGTTGCCCACCGCCTGAAAGCCGCCCAGATAGGGGAACGGGTTGGATTGCAGCTCGACCGCATGGTTTGCGGAGCCGGTCCCCGAGAGCGTGCCCTCGACGAGGAACGGGTTGCCGAACACGACCGGGTTGGGGACGCCCGCGATCGCGAGCGACAGCGGCACTGGACCGGTCTTGAACGTGCGGTCGGAGCCGGGCGTGGCGCCGGCGGGGCTGGTGGCGAGCAGCCGGTAGTGGTAGGTGGTGAGGGGCTGCAGGGCCGTGAGCGTCTGGCTGACGTGCAGCGCCGCATCGCCGCTGCCGGCGGGAGCGAGCGGCGTCTGCGCGCCGTAGCTGCGCGTGGTGCCGTACTGGAAGACGTAGTCGGTGGGCAGCGAGTGCGGGTTCACGGAGCCGGACACGACCGCCGAGGAGTACGTCACGCCGGAGCTCGCGCCGGTGCTCACGCCGGGCGCGGATGCGGCGGAGGCGGCGGTGGGAACGCCTGCGCACGCGCCGGCGGCGAGGGTGAGCGCGAGCGCGAGCGTGCGGGCGCTGTGCCAGGGCGTGGTCCGACGGTTCGAGCGCATGACGTCAAAGTATCCGGTTTGGCGCGCGATCAAACGCTTGCAGCGCATGGCGTGCGGTCAAACACACGCGCAGGTCGAGTGGGCGCGGTCAAACAGGCGCTTGCTCCGCCAGCGTCCCGGCGGCGCGCGGCGCGAACGGGTCGATGCGCGCGCGCCAGACGGCGGCGAGCAGGCACGCCAGCGCGACGCTCGCGCAGCCGAGCGCGAACGCGCCGCCCGCGCCCTGGGAGTCGATGAGCGATCCCCCGAGCGTGGAGCCGGCGGCCATCCCCGCGATCGTGGCGCCGCGGTGCCACGTGAACGCCTCGGTGGCGGTGCCGGCGGGCGCGAGCGCGCCGACGAGCGAGAACTGGCACGAGAGCATTGGCGCTACGCCGAGCCCGGCGAGGGCGCTGAGCGGGTAGACGGCGGCGAGCGCGTGCGCGGCCACGAGCGGCGCCACGCCGACGGCCATCGCGGCCAGCAGCCCGATGTAGCGCAGGCCGATGGGGCGCTTCCATGTGGCGGCCGAGTAGAGCAGGCCGCCGGCCATGCTGCCGACGCTGAACAGCGCCAGCAGCGGGCCCGCTGACAGGCGCGCGCCGTGCTGCACCGCGAGCGCCGGCAGCCCCACCTCGACCGCGCCGATGACCACGCCGGCGGGCACGACGGTGCCGAGCAGCGCACGCAGCCCGTGGCTGGCGAGCGCTCCGCCGCGCGCCCGCTCGCGCGCCGGCGCGCGCCAGCCGCTGGAGAGCTTGGAGGCGGCGAAGAAGGCGGTCCCGCAAATGGTGATCGAAGCGCACGCGAGCACCGCCGCGGCCGGCGAGACGAGCGCCGCGGTCGAGCCCACCAGCAGCGGCCCGAGCGTCCAGATCACCTCCTGCGTGGTGGCGTCGAGCGCGTACGCCGTCTCCAGCGACTGCTCGTCGGTGCTCACATGCGCCCACAGCGCGCGCACGCAGCCCGCGATCGGCGGCTGCACGGCGCCCGCGAGCGCCGCCAGCGCGACCAGCACCGCCGCGCCGGCGCCGGCGCGCGCGACCAGCACCAGGATGACCAGCACCCCGCCCTGGGCGGCCGCGGATGGCGCCAGCACGCGTGTCTGGCCGGCGCGGTCCACGAGCGCCCCCAGCAGCGGGCCTACAGCTGCGCCGGCCAGGGAGAAGGCGCCCACGGCCACGCCGGCGGCGAGGAACGAGCTGGTGTGCTCGCGCACGAACAGCAGCAGCGCGAGCGAGAACATGCCCGAGGGCAGGCGTCCCACCACCGCGCTGACCAACAGCCGCGCGAAGCCGGGCACCGACAGCAGCGCGCGGTAGCGGGCGATCACTTCGCGTGGGCGCCGACGGTGGGCGCGCCGGCGGGGCTCTCGACGCCGACCGCGCCGTCGGCGGTGGCGCCGGCAGCCGGTGCCGCCGCCCGCGGCTGCGCCGGCTGCAGCTCGCCCATCTGCGCGAGCTCCTCGAGCGCCGCGATCAGCGTGTCGACTTCCGCATCCGTGTTCGCGGCGGTGAGCTGCACGCGGAAGCCGACCTCCTCGCGGGGCACCAGCGGGTAGGCGGCGAGCGTCACGTACACGCCGCGCTCGAACAGCCGCCGCCCGACGGCGTCGATGCGCGTGTGGTCGCGCAGCGGGATCTCCACGATCGGCAGACCGGAGCGGTTGGGGGTGTGGACGTCCAGGCGCGCCAGGCAGTCGAGGACGCGGCGCGTGTGCCGGTGGACGGTCGCGCGCAGCTGCTCGCCGCGGCGCTCGTTGACGTCGAAGCCAGCGAGCGTGGTCGCCAGCGAGGCGACGGGCGAGGGGCCCGAGTACAGGTACGGCGGCGCGGCGACCTTGAGCATGTCCTTGATGTCGGTGGGGCACGCGATGAACGCCAGCAGCGACGAGTACGCCTTCGAGAAGCCGCCCACCAGCACGAGCCCGTCGTAGCTCTCGTCGCAGTGGCGCACGATGCTGTTGCCGCGCATGCCGTACGGGCAGTGCTCGCCGGGCCCGCGCTCGCCGATCACGCCGAAGCCGTGCGCGTCGTCCACGTACAGCAGCGCGCCGTGCTCGCGCGCCACCTGTGCGAACGCCTGCAGGTCGGGCGCGTTGCCGGTCATGCTGTTGACGCCGTCCATGCACACCATGCGCGCGCCGTTGGGCGCGCCGCGCAGGAGCTCGTCGAGGTGCTGCGGGTCCTCGAAGCGGAAGCGCTGCACGCGCGCGCCGCGCGTCTTGGCCAGCTGGCAGCCGTCGTAGATGGTCTTGTGCGAGCGCGAGTCCAGGAAGATCGTGCCCGACGCGGCCAGCACGGGGATCACCGACATGTGGATGTGGCTGATCGTGGGCAGCACCAGCGAGTCGGGGCTGCCGAGCAGCGCGGTCAGGCGCTCCTCGATCTGCTCGTACAGCACCGGGCTGCCCAGCAGCCGCGACCAGCTGGGGTGCGTGCCCCAGGCGTCGAGATACGCGGGCACCGCGTCGATGATCTCGCGGTCGAGGTCGAAGCCCAGGTAGTTGCACGAGGCGAAGTCGGCGAGCCACTGCGAGCCGACGCGGATCATGCGCCCGTCGATCTCGTCGATCACCGCATCCATCATCGGGTGCGAGCGCGTCAGCGCGGTGAGGTCCGCGAGCGCGTCCGCGGCTGCTCCGCCGGTGCCTCCGGCGTGGCCGGCAGCCCCGGCGTGGCCGGCATCGTTGCCGGCGCTGTTGCCGTTGCCGGCGCTGTTGCGACGGTCATTGCGCCTGCCGGTGCCGGCGGCGGCCTCGAGGTGGACGGGCTCGGTGGGCACGGGCTTCGCGCGCAGCAGCTCCTCCAGCTCGGCCGCGGGCAGCGGCCGCGAGAGCGCGTAGCCCTGCACGAGCTCGCAGCGGTTGGCGACGAGCGAGCTCCACGTGGTGTGGTCCTCGATGCCCTCAGCGACGACGCGGCTGCCGATGCTGTGCGCGAGCTGGATCGTGGCCTCGACGATCGCCGCGTCGACCGGGTCGGAGGTCATGCGCCCGACGAACGAGCGGTCGATCTTGACCTCGCCGACGGGCAGCGCCTTCAGGTGCGTGAGCGAGGAGTAGCCGGTGCCGAAGTCGTCCAGCGACAGGCCGAGCCCGAGCTCGCCGAGCTGCGCGAGCACGTCGCCGATGCGCACGGGGTCCGCCAGCACCATGTTCTCGGTGACCTCCAGCACGAGCACCTCCGGCGGCAGTCCGTGGGCGGCCAGCGTGGCGGCGACCTCGCCGGGGAACTGCGTGTCGAGCAGGTCCGCGACGGTGGTGTTCACGGCGACGTGCAGGTCCAGGCCGGATTCGCGCCAGGCCTTCACCTGGGTGAGCGCGAGCTCGAGCATCCTGCGCGTCAGCGCGCGCCCCAGCCCGGCCTGCTCGGCCACCGCGACGAACTGGTCGGGGGGGATCATGCCGCGCTCGGGGTGGCGCCAGCGCACGAGCGCCTCGACGCCAACGATCTTGCCGCTGCTGGCGTCGGCCTTCGGCTGGAAGTGCGCCTCGATCTCCTCGCTTTCGAGCGCGCGCGAGAGCTCGCCCGCGAGCGTGAGTCGCTCGAGCGAGTGGTTGTCGCGCTCGCTGGCGTAGCAGGCGCGGCCCGACTGCGTGGTCTTGGCCTCGTACATGGCGACGTCGGCGTGCTGCATCAGCTGCTCGTCGTCGCGCGCGTGCTCCGGGAACAGCGCGATGCCGATGCTCGCGGTGATGCGCAGGTTGAGGCCCTTGATCGGGAACGGTTTGGCGATCTCGCCGAGGATCTTGTCGGCCACCGTCTCCGCCTGCGCGATGTCGCAGGGACCGCTCAGCAGCACCCCGAACTCGTCGCCGCCCAGCCGCGCGGCGGTGTCGCTGGAGCGCAGCGCCGTGTTCAGGCGCTCACCCACCTGGCACAGCAACTGGTCGCCGGCGTCGTGCCCGAGCGTGTCGTTGAGCTCCTTGAAGTGGTCGAGGTCGAACAGCAGCAGCGCGACGCTCGTGTCGCTGGCGCGGCTCGCGACGATGGCGTTGCGCAGACGGCGCAGGAAGTGGCGGCGGTTGGGCATCGAGGTGAGGTCGTCGGTGAGCGCCTGGCGGCGGGTTTCGGCGAGCGCGCGCACGTCGCGGAAGGCGAGCCCGGTGCGCGCGAACGCGGCGATCACGGTGAGCAGCGCGAGCGCGAGCGCGAGCGGGTCCAGGCGGGTGAAGTGGTCGTACACGAGCAGCCCAAGCGCGCTCGCGGTGAACGCCGCCGGTATGCCCAGGACGGCGGTGCTGGGAACGCTGTCGGACTCGAGCGTCGCGCCCGGCTGCCACGCCGCGAGCGCGAGCAGCATCACGCCGATGTCGTACGCGAGGTTGGTGGCGCTGCTCGGCGCCGACGCGCCGCCGGCGACCTGCAGCGCGTACATGCAGTCGGCCGTCGCCAGCGCGAGGAAGCCCACGCCCAGCATCGCCCACATGCGGTCCAGGCGCCAGCGGCGCAGCGCGAGCACGCCGACGACGAGCGCCGCGAGCAGCAGGTCGCAGAGCGGGTAGGCCAGCTCGGTGACGACCGCGGCCGTGTTGCCGGACACGGACGCGATCACCGGGCGCAGCACGATCGCGGCGCCGACGGCGGCCGTCCCCAGCCCGGCGACGACGCCGTCCAGCCAGATCCTGGCGGGCACGCGCCGCTCGCGCAGGCGGGCGAGGCCGATGATGCCGATGTAGCAGCAGGGGTACAGCGTCAGCCACATGCCGTCGCAGATCGAGGGGATCGGCGGGTTGGGCAGGTGTTCGATCCACGCTGCCCACAGCACGTTGCCGAGGCCGTAGATCGAGACGCCGAACGCGAACCACATCCACGGGCGCCGCGCCTCCGTCGTGCGCACGGCGCGCCAGCAGACGATCAGGCCCACGAGGATGTAGACGGCAGAGGTGACCCAGTCGCGGATCACCTCTCCGAAGGCGTGGCCGCCGACGTGGAACACCGCACGCGCGGCGGTCGTTGCCACGAGCGCGAGCAGCAGCGCCGTCGCCGTGTTGAGCAGACGGCGCTCGCTTCTACGCAGCACCGACGCGAGCGGAAGCGGTGAGGCAAGCATGGCGGCAATATCGGAGTGCGCCGCTGTTTACTTAAAACAATTTGACGTTTCCTGATTGCTCATATCTTTCCAAACAAGCCGTCAACTATTTTGATAATAATATTTTTGATGTTTTTAGTTCACCTTTGAGCCGGACGGCACCGATCGAATGCCGCACAGCGCGTGCATTTCTAAAGACGACGCCCGCCATGTACGAGACTGCCTGTGAGACGTCGGCGAGTTGGCTCTGTCCCGGCGATCGGGACCGCGCTCGTGTACTAGACGCGAGCCCACGGTAGCCTTCAGCCCGTGGACGGCGCAGGCGGGACGGCGGTCAGGCTGCGGCAGGCGGTGCTCGTGGCCGAGGAGCTCGAGCCGGTGGCGGCTGCGCTGCGCTCCGCGCTCGGTTTGCAGGAGCCGTTCCGCGATCCGGGGGTCGGCGAGTTCGGCCTCGCCAACACGGTGTTCGCGCTGGGCGACTGCTTCCTCGAGGTGATCGCGCCGACGCGTCCGGACACCGCCGCCGGGCGCTATCTCGCACGCCACGGCGGCGCCGGCGGCTACATGGCGATCTTCGACCTGGAAGATCTCGATGGCGCGCGCTCGCGCGCAGCGGAGCTGGGCGTGCGCGTCGTCTGGCAGATCGACCTGCCCGACATCTCCGGCACGCACCTGCACCCCGCGGACATGCGCGGAGCGATCGTCTCGCTGGACCGCTCGCAGCCGTACGGCAGCTGGCGCTGGGGCGGTCCCGACTGGACCGGGCGCGTCGGCGCAGGCGCGCCCGGGCGCCTTGCGGGCATCACCGTCGCGGTCGCCGACCCGGCTGCGGCGGCGAAGCGCTGGGGCGAGGTGCTGGGCGTCGAGGCTGGCGCTGCGGCTGGCGCGGCTGAGTCGGGCCCCCCGTCGCGGGGGGCAGGCGGGGCGGCGGGCGAGGCGGCTGGCGAGGCGGCTGGGCCGCTGCTGCGACTCGACGGCGGCGAGGTCCGCTTCGCGGCGGCGGCGAGCGAGCCCGAGGAAGGGCTCGTCGAGATCGCGCTGGAGCTCCTGCACGAGCTTCCCGGCGGCGCGGACACGATCGAGGTCGGCGGCGTGCGGCTGCGCCGGGTGTAGGATCAGCGGATGTCGTCAAACGGCCAGATCGTCACCGGCGTGGACTTCGTGGCGGTCCCCACCAAGGACCTCGACGCGGCGGTGGAGTTCTACGGCACCACGCTCGGTCTGCGGCGCTCCGTCTACTACCCGGACCGTCACTTCGCGGAGTTCGAGACGGGTAACCTGACGCTCAGCGTGATCGTGGCGGAGAAGTTCGGCCTGCCGTACGAGCCGAACCGCAACGCGATCGCGCTGCACGTCGAGGACATGGACGCGGCGCGGGCCACGCTGAGCGAGCGCGGGGTGGAGTTCGTCGGCGACACGCTCGACACGAGCGTGTGCCACATGGCGTTCTTCGCCGATCCCGACGGCAACGCGCTGATGCTGCACCATCGCTACGCGCCGCGCGTCACCGAGTCCTGAAGCGGCGCACGGGGCGCGGGCCGATCATGCGGGCATGTCGACTGAAGGCTCGCGTGGGAGCGTCGCTGGCGTGCGTGCTGGCGCTCGCCGGCGCCGTCGCCGCCGTGAGCGCAGCAGGGTCGGCGTCCGCTGCGTCGCCGGCGGTAGGCACCGGCGCGCGCGTCGCGCCCGCCCGCGCAGCCGAGCACTTCGCGTGCAGCGGCCCGGCGGCAGCCAACCAGCCGTGCTACTTCTCGACGCCCAGCGGCAACGTGCGCTGCGCGTGGATGCCGCACACCAACACCGTGACGTGCGAGCTGCTGGCCACGCGGCGCGCCTACCGCCTGGGCGCGACCGGTCACGCCAGGTCGGTCAGCGCGCGGCTGAGCCGCCACGGCGAAACGCTGCCGACGAACCAGCTGCTGTCGTTCCCCGAGAAGCTCTCATGCCAGGACACGCGCACGACGATGACCTGCAACCAGGACGAAGGCTTCGGCGAATTCAAGCTCGCGCCGCACGGCTCGCATTCCGCCTGACGGCGCCAGCAGCACCGTGCCGACGAGCGGCCCCCCCGCGGAGCGTCCCCCCCACGGACCGTCCCCTGCGCTGACGACGGCTACGCCCCCAGCGTCGCGAAGCGCGGGTCGCGCCGCTCGACGAAGCTGGCGACGCCCTCGACGAAGTCGGGCGCGGTGAACGACGCGAGCATCAGCTGGTCGGCGTTCGCGAGCGCGTCGGGCAGCGCGCGGTCGAGGTCGGCGTACACCTGGCGCTTCATCGTCGCCATGCTCGCGGGCGAGCAGTTGACCGCGAGCTCGCGCGCGTAGTCGAGCGTCGCGTCGAGCAGCGCGTCCGGCGCGAGCACGCGGTTGACCAGCCCCAGCTCGTGCGCCTCCGCAGCGAGCACCACGCGACCGGACAGCAGCAGGTCGAGCGCCCGCGCTGGACCCACGAGCCGGGGGAGGATCCACGAGATGCCGTGCTCGGCGACGAGCCCGCGACGCGCGAACGCGGTCGTCAGCTTGGCGCCCTCGGCGGCGAAGCGCAGGTCGCACATCAGCGCCTGCACCAGCCCGATGCCGGCGCAAGCGCCGTTGACGGCGGCGATGATCGGCTTGGCGATCGTCAGCGGCAGCGTCTGCGGGCGGCGCTCGCGGGTCTCGGCTGACTCCGCCAGCGTGCCGTCGCCGAGCGCCTGCAGCTGCTGCATGTCGGCGCCCGCGCAGAAGCCCCTGCCGGCGCCCGTCACCACGATCGCGCGCACCTGCTCGTCCTGACCGCAGCGTTCCAGCAAATCGAAGTACTCGTGCTCCATCTCGGTCGTCCACGCGTTGAGGCGATCGGGCCGATTGAGCGTCAGTAGCGCCACGCCGTCCTCGATCCGCACCTGCACCACTTCGCCCATGCCTGCCGCTCCCTCCGCTTTGCCGTCACCGCTTCTCGCCGGCGCATCCCGCGCCGCGCGCGCCCAGTGCTCGCGGTCGAGTCTACGCGGGCACGGCCGCCGGCTCGGCCGCCGCTGCCAGCACGGCGTCGAGCAGGCCGGGTAGCGCGATGGCCGACACCTCGATCCCGAAGCCACGCACGGGCGCGCTGGGCGTGTGGGGCGCGATGGGCGGCGTCGGCGGGTCGCTGGGAGTGCTGCTGGGCGGCGTGCTCACGCAGGCGTTCGGCTGGCCAGCGATCTTCGTGGTGAACGTGCCGATCGGCATCGCGGTGATCGCGTTCGGGCGCGGCCTGATCCCCGCCGGACGCGTCTCCTCGGCGAACCGCCACTTCGACGCCACGGGCGCGCTGCTGGTCACCGGCGCGCTGACGGTGCTGGTGTACGCGATCGTGCGTACCGACACGCGACGATCGCCGCGGTGGCGGGCGTGCCCGCGAAGGAGAGCGGGCTCGCGTCGGGCATGCTCCGCGGTGATCGTTGCGCGCGGCGAGCTTCTGCTCGATGGCTGACCGGCGAACGCTGCTGTTAGCCTTGCGCCGATGCGCTTCAAGATCACCCGCCACTCCGGATTCGCGGTGCCGAACGGTGCGCTCGAGCAGCTGCTCCAGCAGCTGGGACCCCGACGCGAGCGCATCGCATTCGCCAAAGTCGGCGGCGAGATCTGGGCGACGCTGGAGGTCGACGCGCCGGTGTCGATGACGCACGACGAACGCGCCGACGTCGGCCGGCACACGGTTTTGAACCTCGTGCGCGAGGTCTGCGACGGGGCAGCGGAGCTGCGGTCCGATTGGTTCGCGGTGAGCTCTGAGCGCTAAGCGTCTCTCCGTGGCGCGGGCGCTCGGGTTGACGCTGGTGTACGCGGTGGCGGTGAGCGCGCTGCTCGGCGTGACGCCGGCGGTTGCGGCCGAGCACCGGCCGCTGCCGCTGAAGGATCGACCGACCCCGGTGTCGGTGGCCGGGACCGGCGAGCCCGGGGCCCCAGTGCCGCGGAACTTCCTGGGCCTGTCGTTCGAGGTGGGCAGCCTGGCGCAGATCGCCGGCTACGCGGACAGCGGCGACCTGGTCACGATGCTGCGCTCGCTGGGGCCGGGCGTGCTGCGCTTCGGCGGCGTGACGGCCGACGAACAGATCGCGTGGGAGGGCTCGGGACTGCCGCGCCCGGCGTGGGCGCTGGGCGCGCTGGAAGCGGGCAACCTGTACGCGCTGGGGGGTCTCGCGGCGGCGAGCGGCTGGCACGTGCTGCTGACGCTCGGCTTCGGCCACTTCGAACCGCTGGCGGCGGCGCAGGAGGCGGCGGCGGCGAAGGCGGCGCTGGGCGAATCGCTGGAAGCGCTGGAGCTCGGCAACGAGCCGGACTCCTACGCCAAGCACGGCCTGCGCCCGTCGCCGTGGACGCCGGTGCAGTACGGCGAACAGATCGCGGTGTACCGCGGCGCGATCGAAACGCTGGCGCCGGGCATCCCGCTGGCGGGCCCAGACACGTCAGGATCGAGCGCGTATGAAAAGTGGGGGCTGACGGAGTCGATCTACGAGCGCCCGGCGCTGCTGACGGGACACCACTACCCGCTCAGCTGCTCCGAACAGCCGCCGCCGAGTATCGCGCGCCTGCTGAGTCAGCGCACGCGCCAGCTGGAGGAACTGTCGCTGCGGCGCTACCTGTTCATCGCGGGGGAGACCGAAGTGCCGTTCCGCATGGATGAGACGAACACGGTCTCCTGCGGCGGGGTCTCCGGCATCAGCAACACGTTCGCATCCGCGCTGTGGGCGGTCAGCTATGTGACGCAGGCGATGAGCATGGGCGTCTCCGGCATCAACCTGCAGGGCAACCCGGCCAACTGCGGCGGCTACACGCCCCTGTGCGCGCCGAGCGCCGAAGATCTGGCCGACGGCACGCTGGTCGCGCAACCGGAGTGGTACGCGCTGCTGCTCGCGAGAGCGCTGATCGGCGAGCGCCCGCTGCACACGACGATCGCGCCGGCGCACCGCCCGAACGTGGAAGCCTCCACGTTCCTGGCCGCCGACGGGGCGCTGCAGTTCGTGCTCGTCGACGACGATCTGCCGGGTGCGCGCAGCGTGGCGATGCACCTGCACGTCGGCCGCGGCTTCCACGGCGGCACGATCCTGTCGCTGACGGCGCCCTCGCCGGAAGCGCTGTCGGGCGTCGAGCTGGGAGGTCAGGCGGTGGCGGTGGATGGCTCCTGGACCGAGCCGCCGACGCTGCCGCATGCGCCCAACCGGGACGGGGTGATCACCGTGAACGTCAAACCGAGCAGCGCGGCGCTGGTGACGGTCGCGCCGCTGGGCGGGTGAGCGGCGTGTCCGCGCGGCAGGGCTTCCACGGCTCAACGCTTCGCAGAGCCCAGCATCGGACTCGAACCGATGACCCCTTCCTTACCATGGAAGTGCTCTACCAACTGAGCTAGCTGGGCGCGAGAGGCACTGTAGCGCGCTCGTCAGCCGATGCCTTCGAGCAGCTCCGCGGGGGAGCTGAGCTCGAGGCCGCGAGCGAGGATCACGATGGTCTCCAGTCGCGGCGAGCGCTTGCAGCGCTCCAGCAGGCTGATCTCGGTGCGGTGCAGGTCGCACAGGTCCGCGAGGGCCTCCTGCGAGAGGCCTGCCCGGTCGCGGTGCCGCCGCAGATTGGCGGCAAATTGCTTACGGACAGTTTCCATCGTTCCAACTCTCGCGCTGCGCAGACGAAAGTTCCACAGACAGTTGTCTTATGCAGCTGGCTATCATCAACCGTGGGTAGACAAAAGAAAACAAACTAGGAGGATTATGACAAATGTCTGCGGCGCTGGCGCGCGGGTAGTGTTGGGGCGTGCGCATCAACGTCAGCGACGACTACGTCGAAGTGCGGCTCGCGCCGTGGCAGAAGCTGCTGGGGCTGATGCGCAACATCCGCGTCGCCCGCGCGGACGTCCGCGATGTGCGCGTGGTCAAGGACCCCGTCCGCGAGGCGATGAGGAGCGGCATCAAAGTCGGGCTGCGAGTGCCATGGCTGTGCTACGTGGCGCGCACAATCCGCCTTGACGAAGCGTTCGTGGTGCGGCGCGGCGTGCCCGGCCTGTCGTTCGAGGTGGACAACGGATCGGTGCTGCGCCGGGTGCTCCTCAGCACTCCTCGGGCCGAGGAGCTGACCCGGCAGCTGGGGTAGCCACCCGATCGAAAGAACGCTGCACGAGTCAAGCACCAAGCTGCTGGGCGCCGAAGCTGAAGTGGATGCCCCTGCCCCTGCTGATCGAACCAGCGGTGCCGATCGAGCGCCACGATCGCATCCTGCGCGCTCAACAACATGCTGCGCCAGGCGCGCCACCAGGCCGAGCGCGCCGAGACGCTGCTGCTGGCCGGCGACATCGCGGCGCGCATGAGCGACCGCAAGGACCGTGACGCGGCCACGACGCGCGTGATGCGGGCGCAGGTTGAGGCGACGCTCAGCGCGCAGGAGCTGGCGAGCGCCCGCGAAGCGCTGGCGTCCCTGATCGCGGGCGACGGGCTCGCGATGGCGGTGCAGCCGATCGTGGACGTGCGCAACGGAGCGGTGCACGCGTACGAGGCGCTCGCTCGCTCCCCAGCTACCTGAAGCTCGACCGCTCGCTCGTGAGCGGCATCGACGGCGACGAGGAGCGCGCGGCGCTCGTCGTCGCGCTCGCCGGCTACTCCAGGCAGGTTGGCAGCCTGCTGGTGGCCGAGGGAGTCGAGACGGACGCCGAGCTACGGACGATCCGCCGGCTGGGTGTGCCACTCGTGCAGGGGTTCCTGCTGGGCCGGCCAGGGCCGCCGTGGCCGCAGGTTGGAGCCGCAGACGCCGTCGCGGCGGCGGTGGAGCCGGAGATCACGGTGCGCGCCGGCCGGCTCGAGCCAGTGGCGTGAGCGCGGCTCGCGTGTCCCCCGGGCGTCCTCAGCCGCGAAACGGCAGCTGGTCGAGCAGGCCGGTGACCTCGAACAGCCGCTGGATCTGACCAGACCCGGGGACCAGCTGCAGCTCGCAGCCGAGGCCATCGCACAGCTCCCTGGCGACGAGCACCACGCGCAGTCCCGCCGAGTCCATGAACGTAAGACCGCTCAGGTCGAGCGTGATCGTCTCTGCCGCGTTCGTGCCGATCCGGCGCAGCGCCGCCTCGAGCAGCGGCGCGGACGCCACATCCAGTTCGCCGATCAGCACCAGCGTGTGGTGCGCGCCGCCGTCCTCGTGGCGCAGCTCCAGCTGCGGCGTCGCCGTCAACGTCGCACGCATGTCGCGATGTGTCGCGTCATCGTCAAATGCCACTAGGCGACGTTATCGCACGCAAGCTCCAGCCACACGACCTTTCCACCGTCCATGTGCTCGACGCCCCAGCGTGTGGACATCGCCTCGACCAGGCCCAGACCGTGCAGCGGCTGCGGGGTGAGGCCGCCGTCCGGCGTCGAACAGGCGAGCGGCGTCCAATCCTCGACGACGATCCGCAGCGTCGAGCCCTGTATGTGCGCCGCGACGGAGAACGGCGAGCAGGCGTGTCGCACCGCGTTGGTCGCGAGCTCGCTGACCATCAGCATCGCGTCGTCCACCAGCTGGTCGGCGCAGCCCCAGCCGCGCAACGCGCTACCGACCAGGCGCCGCGCGTGGCCGGGGGAGTCGCGCTCGGCGCCGAAGTGCGCGCTCACGCCGGTGCGCGGGGCCGGGTCGGCCGGCTCCCGGCACGGATCGGCGGTCGCGTCCGCGAGGGCGATCGACGAGCGTGTGAGCACGGAGGAGTGCTCGCGGCACACCAGATACAGCGCATCTGTCTGCTCGGCGCCGGCCACGGAGGTTGTCGGGTACGCGCAGAACAGCGCGAACGGCAGCTCGAGCGCGAGCTCGTTCCACAGCGTCTCCAGCTCGATCGCCGCCAGCACTCTGCCCGCGTCCCAAAGCAGTGCCACCATCTCGCCGTACACGCGCACCACGCGGCCGCCCTGGGCGGCATCTCGCAGGAGCGCGCCGAGGCTTCCGTGGAAGGCGTTGCGGTCGATGCGCCCGTCGGTCACGAACGCGGCGATAGCTGTGGCCGCGTCGAGCGCTACGAACCCGCCGTCGCACGAGGCTCGCGCGAGGTCGATCCCATCTGTGTGCAGCGCCGCTGCAAATGCGCGGCGGTGCGCTTCGGTTGCGATCACCACCACGGTCTCCTCGGCGCGCACACCGGCTGCGAGATATGGCGCGACCGCATCTACGAGCTCGGACTCGCGCTCGTAGAAGTGCACCACATGCTCGCCGCTGGCAACCCTCTTGCCCAGTGTGTCGACAGCCATTCGCCTATCTCCGGTGTCCACCGATCACGCGTCCATTACCCGCTCGTCCCCGTTTCTACACGCCGCTCGGCGGATACCATCTGAGTGCGGCCATGGCACACCGCCCTCGCATACACGGCGAAGAGTGGCCGCGCCCTGGAGAAGGCGCGAGCGCGGGCGACGCGCTGAGCGTGTTGCTGGTGGAGGACGACGACGGCGACGCGCTGATCGTCGATGAGCTGCTGACGGATGCGCTGCCAGGCGTGAGGATCGCGCGCAGCCGCACGTTCGCGGAGGCGCTCGACCAGGTCGACTCGGGTGTGGACTGCATGCTGCTGGACCTGCAGCTGCCCGACGCTCGGGGCCTGGACACGGTCACGCGGGTGCGGGCCCGCGCGCCGCAGATACCGCTGATCGTGTTGACGGGTCTGAACGACGAGGCGGCGGGCGTGGCCGCGGTCGACGCCGGCGCCCAGGACTATCTCGTCAAGGGGCACGTGGACGGCCACCAGCTGGCGCGCGCGATCCGCTACGCGATCGCCCGGCGCCAAGCGGCGGAGGCGCAGCAGCAGCTGCGCCTGGCGGAGGCGCAGGCACGCGAGGTAGCGCGCCTGGAACGCGGGCTCGCGCCGAGGTCGCTGCTCAGCGACCCGTCCGTGTGGATCGCCTCCCGATATCGCGCCGGGCGCAACCGCGCGCTGCTGGGCGGCGACTTCCTCGACGTCACCGAGACGCCCGACGGCGGCGTGCGCGCGGTCGTCGGAGATGTGTGCGGCCATGGGCCCGACGAGGCCGCGGTGGGGGTGTGCCTGCGCGCCGCGTGGCGCGCGCTCGGGGTCACGGGCGTGGACGGCGAGCGGGCGATGCTCGCGCTGCAGCGCGTGCTCGAAGGCGAACGCGAGACGTCGCTGCTGTACACCACGCTGTGCATGCTCGAGATCGAGCCCGCGCGCGACTCCGCGCGCATGCTGCTCGCCGGCCATCCGCCGCCGATGCTGATCGACGGGAGCGCCGTGCGCGGCGTCTCCCGCGACGGGGGCGGTCCGCCGATTGGCCTGGGCGAAGCAGGATGGTCGCCGCTACGGCTCGAGCTGCCGCCGGGGTGGGCACTACTGCTGTACACCGACGGCATCATCGAGGGCCGCGTCGACGCTGGCTCCGAGCGGCTCGGCGAGGACGGACTGCGGCGACTGATCGAAGCGCACATGGCGGCGCAGCCGGACTGGCGCGAGCGGCCGGAGGCGATGCTGGCGGAGCTGATCGCGCGCGCGGAAGCGCTCAACGGGGGAGAGCTGAGCGACGACGTGGCGCTGCTGCTGATCGGCTCGCGGACGCGGGGCGGCGAGGCTTGAGCACCGCGAGGCCGGCGCCGCCCAGGCGCCCGCTCGCACGCCTGCGCGTCGGCCAGTGGCTGGCGCTGACGATCGGCGTGCTGCTCGCGTTCGCGGTGACGGGCGTGGCCCTGGCGCTGGTCGCCAACCAGCGGCTCAGCGATCAGCGCCGCCACGTGCTCGACGAGGTCGAGCCGGCGCTGGTGGCTGCGCTGAACCTCGAAAACGCGCTGATCAACGAGGAGACGGGCGTGCGCGGATACATCCTCAGCGGCAGCCCGCAGTCGCTGGAACCGTACGAAAACGGTCACAAAGCGGAGACGCAGGCCTACCGCGAGCTCGAACGGCTGGACCGCGCGCAGGGCTCGCGGCTGGCGCTCGACCTGCGCGACACGCGGGCGCGCGCGGGGGCATGGCAGGCCCAGTTCGTGGTGCCGATCCTGCGCAGGACAGCCGCGGGTCACACCGGAGCGATCCCGCGCTCGCTCACTGGCAAAGGGCTGTTCGATGCGATTCGCAAATCGCTGGCGCGGCTGCGCGCGGATCTCAGCGGCAGGCTCGCGCGCGCGCGCTCCCAGCTGGACGGCGATGCGCGCTTCCTGCAGGCGATGCTGATTGTCGCGGCGGCGCTGATCCTCGGCAGCGTGCTCGGCGCCGGGCTGTTGCTCCGTCGCATCATCACGCGGCCGCTGGCGGCGCTGGGGCGCGACGCGTCGCAGGTAGCGGCGGGAGACTTCGGCAAGCCGGTGGCGGTGGCGGGCACGCCGCCGCTGGAGGTGGTGGAGCTGGGCACGGAGATCGATGCGATGCGCCGGCGCATCGTGCGCGAGCTGACGACCGTCGAATCGGCGCGTGCGGCGCTCGAGGCGCAGACGCTCGAGCTGAACCGCTCGAACGCCGAGCTCGAGCAGTTCGCCTACGTCGCCTCGCACGACCTGCAGGAGCCGCTGCGCAAGGTGACGAGCTTCTGCCAGGCGCTGCAGAGCCGCTACGCGGGGCAGCTGGACGAGCGCGCCGACCAGTACATCGAGTTCGCGGTGGACGGCGCCAAGCGCATGCAGGTGCTGATCAACGACCTGCTCGCGTTCTCGCGCGTGGGCCGCAGCGGACGAGAGCTCGAGCCGGTGGATCTGAGCGACGCTCTGGCGCAGGCGCGGTCGTCGCTGTCGCAGGTGCTGGAGGAGGCGGGCGCCAGCGTGCCCGACGTCGAGCTCCCGGTCGTGCGCGGTGAGCGCACGCTGCTCGTGTCGCTGCTGCAGAACCTGATCGGCAACGCCGTCAAGTTCCGCGGCGCCGAGCCGCTGGTCGTGCGCATGGAGGCGGTGCGCAAGGGGACGGAGTGGCAGCTCAGCTGCACCGACAACGGCATCGGCGTCGACCCGGAGTACGCGGAGCGGATCTTCGTGATCTTCCAGCGCCTGCACTCCAAGGAGGCGTATCCGGGCACCGGCATCGGGCTGGCGATGTGCCGCAAGATCGTCGAGTATCACGGGGGACGCATGTGGCTCGACACCGGGCACGCGCCCGGAGCCCGCTTCGTGTTCACGCTGCCGTTCGTCCCCGAGGAGGATGAGAAGTGACTACCGACCTGATCTCAGTGCTACTCGTCGACGACGATCCGGGCGACGTGCTGCTGGTCCGCGAGGCGTTCGAGGACAACAAGGTCGGCAACAGGCTGGCCGTCGTCAGCGACGGCGTCGAGGCGATGCGCTACGTGCGCGGAGAGGGCCAGTACGCGGGGGCGCCGCGCCCAGACCTCGTGCTGCTGGATCTCAACCTGCCCCGCAAGAGCGGCATCGAGGTGCTCAACGAGATCAAGAGCGACCCGAGTCTTGCGAGCATCCCGGTGATCGTGCTCACGACCTCGGACGCCGAGGCCGACATCGCGCGCGCTTACAGGCTGCACGCCAACGCCTACATCGCCAAGCCGGTCGACTTCGAGCGCTTCACACAGATCGTGCACCAGATCGACGACTTCTTCATCGGCTTGGTGAAGCTGCCGCCGTCTGGTGCATAGATCCGCTGGCGACGTTGTTGCTGGCGCCGCTTTACGAGAGGGTGGACAGAATCGGACACGCAGGATATTGCCCGCGGCCGTGCGCATCGCGACGCTCACGGCCGCCCGCCGGTCCAACAGCGTCACGGGTAAACTGCCGCTGCATGGATGTGATCGATGACCTTCTTGGGCACAACCAGACGATTCAGGTTCCCCATCACGTAGATATCCACCCGACGCTACGGCTGGCGATCGTAACGTGCATGGATGCGCGCCTGGACGTTTTCGCCGCGCTTGGCCTCGAGGACGGCCAGGCCCACATCCTCCGGAACGCCGGCGGCGTGGTAACCGACGATGTGATCCGATCGCTGGCGATCTCGCAGCGGATCCTGCTTACCGACTGCGTGATGGTGATCCACCACACCGACTGCGGGATGGAGAAGATCACCGACGATGGCTTCCGAGCCACGCTTCAAGCGGACACTGGCGTTGCGCCGGCATTCGCGATCGAGACCTTCACGGACGTCGAGGCCGATGTTCGGCAATCGGTGGAGCGTCTGCGCCACTCCAGGTTCCTGCCGCACCGGGACCGCATCCGCGGGTTCGTATATGACGTCGACAGTCATTCGCTGTCAGAGGTGGACTGTCAGCAGCCAGGAGCGCTCACGAACATCTGAGCCGCCCCGTGGTGGTAAGCGAGTGTCTATGTGAGGCCGTAAGCGGCACAGTCCCGGAAGATGGATTTAGGATAGGGTCCCGGCCATGCCCACGGAACCAGCAGATCAGGGCCCGCCTGAGCTCGGGTCGGTGGCTCATGTCAACGGCGAGCTCGGTCCGGTCACGAGCGCGGGCGAGGAAGTGGCGGCGATCGCCGACGGGCTGAAGGCTCTCAGGGCTCGACTGGCACATCTCGAGAAGCCGACGATCACGAACCGCGAACTCGCCGCCGTCAGCGAGCGCGTGGAAAAACTTGAAAAAATCTCCCAGCAGGCAGAAGCCGAGGAGAACGCGCGACGCGCCCGGCAAGAGATGAATCGGGCGAAGAAAGCGGGCTGGATGGTGGTGCTCACCGGTGCACTCGTATGGATCGTCGGCTCGGCGCTCATCGGTGGCACGGTCGTCCTGGGAACGGCAGCGATCACGGGTGAAGCTGACGCGCTGAGCTCTGGTGAGTTCATCGCGGGAGTGTCAGCTGGTTGTGTGCTTGTTCTGGCAGTCGTCGCGCTCGCCGCCACATGGATAAGCCACTCGCGTCCCGGGCGAGCAACGCTTTGACGGATTGCCAGGAGCCCCACGGCGAACATCTATCGACTGCCGAGACATCGGCCGCATACGGGCTCTGGATTCCGTGCAACCGGATCAACTTCGTTCACACCCTCGAGGATCGTCGCCTGCTCGACCTGTTCATCGACGAACCGGGCTGGCAGCAGTTTGGCGCGAGCGACCCGGTGCTGTGCCCGGTCCTCGGAACGCCGACCTCGTCCAGCAGCGTGCTGCGTCGGCTTCTGTGGGCTATGGGCAGAGGCGGCCTGGAAGGTGAATATCGCCTTCTGACAGGAAGCCAGCTCAAAGACTCTGGGGTCAAGCGTCCCGAGATCGAGCCTCTCGAGATCGAACGGCCCCATATCAAGCGTCCCGAGAGCGTGGAGCTGCGGTTCTCGGTCAGCGTCGCGACGATCTACGAGATGGCGCGGAAGCGGGGCGTGGACATGCGGATTCAGCGTGTGTCACACGGCCGACGCGAATTGCCCGAACACGACCTGGGGCGGCTGACCGAAGGACAGCGCCGGGCCGCTGCGACGCTCGCCATCGAGGTCATGTTCACGGCCGAGGGCCTCCAGACCTGGAAGGCGCAATTGTCATCTGGCGTCGCCGATGTGGATGTCGGTGCCGCGCTGCGGGTGCTCCAGGCATCGCTGATGGTCGTCCCCGTACTGGATCTGCACAGAGAGGCGGTCGCGAGTCGGCGCGGGGGGCAGTCCACCAAGTCCGCGCTCGAGCGCGACCCAGACGTTTGGCTCGGCGCCGACTATGCCGGGATCCTTCCGTTCTTCCAGCTGAACGTGCTGCTTGGAGGCCTGTTCTATCCCGGCTTCAAGCCCGATATCTTCTTTGAGCGCGAACCGACCGAGGACGAGCGCAAAGACAGGGAACGGTGGGGCGCCATTGGGCAACGCGTCTCGATTGACGACCAGGGGGCGTCGTATGCTCGGGAGCATTCAGAGCACAGCGTCTCGATCGAGTATGTGCTTGACGCGTTGTGGTGCCGCATCGACCGCGGCGGGCATGTGGACACGCCGGAGCAGGCGCTGGCACGGGCGATCGACCGTTTCCTCACGGCGACAGGTGATCGATCGTTGCTGCCGCTCAAGTGGAGAGTGGAGCGGGCGCGGCGGGCGATCCTCGTGGCCATGCTCGGGGTTGTGCACAGGAAGCAGCACCTGACGCAGCTCCGAGAACGGCCGTCGTTTCCAGAGAGCTTTGAGGCTGCGAACGAGCCGCAGCTGCGAGGCTATGTAACACTCGTCGGAGCAAAGCTGCCACTGATAGGCAACGTCACGACCTATCTCGAGCCGATCCTCGAGTCCAGACGGGGGAAGGGCCAGCCTATTGCCTCAATCGAGGGACTTGCGCAAGAGTGGCGGCTGCTGCTCGGTGCGATCGTCAACAACGTGGAAGGTCTCACGCAGGCGATCGCAGCAGCATGGCAGGAGCGGCTGCTGTATGAGCAGGAGCAGACCCGTGCTGAGCAGGAGGCGCTGGCCGAGATCGAGCGTGCTCGGGTGAGCGCGTCCACGAGGGCGACGACCATCGACTCGCTCTTCGGCGCCATGGTGCTGGTCTTTACGATCGCTGCGTTTTCAGGCGACGGTGCGCACAGTCCGACGTTTGAACACGATCTGAGCTTCATCGCGCTCGGCCTGGCGGCCGTCACCTGTCTGTGGATCGTGTATCGGGTTCGGCTCAGCCAGCGCCGCCGTCGCGGCGCGGATCAACGTCACCACTACGAGACGAACCTTCGTCTGGATCGCCACACGACCGCGAAGCGTGTCGGTGTCCTCCTGAGCCTGGATACCGGCTATCGACAGAGACCCGGCTCGCCCCTGTCGATTCAACGTCGAGGCTCGTACCGCGTGGAGCGCATCAGCGACGAGGAAGCGATGCACAAAATACACATCCTCTCGCTGGCCAGCCTCTCGCCGCGTGGTTGGCGCGCCCTTATCGGCCGGCAACGCAGGGTTCCTCTGTCTGCCATCTACGAGATCCTGTATCACACGCCGACACTGAACGGAGAGCTGGTCCTGCGGGAGGTGCGGTTGACCTGCTACTCGGATGAGGTGCTCACGAGGGCAGAGCTTCAAGAGCTGTCCGAAGCAGTGGCGATAGACCTGATCGATCCCTTTCTCGAGGAATCGGACCTGTTCAGCGACAGCGTCAAGGATGGAGAGGAGCCGAGCAGCGCCCTCTTCAAGCTCCGGCCCGAGTCGGTTGGGCTCCGGGCCGCCCAGGCCTAGCCGCAACGCGTGCCGGCAGACCCCAAACGTGAACCGGACACGAGACCGAACGTGAAGACCTCGAAATGGCGGGGGAAGGATTCGAACCTTCGAAGGCAGAGCCAACGCGTTTACAGCGCGTCCCCTTTGACCGCTCGGGAACCCCGCCGGGGGCGGTCGTGAAGTTTAGGGGACGAGGTCCGACGAGGGCGTGGGGGCCGGTCGTGACCCGTCGCCGGCCGAGTCCGTATCACCATGGTTATACGGACTCCGTCGAGAGGGATGTTCGACCCGGCCCGCCCGGCGAAGGGCCCACGCCTCGGGCGGCCCCCTACGACGCCTCGCGCAGCTGCTGCGCGTCGGGCAGCGTCTGCAGCTTTTTCAAGGTGCGGTTCTCGATCTGGCGGACGCGCTCGCGCGTGATGTTGAAGGCGCGGCCGACCTCCTCGAGCGTGCGCGAGCGCCCACCGACGATGCCGTAGCGCATCTCGATGACCTCGCGCTCGCGTCGCGGCAGCGAGGCGAGCACGCGCGTGACGTTCTCGCGGCGCAGCGCCTCGGAGGCGATCTCGAACGGCGATTCGGCGGAGACGTCCTCGACGAAGTCGGCGAGCGCGGAGTCATCCTCCTCGCCGACGGGCTTCTCGAGCGAGATGGGCTGCTGGGTGATGCGCATGATGTCGCGCACGTCGCGCACGGTGCAGTCGAGCTCGGTGGCGAGCTCGGCGGGGCTGGGCTCGCGCCCGAGCTGCTGGATGAGCCGCCGTTCGGCGTGGATGAGCTTGTTGAGGCGCTCGACCATGTGCACGGGGATGCGGATCGTGCGGCCCTTGTCGGCGAGCGAGCGCGTGACGGCCTGGCGGATCCACCAGGTGGCGTAGGTGGAGAACTTGTAGCCGCGGCGGTAGTCGAACTTCTCGACCGCGCGGATCAGCCCCAGCGAGCCCTCCTGGATGAGGTCGAGCAGCGTCAGCCCGCGGCCGACGTAGCCCTTGGCGATCGACACGACGAGGCGCAGGTTGGCCTCCACCATGTGCTGCTTGGCGGCGATGTCGCCGCGCTCGATGCGCTTGGCGAGCGTGACCTCCTCGTCGGCGCTGAGCAACGGCACGCGACCGATCGAGCGCAGATACAGCCGCAGCGAGTCGAGGCTCGGCTCGACCGTCAGATCGGCCTCCGCCGCGCGCTTGCCGGCGCCCTTGAGCGCAAGCTGCTCGAAGCGTGCGCCCAGATCGCCGGCGTGCTCGTCGCCGCGGTCGCCGTCGTCGACGACGGCCTCCAGCGCGGGCCGCTCGGCGAGCGGGTGCTCGTGCGCGCCGGTGCCCGGCCCATGCGGGTGCAGCTCGGGCACCGTCTCGCCACCGGCGATGACCTCGATGCCGTGCTCCTCGAGGTAGCTCAGCAGGTCGTGCGTCTGCTGCCCTGAGAGGTCGGCGTCCTCCAGCGCGGCCGCCAACGCGTCCGCGGCGACGAATCCCCGTTCCTGGGATTCGGCGATGAATCCATGCAGCTCCTCCAACTCCACTACAGCTACGGCTGTATCGGGGGCGATCAACAACCCCTCAAGCTTGTCGCTCAACTGGCCTCCCTAAGACCCGTTCAACTCCCCGTCGACGCGGATATCCGCCTCGACCTCCCCAGCCCGACGCTAAGCCTCCTGTGCGTTTGCGTTGTGCGTTGAGTTGCGTGCCGATTGATACCAGAATCTAGAAGTGTGCGGCGCGCTTGTCGTCGGCGGCGCGATCGCGGGGGTGCGTCGCGCTACGCTTGGCCCCGGTGCGGGCACCAGGGCCGACCTCCACAGCGCTGTCTCCCACACGGGGCTCCCCGTCCCGGGAGAACGCCGGCGACGACGTGCAGGCGCGTCGGCCGAGTATTGCGGTGGGGCTGTCGCGCGTGGGCGTGACGGGCGTCGAGAAGGTGGTGCGGATCCGCGACGAGCTGTTCCTGGCGCGGCTGGACTGCTTCGTGGACCTGGGCCACGACCAGAAGGGCGCGCACATGTCGCGCTTCGACGAGGTGGTCAACGAGGCGATCGGCGAGGTGGTGCTGAGCGAGTCGTCGTTTCGCGCGGAGACGCTGGCGCGCCACATCGCGGTGCTGGTGCGCGAGCGCCAGGGCGCGGAGCGCGCGGAGGTGACGATCGCGGCGCGCTATCCGGAGCACAAGCCGGCGCCGGTGTCGGGCATCCAGACGCAGGAGATCTACACGCTGCACGGGCGCGCGGTGGCGTTCGAGCATGGCACGCGCGGCACGGTGGGCGTGTCGGCGACGGGCATGACGGCGTGTCCGTGCGCGCAGGAGCTGGTGGCGGCGCGCGCCCGCGAGCGCCTGGCTGCGCAGGATTTCTCGGTGGAGCAGATCGAGCTGATCCTGGAGAGCGTGCCGGTGGCCACGCACAACCAGCGCGGGCTGGCGACGCTGGAGATCGGCTGCACGGAGCAGTGCGCGCAGGAGATCGAGGCGTCGACGCTGCTGGAGATCGCGGAGGCGAGCATGTCGTCGGAGATCTACGAGCTGATGAAGCGCTCGGACGAGGTGGAGGTGGTGGAGAAGGCGCATCGCCGCCCGCGCTTCGTGGAGGACTGCGTGCGCGAGATGCTCGCGGGCGTGGTTAGCGTGTTCACGGAGCTGGACGGCGACAGCTTCGTGTCGGCGCGCCAGGAGAACCTCGAGACGATCCACCAGCACAACGTGGTGGCGGAGCGCCACGCCCTGCTGTCGGAGCTGCGCGCGGAAGTCGAGTCGGGCGCGCCCGGCGCGCGCCAGACGACGCTCGAGGAGTGGCTGAACGCCCAGGCGCCCTGAGCTCAGAGCCCCGAGGCTGAAACGCCTCAGGCGTCCTGAGCTTCGACCTGCTGCATGCGCCGGCGCAGGCCGAAGAAGTAGTCGAGTCCGGAGAGCACGGTGACGAGCACGGTCACGTACAGCAGCGCGTCGACCCAGACGGCGTGCCCGTGCACGGCGATGACCGCGAGGATGGCGGCGATCTGCAGGCAGGTCTTGACCTTGCCGAACATGCTGGCGGCGATCACGACGCCGGCCTGCGTGGCGCCGAGGCGCAGCACGGTGACGGCGAGCTCGCGCGTGATGATCACCATGGCGATCCACGCGGCGAGGCGGTGCAGCGACACCAGCGAGATGAGCGCGGCGACGATCAGCAGCTTGTCGGCGAGCGGGTCCATGAGCTTGCCGAACGTGGTGACGGAGTCTCGCGCGCGCGCCAGGTAGCCGTCGACGAAGTCGGTGAGCGACGCGAGCGCGAACACGACGGCGGCGAGCACGTCGCCGCCGTCGGTGTTGCCGAGCAGCGCGACGACGAGCGCGGGCACGAGCATGATCCGCATCACGGTCAGCAGATTCGGGAGGTTCACCGGGAACATGACGTCGGTTGCCATTATGTCGGCATCCGCTTCCGCCAGCTGACAGGAGGGCAACGATGATCAAGCGCACGCTGGGGCCGGACGGCCCGGAGGTCTCGGAGATCGGCCTGGGCTGCATGGGCATGTCGGCGTTCTACGGCACGGCCGACGAACAGGAGGGCGTGCGGACGATCCACCGCGCGCTGGAGCTGGGCTGCAACTTCCTGGACACGTCGGACATGTACGGGCCGCACACGAACGAGCGGCTGGTGGGCCGCGCGATCAAAGACCGTCGCGACGAGGTGTTCCTGGCGACGAAGTTCGGCATCAGGCTGGCGCGCGGCGCGGACGGGACGCCGGTGCGCTCGATCGACGGCACGCCCGAGTACGTGCACGCGGCGTGCGACGGCTCGCTGCAGCGCCTGGGCGTGGACCACATCGACCTGTACTACCAGCACCGCGTGGACCCCAACACGCCGATCGAGGAGACGGTGGGCGCGATGGCGGAGCTGGTGGCGGCGGGCAAGGTGCGCCAGCTGGGCCTGTCGGAGGCGAGCGCGGAGACGATCCGCCGCGCGCACGCGGTGCACCCGATCACGGCGGTGCAGACGGAGTACTCGCTGTGGACGCGCGACGTGGAGGAGGACGTGCTGCGCATAGCGGAGGCCGTTCCCACGGCGAGCGGCGCGCGCTACGACGAGCAGGGGATGCGCTCGGTCAACCTCTGAGCGGCGACGCGCGGGGCGCCATGAAGGCGGATCAGTAGCCGACGGAGTAGAAGCTGATGCGCCGGCAGCCGTCGAGCTTGTAGTGCGGCAGCGCGTGGTGGCTGGTGAACACGACGATGCTGGGGTTCTGGCAGTGGATCACGCCGGAGTCCTCGTGCGCGTGCACAACGGTGCGCGGGTTGGTGCCGGTCCACACGTAGTTGACGGTGTCGTTGGCGTAGATGAAGTTGGGGCCGTCACCGGCGTGGATGATGGCGGTCTGCGAGTGCGGCCAGCCGGACTCGTGGTAGTCGCCCCAGATGACGTCGCCGTGGTTGCCGCCGTAGATGGTGTCGTTGCCGTAGCCGCCCAACAGGTAGTTGTGCACGCCGTCGCGGCCCTGCAGCGTGTTGGCGCGCCCGGCGGGGCCCTTGTCCATCACCAGGTGCTGGTCGGCGGGCCAGCCGGCGTGGCTGGTCATCGCGGCGGCGCCCGCGGCGCATGCGAGCGCTCCCGTCAGGGCGAGCGCTGCGGCGGCTGTGCGTGTGGGGCGTGGCAGTCTCATGCGTCCCTTCCAGTGTTGTCACAAGTGTGATCGTCACCTACAGCCATACCCCGTAGGCGCCCCAGGCAACTCGGACATACGGCTAGAGCGCTAGGGTGAGGCCATGCCACTGATCCCGATGGTCATCGAGCGCACGGCGCGCGGCGAGCGCGAGTTCGACATCTACTCGCGCCTGCTGAACGAGCGCATCATCTTCCTGGGCACGCCGATCGACGACCAGGTGGCGAACCTGGTGGTGGCGCAGCTGCTGCACTTGGAGAGCGAGGACTCCGAAAAGGACATCTCGATCTACATCAACTCGCCGGGCGGCAGCATCTACTCGGGCCTGGCGATCTACGACACGATGAACTTCATCAAGCCGGACATCGCGACGATGTGCGTGGGCGTGGCGATGTCGATGGGCTCGCTGCTGCTGGCGGGCGGCACGAAGGGCAAGCGCGCGTCGCTGCCGAACTCGCGGATCCTGATCCACCAGCCGTCGGCGGGCTTTGAAGGGCAGTCCACGGACATCGAGATCCACGCGCGCGAGATCCTGAAGGTGCGCGAGCGCATCGACGAGATCTACGCGCAGTGCACGGGCAAACCGACGGAGGAGGTGCGCCGCGACATGGAGCGCGACCGCTTCTTCACGGCGGAGCAGGCGCTCGAGTACGGCCTGATCGACCGCGTGCTCGAGAGCCACTGAGTCTTTAGGGGGCCGGCTACGCCGGCCTGGAGGGGTGGCGCGGTGAGGAGTCCGGCGCGGCCTACGCCACCGCGTGCTGGATCGCGCCGAGGCGCTCGATCTCGATGCGCACGACGTCGCCGCTCGCGAGGAAGACCGGCGGGTCCTGGCCCATGCCGACGCCCGAAGGCGTGCCGGTGAGGATCACGTCGCCGGCTTGCAGCGTGCACGTCTGGGAGATGAACTCGATCAGCTGCGGCACGGTGAAGATCAGGTTGGATGTGTTGGAGTCCTGGCGCAGCTCGCCGTTGACCCACGTGCGCAATGCGAGCGCGTGCGGGTCGGCGATCTCCTCGGCGGTGGTGATCCACGGGCCGTAGGGGCAGAAGCCGTCGGCGCCCTTGGCGCGCGTCCACTGCGGCTCGCGCCCCTGCAGGTCGCGCGCGGTGACGTCGTCGGCGACCGCGTAGCCGGCGACGGAGCGCCCGGGGCCCATGATCACCGCGAGCTCGCCCTCGTAGTCCAGGCGACGGACGACCGCGGGGCAGTGCACGGGCGCGTCCGGCGGCGCGGCGGATGACGGCAGCTTCATGAACACGAGCGGCTGCGCGGGCGCCTGGGCGCCGGTCTCGGCGACGTGGTCGGCGTAGTTGAGGCCGATGCCGAAGATCGCCCTGGGCACGGGCACGGGCGCGAGCAGCGTGACCTCGTCGAGCGCCCACGACGGCCCCTCGACGGGCGTCGCCTCGGGATCCACGAGGCGGTCGAGCACGGTGAGCTGCTCGAGCGCGTGCGCGAACACGCGCTGCTGGCCGCCCTCGTCGCGCACCTCGCCCGCGCGCGGGGTCTCGGAGCCGGGGGGCAGGAAGGTCGCCAGGCGCATCTGGCGCGCAGGCTACCTGCTCGCGGTGCGACCGGCCGCGGGCGAGCGGCCGGCGGGACCATCGCCGCTACGGATATCGTCGCTCGCTCGATGCGCGGAATCACTCCACTCGAGCGCTCTGTGCTGCTGCTGATCGGCGTGCTCACAGCGCTTGCTGGCGTCGCCAACTACCAGGCGTGGCCGGCGGTGCCGCGCTTCGCCGTCGCCACGCTCGCGCTCGCTGGCCTCGCGTGGGTGGTGTCGTTCGCCACCGAGCAGCTGGGCGAGCGCTTCGGGCCGGGCGTCACGGGGATGATGCAGTCGACGCTGGGCAACCTGCCGGAGCTGTTCGTGGTGATCTTCGCGCTCAACAAGGGCGAGCTGGTGGTCGCGCAGACGGCGATCATCGGCTCGATCCTCGCCAACGCGCTGCTGGTGCTCGGCCTCGTGATCGTCGTCGGCGCGCGCCGCTCGCCCGACAGGCTGATGCGCTTCTCCAAGCGCCTGCCGCGCGACACCGCCACGCTGCTGCAGGTGACGGTGTTCATCATCGTGCTGCTCGGCCTGTCGCTCGCCAACCACGACCCCGCCAGCCACCACGTCAAGGCGATCTCGATCGTCGGCGCCATCTGCCTGCTGGTCGTGTACATGACGTGGGTGGTGCCGTACTTGCGCGCGGATGAGGCGCCCGGGGAGGACGGGGCTGCGGAGCGCCCTGCGCCGCGGCTGTCGCTGGGCATCACGCTGGCGCTGCTGATCGCGGGCGGCGTCGCGTCGGCGTTCGTGTCGGAATGGTTCGTCAACGGCCTCGAGCCGGCGATCGGCGTGCTGCACATCTCGCAGGCGTTCGCCGGCCTCGTGATCGTCGCGATCGCCGGCAACGCCGTCGAGAACACCGCAGGCCTCGTGCTCGCCTACAAGCGCCGCGCGGACCTCGCCATCTCCGTCGTCAAAAACTCCGTCGCGCAGATCGCCGCGTTCCTATTCCCGGTGCTCGTGCTCGTGTCGTTCGCGCTCAAGACCACGCTCACGTTCGCGCTCGCGCCCGTCTACATCGGCGCGCTCGCGCTCACCGCGCTCGGCCTGTGGCAGGTCACCGGCGACGGCGAGGCCGCCGAATTCGAGGGCTGGGCGCTGGTCGCCCTGTACGTGATCCTCGCCACGCTCACGTTGTACGAGTAGCCCCCCGGCAGGGCGACGTCGCGCGGGGCCCGCCCGGAGCAACGGCCCGGTGGGGCGACGTCGCGCGGGAGCCCCGTCGCGCGCCGCAGCGCCGCGCGCGACCCCGAGAGGCCCCCGGAGGGGGCCCATAAAAGTCTTCGTCAGCCTTTGACCAGGCCGCTGATCAGCGCTCCCGCCACGCCGCCGGTCGCCGCCGCGCTCGTGTTCGTGTCGAGGCCCTCCAGCGGCGCGATGAACAGCGTCTGGATCGCCAGCCGGCCGGGGCCCGTGAAGCGGTTCCACGTGAGCTTGCCGCCGCCGCCGAAGATGCCCGTCTTCAAGCCCATCGTGACCGCCTCCAGCTTCACCGTCGGGTCCTTGTACAGCCACCCGCCTGCCTCCACGTCCAGCTGCTCGCCGTCGTCCAGCTGCACCAGGAACACGTTGCCGTGGCCGTGCAGCCACACCAGCGCGTCGCCGTCGGTCGCGCGGAACTTGTCCATGAAGAAGCCCGAGCCGCCCAGCAGCATGTTCTGCACGCCCTTGATGCGTTCGAAGCTGTAGTCCAGGTTGTCCGTCGCCGCGATGAACTGGTGCTCGCGCACGTCCAGCCCTTCGCCCTGCTTGAGGTGCATCGGCACGCACTGCCCCGGCGAGTCGCGCGAGAACGCGATCCGCCCCGAGCCCGACGTGCGCGTCACGAAGAACTCCAGGCCCGCGATCTTGCGCTTGATCGCGCCCGGCAGTTTCTTCAGCTCTATGTTCAGCTGCGTCTGCTTCCACAGCAGCACGTGGTGCTCGAACATCACCGCCTGGCCCGACACCTCCACCTGCAGCTCCGGCACCAGTTCGCCGCGCACGTGATACGTCACCCCCGCGAACGACTCGTCGTGGACGATCGGCGGGATCGGCTCGGGCAGATGCATCGCGCGTGTCTCCTTTTATGGTGGGCTGCCCGCGGCCCGCGTCGAGCCGGCCGCCGAGCTTGTCAGGAACAGAATGACGGGCCGTGCGGCGCGAGCATCGCCGCTTGGGCGGCGCGTGCCACGCTCGCCGCTCCGTGCGCGCTGGTCTCGACGGCGCAAGCGCGCTAGACTGCTTGCACCTCGCGCCTGGGCGGGGTTTTTCTTCGCCCGGAGCCGTCTGTCCACAACGACGCAGGGATTTCTGATCATGGCCCGCGGAGACGTTCGAATCGCTGTCACCCTCGCCTGCGAGGAGTGCAAGCATCGCAACTACCAGACGAACAAGAGCAAGCGCAACAACCCCGATCGCATAAGCCTGCGCAAGTACTGCCGCTGGTGTCGCAAGCACACCAGCCACCGGGAGACCCGTTAGCGCGGGAGCGCTGCTGTGGCTCGTGATCGCAAACGTGCAAAGCAACGCCGCTCGCGCGGCGGTGGCGCGGCTGTCGGCCGTCGCACCGCCTCCGACGCTGCCGCCAATGGCGCGCCCAACGGCGCCCAGGCGCTCTCCGAGGAGGAGCGCGCCGGCGCGCTCGAGCGCGGCGACGTGCCCGGCGCGCTCGACCACGCCTCCGCCGACGTCGACGAGTTCGACGCCGCGCTCGTCCGCGGTGCCGGCGGCGTGCCCGTCGCGCCCGACAGCGAGCAGACCGCGGACGCCGACTTCGACCTCGAGACCCGCGACGCGATCCAGGAGCCAGCCGGCCCGTCCGGGCCCGGCGGCGCGGGCGGTGGCGGCGGTGCTGGGGGCGGAGGCGGTGGCGAGGTCGAGCGCCCGTCCGGCGCCCCGCTGCGCGGCGGCAACCGCGCCATCGGCTTCCTGCGCGCCAGCTGGGCAGAGCTTCAGCGCGTGCAGTGGCCCGACCGCCGGCACGTCACGCAGGCGACCGCCGTCGTGCTCGGGTTCGTCGCCATCGCAGGTCTCTACCTTGGCGCGGCGGACTACGTCGCCAAGGAAATCGTCGAATTCATCCTCTAAGGAACCCTGAACCTGAATGTTTCGCTGGTACGTCGTAAACACATACTCCGGTCACGAGAACAAGGTCAAGCACAATCTCGAGCACCGCGTCGTCTCGCTCGGGCAGCAGCGCGCCGTGCGCAGCGTCGTCGTGCCGACCGAAACCGTCATGGAGATGAAGGACAACCAGAAGAACCCCGTCGAGAAGCGCACCATGCCCGGCTACGTGCTCGTCAACATGGAGCTCAACGAGGACTCCTGGGGCGTCGTCAAGGGCACCCCCGGCGTCACCGGCTTCGTCGGCGCCTCCCAGGAGCCAGTGCCGCTCACGCAGCTCGAGGTCGACCGCCTGCTGCACAAGGAGGTCGCCACCGCCACCCGCACCCGCGCCCAGTTCACGATCGGCGAGTCCGTCAAGGTCGTCTCCGGGCCGCTGTCCGACTTCTCCGGCGAGATCTCTGAGATCAACGAGGACGCCGCCCGCCTCAAGGTGCTGGTATCAATCTTCGGCAGAGAGACCCCTGTTGAGGTCCAATTCGACCAGGTGAAGAAGCTCTAATGGCCAAGAAGGTCCTAACCACAATCAAGCTGCAGGCGAACGCCGGGCAGGCGAGCCCCGCGCCGCCGGTCGGCCCCGCGCTGGGTCAGCACGGCATCAACATCATGGAGTTCTGCAAGGCGTTCAACGCGCAGACGCAGAGCGAAACCGGCACCGTCATCCCGGTCGTCATCACCGTCTACGAGGACCGCTCGTTCACGTTCGTCACCAAGACGCCGCCCGCCGCCGTGCTCATCCGGCAGGCGATCAAAATCAACAAGGGCTCCGGCGAGCCCAACCGCGTCAAGGTCGGCACCATCACCCAGGATCAGCTGCGCGAGATCGCCCAGCGCAAGCTCGACGACCTCAACGCGCACGACGTCGACCAGGCCGCCAAGATCATCGCCGGCACCGCCCGCTCCATGGGCGTCGAGGTCGCGTCATGAGCTCGCACGGCAAGCGCTACTCCGAGCTGCTCGCCAAAGTCGACCGCGAGCACGAATACCAGCCCGCCGAGGCGGTCGCGCTCGTGCGCCAGCTCGGCGGCGCCAAGTTCGACGAGACCGTCGAGGTGCACGTGCGCACCGGCCTCAACGTGCGCCACGCCGACGAGCAGCTGCGCGGCACCATCGCGCTGCCCAACGGCCTCGGCAAGGACGTCAAGGTCGCGGTGTTCGCGCAGGGCGAGAAGGCCAAGGAGGCCGAAGACGCCGGCGCCGACGTCGTCGGCGCGCAGGACCTCGCCAAACGCATCCAGGACGGCTTCGACGACTTCGACGTCGCCATCGCCACCCCCGACCTGATGTCCGTCGTCGGCCAGCTCGGCCGCATCCTCGGACCCTCCGGCAAGATGCCAAACCCCAAAGTCGGCACCGTCACCATGGACGTCGGCAAGGCCGTCGAAGAGTCCAAGTCCGGCAAGGTCGAGTACCGCACCGACCGCAGCGCCATCGTGCACCTCGTCATCGGCAAGGTCAGCTTCGAGGAGCGCAAGCTGCTCGAGAACTACGCCGCCGTCATCGAAGAGCTCGTCCGCGCCAAGCCGTCCGCGGCCAAAGGCCGCTACCTGCGCTCGGTCACCATCGCCTCAACGATGGGGCCCGGCATCAAGGTCGACACCTCCAAGACACGCGAAATCACAGAGGAGGCGCCCGCGGCTACAGTCGCCGCCTAGCGCACCCATTTTTCGCGGCTTCCGGCCGCGAAAAATGTGCCTATCATCACCCACACAGGCCACCAAAGACCCCCGGCAGCCAGCACGGCGGAAGACCGGGACAGGAGCCCCATGAACCGAGACCAGAAGGCCGTGGCGATCGCCGAGATCGCCAGCCACATAGACGAGTCCGACGCGATCTTCGCCGTCGACTACCGCGGCATCACCGTCGCTCAGGTCGCCGAGCTGCGCGCCAAGCTGCGCGAGTCCGACGCCACCTTCAAGGTCGTCAAGAACTCGCTCACCGAGCGCGCCGCCGACCAGGTCGGCGCCGAGTCGCTCAAGGACTTCCTCGCCGGCCCCACCGCGCTCACGTTCGTGCGCGGCGACGTCGCCACCGCCGCCAAGACCGTCGCCGACTACGCGCGCGCCACCCAGCTGCTGCCCTTCAAGGGCGGGCTCATGGAAGGCGCCACGCTCGACGTCGACCAGATCCGCTCGCTCTCGCGGCTGCCTTCGCGCGAAGTGCTCTACAGCCAGCTCGTCGGCGTCGTCGCCTCGCCCATCGGCGGGCTAGTGCGCTCCCTCGGCGGACTGCTCGGCGGGCTCGCCGTCGCGCTCGGTCAGGTGCGCGACAAGAAGGAGTCCGGCGAGCTGCCCGCCGGCGAGGCCCCCGCCGCCGAGGCCGCGCCCGAGCCACCTGCTGATGAGGCCGCGCCGGAGGCGGAGACACAGACTGCAGCGCCCCCGGAGGGGGAGCCGGAGGCGGAAGCGCCGGCGCAAGCAGACGACAACCAAGCGGACGTCTCGGCTGAGAGCCAGCCCGAGGACGCCGAGACGACCAAGGAGGACTGACTCACATGGCAACCAGCACACAGGATTGGATCGAGGAGCTCAAGGGCATTTCCGTGCTCGAGCTCGCAGAGCGCATCAAGGCGCTCGAGGAGGAGTTCGGCGTGTCCGCAGCCGCTATGGCTGCGCCCGCCGCAGCGCCCGCCGCCGGCGGCGGTGGCGACGCGGGCGCGGAGGAAGAAGCCAGCAGCACCGTCGACGTGATCCTCGCCAGCGCCGGCGACAAGAAGATCCAGGTCATCAAGGTCGTGCGCGCGGCCACCGGCCTCGGGCTCAAAGAGGCCAAGGCGCTCGTCGACGAGGCCCCCAAGCCCGTCAAGGAGGGCATCGAGCGCGAGGAGGCCGACAAGCTCAAGCAGGAACTCGAGGAGGCGGGGGCGGGCGTCGAGCTGAAGTAGGACGCGTCGCTTCGCCGTCCCGCCTTTCGGTCGCCGGCTTCGCGGGCGCCCGAAAGGCGGGACGGCTTCGCGCCGCTGGCCTTGTGACGACTTCGCTTGGCCGAGGGCGGCGGGCCTGGTCATCACGCGGCAGAGGCTCGGACTCGTGCTGCGGGTGCTCGGCGGTTCAGCTGTTGTGGTTCTTGAGCTCGGCCTCTGGCAGCGTTGGCTGGAACAGCTCGATTGGGTTTCCTGACGGGTCCTCGAGCAGGATCTGCTTGCCGCCGACGCCTTTGACGATGTCGTTGCGGAAGATTGCTCCCGCTTGTCGCAGGGCTGTGACTGTGTGGTCGAGGTCGGCTACCTCGAGCATGAAGCGGTTCCAGCCGCCGGGCTCGGGCTTCGTGCCGTCGGGCATCGGCTGGCCGCCGCCGCCCTCGCGGCTGGGCGCGCTCAGCACCAGGCGCAGGTCGCCGCGGGAGAGCATCGCGAAGGTTGGCGCCGGATGCATGACCTCGTGGAAGCCGAGGCGCTCTCTGTAGAAGTCGATCGCCGCGTCGACGTCCTCGACGATGTAGCGCACGCTGACTGCTGTCATCTGGTTCCTCCAGGTCTTTGGTGACGGCCCTTACGCCTACGTGTACAGCTCGCGGTCCTGCTCGTCGATCTGGACCGCGCACCCGTCGGGTGCGCGGACGAACAGCGAGCGGCCCCACTCCTGATCGACGATGTCGCCGTCCGGCGGGAAGCCGGCGGCACGAAGCCGCTGCGCGATCGTCTCGAGGGGCTCGTCGGCCACGAAGCCCAGCGCCATCCCCTCGCGGCCGGCGCCGTCCGCGGCTCGCGATCCGTCGTGCAGGGCGAGCTCGCCTGCCGCCGCCGTCAGCTCGATCCAATGCCCCGCACGCGAGCGCACGTCGGCGGTCAGGCCGAGCGCCTCGTAGAAGCGCAGCGCCGCGCTCATGTCCGCCACGAAGTGGATCGGACGCACCCTCATCGCGACCGCTCTTTCTCGAGGCCGTCGAGATGCGCGCTCAGCGCCAGCTCGACCAGGCGGGACAGCGACATCGTCTGATCGACCGCCGCGTGCTTCGCCCGGCGGATCAGCGCCTGCGGCAGATACACGTTGAACTGCTGCTTGTCGGCCTGCTGCTCGCTCGCCGGCCCGTCGTCCTGGCGCCGGCTCGGCGAGCGTTGGCGCCTCGCGTCGCGCTGCTGCCGGCGCTCGGCGCTCGTCTCGGTCATGCTCGTATGTTAGCAAGCTAGCAAGCTAGTGATGCGCTGGGGGGTCGTCCGAGCGCTGAGGCGTCGCCGTGGTCGGCGCCCGAGCCGCGGACGCTCATCCGCAGGGCGGGCCGCAGGTCTTCCATGCGCCGCTCACAAATCCACGCGATTTCCGGTAAAGTGCCCCGCGCTAGCCGATAGTCGCAGCCGCTCGAAGCTCCGAGGTCGCGCCACATACGCGAATTTCTCGAAGGGCGGGGTCCGTGAGCGCTGGCGGCCCTTCAGGGTACGGATAGCCTGTGCTATCTTTCCTGGTCGCGCTTCGGCGCCCTCCTCTGCCCGTGTATCGCCCTCCGAAGGAGTCATTTCTTGGCTGCTGTAGATGCTCTCCGGACGCGCCGGACCTTCGCGCGTCTCCAGAAGACCGTTGACGTACCGAACCTGATCGACATACAGCGCCGCTCGTTCGAGTGGCTGACCGACCCGGCCAAGGGCGGTCTGCGCGAGACGATCGACGATATCTCGCCAATCGAGGACTACACCGGCAACCTGGCCGTGCAGTTCGGCGAGTTCACCTTCGACGAGCCGGTCGCCTCGCTGGCCCAGTGCCGCGAGAAGGACCTCACGTACGCTCGCCCGCTGACGGTGACCGTCGCGTTCATCAACCGCGAGACCGGCGAGATCCGCGAGCAGTCGGTGTTCATGGGCGACTTCCCGTGGATGACCGAGCGCGGCACGTTCGTCATCAACGGCACCGAGCGCGTCGTCGTGACGCAGCTCGTGCGCTCCCCCGGCGCGTACCTGATGGAGCCCAAGGATCGCGAGAAGCAGGTCTTCATCGCCAACCTGATGCCCGCGCGTGGCTCATGGCTCGAGCTCGAGATCGACAAGAAGGGCAAGGTCTTCGTCCGCATCGACCGCAAGCGCAAGCTGCCGGTGACGGTGCTGCTGCGCGCGATGGGCTACGCGAGCGATGAGGAGATTCTGCGGCTGTTCGAGAACTCGCTGTACATCCGCAACACGATCGAGTCCGACACGGAAGCGACGCGCACCGAAGAGGGCGCGCTGATCGAGCTGTTCAAGAAGCAGCGCCCCGGTGAGCCGCCGAGCGTGGACAACGCGAAGGCGCTGCTCAACCAGCTGTTCTTCGACCCCAAGCGCTACGACCTCACGCGCGTCGGGCGCTACAAGCTCAACTCGCGCCTCGGCCTGGACGTGGACATCGACACGCGCACCCTGACCCACGACGACATCCTCGCGCTCGTGCGCGAGCTCGTGTCGCTGCCCAAGCGCCTCGGCCTGCCCGAGGACGGCGAGATCGAGATAAAGGACTACGCGGCGGAGGCCACGAGCATGCCGCGCGAGCCCGTCGCAGAGCACCTCGACGAGTACGAGCACTTCGGCAACCGCCGGCTGCGCACCGTCGGCGAGCTGATCCAGGAGGCGTTCCGCATCGGGCTGTACCGCATGGAGCGCGTCGTGCGCGAGCGCCTCACCACCGAGGACGCCGACACGATCACGCCGCAGACGATCATCAACATCCGTCCCGTGGTCGCGGCGCTGAAGGAGTTCTTCGGCTCCTCGCAGCTGTCGCAGTTCATGGACCAGACCAACTCGCTCTCGGGGCTCACGCACCGCCGGCGCCTGTCAGCGCTCGGCGCCGGCGGGCTCACGCGCGAGCGCGCACCGATCGAGGTGCGCGACGTGCACCCGACGCACTACGGGCGCATGTGCCCGATCGAGACCCCCGAGGGGCCGAACATCGGCCTGATGGGCTCGCTGTCCTCGTTCGCCGAGGTCTCCGAGTACGGCTTCGTGACCACGCCCTACCGCGTGGTCGCCGACGGTGTCGTCACCGAGGAGGTGCGCCACCTCGACGCCACCCAGGAAGAGGAGCTGCTGATCGCGCAGGCGAACACGCCGGTCGACGAGAAGACGAGGAAACTCAAGGGCACCGAAATCCTGTGCCGCACGCAGGCCGGCCAGTACGTCACGGTCGGGCCCAAGGACGTCGACCTGATCGACGTCTCGCCCGAGCAGATCTGGTCGGTCGCGACCGCGATGATCCCGTTCCTCGAGCACGACGACGCCAACCGCGCGCTGATGGGCTCGAACATGCAGCGCCAGGCGGTGCCGCTGCTGAAGGCCGACGCGCCGCTCGTCGGCACCGGCATGGAGCGCCGCGCGGCACTCGACACGGGCGACGTGCTGCTCGTCAAGAACGCTGGCACGGTCGACTACGTCGACGCCAACCAGATCGTCGTGCAGACCAAGGACGGCGACAGGGACGAGTACGAGCTGCAGAAGTACATGCGCTCCAACCAGGGCACGCTGATCCACCAGAAGCCGCTCGTGCACACGGGGCAGGCGGTCAAGGTGGGCGACGTGCTCGCCGACGGCTCCTCGACCGACAAGGGCGAAATGGCGCTCGGCAAGAACCTGATGGTCGCGTTCATGTCCTGGGAGGGCTACAACTTCGAGGACGCCATCATCCTGTCCAAGCGCCTCGTGCAGGACGACGAGCTCACCTCGATCCACATCGAGGAGTACGAGATCGACGCCCGCACGACCAAGCTCGGCGAGGAGGAGATCACCCGCGACATCCCCAACCGCTCCGAGGAGTCGCTGCGCAACCTCGACGACCGCGGCATCGTCCGCGTCGGCGCCGAGGTCATCTCCGGCGACCTGCTCGTCGGCAAGGTCACGCCCAAGGGCGAGACCGAGCTGACCGCCGAGGAGAAGCTGATCCGCGCGATCTTCAAGGAGAAGGCGCGCGAGGTCCGCGACACCTCGCTGAAGGTCCCGCACGGCGAGGGCGGCGTGGTGATCGACGTCAAGACGTTCAGCCGCGACGCGGGCGACGACCTGCCGCCAGGGGTCAACGACCTCGTGCGCGTGTTCGTCGCCAAGAAGCGCAAGATCTCCGAGGGCGACAAGCTCGCGGGCCGTCACGGCAACAAGGGTGTGATCTCCAAGATCGTCGACCAGCAGGACATGCCGTTCCTCGAGGACGGCACGCCCGTCGACGTGATCCTCAACCCGCTGGGCGTGCCCTCGCGCATGAACGTCGGGCAGATCCTCGAGACGCACCTCGGCTGGGCCGCCGCGCAGGGCTGGTACGACGACGGCACCGAGGCCTACAAGGAAGCCGCCGCCGGCCCCGGTCCCCGCCGCGTGTACGTGTCGACCCCCGTGTTCGACGGCGCCACCGTCGAAGACGTCGACAACGCGCTCGTCAAGTGGCAGGACGCACACGTTGGCCGCATCCGCATGGACGTCGACAAGTCCCGCCGCGTCGGCGAGCAGGCGTCCGGGAAGATGACGCTGTTCAACGGCCGCAGCGGCGAGCCGTTCGAGGAACAGGTGACCGTGGGGTACATGTACATCCTCAAGCTCCTGCACCTCGTCGACGACAAGATTCACGCCCGCTCCACCGGCCCGTACTCGCTCGTCACCCAGCAGCCGCTGGGCGGCAAGGCGCAGTTCGGCGGCCAGCGCTTCGGCGAGATGGAGGTGTGGGCGCTGGAGGCGTTCGGCGCCGCATACACGCTGCAGGAGATGCTCACGATCAAGTCCGACGACACCGTCGGGCGCGTCAAGGCCTACGAGGCGATCGTCAAGGGCGAGAACATCGCCGAGCCGTCGATCCCCGAGTCGTTCAAGGTCCTGCTCAAGGAGATGCAGTCGCTGGCGCTCGACGTCAACGTCGTCTCCGAGGAGGGCCAGCGCGCCGAGATGCGCGACGAGGACGACGACCTGCTGCGCGCCGCCGAGGAGCTGGGCATCGACCTCTCCGGAGTCCGGGCGCTGTCCGGCGACGGCGCCGAGGAGCCGCCCGAGGCGGGGGCCGCCGCGGCCACCGACGAGGCTCCGGCCGGCGAGGTCGAGGACGCCGCAGACGATTCAGATGACGCAGACGACGACGCGGTCGGGGTCGAGGAGCTGCTCGACGTCGACGCCACCGAGGACATCGACCTGGAGAGCCTTGTAACAGACGAGTCCGATTCACCCGCGAGCGAAAGCACCCATTAGATGATCGACATCAATAATTTTGACGCCATCGAGATCAGCCTCGCCTCTTCGAAGCAGATCCGCAGCTGGAGCTCCGGCGAGGTCACCAAGCCGGAGACGATCAACTACCGCACGCTCAAGCCGGAGAAGGACGGTCTGTTCTGCGAGCGCATCTTCGGTCCCACCAAGGACTGGGAGTGCTACTGCGGCAAGTACAAGCGCGTCCGCTACAAGGGCATCGTGTGCGAGCGCTGCGGCGTGGAGGTCACGCGCTCCAAGGTCCGCCGTGAGCGCATGGGCCACGTCGACCTGGCGGCGCCCGTCAGCCACATCTGGTTCTTCAAGGGCGTGCCCAGCCGCATCGGCTACCTGCTCGACATGGCTCCCAAGGAACTCGAGAAGGTCCTGTATTTCGCCGCGTCGATCGTCACGTGGGTGGACGACGAGGCGCGCGCCAAGGACGTCGACTCGCTGGAGAAGGAAGTCAACAAGGTCCTCGACGGCTACGCCGCCGAGCGCGAGGAGCGCGTGCTCGAACTGCGCGAGTCGCTGGCGCGCCGCGAGAAGTACCTGCAGAGCGGCAAACAGACCAACTTCAACGACGAAGACCACCTGTGGGCGGACTCGCTCGACCTCAACCTGTCGAAACTGTCGGACGAGGAGCGCGACAAGCAGCTCAAGGAACTGAACAAGACCTTCGAGGCCGACATCGCCGACACCGAAGCGTACATCGAGGATGCGGCCGAGCGGATGCGCAACGTGTGGGAGCTCTTCAAGACGATGGAGCCCAAGCAGATCGAGCACGACGAGACCACGTTCCGCGAGCTCAAGGAGCGGTTCGGCTCGCCGTACGGCTTCGGCGAGTACTTCCGCGGCGGCATGGGCGCCGAAGCGATCCGCGACCTGCTCCAGCAGGTCGACCTCGAGGCCGAACGCGTCGAGCTCGAGGATCAGGTCAAGACCGGCAAAGGCCAGAAGCAGGCGCGCGCCGTCAAGCGCCTGAAGGTCGTATCCGCGTTCATCCAGTCCGGAAACAAGCCCGAGATGATGGTGCTCGACGCGGTGCCCGTGATCCCGCCGGAGCTGCGCCCGATGGTGCAGCTCGACGGTGGCCGCTTCGCGACCTCCGACCTCAACGACCTGTACCGCCGCGTCATCAACCGCAACAACCGCCTCAAGCGGCTGCTCGACCTCGGCGCGCCGGAGATCATCGTCAACAACGAGAAGCGGATGCTGCAGGAGGCCGTCGACGCGCTGTTCGACAACGGCCGCCGCGGCCGTCCCGTCACCGGCCCGGGCAACCGGCCGCTGAAGAGCCTGTCGGACATGCTCAAGGGCAAGCAGGGCCGCTTCCGCCAGAACCTGCTCGGCAAGCGCGTCGACTACTCCGGGCGCTCGGTGATCGTCGCCGGGCCCTACCTCAAGCTGCACCAGTGCGGGCTGCCGAAGATCATGGCGCTCGAGCTGTTCAAGCCGTTCATCATGGCGCGCCTCGTGGAGCGCAAGTCGGCGCAGAACATCAAGGCGGCCAAGAAGATGGTCGACTCGATGATCGCCGAGGTCTGGGATGTGCTCGAGGAGGTCATCCACGAGCACCCCGTGCTGCTCAACCGCGCACCGACCCTGCACCGTCTGGGCATCCAGGCGTTCGAGCCGCTGCTCGTCGAGGGCAAGGCGATCCAGGTGCACCCGCTCGTGTGTCACGCGTTCAACGCGGACTTCGACGGCGACCAGATGGCCGTGCACCTGCCGCTGTCGGCTGAGGCGCAGGCGGAGGCGCGCATCCTGATGCTGTCCTCCAACAACATCCTGTCCCCCGCGCACGGCGCGCCGCTGGCCACGCCCACGCAGGACATGATCCTGGGCGCGTACTACCTCACGTACGGTCCCGAAGCGGAGGAGCTCGCGAAGATCGATCGGGCCACCCACGAGCCGCGTCCGCACGTGTTTCGCACGGCGCAGGAGGCCGAACTGTCATACGAGGCCGGCGTGGTCAAGCTGCATGACATCGCCGAGTTCCGCCCCTACGGGCGCGAGGGCGGGCATGTGCTCACGACGATCGGGCGGATGATCTACAACGATCGCATCGAGCGCGCGCTCGCGGAGGCGCTGGGCGACGAGTTCGACGCGTCCAAGTACGTGTTCGTCAACCAGTCGATGAAGAAGCGCGACACGACACGGCTGATCGACATGCTCGTGCAGTCCTACGGCGCGACGACGATCTCGCTGGTGCTCGACGCGTTCAAGGACCTCGGCTTCAAGTACGCGACGCAGGCCGGCATCACGATCTCCAAGAACGACGTCGTGATCCCGCCCGAGAAGCAGCAGATCCTGGACAAGTTCGACGCGATCGTGGGCGACATCACCGGTCAGTACGACGATGGCCTGATCACCCAGGAGGAGCGTCACGAGGCGGTCGTCGAGCAGTGGAACGCGGCCACCGACGAGGTCGCCGAGGCGATGGTCAAAAACCTCGACGTGCTCAACCCGATCTTCATGATGGCCAACTCGGGTGCGCGTGGATCGTTCAAGCAGATCCGCCAGCTGGCGGGCATGCGCGGGCTGATGGCCAACCCGAAGGGCGAAATCATCGAGCGCCCGATCAAGGCCAACTTCATGGAGGGCCTGTCCGTGCTCGAGTACTTCATCTCCACGCACGGCGCCCGAAAGGGACTCGCCGACACGGCGCTGCGCACCGCCGACTCGGGCTACCTGACGCGGCGTCTGGTCGACGTCGCGCAGGACGTGATCATCCGCGAGGCCGACTGCGGCACCGAGGAGTACATCGAGATGGCCGTGTTCAAGGACGGCGGCGAGCCCAACGACGTGCTCGTCGGGCGCATCGCCGCGCTCGACATCACGACCAAGCGGGGCCGCATGCTCACCGAGCAGGGCGCCGAAATCGGCCGCGCCGAGATGGCCGAGATCGTCAGCGCGTTCACGGATGACCACGACAAGGGCACCGAGGTGACCGTTCCGGTGCGCTCGGTGCTCAAGTGCGAGGCCACCAGTGGCGTATGCCAGGCCTGCTACGGCCGCGCCATGGCCACCGGCGCGCTCGCGCAGATCGGAGACGCGGTCGGCATCGTCGCCGCGCAGTCGATCGGCGAGCCCGGCACGCAGCTGACGATGCGCACGTTCCACACCGGCGGTGTCGCCGGCGCGGACATCACGCACGGCCTGCCGCGTGTCGTCGAGCTGTTCGAGGCGCGCCGGCCCAAGGGCCTGTCCAAAATCGCCGAGCAGGACGGTGTCGCCACGATCGAAGAGACCGACAAAGCGATCACGGTCGTGATCACCGACGAGGCCGGCGAGGAGCATCGTCATGCCTTCCCGCGGCGCACACGGCTGTTCGTGACCAGCGGCGAGAAGATCAAAGCCGGCAAGCAGCTCAACGAGGGCTCCGTGTACCCGCACGAGCTGCTCGCGATCCGCGGGCGCACCGAGACCGAGCAGTACCTGGTCAAGGAGGTCCAGGAGGTCTACAAGTCACAGGGCGTGGACATCAACGACAAGCACATCGAGCTGATCGTGCGTCAGATGCTCAAGAAGGTGCGCGTCGACCAGAAGGGCGACACCGACTACCTGCCCGGGCAGTTCGTCGATCGCTTCGAGTTCGCCAAGGCCAACGACGCAGTCAACCAGGCCGGTGGCGAGACGGCGCAGTTCGAGGACATCATCCTGGGCATCACCAAGGCATCGCTGAACACCGACTCGTTCCTGTCGGCGGCCTCCTTCCAGGAGACCACCAAGGTGCTCACCGACGCCGCGCTCGAAGGCAAGATCGACCGCCTCAACGGCCTCAAGGAGAACGTCATCATCGGCAAGCTGATCCCAGCCGCCACCGGCCTCAAGCGCTACCGGCGGATCGAGATCGAGCCCTCCGAACCGCTGCCGCGCGCGATCGACGACGTCGGCCTGCTCGACCAGGACGAGATCGCCGCCGAGCTGGGGCTCGCCGGCGACGGCTTCAACGGCGGTTACGGGCAGGAGTTCGACGCCGACCTCGCGTCGCTGGAGAAGATCGGCGCCGGCGGCACCGACCCCGGCTTCGCCGAGGAGCTCGCCGAGCTCGAGCTGCCCGACGACGCGCCCGTCGAGGACTAGAGACGCTATTCGGCGACTGGGCGCGCGCCAAGCGCGAGCGCCCAGCCCGCCAGCCGCGTCGCCTCCGACGCGGTGAGGCCGTGGCGCGGGTCGGTCTGCACGAGCAGCGTCGGCGCCGCGCGCCTCTGCGCCCACGCATGGCAGGCGTCGTTCAGCGCGTCATCCAACCACGCCAGAGCCCGATCGCCCGCGTACGCGTCGATCGTGTCGAGCTTCCAGTGCGCGTTAGCCCGTCCGACGGCGCGCTCGAAGCGCAGGAACGGGAGCCCCGGAGGCATCCCGAGCAGGTGCGGCAGATGCTCGTTCGCGCGCTCCTCCCAACCGCTCGCCCACACCAGCTCGAACACGCTCGACAGCTCGAGCAGGTGAGCGGCCGCAGTGGCCGAAAGGAAGTGAGGTGTGCCGTCGATCGAATGGAAGGAGCCATCGAGTGGGGCGTCCTGTGCCGCCGCGACCCGCTCCCAGCCGCCGAACAGCGAGATGACGCCGTCGATGTCCACCATCAGCAGAGGCAGCTGACGCTCCTCCATCCCCCTGGCGGCCTCTTTAGCTGCCATACAGGTTCAGACGGGTAGGGTGGAGGAGACGGAACACACGGAAGATGCGCTGAGTTGGACGGGGCGCAGTAAAGCAGCACGCGCCCCCCGCCGATGACCACTCCGTCGCCCCCCCGACAATGACCATGGATCTAGGCATACTCCTTGCGCTCGCGTGCGCCTTCGTGGCGAACCTGGGCTTCTTCTACAAGTACCGCGGCGCCAACTCCGTGCCGAAGGTGCAGGTTTTGCACCCGCTGCGCTCGGTCCGCGCGCTGTACTCGTCGAAGTGGTTCACGCTCGGCATGCTCACCGCGACCGCCAGCTGGGGCCTGCACGTCGTCGCGCTGTCGATGGCGCCGATGTCCGTCATCCAGGTCTCGCTCGCCGCCGGCGTCGTGTTCATCGCGGTGATGGCCGACAAGCTGTTCGGCTTCCGGGTCGGACGCCGCCAGTGGCTCGGCCTGTTCCTCACCGCCGCCGGGCTCGTGCTGCTGGGCGTCACGCTGCCCGCCATGCACGGCGCCCACTCCCACTTCTCCGCCGCCGCCATGATCTCCTTCGAGGCCGGCCTGTTCGGCCTCGGCGGGCTGCTGATCATGGGCCCCCGCATCGGCGGCCCGGTCGAGCACCACGGCGTGATGCTCGGCGCCGCCTCTGGCATCCTCTTCGGAGTCTCCGACACCGCCATCAAGGCGCTCACCGGCATCGCCGGCGCCCACGGCGCCCTCGGCATCCTGCTCAGCCCGTGGCTGGCGGTGGCCGTGCTCGCGTCGATCGTCGCGTTCTTCGCGTCCGCGCGCGGACTGCAGGACGGCGAGGCGGTCCCCGTGATCGCCGTCACCGGCACCGCCGCCAACATCGCCGGCATCGCCGGCGGGATCGTCGTGTTCGGCGACCCCGTCGCGGGCAGCACCGCCGGCGTGGTTCTGCAGGCGCTCGCGTTCGTGCTCGTGATCGTCGCCGGCGCGCTGATGCCCGCGCCGGTGCGCGCCGCGGGCGTTCCGCAGGCCGCCTAGTGCGAGCATCAGAGACGCTCGTGGCCACGGCCGCCGCGCACTGCTAGCATCCCGCTCGATGCCGACCACCTCTCAGCTAGTGCGCAAGGGGCGCGTGACCCCCAAGAAGAAGATCGCCACTCCCGGACTGAAGTCCGGCAAGGGCCGCAAGAAGAAGACCGCCGCGCCGCAACGGCGTGGCGTGTGCACGCGCGTCTACACCACGACCCCGAAGAAGCCTAACTCCGCGCTGCGCAAGGTCGCGCGCGTGCGCATCTCCGGCTCGATCGAGGTCACCGCGTACATCCCCGGAGAGGGGCACAACCTGCAGGAGCACTCGGTGGTGCTGGTCCGCGGCGGCCGCGTCAAGGACCTGCCGGGCGTGCGCTACAAGGTCGTGCGCGGCACGCTCGACGCCGCCGGCGTCAGCGACCGCAAAAAGGCGCGCTCGCAGTACGGCGTCAAGAAAAAATAGCCGCAGCCCACCGCTTCCAGGAAGAGACCTCAGATGCCCCGTCGCGCAGCAGCACAGATCCGCCCTGTCGAGGCGGACCCCATCCACCGCTCCAAGCTCGTCCAGCAGGTGATCAACAAGGTCATGCTCGACGGCAAGAAGTCGACCGCCGAGCGGATTGTCTATGACGCGCTCGCGCTGCTCGCCGAGCGCAGCGACAAAGACCCGATTGAGACGCTCGACGCGTCGATCAAGGCGCTCACGCCGTCGCTCGAGGTTCGCTCGCGACGGGTCGGAGGCGCCACCTACCAGGTGCCCGTCGAGGTGCCCGCCAGGCGCGCGCGCACGCTCGCCGTGCGCTGGCTCGTCGAGTTCGCGCGCCAGCGCCGCGAGAAGACCATGGCGCAGCGGCTTGCAAACGAGCTGATGGACGCGCAGTCGCAGCAGGGCGGCGCGTACAAGCGCAAGGACGACATCTACCGCATGGCGCAGGCCAACAAGGCCTTCGCGCACTACCGCTGGTAGCGGGCCGATGAGCGGCGCGGACCTTTGTCCTCGCTCGCTCATGTGCAGAGCACATTTCGCTCCCTGCGTCCGCGGTCCGCTTGCTCCTCGGCCCGCTACGGGCTGGTAGGGAAACCGCGGCCGCGCGGTGTCAAAGGCGACACCGGATGTTGACATCTGCGGGCGCGTCGCAGGAACACTCGGCGCATGAAGCTCAGGCGTCGCAGTCTGCTGGCCGTGCTGCTGGGCGCACCGTACGTTGCCTGCGGTCAGAGGTAGGGTGTGCCCATGTGGCGACTGTACGGGGGCGCGGGATTGTTCTTGGCGGGCGTCAGCGCGTTCATCGTGGACTTCAGGAACAAGCCGCTCTCCGCCTTCCAGGCATATGACGACGGCACGCGCGTTGCGCTGGCGAAGGGGCTGACGCCGACCGCTTACGATCTTGTCCACGTCGCAGCGTGGGCGTTCATCGTCGCTGGTGTCCTGCTCATGATCCTGGGTCTGATCAGATACTCGGCGGCTACGCAGCGCTGATCCGCGCGCCTGCTGCTTTATATATGTGACGCATCGCACACCCGCTGGGGTTGAAGACGAAAGCTTCGGTGCCTAACGTTTAGGCACCGAATGTCTTCCGCACCTGCTCAAGCACAGCCTTCGGAGTCGCTCAAGATCGAGCGACATGTGTGGGTCATCTCCGGGGTCGTGATCCTCGGGATGATCATGTCGATCCTCGACACGACGATCGTCAACGTAGCGCTGGACACGCTCGGGCGCGACCTGCACAGCCCGATCGCGCAGGTGCAGTGGGTGGTGACCGGCTACCTGCTGGCGCTGGCCGCGGTGATCCCCGTCACCGGCTGGATGGCGCGACGCTTCGGCGCCAAGCGCGTGTACCTCGTCTCGTTGGTGCTGTTCACGGCCGGCTCGGTCGCATGCGGCCTGTCCAACTCGCTCGTGCTGCTCGTCGTGTTCAGGGTCATGCAGGGCATCGGCGGCGGCATGATCATGCCGGTCGCGCAGCTGATCATGGCTCAGGTCGCCGGGCCCAAGCGCATGGGCAGGGTGATGGGCATCGTCTCGATGCCGGCGATGCTCGCGCCGATCTTCGGACCGGTGGTCGGCGGTCTGATCCTGCAGAACCTGCACTGGTCGTGGATCTTCTTCGTCAACGCGCCGATCGGCCTGATCGCGTTCGTGCTCGGCTGGCGGATGCTGCCCAGCACCGACTCCGGCAAGGCCGGCCCGCTCGACCTGCTCGGGCTGGCGCTGCTGCCGACGGGCGCCGCGGCGATCATCTTCGGCATCAGCGAACTCGGCGCCGGCGCGGCTGCCGGCTCGGCGATCGTGCTCGTCCCCGTCATCGCCGGCGTGGCATTGACGATCTCCTTCTGCTTCCACGCGCTGCGCATCGAGCACCCGCTGCTGGACATCAGGCTCTACAAGAACAAGGTGTTCGCCGGCGCGTCCTTCACCACGTTCGGCCTCGGCGCGGCGCTGTTCGGAGCGATGATCCTCGTGCCGCTCTACTACCAGACCGTCCGCGGCGAGAGCGTGATCGACACGGGCCTGCTCAATGGCCCGCAGGGCCTTGGCGCGCTGATCGCGATGCCGATCGCCGGTCGCCTCACCGAGCGCTTCGGCGGCGGACGCATCGCGATCATCGGCGTGTCGGTGCTTGCGCTCAGCACCCTCCCGCTCGCGTTCGTCGGAGCCCACACATCGATCGTGGTGCTGTCGCTCGTGCTGCTCGTCCGCGGCACCAGCATCGGCCTGTCCTTTATGCCCGCGATGTCCGCCGCGTTTGCGGCCATGCGTCCCGAGCAGCTCTCCGACGCCACACCGCAGATGAACGTGCTGCAGCGCCTCGGCGGCGCGATCGGCGTGTCCGTGCTCGCGGTCGTGCTGCAGCGGGCGACCGGGGTTGTCCACACGCCCGCACACGTCGCGCATGCGTTCGACACCACCTACTGGTGGGGCATCGGCATCGCGGTGCTGTCGCTGATCCCGTGCACGATGCTGCTGCGCGCCGAGCGCCCGGCCGCCAAAGCTGCTGCCGCGGCCGCAGCAGCGGCCGCAGTTGCAGCCAGGGAGGCAGCGCCTGCGGGCGAGGTCGCCGCGGTCGAGCCCATCGGCGTCTGATCCACGAGGCGAATCGCGCATGAGTCCCCCCAGCGCCGTCGAGCCCCGTTCCGATCCGCAGTCTGCGCAGCACGAAGCCCTCGCCGGCGCCGAGGGCGAGCCCGCCCCGCGCGAGGAGCAGCTGCGCGAGCTCGGCCTCGCCTTCCGCCACACGTTTCGCGTCCTCAGCCGCCTGCGCGGTCGCGACACGCACCTCGGCGGCGAGGAGCTCAGCCACGCGCAGTTCGAGTTGTTGATCGAGCTGCGGGAGCGCGGCGAGCTGTCCGCGGGAGATCTCGCCGCCGCCGCGCGACTGACGCCGGCGACGGTCACGCAGATGCTCGACCACCTCGCCGACAGCGGGCATGTGGAGCGCGCCCGCTCGCCGACCGATCGCCGCGTCGTCGTCACGCGCCTCACGCCCAAGGGCGCCAACAAGATCGAGGCCAAGCGCGCCGCCTGGCAGAGCCGCTGGGAGCAGGCGCTGGCCGGCGTCGACGCGGACGATCTGCGCGGGGCCACGCGCGTGCTGCAGCGTCTCGCCGCGATGTTCGAGCAGGCGCCCGCGGCAGGGTCCTGCGAGCCGCGCGACACGAGCGCGCAGGCTGCCGCCAGCGCCGGCAGCAAGCCCAGCTAGCAAGCGGAAACCCTCTGCTATAGTCGGCACCGCTTCGTGGGCGAACGCAGCTTGTGCGCGTGCCTCCCACGGACCCGCAATCAAGATGGAGACCTCGAGCAGATAACGACGCGGACCGGTCCATACAAGACCAGCTGCGTTCGTGGGCCCGAGGGGCCTATTTTTTTTGCCCGTATCGCCGCCTCGACGAACACCGATCCCCACAGCCAAACATGCCACGTAAGTTCTCACTCCAAAACACCCGAAACATCGGGATCATGGCTCACATCGACGCCGGCAAGACGACGACGACCGAGCGCATCCTCTACTACACCGGTCGCACCTACAAGATCGGCGAGGTGCACGAGGGCGCGGCCGTGATGGACTGGATGGAGCAGGAGCAGGAGCGCGGGATCACGATCACCTCCGCTGCCACCACCGCGCAGTGGAAGGACCACCGCATCAACATCATCGACACCCCCGGCCACGTCGACTTCACGGTCGAGGTCGAGCGCTCGCTGCGCGTGCTCGACGGCGCGATCGCGCTGTTCGACTCCGTCGCCGGCGTCGAGCCGCAGTCGGAGACCGTGTGGCGCCAGGCCGACAAGTACCACGTGCCGCGCATCGCCTACATCAACAAGATGGATCGCATCGGCGCCGACTTCGACAAAGGCGTGCAGACGATGATCGACCGTCTCGGCGCGCACCCCGTGCCGATCCAGCTGCCGATCGGCGCCGAGGGCGACTTCCTCGGCGTCGTCGATCTCGTGGCGATGAAGGCGATCGTCTACAAGGACGAGATGGGCAAGGAAGTCGACGAGATCGAGATCCCCGAGCACCTCGTCGAAGCCGCGGGCGCGGCGCGCGAACACCTGCTCGAGGAGGTATCGCACTACGACGACGCGCTGCTCGAACTGATGCTCGAGGAGGCGGAGGTGCCCGAGGACGTTCTCAAGAGCGCCATCCGCAAAGCGACGCTTTCGACGAAGCTGACTCCCGTGCTGTGCGGCTCGTCGTTCAAGAACAAGGGCGTGCAGCCGCTGCTGGACGCGGTCATTGACTACCTGCCTTCGCCGCTGGACGTGCCGCCGGTCGTAGGCACCGAACTGATCAGGGGCGAGGAGCAGGAGCGCGAGGTCGTCCGCACCGCCGACGACTCCGAGCCGTTCGCCGCGCTTGCCTTCAAGATCGCGGCCGACCCCTATGTCGGCAAGCTCACCTACTTCCGCGTCTACTCGGGGCACCTCGAGGCCGGCGCGAAGATCCTGAACGTCGGCAGCGGGCGCACCGAGCGCATCGGGCGCATCCTGATGATGCACGCCAACGAGCGCGAGGAGGTCACCGAGGTCTTCGCCGGGGACATCGCCGCTGCCGTCGGCATCAAGCAGGTCATCACCGGCGACACGCTGGCTGTCCCCGAGCACCCGATCCACCTCGAGAACATCGTGTTCCCCGAGCCCGTCATCAAGGTCGCGGTCGAGCCCAAGACGAAGGTCGACCAGGAGAAGATGTCGGTTGCGCTCGGGCGTCTGGCCGAAGAGGACCCCACGTTTCAGGTGCGCACCAACGAGGAGACGGGGCAGACCGAGATCTCGGGCATGGGCGAGCTGCACCTCGAGGTGCTCGTCGACCGCATGAAGCGGGAGTTCGGCGTCGAGGCCAACGTCGGACGTCCGCAGGTGTCCTACCGCGAGACGGTGCGCGGCAGCGTCGAGAAGGTCGAAGGCAAGTTCGTCCGCCAGACCGGCGGCTCGGGGCAGTTCGGCGTCGTGTTCATCGACCTGGAGCCCGCCCCTGGTGTCGGCTTCGAGTTCATCAACAAGATCAAGGGCGGAAACATCCCCTCGGAATACATCCCCGCGGTCAAGAAGGGGATCGAAGAGGCGCTCGACAACGGCGTCAAGGCCGGCTACCCGATGGTCGACATGCGCGTGACGCTCGTGGACGGCAAGTACCACGACGTGGATTCATCCGAAATAGCCTTCAAAGTCGCCGGCTCGCTGGCCTTCAAAGAGGCCGCCAAACGGGCCAAGCCGGTGCTGCTCGAGCCGATCTTCGCCGTTGAGGTCGTCACCCCCGACGACTTCCTCGGAGACGTGATCGGCGACCTGAGCCGGCGCCGTGGACGCGTCGAAGGTCAGGAGCGCCGTGGCAACGCGCTGGCCGTGACCGCGAAGGTCCCGCTGAGCGAGATGTTCGGCTACGCGACCGACCTGCGCTCCAACACCCAGGGGCGCGCCAACTACACGATGCAGTTCGAGAACTACGAAGAGGTCCCGCCGAACATTGCCGAGAAGATCGTGGAAGCGCGGACCGGCGAACCGGTTCCGGCCTAGGCGCCTCGGACGCGGCCGGATAGACCAACAGCACCGAGGCACGAGCACCGAGCAGTCACGCAGCAGCGCATTTAGATAGATTTCTGAGGTTCGCCTCCACAGAGGCGGGCATACAAGTCGATACAGGAGCGAGCAAAAAGTGGCGAAGGAGAAGTTCGAGCGCGACAAGCCGCACGTCAACGTCGGGACTATCGGTCACATCGACCATGGCAAGACGACGCTGACCGCTGCCATCACCACGGTGCTGGCCGAGAAGGGAGGCGCCGAAGCCCGCAGCTTCGCGGAAATCGACAACGCGCCCGAGGAGAAGGAACGCGGCATCACGATCGCCACCTCGCACGTCGAGTACCAGACGGAGAACCGTCACTACGCGCACGTCGACTGCCCCGGTCACGCCGACTACGTCAAGAACATGATCACCGGCGCCGCGCAGATGGACGGGGCGATCCTCGTCGTCTCCGCCGCCGACGGCCCGATGCCGCAGACGCGCGAGCACATCCTGCTCGCCCGCCAGGTCGGCGTGCCCTACATCGTCGTGTTCCTCAACAAGGCCGACATGGTTGACGACGAGGAGCTGCTGGAACTGGTCGAGGTCGAGGTCCGCGAGCTGCTCTCCGAGTACGACTTCCCGGGTGACGACATCCCGTTCATCGTCGGCTCCGCGCTGAAGGCGCTCGAAGGCGACGAGGCATACAAGGAGAAGATCCTCGAGCTCGCAGCCGCGCTCGACTCCTACATCCCCGAGCCCGTGCGCGAGCTCGACAAGCCGTTCCTGATGCCGGTCGAGGACGTGTTCTCGATCACCGGCCGTGGCACCGTCGCCACCGGGCGCGTCGAGCAGGGCATCGTCAACACGGGCGACACGGTTGAAATCGTCGGTGTCCACGACTCGACCTCCACGGTCGTCACGGGCGTCGAGATGTTCCGCAAGATCCTCGACCAGGGCCAGGCGGGCGACAACGTCGGCTGCCTGCTGCGTGGTACCAAGCGCGAGGAGATCGAGCGCGGCCAGGTGCTGTGCAAGCCCGGCTCGATCACGCCGCACACAAAGTACAAGGCAGAGGTCTACGTGCTCAAGAAGGAGGAGGGCGGTCGTCACACCCCGTTCTTCACGGGCTACCGTCCTCAGTTCTACTTCCGCACGACCGACGTCACCGGCGTGGCCAAGCTGCCCGACGGCGTCGAGATGGTCATGCCAGGAGACAACGTCCAGATGGAGATCGAGCTGATCCAGCCGATCGCCATGGACCAGGGCCTGCGTTTCGCCATTCGAGAGGGTGGCCGCACGGTCGGGTCGGGCGTGGTCAGCGAGATCATCGAGTAGTACCAGCGCCGGCGACGCCGGCGTTATTGCAGTCAGATACGACGAATGCGACACCCGCGAGAGCGGGCCGGGGGTGGATTCTGCTCACACGGATCCGCCCCCCTTGCACGCTTCACCCACATCACCAAACGATAGGCAGCAGCGATCACCATGGCAGCGACAAACCAGAACAAGATCCGAATCCGGCTGAAGGCGTACGACACGTCCGCCATCGAGTCGGCCGCGAGGGAGATCGTCGAGACGGCCACCCGCACCGGCGCCAGCGTGTCCGGCCCCGTGCCGCTGCCCACCGAGAAGAACGTGTACTGCGTGATCCGCTCGCCGTTCAAGGACAAGGACTCGCGCGAGCACTTCGAGATCCGCACGCACAAGCGCCTGATCGACATCCACCAGCCCACGCCCAAGACGGTCGACTCGCTGCAGCGCCTCGACCACCTGCCGGCGGGCGTCGACATCGAGATTCGTCTCGCCACCTGACCCGATGGCCGCGATCCTCGCCAAGAAGCTCGGCATGACCCAGCTCTTCCAGGAAGACGGCAGCGTCGCGCGCGTCACCGTGCTCGAGGCCGGCCCGTGCCCAGTGACGGCGGTGCGCACCTCCGAGCGCGACGGCTACGACGCGGTGCAGCTGGCGTTCGGCCAGACCAAGGAGAAGCACCTGTCGAAACCCGAGCTCGGCCACCTCAAGAAGGCCGACGCGCCGCCGATGCGCACGCTCGCCGAGTTCCGCGACGAGGTCGGCGAGCTCATGCTCGGCGAGACCGTCACCGTCGACTCGTTCGAGGTCGGCGCGCGCGTGAAGATCTCGGGCGTATCAAAGGGCAAGGGCTTCCAGGGCACGATCAAGCGCCACAACTTCGCCAGCGGACCCAAGTCCCACGGCTCGCACAACGTGCGCGCTCCCGGCTCGATCGGGGCGTCGGCGTGGCCGGCACGCGTCATGAAGGGAATCCGCGGCCCAGGTCAGATGGGCAACAAGCGCGTCACCCAGAAGGGTCTCGAGGTCATCCGCATCGACGCCAAGGACAACCTGCTGATGGTTCGCGGCTCGGTTCCCGGTCCCACCGGCACGCTCGTGGAGGTGCGGACCGATGCCTGACGCTCCGATCCTCGGCGGCAGCGCCGCCAAGAAGGTCAAGCTCGACGAGTCCGCGTTCGGCGCAAGCTTCTCCGGCCCGCTGGTGCACCAGAGCGTGCGCGCAGAGCAGGCCGCGCGCAGGCGCGGCACCGCCGCCACCAAAACGCGCGGCAAGGTCTCCGGCGGTGGCGCCAAGCCCTGGCGCCAGAAGGGCACCGGCCGCGCGCGCGCCGGCTCCAGCCGCTCACCCGTGTGGACCGGCGGCGGCACGGTGTTCGGACCGCAGCCGCGCTCCTACACCTTCAAGGTCAACCGCAAGGAGCAGCGCGCCGCGCTGCGCAGCGCGCTGTCGCTGCACGCCGAGCGCGGCTCGATCGCGATCCTCGACACGAGCGTGTTCGCCGCGCCCAAGACCAGCCAGGCGTTCGAGCTGCTCGAGGACTGGGACATCCCCACCCGTCAGGTCACCCCTACGCTCGTGGTGCTCACCCCGGAGGAGTCCGCAGCGGCGCTGTCGTTCCGCAACATCCAGCGCGTAGCCGTGCTCACCGCCGAGAACGTCGGCGTGGCGGACCTGCTCGCCGCCGCCAGCCTGCTCGTCTCCGAGCCGGCGCTCGAGGCGCTCACCGCGCGCACCGGCAACCCGACCAGGGGAGAGTCCTGATGGAGCCCACCCAGGTGATCATCCGCCCGGTCGTCTCCGAGAAGAGCTACGTGCTCTCGGCCGCCAACCGCTACACCTTCCGCGTCCACCGCGACGCGCACAAGACGCAGATCCGCCAGGCGGTCGAGGCGCTGTTCGACGTACACGTCGTCGAGGTGCGCACGATGAGCGTCAAGTCCAAGCCCAAGCGCCGCGGCTCCACGCCCAAGGGCAGCACGCGCGAGTGGAAGAAGGCGATCGTGCAGGTGCGCTCCGGCGAGTCCATTCCGATCTTCCAGGGCCTCGCGGCTCTAGAGGCATAGGGAGCGGTAGACCATGCCGATTCGCAAGCCAAGACCGACGAGCCCGGGGATGCGTTTCGTGTCCTACCCGGACTTCGCCGAGATCACCAAGTCCAAGCCCGAGAAGTCGCTCGTCGAAGGCCTCAAGAAGAGCGGCGGACGCAACTCGCTCGGACGCAAGACCGCGCGCCACCGCGGCGGCGGCGCCAAGCGCGCGTACCGGCGTGTGGACTTCAAGCGTCGCAAGGACGGCGTCGACGCGCGCGTCGCAGCGATCGAGTACGACCCCAACCGCTCCGCGTACATCGCCCTGCTGCACTACGTCGACGGCGAGAAGCGCTACATCCTCGCACCGCAGCGGCTCACGGTGGGGATGGTGGTGTCCTCCGGTGAGAACGCGGACATCGCGGTCGGCAACTGCATGGACCTGGCGCGCATGCCCGTCGGTACGGTCGTGCACAACATCGAGCTGCAGCCCGGCCGCGGCGGCCAGATGGCGCGCTCCGCAGGCGCCTCCGCGCAGCTGATGGCCAAGGACGGCGACATGGCCACGCTGCGACTGCCCTCCGGCGAGATGCGCATGGTGCGCGCCGAGTGCCGCGCTACCGTCGGCACAATCGGCAACGCCGAGCACCAGAACGTCAAGGTCGGCAAGGCCGGGCGCAAGCGCCATATGGGCGTGCGCCCGCAGACGCGCGGCGTCGCCATGAACCCCGTCGACCACCCGCACGGCGGCGGCGAGGGCTCGACCACCGCCGGCCGGCACCCGGTGACGCCGTGGGGCGTGCCCACGCTCGGGTATCGCACGCGTAAAAAGAACAAGACCTCCAGCAAGTACATCGTGCGCGGCCGCCGCCGCGGGAAGGGCAAGTCCCGATGAGCCGCTCGAGCAAGAAGGGTCCCTGGGTGGAAGAGCGGCTGATGCAGCGCATCGAAGCTCTCAACGCCGCCAACAACAAAAAAATGCTGCGCACCTGGTCGCGCGCGTCGACCATCTTCCCGGAGATGGTCGGCCACACGATCGCCGTGCACGACGGCAAGAAACATGTGCCCGTGTACATCAGCGAGTCGATGGTCGGCCACAAGCTCGGCGAGTTTGCGCCCACGCGCGTGTTCCGCGGGCACGCCGGCTCGGGGAAGGTCAGATGAGCGCCGAGGAGGAGAAGGGCGGCACGCCGGCCGAGTCGGACGACGCGAAAGCGCCGGCCGCGAAAAAAGCCGCTGAGAAAAAGCCAGTAGCTGAGAAAAAGCCAGTAGCTGAGAAAAAAGCCGCTGGCGAGAAAAAAGCCGCCGCGGAGAAAAAACCTGCGGCCGAGAAGAAACCGACGGCCGATCAGAAACCGGGCGCTGAAAAAAAACCGGCTGCTGAGAAAAAGCCTGCGACGAGAAAAGCCGCTGAGGAGAAGCCTTCAGCGGAGACGGACGCGGCTGAGGACTCTGGACCGGGCGAACCTCAGGCCGCCGGACGATCCGCCACCAAAAAACGCGGCGCCAAGAAAGCCGCCACCGAGGCAGCCGCAGCCGCCGGCGATGCTGGCGAGGCGCAGGAGCTGGCGAAGGCGCAGACCGCTGAGAAGCCCTCAGCCAAAGTCGCACGTCGCGCCGCCGCGGTCGCGAAAGGAGCGCCGCGACGCAGGGTCGTCAGCGCCCACGCCCGCTACGTGCGCACATCCGCGCGGAAGGCTCGCATGGTGTGCGGGCACATCCGGGGCAAGTCGATTCAAGAGGCACGCGCTATCCTCGCGTTCACCCCTCGTGAGGTGGCCCGCGACTGGAGCAAGCTGCTCGAGTCGGCAGTCGCAAACGCGGAGAGCAACCACGAACTGCTCGAGGACGACCTGATCGTCCGTGAGGCGTACGCCGACGAAGGGCCAACGATCAAGCGCTTCAGGCCGCGCGCGATGGGACGAGCAACGCCGATCCGCAAGCGCACGAGCCACCTGACGATCACGCTGACTCCGCGCCCGGAGCCGGCGAACAACAAGAGACACGGCTGAGAGACTGAGAAATGGGACAGAAGGTTCATCCAGAGGCTATGCGCGTGGGTTACATCCACGACTGGAAGTCAAACTGGTTCAACGAGAAAAACTTCGCTGAGTACCTTGCCGAGGACGTGCGCGTACGCGAGCACATCATCGGCAAGCTCGCCCACGCGGGACTGTCGGACATCACGATCCGCAAGGACGCCAACGAGCTCGAGGTCAACATCCACACCGCTCGGCCGGGCATCGTGATCGGCAAGTCCGGAACCGAAGTGGATGCGCTGCGCCGTGATCTGCACCGCATGACCAAAAAGCAGATCAAGGTCAACATCCTCGAGATCAAGCGCCCCGAGCTCGACGCCAAGCTCGTCGCCCAGTCGATCGCCGAGCAGCTGCAGAACCGCGTCGCGTTCCGCCGCGCGATGAAGCGCGCGCTCACCAGCGCCATGCGCTCCGGCGCCAAGGGCGTCAAGGTCCAGGTCGCCGGCCGCCTCGGCGGCGCGGAGATGGCGCGCACCGAAAGCTACTCCGACGGTCGCGTACCGCTGCACACGATGCGCGCCGACATCGACTACGGCTTCTACGAGGCGCGCACCACGTTCGGGCGCATCGGCGTCAAGTGCTGGGTCAACAAGGGCGAGATCATGCCCGAGGGCTACACCGGCGCCGACCTCACCGACATGACCGCTCCCGCGCCGCCGAGCTCCGAGCGCGACGGACGCGGCGGCGGGCGCGACGGGCGCGAGGGACGCGGCAGAGGCCGCGGGCCCGGGGGTCCAGGCGGTCGCGGCGGCGGGCCTGGCGGCGGACGTGGACGCGGGGCCGGTGGGCCCGGAGCATCCGGTGGTCGTGGCGGCGGAGGCGGTCGTGGTCCCGGCGGTCCTGGCGGCGGACGCGGTCCGCGCCCCGGTGGCGGCGGGCCCAGCGGCGGAGGCGGTCGCTGATGCTCTCACCCAAGCGCGTCAAGCATCGCAAGCAGCATCGTGGGCGTCGTCGCGGCAACTCGCGCGGGCAGCTGCACGTGCAGTTCGGCGAGTACGGCCTGAAGTCGCTCGAGTGCGGCTGGCTGACCAACCGCCAGATCGAGGCCGCGCGTATCGCGATGACCCGCAAGATCAAGCGTGGCGGCAAGGTCTGGATCAACGTGTTCCCGGACAAGCCCATCACCAAGAAGCCCGCCGAGACCCGCATGGGCTCCGGCAAGGGCTCGCCCGAAGGCTGGGTGGCGGTCGTCAAGCCCGGACGCGTAATGTTCGAGCTCGCCGGCGTGTCCGAGCCGCTCGCCCGCGAAGCCATCCGGCTGGCCGCGCACAAGCTTCCCGTCAAGTCCAAGTTCGTGCTGCGTGAGGACTGATCGATGAAGGCCAGCGCGATGCGAGACCTGGACGACAAAGAAATGGCCAAGCGCCTGACCGAGCTGCGCAAAGAGGTGTTCGGCCTGCGCTTCTCCAACGCCACTGGAGAACTCGACGACACCGCCGGCATCCGCCGCGCCAAGCGCGATCTCGCACGCGCTCTCACGGTCAAACGTGAGCGCGAGCTGCGCGCCGAACAGGGCAACTAGGACCAAAGACGACACGTGAACGGACGACATGGCTGACGAACCAGACAACGACGCAACAGACACCGAGCCGGACGCTCCCGTAGAGGCGCCCGCGGCCGAGGCTGCGCCCGACGCCGCCGCGGCCGACGCCGAGCAGACGCCCGACGCGGGCGGCGAGGACGTCGCTGCCGCCGCGCCCGCGCCGCCTGCAGAGCCGGCCGAGCCAGTCGAGCAGCTCTCCTCCAAGGAGCGCCGTCGCCGCTCGCGGTCAAAGCACGCCGAGGCGCGCCCCAGCCGCAGCCCCGAGGAGCGTCACGCCGAGCGTCTGGCCGAGCGCAAGACGAAGGCCGTACGCCGTCGCGTCCGCCGCCTGCAGGAACGCGCCAAGGCCGCCGAGCGCCGCGCAGCGGCGCCCGCGCCCGAGCCGCTGCCGCCTGTGCACGCGCTCGTCGAGGGTACGCGCCGTGTGCGTCAGGGCGTCGTCGTCTCGGACAAGGCGCAGAAGACGATCACCGTGCGCATCGACGTCGCGCGCCGTCACCGGCGCTACGAGAAGATCGTGCGCAGCTCGAGCACCGTGCACGCGCACGACGAGAACAACGACGCGCACGAGGGTGACATCGTGCGCGTGATCGAGAGCCGGCCGCTGTCGCGCCTCAAGCGCTGGGCGCTCGTCGACGTGGTGGAGCGGGCGCGATGATCCAGAACGAGACGAGACTCCGCGTGGCCGACAACTCCGGCGCGCGCGAAATCCTGTGCATCCGCGTCAAGGGCGGCTCCAAGCGCCGCTACGCGTTCGTCGGCGACGTCATCACCGCGACCGTCAAGCAGGCCAACCCCCAGGGCACCGTCAAAAAGGGCGAGGTCGTCACCGCCGTGGTCGTGCGCACCAAGAAGCCGATCGGCCGCGACGACGGCACATACATCGCCTTCGACGAGAACGCCGCGGTGATCATCGACGACCAGAACAACCCGCGCGGCACGCGCGTGTTCGGGCCGGTCGCGCGCGAACTGCGCGAGCGCAACTTCATGAAGATCGTCTCGCTCGCGCCGGAGGTCCTGTGATGTCCAAGCGCAAAGCCGCGACACCGCCCAAACGCCGCTCTCTCAAGATCCGCTCCGAGGACCGCGTGCAGGTGATCTCGGGCAAGGACCGCGGCAAGACCGGCCGCGTGCTTCGCGTGGAACCGGCCAAGGAACGCGTGTACGTCGAGCACCTCAACATGATCAAGCGCCACACCCGCCCGCAGCAGGTCGCCGGCGCCCAGAGCGAACAGCAGCTGGGCGGCGTGATCGAGCGCGAGGGCCCCATCCACATCTCCAACGTGATGCTGCTCGACGCCAAGGGCAAGCCCACGCGCGTCGGCGTCGAGCGCACCGGCGGCGAGCGCGTGCGCGTCGCCAAGAGCTCGGGCGCAAGGCTGGACTGACGCGATGGCCGCTCCCGCCACAGACGCCCCTCCGGCCCGCCTCAAGGTCCGCTACCTCGAGGAGATCCGCCCTGCGCTCGTCGAGCGCTTCGGCTACTCCTCGGTGATGCAGGCGCCCAGGATCGAGAAGATCACCGTCAACATGGGCGTCGGCCTCGCCAAGCAGGACTCCAAAGTGCTGAAGGCCGCCACCGAGCAGCTCGCCACGATCGCCGGCCAGCAGCCAAGCGTTCGCCGCGCGCGCAAGTCCATCGCCGCGTTCAAACTGCGCGAGGGCATGCCTGTCGGCCTCGCCGTGACGCTGCGCGCCGAGCGCGGCTACGAGTTCCTCGACCGGCTCATCTCCGTCGCCATCCCGCGCATCCGCGACTTCCGCGGTCTCAACTCGCGCTCGTTCGACGGCCGCGGCAACTACTCCCTGGGCGTCAAAGAGCAGATCATCTTCCCGGAGATCGACTACGACAAGATCGACACCGTACGCGGGCTCGACATCACCATCACCACCTCCGCCGCCACCGACATCGAGGCGTACGCGCTGCTCGCTGCCTTCGGGATGCCCTTCTCCCCACAGGGCCGCCCCAAGGGCTACGACCCGGAGGCCGACGAGGCCGCCGCTCGCGCCCACGAGGAGGCCGAGGCCGCCAGCGCGGTAGCCGCCGCGAAAGCGGAGGAGGATGCCGCGGAGGCGGCGCAGGCCAAAGCTGCGGCCGCCGAAGCGAAGGCTGCCAAGACCGCAGCCAAGGCAGCCGAAAAGACAGCGCCCAAGCCCGCGGAGCCGGAGGCGGCGGCGGAGCCCGAGGCGGCTGTCGAGCCCGAGGCCGAGGCCGAGGTCGTCGAGGAGGCCGAGGAGGCTGTGGCCGAGGAGGCCGCGGCCGAAGCGGCGGTCGTCGCGGACGCGGCAGCCGGCGCCGAGGATCAGAGCGCCGCCCCCGGGGACGGGGATGCGGAGACCACCGAGAAAGAGAGCACCGACTGATGGCCAAGACTTCACAGCGCGTAAAGCAGGCGCGGACTCCGAAGTTCAAGACACGTGCATATACTCGCTGCACCCGCTGCGGTAGGCCGCGCGCGGTGTACAAGAAGTTCGGGGTGTGCCGCATCTGCCTTCGCGAGCTCGCCCACAACGGACAGATCCCCGGGATGACGAAGTCCTCCTGGTAGCTGCCGACACGAGAACCGAGAGCGCAACCCAAACATGTCAATGACCGATCCGATAGCCGACTTCCTCACGCGCGTGCGCAATGCGATCCACGCTGCGCACGAGACCGTGGAGGTGCCCGCGTCCAAGCTGAAGGGCGAGCTCGCGAGGATCCTCGACGAGCAGGGCTACATCGACTCCTGGTCGGTCATCCCCGCGCCCGACGGCGCCGCCGGGCAGCTGATCCAGATACGCCTCAAGTACACCGACGACCGCCGCTCGGCGATCTCCGGCCTGAAGCGCGTGTCGCGCCCGGGGCGGCGCACGTACGTGGACGCCAAGCACATCCCCAAGGTGCTCGGCGGGATGGGCACGTCGATCGTGTCGACCTCGCACGGCGTGATGACCGGCCACGACGCGCGCGCCGCCGGCGTCGGCGGCGAGGTCCTGGCGCAGGTGTGGTGAGCGAGAGCCATGTCGAGAATCGGTAGACAGCCGATCCCAGTGCCCGCCGGTGTGACCGTGTCGATCGAGCCCGAGTCAGTGCGCGTCAACGGTCCCAAAGGCGAACTGTCGGAGCGCATCCACAGGGACATCCAGGTGACCCAGGACGGCGAGCAGCTGGTCGTCACGCGGCCGACCGACCGCGGCGAACACCGCGCGCTGCACGGGCTGACGCGCACGCTCGTCGCGAACATGGTTCAGGGCGTCACCGCCGGCTACGAGAAGCGCCTGGAGATCCAGGGCGTGGGCTATCGCGCGCAGCTCAAGGGCAAGAACCTCGAGCTCGCCGTCGGCTACTCGCACCCCGTCCCGATCCCCGCGCCCAGCGGCATCGAATTCGAGGTGCCCCAGCCGACGCGCGTGGTCGTCAAGGGGATCTCCAAGCAGCTCGTCGGCGAGACCGCCGCGATCATCCGCAAGCAGCGCCCGCCCGAGCCATACAAGGGCAAGGGCATCCGCTACGAGGGCGAGCACGTCCAAAGGAAGGTTGGAAAGCGCGCATGACCGTCCTCACGAAGGAGAACCGCCGGCTCAAGCGTCGCCGCCGCGTGCGCGCCAAGATCTCCGGCACCGCCGCGCGTCCGCGGATCTCGGTGTTCCGCTCCAACCGCGGGCTGTCGGCGCAGCTGGTCGACGACGTGAGCGCGCACACGCTCGCGGCGGTCAACTGGTTCGAGCCCGAGCTGCAGAAGCTGCCCAAAGCGGAGCGCGCCAAGCGCTCCGGCGAGCTGCTGGCCGAGCGCGCCAAAGCGGCCGGCATATCCGAGGCCGTTTTCGACCGCGGCGGATACCAGTACCACGGCCACGTGCGCACGTTCGCCGAAGCAATCCGGGAGGCGGGCATCACCGTCTAGCCCGGCTGGATCCGCGCGCCCGCTACCCTCTCCCTCCTGCCCATGTCCATTTCAATCGATCGCTCAGTCAATCCCGCCGGCCTGGACCTCCAGGAGCGCGTCGTCGAGATCAACCGCGTCGCCAAGGTCGTCAAGGGCGGCCGGCGCTTCTCGTTCACCGCGCTCGTCGTCGTCGGCGACGAACGCGAAGTGGTGGGCGTCGGCTACGGCAAGGCCAACGAGGTGCCGCTCGCGATCCAGAAGGGCGTCGAGCGCGCCAAGAAGGACCTCTTCCGCGTGCCCAAGCACGGCAGCACGATCACCCACCAGACGACCGGCATCTTCGGCTCCGGCCGCGTGCTGCTGAAGCCCGCCTCGCCCGGTACCGGCGTGATCGCCGGCGGTGGCGTGCGCGCGGTGCTCGAGCTCGCCGGCATCCACGACATCCTCTCCAAGAGCCTGGGCACGCAGAACCCCATCAATCTGGTCAAGGCCACCGTCGCCGGGCTGCGCGGGCTGCGCACCCCCGAGGAGGTCGGCAAGCTGCGCGGGCTCAGCGTCAACAAGGTTCTCGGTCTCGGTGGCGAGCCGACCAACGGCGCCGCCCAAGCGGCTGCCGACGACGTTGCGACGCCCGCGGCGAGCGAGACGGAGACAGCTGGCGGTGACACGGCTGCGGCCGTCGCCGCCGACGGAGCCCCGGCCTGATGGGCTCACTGACCGTCACCCAGCGCCGCTCCAAGAACGGCGCCAACGGCAAACAGCTGGACACGCTGCGCTCGCTGGGCCTGCGCCGCATCGGCCACACGGTCGAGGTCAACGACACCGAGCAGGCGCGCGGCATGCTGCACGCCGTCCGCCACCTCGTCGAGGTGCACCCTGACGGGCACAAGAAGGAGGGCAAGTGAGCCCCGCCAAAGACGACACCCAGGAGCTCATCGGCCTGCACAACCTGGCGCCCGCGCCGGGTAGCCGGCGCCCGCGCAAGCGCATCGGCCGCGGCGAAGGCTCCGGCACCGGCAAGACCTCCGGTCGCGGCCAGAAGGGCGCGGGCTCGCGCTCGGGCTCCAAGAGCAGGGCCGCGTTCGAGGGCGGGCAGATGCCGATCCACATGCGCATGCGAAAGCTTCGCGGCCCGCACATGAAGAAGTCGATGCCGTTCGAGCCCTTCCGCACGCACACCCAGCCGGTCAACATCTCCTCGCTTGAGAGCCGCTTCGATGCTGGCACCGAGGTCACGCTCGAGCTGATGAAGGCCAACGGGCTCGCCACCCGCAAGGACGTGCCCGTCAAGGTGCTCGCCAAGGGCGAGCTCGCCAAGGCGCTGACCGTCCACGCCCACGCGTTCAGCGCCAGCGCGCGCGAGCGCATCGAGGCGGCCGGCGGCACCTGCGTGACGATCGAGGGCTAGCCGAAGCCCGCCGGCAACCGGCGGCGCGTCGCGGCGTATCCACTAGAATCGGCCACCCGACGCGCGGCCGCACGTTCGCGCGGGACGGACCTCAAGCCCATGCTCTCAACGATCCTTAACGCCTTCCAGGTTGCGGACATCCGCAAGAAGATCGCCTTCACGGCGCTGATGCTGCTGATCTACCGCCTGGGCTCGCACGTCCCCGTGCCGGGCGTCAACCTGACGGCCGTCAACAACATCCAGAAGTCCTTCGGTGGCGCCGGCATCCTCAGCTACCTGAACCTCTTCTCGGGAGGCGGGCTCTCCAAACTGGCGATCTTCGCGCTGGGCATCATGCCCTACATCACCTCCTCGATCATCCTGCAGCTGCTGCAGGTGGCCGTCCCGTCGCTGGAGAAGCTCTCCAAGGAAGGCGAAGTCGGCCAGGCGCGAATCACCCAGTACACGCGCTACCTCACGGTGGGGCTCGCGTTCGCGCAGTCGATCGGCTACGTGTTCCTGTTCCACACGCTGCAGGCCAAAGCCGGCGAAAACGTCATCGACCACTTCGACCTGCCGCACATCTTCCTGATCGTTATCTGCCTCACCACCGGCTGCGTGCTGCTCATGTGGGTCGGCGAGCTGATCACCCAGCGCGGCATCGGCAACGGCATCTCGCTGCTGATCTTCGCCTCGATCGTCTCGCGCCTGCCCACCGCCATCCAGACCTGGTGGACCACGCAGGACCAGGTCTTCAAGGTGATGGCTCCGTTCCTCGTGCTCGCCGTCGTGGCCGGCATCGTGTTCGTCCAGGAAGGGCAGCGGCGCATCCCCGTGCAGTACGCCAAGCGCGTCATCGGCCGGCGCATGACCGAGGGCGGGCAGACATATCTGCCGCTGCGCGTGAACATGGCGGGCGTCATCCCGGTGATCTTCGCCGCCAGCATCATGGCCTTCCCGCCGACCGTCGGGCAGCTCGTCAAAACGCACTGGGGCCAGTCGATCTCCGACTTCTTCACGCCCAACGGCTGGCACTACGTCGTCGGCGAGTCGCTGTTCATCATGGTGTTCACCTACTTCTACACGGCCGTCACCTTCAACCCGGTCGACCAGGCCGACAACCTGAAGAAGTACGGCGGCTTCATTCCCGGCGTGCGTCCCGGCCGCCCCACCGCCGAATTCCTCGACCGCATCCTCGCGCGTCTGACGTTCCCCGGGGCGCTGTTCCTGGCGGCCGTCGCGGCGCTGCCCGCGATCCTGTTCTCGCAGACGCATCAGCAGTTCAACTTCGGCGGCACCTCGATTCTGATCGTGATCGGTGTCGCGCTCGAAACGATGAAGCAGCTCGAGGCGCAGCTGATGATGCGCAGTTACGAGGGGTTCCTAAAGTAGCGCTGACGCTTCGCCGGTCCGTCTGACGGTCGCGACTTCGCGGCGACCGTCAGACGGACCGGCTTCGCTTGGCCGAGGCCAGGCGCCGGGTGGCACAGCGGTTCGCGTCCTTTACGGTGGCAGCCGCACCCTGTTAGCGGATAGGCTGCCTCGGTTGTGTCTGAACTGAATCTGATTCTGCTTGGGCCTCCGGGGGCCGGGAAGGGGACGCAGGCGGATCGCCTGCGCGATGACTTCGCGCTGCCGCATATCTCGACGGGCGACATCCTGCGCGCGCAGGTGGCTGACGAAACGGAGCTCGGCATGGAGGCGCAGCGGTATATGGACGCGGGGGAGTTGGTGCCCGATGAGGTGATCGTTGGCATGATCACCGCGCGTGTCGGCAGCGGCGACGCGCGCGACGGGTTCCTGCTGGACGGATTCCCGCGCAACGAGGCGCAGGCGGACGCGCTCGGCGAGGCGCTTTCCAAACTCGAGCGCACGCTGACGGCGGCGCTGTTGATCGAGGTGCCCGACGATGATCTCGTGCGGCGGCTGGCGGGCAGGCGCGTGTGCGTGAAGAACCCCAGCCACATCTACCACGTGGACTTCGACCCGCCCAAGCACGCGGACGTGTGCGACCAGGACGGCGCGCGGCTGATCCAGCGGGAGGACGACAGCGAGGAGGTGATTCGCCGGCGGCTGGAGGTCTACCACGCCCAGACGGAGCCGCTGATCGCCTACTACGATCGCCTGGCGCTGCTGCGGCGTTTCGATGGACGGCGCACGGCCGACGAGGTGCACGCGCACATCCGCGCCACCATCGCCACGCTGCGCCTGGAGGAGGGGCTGTAGCCAGGCAGCCAAGCTAAGCTCCTTTGGTGATCATCAAGAAGTCGTCAGAGGAGATCGAGAAGATGGCGCGCGCCGGCCTGATCCTGGCGGCGACGCACGATCTGATCGAGAGCAGCATCCGCCCCGGGGTCAGCACGGCGGAGCTCGACAAGCTCGCCGAGCGCTTCATCCGCTCGCAGGGCGCCACGCCCACGTTCAAGGGCTACCGCGGCTTCCCGGGCTCGATCTGCGCCTCGCCGGGCGCGATGATCGTGCACGGCATCCCCGGCTCCCACCGCCTCCAGCGCGGCGACACGATCTCGATCGACGCCGGCGTCACGCTTGACGGCTGGGTTGCGGACGCCGCGCGCACGTTCGCCGTGGAGGAGATCGATCGCGACGTGCGCCGACTGCTGGACGTTACCGAACAGTCGCTGCACGCCGCCGTCGCGCAGTGCCGCCCCGGCAACCGCATGGGCGACGTGTCGAGCGCCGTGCAGAGCATGGTCGAGGCGGCCGGCTTCTCGGTCGTGCGCTCGCTTGTCGGGCACGGCGTCGGGCGCAGCATGCACGAGGACCCGCAGGTGCCCAACTACGGCAAGCCCGGCAAGGGCACGCTGCTGGAAGAGGGCATGGTGCTGGCGATCGAGCCGATGACCACCGCCGGGCGCCCCGGCGTGCGCGTCGGCGGCGACGGCTGGGCGATCTTCTCCCAGGACGGCTCCGCGGCGGCGCACTTCGAGTTCACCGTCGCGATCACCGCTGACGGGCCGCGGATCCTGACCCCGTGGCACCTGCCGGTCGAGGCCCGCACGAGCGAGCCCATCGTCGAGGGGATCGCGAGCGCGAGCTGAGCTTGCTACCATCTGGAGTCCTGCCCAGGCGCATGGCCGTTTTCGTGCGCAGGGCATGTCCTCGACTCGGTAGCGGCGGCCGCAACGGCAGCCAGAGCCGCGTCGTCGGAACCCAGCCGCCGAAAGGGATCATGAAGGTAAGACCGTCGGTCAAGCCGATGTGCGAGAAATGCAAGATCATCCGCCGCCATGGGGTGGTGCTGGTGATCTGCCAGAACAAGCGCCACAAGCAGCGTCAGGGGTGATCCGCTAGATGGCGCGAATCGCTGGCGTGAACCTCCCGCTGAACAAGCGCTCGGAGATCGGGCTGACCTACATCTTCGGGATCGGGCGCTCGACGTCCAACAAGGTGCTCGCGCAGGTGGGCGTCAACCCCGACACCTACATCCGCGACCTGACCGAGGACGAGGTCTCCAAGCTGCGCGACGCGATCGACGAGGGCCTCACGGTCGAGGGCGATCTGCGGCGCGAGCGCTCGCAGGACATCAAACGCCTGCAGGAGATCGGCTCCTACCGCGGCATCCGCCACCGGCGCGGGCTGCCCGTGCGCGGTCAGAAGACCAAGACCAACGCCCGTACCCGCAAGGGGCCCAAGCGCATGCAGGTGGCGGGCAAGAAGAAAGCGGGTAAGAAGTAATGCCCCCAGCGCCCAAACGCGCCCGCGGGCGTCGCAAGCCCAAAAAGAACATCCCGGTGGGCCAGGCCCACATCAAGACCTCTTTCAACAACACGATCGTGTCGCTGACGGACACGGCTGGCAACGTGATCGCGTGGGAGTCCGCCGGCGGCGCCGGCTTCAAGGGCTCGCGCAAGTCGACGCCGTTCGCCGCGCAGGTGACCGCCGACGCGGCCGCGCGCAAGGGCCTCGAGCAGGGGCTGCAGAAGGTCGAGGTCTACGTCAAGGGCCCAGGCTCCGGCCGCGAGACGGCGATCCGCTCGCTGCAGGCCGCCGGCCTCGAGGTGACGGGCGTCAAGGATGTCACGCCGCAGGCACACAACGGATGCCGTCCACGCAAGCGCAGAAGGGTCTAGGCAATGGCCAGAGACACGAGCCCCCAGTGCAAGCAGTGCCGCCGCGAGGGACAGAAGCTGTTCCTCAAGGGCGAGCGCTGCCTGACGGACAAGTGCGGCGTCGAGCGCCGCTCCTATCCGCCGGGAGAGCACGGGCGCGGGCGCATGAAACAGAGCGAGTACCGGGTGCAGCTGCGCGAGAAGCAGAAGGCGAAGCGCTACTACGGCGTGCTCGAGAAACAGTTTGCCGGCTACTACGAGAAGGCGTCGCGCCAGTCCGGTATCACCGGCGAGAACCTGCTCACGCTGCTGGAGTGCCGGCTGGACAACGTGCTCGTGCGTCTCGGCTTCGGGGCATCCCGCCGCCAGGCGCGCCAGCTGATCCGCCACGGTCACTGGAAGGTCAACGGCCGTCGGGTGGACATCCCCAGCTACCAGGTACGCCCGGGCGACGTGATCACCATCAAGGCGGACACGCCTGCTACGCAGGTGGTCAGGGACGCCACGGAGCTGACCGGACAGATACCAGCGTGGCTTCAGGCCGACCACGAGTCGCTCTCGGCCAAGGTGCTGCGCAAGCCGGAGCGACGCGAGGTCGCCGCGCCGGTGCAGGAGCAGCTCATCGTCGAGCTGTACTCGAAGTAGTAGGACCCTTGCCCGCGTCGTCGCTCATCCGAGCGACGACGCTCAGAGCCGGCTCCAGCAGTGGCGCCGGTGCGACACCAAATCGACGTTAGGACTCTCATGCTCGACTTCCAAATCCCCCGGATCACAAGCGAGTCCGTGGAGCAGAACCGTGGCACGTTCACGATTGAGCCGCTCGATCGCGGCTTCGGCTACACGTTCGGCAACTCGCTGCGACGCGTCTTGCTCTCCTCCCTCGCAGGCGCGGCCGTCACGAGCGTGCGCATCGAGGGCGTTGCGCACGAGTTCTCCACGATCGAGGGCGTCAAGGAGGACGTCACGGACATCGTGCTCAACCTCAAGGGCGTCGTGTGCCGCATGCACTCCGACGCGAGTGAGGTGGAGGCGCCGCTGGTGGTGACGGGCCCGGGTGAGATCACGGCCAAGGACATCGACCTGCCGGCCGGCGTGGAGATCCTGAACCCCGACCTGCACATCGCGACGCTCGAGAAGAAGACCAAGCTCGAGCTGTACATGACGATCGGACGCGGCCGCGGCTACCGCCCGGCGGAGGAGAACAAGTCCGCCGACCAGCCGATCGGCGTGATCCCGATCGACTCGATCTTCTCGCCCGTGCGCCGCGTCGCGTACGCGGTCGAGCAGGCGCGCGTCGGTCAGAAGACGGACTTCGACAAGCTAACCCTGGACATCGAGACGGACGGCTCGATCGACCCGCAGGCGGCGCTGCGCGAGGCCGCCGAGCTGCTCATCTCCCAGCTCGCGATCTTCACCGACGCGGACCGCATCCAGGAGCTGCGCGCGGCGCCGGGCGGCCAGCTGGACGGCCACGGCCTGGCCGTCGGCGGCGGCGGCTCGCAGGCGGCGCTGCAGGGCGAGGAGTGGGGCATCCTGATCGAGGAGCTGGAGCTGGGCGTGCGCTCGTACAACTGCCTCAAGCGCGCTGGCATCCAGACGGTCGGCGACCTCATCTCCAAGTCCGAGGCGGAGCTCAACGCGATCCCCAACTTCGGCAAAAAGTCGATCGACGAGGTCATCGAAACGCTGCACGCTCGCGGCCTCAACCTGCGCGCCGACTGAGGACTGCCTAAACTGCACTAGCTCATGCGCCACCAGAAGACCAAACACAAGCTCAGCCGCGACTCCGCGCACCGCAAGGCGCTGCTCATGAACCTGAGCAAGGAGATCATCGAGCACGAGCGCATCAAGACGACGGAAGCGAAGGCGAAGGCGGTCAAGCCGGAGATCGAGAAACTGATCACGCTGGCCAAGCGCGGCGACCTGCACGCGCGCCGCCAGGCGCTGTCGACGCTCTCGCAGGACAAGTTCGCGGTGCACAAGCTGTTCGCCGAGGTGGCGCCGCGCTACGCGGACCGGCCGGGCGGCTACACGCGCATCCTCAAGCTGGGGCCGCGGCGCAGCGACTCGACAGAGATGGTCTTCATCGAGCTCGTCTGAGCTTGGTCACCAAGCTCACCCTCGAATACGACGGCACGGATTTCGCCGGCTGGGCGCGCCAGCCGGACAGGCGCACCGTGCAGGAGACACTCGAGCGGGCGCTGCGCACGGTGCTCGGCGAGACCGGGCACGACGGGCGGCCGCTGACGCTGACGGTCGCGGGGCGCACCGACGCGGGCGTGCACGCGTGGGGCCAGGTCGCGAGCTACAGCCACGAGGCGGTCGACCCGCTGCGCCTGAACGGCCTGCTGGACGGCGACGTCGCGGTGCTCGCCGCGGAGCCCGCGCCGCAGGGCTTCAACGCGCGCCGCGACGCCACCAGCAGGACCTACTGCTACCGCGTGCTCGTCCGCCGCACGCGCTCGGTGTTCGAGCGCAAGCGCGCGTACTGGTGGCGCGCGCGCGTCGACGTTGACGCGCTGCACGTGTGCGCCGCCGCGCTGCACGGCGCGCACGACTTCACCGCGTTCACGCCCGCCGAGACCGAGCACTCGTACTTCACCTGCAAGATCGCCTCCGCCGAGTGGCGCGTGCACGGCGACCTGCTCGAGCTGTGGATCGAGGCGAACATGTTCCTGCGCCACATGAACCGCGTGCTCGTCGGCACGATGCTCGACGTGGCGAGCGGCGTGCGCACGTTTGAGGAGTTCGCGGAGCTGCTGGAGGGGCGGCCGCGCTCTGAGGCCGGCAGGACGGCGCCGGCGCATGGGCTGGCGCTGGTGCGGGTGGGCTACTGACGGGCGTGCGCTACCGGCGCGGACCAGCCGATCAGCCTTCGGCTTCCCCTTCGCACGTTTCCGTCGCTTCCGCCGCTGCCTGGCTGAGGCTCTCGCTGGCGACCGTGGCGCCGCGGGCATTGTGGATCACCACCTCAGTTGGCAGCGGCGAGAACACACCGTAGGCGAGCATCCCGTGGGCGTGCAGGTGCGCGGGGATGGCGACCGTTCGCAGTGGTACGAGCTTGCCGGAGACGAGCGCGAGCACGGTGTCGCGGGGAGCCCTGAGCAGGCCGTAGAGGATCACGTAGGGCTGGGGTTTGCAGCCAGCGGCCGCCTGCGCCTTGAACACCGGCAGGCGGCCGCGCAGCCCCGGGGGCTGTTCGAGCGCCTGTTCGATCGCGTTGGCGCCGTTTTCGCCGAACAGCGTTTCGCCTTCGCCTTCCCGTTCGAGGCTCAATTCGAAGTAGGGGACGCCGAGTTCGCGGTAGCTTTCGGCGCGGATCGTGAACGCGGGCGCCTGTGGCGCCGCTTCGTGAATCAGGCGCACGATGCCGTCGCGCAGGAATTTCTTGGGGTTCTTGGTGCATTCCACGACGGGCGGCAGCTTCACCACCGCGAGCGTTTCGCCTTGCGGGCCGAGCTCGGTCAGCGACACCGGTATCGGCGAGGGTCCGCGCACGGCCTGGTAGTAGAGACCTACAGGTCCGCCCAGGCGCGCAGGTATGCGGATCGCGGGCGAGGTGATCGTGCGCTGGTTGCTCAGCAGGAGGCGCACGCTGTGCACGGCTGCAGGCAGGTTGGCCTCGATGACGAGCAGCCCCGAGTCGCAGTGCACGGCTGGTTCCGGCTCGACGTGCGATCGCGACAGGCATCTGCCGGCGCCTTCTCCTTTGAGGACTTCCAGCAGGCCGGCTGCCGGACGCGCGGGTTCTTCGATCGTGATCGACACGGTGCAGGCGAAGGAGCGCTCGCTTGGCGGTCGCGGCTGCCGTGCGGCGCGCACCACGAAGCGACCGCCCGCGGCCGTTATGCCGCGGGCGACGACCGTCGGCTTATTTTCTTTGTGGATCAGCCTTTTGATGGGCTTCGGGGCGGGCAGGCCGACTGCTGCTTCGAGCTGCTTGAGCGCCGCGGCCCGCGTGACGTTCAAGCTGTGAAGCTCGACGTTGAGCGTGTGGCTGTGGCGTGCGAGCGCCTTGTCGGTGGCGTCCTCGTAGGAGGCGAGCAAATCTGACTGGGACTTCAGGTGGCCCTGCTCGGCGATCGCGATCGCCTCGAACAGGTCCTTCAGCGTCGCTTCCGAGCGGCTGCTGATTTCCTTGGATGTGGTGTTCAGCGTCTTGTAGCCGCTGGACACCCACGCGCGCATGTCGGCGCATGGGTTCGGCATGGGCAGTTCGAGTTCTGTCTGTGCGATCGCCGCGATCAGGTGCATCAGCGCGTTGACATAGGGGTTGCTCCATCGCAACGGCTGGAGCGCTCGCGGGAGAGCTGCGATCGCTTCGCGGTCGGGTTCCGTTTGGGCATCGCCGAGCGTGAGCGACAGCTCGAGCTTGAGAGCGGAGCGCTGAGTGGACTCGCGGTGTTCTTCGCCCATCGCGCGCGGGCTGACGGGTGTCTGCGACCGTGGGCCGATGATCCCGAGCTCCCGTTCGGCGGGCGGAGCGCCGGCGAGGATGCCTGGGCATTCGCCGGCCACACGAGCGGCGGCGGCTTCGATCGCCGCTTTGGACTGCGCGAGGTTGCGCACCTCGGCTTCCTGGAGGCTGACGGTGGCGAGCAGGTAGGCGTGCGTTGCGGCTGCGTTCTGGGCTCTTGCGGCGGTGCTTTCACGCGCGCTCGCAGGAGCGGCGGCCAGGGCGCACAGCGCGCAGAGCACAACGAGCGCGCGAGCGATCGTTCCGAGCACCGGGACGGGCGGCATCGTTCGATCACGGCGATCATGGCCGCAAAGCGACCCGGTTACCGGCCGGAGCACGTCCGCCAGCATACGGACCGAGGCGGCCCCTATGCTGGACAACAAGATGCTGAACGTGCTGCTGACGAACGACGACGGGATCGAGGCGGACGGCCTGCAGGCGCTGCGCCGCGCGCTGCTGGAGCTGGACGACGTGCGCCTGGCTGTGATCGCGCCGGACGGCAACCGCTCGGCGATGGCGCGCTCGATCACGACGCGCAGGCCGCTGTGGGTGCAGGAGATCCCGTTCGCGGACGGCACGACGGGCTACGCGACGGATGGCACGCCGGTGGACTGCGTGCGTCTGGCGAGCCTGGGCATCGTGGAGGACTTCGAGGCGGATCTGGTGGTGGCGGGCATCAACCACGGCGCGAACCTGGGTGATGACATCACGTACTCGGGCACGGTGGCGGCGGCGCTGGAGGGCGTGGTGCTGGGGCTTCCCGCGATTGCCGTCTCGCAGCAGTCGCGCGCGGGCGCACTGGACTATCGCTTCGACGGGGGTTTCAACTTTGATGTAGCTGCGGCGTTCGTAGCGCGGTTGATCGGGCGCATCGACGAAGTACCGCTGCCGGCCAGGACTTTGTTGAACGTCAACGTGCCCGCCGGCGAGGCGCAGGGCGTGGAGGTGACGAGCCTTGGCAAGCGCATCTACCGCGACGAGCTGAAGCTGGAGCGCGAGGAGGAGCACCGTCGCCGCTACTGGATCTACGGCTCTGACCCTGGCTTCCACGACGAGCCGGGGACGGACCTGGCGGCGGTGGCTGCCGGCCGCGTGGCGGTGACGCCGATCCACTTCGACCTGACCGACCGCCCGAGCCTTGAGGCGCTGCGCCGCTTCGACCTGGAGGGGATGCTGGCGCCGGTCGGGCACGACGCGATGCCGTGAGCGCACAGGACGTCGCCGCGCGCGCGCAGGAGCTGCGTCGCCAGCTGGAGTACCACGCGCACCGCTACTACGTGCTCGACGACCCGGTCCTCGGCGACGACGTGTACGACCGGCTGCTGGACGAGCTGCGCGCGATCGAGCGTGAGCACCCGCAGCTGGCGAGCGCGGACTCGCCGACGCGACGGGTGGGCGGCGAGCCGGTGGGGCGTCTGGAGAAGGTGCGCCACCTGGAGCCGATGCTGTCGCTGGACAACGTGCGCTCGGAGGAGGAGCTGCGCGCGTGGGTGGAGCGGATGCGCAATCACCTGGCGCGGGAGGGCATCGACGAGCCGGCGTTCACGTATGTGGTGGAGCCGAAGATCGACGGGTTGGCGATCAGCCTGGTGTATCGCGACGGCGTGCTGGAGCGCGGCGCGACGCGCGGCAACGGCGAGGTGGGCGAGGACGTGACGCACAACCTGCGCACGATCGGCGCGATTCCGCTGCGGATCGAGGACGCGCCGCCGCTGGTGGAGGTGCGCGGCGAGGTGTACATGTCGCTGGCGGACTTCACGGCGCTGAACGAGCGCCGCGCGGAAGCGGGCGAGTCGACGTTCATGAACCCGCGCAACTCTGCCGCGGGCACGATCCGCCAGCTGGACCCGGAGGACGCGAGAAAGCGGCCGCTGTCGATCTGGTGCTACCAGGTGGGCGTCAGCGAGGGCCTGTCGTTCACGGCGCACTCGCAGGCGCTTGAGTGGCTGCGCGGGCACGGCTTTCGCGTGAACGGCGGCATCAAGCTGCTGGGCGGCGAGGACGAGGTGATCGCGCAGTGCGTTGAGTGGGAGCGCCGCCGCGGCGAGCTGGATTTCGAGATCGACGGCGCGGTGGTGAAGGTGGACGATCTGGAGCTGCAGCGCCGCCTCGGCTCGGTGGGCCGCGACCCGCGCTGGGCGGTGGCGTGGAAGTTCCCGCCGACGACGGCGCTGACGACGCTGGAGAAGGTGATGTGGAACGTGGGCAAGTTCGGCGACCTGCGTCCGTATGCGGTGCTTGCGCCGGTGGAGGTGGGCGGCGTGACGATCAAGCTGGCGACGCTGCACAACGAGGAGGACATCGTTCGCAAGGACCTGCGCGCGGGCGAGGAGGTGATCGTGGTGCGCGCGGGCGACGTGATCCCGCAGGTGGTCTCGCCGGCGCCGCACGTGGCTGAGCGCAAGCGTCGTCCGCCATTGCCGCACCCGCCGCCGCGCTGCCCATACTGCGACACGCCGACGTTCAAGCCGGCGGAGGGCGTGTTCACGAAGTGCCCCAACCCGGACTGCCCGGCGCGCGCTTGGCAGCTGCTCAAGCACTTCGTGTCACGCGGCGCGATGGACATCGACGGCCTGGGCGAGAAGCAGGTGGCGCTGCTGCAGGAGCACGGGCTGGTGCGCACCGCAGCGGACATCTACCGCCTGCGCGAGCACGAGCAGCAGCTGCTGGAGCTGGAGGGCTTTGGCGAGGTGTCGGTGGGGAGGCTGCTGGCGGCGATCGAGGCGTCCAAGCAGCGCCCGTTCGCGCGCGTGCTGTTCGCGCTGGGGATCGAGGAGGTGGGGGAGGTGACGGGGCGCAACCTGGCGCAGCGCTTCCGCGCCGTGGACGCGCTGCTGGGCGCGACGCCGGAGGAGCTTGCGCAGACACCGGGCGTGGGCGAGAAGATGGCGGAGTCGATCCGCGCGCAGCTGCACGACGAGCGCATGCTGGCGCTGATCGGGGACCTGCGCGAGCTGGGCCTGTGCTTCCACGAGGAGGGGCCGCCGCCGTCGCAGGGGCCGCTGGCGGGCAAGACGCTGGTGCTGACGGGCTCGCTGCCCGAGCTTTCCCGTGAGCAGGCCACGCAGCGGATCCTGGCGGCGGGCGGTCGCGTGACTGGGTCGGTGTCGAAGAAGACCGACTACGTGGTGGCGGGCGAGAGCCCGGGGTCGAAGCTGGATAAGGCGGAGCGGCTGGAGGTGAGCGTGCTGGACGAAACGGGGCTGCTCGGGCTGTTGGAGGAGCAGTCGGGGTAGAGTCCCGGTGAGTGCGATCACTGCTGGCGATCCCGGTCCTGTCATTGGCGTTCGCTGGCGCGCACGCGCGGCCGCCGGCGATCACGAGCGCGGAAGCGGTGAACGCGATGCGCGTGCAGATTCACAGTCGCGTGCAGGCGCGGCTGCGCGGCGGCTACAGCAGCGAAACGCTGTGCAGCGGCCAGGGTCCGGGCGGGACGGCGATCGGCGCGACGACGCGCCTGGCGCGCTGGCGCTGCGCGCTTGAGCTGAAGGGCAGGCGCTTCCCGAGCCCGTGCCGCGCGCAGGCGGACGTGTCGGTGGTTGCGCGGCCGCACCATGTGCGCCTTGTGCGGGTGCATTGGCTCCAGATGAGCCGCTACTGCCGCTGATCAGTAGTCGGCGATGGTGATCGCCATGTGGTCCTGGAAGGTGTGCGCGGTTTCCGTGGGAATGCCGTCGGTGAAGATCGCGAACGCGAGCGTGTGGCCGTCAGCGGCCTGGCAGTAGCCGACGAGGTTGGACACGCCGGTGAGCGTGCCGGTCTTGCCCTGGCAGTTGCCGGCGGCGCGCGTGCCGCGCATGCGCAGTTCGAGCGTGCCGGTGCGCCCGGCGACCGCGAGGCTGTTGCGCAGCACTTCGCCGACGGGCGTGGGCGCGAGCTCCACGAGCAGGTCGGCCACCTGGTAGGGGGACGTCTTGTCCGCTTCGGAGAGCCCGGAGCCGTCGACGACGTGGGGGTGGATGCCGAGCAGCGTGGCGACGGTCTTGGCGACGACGGCTGCGCCCGCTGCGGTGGTGCCGGCGCCGCCGACGCGCGCGCCGAGGTCCTTGACGAGCGTCTCGGCGAAGAAGTTGTCCGACGGCGGCAGCATCAGCGCGAGCAGCTGCGCGATCGTGGGCGACTGCGCCTGCGCGAGCTGGGTGGCCCCGGGGGGCGTGGCGGCGGCGCCGCTATGTCCGTGGATGCTGACGCCGTCGGCCTTCAGCGCCCCCCACAGCGCGCGCGCGGCGAACGCGGCGGGCGCGTGCGGTTCGCGTTCGTGGCCGGTCTCGCCGCGGTTGAATGCGAGCGCGGAGAGCGTGCCTTCGAGGAACGGGTCCCACTGGTAGTCGCTTGAGGGCTCGCCGCGCAGCGAGTCGAAGTAGGACTCGTCGCCGTCGATCGAGCCGGTGATGCGGTGGATGCCGTCGGTGTGGACGAGCTGTGAGACGAGCGCGGAGACGCTGGTGCCGACGCCGCCGTAGTGGTTGTGGATGAACGCGGTAGAGCCGAACGTGGGGTCGCCGCCGCCACGCAGGTACAGGCTGCCTTCCCAGATGCCCCCGGGCGCCATGTGCCCGACGCCGTAGACGGTCGTCGCCAGGCGCGTGGAGGCGCCGAGCAGATCGAGCGCGGCGGTGGCGGTGTAGAGCTTCTCGACGGACGCGGGCGGGCGCATGGCGCTGGCGCGCTCGGAGAACACGGCCTGTTTGGCGGTGAGGTCGTATACGTAGGCGCCGTCGGCGTTGCCGGCGAGCGCGAGCTGGTGGGAGAGGTCGGCCTGCAGTTCCGCGAGGCCGCCGTCGGCGCCGGCGGCGGGGGCGGCGAGCGCGAAGGCGAGCGCGGCGGCGCACAGCACAGTCAAGAGTTTCGTTGCGGGAGTCGACGGCACCGGGCCATAGAATGTTCGCGTATGGGCAAGGTTGTCAAGCTCGAGACGGCGGCCAAGGCCAAATCGCGCAGCGCGCGCGCGGCCCGCGGTGTCGGGCGGCCCGCATCGGCCGAGCGCAGGCGCCGGCCCAGGCGCGACAAGACGGCGCTGGTGCTGGGCGGCGGCGGCTTCACGGGCGGGGTGTACGAGATCGGCGCGCTGCGCGCGCTTGACCTGCTGGCGGTGAACAGCACGGTCAACAACTTCGACGTGTACGTGGGCACGTCGGCGGGCTCGTTCATCGCGGCGCTGTGCGCCAACGGCGTGACGCCCGAGGAGATGATGCGGGTGGTGACAGGGCAGGGCAAAGCGACGTTCAAGGACATCGACATCGGCGACCTGCTGAGCCTCAACCTGCTGGAGTTCGCGCGCAAGGGCGCGCTGATGCCGCTGCGCGCGCTGGGGCTAGCGCGGCAGCTGCTCTCGCAGCCCGGCGGCGTGTCGCTGATGGATGTGGTGCTGGGGCTCGCGGACGGCCTGCCGTCGGGCCTGTACTCGGGCGCAGGCATCGAGCGCTACCTGCGCGAGGTGCTCAACGAGCCGGGCCGCACGGACGACTTCGGCCAGCTCGCCTGCGAGCTGTACCTGACGGCGACGGACCTCGACAGCTGCGAGCGCGTGGTGCTGGGCGTGGACGGCTCGATGGACGTGCCGATCTCGACCGCCGTGCGCGCGTCGGGCGCCTTGCCGATGGTGTACGCGCCCGTACGCGTGCACGACCGCGAGCTGATCGACGGCGGCATCGTGTCGACGACGAACCTCGACCTGGCGATCCAGGCGGGCGCGAAGCTGGTGGTGGTGATCAACCCGATCGTGCCGTACGTGAACGACTTCTCGCGCAAGGTGAGCACGCTGAAGGGCAGGCGCCCACGGCGGGTGTCGGACATGGGTTTCGCGCAGATCGGCTACCAGGTGTTCAAGCTGGTGGCGCACCAGCGGTTGCACGAACTGGCGAAGGGCTGGGAGGAGCGCTACCCGGGCGTCGACATCGTGCTGATCGAGCCGGAGCCGATGGACGATCTGATGTTCGAGACGTCGATGATGAGCTTCACCTCGCGCGTGGAGATCGCGCGCCACGGCTTCGAGTCGGTGACGAAGAAGCTTGCGCTCGAATACGACCGCTTCCAGGGCGTGGCGGAGCGCCATGGGCTCGAGATCTCGGCCAAGCGCGTGCGCAAAGTGGTGGAGCACTTCGACGAGGACAGCGAGTCGGAGTCGGTGCGCGGCTGGCGCAAGATCCTCGAGGGGACCACCGGCGCGCTCCTGCGCCAGTCCGGCTCTGGCTAGGAGTCCTCCCGCCCGGTCGGGCTCCGGCTACAGCGCTTTTTCGACGGAGCTGAGCAGCCGGTCGGTGGCTGCGGCGGAGTGGATGGCGATGCGTACGTGTCCGGGCTCGCCGAGCGCGTCGCCGGCGGCCACGAGCACGCCGGCGCGGGCGAGGCGGGCGGCGAGCTCGCCGCCCGCCAGCGCGGGGTGAGAGGCCCATACGAAGTTGGCCTGGCTGTCGGCGACGTCGAAGCCGAGCGCGCGCAGGCCGGCGATCAGGCGCGGGCGCTCGTGGCAGATCTCGCGCACGTGCTGGTCGATCAGCTCGGCGCAGCTGTGCAGCGCCTCGAACGCGCCCGCCTGGGAGATCTCGGACACGCCGAGGTCGGGCGCCAGCTCGGCGAGCAGCTCGCCGGAGCCGGGGCCGCCGATGGCGTAGCCGATGCGCAGGCCGGCGAGGCCCCACGCCTTTGAGAAGCTGCGGAACACGAGCAGCCGCGGGTGGTGCTCGAGCAGCGCGAGCGAGGAGCTGGTGGGCTGCGCGTCGGCGAACTCGACGAGCGACTCGTCGAGCAGCACGGCGATCGGCGCTGGGAGCTGCTCGAGCAGCCGCTGCAGCTCGCCGATGGGCAGCAGCTCGCCGGTGGGGTCGTTGGGGCTTGCGATGGCGACGGCGCGCACGTCAGGCTCGCGCGCGGCGGCTTCGAGCAGCGCGTCGACGCCGCCGCCTTCGACGCGCACGGCGCGCCCGTGCGCGCGGCGGGCCATGAGCGGGAACAGCGGATATGAGGGCCAGTGGGTGAGCAGCTGCTGGCCGGGCTCGAGCAGCGCGCGCGTGGCCGCGCCGAGCAGCTCGGCGGCGCCGTTGCCGAGGATCAGGCGCTCGGGCTCGACGCGGTGGCGCTCGGCGAGCACGGCGCGAAGGTCGCCGCCGCTGAGGTGCGGGTAGCGGTGCAGCCCGCTGCGCGCGACGAACGTGATCGCGCTGACGATGCGCGGGTGCGGCAGTTCGGGCCAGGTGGTGAGAGACAGGTCCAGGGTCTCGACGCGCGTGAGCGCCTTGCGCCGGCGCTCGGCGGCCTGCTCACGCAGTTCCTCGTTGACCTCCTCCTCGGACATCCCCTCGAATTGGCGGTAGTAGTCGAGCAGGCCCATGACGGTGGTGTGGTTCTAGCAGCGCGGGCGGTGCTCTACCAGCGGTGTGGGCGCCCAGTGCCCGGGTCCGGGCTCACTGGCCCCCGCCGCGCACGACCAGGCTGGTGCCGGGCCCGTGGATGACGAGGAACCACAGCATGAAGGCGCCGGCGCAGACGACGGCGGTGGCGGCGAAGATCCGCCCGAGCACGCCCGTGCGCTGATCGTGCCCGGCGGCGCGGCGCACGAGGATCCATGCGTTGTCGAGGCGTTTCATCAGCGACAGCGCGCCGAACAGCAGCGCGAACAGCCCGGCGAACGACATCAGGATGCCGAGGCTGACGCTGCCGGTGAGGTAGTTGGCCTGCGAGCCGACCCACAGGCACGCGATCGGGATCGGGCCCCAGCACAGCAGGCACAGCAGCGTGATGCCGCCGAGCATGAGGGTGGCGATCGAGCCGTCGACGCGCTGGCGGGCATCGCCGCCGCGCTGGGGGAGCGTGCGGAAGCGCACCGGGGCCGTTCCCGGCCGGCGCCCGACGAACAGCCCGCCGTTCTCAGATGGGTCGGTGCGCATGCTGTCTATGTTCGCAGGTGCGAGGCGCGTTGCACGTCAGCTGGCGTACAACGCGTCGAACAGCTCCGCGTAGCGCTCGTTGACGACGTTGCGCTTGACCTTGAGCGTGGGCGTGAGCTCGCCGGTGGCCTGCGAGAGATCGTGGTCGAGGATCACGAACTTCTTCACCTGCTCCACCTGCGCGTATTTCTGATTGGCGCGGTCGACCTCCTGCTGGACGAGCGCCTGCACTGCGGGCTCGCGGCACAGCGACGGGATGTCCTCGGGCAGGCCGTGCTCGCGCGCGAAGATGGGGATCTCTTCCTCGTCGAGCGTGACCAGGATGACGGGGTAGGGGCGCTGGTCGCCGTGCATGACCGCCTGGGAGATCCAGCGGCACTGCTTGAGGTCGTTCTCGACGTTGGCGGGCGTCAGGTTCTTGCCGCCGGCGGTGATGATGATGTCCTTCTTGCGCCCCGTGATCGACAGGTAGCCGTCCTCGTCGAGCGAGCCGAGGTCGCCGGTGTGCAGCCAGCCGTTCTCGACGCCGCCGAAGGTGGTGGACGCTTGGTTGTGGTAGCCGGCGAAGATGTTGGGGCCTTTGACGAGGATCTCGCCGTCCTCGGCGATCTTCAGCTCGACGCCGGGCAGCGCTCGCCCGACGGTGCCGAAGCGGTGGTTCTCGACGGTGGAGGTGGTGGCGGCGGTGGCGGTCTCGGTCATGCCGTAGCCCTCCAGCACGGGCACGCCGCACGCCCAGAAGAACTCGAGGATCTCTTTGGCGATCGGCGCGGCGCCGCTGGTGGCGTGGCGCACGTTGCCGCCGAAGATGGCGCGCACGTTTTTGAACAGCTTCTCGTCGGCCTCGTCGAACTCCTCCTGCATGTCCGCGGGCACGGGTTCGCCGCGGTTGATCATGTCGCGCACCTCCACGCCGAGCGCGATGGCGTCCTGCGCGCGCTTGCGCTCCTCGGGCGGCTGCGCCTCGATGGCGCCGTGCGCGAGCGTGTAGATCTTCTCGAACACGCGCGGCACGGACGGCAGGTACGTGGGTTTGACCTCCAGCAGCTCGGGCACGATCTGCTTGGTGTCGCCGCCGAAGTACGCGAGCGTGCCGCCGAGGTAGAACACGGCGAGCTGCACGAGCAGCGCAAAGGAGTGTGCGAGCGGCAGGTACAGGTAGACGACCTCGTCGCTGCGGATCTCGCCGGCGTCGGCGACCATGTCGATGATCGCGCGGTAGTTGCCGTGCGTGAGCACGCAGCCCTTGGGCGGGCCGGTGGTGCCGGAGGTGTAGATGAACGTGAACGGGTCCTCGGGCCGCACGGCGGCGCGGCGCCCCTCGAGCTCCTCGGGCATGCGCCGGCGCCCGCGCTCGCGCACGTGCTCGAGCGTGATCGCGTCGAGGCCGTGGCCGTTGGCGGCGGAGCCGTTGCCCGCGCCCTCGCCGGCGGGCGGGTCCATCACGATGACGGTCTGCAGGTTGGGCACCCGATCGCGGATCGCGGCGATCTTGGCGAGCTGCTCGTCGTTCTCGCAGACGATCATGCAGGCGTCCGAGTCGGAGATCACCCACAGGCACTCCTCGGGCGAGTTGGTCTGGTAGATGGGCACGACGACGGCGCCGGCGGCGGTGGCGGCCATGTCCACGTAGGACCACTCGGGGCGGGTGTTGGCGAGGATGCACAGCCGCTGGCCGGGCTCGATGCCGAGGTCGATCAGCCCGAGGCCGATCTCCTGGACGGTGTCGGCGAGCTGCGGGTAGGTGACGTCGTGCCAGGCGCCGTCGCGCTTGTAGCGCACGGCGACTTGGTCGGCGTGCTCGACGGCCGAGTTGGCGATCAGGTCGGCGATCGTGCGCGACCCCGTGGTCGACGCGGCGGCCGTGGCCTCCATCAGGACTCCTTCCTCAGTGACTGCGGCAAATGGAGATGTGATGTTAGTCGCAAAGTGGCCGTTTGGATAGACGAGCGCGGACGGCTGGCTCCGCGCTTGCGCGTGGCGCGAGCTCAGACGGGGTTGGGCACGTCCAGGAAGACGTGGCGCAGCGCGAAGCGCTCGGCGAGGTGCTCGCCGAGGCGCCTGACGCCGAAGGTCTCGGTCGCGTGGTGCCCGGCGGCGATCAGGTGGATGCGGGCCTCGCGCGCCTGGGACATGGAGCGCTCGGCGGGCTCGCCGGTGAGCAGCGCGTCGGCGCCGGCGGCTGCGGCGTCGGCGGTGTAGTCGGAGCCGGCGCCGGACACGATCGCGACGCGCTTGACGAGCGCGGGCCCGGCGTCGAACACGAGTGGCTGGCGGTGGGTCACCTCCTGCACGCGCGCGAACAGCTCAGCGGCGGGCAGGCCGTCGTCGGGCAGGGTGGCGATGAAGCCGATGGGCTGCCCGCGGTGCAGCGCGAACGGCGCGAGCTCGCCGGCGCCGAGCGCGCTCGCGAGCAGCGCGTTGTTGCCGAGCTGCGGGTGGGCGTCGAGCGGGAGGTGGTAGGCGGCGAGCGCGATGTCGGCGTCGAACAGGAGCTTCAAGCGACGCTTGAGCACGGCGTCGACGGTCGTGACGCCGGAGCCCCAGATGAGGCCGTGGTGCACGAGCAGCAGGTTCGCTTGCTCGGCGGCGGCCAGCTCGAACAGCTCGGCGTGGGCGGAGACGCCGGTGGCGATCGTCTGCACGTGGGCCGCGCCGGCGACCTGCAGACCGTTGACGCAATAGTCCTCGAAGCGGCCGGGCTCGAGCAGGCGGTCGAGCTCGGCGAGGATCTCGGAGGTGGCGGCGGGCATCGGGCGACGATAGCTGGCCGCGGGGAGGCGTGGTGGGAAGCGCGTGTATGGAATACTGCTGGGGCGTCGGGGCGTGGCGCAGCCTGGTAGCGCGCACCGTTCGGGTCGGTGAGGTCCCGAGTTCGAATCTCGGCGCCCCGATTAAAAAGCTGCCGATTTGCAGGTGGTTTTCAGCGTCCGTGATGCTCGTGGCCTTTCTGATTGGGCGATGAAACGGCAGTGGCAAGTCGCCCGCCCGCCCGGTCGGTATGGGCGAGGATCCGTTGCCTGCAGGGCTTCTACTGGTCCGCTCAATGAAGGTTGCGGTGAGGTCTCCGGCGGAAACCGAACGGGGGCAGGTGAGGCGCTCGAGCCCAGGGTGTGGCAGCGACTGGCATCGGCCTTTTCTCAAAGGCCGACTTCGAGCGTGCGCGCCGCACCAAGGTCCTGGAGAAGCGCGACCAGCAGACGTCGGCGGCGTCGGTCGAGCGCAGCGAATCCGTCAAGTAGCTGGATGAGGTCGCTGTGCTCGTCTGCGGCCAGCGAACGAGCGAGTCTCTCCAACAGCTGCACGACTTGCGGCCCGAGGATCTCGTTGGCGCGCGTGCTCGTCGTCCGGCCTGGCCCGCGTCCGCGCGCGGCCCGCAACGCCAACATTCGCAGCTCGTCAGGTGCACCTGCGAGTTCTTCGGCGTCTGAATCTTCGAGGAGGTCGGCGGCCCGGTGTCGCACAGCTGCGCCTAGTTCTCCACCTTCGAGGTCTCCCCAATCGTTCAGCTGTTCTATGAAGCGGGGGTCGAGCCCGTAGAAGCTTGCCAGTGGCCTGAGGGTTGCGGCCCGTGGCCTCCGTGCCTCATTCGGATCCTCGAGACGCCGGATCGTGCGGCCCGAGAGCCCAACGAGAGAGGCGATCTGCTCTGGGCTTCGATCCAGGTTGTACCGCGCCTCCCCCAGGACCCAGGCGAGCAGCGCGCGCGCAGTCATGACCCGGATTCTGCCATCTGGGCTTGACCAAGGTCAAGATCGGTTCATATTTATGGACCTTGGCCGGGAGTATGGTTGACAGCGGTTGTGCGCCGGAAGTATTGATTGACACCGATGGTCGCTACCAGTCAACACACGGAGCTCGAGTACCTCCTGGCAATCGCAGAGAACGACCGCGTCGTCAGCGGCGTTCTGAGCGACGGGAAGCTCTGGGTGGGCTCGCAACGGCTTCGGCCGTCCGGGCTCGACCTGATCGCGTGTGCCGCCGTCCGCAGCGTGCTCTCCGAGCCTACGGGCGCGATCGCGCTCGCGGTTCCTCGGGGGCGGAGTCCGCTCCCCGTCCTGCTCGGCCTGTACCTCGTGATCGCGCGCGTGGTCATGCGCCGCGCGGGTACTGGAGTGTGTGGATCGGTTGCAATCTCGACCAAGCGTACGGAGCTGCGCAACCTCGCTCGCGAGCTCATCTTTGACGGGTCCGATCTCCATGACGCCATACCGGTCGCTCGGCTCGTCTCCGAGCCGCGCGCCGAAAAGCGCGTGCGAGCCGCCGCGCTGAGCCTCGACCGTCGCGATCGCAAGGGCCTCGACCAGCAGGACTCTTACCTGCTGTTCCAGCTGCCCAATCGTGTCCCACCCGTCGCGCTCAACGTGATCAGCGCGATGGTTTGCGACACCCACGGCTGCTCGCTGGACTCCTGGGAGCTGACATGGGAGCGGAACGCCGCCTCACGTCGTCGCCAGGTTTGGCTGGGCGAGCTCGGTGACGCCGAGTTCGAGGCGTTTTGCGACCAACATGGGGTTCAGCTCCTTCGCTACGACTGGCCACTGATAGACGCAGCGACCACCGCGTATGGCGCCGGTGCATCCGGAATGGCGTCCACCGGGTTGAGCAGGCGCGGCGCACAGAAGCCACTGATCAGTTACCGCGTGGTACGGCACGAAGAGCTCGACGAGGAGCTGCGAGAGCTCGCCTACCGACTAGCTGAGATGCGCAAGCGTGGTCGCTCCGACCCGCCCGATGCGCTCGCGAGCGCATCGTGGCTCGCCAGCATCCTGACCAGGTCGGCGTGCCCGATCGAGTTCTACGAGGCAGCAGTCGCGCATTACCCGATGAGCCGCCGTGCACGGTGGCTCCTGGAGCGGGTTACCGATGCGGGTTCGGCCACGTTCCGGAATCGGTGGAAGCTGGCGTTCGAACAGCACTGGACCGGTGTGAAGGGCGCCGCCAAGCAGTGCCTACGACTGTTGTCCGACGGCGAGGAGCACCCGAAGTGGTGGGCGGTACAGGAGCGCCTCTCCACGCTGGCTGAGGGCGAGAAACTTTGCATCGTCTGTCAGACCCGCGCCGAGGCGCGCGCCATGCACGACGCACTGGTCGCGTCCGAGCTGGTCGACGAGAGCGACTTCGGCTCCCTCGTCGAGGTCACGTCCTTCTCGACGCGAACCCAGACCGGCCCCATCGACGGCACCATCCGGCTTCTCTGCTCGCCACCGCCGCCCCAGAAGGCCGCCATCTACCTCTCCGGAGAGGCGGGCGCCGTCGAGGTGCTTTGTTACCCCTTCGAGGTTGGTCGCCTCCGAGCCCACTCGGCGCGGGTCGCGCGCGAGTACGCCGGTCTGCCACACAACACCGCCGTCATCGGCGCAATCCGCGGGATAGCAGGGTCGTCGAACGGTGGCGCACTACGCCCCGTCGACGCCGACACGCTCTTGTCCGAGCTGCCTGGCTACGGCGAAGCCGTGGCCGAACCAGCCGATAAACCGTCCGACATCAAGTTGCCGGACGCGGACGCGGACTTCTGGGAGCGCGCATCTGAGCTCTACGACACGGAGCTGGCCGCCGACGAGCCCGACCGCGGCGAGGCCGACGCGAACGAAAGCGCCGCCGACTACTCCGGGTACGCGCATCTCGTCAGCTTCCTCGACGGCCCACCGATGTACATGCGCGACGACGCCGAGTGCACGGTCGTTGTGGCCGACCCCGAACACGCCGGTGAGCACGACATCATCACGCTTAACCCGCGCCAGCTCGACCGTGGCATGCGAATCGCCGTGCTGCCGGGCTCCGAGCGTGGTGGCCTGCTCGCAGAGCTCATGGCGACTTGGGACGAGGGGCTGGCGTTGGTGCGTCGCCGCTACGAGACGATGTACAGACGGGCGCTCGACGTAGCGGTCGAGCGCCACGGAATTGATGTGCTCGCCGACATCGTCGGACTCTCGGCTGCAGCCGTACGCGGCTGGCACTACGGGAAGGCCTGGCCGGGTACGGCGGGCACGCTCCTACGGTTGCTCGAGGCTTCAGGCGACGAGGAGGCATTGCAGAACCAGGCGCTGATCCAGGACTACTTCGCACGCGTTCGCAGCGCCCACCGTTTCATCGGACGCGTCCTGAACGAAGCTGTCGGCGAGACGGTGCTTCACGAGCGCGGCCAGGACTCCATCCGAAAGCTTGAAGGACTGGTAGGCCGCGACCTCGCGGACCTGTTCGATGCGACCTCCGTCCTCACGGTCGAGCAGGTGTCCGGGCCCCAACCGGTACCCGCTGGGGTCTGCGGCAGTTTCCTCGATCGCGACGATCCATACATCAAAAGCAAGGGAGCACTATGAGCACCGCAACATCGCCGCTGGCTCCACGGGCGCCCGCCGCGAACACCGCCACCCGCGCCGAGCAAGAGCTCTTGCTCCGGCACCTCGCCGACGATGTCCGCGGCCGACTCGCCGGCGACCATCCAGACCGCAAGGTCATCCGTCACCGCCGTCCCTCACAAGAGCTGCAGCTAGGCATTCTCCCCGCGCTCCCCCAGCCCGATCCGGATGGTCATGAGACTCCCGAGCAGCTCGCCCGCCGCATCAACCGGCCGCCTTCGCAGATCGGGGTGAACTTCAATCTTCTCCCAACCGGCGACGAAGCAGCGGTCGACGTGGCGGCGTCGTTCTCCTTCTACGTGCAGCGCTACCCAGAGCTCGATGAGCAGCGCGCTCAGGCTGGACAGCAGCAGTCTGCGGTTGACGGCGCCGGCGATGAGGGCAGCGGCGCCGTCACGGAGGCTGATGCTGGCACCGACTCCGAGGCCGGTCCCCGCCAAACAGCTGACGGCGGCGACGGCACAGCCGCGCAAAACGGCGCCGGCGCCGCGAGCGGAACGAAGAAGAAAGCGGACGGGTCCTCCGACCTCGCCGAGGTCTGGGAGCGATTCGACATCGTCACCGGCCATCTCCCGGTCGTACTCGACCTCACACAGGGCAGCCGCGGGTCCGTGCGCATCCCCCTCGACACGGCTATCGCAAATGTGCTCGGCGAACCACTGCGCGACCGCAAGAGTGCCTACCCCTTTCGCGTCAGCCAGCAGTTGCCGAACTCCGCCACACAGGGCACCGACGCCGACTACTGGCAGGCCATAGCCGAACAGGAGGGCGACGCTCGGACGCGGCCCTTGGAGCCGCCCAGCGTCGCGATCGAGGTGGATTGGCGACGCATGCCCGATGGCACCCTGAAGGTGAACGCCACCCTCATGAACCTCACGCTCGAACCTCGTCGCGAGCGCCGGAAGGCCGGGGAACACGGACACCGTGCACGCGAGCTCGTGCTCTTCAACTCGCAGCTCCGGACGTACGAGCACACGGGAACGTTCAAGCGCACCACCTTCCGCCAAGCACCGGAGGACTTCCGCTACGCGGACAAGCGCTGGGTCTGGGCCTCCGGGCAAAACTGCGTCGCCCGCCGTTTGGACGTCGCAGAAGACCCGGCCGAGCCGCTGAGTACCGAAACCTGGCCGATGTACCGCCAGCAACGGCTGGTCCCAAACCCCGACCCCGACCTACAGCTGTCCTTCGAAGAGCTTGCCGGGACCGGCTTCATGAATGCCCTGCGCCGTGTTGCCGGCGCGATGGACGACTTCGAGGCCGCGTGGCGGCGCGAACTGGCGGCCTGGCCGGATCCGGCCACCAAGCAAGCTTGCCAAAGGGCCCTGGACGCGTTTCACGAGCGTGACGTCCTCGGTTTCGCTCGTGGGCTGCGTTGCCTCGCCGACGACGAGCGGCTCGCCGCAGCGTTCAGGGCAGCCAACGAGACGTTTCGCCGCGCCGGCGCCGCCCGCAGCACCCCAATCACTACGTGGCGGCTGTTCCAGGTCGTCTACCAGGTCATCCAGCTCGCGTCGTTGCATGCACGTGAGGTCGATGACCCGGAGCTGCTCGCCGAGCTGGACCGCGTCGACGTGCTGTGGTTCCCCACCGGCGGCGGCAAGACCGAGGCGTACCTCGGCCTCATCATCACGCTGCTGTTCTACGACCGCCTCCGCGGCAAGGACCGAGGCGTAAGCGCAATCCTCCGCTTCCCCCTTCGGATGCTGTCGGTCCAGCAGTTGCAGCGCATCCTCGACGTCCTCTGGTTCGCAGAGCGGCTGCGTACCGAGCTGCTCGCTGCCGGCACGACCGTCGCGGGCGGCAACTACAACGGCGACGAGTTCCTGCTCGGCTACTGGGTCGGGCGCGGAAATAGCCCCAACAGTCTCGTCAACTCCAGGCGCCGCGACGAGGGCGACCACATCTCCTACTGGGCGAACCTCATCAAGAACGAACCCGAGGCCGCCGACGAGGCACGCATCATCACGCGCTGCCCCAACCCTTCATGTGGTGGCGGCGAGGTCAAGCTCGAGGCAGACGAGAAACAGGTTCGTTTGCGCCATCGCTGCCACACCTGTGGCGAGGCTCTCCCGGTAGTCATCTCGGACGACGAGTGTTACCGGTATCTCCCCAGCGTGCTCGTCTGCACGGTCGACAAGATGGCGCATGTCGCCCGTGCGCAACAGTTCGTCGGCGTTCTCGCCGGGCCCGCCTACCGCTGTCCCGAGCACGGCTACTTCAACTACCACGAGGCGTACTGGAAAACCGGGCAGAAGATGCCCGAGCGCAACGACCGCTGCATCGCCGGCGAACTTTGCCGCGTCGACGTAGGGCGCTACGTCACGATGTCGCCCACCCACGATCCCGCTCCGGCATTGCAAGTCCAGGACGAGCTTCACCTGCTCGAGGAGGAGCTCGGCACCTTCAACGCGCACTACGAGACGCTCCTGCGGGAGATGCAGAGCCGGTTCGGAACCGGCAAGCCGACCAAGCTGCTTGCCGCAACCGCCACGATCGAGGCTTATGACGAGCAGGTCCTCCAGCTATACGCGCGGACCGCAATGGTGTTCCCAAGCCCCGGCTGGAAGCTCGAGGAGTCCTTCTACGTCACCACCCTGCCGGATGCGCAGCGCCTCTACATCGGCGCTCTCCCGAACCGCCCCGATCCTCGCGAGTTCGGCGCCGCCGTGCAATCCCTGCTTCACGGCGAGGTCATCCGAATGCAGTCAGATCCTGCCTCAGCGCTGGCCGCGCTTTACGCCCGCGGTCTCGATTCCAGCCGGGATGCAGCGTGGCTGACCGAACAGCTCGAGAACTACGAGCTGACGCTGGGTTACGTCAACCAGAAGCGCGACGGCGACGGCATAGCTAATCGCCTTGCGCGCCAGCCGTTCGGCGACCCCGCGAGCCCCGAGATGCTCGACGTGCAGGTTCTGGCGAGTGAGGTGGCCACCCTGGCCAAGATCGCCGAAGTGCTCAACCGCATCGCCTGGCAGTACCCAAACGAGCAGGACCGCACCAAACGGCTGCGCGCGCTCGTCGCCACCAGCATCGTCAGCCACGGCGTCGACATCGACGCGCTCAACCTCATGGTCATGAACGGCATGACGCCCGCGGTCGCTGACTACGTGCAAGCCTCATCGCGCGCCGGCCGTACTCACGTTGGGCTCGTCATCGTCGGCTACGACAACCGGCGCGCCCGCGACCGCTCCTTCTACTCCTACTTCCTGAAGTACCACGAGTTCCTCAATCGGCTCATCTCCCCCGTCCCGGTCAACCGCTTCGCGAAGTTCGCTGCGGAGCGAACCGTCCCAGGCGTAATGAGCGCACTGCTGCTGCAGGACTACAACCGCGAACGCCTCGACCGGGCGGGCTGGGACGCAACCCAAGTTCGCCCGTCGCTGAGCCAGGGTCGCGAGTTCCGCAAGTGGTGGCTCGGCGCGGATCCCCCAGCAGATAAGAAGGCGGACTTCCTCAGTCGCGTGCTCTGCGCTGTCGGCGTCGGCAACACCGTTCTCGTACCGGACGGGTCCGGAGACTTCGTTCGCCGACCCATCTTCGATCCGATCATGGAGGCCTCGCTGCACGCCGAGGTCGAGGTCGTCTTCGACCGCCAGCTCGACCGTCTCGTCGACCAGACCGGCGACGCGCAGACCTCGATGCGCTTCCGCCCAAATCCGTTGACCTCGTTTCGCGATGTGGACGAGCCCACCGAGCTCGGCCCACTCACCCCGTTCGCCGCCGTCGAGCGCGCCCTCGCGCGCAACTAGAGCTAGGACAACCACATGGCCACTATGACTCGCTCAAAGTCGCAAGTTATCCGGGGATTCCTGCCCGGCCAAACGTTCCAGCACGCCAACGACACGATCGTGCGCGTCTCCAGCCTGTACGCCGGCCCAGCTGACGTCAACACCGAGCTACTCGTCGAGATGCTCGACGAACGGCTCGCACACTGGCAGCGCCCAGGAGACGGCGGCGGACCACCCGTTAACCGGGCACCCGGCTACCTGAAACCCGTATCCAACCACGCTGATCAGTACGCATTCCTTGAGCCGGAGGGAGAGGTCTTCTACTACACCTGGCCCCTGACACTGCGATGCACCAACCGCACCTGCCAGAAGGCCGCAGTATTTGAGCACCTTGAGGATTGGACCGCATACAAAGGCAACCCAGCGCGGTGCGACAAGTGTGGCTCGCGCCGCGAGCAGTACGACTACATGCTCGTCCACTCCTGCGGGAATGACGCTCCGATGCCTGTCTGGCCCTGCAAAGTCAAGGACGAGAACGGCCACGAGCACGGCCTCAAGGACATCTACCTGAACGACACAGGCTCGTTCATCACCTCCACCTGGCGCTGCCGGTACGGCTCATGCAACGACCGGGTCGTCAGTCGAATGCGTCAACCACCCTGCCGCTGCGGCGAGGGCCCCTACCAGTACGTACTCGTCCGCCAAGAGCGACGGTTCATTACTCAAACCTTCAGTTTCGTATCGTTCGCGCGCGGCCCCATGGTCCAGCTGCGCGCCGCAGCCGGAGCGGAGAAGGTTGTTGTCGGCTCCTACCTCGAGTACTTCACCGACTACGAGAAGGCGCTGGGCGACGCGGGCAAGGACCGAGGCGACGCGGAGGCGAAGTGGAAGACGATGAAGACGGCACTGGAGGCAACCGGCACCAGCCCGGAGGACATCGCCGACATGCGCAAGCTCGTACTCGGCGAGTCCGGTGATGCCTTCGACGAGGTCGTCTCGCTCGTCGGTGATGAAAACGTCGTCACCGAAGTCGGCTCGTCTCAGCGCGCCGCCGAGCGCACACTCATCTGGGGTGGCGCCGGCGGCCTGCGGACATGGCGCCTCGAGACGTTCCGGCAAGCTGCACTACAGGGAGGCCCCACACGCCGAGGAGCAGTGTCGGTCCTCGACGCCGCTGAAACGAAGCTCAAAGAGGTGGGCTTCTCCGATCTGCTAGTCGTAGAGAACTTTCCGGTCGCACTCGTCGCATACGGCTTCACGCGCCTCGGTCGCGACCCACAACAGGTCATGCTGCGCGCCTTCCCCTCACCAAAAAAGGGGAAGTACCGCGACAAGACCCCCGTCTACCTCTCGCCCACGAAGACTGAGGCGGTGTTCTTCGAGCTCGACGCCGAGCGCGTCTTGACGTGGCTAGACGACAACAACCGCGTCGCCATGCCACCCCTGCCGGCCGGCGGCAGCACGGAGGCCGACCTCGTGCGCCGTCGTACCGCCAAGGCGCACATGCTCCGCTTCTACCGCAACGACGCCGAAGTCGGTGCGCTCGTCTACAAGCTCCAGCACACCATCGCGCACGCGCTCATTCGGAACCTCGGAGAGCGCTCCGGCTTCTCCGAGGAGACTATGGCTGAGTACCTGATCCCCGAGCTGCTGACCATCGGGCTCTACGCCGATACCCACCAAGAGTTTACGCTCGGCGCACTCGTCTCACTGGTCGAGCACCGCCTCACCGAATGGCTCGACGCGACCCTCGACGGCGCCGATACCTGCGCCTGGGATCCCCAGTGCGGGCAGCAAGACGGCGCCTGCGCAGCCTGCCTGCACCTCGCATTCGGCTGCACATCGTTCAACGCTGAGCTTGACCGCGCCGTCCTGTTTGGCACCCCACCCAGCCACGAGCACGTGCTGGACATCGCGCGCGGATATTGGACGTGACCAACCTACTGGTCACGGGCAGCGGGGCTCAGCACCTTGCGTGTTGCATGCTGGCTTTAGTGGCCTTGTCGACGTTCGCCGTGATGCTTGGTTCCTCGCCGAGGTTGCGCGCTAATCGCGACCGCAGGCCTTATCTGGCCTCACCTCGTCAATGACGTCGACTCACGAAGAACCTGATGAGGCACGTGTCGCAGGAAGCGGGGAGATCCGTTGCGGGCGGATCTCGCCTCGCAGGGCCTGAAAGCGCTCATTGAATTCCTGAAGGGAGTCGGCTCCGCCAATCGCCAGGCAGCGGCCGGCTGCGAGGAGCTCATGCGCTTGTGAATCGGTTCGCGAGGACACGGTCGTCGGCTGCGAGGTCTGTCCGCCAATCCCACACTCGATCACGAGGTCCTTCGTGAACCCGAGACGGCCGCGCTTGGAATGATCAGCCTCATTCTCGGCAGCGCTCACGGCCAATCCCCGTACGTGTAGGTTCGCGCTTCGCAGCGCTCTGGCGAGTGCCCACCACGCACGAAGGTCCTTGTTGTGGAAGGTCAGGAGTATTCGGCCGTCATCCTTCAGGGTCCGGCGACACTCCCGAAAGATTGCGGTGAGCAGCTTTCGGTAGTCCCCGACATCGGTGCCGCGGCTGGTGTTGACGACGACTTCGGAGCCTAGATCGACCTCGACACTCGACGGAAGCAATTCGAGAGCGCGTGACCAGGTCAGGAAGAGCGCCGCGAGCTCTCCATACTGGACGTCGTCGAAGTACGGCGGATCCGTGAGCACGAGGTCGACAGTGCGGTCACCCAGGCGCTGCCGCTCGCTAGACCCAGCGCTTACCGTTATCCCTTCGGTCAGCCGCGTTCGACGGTGGCGAGGGGGAAGCCAGGTTGGCGCTACACCATCCGGGACCTCCTGACTCGCCCATTCGGCCGCCCGCACCGATGCTTTGAGCCGTCGCGGCAACGTGCCGCGGCCACGATTCGCAAGCAGGTTGGTCTCCGCTGACAGGCCGACGAGGGCAAAGCGGTGATTAGCGAGCGCCTCAAACGCCTTCGGATAGAACCTGTCCCACCGACTCACGTAGCCAGCCATCTCGCATGCTCCAACGATCGCGAGGCGCAACCGGTTGCGCTGAGCGACCGGCAGGTTCATTTCCGTGACGGCTTGCGAGGCCGCGAACATCACCGCGAGTTGACGTCGCGGGTACAGGTCGCACCATCGGTGGAGACCGGCGCGCCGCAGCACCTGAGTCTCAAGGCCAACGGGTATCGGCTCGGCCAGTGCCCTGGGAATGGTCAGGCCGTCCACCATCGTGGACGCTAGGTCTGCGTCCGTTGGGCGAGCGAAGTGCGTGATGGCGTGACCCTCATGCCGACAGCGGCGCTGAACCAGAGCGGGCTCGTAAGCCGGAGATCCGGCGAAGGCAGCGAACTCGTGGGCGCATTGGGAATTCGGGCATCGCGCCGTTCGGTCAGGCAACAGTGTGGCGTCTGCATGTGCGAGCGAACGACCGCACCCGCCGCAGCGACGGCTCAGGCTGCGCGCGTGCGAACGCGTGACGTAGCCGCATGCGCTACAGCCCCACCATCCGTAAGGGTCGTCGAGGCCACGACTCGCTCGGGTGAGGAGAGAGTATGGGAAGAGAAACACCTCGGTGGCGCATCGAGGGCAGGCAGTTTTCCGAATCCACAACGTGGTGAGCACCTCAGAATCCTCGCCATGCTTCTCGCATGGAATTGCGTAAAGCTGGCGTCGTAGTGGTGCCAGCTTCTCGAGCAGAGCGTCGGCAACTTCTGCGAACTCGGCGTGATCGATGCGATCCAGAGCCGTCGCGACTCCCGTGACCGCCCATGGGTGTAGGTCCTGGGCATAGACCGGTAGACCGCGGCGGGCCGCCTCGATTGCAACGGTGCCGCCGCCACTGAAGGGGTCGGAAACAGCAAGGCTGGCGCCTGCGCGAGCGTCGACCGCGGAGTCCAGAAGGGCTCCAATAAGTGCATGCGACCGTCGCGCCCACCACCGGAAAAGCGATATGGGTGGTGTATAAATCTCACGATTCCGCTGCTGGGCTCGAATCTGTTGTTCCAGTCGCTGCCAGTCGATGCCGCTCAAGAGCGAGTCATCGGGACTGTACGTCCCGGGGTTTTCGCTCGAAGCGCGCCGCAGCTGGGCCGGCGACGTGGTCATGGTGTTCGCGCTCGCTGACATAGCCCGCCAAGGTACATGGACGTTGGGATGCCCGGGCTGGAGCACGGATCAACGCGACAGCCCACGCACCGATCAGGCCAGAGATCGTGACGGTGGCGTTCGACAGGTCTGAGCGGGTCCGGGCTCACGGCTGCGCTCGTGCGGCGATGCGTCGCACTCGTGGTCCGTTCTTCTCGAAGTGGGACGGATATTTGTTCGCGCGTGCTTGAATCTGGCCCGGCTCCACGGGCAAGCGGTCGCGTTTCTCGTAGAGCTTGCGCTCATTGATCGCGTCCGCGAGGTCGTGAACGGTCATCCACTGGTTGGGGTGCTCGTCTAGGACGCACTCCATTGCCTCGTGCAGCGTGAGTCGCTGAGCTGGTGCGCGGGGCGTCAGCTTGCGGTCCTCGCGGAGCACCGAGCGAGCACGAGCGATCAAGTCGGCGAGTTCTGCTCGACGTGCGTCCAACTCCGCAAGCTCTTTCTCGGCTTCCGCCAGGGCGCGTTTCATTGCAGGGCGAGTCTCTGCAAGGACCTTGACCAGGCTGGGCGCTGGGTGTCTGGGCATTCTCCTTGCTCCGTCGTTACCCGGACGGCAAACCTTAGCATATTTGCTGGCAAACTTTGACGGCAAAGGTTGAGCGAGGGCGTCGAGTTCGACGATCACGGCCGCGCCAGCCAACTCCAGCGGCTCGGGCCAGCAGAACTCGAGGACCTGCTCGAGGCCGAGCCGGCATCCCGCTAACTATCGCGAGCCTGACCCTCGTCGGTCGTCCAGTTATGTCCTTCGACGAGGGTTTTGAGTTTTTCGCGCTCTTGGGGGGTGCGTCGCATGATGTGGGTGTAGACACGCAGGGTGAAGGCGGGGTCGGTGTGTCCGAGTTGGTGCATGATGTGGGTGGGGTCCTTGCCGATCGCGATCAGTATTGAGGCGAAGGTGTGCCTGAGCTTGTGGGGGCTGATCCCTTCGGGTAGAGGCCGGCCGCGTCGCTCGGTGAGGAGTTCTTCTGCCTTGGTGACCACGGGGGCGACGACGCGCTGACGGAGGTTGTGGCGGTCACGCGGTTTACCGGCCGCGGTGACCAGCAGCGGATCATTCGGGCTGGCCGGAAGGCCTTCCTGGATCTTCTGGGCCCTGTGTTCGGTGAGGATCTCGCGCAGGAGGGGCAGCATGTCCACCTCGCGCACGCCGGCGTCGGTCTTGTCCTGGGCGACGAGGAAACGGCCGTTGGCGAGATCGACGTCGCGTTCCAGCAGCGCGCCGCCGGCTGAGGCACGGGGGCCGCCGAGCATGAGCAGCGCGATCGCGGCGCGGCGCCCGCTCGTGTGTGATGTGCGGTCGTGGTCGAGCAACTGCGCGGCCTCGAGCATCACCTGGATGTGCTCGGCGCTGTCGAGATACACCGGCCTGGGTTTTGAGACCTTCAGGCGCCGGCGCTTGCCCTTCGCGGGGTTGGCGGGGATCAGCTCGTGCTCGACGGCGACCTCGAGGATCTGCTCAAGCACGAACAGGTGCATGTTGATCGAGCGGTTTGACAGCGGCCGCACAGGACGCGTATAGCGACGGCCGAGGCGATCCACGATCTGGACCGTGGGCGTCTTCCCGCTCTTTATGGCGTTGGTTATGCGACGGGCGTGGCCGACCTTCTCCTGGCGGTAGCGGTCGACCTCGGCGACCGTGATCTCCGAGAGCCGGTGCTCGGCGAAGAACGGCAGCAGATGGTTGGCCAGATCGTTGCGATAGCTGCGGGCGGTAGCGGGTTTGATCTCGAAGCGCTTGCGCACGAACCAGTCAGAGGCGAACTCGAGAAACCGTGGGTCCTGCCTGGGTTGTGGTGGTTGGCGGCGTCGTGGTTGCCAGGTGCCGAGTTCGACATGGCGGAGCACCGCGGCGAGCTCGCGTTCTGCGCGCAGGCGCGTCCACCCGTCCTCGGGGCGTCCGAGCGTGAGGTACTCGCGGTTGCCGTAGGCGCGAAACCGCAGCCCGAAGCACGGCTGCTTCGCGGTCGGCGTGATCACGCTTCCTGTCGCCGGACGGCCCATCATCCGCACCCGGTAGCCGGCACGCGAGCAGCCGGCCGGTCATCGCGCCTTGCGAACTGGAGGAGCTCAGCATTCGAAGCAGAAACGCGGCGGCGGCGCTTCGAGCGCGCCCGTGGCGGCTGCGGGACGGGGGCGCGCAGATCCGCTGCGGTCTTTAGGTACGCCTCTGCACGGGTAGGCCAGAATCCGAGGCGTGGTCGTGGGCCGGACCCGAGCCTGACCGCGCCGAGCTCCCCGGCGTGCTCGTAGACCCACCAGCGCGAGCGGCCCGTACGCCGCGCGATCTCGTGCGCATCGACCAACCCCTCAGGCTGCCCCGGAGCACTGAGCAGTGGCGCGAGTCGTTCGGCGACCCGATCCGCGAGGAGCTCGGCGAACCGATCGAGCACATGATCCTCCTCACCGACCGCCAGCCAGCCAGCCCGGGACGGGTCCACTGGGCCCAAAGTGCCTGCGATTTGCCATACCCTTCTTAATAGTGCTTTGGTAGCTTGTCACTCTTGTTGTGGTGGCTGGGGAAGGGGTAGCTCGTCGAGGTCGATCGTTTGCTGGCATGTGGTGCATCGGCCGGTCGAGCACCTGAAGATTGGCTGGAGCTGGAGGACTGCCTGGGGGAGGCTCAGGCCGGCCGCGGGTGATTTGGGTGCTGCCGCTCCAGGGTCAGGAACCCGTGGGCGGCGGTGACGAGCGCGGTGTGGTGA
>Ga0210396_10000142_pt1 | contig 125062 bp, 116 predicted proteins | sample IncBWH17OmetaG_FD_155466 | JGI IMG/M metagenome (GOLD analysis project Ga0210396, IMG submission 155466) | Forest soil microbial communities from Barre Woods Harvard Forest LTER site, Petersham, Massachusetts, United States - Inc-BW-H-17-O ...
CGATCGAGAGATTGTTTTTCTCCGCGTGCTGCCGCAGTTCCTTCATCGTCCCGTACGGATATTTCGGCTGCCCCTTTTTCGGCGGCGTGTAGCCCTTCCACTCGTAGAATCCGCCGCCGGGCGAGTAATACTCCAGTTCGTAGACGGACTTGTCTCCGCCCATGAGCTTACAGATCATTGTGTTGGGGTGCGGGAAATCGCCTTTGGGTGTGTCATAGATGATGTCGGCCAGCGATAGAGTGAAGGTCTTATCGCCGAGCTTTACCGAATACGATTGGTCCGGCTTCGCCTTCATCTCGTCGAGGAACAGCGGGTCAACGGTGGCCGGTTCCTTGCCCAACAGGCCCGCCAACGAGGCGCGCTCCGTCCCGTGGCCCTTGCCCGTGGCGCTCAAGCTGCCAAACAGGTGAACCTTGAGGCCAGTCGCTTGCGCGAGCTGATCGGCCGGCAGCTTCGTGCATCGCTGATAGAAGTCGTACGTGATACGCATCGGCCCGATCGTGTGCGAACTCGAGGGACCCGGACCCACCTTATAGAATTCCTCGATCACAGTCATCACTGGACCGTTGGACCTTTTCACGACGTCCAAGTCTTGCGACATCGAGGTGGAATCTAGCGGTGGCAACGGAGACCTCGACGCCGCTTCCTTCTCGGCCTGCTGGGCACGCGCTTCGGGCGTCCAGACCCGACCGGTCATTACCGCCGCCGCCCCGATGACGGCATTGCGCATGATGAAAGACCGGCGGTTGATGTTTGATGGGATCGCTGATTCCCCGGGCAACGTCGGGAACGACCCGTCTTGCTTGGCTGCTGCTGGTGTGCTCATTGTTTTGTTTGGCGTGCCCATAGTTTTATGCTCCTAGTTTTTCTGTTTTCTGGTTTGGATTCGGTCTTCACGGGTTGTCTGTTATCCCCTCGCTTTGAAGCCCATCAATGTATCCCTGCGCGCCGGTCTTTACGTTCGCGGCATTGCAGGCTTCAAGTAAGGCAGGATGGTCATCCGCCACTAGTACCCGTGCTCGGATCAAAGTTCGCCTCCGTTGCAGAGCAGAGAGACGTCCGTTGTCGTCGATCTGAACCCTAAGCGTGGAGTTTTCAAAGCTCGGAACTATCGTCGGGCAATGTGCGGGGTTTCGCTACTGGGGAAATCCCTAGGATGCAAGGACTCGCTGATGAGCTTCGGGATCGACTGCGATCAAGCCGTGTTTCAACCCAAATAGGACCAGATCGGCGTTGCTCTTGAGATTGAATGCCACCAGACATGGTGCTTGTGGAATTCCACTGTCTTCTCGCTCAAGTCGAGGAGCGCGGCAATCTCTTTCATGGGCCGTCCCTCGCCGAACAGCTGCACGATGTCGCACTGTCGTTTGGTCAATTCTTGGGAGAACTGGCGCGCTCTGGACGTTACCAGGAATGTGACCCTAATGTGACCCTGCAAAGTTCTTACTTCGGGCGTCTGAGTGAACGAACGTCGACGGTCGGGATCTCATTCAGCGGCTTGGAAATAAATAATGGTGGCCAGGGTCGGAGTCGAAACTGCTGACGCCAGCCTTTTCCGACCTAGTTCAACCTCAACCTACAACTACTCACAGGTTTGCGGGAGACTGCCAAACACCTGCAAACACTTACAAGGCGGAGCAATCTTGGGCTGGGATCATGGGCTAAATTTTGTCTGCGACCTACCCGCAAGGCGAAATGGACAACACTCAAGCGCGAGCCTTCAGGTACCATAGCCTTCGGCGTAATGAATATCACGCAAGTCGAACATTGGGCGACTGGGTGGTCAAAAAGTGTAATGGAGATATTACATTGGGAAGAACCGCATCTGCCGCAGGCTTGCACTCTCAGGCTGTCGTGTCGTGCATGTTTAAGGTGCCCGAAGAACTTGGCGCGTACAATGCCGTCTAGAGAAAACACAGGACAGATTTGGTCTCTTGGGAGGCAACATGCCGATAGCAAAGATCGCACCACTGCACACTCACCTGCATTTCTCAAGCGCTGTTCTGGCGTTAACTTTGCTATCGACCGCGCTTGCTTACAGCCAGGATCACAAACCCGGCCACTGGAGCTACGACGGGGATGAAGGCCCCAGCCACTGGGGCGACCTGAACCCGGATTTCGCTCCATGCAAGAATGGACACCGTCAGTCCCCCATTGACATTCGCAATCCACAAAAGGCCGACCTGCCGCCCATTCGGTTCGACTACAAGCCTTCTCCTTTGCACATCATCGATAACGGTCATACGATCATGATCAACTACACGCCAGGTAGTTCCATCAGCGTGCGCGACAAGCAATACACCCTGCAACAATTCCATTTTCATCGGCCCAGCGAAGAGAAAATCAACGGCAAGACTTACGAAATGGTAGTGCACCTAGTTCACGCCGACCAGAACGGAAACTTGGCCGTTGTCGCCATCCTTCTCGAAAGCGGTAAAGACAATCCGCTCATCAAAGAACTATGGAACGACTTACCCAAGGAAAAGGAGAAAGAAGAACGGCTGGACACTATCACGATCAACGCGGCGAATCTTCTGCCTGCTGACACTGGCTATTACACATTCCCAGGGTCACTCACGACCCCGCCCTGCAGTGAGAACGTGACCTGGTTCGTGCTGAAACATCCGGTTACAGTTACGGGAAAGGAGATCGAGCAGTTTGCGAAATTGTACCGGCATGATGTACGGCCAACACAGCCGCTCTATGACCGGGTGGTGCTGGAGAGCAGGTGATCCCCATGCCACCGCGAATGTTCGCAGTCAACTAGCCTGGAAGTTAGAGCGGCGAGAGTTCGTCTTGTTTCTGATCTTCTTTTTCTTTGAGGAATCTTCTCTCCAGGAATTGTTTTGCCAGGTCCCGGCCACCCATGCCGAAGGCAATGGCGAGGCCGAGCATCAAGGCACCGAAGGCAATCGCGAATGCGACCAGGATGGTCCTCTCTGCGAGGCCAAGCTGCTCGAAGGCCATCGTTACTACAAAAATAACAATGATTGTCCGGATCAAGGTTGCTAAAAGCCCAGGCGAGGGGGAGTCGGCATTGACGGCTGCCAGCAAAGCAGCCCTGGAAAAAAAATTTGCCGCAACCAATCCGAAAAAGACAATGAACAGCGCCACGAATAGTCTGGGCAAGTAGAGGAAGAATCTTGAGATGTGCTCCTGCAGGCCGACGATGCCGAGCACTTGCACTCCGAGCAGAATGAAGCCCAGCCACACGACCCAAAACACAACCCGGCTCAACAGTTCACTGGACGAGGGCAGCGCCAACTTGTTCAGGATTTGCGTGGCCCCGGCATTGTCAGAAAGCTTGTCGAACTTTGCGATCCGCAGAATGCCCCGCACGACAACTTTCAGGGCGTAGGCGATCACCCACCCCAAGAGCGCAACGATCAGCGTCGCTAGCAGACGGGGCAGGAGGTGCGCGAAATTCCGGGCAAGCTCCTGCATCGCGTGGTTCAATTCTCCGACGATCATTTCCCACATATTGACCTCACTCTCTTGCGTTCCACAGATCAAGCAAGTACGGTTTCAAGCGCTCGAAGGTCAGACAGAGCGCTTCGACATCAGCTTCCACTTCTTCTCCCGAGGCGTCGCGGTTTTCCAGGAGAAAGGTGTACACCTTGCCGCGATAAAGAGGAGCCAGAGCCTGGATGATGTGGTCCCGATTGATGACGGACTTGTAATACGAAGCGGCAAACTCATAAGCCGTTTTCACCCAGAGCTCGTGAGAATAGCGGAACTCATCTTCTGTGAGCTTGGCAATGCCTTGGACTTCCGATAGCGTTTGAGGCGAAAGGATTGACTTGAGAACCGGTTCAAGTTCAGCAACGCCCGAGCCGAATTGTTGATAGAGCCGCCTTCGGTTCACGCGAATCGGTTCCACGGTTAAGTCGTGCTCGGCGCCGAAGGTCGGGATAGGTTCGGTCGCGTGGTTCGTACTCCAGACTTGAAAATTCGGTTCCAACGACGAGAAAAGCGTGCCCACTGTCTGCCGCATCGCGGGGACGAGATCGGATGAACTGCGATCCAGATGCTGTTTTGTTCCGAGGAAGGTCTGGCCGAGGCGGAACTCGCCGGCCATAGCAGCGAGGGTCACTCGCATCTCGGTGCCAACGCCACCAGCTCCGTGATCCCAAACCTGCTGTTCCAAAAGATGACTGCCGAGGCGTGCGGAGAACGCGAATTCAACCGCGTACGGCTCCCGGAGCCGCTTGGCATACAGAGCTCGGGTCATCGGGTAGACGAGGTTTCGCAGCAGCAATCCATCGAACTTATGCCTTCGGTAGAGCGGAGTGACCAGATCGAAATCATCCCGGTAAACCGGGCGCAGAAGGTGCTCAATCCAGTCTGGTGTGACGTTTGTCGATTCTGGCGAAACGATGGCGCATGCTTTGGCCCGCAGCAATTCTGCTGCCGCCAGAATCGTGCGCAAGGCGACTTCGGTTGCGGGGTCGTCTCCATAGATCGTGCTGATGCAGTGCAGGGTTCGCAGGGCATACAGGTCTGAGGAACGCTGCAGGTCATTGATCGAGGCTGCGGCGATGACCTCACGCGTGCTGTCCTTCGATCCGCCATCCGGGTTTACGATGACCACACGCTCCCGGGGAAAATACTTCAGGAGTCCAACTCGAATCGCTTGTACCGTTTCTCCGACCGTCTTGGCGTTATTGTGCGTCGGCACGCCGACAAGGAGGTCCACCTCGCCAACGCTGATCAGTTCGCGAATAAAGTCATCGGTAAGAACGCTTGTCTCGTCCAGACGAAACCCCTGTCACACTTATTCTGGCCTTCACATCCTCACTTATATTCGCCGCAAGCGGAACCAAAAGAACTGGTAAGGGCCCATAGTCAGCAGATAAGGCAAGTCGCCGATGCGCGGAAAAATATTGCGGCCGGACATCTCCACCAGGATGTTGCCCTTGTAGCGCCGCAGATCGAGTTCCACAGCCTGAGCCGAACTGGAAAGGTTATTGACCACAAGTACCGTTTCATTCTTAAGCTGCCGCACATACGCGAGAACGCGGTGGTTCGCGGGATGCAGGAACTCTATGGAACCTCTGCCAAAAACCTGCGTGGACTTCCGCGTTGCTATGATGCGTTTCATCCACGCGAGAAGCGAATGCCCGGATCGCTTTTGCGAATAAACGTTGACCGCCGGATACCCATATACGGGATCGAGAATCAACGGCGAATAAAGGCTCTCGGGATCGGCTGAGGAAAAGCCGGCGTTCCAACCTCCATCCCATTGCATGGGCGTGCGCACGCCATTCCGGTCGCCGAGGTGGACGTTGTCCCCCATTCCGATCTCATCGCCGTAGTAGATGATCGGAGTTCCAGGCAGCGACATCAGCATGCCAGTCATCAGTTCGACTCGCCGCCGGTCATTATCCAGAAGCGGTGCAAGCCGCCGTCGGATGCCGAGGTTCAGCCGCATCGCTTTGTCGCCGGCGTAAGTATCGTACATGTAATCCCGTTCGATGTCGGTCACCATCTCCAGCGTCAGTTCGTCGTGGTTGCGCAGGAATAAACACCATTGGCATGAATCCGGGATCTCCGGAGTTTGCTGAAGGATATCCATGATCGGCTTTCGATCTTCCAGCTTCACACCCATGAACATGCGCGGCATGAGAGGGAAATGAAAGGCCATGTGGAACTCATCGCCATTGGCAAAGTACGGTCGAAGATCAGCCGGCCATTGGTTGGCTTCGGCAAGGAGCATCTTTCCCGGGAATTGTTGATCGAGCTTGCCGCGCAATTCTTTGAGCACAACGTGAGTTTCCGGCAAGTTTTCGCACGACGTTCCCTCCCGCTCGACGAGATAAGGAACCGCATCGAGCCGGAAACCGTCCACGCCCATCTCGAGCCAGAACTGCATGATCGACCACATCTCTTCCCGGACGGCTGGATTGTCGTAGTTAAGATCGGGCTGGTGGCTGAAAAAACGATGCCAATAATATGACTTGGAAACCGGGTCCCGGGCCCAGTTCGACGTTTCGGTGTCGAGGAAAATAATTCGCACGCCACGATAACGGGTATCGGTGTCGCTCCAGACATACCAGTCCCGCCGCGGGTTGTCTGGGGAGCTTCGCGATTCCTGAAACCAGGGGTGTTGATCGGAGGTGTGGTTGAGCACCATCTCCACGATCACTCGTATCCCGCGCTCGTGGGCAGCCGTGAGAAAAGCCTTGAAGTCGTCGAGCGTGCCGTAATTGGGATGGACCGATCGGTAGTCGGCGATATCGTATCCGTCATCGCGAAGCGGTGAAGGAAAGAACGGCATTAGCCACAATGCGTTGATGCCCAATTCTTGCAGGTAATCCAGTTTCTCCGCGAGTCCGCGGAAGTCCCCAATGCCATCACCATTACTGTCGCGGAAAGTACGGACGTGCACTTGGTAAATAATCGCGTCTTTGTACCAAAGCCCGTCCTGCATCAAAGCCTTTGCTCCTCGTCACCTAATTATGCACTTTCGGCGAGAAATGATTCGGTCGGGTCCCTCGGTGGCCAAGGAAATACACTAAGGGTGGGTGCTGGACGACGAGTGCGAGTGAGGGTCGGTACGACCGCAAGTCGAAGTCCATGTGGTCAACGCTACCGCGATGAGAACCCGCGCCAAATAAAAACGTCCTAAACTTTTCAGTCTAGGACGCCTCGGCAGCCCTCCCCCAGAACTGCCAAACTACCCTTTCATCGTAGATGGGCCACCCATTTGTGTAAATGTCACTTTGGTAATCCACATTTGATGGAAGTAATCTGAGAATGGCTCTTAAGGGTAATTGGGCAATCAGGACGTTAGTTCGATATTTCGCTGGTAGCAAAGGGGTATGCTCGGGAGAAGCTGCGATTTTCACACGTTACCTCAAGCGGGACCAATTTTTTGCACAGCTGGTCTGGAGGCAAGAGCCAGGCGAACTACTGTTTCTGCCAAGTTTGCCCGGCATCAGCAGTGATCCAGATTTCTTGGACGGAAGTGGTCACCTTGCCGTGGAGAGTGTCGGTGAATTCGACCCCTATGATGTCATCTGCGAGAGCCTCGCCATTTGCGACTGGTCGCACCTGCGTCCAGTGCTGCCCGGCATCGGAAGAATGGAAAAGCGCGCCGGCCGCGCCTCCCACCCAGATCTCCAAGCGATTCGCTGCCAGCGCTCGAAAGATTATGTTGTCCGCGACCTGAATTGTCTGCCAGCTTCTGCCCGAATCACGAGAGCGCTGTAGTGTTCCATCCGAGCTCAGCGTCCACCGTGGCGGGAGGTTCGTCGACACCAAGGGGACGACAGCGGCACCCGAAGTTTCTACCTGCGCGGTATTTCCAGCAGCTTTCATGGATAGGGTGTCTTGCGATTCGGCAGCCTTGGCTCTCCCTGGGACTTCAGCCAGTCGAGAGCCAACTCGAGCATCTGCCATTTCGACCGGGCGCGCGGTCGGCGCGTTATTATTCTCCGCCGGTTTCATAGTTCTGGCAGTCTGCCGAGTGACGGTCGGGTTAGCCGCGAACGTTTGCTCCGAGGCTTTCGCTGGAGGACTGCTCGGCGGAGAGATCTGCTTTTCAAGCTCAGCCGTCTGTTCCGGGATCGTGGCATCAATCTGTCGGGACGCGTGCTCCTGTCGGATCGTAACAGCCACGCCCACCAACACGACGCAAGCCACCGCTGCCCCCCAACGCAAAACCGGCCAGGAAAGCCAACCTGCCCTCGCAGGAGCGAGCGAACCCGCACCCGCGATGCCAGGCTGCGTCGCTGCCAACGATACGATCTCCCGGCAGCTTGCGCATCGCGACAAATGCTCCAGCACTCGAAGCTGTTCGCCCTGCGCCAGCGATTTCTCCACCAATGCGGTTAGCAAGTTCGGATCGGGATGGTGTTCAACCGTCGCCATCGCATGCAACTGCTGTTCTACGATTTTGGGTATCCCCGCCATTAGCATTTATGACCCGTCCGCCGGAGCTTCCGCCTTCTTCTTGGAGAACGCACCTCCACCCTTTTCTTGCGCTAATCGGCTACGAATATTGATCCGCAGGTCACGGACGTCGACCTCAAGCGCTTCCTGTGCCTGCCGCCGGCTCATCCCGCGCCGGCCCAAAGCCGCCAAGATCTGCTTGCGCAATGACTTAGCCAGCTTATCCACTTTGCGGCTGATGGTGGACTCGTGCACCCCCAGAGTGCGCGCAATCTCCGCCAGAGTCCGCTCATCCAGGAAATAGGACGCCAGAACATACCGGTCCTCCGGCGGCAAGGCGACCAGGACCTCATCGGTGGCAGCCTCAACCCTGGGATCCACCGCAATCGCAGCTTCAGTGGCGGGAGTCGCAAACTGGCTGCCCTCTTCCGTTTCTTCATCCAGGCTAACCAGACGACGCTGCCGGCGATAGCGGTTTACGTGCTCTTGCACCATGACCGTGCGCAGCCAGCCTTCCAGCGAGCCACGCCCGGTGTACGATGCCAGCTTCGAAGTGCGCTGCCCGTCGCGGGTCGTCGTGCCGTAGAGTTCGGCGTAAATCGAGTCGGCCAATTCGCGGGCAGTTGAGCTTTCCTTGGTGATGTAGCCCGCAATGTCGTAAAGTTTCTCGCGATAACGCGTCAGGAAAATTTCCCAGGCGTGCTCGTGCCCGGCAGCGCAGGCGCGAGCCAGCACCAGTTCTTCAGCCCGCAAGCTCATATACAGCCCGCGGAGGTCGTGGTGGGCCGCATCCGCTGTCAAATACTTCCGGGCAATTTCCCCAAGCACGCTGTCAAACTGCTGGCGTGTCAACCCCAACTCTTCGCCTTTGCTCTTCTGGTAGAGTTCAGCCAGGAGAGCGTCCAACCCTGCGGCGACACCGGGTTCGGGTTGGAAATCCTGTTTGGGCATGAACAAACATATCCTAAATTACGATGCTACCAACTATTGGACGCCAAGAATCGAAATTTTGCCGTTCACCAAGTAGTCAAGGCAAGGAAGGAGGAAGAGAGCCCTCAGGGATGGTAAGAAGGGCGCACTGTTTCGCGCCCTTTCCGTTGCATGCCGCATTCACTGGATAGTCAGCGTGAGGGGAGTTGTATGACAGATCGATCCAGACGTACCCGCCACCATCACAGTTACTGTGCTCGCATGTTGGCGGCTCGGAGTTGAACTGCCTCCGCCGCCGCCGACGGTAATCAGCGCCCATAGGATCGGCACACCGGAACCGCCAACCCACAATCCGTGCTTCGGGATCCTCTCCCCTCACTCGCGATCGCCTTTTGCGAGTCGTGAAAACCATTCCGAATGCAACGCGATTCGCTTATAGTTCCGAGTCTACAGATCTGGTCGTAGCCAGGTGTCACGCTCAGATCTTTGGGATGTAAGAGTTAGCGACGAAATAGGCCGGGGGCGCGGACCACACAACTATGTACTCGATCTTGACTAAAGAACGGAGAAGACGGAGAGCTGACAACCGGGAACTGTTTTTGTCAGCCTTATGCGATTGGTAAGGCGGGCCTTGTGGGAAACGGGGGCTTGACAGGTTGGGGTATTTTACGGGTTAATAAACCTTCAACTTCTACCGGAGGAGGCACTATGAACAGGCGGACGACCAGTCGGATTTTAATATCAAGCGCGTTTCTTGTGGCGGTAATGATCGGGACAGATGTTATGGCACAGACGGCGGTTCACCCCTCGCCCACCAGCACCGGTACCAGTCCGCAAACTCAACCTTCAAAGGGCGCACAGAATCACACCTCTGCTGAAAATAACCCGGCTTGCCAGAGAATACTCGCCGAATGCAAAAAGCTGGGCTTTATTCAGGGGCAATGGAAAAAAGACAATGGTCTCTGGAAGGATTGCTTTGACCCGGTCGTGAAGGGCGGCGGCACTGCCACGCGGGATGGAAAGGCCATCAGCGTACCGGTCAACCCGAGCGACGTTCAGGCCTGCCGCGCGGCTGAAGGCCAACATAAGTAGGGACCGTAGGCCTGTCAAGCGCAGAAGTGTGGCTCGCAGGGGAAGAGTTCAAGAGACACTCTGTAAGGGTGGGCCAGTCTCCTCACATCTCGAAGATAGCGTGATGCGGATGCGCCCGGCACTCGGGCGGTCCAAGGCCATCTCTTTGCCGATCCGCATTTACTCGCGAGCTGTCATCGCAGCCGCGGAAGCTGTCCGCAGAGGCCTGCCGGCGAGCGCGCCTTCCGTGCGGTGAAATCACAGTCTTGGGCTGGCATTCCGCCGAGCAGTGCGTTGGGCCGTCTAGCTCCATAACTGGCGAGTCCGACGTCCGTTGCCGCTTTACCCTCCACAGCGAAGCCTCTCAGTATTCGACGGAAGTGGGGTTGGGAACTGGTCAAGATTGACCACATATCTCTCTAATGAGGGCAATCCGGGTACTCTCGAGATCCGCAATGACCGTGGGTTCAAAAATTGATTACCGCCGTAACCGCGCTGGTATTGTGACGAACACTCTCTATCGAGGAGGAAACCCTAAACTAGAGGCGGGTGTGTTCTGGCAGACGAATCTGCGATCCAAATGGAAACTCGCTGGGGTAGGCGTTTCGGACGATACGAGGTCATAGCCGAGGTTGGCCGTGGAGCCATGGGTGTGGTGTACAAGGCTCGTGATCCCAAAATCGACCGCTTTGTCGCTGTCAAAACCATCTCGCTCTCCGGCCAGAATCCGGAGGAGGAGCGCGAATATCGCGAGCGGTTCTTTTACGAGGCTCAGGCAGCCGGTCGTTTGTTACACCCCGGCATTGTCACTATTTTCGACACCGGCGAGGACCCAGAAGGCCACATTGCCTTTATTGTTATGGAGTTCATTGCGGGCCAATCGCTGGACCGACTCCTTTCGGAAAAGACCAAGAAGCTACCGCTCGACACAGCTCTTCGCTTGTCTGAGGAACTGGCAGAGGCACTGGATCACGCCCACGGCCAAGGCGTGGTGCATCGTGACATGAAACCTGCCAACATCCTGGTTACTCCCGAAGGCCATGCCAAGATCGCAGATTTCGGGATTGCGAAAGTGAACCTGGCGCACCTCACGATTCCCGGCCGGGCGCTGGGCACACCAGCCTACATGTCGCCCGAACAGTTGGAGGGTGATCCGGTGGACCAACGCTCCGACCTATTTTCGTTAGGTGCGATTCTCTACCACATGGTCACTGGCTACGGCCCCTTCCAGGGTAACAGTGCCACCACTGTTTGCTTCAAGGTCGCCAATCACGATCCCGTGCGGGCAAGCGCGTTTGACCCCGAGCTTCCACCGGAACTGGATTCCGTAATCACCCGCGCCATGGCAAAAGATCCCGCGCAACGTTATCAACGTGGACTGGAGTTTGCCCTCGACCTGCGCGAGCTTCGCGGGCGCCAGACAATCTCAAAAGGCGCCAGGGGTGCGTCGCGGTTCCCGGGAGCGAGAGAAGTCCTCGCTCAGTCACTCGGCGAGGTTACGGCTCCCGCTCCCTCAGTTGTACCGGTTGGTTTCTTCAAAATGTTAGGGCACGCAACGGGACAAGCATTCACGTTCATTCGGCTGCAGTCCTTGTCCTGGTGGCGACGCCCAGCGGTACGCATAGGGCTCGTGCTCTCGATGGCGACGATCATTCTCACCCTCTTTGCGTATCACAAAACCCTGCCGTCGCGAAATTCAAGTCAGACCAGCCCATCGGCAATCGTCGGCGCGAACGGAGCACCGACGCCGGTAGTGAGTGCGCCGAATGCCATCGAGCACGGCGCAGACAAACTGTCCACTTCTGCAGACAAACGGTCCACATCTAAGGAAGCTTCTAGAGCCGTTGCAGATTCCACGCTGAACATACGCATTGAACATCGCTTCTCAGCGGCGGAGCTTTCGCTGTGGATCGACGACAAGTTGGCCTACGATCGTCCTTTGCGCGGTCAAATCAAGAAGCACTGGAATCCATTTCGAATGGATGTCCGGGAAACTCGCACCGTCCAGCTACCCGCAGGCACCCACCGCATCCTTGTTCGGGTGCGTTCCACGCCTGAAAAGTACGATCAGTCAGCGACTGTCTTGGGGAGTTTCAGCAAAGACCATCCGGCAATCTTGCAGATCAACTTTGAGCGCCAGGGCAAAGCGATGCGCTTGGCATTGCGATAATCGCGGGAACCTGAACTCAGAGGTAAACGCCACTATCGATAATGCAAAAGAGCGGCTCGCAGCATGTGCTATGACCTTCTCATTTCGGAGCCCGGGCGCGCCCTTCACACCGATCACAACCGAACGTGCGCGCCAGTTTGCTCAGCAACCAGTTAAACAAGGCTTCAGCACTGCCACGGTGAACCGCTCGCTTGCATGTCTGCGACCTAGGCTCCAGATCGCGCACGAGGACTCCAAGATTCAGCACGCGCCGAGATGCGCCTGCTCAAAGAGCCGCCTGCTCGGAAGGGCTCCTTGTCTATTGGAGAGTTCGAAAAGTTGTTACGTGCTCTGCCAACCCACTTGCGGCCGCTGATTCTGCTCCTGTATTGGTGTGGAGTGCGATTAGGAGTAGCCGAGCAATGGTTGACCTCGCGGTGCCCTGCATTCGGTTGGAGGAGGATCAAGCGAAGACGATGAAACGCGAATTGTGGCTCTGCCGCGTGTGTTGATCAAGATTTTAAAGGCCATTGAGCCAAAGACAGGCCGGGTCATCGATGCCACGAATCTTCGCGCCGAGTGTGGCATAGCGTGAGAGGCGGTCGGCCGCGGCAAGCGCGTGAAGCAGACCAGCGAAACAGCAAACATCTGGTACGCTTATGAAGGGCTCATCGTCCACGACCTGTGCAGGTCTGCCGTATGCAACTTGGTAAGCGCGGGGGAGGATGTCGCGATGATGATCAGCGGCCACAAGACGGCAAGCGTGTTTCGCAGGTACTGCATCGTAAGCCCCGCAGGCGTAGTCGAGGGTATGCAGAAAGTCGTCGCAAACACCTTGCCACCGAAGAAGGTCGCCAATCGTCCTGGACTGTGGAGCCAAAAGCTTTGGTGACAGTTTGGTGACAGTGGAGCATAAATTATCAAGTCGTTGAGGGCGCGTAGCTCAAACGGATAGAGCATCGGATTTCTAACCGTCTGTCAGTCCAGTGGTCTCGTGATTTTTCAGCGGTTTACCAGCACTTTGCTTGCGTTGTTTCTTGTTGCTTTTCGCAGGCTTAGTGGCAAATTAGTGGCAAAACGAGGCGGACTAAGCTTTCGCGCCGGTAGCTTTCTCCAACAGCTCTAAATCGCTTTCCGCTACACGCACCGTGCTGTGCTCAAGGTCCAGCGCCTCATGGTTTTCAACATCCACGTGGTAAGCGTACTCGCCTCTATGCAACTTGTTCGTGCCGCGCCGTTTCGGTACGCGCACAATCGTGCCTGCCGCACCGGTCAGATCGCTATCGCTATCGGAAATCGTCAAGGTCACTCTATCGCCAAGATCAAAACGCGGAAGTTTCGCAAGCTGGTCTTTCAACTGGGTTAAGTGGCGCTGTGATTTCTGTATCGCCTTCTCAAGTCGCTCGATTTCCTTTTGTCTAACCATGCCGCCTACTTTCCAGCCTTGGCGCGCAGAATCGCCTTCGGCACCGGTCGCCGCACGTTGGCGTTATCTTCGTCGATCTTTGCAAATCGCCGCATTATCACAGCGCCAGCCGCGCGCTTATCCGCACAAGCCTCACACAACCATACCGCGCCGTCATGGTTGCCGGTTTGCATATCTATGTGCTCGCAAACCCAGTTGTCGTCGAAACCATCGTTGTTCGGATTTGGTAAAACCCAGATTTCTTCCTTCGCCATGTGCTTGCCTACTTTCCAGCCTTGGCGGCTTTAGCGGCGTCAAAGTCCTTTAGCCAATCAACTGTCTTTTGCAATTCCACACGCCATTCTTCGACGGTCCATACATCAGAGCTTGGTCCTCCCGTGCGCCGGACTTGCTTCGGTAGCATCGGTCCCCGTTCAAGAGCCTTTACCATGCCAAACTGTGCGCCTTTTTCAAACGCATAGACGACGCTAGGGTCGGCATCTACCCACGGAACTTTCGCCATGACTACCTCCAGCGCCAAGGTATCAACCACGGCGCGCACGCGGCAAGTTACTGTCGTCATAGTTCACTCTAGATCAACTGTGATGAACAGCCATTTCGCCAATCCGTCTTTATCAAAAGCGAATCGCGCCTTACCATCCGGTCCTCGGTCACCGTTTCCCTGGGCCATAGAAATATCGTCTATTTCAAACAAGTGTTGTTTGCTGTTCTCGTCTTCCCAATACACAACAACTTTGGTGTTGTCGTCGTGCTTGGAAAGTTTCTCCTTCAATTCCTTCACCTTCATACAGCCACCTTTCACTTTCCACACTCTGGAAAATAGGATTCGCGCGCAACATATTCCAGCGATGATTTTTCAATATGCTTCAGTTTCACAGGCTCTAGCGCCGCAGCTTCGGGGTAAGCTTCTTGGCAACTAACTTCCTCGGCGATGTAGTGTGCCGAACCGAATCCGGCGACCGCTTTGCTATCACCAATAAGGCGCATGAAATAGCGTTTCCCCACGTGAAGAGATATCACGGTATCAATGGTGCTTTCGTGTCCCCATGCGCTGAATCCAGCAAGCGAATGATCGCCAGCGGATAGTCTCAAGGTCAGGAATTGTCCGGGAAGAATTGTGCCAATCTTTTGGTGATCTACCCACAATGGGCTGCGCCACGGCTGTCTTCCGGGCACGATTCGCATAGTCTTACCGTGCGGCGAATACAAGCTAAGAAGCACCTGACCAAGCGGCGGCTCTGTGTGCAATTCCTGCTGCGCAATCGCCCCAAGCGGTATGGCGATCACAAGGAACAATATCCAGCGTCTCATGTGGGTTTTGGGCAGGATATCACAAAGGTTCGTGCGTGCGGCGCATGTGGAAACGTTCGCTTTATTGTCTACACAAGCCGCCTTGCGACCAAGCCGCGCGCGTCATTGGCTCCGCGCCTACCACGTTGCAATACGCCTCGTAAGTGTTGTAGGAATCGCCGCCCGGCGGCGGCACAAACTTACCAACGCCCGGCTTCAGCATGAGCATAACTTTCTTGATATTCCAGCCGGTAGCCTTGCAAACTTCGGAACAGAAAAAGCGTTGTGTGGCGGTAATGTGCCGCGTCTTTGCTTTGTGCCGTGCGCGTGCCTGTTGACGTAAGCGTTTTTTCTTGCATTTCACACTACAAATTTTATGTTGGGGTGCCGTTGGTGTGAAAAGCGCGCCACAAGTCCAGCACTTTTTTTGACCGTGCCTTGGTACGGCAAGCGGATCAGATTTCAACCCGCGCAGCAAATTGATGTGCATCGAAACCCGTACCTCGGCTGCAACGATCCGCGCGGCTTTGTGAAGCCGCCAAAGGATTTGGCGCACGTGCGGCGGCTTAATTTCCAGCGCCGCGCCGGTTTCAACCGAATCAGATCCGCAACGGTAGTAGTGATAAATAACACCAAGCGCCAGCGTGTGGTCTTTTCCAAGGAAGCGAAGTTGGGTGTCGATACCTTCTATTTCGATTCCCAGCTTTTTCAAAAGCGCCGGATCGTTGCCAGCCTTCTTTACAGCAACGTACCGTTTAGCAAGGTGGGTGAGTGTTTCCGTTAAATCAGGTTTGTAATCCAGCCGTCTCTTGATTGCACATTGCAAGCGATACTCCGGCGTGCCGGTTAGCGGATGGCGAAATTGCGCGCGAAGCTCCGTATACCGCACAATCACGTCACGCATCCGCGAATCGTTCAGCGCCCAATCCGGCGTATCAAGACGGCGCTGTGGCGCTTGCGGCGCGCCGTCAATCATGTGCATTCCAGCGTAATCTTCGTAGCTCAGACCGTGGCTATCGAATCCGCCGCCAGCGGTAAAGTCCACGTTAACAGGCAAGCATCGCGGGGTAGGCATATCAGAATGTCACGCGCGTGTTAGAGACAAAAAAAGCCAACGCCGTGGCTCTGTCCAAGCACGGCGTTGGCCTGTAGGCAAAAAGCGGTGGGTTCGCGGTAACCACCAAACACGGTAGCGGATAAGCCGGACATAGCTCGCTACAGGCTAGTACGTGAGTTAACCGCCACGCTCGGTCCCAAAAACTTGTGCCGCGCTGGCGGCTGTTTATCCAGCCAACGCGGTCTTCCGGAAAAGCTTATTTTCTAGGGTCCGGTTGTCCGTAAGGATAAGCGCGCTTATCCAGCGGCAACACGACAGGACGCTCCGAAATTTCGTTGGCGTTGTCCTGTTCCCATTCTTTGCTGCCATACGCGGCGCTTGTGTTGCGCGCCGTGTGTGGCGCTGGTCTGTCGATTAGGTTTCTTTCTGACATTTTCTTTCTCCTTTTTACAATCCTGTTTTTTTCTGCAAGAAATCAAGCACTTCGATCTTGCTTTGGCGGCGGCTGGCGCTATACGAATTGGCATCGGTGCGCGCATGATCCATCGCCGCCTGAAATTGTGCGCGCTGATTTACCAACGCGGCTCGCAACCGTTTTACGGCGGCTTGCATTTCAGCCGGTCCAACGTACAGAATGTCTCCCGGTTCGCCTTTCGGTCCTTGCACGCCTTGCGGTCCTTGTGCGCCGGTTTCGCCTTTCGCGCCGGTTTCGCCTTTATCACCTTTCGCGCCGTCAATGCCGTGGATAGGCGGACCAGCCAAAAGGCTTGCGAGCGGCACGAGGCGCTTATCAGCTATCGAAATATAAAAGTCACGTTTGCTGGCGTCGAAAAATATGTCGCCAACTGGCAAGCTTGCCGGTATCCGTTTGCCGCTATGAAATTCTGACATTGTTATTTCTCCGATGTATCGCCGTGATCGCCTCAGCAACTTTCGGGTGTCGCTTCAAAAAATCTGTGTTAACAGCTTCGCTCCACGGCGCGGTTGGCCCGTCCGGCCACCGTCTAAAAAATTCAGTAAGCAAAACCAACTCGCCGCCAACCGAAACGAAAAGCTCCTTGGTATCGTGCACATACACGGCGTCACCGTGCGCGTGTTTCAATTTCGGCAAGCGCGCCTTTTTAACGCTGTGAAGGTTTGCCATGTGCCTTTTACCTGATGAATATTCCGGACGCCGCGCGCATACGCCGCTTCCAAACCGCGCGGTCGCGCAATTCGGCAACCACGGTAAGAAACCGCGCCGAATTTTTGTCAACGCCGTCGAAATCAGGATCTTCTTCTTCCGGATAATCAGCGGAGTATCGTTGCTGGTCAGAAAGCGTAACGTCGCCTTTGCCGTCAATGCCGTACACAAAACGCGAGCACTTGGACATTGCCGCACAATCCGAATCATCGTTGTCGAAAGCGTCAACCGGCATTGCGAAAACGTGAGTCGAGCTGAAATGAACAACGCGCCAGCCCTTACCAAGCTTTGCAAAATGCTCCGAAAGCCGCGCACTTGCCCAGTCTTCCATCGCAGAAACTTCAGCTTGGTCCATTGCGCGCTTATCGGCGGCAACCAGCTTGCCGATTGCGGCGGCTTTAGCGCGGCGCTGTTCATCGGTTACCGTGGCTGTACCAGCGGCGGCGCGTGCGTCAACACTGGTACCAACCGGGTACGCGGGATAAGTCACAAAGCTCGCGTCTAAGAGGTCCACGTCCAACAGCGTGCGGATAGCGAAAACGCCGTCAGCGCCGTCGGCTTCTTGCCAGCTTTCGCAAGACGAATCGGGAATGGTGAATGCAAAGCTGCAAGAAACGATGTCGCGCCGCTTGATGGAAGCGAAGTACGCGGCGTGCTCGGGATTCGCGCGGTCCAACTGACACACAAACCGCAAGCCTTCCGGCGAATCGGTCAGCACAAGTGTTCCGTTTCCCACACGCCCGCAAATCCGCGACGCATCGTGATTGAAAAGGCACTTACAATCCGCGCCAGTGCGAAGCGACCGGCTGAAAGCGCCGGGAGCGATCTTTTCCTTGAATCCGCCAAGGTTGGCGCTCAGTGTGTTGTAGGCGGCGGCGATTCCGCTAATCTGAAATTTCGCATCATCCGCGCGCAAGCTTGCGCCGACAGTTGTGCGCTGTTCCGGTACGCCGTGTTTCGGTTTAGTTAGCATAAGTGTTCCTCTACTTTCTCAGCCGTGTGTAACGGCTCGTTCAAATAATCCAGCGTGCCGCACTGGATCAGCGTTTGCGCCAATTCCTTTTCGTTTTGGGGACAAAGGTCGTAGGAAATAGCTACGGCTCTTTCTTCCAAGTCGATCTCGGAAGGATCAACCAACGCTGGCAACGCCAGCGCCGGTACCGGAAGCGATAAAGCCCACCTATCGAAAGGCGACCTCATGCTTCGCCTTCTTTCAGCACCGCATAATCACGCTTACGCGCGGCGCGGTATGCTTCGACCAATTCCGCTGGCGCGTGGTTGGCTTTTCCGCACAGCCAAAAATCGTGTGTTGCGAGCGCCTTGCTGGAGCCGCTGAAGTAAAGCATTGTGCGGCCATCGGTGGCCTGCACGACCCACTCGCCGGAAGATGGCATTTGCTTTAAGCCGAATACCACGGTCGGCGCTGGTGCATTTACCACGCGGTCCGCTTGCGGTTTCACGCGCTGGAAAGCTTCAGGAAAGGCTTCGCAAAGCATGGCGGCTACGCCGTCGTCGATGCGGTAAAAGGTCTTGCCGGTTGATGTGATCGTTACGTCCATGATTTCCTCCAAGTGCGCGTTGCGCGCATTCTCAAGCGATTTGTAAATCGCCTCAATGTTTCACTGACGTGTTACGGGTTCACAAATACTTTTCGTCCCATGTATCAAAAACACGAGCGCTGCCAATGCTGTTGCCGCCTAATCGTCGCGTTGGAAGTGTGTCGGCGGCAACTTTCAAATCTTCCACGCCGCCGCAATGCTTTACGCGCGCGGGTGCGCTGTGCGGGATCGTGTAGTGGCACTTATCGCACGCAAAGCCTAATCCGGCGGGCTTTCCGCTGATGGAAAGCGCACGGTACCAATGCGAGGTGCTCGGTGCGGTTGGTTCGTCTTTGCCAACAATGACAAAGGTGCTTTGCGCTGGCGGCGCAAACAGGTCTAGTGCTGATTTGGAAATCCTCGAAAATATATTCATGTTGTTCCTCCATAGGTACCAAGTACCCTGAATTGTGTAGCTACGAAATCTACCCCGACTTTCCAATGCGGTGTTCCTTCATCATTCGGGTGACAGTTAACGCACAGCGCAACCACGTTGGTCGGGTCAACAAAGCGCCGCTCATCCACACGCGGGGAAATCAAGTGGTGAACCAGCGTGGCGGCGTGCGTGCATTGCTGGCCATAGTTGATTCGCTGGCAGATCGCATTTTGACGAATCACCACAGTACGAAAGCTGGTCCACGCCGCGCGACCGTACATTTTGTTGATCGGATCGCCAGCACGCAACCGCTGGTAATCGGTGCGGCCATTGTCTTTCAAATGCGAGTCGCAATAGCCGCCTTCGTTTCGCGTCTTGTTTGCACAACCGGCTTGCCTGCAAAAGCGCAATGGCATTTCTAGGGCACGATCACTGGACATGTCGTCTCCCCCTGCGTGCCATAGCAAAGAAATCTGGCGGCGTGTCCGTCCGTCATGCGAAACGCCGCTTCCCTTGGCGGAAGCTTAACTACGCCGTGAATGGGGTGCTTCAGCCAGACGCATTCGTGCTGGAAAAAGCTGCCGATCAAATCAAATTCGTCTTTGACTATTTCTTGCTCCTTTGCCGCGCGCAAATGGTTTTCTAGATAATCGGAGACCGCCATTGCATTCAACAGCGCACGCACGCCGTCATAACGGGCGGTAGCGGGGCGCTCGGCGGTAGGCAAGTGGCGCTTCCCGGATTCATCCACAGGCAGGCTTGTCCACATGTACTGCATAGGGCTGTTGGGTTCAAAAAGGAAACCGCGATACTGTGCGGCTTCTTGATTTAGGTAATCCAACAGCACCCCGTTGTGCTCGTAATCCTTCGGTATGGCGAGTGCTTCGATTCCGCTTTTGCAAACAAGTTTGGGGAGTTGCTCGCTTGTGTATCCAAGTTTTCGGCAACTCCGTTCATTGCAAAAATCCGATATGACGCGACCAAAGTCGATTTCTTCAATGGCCGTATCGTGCGTGTAGATGAAGCCTTTGCTTATCCAGTGCTTCCAGTACGGGCAACCACGAAAGGCGCGGCCATCACTATGCGAATAGATTTTGATCGCATCGTACTCGGCCCTGCCGCCACCGGACGTTGAGATAGACACAACAATGGCGAGGTCCTTTGCCACGTAGATACCGGCAAAATGGAAAGCACTATCGCAAGAAATGTCGCGGCAAATCATATGAAGATAATCCCCCTCTTTAAGTACGGCGAGCCGCTGTCCGATTCATCCAACGGACAGGCTGCGCACGATTTCAGCGCCATCACAAGCGCCACGGCGGCATCAATCTTTTTGCTGGCATCCTTTGGTCGCGCTGGGCTGATAAAGTGCAATCCGAAACGGCGGTGCATCAGGTTTGCCAAGCACCACAACAGCACTTGCGAATTTGTATGCAGCCGGCCGTCAACCGCGATTTCTTGCAGCAAGTTCATGCCATCGGTCATGTTTTTGGCGAATTGCGTTATCTCGACAAACGCATCCCATTTTTCAGTACGGCGCTTTAGGTGGGTCACCAGCATTCCGGCTTGCATGGGGTCATAGTTGAAATCGCGAGGCGCGCACTTGCCCCACTCCTGCACAATGGTTTCCTCAATCGCGTCGAAATCAACCACATTGCCAGCCGTGGAAATTAACTGGCCGGTTTCAACCCAGCCACGCAACGAAGAAACGGGACTGTTCTTGACTGTTTGCTCTGGCATCCAGTTTTTTGAAAACACATAGAAGTGCGTCTTGCCATTCACGGATCGGTTGTGTACGCGCACAAGTGAGCACAGGTCAATCTTGTTGGCGAAATCAGCACCAAGCACACACGGCTGGTCTTTGAACTCGTCCTCATTCAAACTCTTGTCGTAGCACTGGCGGACAACGTTGAAATCCAAGAAAGATTCCTCACCGCCATTCATCAACCACTCGGAAAGGTGGAATACGCGGAAGGCTTGGCGCTCCCCCGGCATGTGCGCGGCGCGGCTGGCTTCCTCGGCCATTACCGAGGGGTCAACACTCACACCCCAACTTGGGTTCGCCTTTTGCCAAGCAATCGGCGCGTCCCAAGAATCGGCGGGGTCAATTCCGTATAGGATTGCGAAGAAAGTATCGGCTTCGACCTCTTGATTCAACAGTCGCTCGATAAATTGGTGCAGTTCAAAAGCGATTCCGGCACAATCATTGCCAGCCGTGGTTACCATCGCAAACAAGCTATTGCCACGCTTTGTGGTTGCCGTGGATAAACAGTCGTACAGCGCGCGCCCGCGTTGCGCGTGAAGCTCATCCAAAATCGCGCAGTGCAAACTCACACCTTCCACGCTGGAGGCTTTTGCTGGTAAGGCGCGCATTCGGGATTGCGTGGCGGCTTGCAGAATGTCGTGTGCCTGCGTCTTTATTCCGAGGTGCTTGCAAAGATTTTTATCTTTCTGAGACATCTGCCGTGCTGTGTCCAGCACAATGCGCGCTTGCTCTTTCATCGACGCGGCGCAAAGCACGTCAGCGCCGCCTTCACCATCACAGAAGGCCATATACAGCGCAATGCCAGCGGCAAGTGTGGACTTGCCGTTGCCTTTACCAACCTCGATATACGAACGGCGGTACCGGCGTGTGCCGTTGTCCTTCCGGAGCCAGCCGAATATCTCGGTCAGGATGAAAACTTGCCACGGCAGAAGCTCGATCGTTTCATCAGCCTTGGTTGAAACGCTAGATTTCGTGTGCCGCAACTGTTCAATGAATCGGCACACGCGGTTTGCGGCGTCCGGACTGAAACGAAAACCCCACTGGGGATCTTCCAATTGTCGTGCGTGGTCACGGCGCGCGCGTTCGCACGCGGCGATAGTCCACTGGCAAGCTGGTATTTCTCCGCTGATAATTGCTTGCGAATAACTGGCGGCGATTTGGATAAAGTCTTTCACGCTGTTTTCTGTTCCTTTTTCGGTGCAAATTCCGACCACTGATCTGTTCCGGAATCCGCTACCGTTTTAAGCAAAGATTGTTCCTCAGCGTTTAAGTTGGCCAAGTAATCTCGGTATGATTTCAACGTGGCACTTACTTCACGCGAATCTTTCAGCACAGGATTCCGCTTGCGCTTTCCGTCCTCGGTGACGTACAGGCGAAAGCGTGCGGCGCGGATAATCGAAGATAGGCGTTGCATTTCCGCGCGAAGTGGCGCAATAGTGGCAACGATCTCCTCGATGTCGGCGCGCACATTTTCCAGCGTGCGTGGCTGCTTCCGAATAGTGGCTTTACGTGGCATTAGGTTTCCTTTCCGGTTCCTTCCCTGTTTCTTATCGCTCGTTCTTGCCGACATTCGGCACGAAAACCGCGAATTTCAAAAAGTACCGCGCGCAAAAATTCGACTACGCGTCGCCTGGGCGCTACACGAGCAGGGCAAAAATGGACCGCCTATCCTCCTGACGGTGTAGGACTTAGCGTTGTTTCGGCAAGCCATGCTGCACTGTGCATTGCAACCAAACTGTGTACGTGTGCCTACACATTCCTTGCACTACCTGAAACATTCCCGCCGCATCGCTTGTTGAATGCGGCACGCAAGGCGGCATGATCCGCCAGCGCTCCACACGACACGCAACGCGCCACGTCGTTGTGATGTCCGCGTGGCGGCTTGTACTTTGCAAACACAGCGCATATCTCGGCAAAGCGCAAACGGTCAGCCACAGACAGGCCATGAAAGGCTTCGCGCATCAGTTCGCACAGCAGCGGCATGACGGACCGCCATGTATCGCGCTGGCGGGGCTTCCGCAACCCACACTCCTTGTCGATACGGATCAGTCCGGACAGCAACTTGCTTGCTGTCTGCTGCCATGTGGTTGGCGTTCGAACACTAGGCGCGCGGCGTGCTGGATCACTTGTATGTCCTGTCTGTCTGTCGTGTGTCGTTCGTTCTTGGTCGTTGCTTGTTTCTGCCGTGTTTTCTGACATTGTGTTAAGCCTCCTCAGCGTATGGCGTTTTTCCGTTTTCTGTTCCCTTATGACCAATCAATCATTCCGGCGTCGAGATCACCGGGCAACGATAGCGTTGGAGTACGAACACTAGGCGCGCGGCGTGCTGGCTCACTAACAGTTCGATCCCCGTTGTGTTCCATGTGTGGGACCGTGGCATTCGTTCGCTGGGGTAGACGTAGCTGGTTTCTACGGTTGTTGTCCGGTTTATGGCGTGGCGGCGGTGCATCCCACGGCATCAGTCGCCAGTGCGTGTGCTCATGCTTGCCTTTGCATTCGTTGTGGCAACCATTCTTGTCCAGCGTGGCGCGGTAGCCTGTCGCCGCAATGTCGGTCTCGAACAGCCAATAGCGCCAGCGGCGATGTGTCGCGCCGGTACAACGCGACAACACGACAAACGTGCCATCGCCGCCAGCGTGTAGGCTGTAGGGAAGCTTCCGGCTGGCGATCATCTGATACTTGCTTCGTCGCTTCCGTGTCTGAGTGTCGTTTGTCATTTGCTTTTGTTCCTATCTACCGCGTTGTTTGCCGGTTTCCGGCGAATCGTAGTGAAACTGCGTAGTGATAGGCTCCTCTACACACACACCACACACACCACACACACTTTCACTACCTATGTAAAACACTACTGTGTTCGTTTCTTTCTCAAAGGATTTACGCCGTCGCTGAAAAACGTAAGCCCTTTGTTTGAAAATCGAAGTGTTGTTAAAAAATGCACAAAACTAGCCTGTACGTCACTACGATTCACTACGCAGTTTCACTACGATTGAGTTTCCTTGCCGGTAAAAGCAACCACACTTCGCCACGGCAATTTCGTTCCACAATACCCAACTGTTTCCGCGCCAGTTCCGCAGCACTGAATTTGACGCCAGCACTTACAAGTTGTGCGGTGACTTCTTCAGCGCGCACAGGCGGTTGTGATAATGCGCTCAAAAAAACACCAATTGCGTGCCGGATTTCTTCGTCCGGAATTTGAGCCACTGGCGCAACTTGCCTTTGGCGCATGGCAGCTTGTCGCTCTTCAAGCCTAGTTTTGCAAACCATAAAACACGCTCCTTTGTGTTTTTCCAATCACAACAACTCTTTCGCAGCGAAGTAGGTTGTTCCATGCTGACCAAAAAGGGCCATATCCGCCGAGCAACTTCTTTTGTTCGGGGTTAACATAGCGGCGGCATTCGTTGAACGTGAGACCGTCAGCGCCGTGCTTTTCAAACATTCGTTTGATTAAATCCTCGAAAGCTTGAACGAAAGAGACCGAGTCGGAAGGCATGAACTTCGCGCAAAGCAAAATCTGGTACTCGCCAAACGCCAAAGCTTGATCGAGAATATCTGGCGTGATTTCATCGCAATCGTTCGTTATCGCCAGCATCATTGCAAACCGAGAAAGTAAAGCGGGCAACCGCGAAGAGGCACCAAACACGCTCATGCGGTCTTTCCACCAATCGCGCTGGCGCTGTCCTATTTCCGGCGATCTATAAATTGTTGCCGCGTGCGATTGCTGGATGTGTGAATCCTCAGTCAGGTACCGCGCAATTTGGCTCTTGATTCTATCGACAGCCGCCGTAACTTTTTCAGTATCGGAAAGCGCTTGGGGGTCGTTTACGGACAGTTGTCCACTGGATGCAAGCACGAGGCGACTTTGCAGTCCGCTAGAGCCGCCTTTGGTACCGCCCCACATGGTTTGAAAAACCGGTGGCTGTACGAGGCCCAGCATACAAAGATGAGCGTTTGTCACTTTGATGCTTGAGCGTTCGCAAATCTTGCTTCTAATCTCAGACGAAAGACCAAGGTTAGATTTCGCATCGTTTTCTGTTTCGTGCCCGTCGTACAATGTAAGCAATTCGGAAAACAGGGTGTTTTTTGAACTGCCTGTAGACTTTGCTTTTTCAAACAATGCCGAAAGCTCATCCGAAAACAACAACGTACGCGGCTCAAAGGCTAGATGAGTAACTAGCGCCGGTCCAGAATCCACAGAATTTTTGATGTACAGATCGCCGCACAATCCAGCAATAGCCGCACGCACCTCCTTCCAAGAGGCACCCTTTCCAGCGCCTTTCTCATCAATCAACGCGGTGTAGAATCGCGGGTCCAGATAGGGTGCATCATCTAGATGAACCTTTCCAGAAAGCGCGCCGCCAACCAAAGTGAGTGCCATCATGAATTTGTGGCAATAAGGCAAATCTGGACACAGTGCTGCTGATAGGTCGCCTAGCGAACCGTTGAACCTCGGAAATTCCGGCAACGGGTCTTCTTCAATCGTTTTGTCCGGTCGGTCAACTACAGCGTTGGTAACAGGGTCAACCACAGGTTGCGCAGATTTCACAGCGGCGTCCCATGCGTCTCTAAAAGCGGTGCCATCGCTGTTTTCAATCCACAACTCGGACGGATCTTTTTTTGGCAACACCAAACGGCACACTTTGCCAGCCGGGAAACATGCCGCGATCTTTGCCACCATTTTGGCACCAGCATCGTCAGGCTCTTGGATAACGAGAATGCGCGCGGCATTATGTAGTACCTGTTCCTTCGCAAATTCGTTGTTCCAGCCATACGGCGCGCCGGGAATGCCGAAAGCACAGATGCGGTTATAGGCTAGTGTGATTGTGTCGGATTCGCCTTCGCACAGCGTTACCACGCTTGTGTCGATGAAGTTTTCCGCGTAGTACGGAAGCATGTGCAAGCCGTAAAGCATTGCCTTCGTGTAGTGTTGCCAAGCGGTTTTGTGGCTGTCCTCTGAGAAACGGAACTTCAAGCCACCGCAAAACCGTTCCAATGTCTCGCGGTTGCCGTTTCTGGTAACCGTGGCGTCGCTGAAATACGAAAAGCACACCGATGGTGTGGTGCTATAACGCCGTTTCTTCTTACTCCAGAAGTAGCTGTCATGAACGAGAAACTGGCGCACCCAGCTTTCTGGAAGCTTTTTCATCTCGCAAAATCGCGCCACGGTAAATGGCTGCAACGGCGCGGCTTCGATACCAGAGGCTCTATACACGGCTGCGTTGACGGCTTTCTTGTCGCATCCGGCTGAGCACCATGCCATAACAGGTTGCTTGTCACCCGAGGAAATCAGGAGCGCGTTATGTCCACAAACAGGACACTTGCCGCGCCATTCCTTGTCGGAGGCATTTACCGCAGCGAATGCGGCAATTACTTTTTCCAGTGCTTGGCTCACTTCGTCAACCCCTTCGGATATTTAACCGGAGGCTGTTTCCAGCCTCCGATTCCAACCGGCGAAGGTTAGCTTGTACCGAGGGGCAGCTCAGTAGAAGATCGTTTTACAGAAATTGGATCGTGCTTTGATGCGCCCTAAATACAAACTTACTGTTCGCCGTTTTACATCTACTGCAATTGCTGATCTTGCGTTGCCTTCTATTTATCCGGCGCGTGTTACGCCTGACGTTTTGTCCTTTCCAATGCTGGTACAGCGTGTGCCAGCCGTTCGACCATCAAAAGTCATGTACAAGCCTTGCCGCCGCGCCATCTTTGCGTCCTGCCTTTTCTTTTTCCTTGCCGCTGCGCGTACTTGCTGTGCGGCTTTACCTTGCGGCGTGTTGCGCCAGCGCGCTTGCCTTTCAGCATTTGCGTTACGTCCAATTTCTGCCGGTAGGCACACCTCCGGCTCCGTTGCTGTGATTGTGGTTAGCATCGCGCCGCCGATTTCTGGTTATCGACGTACCGATCCAAGTCGGCAATATCAAAAAGGATGCGATGTCCTAACCTGAAATGAGCGACTTTGTTTTCCCAGACAAGCGTGCGTATAGCATGTACGTGCGCGCCAAGGTACTCAGCCGCGCCTTCCACGGTTAAGCAACGCGCACGAGGCGCAGCAATAGCGGTTGGAATTTTCGAGGGTTTCTTTGGCACAGCAAAGCTTCCTGCGAATCAGGATTCTTGCCTTTAGCTTTGCCTGCCGCGCGGCTTAGGATAGCCACGGCGGTCGCAACGGTTAGTTATTCTCCAAACCGGATGAGTATCTTGCGGCATGGCTTACTGGCTTGGTAGCCGGTTGCTGGCAAGTGCCGCGATTGCAACCATACTACCAAAGCCTCAGCCGAAAGTCTACTAAAATTGTTGGGTATAATCCGGCACGCCGGATTTACCCCGTTTGTAACTTGCTCCTGCCGCGCCGACTCCACTAAGGTGGCGGCATGGCTAAACGCGCGTTTGGCGAAGGCTCATTATTAAAGCGCAAAGGTTGCCGATTTTGGGTCGCGCAATTCTACAAAGACGGTCGCCAGATTCGCATCAGCACACGCACAACAGTGAAGAAAAGGGCGCTGGCGATTCTTCGCAAGCACATGGGAGACGTTGAGCGCGGATTGTCGCCGGTATCTGACCTCAAGAAAATATCGTATGGCGACTTGCGGCGCGGATTGCTGGCAAGCTATGTGGAGGAAGGGAACAAATCACTTGAGGTCCGCGCCGATGGAACAGAAACAATCGGCGGCTTGAAAGCACTGGATGCGTTTTTCGGGTTCAGCACTACATCGGAAGGTGTACCGGCAACGCGGTTAACCACGGATGCCGCGCGACAATTTGCACACGAACGCGAAATGGCTGGATACGGCGCTGCCACGATCAACCGCTCGCTGGCGTGCTTGCGCCGTATGCTTCGTATCGCACATGAGGAAGGAAAAATTCAGGTCGTGCCGGTAATCCGCTTGCGGAAAGAACCTCCGGCACGCAAGGGATTTCTGAAGATCGAAACGTTCGAAAAGTTGCTCACCAAGTTGCCAAAGCATTTGCACGCGCTGATCATTTTCCTGTACTGGTGCGGTGTCCGGCTTGGCGAAGCGAAGGCCATCGACTGGACGCAAGTGGATTTGGAGCGCCGGATTATCCGGCTGGAAGAGGACCAAACCAAAACCGACGAGGCGCGCATTGTGCCATTGCCGCCAGTGCTGGTTATGATGCTTTCAGCCGTGGAGCCGAAAGTGGACCGCGTGTTCGATTCCACCAACCTCCGTATTGAATGGGCGAAAGCCTGCACGGCGGTTGGACTTGGTAAAATGGAAACAGTGAAAAGCGCCAGCGGTTTCAAGTGGAAAAGGTACAGCGGTTTGATCGTGCATGACTTGCGGCGCAGCGCGATTCGCAATCTGGTTACAGTGGCGGGCGTGCCGGAACGGGTAGCAATGAAAATCAGCGGCCACAAGACACGCGCGGTGTTTGACAGGTACCATATCGTTATCGAAGAGGATGTGGTGAACGCAATGCAAAAACTTGTGACCGCAACGTTGCCGCCGCACAAACCGGCGCAAAAAGTCAGTGGCAAATTAGTGGCAAAGAATCCGCGAGACGCACGTAAGTTATTGAGGGCGCGTAGCTCAAACGGATAGAGCATCGGATTTCTAATCCGAGGGTTGCAGGTTCGATTCCTGCCGCGCCTACCAACCCCCACACAGTTGACAATTTCTCACGCCCCACCTTCACTCTTCATAACATCGTATAGCAGCGCCAGAAAGACGTGGCCGCTCCAATCCCAGCTTTGCGGAAACCGCAGGCCTGTAGCGTTTGCAGTCGATGCGGAAAACCATGACCACCACATCCGGTCTCGCCTTCACATTGTAAGCTTGGATCCCGGACGACGCGTATTTAAACATTTTAGTGCGACTCCCTCTTTCCTGCAGGATGCTCGCGATGTAGGCTTAACGACCAGAGGATTCGACGACTATGGCTCGAACGCGCCTGCCGAGTTTGACCTGGACTTCCGTCATCCTCTCGATTTTCCTATTTACCCTCGAACCCCGCGCGGGGTGGGCATCCTCGGAACCGGCTGGCGCTGGCCTCGGTCCCGTCCTGCATTACATCGAAACGGACTGGGATGTGCTGACACGTTCCATGACTCGCTGCGACAGCATTGTGGATCCGAAGTTGCCAGAGGCTGCCTTGCTGTATTTGCCTGCGGGCGTCCCCGAGCCCGATTCGGTGAAGCAGATCGAACAGGCCTGCAACCTGCACGTTGAACACCTGCCCATGGTCATTCAGCATCCCGGGCAGGCCGGCGTGGACGCGATTTCGCCCCAAGGTTTGCTGTTCCTGCCCAATAGCTACGTCGTGCCCGGCGGCCGGTTCAACGAAATGTATGGATGGGATAGTTATTTCATTATTCTCGGGCTGGTCCGCGATCATCGAGTCGACCTGGCACGCGGAATGGTTGAGAACTTTTTCTTTGAAATCGAGCATTACGGGACGGTGTTGAACGCCAATCGCACTTATTACCTGACCCGCTCCCAGCCACCATTTCTGACTTCCATGATCATGGAAGTTTATAACGCGGAGAAGGCTGCGGGACATGAGGATAAAAACTGGCTGGCTCGCGCTTACGGATTCGCGGCGAATGACTACGAGATGTGGACGCATGAGCCTCATTTGGCGGGATCGACCGGGCTCTCGCGCTATTACGATTTCGGTAATGGGCCGGCTCCTGAGAGTCTTCAGGATGAGACGGGACTGCGTCACAAAGTTATCGGCTACTTTCTCCTGCATCCCGAACTGGCTCGAACTTATGTCGTAGTGAAAAACAGCAAGCAGCCGGCGCGAGAGGCCGCTGGCCCGGACTACAGCGTCGAAGTCTGCGATGTCAGCAAGACCATGGCGCGCCCGGAATGCGACGCCGCGGGTACGGTTCAATTGAGTGCCGATTACTACAAGGGAGACCGCAGCATGCGCGAGTCGGCGTTCGACATTTCTTTCCGCTTCGATCCCTACGGCGCTGCCACTCATCACTTTGCTCCGGTGTGCCTGAACAGTCTTCTTTATAAGACGGAGAAGGATCTAGAAGAGATCAGCGAGTTGCTGGGGAAGACGGCCGAAGCGGAGCAATGGAAGCAGCGAGCGGAAGATCGCAAGCAGCAAATCAACCAATATCTTTGGGACGACCAGCGGGGCCTGTTCTTCGACTACGACCTTCGCACTGGGGCCAGATCGACCTACGAATACGTGACCACGTTCTATCCGCTGTGGGCGGGACTGGCCAGTCCGCATCAGGCAGAGGCAGTCGCTCGAAATGTGAAAATCTTCGAACAACCGGGAGGGCTGGCCACAAGCCCGAACGATACCGGCATGCAGTGGGACTATCCGTATGGATGGGCGCCGCTTCAATCGCTTGCGGTCGAAGGGCTACGCCGCTACGGCTACACTGCTGATGCGGACCGAATTGCATACAAGTTTCTTTCCACAGTGGCGGAGAATTTCCGACGAGAAGGGACTATCCGGGAAAAATATGACGTGGTGACGCGTTCATCGGAGGCGCATGTGAGCGCAGGGTATCAAGCCAATGTGATCGGCTTCGGTTGGACAAACGGGGTTTTCCTCGAGTTTTTGCAGGAACTGCCCAAGGACATGATCGACCGATTGGATAAGGAACAGAACGCAGCATTGCCATCAGGCCACTAGTGATCGCATGACTGGGCCAGTGTCATTGCTTCCCGCTGTCGCGCTACTGTAGCTGCTCGGCCAGTTTCAGTTCTCACTCAGCATCTTTATTGCGGCTCAAGTCACGGTAAGCCAGGAAACAACTCGCTAAATCAGCAAGAGTGCCGACTGACCCTCGGGTCTTACTGGCCCGAGGTCGCGGGCTGGGCTAAACTTTCTGCTATCGCCGCACAGCCGATTCACCAGATCCTCTCGAGGAGGAAGTCACTCATGTTCCGCAAATTCGTGGCATTCGTTCTATTCGTCGCTGGTTTCTGTTCTACTGTCCGCTCCCAAACGCAGGCCGTTGACGCCGAAGGTCATCAGTGGTGGCAGCACGCCGTGTTTTACGAGATCTATCCGCGTAGTTTCATGGACAGTAATAACGACGGCATCGGCGACCTGAATGGCATTGCCTCCAAACTGGACTATCTCAAAAGTCTGGGTATCGATGCGATCTGGATCACGCCCAGCTATCCCTCCCCGCAGGTTGATTTCGGTTACGACGTTTCGGATTACGAGAATATCGATCCCATGTACGGAACTTTGGCAGACTTCGATCGCCTGCAGCAAGGGGCGAAGACACGCGGCATTCGCATCATTATGGATTTCGTAATGAATCACTCTTCCGATCAGCATCCATGGTTCATCGACTCTCGATCGTCGCGCACTTCCGCAAAACGCGATTGGTACATGTGGCATGACGGCAAAGGTTCGGCAGAGCCAAACAATTGGGTCTCCACCTTTGGTGGGTCGGCATGGACGATGGATTTCAAAACCGGGCAATATTATTATCACTATTTCTATCCGCAGCAGCCTGATTTGAATTGGCGCAATCCCGCGGTTCACGATGCCATGTTCGATGTGACCCGCTGGTGGTATAAACGCGGTGTAGCCGGCTTCCGGCTTGACGCCGTGGATACCTTGTTCGAAGACCCCGAACTGCGCGACAATCCGGTCCTTCCCGGCTTGAACAAATACGGCGATCCGAATGAGGACAATCTCTACAACACCAAGCTGCCCGAAGTGCACGTCGTTCTCCGCGACCTGCGAAAGGTTGCCGACGAAAACAACGCCGTCCTTGTCGGCGAAACCTGGACCAAAGATGTGAACGAACTCAAGCAATATTACGGCGACCACAGCGATGAATTGCAGATGCCCATGGACTTCATGTTCACCAAGGTCGACAGACTGTCGCCAGCGGAATTCCGCCGGCAAATTGCCGCGGTCGACTCCGCCGGAGGCTGGCCGGTATTCGTCCTCAGCAATCACGACATCGTGCGCTCTTACGTGCGTTACGGAGATGGGCGGAACAACCAGGCCATCGCAAAATTGATGGCGTCCCTTTATTTGACTCTGCGCGGGACCCCGATCATGTACTACGGCGAAGAGATCGGAATGCAAAACACCGATCCGGTGCGGAAGGAGGATGTGAAGGACCCGATCGGGCGCGTGGGCTGGCCGCAGGAAAAAGGTCGCGATGGAGAACGCACCCCCATGCAGTGGGACGATAGCCCCAACGCCGGTTTTACGCGCGGCACACCTTGGCTACCGGTTCCGCTGATCTACAAGACTGTCAATGTCGCCAACGAACTCAAAGATCCTTCTTCGATCCTGAATGTCTACCGTAGCCTGCTCGCCCTGAGACACCAAAATCGAGCTCTGCTGGACGGCGACTACGTAGCTCTTAACGAGAACGATCCAAACGTGCTCTCCTACCTGAGACGTTATAAGAATGAGGCGGTGCTGGTCGTGCTCAATATGTCCTCGCAGTCGCAACAAGTGAGCTTCGATCTCGCGCCCCGGGGCTTCGATGCAAAAACCGCGCGTACTCTGTTGACCACAATGGCAGCAGGATCGAAAGCGGGCTCACTCTCGCATTTGTCTCTGGAGCCGTTTTCCGTTTACATCGGTGCAGTTTCGAAATGATGGCTGACTGACGTCAGGGCATGGCGGCATGCGGCGGCGGACATGGTACGAAAATCCCCGCTTACGGGACCGATCGCGGCGCTTGTAATCGTCAACTACGCGTGCATAATTGGATATATCCGCGAGCCAGCCTTCCGCCGGACCCGCCACAGCTGACGCTGCCGGGTACGTGGGCAATGAAGCTTGCGCAAAGTGCCACGCCTCAATCTACGAATCCTACACGCGTACTGCCATGGCGAACGCCAGCAGTCCTGCCACAGAAAACCTCTGTTTGCATATTCCGGCGTAAGCTGTGAACGCTTTCACGAAGTTCGAGGATGCAACCGCGCGAAGAGTCGTTCTCGTGGCCGCCTGAAAGGGAAGGCACACGGGGACGACTCCGCGTGGGAATACACGAAATTACGTTCCCGCAGGAACCCAGACGTTGTCCGCAGCTGCTATCTCGGCATTCGGCACCTCGGTCATAAAATTGACGCGCTGCAGGCCGGGCTTCTTCTTCGGGATGGCCTGAAACACCGCGTAGTATTGATTGTCAAAGTATCTCTGCAAGCGGTCCAGGTAAGGCTTGAAACTGACCAGATTTGACGTGCCGAGGGAAAAGACGTCCCCGCCGGTCTCGTCGGACAGCTTCGACAGTCCAGAAAGACCAAGCTGCTGGTCCCATGAGCTTCGCGCGGCTCGTCCGACACTCGTGGCGTACAACGAGTAGACAAGGACGTTGTAGCGCTGGCAGATCTCGCTTGCCGAGTTAACGTCGGGACTCATCGTCGGCATGCTGTGATAAACGGTCCCGAAGTTTGGTCCCAATCGGTTAACCGTTGGCGTTTCGCCACGGAGTCGGTCGATTCCGTCTGCCACCATGAGGACTTCGCGCCGGACCTTCTGCTGCGGCCAACTCTTGACCAGGCTGATGAGCGATAAGTACGAGCTATTCATGGCTGCGAGCGTTCCCAGGGGCAGACGCACCGCCTTGGCGGCGAGAGCATGATCAGCAGTGAAATTCTGAACGATGTTCACGGTTGCGTTCGACATGTAGCCGACGCCGATCACGGTTGATGCGGGCTGTGCACTGATAAAATCGCGAATGTCGTTGAGGTTGTTTCCAATTCGAGAGTCAAGCGTATCGTCAATCAGGATAAACAGCTGCAGCGCCGCGTTATCTCCGCGGGCTGGTATCAATTGGGTTACATTGAGGAAAGTCTTGCCCTGTTTTACCTTTACATCTCCGGACTGAAGTGATGGAGCCTCGCTGTCTTCATGAACCGCTTCATCCGTTATTACCATGTGGACCTGGACCCCGCCAGGGGCGGCCTTCTCTTGCGCATGTGCAGTTACCGTGGCGAACACCAAAGCGCACAACATACCGAACATGGCCAGCACAACTCTGCAGCTTTTCATTGACTCCTCCTTGTCTGAATCAACCTTGTTACTCGACTGCAATCATAAGAATCGATCACTAAACTGTGGGATGCGGGAGCATGGATCGTAGCACTCTTGGGTTGCGATTGGTTGCGGATGCAATCCCTACAAGTTATAGCCGACACGATAAAGCACTACGACTCTCAAAACTAATAGGCACGATCGTAGGTGATCGGAACTCGATTGTCTCGACCCCCACAGGCAGAGGTTTGGGACAACTTGTCCTCCTGCGGGCGGAACGCGCCATCCCTCCTATTTTCATGCGCGTACGCCATATTCCCCAACGCGGGAGGCCAATCTGTCCCAGCCGGACCGATTCCATAACGCAATCTAAACCATTGATTTTAAGGCGGTTGAACGATAGTGCCTCTTGGAACTCGACCTGCACTTAACCTCACCGAAGAACACTTTCGTGAGGTGCGTTCAAGTGTCAAAACGGAATCAAGTCGGAAGGCTGGCGCTGCTAACCGTGCTGGTCTATGCACTGGTCCAAGTTATTCCCCATAGGATTTTCAACCACGCTATTTCGTTCATAGCGTCAGCCGTTTGGGGCAGCTAACGAAATGACACGCCCTGGGAGAATTGGAGCAATCCGCCAATGAAGCCACGAAGACCACAAACCGAGAAATGGAAGGGTATCCGGAAGGCGCTTCTGCGGCTTGCGATTCCGGCTCTCTTCGCGACCGCCAGTTTTGCGGCGTCGCCGTCCCAGCCTCTCGATCGCGCGTTCAGCGTGGCGCGTCATGCTGGAAAGATTGCCAACGACATCGACCGTCGCCGCCCCAACGATCGGATCGACGTGATCGTGCAGTTTAGAGTCACTCCCACCGCCGCGCACTACCAGAGAATGACTGCCCGTGGCGCCGTGGTAAAGACCAGACTGCACAGCATCAAGGCTGCGGCCTTCACCCTTCCGGTCTCGGCGCTGACCAAAGTGGAGAAAGATCCCGATGTTCTGTACGTATCGCCGGATCGCCCGGTCAGTCTGAGCAATAGTTACGAGAGCTTTGCATCGGCAGTGGAAGCGGACGTCGCTGCCCAGCAGTACGGACTCGACGGTACCGGAGTCGGGATCGCGGTAATTGATAGCGGCATCGCCGATCACTCTGACTTTCACACTCCGAACGGAAGCCGTGTGGTGCATAGCGAAAGCTTTATTCCGGGAGTTACATCCGCGGTAGACGCCTACGGACACGGCACTCACGTCAGCGGCATCCTGGGTGGAAATGGCACGGCCTCTGGCGCTGGAACCGGCTACGCCCAACACATCGTAGGCGTGGCCCCGAATGTCAATCTCATCAACCTTCGCGTACTTGATCAAAACGGTGCGGGTACGGACAGCCAGGTGGTCGCCGCCATTCAGCGAGCCATCCAGCTTCAGGCTCAATACAACATCCGCGTCATCAATCTTTCATTGGGACGGCCAGTGTTTGAAAGCTACACCCTGGATCCTCTCTGCCAGGCGGTCGAACAAGCCTGGGCCGCGGGCATCGTGGTCGTGGTCGCCGCCGGAAACGACGGACGAGACAATTCGATGGGAACCCGTGGTTTCGCCACCATCGGCGCGCCGGGTAACGATCCCGCGGTGATCACAGTTGGCGCTACGAGGACAATGGGAACCGCCACACGGGTAGACGATGCCATCGCAAGCTATAGCTCGAAGGGGCCAACGTTGCTCGATCACGTAGTTAAGCCGGACGTCGTCGCTCCCGGCAACCGCATCGGGTCATTGCTGGTCAAGAACAGCACACTCGACACTGAGTTCCCGACTCTGGAGATCGCTCCGACCGGAACTTGCACCGGGACCTGTTCTACCCAATATTTCCGGTTGAGTGGTACGAGCATGGCCACACCCGTAGTGAGCGGCGCGGTCGCGCTCATGCTGCAAAAGGATCCCACGCTGACGCCAGATACGGTGAAAGCGCGCATCATGAAGACCGCATGGAAGGGATTTGGCGTTTATTGCAACTCTTACGACGTCTACAACAATCTCTACAGCAACGAATATGACCTCTTCACCTACGGAGCAGGATATCTTGACGTCGATGCGGCGCTGGCCAATACCGATGTCGCCAACGGCGTGGCTCTGTCTCCAACCGCCACCTACAATTCCTCGAACAACACTGTGACCATCGTCAATACCAATTCCGTGACCTGGGGCACTTCCGTGGTTTGGGGAAACTCGGTGGTGTGGGGCACCTCAATCATCTGGGGCAGTTCGGTCATCAATGCGAACTCGGTGGTTTGGGGAAACTCCGTGGTCTGGGGCAATACCGTGGACACAGGTTTCAGCGTGGTCTGGGGTAACAGCATCGTCTGGGGCAGTTCAACAGCAACTGCGGCCTACAGTGATGGCCAGGACGGAGAAAACTAACCATGATACGTCTCTCGACAAAGACCAAAATACTTGTCGGGTTCGTGGTTGTCGCCGGCCTTGGGATTCTCCTCCAGGTGCCGCTGACATGGGGACACCCGGCTTACGGACGCTTCATCGGGACCTTGCTGGTCGCTCTCTTCGCAGCCCGGCTTAAAGTTTCCCTGCCACGGCTGACGGGATCCATGTCGGTGAACCTGCCGTTCATCCTCCTGGCTCTGAGCGAACTAAACTTGGCTCAAGCTCTTCTGATCACCGCTGCGTCGACGGTCGCTCAATGCCTCTGGTCTGAGGGCAGTCAGCAGAAACCGATCAAGATGATGTTTAACGTGGGCGTCACCCTGATCGCTGCCGAAGCCGCATGGCTCACCCTTCAGGCGACAGCGCCAAATTTGGGACTTGGTCTCGCCTTGGGAGCGCTGGCCTACTTGCTGGTCAACACTATCCCGGTCGCGGCGGTTATCGCTTTCACCGAAACCGGTGGCCTGTTTGGAATCTGGAAAAAGATCCTGCACCTCACGTTTCCTTACTACCTTCTAGCCGCGGGCGTTGCAGGCCTGGCCAAGCTGGCCACGCATGCATTCGATTGGTATGTTCCGCTGCTCATCCTGCCGCTGATGTTTCTGGTGCAACGATCCTTCCGGCTCTATTTCCAATCCCTGCGCGAAAACGCGGGGCGCCAGGGCCATTACGCCATGGCTGCAGGCGCGGGCCGCGGTTGATAAGCGATACACACGGTTGAAACACGCCGGCCAGGTTCCAGGACCTGGCCGGTCGTCTTTTGCATGGTTGCGGCTTCCGGGAATGTGCACTCAATTTCTGAGACGGTACAGAACGACGATGGTCCAGCCGCGAGGCGGCGGCATGTGAAAGCCCGGCACGGCAGTGCCCGGAAAACAGAAGTGGAAAATACACGAGTCCCGCAGGGACGGCACTCGCTGATGGATACACCTCGCATCGAAAACGGCAGAGCCAAAATCACTTCGGCGGCATCACCGGCAGCACAAGCGCCGAGGGATGTTGTGCGTCGTGCAGAATCGTGTTGGTCGCGGCGACAAACGTCCGTGCGAATTTGATCTCCTCGCCAGTGTTTAAATTGCGGTCGAAGCGCGGGAAATTGCTGCTGGAAATTTCCAGCCGCAGCACGTGGCCTTTCAGGAAAACATTGGCCGTGGCCCATAGGTCGACCGAGATTTCGTAGATCTGGCCGGGATTCATCAATCCAACGTGCTCCGGGGAAGTGCGATAGCGCATGCGAAGGATGCCTTCCGTAAGATCTTGCGCGAATCCGTCGGGCGCGACATCCACCAGCTTGGCGGTGAAGTCAGTATCAACCGCCGACGACTTGACGAAAAGAGTCGCAGTAACCGGCCCGGTGACTTCGAGATCCCGTTCGAGCGGGCCCGTCGAATAGATCAGCACGTCCTCGCGATTTTCGACCGGACGCTGGTCGCGCGGCCCGGGTTCCATGCGCTCGGCGTCACAGCACAGCGGGCCGCCAAGCGTGGGCGCGGGATCGGCGGGATTGTAAACGTAGGCGTCGGCAGGCTCGGACTTGGGAGCGGAGGTCGAGAGAGAACCATCGCCGCGCAGCGAGTTCGCCTTGCCGGCGGAGTGTAAGAAATATTTTGTGGGCCGGGCTTGCGGTGGCGGCCAATCGTCTTCCTGGCGGTATTCGTTGGCACCCATCACGAAGAGCTTGACCGGTTTGTCCGTGGTGAATTCGTTGTGAATGCCTTTGAAAAGGAAATCGTACCAATCGAGGATTACATCGGTGTAATCGTTCTCGATAGCGTGCGGGCCGAACTCAACGTCGCCAATGCGACGGCCGAAGCCGGCATGTCCTCCGATTTCGATCAGCAAATGCTGCTGCGTACGCGCAGCCTCAGTGGAACCGTGGGCTTTCGCGCCCATGTAATTGCGCAAAGTGCCGCCGTTGAAGATGTCATACCAGCCGCCGACCTGGAGCATGGGGATGGCAATGTCCGAAAAATGTTCCTCGATCGACCACTGCTTCCAGTAGTTGTCGTAATCAGGATGCGACAGCCAGTCGAGATAATACGGTGCGATAGAGGCGGTGAGCTGAGCGTCAGCGGGCAGTTGACCGAAATTGAAGATGGAATAGTTGGCCAAGGGAAGCGTAGGCACGCCAACCCGGGCGTCCGTGTTCTCGTGGATCAGGCGCTCCAGCGTGTTCTGCGCAATCTGGGAAGTCCAATTCTGATCGAACCACTGCTCAAAGGCTCCGCTCTGGTAAGTCCAACCGTCGTGATAGTTGCTCGCCGTCATGTTAGGCGCGATCGCGGTCAGATGCGGGGGCCGGGCTATGGCGGCTAACATCTGGGTCGCTCCCACGTAGGAGGCGCCCATCATTCCGACTTTGCCATCGCAAAAAGGAAGTGCGGCAGCCCATTCGACTGCGTCATAGCCATCCGTCTGCTCGTGGCGGAACGGATACCATTCGCCTTCCGAAGTGTAGCGGCCTCGCACATCCTGAATAATAACGACGTACCCGCGCGGCACCATTTTGTAAACCGGCCCAACCGCCCAGCCAACACTCTTGTCGTAAGGCGTGCGCATAAGGATGACCGGCCATTTGCCGGCGGAATTGGGCCGGTAAATATCCGCGTAAAGAGTAAGCCCGTCGCGCGTCTTCATGGGCACGTCATGTTGCACCACGATGTTGCTCGCTGGCTGCGGAGGGATCTGCGCCCGCGCCGGTGTGATCCAGGCTGTTGCGAGTGCGAATGTGAAAAGCAAAGCCGTGCGAATATTCTTCATGCGTTTAGTCTCCTGTAGAGTGGCCCCGGCTTTCGCATGGTCAATGAATCGACCGTAAGGTGGCCTAGTCTTTTTTGCTTTCTTTCTCTGCCGCATTCGCTAAATGCGTTGAACAGGGTATCATCAAGCTGGGCGCCATCAATGGTAATAAAATGTCCGGATGGCTGAGGGGCGTATGAATTTGTTTACTCTATTTGATCTCTGAAAGAAAGAGAGAACTCAGATGAAAAAACGACTCACTGCCCAAGAGAAGAACTACCTGGAGCGACGTCGGCAGCACAACCGGAAACACACCTTGCTGCGCCGGGAGTGTTACAAATGGCTCAGGAAAAATCTGCCCGAGGTTTACGCAAAGCTGCGAAAAAAAGCGGGACTGAAACAATCGGGCCGGCCCAAAAGTTAAGCTTTCCCCGCCCCGGACTCGATTCGTGCCGCCCACATCGAAGTTTGTCGCCCCGTGAGGACCGCATGTTGCTCGACCACACTGGATTGTCATCGAGCGGTACTAGAGTTCTGGCTGAGCGACTGGTGCTCTTTGATCCATTCATTGGCCTGCTGCTGGGCCGCCGCAATCTGCGCACGTGACATCCGGCTAGCCAGGAGGGCAACGCGGTATTTACTGGCTTCGTCTCCGCCAGCCTGCGCCAGAACCGACCAGAAATACGCTTTGACCAGGTCCTCAGGAACACCGCGTCCTACCCAATAGTACGCGCCCAAAGTTGCCTGGGCGGCGATGTGGCCTTGCTCGGCCGCCATCGAGAACCAGCGTACTGCCTCGGAATAATCCTGAGGAACCTCCTCGCCGGTAGCATAGCGTGCTCCCACGGAAAACTGGGCTGCGGCGTCGCCCTGCTCCGCCAGTTTCCGTATACCCTCGAGGCCGCCGCTGGCAACTGTGGTTGGCGCTGGCGGACTGGCAAGAACTTTTTCCGGCGGTTGAGCTGTCGAAGCGGAGGTGCTTCTCGTAAAGTTAATGAAGTCCCGCGCCGGAATCAGCCAGGATACGGCAAACATCAGCGTCGCTGCGGCTGCAAACAGAAGAATCTTCCGGGAACGAGAAAAATGGGGAAGCGGCAAGTCCGCCGAGGTTTCGACAGGAAATTCATCGTCTACGCTGGCGGCCGCGATCGAAGCAGAGACGGCCTTCACGGAAGAACTTCCCTCCGAGGACAAATTCTCCGCGGATTTATTCACTGCAAAATCGTGATCGGCCCGACCTGGCTCGGGTAAACCCGCGCGATGGACTGCGCTGGAAACGATTCCCGCGAGCCGCTGTAGCGCGAGCGGGTCGTTGGTGCTGAAAGCGTAGGCCTCGGGTGAGAACACTTCCAGCAGCCCGATGACCGCATCCCCCCAGCGAATCGGTACCGCGATCATGGAACGGATTCCCAGCAGGCGGCAGCTCTCGCGATCGACCACCGGATCAGTTTCGGAGTCTTCGCAGCGGAGCAGCTGGCCAGTGCGCACACACTCGCCAGAAAAGCCTGACCCAACACTAAACCGTGCCCCCAACCCCGGAACTGAGTCTCCGGCGCTGGCGCGACAAATCATGCTTGATCCTTCGGTCAGAGCGATCGCAGCGCCGGTCGCGCGCGTGAAAGTCTGCGCTCTCTGTGCCAGCAACTGCAACGCTCCTTCGAGATCGGGGCCGAGCGAATCAACCTCGCGTTTGACCGCGGCCAGAGCCGTTAAGATGGACGTATAGTCGGCCGGAGCCGTGGGCTCTAATTCTTGGCGCATCCAGTTGGCGAGAGCGCTGTTCTCCGTCGGCTTTTCATATCCTGATTGTGGCGCGACTTGAGGAAGCAAATCGGCCGGTAACGGACTTGCGGATAACTGAATTGTCGACACGTTTCCCGACAAAAGATCGGCCCGGTGATTGACACACGCGACCATCACATTCACAAACAGCCATTCCTTGAGCTGGCGGAGTGAGTCGTCCGGCATCTGCGGAAAGCGGATGCCCACACGCCCCGACCGGTCAGACCATACAACTTCGCCCGTCGTATGAATGCAAGTCCGGGTCGCTGTCAGGTCAAGACACAGATTCACGCTGCGCTGAACCTGCAGTGGAAATGAAGTCTGAATAGCCATGCCCGCTTCGCTGATGTCCACGATTTCACTGAGATCGAGGATCTGGCCACTCGAGCTTCCATTCAGGCTGGCGTAGGCAGGAGTGTGAACCTTCTGCCGCACCCGCAGGCGGCGGGTACGTAGAGGAGGCGGCAATTCCCGGCCGGCCTCCACCGGGTTGGAGCCAAGGGTCTCCATAGCAAATCAGGCATACATATTACCCTAGCTTGGCAATGTTTTATAGGATCATTGAACGGAAAAGGTGCGGCAGTTGGCGGCCTTAGTTCCCAGATTGGCGACAAAACCAGTTTTCAGCTAATTTCCTCGGCATCCATAGTTGCGCACACCGATTCATCTGGAAAAGACAGTTCCGTGCGCATAGGCATTGCCGTGAAATCCGTGCGGCCACGACTTGCCATCCATGCTGACGCCCGGACGGTCGCTGCCGCGGTCGCGGAATGCTTCATCGAGCTTGGCAGTTCCAGTTTGCGGATCAAAGTTCACGATGAAGAGGCGGTGATCGGGACCGTTCTCATCCGAGTTGAGGACAATGCGCGTGCCGGTGAGATCGGCTGCGACCCAGTGCGGCTTCTGACCAGCATCAAACGTGACCCGGCTCACTTCGCGCGGCTTCTCCGGATCAGAAATATCCAGCACGGTCAAGCTATGGGTTTCCGGCACAGTTGCCAGCCACCAGTGCCCGATGCGCAGAGGCACACCGCAGTCGCCGCCGGGAAAGCCGTATACAAAGCGAAGCGACGGATTCTCGCCGTCCACGCCGCGCATCAAGTAAAGCCCGCAATTAAACGTGTGCACCAGCAGACTCTTGCCGTCATCGAGCAGGCGCGGCTCGCCGGGGTAGTACTGCTCGTCGCCACGCGGACCCGGCGGGAGCGTGAGCGTCCGCAGCACGCGCAGGCTGGAGAATTGCCACACCTGAACGGTACGACTCTTTCCGTCCATGTCGTGCATCGCGGTATTGGTCGAGACGACGCGGTCAGCCGCTGGTAACAGCTCGAGGCTGTATGGCCGAATCAACTCGCCAGCAGGGACCCCATCCTCGGCGCTGCCAGAGCGGAGCACGTGCCCGCCGTTGTCGATCTCGAGCAGGCCGCCGCCTTCGGCCTTCGGCCCATGCCCTCCACGATATTGGAAGGTCGCCAAAACGTTGCCGTTCGGCAGCCGGAAATAAGTGTGGGGATGCACGTATCCGTCGAGGTCGCCGAAGGACGCCACGATGTGAGGTTGGAGTGGTTCTCGCAGATCGAAGACCCAAGTCCGGCCGGCCTCGAAACCATTGGCCATGAGCAGGCCGCCGACGGGCATCTCGATCTCGGTGTGATGCGGCACAGATCCTGCAACTCCAGTGGGAGCCGTCGCCACAACTTGCCCGTAACCCGGCGAAGCCGGATCGGCATCGATGACAGCGAGAAAGTCGCTGGCCGTTTTGTTGTCGTCCCCGCACCAGGCGAAGAGATACGAATGATTCTTGCCAGCGGCGACAGTCAGAGTGCATCCGAGCAGAAGGGAAACGATCAGCAATCGATGGCGCATGGGAGCATTGTACAGGCGCGAGTGTCGAAGTAACGGCTGCCGACACCAGCTTTCTTGTGTCTTTGGCCTGAATGCCCGGTGTAGATCTTCAATAGCGGCCCCGATCTTCAGAGACCAGGTCGGCGCCGAGCACCTTGTCGCCCTAGGTGGCGCGTAACCGTCCCAGGAAATCAAGAAGCTCGGCTGCCGGTTACTCGCTTTCCGGCACCAGACGGGCGATCACGTGGCCGCGCTTGGTAATTTGGATCTCTTCGCCCTGATACAGAAGGCGCTCGATCTTCCTGAAACCATAGCGCAGGTCGTGAACCGAAGCTTTTCGCAGGGGATACATTTTCGCATCACAAATGATCGACTTGCCAATCATCGGGTCGACCTCGACCGTAGGTGATTTCATCGGTTGACGCAGCTGGTGCCAGGCCTCGCGGTAGTGGGCGAAGGCGTGCAAGCCGGAAAATTCCTGGGGCGAAAACTGATGCGTGTGCGGCCTAACATTTCGCGTATTGGCAGAATGTACGAAGTTTGTTCAGGGATGATGTAAGCCACTACGAAATCAATTTCGGATTCGGTATAGGGGATCGAAGCGCCGTCTTTCCTACGGCGGATGTGCACTTTATAGGATCCGCCTGAGAGGCCTGCGCACGATTTTACCTGGATGCGCCACAGGCCGCCTCCGCCATCGACGATGAAGTCGTAGGGATGCATGTTCCCGTGAGGCTTCGCCACCACGAGGCCCAGGCTGATGGCCTTGTATACAAACGCCGCTTCGCCGAGATCGCCTTGCTGAGCACCTGGGAGCCCGCGTGCCCGCGAGGCCTTCCGGGCAGAGCTCTGGCAGGACGCTGGAATGCGTCCGCGTGAAGAGCCCTTGGCTTTGCCCATGAGTTTTGAAAAAGACGCGCTCGAAGAAAATGCTGCGAGGGAGCGCCCCCGACAAAAGAAAAGGCGCGGGAACGAGGCCCGCGCCTGAATTGAACTCTATTCCTAGACTAGCAGATTGAAGGGGGTAAACCCGCCAAATTTTGAGATTTATTTCTGCCACCGAATCAATTGTTTGCCGGGAATTGACTGCATCAGGGGGCTTGACAACTTTTCGGCACCAAGGCAGTTTTCCAGTTTTTGCTGAGAAATCTCCGGCCTTCAATCGGGCCTTCGGATGCGGAGAGCTGGGGAGCGTCCCGTCTGTCCCCGGATTTCCGTCCCCGGATTTCCCAGGGGGCTTGACAACTTTTCGGCACCAAGTCAGTTTTCCTGGGTTTTGGTCAGAGATTTGTAAGCTTCAACCGCGCTTTCGGATGCGGAGAGCTGGGGAACGTCCCGTCTGTCCCCGGGCTTGTCCCTGCCGTCTGTCCAAATTTGCCGGGGTCACTTCAGGTTTCCTTGGGGTGCGCCGAGCAATGGGCTCGACGTGAGGTTTGAATGCCGCCACTGATGTGCCTTGTTGTCGTAGGACCAACCTTGCCTCTCCATGATGTCCGCAAAGTCGGTCCGGTCGATGTCTAATGAACCGAGTGCGCCTTCTTTCCAAGAGTCAACGACGATTCGGTTCAAGAGGTATTCCCCGTACACGATTCCGTTTGGCGTCTCGTCGAGAATCCGCGAAATCGCTGCCTCAACATCGAATGGCTTCTTCGTATCGACAGTCTTTGGCTTGCCAGTTTTTACAAATGTTAGGATAAGCTCGCCAGCCAGCACGGATTGCTTACCTTTCTTCTTGTGCATTGACCAGATCGGATCGCCGAGTTGGGAGATTGCGGCACGCAAGTCGCTGCCTGCCTCAGCAGCAGCAGTCAAAATGGCATCAAAATATGCAGGCGACCAATGCTGAAACACGACGGACAGCCAACGTTTTGGCTTAAGCAAGTCGAAACACGTCAAAATGCTCCCGTGCAAACGTTCTAGGTAAGCGTCCTCTGAGAGATCTAGGTCGCCGCCGACAATCATTTCGCGCTGTCGAGCCTTCTGTGATGGCAACGTACCATTCCACGCATTCCAGAGCGTCGAGAGATCGATATACGAGATATGTCCGCCGTAAGGCGGATCGGTGAAGATGTAGTCAACCGGCTCAATCCGATCGCGTAAGTCGTCGATATCGTAGTTGTGAGCTTCAAATTTCCCACAAAACCCGCCAGTTCGCTTCCTATAGTCGATTTCACGATCAATCTCCTCTTTGGCGGCCAGCACGTTCTGAGCCCGCTCATGAAATGTCGCCCAAGGAGACAACTCGACCGGTTTCGCAGCGACCTTGTAGCGGTAAATGCTGAAGATGCTTGAACCGCCTCGAGATTCAGCTCTTCCCTCGGCCGACAGGAATGTGCGGTTAACCTTCGCTAGCGTCGCAGACCACGCGAGCCGAAGCGCGCTACGTGCATATCGATTCGGGACGTCATCGACAGCTTCGCGGATGATGGCTAGGGCGGCAAGTTGACGGCGCGAAAACAATTCATGATACCGCTGCACATCTGCATTGGCCGGAAGTGGTACATTCTCCGGTAGTCGCAATCCTTTAAGTAACAGTTCAACCGCGCCGTCGTCAGAGTCGTCGAGTGCCAGCACGCGTTGTTCACAGCGATCGCGAACTTTGCCGAGCGCTGCCGCGTATTCATGAATACTGCCTTTCGATAGGTCAGCGATTCCTGTGGCGATAAAGTTAGCTAGCGGGTTGATATCGTTCTGAATGCCGATGCGGTTGGATAAGAGGGCTTCGATGGCCGAGACGCCCGAACCTCCGAACGGGTCGAGTATGCGGTCACCTTCACGGCTGTAGTGCTGGATATATTGCCGAACTACGTTGAAGGGTCTCCGCGTGAAATAAGGATGCACGCCGTAGTGCCGTCGGGCTCCTTGCCGATCAGCCGGAATTGGCGCGTCGATCGCTTGAAATTGTTCGTAGAGTGTCATCCCGCCTTCAATTTATCGCGATACTGGCAGAGGGCATCGAGCTCCATGACGTCAATGTTGACCGGAACCTGTTTGTGTCCGTGCGTCGCGCACAAAATGACAGCGCGGGACAGCTCATCTTTTCCATACTTACGTTGTTGATACTCGAAACCGCTGCTGTCGCGTTTGAGCTCGACAGGAACTTCATACGGAGGGAACTTGCCGAACTCGAATTGGCTCAAACAGTCGTATCCTTTGCCGACAAAACCGCCAAGCATTAATCCCAGATGGCGCAGCGGCCCAGATGCACGCAGAATGTCGGTTTCTTGAATATGGGCGAGCTTCGTTGCGGGGCGATGGTCTTTGACGACACGGCAAATTTCCTCAAGCGACCACAACGCTAGCTTTCGGTCAACCGATTCAATTTGCTTACGCCAAAACGGACTCTGGTAATCGAGGGTGAATGTCAATGGGCGGTCAATAACCGGCAGTTCAACGGTCCTAGACTGCGACGCGTATTTGCAGCGGAGCGGACGGACATAGAAGATGTCCTCGACAATCTGAACATCCAAATCGATGCGCTCGAAATCTCCAGTATTCAGGCGATACCAATGCCTTATCTCCTCACCGATGCTTGCCGAAGCTTTTCCCTGCTGAATACGATCATGCCCTACCTTCCCGGGTGTCGTCTCTCCATGAGACGACGCCAGTTTGTGATCTTTTCCTACGGCGAAGAAATCGGACTTGGTCGCTCCGTAGGGCGTCACAAGCGCTACGCGAACCGCACCTTGGCTTTCTTAGGTAGGTCAGGACTGGAACGCTGAGATCGTGGAAGTAGTATTGTGCTCCTCCGGTGGAGATACTTCCTCGCTTTGTCTGTTGCAGGTGCATGAAATTGTCGAGAACGACTCAGTTACGCGTAATTATCGCACGATCTGATCCGGCTGCTAACCTTTGAAACGTAACACGGAGATGCGCATGCGACGAACGAGGATTTCCTATGCGTGCTGACATTGTTCCCGGCGCTGTCTTCCCCGACTGCGAGCTTCCGACCACACCGCGAAACGAACGGTGGCCCGTTCAAGCCGTTCTTTGTGTCTGGGACAAGGGAACTCGGGGACGAAGGAACTCGGGGACGGGACGAAGGAACTCGGGGACAGACGGAAAGGAACTCGGGGACAGACGGGACGTTTCCCGACGAACGTAACAGAAGACGGCGTGACCGACTAGTTTTATCCCTATCTCATTAGTGCGCCACGAGCAGCGTCTTTAAGCTGACCGCCGTTGACTGAGCGGTTGGATGTTGGACAGGCGCGAGATCGCGGCGACCATCAGGCTGGAGAGGAGTTGCATGGTTGCCACGTCGCGGTTGTCGAAGGCGTGAGGCGCTCCCGAAAGAACTTCGAATACGCCCAGGGTTCGGCGGAAATGGCGGAGCGGAGCCGCGAGAATCGAGCGCGCTCCGAGGCGGCGGCAGCTGGCCAGATCGACCAGAGGGTTTCGCTCGGCATCGTGACAAAGGACCACCTCGCCGGTGCGGACACAATCGGCGGAGATGCCAGAGTCGGTTTGCAGGCGAACTCCGAGATCGGGTGCGGTGCGGCCGGTGCGGGCCCGGCAGATGATTTCGTCTCCGTGACGCAAGGCGATGGCGGCGCCGGTGGCTCCGGTCAAAGCCTGGGCGCGCTCGGCAATCACGCTGATGGCGGGCTCAAGATCGATCTCGCCGGGATGAATATCAAGCTCGTTGCTCGAAACGTGGACCATGCTTTGCACCGGGTGCGAACCCATGGCTCGAGCATGGCTGCGCGAGGGAGCGAGCGTGGCGAACGAAGCAGGAACGCGGTTTTCAGGGACTGACGCAGGTACGGTGCGGAGTAGCTCACGCACCAGGCGGTCGAGCTCAGCGTCCGCGATCAGATGCGCCGTCTGCTCTCCTCGCAAAGACCCTCCAAGGACTCGCGACAAGCTCAACACGGCTCTGGAGCCGCAAGCCATGCAGTACGGAGTGTTGTTCTTGCTGATCAACTCACATGCGACACAAAACACAGCGGTCTGCAAACTGAGAAAGCTGATGTCCTGCCCGGTGAGCTTTTCTTTCATCTTTCGGATTTCCTTCCGCGAGTTTCTCTAGGCGAGTGAATGGAGAAAAGTACAGGGGATGTCCAGAATTCAGAAGTGACCGGGCTGGTTCAGCCCTGTGGATAAACGTGTTTTCGCATCCTTCGTGTACCTTTGTGTCCTTTGTGGTTTCAGCATTTGCACTTCATCAACCACAAAGGACACAAAGGTGCACAAAGGAAGGATGCATGAAACGCGAAACGTCCCGCGCGCAAGGTAATCAGAGGATATTTAGCTGGCTTGTGCCGCGACTAATCCCGATCTCTGGTCAGCGGTGGGCATTATTTCGAACGCGGGATTCACGGTGCGATCCAAGGCATCCGCCAACGCTACGGGGAACACCGACGTCAGCAGGTTGATGTCGAACTGCAATTCACGATCAGTGTAGAGACGGTAAACCGTCATGGAACCGTAGCGGTCGTTTCTGGTGGTGACCAGATCAAGCGTCAGGCACCAGGAACTTGTCAGTTCCTGGGCAAAGTGGCTGCCGGGCTTGGTCCAGCGCAGGAAGGGAGTTTCTCCCCAACGGGAGATGAGGTGCAATCCATTGATGCCCGGGAATTCGGCGGACGGCGAGTGCAGGCGCAATTCGAAGGCATCAAAGTCATTGCCCGACAGTGCGGCAACGAGGATGCGACAAAGCTGCGCATAATCGCGGGTGACCTTTAATTCTTCGGTCGCCCTGCGGATGGCGAGGTTATTGATAAGAATCTGGCGCTCGATGGTTCGATGAGCAACGCGACGCAGTTCGCCAAATTCCACATAGCCAAGATGCTGCACCCCGATCCAGACTCCGGTACCAAGCACAGCGAGCACGAGGCCTAGCATGTCTCCAGTCGGCCACAGCAAAAACAGGCTCAGCAATGCGAACAGAGCAGAGACCGCATACAGGGTGATGACGACCTGACGATGAGAAAGTCCACGCTGCAAAAGCTTGTGATGAATGTGCTCGCGGTCAGCAGTAAAAACCGGCCGTCCCCCAAGATAGCGGCGCACGATGGAAAGCGTGGTCTCGAGGATCGGCAGCCCAAATGACACAACCGGTATCGCGACTGCGACCAGCGTGGGGGCCTTCTGGGCGCCTTGGAGGGCTAGGGCGCTCAGCATGAATCCGATGAAGAGACTTCCGCAATCGCCCAGGAAAATTGTCGCGGGGCTGAAATTGAAACGAAGAAAGCCCAGGATCGAGCCCGCCAACACCAAAGCCATGAGCGAAACCAAAGACGAACCTGAAACCAGGGCAACAGCGAATACAACCATTGTAGAAAAAAGGGCGGAGCCAGCGGCCAAGCCGTCCAGTCCATCGATGAGATTGAAAGCGTTGGTGATGGCCAGGACCCAGAGAACAGTAAGCGGCAGGCCTAAGAACCAGGGTAGATGGCGATTACCAAAAAGCACCGGAACATCGAGAATGCGCAGGCCACCGGCAAACAGCATTGCACCGGCCACCGCCTGGACAGCAACCTTGGCGTAAGGACTGACAGAATGAATGTCATCATAGATGCCGAGAGCGAAGATCAAGCAGCCGGGCAGCAGAATCGTGAGCAAGGTTTGAAAGGAAAGTCCGAAGCTCACGGCGAGATGATGCCAGCCGACGGGCAAGGCAATGGCGAACGTCAGAATGAAAGAGAGAAAAATCGCGACCCCGCCAAATCGCGGAAGAGGACGGCTATGCAGATGCCGCTCAAGAGCCGGGGCTGCCAGCCATCCATGCGCGTTTGCCAGATCGCGCACGTACTTGGTCAATACAAATGAAAGCAGCAGCGACCCTAGAAATGTCCCGAGGTAGAAGGGTATCAACTAACTCCTCTATCGAAAGTGCGCCGGGAGGAGTGCGAAGCTCTGCAGCGCGTTCTTTCGATGCGTTAATGTCTCCGGTTTGAGAAATCCGTTGTCTAATTTCTCGGCCGGAGTTTGATCCAGTTCTAAATCAATGAAATCCTACAACCATCGACATCGCGACACTATTCTCTGTCTTGGTACATGGGGCAACGTTAAAGCGCAGTGTTTGCGATCTGAGCACTGGCATAGAACGCTGGTCTGTCGCGGGTCCCGCTGTGCTAATCTTGCAAAAATGGCAATGGATTTTTCGACATCGTCCATGCGACGGAGTTCGGTCAAGTTCGTCTACGGGTGGGTCTTTTCGTTCCTATTGCTCGCCGCATTCTCGCCGGAAGTTAAGGCTGAGCAGCAATCCGCGAAAACGGGAACAACGGTTGAGAAGACGACTGTGCCCGCGCTGCCGCCAAGCGAAAGTTCGGCAACGCATTCAACTTCGTCGCTCAGGCTTGAGGCGGGGGATTTGGTAGAAGTGGGCGTTTACAACGTACCCGAGCTTACGACCAAGGCTCGCGTCAATACCAACGGCGAAATCTATCTGCCGCTGATCGATTATGTTCACGTCGCGGGTTTGACAGCTGAAGAGGCCGAGGGCTTGATCCAGAAGCGGCTTTCTGACGGCGGCTTCGTGAAGAGTCCCCACGTCACATTGTTTGTCGACCAGTACGCTTCGCAAGGCGCCAGCGTTTTGGGCGAGGTAGCAAGGCCGGGTGTCTATCCGGTGCCGGGACAGCAACGCCTTTTCGATCTCATCTCAGTCGCCGGTGGATTCACGGAAAAGGCGGGCCGAAGCGTTGCAATTACACATCGCGATCAGCCCGACAAGCCGATTACTGTTCCGTTGACACGCAATGTGACCGATGACCCGGAAAGCAACATTCCGATCTTGCCTGGGGACACCATTATCGTTCACAAAGCCGACCTGATTTACGTGGTGGGAGATGTTGGAAGGCCGAGCGGATTTCTCATGGACAGCGGCCATCTGACGGTTTTGCAAGCGATCGCTTTAGCGGGGGGCGCGACCCGCACGGCAAATCTTGGCGGCGCGAGGATCATCCACCGCGGCCCTGACGGGCTAAGCGAGACTCCCGTGGAACTGAGCAAGATCCTGAGGGCCAAAGCACCTGACATCAAGATGCAACCGGACGATATTCTTTTTGTCCCCACGAGCACGTCCAAACTTATTGCCGGGCGAGCGATGGAGGCGGCGATGCAGGCCGCAACCGCAGCCAGCATTATTGCCCTCCCCTGAATATTCTCAGATCACGCACGGGCGGGGCCGCCCACGCCTACATAAGCCTTTGCTATGCTGCTGCTGGGGCGCAGCGTTGGCCTCTTTCCAGCAAATCCTGCAACACATCCAGATATACCTTGGCGGTGTGCTGTCGAGAAAAATATTGGAGAATGTGCTGGCGGCCGTTGCGGCCGAGCGATTCGCGTAGGGCAGGATCATCGGCAAGTTGCACGACTGCGTCCGCCAATGCGACGGGATCCTCTGGCCTGATGAAGATTCCCGCGTTTGCCTGCTCCAAAACCTTCCGCGCATGCCCGTCCACGCCCAGGATCACAGGGCGAGCGCACGACATGAACTCCAGCATTTTTGTGGGAAGGACAGTCTTGAAAAGCTCGCTCTTCTTGAGCAATACCAGGCATGCGTCCGAGGCGGTAATGTAAGCTGGGATTTTCTCGCGAGCCTGCTGCCCGACAAACCGTACGTTCGTGAGTCCGCGGGAGCGGGCCAAAGAGACGATGCGCTCTTTCTCAGCTCCTTCTCCGACGAGCAGAAATAAAACGTTGGGCGTCCTCTCGCGCAGAAGAGTTGCGGCCTCCAGCAGAGTCTCCAATCCGTGCGCGTTGCCCATGGTGCCGATATAAGAGGCGACGAATTTCCCTTCCGCGCCTAGTTCGCGTCTGATCGCAAGGTTAGGAGCGAGCCGGCTGAACAGGCTGGTTTCGACTCCGTTCTGGACCACAAAAATCTTTTCTTCAGGAACCCGCCAGCGTTCGACCAGATATTCCTTGAATGCTGGCGTCACGACGACGAGGCGGTCGCACCTGCGATAGAGAAATCCTGCGATCTTCGCCAGTGAGCGATGGAGCGGCGAATCGTGGCTGCCCATGCCAACCGCCGCCAGAGACTCGGGCCACAGATCACGAACCTCGAAGACGAAGGGTACGCCATTGCAGCGGGCGAGCCACCAGCCTGAGAGCCCGACTAGCAGTTGAGGCGAAGTGGCGATTACGACATCAGGCTGGTGAAGAAAGACGCCGGTAGTCGCCGAAGAAATGCAAAACGAGCCGTAATTCAACATGCGCTCGTATGGCTTGCGATTGGGGAAGGGAAATAGCCAGGTGCGAATGACGTTGACGCCCTGATAGGTTTCGCGCGCTACCAGGCGGCGATGCTTGGGCCGATATTTAGGTGGCACGATTCCCGTAGGATGATTGGGAAAACCAGTCAGAACCGTGACCTCATGGTCGTCCTCTGCCCAAAGACGCGACAACTCCGCGGCCCGGCCAGCGGGTGCTCCCATCTCCGGCGGAAAATATTGCGACACGTAGAGAATCTTCATGAGTTTTCTTAGTAATAGCAAAGCTTGAATGCACTTTTGTAGCAAAGAGCCCGGGCGCGCTTGGCGCGGCTGCGCGTGTAGGCTTCCCATTTATCGGCATATCTGGCAAATATCTGGTCTCCGGTGAGGCGATGCATCACGCGCAACTGCACGACGTGTAATCGATGATAGAAGGGACTCGCTACCATAGGCAGCAGAGTGCCGGACTGCTCATAGAGTGACCAGAAACCGAGGTCATAGCGATCGAGGTTTGCGCGAAGGGTAAGTGCGGCCTGGGCGAACAAGTTTCCCGCGACGGCGCTTTCCGTCGCCAGAAAATAATCGTAGACGCCCCATGCCGCCCAGATGAATCCATTAAGAATGTGCGTCGGAGGTGAAACTATGTATTCCTCAAACCAGAGGTCACCGCGTTCGTCGGTGAATGTAACGCCGCCTTCGACGGTTGGTTTGAGAAAGCTTTTGAACGCCCGCTCCGCGGCTTCGAGATATGCATCGACACCAGTTTCACGATAGGCGCGAAGCAGCAGAGAAATTCCCTGGCCCTGAGCAAGCGCGGAGTACCACGGGGCCTTCAATTGTGACCGATATTCCCAGTCGAAGTGGTGGTTCCATACCCAGAAGCCGGACGAGTTTTGCTCCAGATGGCCGCGCAGCCAGTCGCTTGCCGCGAGAAATCTCTTTCTTCGTTCTTCACTTTGAGTGTGGCAGAAGAGGTTGTAGTTACCTAGACCCCACTGGGCAATCGCGATCGGGTTGTGCTGCACGCCGATTTTTCCGTGGTAGTCGAGCATCGGAATATCGGCTGAATCGTGATGTCCGGGATAGTCGGCTTTCTCGGCAAACAACATATAGTATTCGCCCAGCTGATGGACGCTGGCGCCCGGATTCGCCTGAGGCGCGTCGTGCCAAAAGCTGAGATGGCTCTCTCCTGGAACAAGATAGGCGCTGAAGATGCGGCGGTAATATTGCAGGCGGCTCACAGCAGGACATTAGCATGAGAAAAGCGCGACGCCCGTAGCGTACGGGATTCCCCCGCAGAATCGGCCCGTCATATTCGCCAGATGGTGGTTTCAAGATCGGCCCGCTCGACCGCGATGGTCGTGATCGCTAGGATCGAAGTGTGGTTGTCGCCATCCGGCAGGAACGCATTGCCATACTGAAATAACCCCATCGGCCAGCCATCTTTCCTGCATTGAAGCATGCGTTGCCAGCGAACGCCGTCGACGCTGCCATACACGCACGCGTTGCGGTCAGAGTTGATCGCACTCGGTTCAACCATGGTGGAGAAGAAAACTGCGTTCCCGACAAGACACCCGTAAATCGAGGAACCGTTCAGAGTCCCGACCTTGGAAGGATCTCCGCCGCGATCGAGGCGATACACGTGATTGGTCTCAAGCGGGGTATCGGAAGAAAAGTACAGGGCGTCGCGCGTGGGAACGAGCGCGGCGGAGCGGGTTTGCTGATTGCCCGATAGAATTACGTCAACTGTCTTGAAATCGCACGAGGCGCGGAGAATACGGCACTCTGAACCATGGTCGCCGGTGAGCACCCAGAAACAGTTCTCCCACTCGTCATAAACAATGTTGTGCACATGACGGATATTGCCCTTAGGGAATGTGTAGGCAACATCCCAATGAGCACCTCGATCGGTCGACGCGTAGATATGAACCTCGTCACGCTGCGGGTTGTCGAAATATTCTCCCCAGAATATGTGGTCGCTTGGAGTGGCAGCCAGATGCAAGGGACGGGTGCCGCGAAGCACCTTATGGGATTGGTTAAATTCCGTTTCTCCGGGCGCCAGAGTCACGATGGCGTGTGGTACCGCACCGACCAAGTGCCCTGAGGACAAAGCCACGAGCGCGTGGAAACCATCGCGGAAAAAGCGCGATGTCATTCGGGAAGATGAAGTGATGGTTCGCCAGGGCGCGGGCCGATATCGGCCGACGTGGTCCCATTCGATCGCGCTCGAGTGCGTCCTTATGGTTGCGCTAAGCAGGTTATAGCCGCGGGAGGCGTAGAGCAAATTCTTACGCCATGCGAGGACCCGTATGTTAGCGAAAGCGCCGATGCGAACGGGATTCAGTTCGGGCTTCTCGTAAGCCGCGCCTACTGCGATTGAATGGGTTGCCATGGCTTGGTTTGACCGCCAGTTATGGTTTCTCAGTTTTCGTGATTACGTAAGGCCCGATGGCGAGGGCATCCAAGCGCGTGCGCTTGAAGCAATCGATGGCTTCCTCGGGCTGGCAAACAATCGGTTCGTTTTCGTTGAAACTTGTATTCAAGAGCACAGGAAGCCCGGTTTTCTGTTCGAAGGCGCGAATCAACTCGTAGTAGAGCGGATTCTCTTCACGGCTGACACTCTGCAAACGCCCGGTATCGTCGACGTGATTGACGGCGGACAACTGGGCGCGTTTCTCGGGACGAATCTTATAGACATGCAGCATGAACGGCGATGGGTGATCGTGCTCGAAGTATTCGCACTGGCGTTCCTCGAGAATCGAGGGCGCAAATGGACGAAACCATTCGCGCTGCTTGATGCGCGCATTCAGAATATCCTTCATTCCTGGCAAGCCGGGATGAGCGAGTATGGAGCGGTTGCCGAGCGCACGCGGACCCCATTCCATGCGGCCCTGAAACCAGCCTACAACATTGCCCGATGCGATATTCTGGGCCACGAAGTCAAGCAACGGTTCGCGCTCCAGTTTGCGATAACGCAGGTTGGCCTTCTTCAAATCGGACTCGATGCGCGCATTGGAAAACTCAGGCCCGAGATACGAGTTCTTCATCACAGAGCGGCGCGCCTGGTTGAGAACGGCATGGTAAACATGCAGAGCCGCTCCGATGGCCAATCCTTCATCACCTGCGGCAGGCTGAATCCAGGTGCGGCGAAATGGAGTGTGCGCGAAAAGCTTTCCATTGGCCACGCTGTTCAGCGCGCATCCGCCCGCCATGGCGAGGTCTTCACACGGCACACGCCGGTGGAGTTGGGTAAGCAGGTGGAACAGCACATCTTCAAAGCGCCGCTGCATGGCGTAGGCCAGATCCATTTCGCGCTGAGTGATTTCGGTGCGGGGCTCACGTGGCTGGCCAAAAGTCTTCACCATCCGCGGAGAAAAATGGCGGGCTAGACTCACCGTTCCGTCCGGCAAAATCCGCATTCCCTGATTGCTCCCCAGCGGATTGAAGAAACTGGCATCGAGATTAAACCTGCCATTTCTCAGGCCGATTACTTCACCGAGAGAATCGCAGAACCTGTCCTTGCCATAGGGCGCGAGCCCCATGACTTTGCCTTCATCTCCGTACTGCGGGTAGCCGATGAATTCGCAAATCATGGTGTAGAAACTGCCGAGAGAATCGGGCAAGAAAACACGATCGAGCACTTCGATGCGATTGTCTTCGCAGCGGGCCATCATGGTGGAAACGAAGTCTCCGGAGCCGTCGTAGCTGAAGCCCGCGGCCTTCTCCCAGGGTGAGCAGTAGTACGCGCTGGCAATGTGCGCAATATGATGCTCGACGTGGTGCTGCTGAAACGCAAGTGCTGCGGGATCGACGTCGAGGGCCTGGGCAATCAGAGTAGCCACGTTGCGCATCGGCTGCTTACGCTGGCGCAGGCGGATGAAATTCAGAATCCTTGCGGGATTAGCGAGGGCGTATTGGACTTTCTTGGTGAGGTTGGCATCGCTATCCTGACCTACAGCCACGTGGTCGAGATCTGTGATCTTGGCGCCGACGAAGTCGAGACATGCTTTAATCGCGAGACACGGAAAACCCGCATAGTGCTTTATGCGGTTCAGGCGCTCTTCGGCGATGGCGAATACGACCTCGCCATTCTCCACCAGTGCCGCCGAGGCGTCGCCGTGAAACATGTTCAATCCCAAGATCAGCATTGGCGGTGGCGGTTTCCTCGATTCAATTCTGCGTTCGTGTTTCTTAGACCATTTTCCGAGCAACGAACATGAGCAAAGGCGCCCAATGGCGACTTCGCTGCGCCAAACCAGGTAAAGGGCTGCCGAGCGGCAGGAGTTTCTCGCCCGAGAATCCAGCCTGCCGTAACAATCTTTCGAACTCAGCCCCAGAGTATTGATGGCGCGAGTATTTCAGGAACTTGCACCAACCTTGTCCCAGGAGGGCCCCCAACCGATGACAGGCAAGCTGCGTTCGACGCACCACAGAATTGCGATTTGGTATTGAGACCAGCAGCAGCCCTCCTGGTTTGAGAACTCTGGCAAATTCGGTCAGACAAACGCTGGGATCGGGGACGTACTCGAGGACGCTCGAGCACAAGATGCCATCGAGCGAACGATCGTCGAGTGCAAGGTGAGCGATCGTCTGTACACGGACGAACCGGAGCCGATCAGAATAGTCTTGCGATTCGGCGGACTGATTGGCCGCAGCGACCATTTCGAAAGCAGCATCGACGCCAAGTACACTGCACCCGCGCGAGACTAACCAGCGCGCGAGCGCGCCAGTGCCGCAACCTGCGTCAAGCCAAAGGGTGCCGGACACGTCCCAACCTTGCAAAGCATTCCGCAGGACGTTGTGGCGCATCTGAAAAGAGCGCTTTCGATAGCGTTGTTCCCATTCGCCCGCCAAAGAAGCGTGATACGCGATTGCATCCTGGGAGAACACGGTTCGGGTTGCGCTCATTGCCGGGTCTTCATCCGCAATTCGTAAATCTTCGCCTTGATGTGAAAGAACTGGATGCCCTGGAAGGCGCAGTAAATCAGTCCAGGTACGCCATCCAAAAATCCTAGCCGGAAGAGATACTTGTACAAAAAAAACGCGAAGGGCGAGCCGGGCAGAGACAAACAATGTTTTTTCAGCCAACGGCGGCGCTGCGCCTGGGTTCCAAACAAGCCAGGCGGCAAGTCGTTGTGACCACCCTCGCCGGCCAGCCAGGCCTGCGCTTCCCAGTTCGAATATTCATCGTGTTTAAGGATGTAGCGTGAGAGCGAATTCACGTTGTGATGGACGAGCGGGTTGCGCAAACCCGTCATCTGACCTTCGACCACGACGCGCTCGTGTGCTTCCATATCACCCATGGAAGCGTCCTGATCCTTGAACCGGCATTCGAAGCGGCCCTTGCCGCGGCGGAGAAGTCGAGGGCTGGTGTAAAAGCTTGCGTCCCCGTGGCGCAGGATTCGTCCCAGAAAGTACATTCGCAAGGCGAAATAGTAGCCGTTGTATGCCGGGTCCTGAATGGTTTGCCGGATTTCTTCCACCGATTCAGGAGTCAGGACCTCGTCTGCATCCAGTAAAAGAATCCAGTCATAAGCCAGCGGAAGAGTATCCATGGCCCACTGTCGCTTCTTGGGCCAGCCGCCGTGGTAGTGAAACTGAACGACCTTCGCGTCGAAGGAGCGCGCGATTTCCGCGGTTTCGTCGGTGCTGCCGGAATCGACGACGTAAATCTCACCTGCTCCACGTAAAGACTCCAGGCAGCGAGGCAAGTTGCGGGCCTCGTTGCGGACAGGAATGATCACACTTACGGGCAAGGACGCGGCGCGCGGCTTTGGCTGCAGAAGTCGCGGTTCCTCGAGTGTTTGCATAGTAGACGTCAAGGGACTGGAAACATACTACCGCCGAATCGGGCGGTTCCCATATGACAGAAAAGATGACAGCGGGGTGTTCATCTCGGAGACGCCCGTGATTACGTCGGCTGTTGACGGTTTGTAGACGTTGCTCATCGAAACTGTTTTTCAATCACGATTCGTCACGCGCCTTGAAATAGACTGGGTAAACGTTGTGTAACTGGCAGAGAAGTTCTGCTCTAAGGAGCTGCATGCGCATTCTGATCACGGGTGGTGCGGGTTTCATTGGCTCGCATCTTTCGGACCACTTTCTCGGCCAAGGCAACGACGTGACGATGATCGATGATCTCTCGACCGGGAGTATGGACAACATTCGCGAGGCCAAGGAACATCCTCGCTTCCGCTACTTTATTGACACGATCTTCGACAAGCCGCTGCTAGCTGAATTGATCGACGATGCGGATGTTGTGTTCCATATGGCTGCCGCCGTCGGCGTCCTGAACATTGTCGAATCCCCGGTGCACACGATTGAGACTAATGTTGGCGGCTCGGAACTGGTATTGGAATTGGCGGCAAAGAAAAAGAAACGGGTGCTGATCGCCTCTACCTCGGAGGTCTACGGGAAGTCCACCAAGTTTCCTTTCTCGGAAGAAGATGATCTGGTACTCGGGCCGACCACGAAAGGGCGATGGAGTTATGCCTGCTCAAAGGCAATCGATGAATTCTTGGCGCTGGCCTACCATCGCGAACGCAAGCTTCCGGTCACGATTGTGCGGCTGTTCAATACGGTGGGACCGCGGCAGACTGGCCGCTATGGAATGGTGCTGCCGACTTTCGTACGGCAAGCACTTTGTGGCGCGCCTTTGACTGTCTTTGGCAATGGCGAACAATCACGATGTTTCACCCATGTTCAGGACATCGTTAAAGGATTAGTGCAGTGCATTTCCTGTGATGCAACGGTTGGCCACGTCTTCAATCTCGGCAATACCGAGGAAGTGACAATGAATGTGCTGGCGGAGAAAGTAATCGAAGCGACCGGGTCGACCAGCACCGTCAGATATCTAACTTACGACGAGGCGTACGGGAGGGGTTTCGAAGACATGCAGCGACGCGTTCCTGACATTTCGAAGGCCCGCCAGTGGTTTGGTTACACACCGACCCAGTCACTCAACGACATTGTGAAGAGCGTGGTGGCGTACTGCAGGCTGAATTCGCGCCCTGCCGATCGCCACGTGAGCGAACTGAGCACGCTTAAAGTGGGCAGGACGACGGAAGCATTATCTGCGTGAGGAAAGTGTGATGGCAAGCTCCGCGGTCTTACAACCCGAGACGCAGAATCAGAACCTGACGCGGTTACCCGACCGACATCGCACCAATGCGGAATTGAAAATTAACATTGGCTGTGGCTTGTCGGGCGCGCCGGGCTGGTGCAACATTGACAACTCGCCCACCATCCCGCTGTCACGACTCAAACTGGGGCGTCTATTATTCCGGACCCCAGCTTGGCCCAGGGATGTGCGCCGGCACGACGTGAAAAAGGGACTGCCGTTTGCCGATCAAAGTGTGAGTTGTATTTATTCGTCGCATACGTTTGAACATTTCTCCTGGGCCGAATCGCTCGCGGTTGCGAAGGAGTGTTTTCGGGTGTTGCGGCCAGGAGGAGTGCTGCGCGTCGTGGTACCGGATCTGCAACTCATCGCCCGTGAGTATTTAAGGGATTCCGATCCCATGGCCTCGCACCGCTTTGTGGATCGGCTTTTATTGAGCCATACGATCCACGATTTGTTTCATCGTGGAGCGCACCACTCTCAAATGTTTGACGAGGGTTCTCTCATTGCGCTTTTGCGGCAAGCCGGTTTCGAGCAGCCTGTCGTCAGCAGCTTCCTGCAGAGCCGCATTGTGGATATTCCCTTGATTGAACTCGAACAGCGAAAGCACGAGAGCTTATACGTGGAGAGTGTGCGGCAGGTTACTTCTTCCCCCTTCAAAGTGACCGCTAATTAGTCATCTCTCGCGATATCGCAAGCAACTCCTGCACGTGTCTTGCCCAAGAGAAATCAAGCGACCTGCTCTGCCCCGAATTTGACATTTCACGCCCGAGTTCCTGGTTGTTCGCGATTGCCATTGCTTGTTTCGCGAGATCGGTTGGAGAAAAACATGGGAAATAGAGTGCGGCGGGACCGCAGACTTCGCGATGCACCTGAAGATCGGAAGCCACAATGGGTAACCCACTCGCCATGGCCTCGACCAGGGGATGGGCGAAGGTTTCCGTGTAGGCGGGAGTGACGTAAATATTAGAGCTGCGGAGTACGTGCTGCAGTTGGCCATATGGAATTGCGCCCAACTCTACCACTTCATTTGAAATTCCCAGATCCCGGACAAGGGCGGCCGCAGTTGCTGTGCGATAGGCGCCGGTATTCTCTTCCGAAGACAGTTTGCACGTGAGAAGCAACTGAACTTTCCTGCCACCCAAACGCTCCCGAATATATGGGATGGCTCGCAACAAGGTCTCGAAATTCCGGTAGTAGTTGTAGTGGCTCACGAAGATGAGGCGGAGGGCGTCTTTACCCGAATCGAGTTTGTCCTGAATTTCTTGCGGCAGTTGGTCCTGTTCGCAGAAGAATATGTCGGAATCGAAGCCGTGATAAATACTCACGACTTTGCCCTCACTCCATACCCGCAGCGTATCGGCAAAAGACTTGCTGGGAGCGACCGTGCAGTCAGCCCAGCGAACCGAGCGCCGGGCGAAGAAGCCTTTAGCCTGGGTGTCCAGCCAGATGCGGTAGGCCCTTCGCGCGCGCAGATCGTTGTAAAAGTCCGGAGAGGTATAGAGGGAGTTCCCAGAAAGAAGGATCTGGGGCACGGGCGATCGAAACAAAGCGAAATTGCCGGCCGAAATCAATACATCAGCGCCACTCTTCCGGATCGTTCGAGAGAGGAGAGACTGTTCCCAACAAAATCGCCCTGCTGCCCCAGCGGGAATTTCCAGTTCAACAAATGAAATGTTGGACGGATGGCCAAGCTCTTGCCTTAACTGAGGTCTAAGAGCGACAGTAGCCCGAACCCCCGGCTGTCCAGAAAGCTGGGGGACGACGTTGCGCACATAGGTCAGCCCGCTTGCAGCGCTGGCGGCGAGACAGTTGAGAAAAAGATGCATCACCGTTCCCGGTAATTCGAAATCGCCGCGGGCCGATCAAAGCTAGGTCGGTCGTCATTCATGCTGCCCGTCTTCTGCGCTGCAGCACAGCGCTGGCCATGCCTTCGGCCCAGGCCTCGGGCGAATACTGCTCGACACGCTCGCGGCTACGCCGGCCCATGATCGATCTCCGCTCTGGGTCACGCCCTAGTTTGTCCATCGCAGAAGCCAGTTGATGGACGTCACCGGCGGAAAACACGCGGCCGTTCCATCCGCTGTCGACTAAGTCGGCAGCACAGCCGGCCGAATCCGAGGAAATGACCGGTAATCCGCATGCCATTGCTTCATTCACCACCAGACCCCAGGGATCAGTGTGCGTAGGAAATACGAAAACATCAGCGAGCGCATAGTACGCGGGCAAGTGCTCGCGTTGAGCAAAGCCCACGACCTGAATGCACCCAGGATTAATAACAGCCGCACGCTGAAGAAGTGTGGATCTCGCGGCACCATCTCCGACAAATACCAAGCCCATTTCCTTCCTGAGTTCCCGGGGCAGAGCGCCATATGCGTTCAAAAGATCGAAGATTCCTTTTTCCGGTACCAGGCGGCCGACAAAAAGAAAATAGCGAGGCGGTAAGCCCAAAGCCTCGCGATATGTGGCTGCATCGGCGCGAATGACCGCGGCCTTCCGCGCAAAAAGTTGTGTGTCAACTGCGTTCGGCGCAGTGAAAATCACTTCGTCTGACACACCGTAGGTTCTCAAATATTCGGCTGATGACCTTCCTGGAACAACAAACGCATCGCAACTGCGCAGAAATCTTGTTTTCAAGAACTCTACCAACATACGGTCGCCGCGAAAGTCTCTGGTTGTGCTCTCCGACCATAAACCGAATGGCACGCGATTCCGTTGCGCCCACGATATGGATTGCCATGAAGCAACATAATTGTAGCCACCGCAGATGATGAAATCTGGTTCCGCTTGCCGCAGGGCATCTTCCGCTCCCCAAGTCAGCAGGAAGTTATGCCTGCCCACTCGTCGCCTCCACGACCGAAGCACCTGATAAGAAAAACGGATTTCCTCTTTGTAAACCAGCCACTGGCGCTGAGTGCAATCGTTCTCCGCCAGAAATATCACGCGCAGATCGATCCCATCATGTTGCGCGAGCGCGTTGAAGACAGGAATTCGGTAGGGTGCAATGATCTCGGTAATAATTACGACCCGGGTCATGCCACACACTCCCGATACAGAGTCGCAAGCTGAACAGCCTGATGCGCCGAGGTAAGGCTTTGAAGCGTGGTACGGCGAGCCGCCTCGCCGATCTGCCGTCGAAGCGGAAGGTTCTGCAGCAGCACTGAAAGTGCCGCGATTAATTCTTGCAGATTGCCGGGATCAATGAGCCAGCCGTTGCTTCCGTGCCGGATAATTTCATCAATCCCCTGGCCTTGGCACGCGATCACGGCTTTTTCGGTGGACATTGCCTCCAGATAAACGCAACCGAGCCCTTCATACCGGCTGGGCAAAGCGAAAAGTACGCAGCGTCGCATCGCGTCAGCAACCTGCTTTCGACTTTGACGGCCGAGAAAACGAACCCGATCGGCAATGTTGCAGTCGCTGGCCAATCTGGTCAGACGCTGATGTTCGGGACCGTCGCCAATAATCTCATATGAGATTTCCGGAAAGTGGGGAAGCACAGCCGCAAGCGCTCGCAGGAGCAGTTCGTGTCCTTTGATGGGAATCAGATTGCCGACGCTGAGGATGGTTTTGGACGGGGCGTCCCTCGGAGCCGGGGAAAACATACGTGCATCGACGCTGTTGTAAATGACTGTCGTATTTACCGGCGCGGCAGCGCCGTCTATCACGGTTTCGGCAACTTTCTGGCTAATGCATATCACTCGCGACGCCGAACGATACACAAATTGCGCAACCCGATTGCACCATTCGCCAGCAGATCCGCGTACCTGGTTGTCAAAGAATGGGTCCAGGCCGTGGACGGTGACGACGCAAGGAATGTTCAGCTCGTGGCTCAACAGCGCCGCAGCATGCCCACACGGCAGCGCAGCATGAGCATGGATCAGATCAATCCGCTGCGACCGATGTAGGCGACGGACCTTCGAAATCAAGCTCGCATAAAGAAATGCGCCGGCTGGAGCAAGACCGATTCCGCCCGGGATGCACGGATAGCGGATCCAACGTGCGATAGGAGTTATGGCGTCCGATCCTGGGCTGATGCGATGCAATGGCTGCACGGCCACAACGCAGGAGTTGACGCCGAACTCCTCCATTGCCCGCAGTGGCTCCGCGACAAAGCACCCGTTTGCGTCGTCGGAGGCCGTGGGATAAAAAGGAGTGAGGGTCAGGACTCGCATTGCGGGTTGACGTGTTTTCTCTTTGAACCGAAAGCGCACTTTCTGAAGATCCGGTTGCGCGGTAGCCACTAGCTCATTCATCGGCAGATCAGTTCTTTCTGGAGACTGAGATCAGGTATGGACTGCCAAAGCGATTGCCGACGTTATCGAGTCCAGAGAGCCTCAATAGTTTTTGGACGGCCCGGGCAACAAAAGCGACCGGTTTTGGCAAAGCATACGTGCAGCGAAACGTTTTGTGATAATCACAATGCAGTATGCTCAAATCAGCTTTCTCCAGCGCCTCGCGCAATACGGCACTTTGCATTAAGGTAAAACGGTGAACGCGCAGGACCTCCGGATCAAACCACCCACATAGCAACCTGTGGATGTGAGTCAAATTGGGCACAATAATCACGACGAGCCCGCCCGGCTTCGCCCATTCGGCGTGTTTCTTGACCACTAGCTCGTGATCATCAAAGTGCTCGACGAATCCTCCCGAGAATACAAGGTCGTATTTTCTGGAAGGCGCGGTCTGAAAAAAATCCGCGCTGAAGAGTTCTGCGTCCTGGATGCCGTTGCAAGACAAGTTCGCCCGAACATATTCCATGTTGTCTGAGTAATCGAGTCCATCGACGCGGTATCCAAATTCCTTGTTCAGGTAAATCATGTAGTTACCGGATGCACATCCGATTTCGATGGCGTCGCCGCCGCCAGCATTGGAAAGGAATCTCGACAGGACGGGGTGGTGTTCGAAAACCGGCCCTTCATAGAGGGTGACGGGTGGCAACTGTTTCCAAATCGAATTCCAATAGTTCTTCCCTGCGGCGTCTCCTGCAGGGCCGCAAAGGGGTTGCTCACTTTGCGCGGATATGTCCCCTTCGCACGAAACGCCATTCACCAGTTACGGCCTCCGTTCAAGATGGATCTTGAGCGTTGATTTGATTCCACAAACTGACAGTCAGCGCATAAATACCAAGGTAAGCCAAGGCCCCCAGGGTGACTAGTGCCAAGACATGAACCGGGAAGCGTGTCCGAACGGCGAGAAGACTGATCGCCATGACACAGGTGGCGGGAACCGACCTTGCTACCGCAGCGAGTAGTGGCGGCCGGCTCAAGTCTTTAACGAAGTGGTAGTTCATGAGTGCGACGACGCCCTGACTGAACGCGGTTGTGAACGCAGCCGCAAGGGCTCCGTACCTGGGAATGAAAAACAGATTCAGCAGGACATTCGCAGTGGCTCCGGCGAGGACGGCGACAAGATATCTTTTTTCACGACCATTCGGTATAAGCTGCGCTCCGCAATAACTCGCTGCCGACCCCGTGATGATGGTCAGCATCAGCCAGCGGAATAGGATGCCTGAATTCGAATATTGATTTCCGAAAACAAACTGCGTGATGGGTACAGCCAGAATAAAGCCGCCGACGGCAATGGGTAGGGCCAGGCCCACGGTGGCATTTCCGAACCAGCGCAGATACCTTTTCTCAGCGTTGCGATTCTCCAAGTCGCGAGCTTGGCCCGCAGTCTCCGAGAGCAGTGGCATAAACACTTGTCCCAGGATCGGGAGGAAAGACATTGCCATCGTCATCAGACCATAGCTGGCCACATAAGTTCCCAGCTCTGCGTCAGCTCGAAAGTACTTGAGCATGACGACGTCAATCTGGTCATAGATCATGGACATGAGGCTGGAAAATCCCATCACCAGACAGATTGGCAGGAAAACGCCCCAGGCTTGCGGCGAGATCTCTGGCAGCGGAATGTGATATTGGCGGCGTGCAGGCACCCAGATCAGCAAAGTGCTGACGCCCAGGGAGAGAACGGTAGCCGATGGAACGATCCACGCGTCGCGCGAACCGCGAACCAGCGCGAGGATCAGGCCGGCGTATGCAATTTGTGCCAGCGCGCCCTGCACCGCGATCATCGACATGCGGGAGCGAGCGGCAAAGATCCATTGCGTGTCGAGACTGGCTGCCACGAACGCCAGGCCGGAAAGCATTATCAACAGACGCGTCTGACCATCCGATGGCGCGAGGAACAGCGTGAAAATTGCGAGTAGCGCGTAAGCGCCAATTGCAAACACAACCCGGGCCCCAAGAACGTGCTTGACGAGGAACGAAACCTGTTGGCTGTTCTTGGCGGCTTCCCGGAGTGCATATGTGGAAAACCCCGGAGAGGCCAGCAGGCCAAAGAAGCCCGCGACTGCGGCGGCGAATCCTAATCGTCCGTAGGCTGCAGGTCCAAGAGCGCGAACCACTCGCGGGAACACGACCAGAGGGATTGCCTTGTTCAGCAAATCAAGCAGGATCAAGGCAACCGAGTTGTTGACGATGCGACCTAGGCCCACTGCCGGTGGAGAAGACTGCTCCCTTGTCAGCTGAGCGGTCGCACTCATGCCGCGGTCTCTCCCGAACCATGTGATCCCAGCAGTAGAAAACATCGCAAACTCATGCGCACGCACTCCGAGCTTGAGTCAGGCTTCTGCTCAATACCAGCCAGCGAAACAGCAGTGCGCTTCGATCCGCACCAGCGAGATGCTCTTGATAGAGGTGGGCAACTCGGCTCGGTACGATTACATGGCTGAGTCGCCGAGAGACATCTGCGATTGCTTCTTCCATTCGCCGGCCCAGAGTTGTGCGAAACCAAGTATCGAGTGGTGGCGTGAAGCCTTGCTTCTTGCGCCATCGGACTTCCGGTGGAACCCAATCCGGCAAGCATCGGCGCAGCAAGGCTTTGCCTTGGCCGTGGGCAAACTGATAACCAATCGGCAGGCTAGCAGCAAATGCAAAGAGGTCTCGATCCAGAAATGGAGTTCGACATTCCACCGCGCTTAACATGCTGGCACGGTCCACCTTCACTAAAATCTGCTCCGGCAAATATCCGTTGGCCATGTCTTCCATGGCTGAAAGCGGATAGCTCAAACGTGCATGTTCGATAGCGGCATCCTTCAGTTCCTGTAACCCCGAGCTCGCTGGCTCTTGATGTTCCGGCTGAAAACAAGCCAAGGTCGAGGCTCGCTCCTGCTCAGGATAAAGAAGTTGCCAATCGTTCTTATGCAGAAAAGTCAGCAGACCAGTGCCACGCCATCGCGGGTTCCAGCCGCGAAGCAGCAAGTCTGCGGCGTCATTAACTCCTCGCAAGCGGCGAAGCGGATGCCACCGCGAATGCCAAAAGAACGGCCGGTAGCCACCAAAACATTCGTCTCCGCCATCTCCCGACATCATGACTTTGCAGTGCTGGCGTGCTGCCCGGCACACGGCGAACGTGGGAAACATCGACGCGTCAGCAAAGGGCTCGTCGTAGTGGTCGATAAGATCGTCAAACACACTCAGCAATTCGGTCGAGGAGAAGTGCACTTCATGATGGTCGGAACCGATGCGCTCCGCGATTCGCCTGGCGTAGGGCGCTTCGTTGAGTTCTTCATCATCGAAGGACGCGCAAAACGTCGTTAGGGAAGCGTGCGGAAGAAGCTCCCGGATTGTGCTGACCACGAGCGTCGAATCGACGCCGCCAGACAGGAAGGCGCCGACGGGTACATGGCTGCGGAGCCGTACGCGCACGGCTTCACGAAAACGATTCCGGACAAGCTCGATCGCTTCCGTTTGGCTGAAAGGCCGATGACCATTTGAATTTGCAAATTCGGGTCGCCAATATCGAAATGTACGCTTGTCCGATCCAGGCCCGAAGACAATGGCCTCGCCGGCCCGAAGCTTGGACACCCCATTAAGATGAGTTCGTGGAGCGGGGAGATAACCCAGCGCCAGAAACTGGGCCACCCCTGCCACATCCAAGCTATGATCCACACCGTCAAGCGGCAGCAGGGCCTTTAGCTCTGAGGCGAAGGCCAGGGCTTTTCCGTCGCGTATAGGCGCCCAATATAGCGGCTTCTCCCCAAAGCGGTCGCGCGCCAGAAAGAGCTGCTCTTTGCGAGTGTCGACGATAGCGAACGCATACATGCCCTCCAAATCGTCGAGCAGCGAGGTTCCTTTTTCCTCGAATAGGTGAACCAGGACCTCGGTATCGCTGTTGGTGGAAAAACGGTGGCCTTGTGCCTCCAATTTCTCGCGCAATTCCAGGTAGTTGTAAATCTCGCCATTACAAACCACCCAGATGGTTCCGTCTTCATTGCTGATCGGCTGGGCACCGCCCTCGATGTCGATAATCGCGAGTCTCAAATGGCCAAGCAGGCAGCGCCCATCCATCAGTGTCACGCGCTGTCGCCCGTCGGGCCCTCGATGCTGAAGGCGCAACTGCGCTTGTTCAGCCCAAGCCTGAGCAGAAGTGCCTAACGGGCGGGCTGGATCGAGGATGCCAAATATTCCGCACATATTCAGGCGCTCCGGCGCTGAGCGACCACTTCTTGAAAAACCTCAGCCCATTTCTCCGCGATCTGATCCCAATCGAATTTCTGTGAATGATGGGCGGCGGCCGACGCGATCGACTGCCGCATTGCTGAATCGCACAGCAGCAAGTCCAAGTATCTGGAGAGTTCTGCATCTGATTCTGCCAGGAAGCCAGTCTTCCCATGCAGCACGTATTCGGGGTGATACAAGCTCATGGCGATGGCCGGCAGGCCGCATGCAGCCGCCTGTCCGAGCACTTGAGGATGACCCTCGACAATACTGGGGAATAGAAAAACGTGCGCCCTTCGCATTTCTTCCCCAAGCTGTACGGGTGGCAGATGCCCCAAGAAAGAAACGTTGCGGCACTCGTACTTTTGACATAAAGTGCGGCATGCTTCTTCGGTTTCACCGCGCCCCGCCAGCCGAAACTGTACATTCGGACAGCGCGTAGCTTGCTCGATTACCAGTTCGACTCGCTTCCACGGTCGAAAGGACCCAGCATAAAGAACGGTTAACGCTTGGGAGTTACCATTTGATGACTGCTCGGCATTCGGAAAAAAGAACCGCCGGTCGATCCCGTTGTAGATCGTTCCTGCAGGGACGCCAAACATTTGTTGTACCGTCTCCGCAACGTAGGCTGAGTTTGCGAACACCGCATCGCCCTCGAGAATGGACCGCGCCACCAGGGTGTTTTCCACCGCCTTGCTCATTACCGAAACGATATGGGTCACCAGCGCGGTCCTGAGCCGAAGACTCTTGCGCAACGCGAACACTACCCGATCGAGCGGCCCGAACCTTGGATAGAAGTAGATGTCGGGACGGTAAGCAGCCGATCGCATGAGCAACTGTGCGGTGTTTCCGTGCTTGTAGTACGGAAAAAGCTCCGTGTTCTTGCGCCCGGCGATGCGCGAATCAGGTTTGCTCTCGGAAATCATAATCACGCGGAACTGCTCTGGTGGCAGGCGGGCAACAATTTCTTTGACAGTAAGATTTTGGGCGTTGGTATCGTCTTCGTCGGCAAACGACGGCGTGAAAATTGTGATAGGTCGAGTTGGGGACTTCGTTTTCATTACGTGCCAGCCAAAGAATCACAACCGCTCGCTTCGTTCCGGTCGCCGTTTGAGAAAGCTGTCACCCGTTGCTCGCAACAGGCAAGGAATAAGTTCCCGAGAAAAGATCCTGCAGGTCGTCGAGTGCAATAGCCTTCTGAGGCGCCCCCTGCGGGACTGATTTGTTTCCCCGGTTTGCAAGCAACTCTGGAATTTCGCTGATCCGGTCCGGCGATTCCAAAACGTGACCTACGCCAAATCGCGCGTATTGCTGAAGGTATCCGGCCCATGGATCTCGCAGCCATGCGCACAGGAAGACAGGAATGCCCAAGGCACAGCACTCCACAGCGGTTGAAGATTGCACCGTCAGGGCAAATCGCGTGTTGTTCCACAATTGACCTGATGGTGGGCCTGCAAGCACTTCTATTTGGCGTTCATACTGTGGGACGAGGCGGCGTAACATCTTTCTGTGGCCTTTGATGCTTTCAAATGGATGAAGCTTGAAGACCAGTTTCAGACCGCAGGTCCGAGCGAGGGCACACAAGCGCGGCAAAAGATCGCGGTAGACTTCATCGCTGCGCCACCCGCTGCTGGCATAGGGTTCGGTGAAAAAAACCATCCACGGAGCCGAATGGCGTAACGCACGCGGCGGCCTCGACGACACTCGCGGCGCGACGACTATCTTCTCCGCCGCAAGACGGCAAATACGCCGCAGGTAATCGCGCTCCATTTCACTCTTCGCCAAATAGACATCCGCATGGTTCGTCTTGATCGCCATTTGGTAGTCGAGCGCGCCGTGATGGCAGGCGAGAACCGGAAGCCCGCGTTTTTGAGCCATAATGAGCGGAATGCTCGAAGGAGGGTTGCTCGCATCAGCCGAAAAACAAGCGGTCACATTCTCGGATTTGAGCACCCGGCTCCAGGCATCCCGGAGCGCCAATCCCCAACGCAGAAGCGTGGGAATCTTTCCAAGCAATCCCATCGCATCAGCCATGTTGAATTCTTCGGCGCCATAAACAAGATGCTTTCTCAAACCGCTCCACGAATCGAGCAGGGAAGCGATTTCCAGCGTGTCGCTCGGTACGAAGTATGGCGACAGCGATGCCGACCTGACGTTTGGCGGAAGCGCGGCAACCCTGGCATTATTCCTGGCGTGGACTAACAGGAACTGATGAACGGGGAGTTGTTCCGCGTAGGAAAGCGCGACACGAGAGACATTAAGATAAGCTGACGGGAGCAAGATGACGGGCATACCCGTCGGGCGTGTACGGCATGCAGCGCGGCGACGGATGGAATGATCGCTGTCGAACTTGTCCGCAAGAACCTGGGCAAGCTCGGCGGTGTCGAGGTGCGAGAAGGCTTCGTGATAGTGACGCATCCGGCGGATGACCGCTCGGAAATTGCTTTCCAAGAACGTCAGCCTAGCGCCGAGAAGTTTCTGCAGCGCCGTGGCAAGGGGATGGAGCCGAGTTGCGTACAGCTCGCAATTCCGGTGCAGCTCTTTCGAGAGCCTGTGCACGAGCATCAGTTGCCGAAGCTCTGCCATAATCTCCAGCGACAACACGTCCCACCAATCGATTCCCCAGTGGTCCCCCAGGTAGCCCGTTCCAAGTTGCAAGAGTTCCCGCGTAACTCGTAGATCGCCGACTTCTTCAGCGAACTGGTAAAGGCTAAGCAGCGGACAGCCGGCCTGGCGGCGCCAGTTCTCGTAAGCACTGTCAGGGGCGCGCGCGAAATCAATGATCAGATCCCAACGCTCGCTGGGGGTGGGCCATGGAAGCGTGTCGGACGGATGAAGCAGCAAGACTCTCAACCTTGGCCGCCTCCGACAGGTACACGCCCCAGCATCCGCCGAACGCCATGCTCAAGACGAGGGGAAGATTTGATGGCAGTAGCAACGTGATAACGAGCAGCCTCCCTGAGGTAATGCGTGGTCGAGGCAGTGACGGTAACGTCCAACGTCTGGCGAATGCCTGTGGCGAATCGCTCTTTGTAACCCTCCGCTCCCAGTCCAAGATCTACCCGTTCGATTGCAGGATCGTCGCACGCAGATTCCACGATCTTCGAAAGAAGGCAGAACCCGGGAGAAAACTTGCGCCAGTCACTGTTGAACGTTGGCTGATAATAAAACCAGCTTCCTGAAAACTTGAAACCATAATTCCACGCCACCGAGTCATCCCCAACTCGGAGACGGGAAAGCACAATCCAGCCCGCGGTGGAGAGCAAGCCAGCTAACTCGATCAAGAACATTTGCCGCTCTGGATGTGCCAAATTGCTGCGCCGGCCTGTGGCGGAGAATCGCGCGATATGCGCTCGCATAAACTCTGGCAGCGCAGTCTGAAGATTCTCAGCCGACTTCAGATGATCGATGCTCAGCGGACCGTGCCTTTCCAGGCTTTTGAGGGAATAGCGAAGCGCCTTGCGATTGGCTACGACATCGCGCAGGTTTCGACGCTCCACAGATGATCCCATCGTGATCTGAGAACAGCGCGAGGCCGGACGGAAAAATGCCCTGTAGCCTAGCGGTCCAGTAGCTTCGGGAAAAATGCCGGAGGTAACAGAATCCGCCGGCAAATTCGCAGCCACTAACGCAGGTATTCTTAATCTCCGCAATTCCCGAAAGACCAGACCAACAAAATCCGCACGGTTAGCGGGCGATGAAATAAAATCGCAATAATCCGCCGTTGTGCTGTTCAGGAAGAAAGTTCCTCGTCGCAGACTATCGGTGGCCAGCGCTACCACGCCGACCAGAGAATCCTGGTCGTAAGCCAGAATCAACAACGGTGCGACGGAACTGCTGTAGGCGCGGCTTACGGCCAGCGCCCATTGGTAAGTGTAGAAAACCTCCGGACACTCCATCTGCAACACCAGTGCATTCCACTGGCAGGCCAAGCGGTCGTCTTCGGGAATTTCTCGATGCAGAACTAGGCGCAAAGCATTTTTCTCATCAGATGAGATTTTTCAATTTCGTTGTGGCTCCAATCTCTCCTCAAGCGTTTCGCCCCTCAACCGCGCTGGGGCTCGCTGGTCTAAACAATTCCTGCAATGAGCGATGAAACCCCGAAATGTGTGCTTCGAATTCCGCGAGACTCATATCAGCCGTAATGTGGACGCGCGGCAGGGCGAATTTCGGAGTTTGGGCTCCGAAGTCGCCGCCCGCGTTGAGAAATGCAGCTTTAAAGCCTGCTCGTTTCGCCATTTCCAGTTCTCGCGACGTCACCGAAGACGAATTGCCGAACGGATAAGCCAACGCCCACACCTCTTGTTCCAAAGCCAGCTCCAAATTACGCTTGCACTCCGAAATTTCGTTCCACGCCACGTCGTCCGATGACTGTGACAGCATCGGATGAGAGAGGGTGTGGGCGCCGATGCTCATCCCAGCCTCGCGAAGCTGATGCAGTTCAGCCAGGCTCAACATCCAGAATCGTCGGCTCAGTACAGCGTCGTCGCGGTATTCAGCATCCCATTGCACAGAAAATCCCAACTGCATCCTTATTCTCGCCAAAAGTGTTCTCCGGCGATTCAGGTCGTATTGCGAAAGCTTCATCACCAACTCCCACCACGACGAACGCTTTCCTTGTTGCTTTACCTCCACTTGCAGTCCGATTTCGAGCAACTCCAACGTAAAGCTTTCAGGAGCTGCCAGGAACATCAGATAAAGTTCCTCGTACCAGAGCATTGTGGGCGTTGGGTTGAGCGAAGCGCCAGTGACAAAGAATAGGCACTCAAGATCAAATTCCCGAAGAATGGGCACCATCTCGAAGAGCGAACTCCGCAAGCCGTCATCGCAAGTCAGCAGGACGGAACACGGAGGCAATTCATGCCCGCCCTCACACCAGAGCAGGAATTCTTTTGGAGAGATCACGTTGTGCTGCTTCCTGATGAAGCGCATCTGCCGGCGAAAGGAATCCGCACTCAACAGATTGCCATCCAGGCATGGGTCGACAATTTTGTATCCAACGGGCAACACACCGTGATACGTCAACACGGCGGGTCCGCCCCCGGCTGCACAGCGAAGATACCCTGCCCTGGACAGGCCGGGATAAACAACGTGCTTCAAGAGCGGACTGACCAGCCTCATGCTCCGGCCACCAGGTCCCAGTTCAGCGGAGTGCCCTTCTCGATGTCACGAGATGCACGTTTGCCGACGATCTGCGGGAGATGCCGAGTGTGCAGTCCGTGACCGGGCCGAATCGATCGGACATTTTCCACGCTGAAAGGTTCTCCTTGCCTCACATCCTGGACAACAAAAAGCGACCGGCGAAAGACGCGGCTGCTTCGTTCGCTTTCGGTCAGGCCGAAGTGAATCTCTCCTAGAGATTTCTCGGCAACTCGAACTGCTTCTACCATGGCTTTGAACTCTGCTGGCTCCAGGGAAAAAGCGCTGTCGGGTCCCTTCAGCGATCGGGATAAGGTGAAGTGTTTTTCGATAATGCATGCTCCCAAGGCCACTGCCGCCACGGGTACGGCGATGTACATGGTGTGATCCGATAATCCGATCGGAACTTCAAACCTTCGCATAAGCTCAGGTATCGTCCGCAAGTTCATCTCACCCGGGAGAGCCGGGTAAGCGCTCGTGCACCTCAGCAACGCGATTTGCCCGGCGCCTGCATGACGAGCAGTCGCGACGGCTTCGTCAATCTCCTCGATGGTCGCCATGCCCGTCGAGATGATCAGCGGTTTGCCGGTGCGCGATATTCTCTGAAGAAGCGGAATGTCAATGAGTTCGCAGGATGCGAGTTTGTATGCCGGTACCGCCATGCTCTCCAGAAAGTCCACGGCGGTTGAGTCGAAGGCAGAAGAAAAGAAGTCCAGTTTAAGATCGTCGGCGACCTGTTTTAGTTTGGGCTGCCAATCCCACGGCGTGCAAGCCTCGCCATAGAGTTCATAGAGGGTGCGGCCATCCCAGAGCGTGCCGCCACGAATTTGGAAGAACTCACGATCACTGCGAATCGTAATCGTGTCCGGCGTGTAGGTTTGCACTTTTACCGCGTCAGCCCCGCACTCCTTGGCGGCCTCGATGAGACGGACTGCCTGGTCAAAGTCTTGATTGTGATTGGCGGAAAGCTCGGCGACGACGTACACCGGCTGGCCCGCACCGATTTGCCGATTTCCAATTGTCAGACCAGTGATCATCGAGCTCCCGCATTTACTGAAACCATGTCGCTGACTTCGTCTGGCAGAAAAGGAGTCCGCCGTCCGCTCCGTAGGATTTCAAGCGCTCGTTCGCCCTCATTGAAAATCAAATCGAGAATTGAGGCGTACGGACAAAACGGGGGAAACAGCTGCCGGTACTGCGGATGCTCGTAGTGTTGGAACGCGACGTCTATGTCCTTTTCGAGCAGTACATGAATCTCCTCCAGCAAGTACGCTGAGGACCCGAGAGGTGAAACGTATTGGTTGGCGCCGACCGACTGGCATATGTTGGCCAACAATTCCGTCCGCCTGCCTGGTTGCTCCAGGCGAGACGAGAGCAATAAACGCGTTTGAATCCCCAGCACGTCCATAAACCATTCGATTAACCGGATGTCCAGATCGGCGATCAGCGCGGTGCACGAGTTCGTTGTTCTCATCCGGGCACTCAGATCCTGGAAGTAGTTATCAAAAAACGGCGTGCGACGATAGTTCAGTTCAATGGCGCGAACTTGATTGCGCCAGAACTCGACATCGCGAATTTCGACTTCATTAATCAACTGGCCAAAGCGTCCGCGGAATAAGACGGGCACCGTGAGCCATTGCAGGCCGGCCGGAGTCTTAATTCGATTGCGGTGTTGCCAGGACTGCTTTTCGAATTGAACGTTATCCAAAAGGACAAATGTGTCTACCTGATCGATCAGGTCGAGGTAGCCGAGCCAGGGCAGGTACGCGGGCTGCGAAATCGCTATCTTCATTTCGTCACCCGGTCTTTCCCGTCAGCACAAAACGCTCGGTAACCTTCTGGAAGCCCAACGATCTCCAGAGTTCTGTGGCGCCGGCGTTGCCTTCGACCACTTCCAATTGAATCTTCGAAGGCGATAACTTCCACAGTTCATCAATGACCTGTTTTGCGCAAGCTCGAGCAATGCCTTTTCTGCGCTGCTCAGGAATGACATAGACCTCATAGATTGCACCTGTGAGACGCGGTAGAAACCGATGTTCTTCCACCCCGAAAAGAATGAATCCCGCAGGCCGCCCGTCGACGATAATCCAGCGAAGCGAATACTTTCGATTGTTCTTGATTTTCTCGCAGTAGGAATTCTTCCAATCTTGTGCTGGCGCGAACATAGGATTCAATTCTCGGAAATGATGCTCCGCCATTTTCAGGAAATCCTCGTGCTCATCAGGTTCGACTGCGCGCATGCTGAGCCCAGGGCAATCCTCTCCATTGCACAGAACAGAATCGAGAACCCGGCCGATTCCCTCGCCATCCACCACTGTCCTTCCCAGTTGAGCCATCCGTTCTCTGCGATCCTGGCACGCCATAGTTTCTTCTACGGCACGAACCAGACTGTTCTGATCAAAGTCTTCGACTGAACCCATACTGTGTACCGCCCCCATGTCATCGAGTTCTGCAATGATCTGCCCCTGAACTGGGGTACGGAAATAGCTTAAGGTGGCACAGCCCATGTGCAGAAGTTCCCAAAGAGTTCCCCCCGCGCAGATAATTGCGACGTCAGCCTGCGCCATCAGGTCGGGCATGTTGCTGGCATTGCCTACAAGGTGGATTGGCAGATCTAGCTCCGCCACTCTTCGCCGCAACTCAGCCAGTTGCGGATTGCTACCGCCGGCGACAACTGTGATCTCAAGATCTGGAACGGAAATTCTGGGAAAAGTCTCGATCAGACGCAGCGTAAGGTTATCGGGATCGCTGCCGCCCATGGTGATTAGCAGCTTGCGGCCAAGCTGGGGAATCTTGCGTCGCCAATCGCGCCGTACCTGAAACTCGCGCCGTAGCATGATATGACGCGGACCGAGCAGCAGTTGGGTATACGACTCGCGATTTGCGTACATCTTCTCGCAGGCATGAACATTTTGATCTAGCACGATATCCGCTGAGTAGTGCTTGCATTGACCAAGGTCGTCGATGAACAACAGCTTCAGGCCCGCATTCTTCAGGTTGCGCTGATACTGCGAATCGAAGCGATAACCATCCGCGACCACCCATGTGGCCTGACGATCGCTTGCCAGTGCTGAAACTGTGCAGGCGTCCTCGATGCTATTGGGAACAGCGTTCAGTTGGACGATTTCCATCCCTTCAAGAAGCAGGCGTGCGTGGATCGCGGGCGTGGATTCCGCCATGGCAAATACGACATTTCCCCCGGCATCTTGCCACGCCTCAGCCAGCGCCAGGCAACGCATCACATGGCCTGTCGCTATCGCGATACTGGCGTCGGCGCGGATGATGAGGGTCTTCGCCAACATCAGGCTCCGTGCAAGGTTTTTTGAATGACGTGCGAGTTCAGTTCGACAAGTTCGGGCTCGCGCTCCATGAGCTGAATGACTTCTTGCCAGCTAAAATAGTCCTTGTTGCCGAATCGCGCATAGATGATGCGGAGTAGTTCGAGGTCCTCCCCGGTGTCAAGCGTCCAGCGATATTGGCTGTGGTCAACCTGCCCTCGGTGCGAAACTAGTCGGAATAATTCTGGATGCTCGTAAAAGTATGGCGTCACGTGTTCTCGCTCGTAGGGTCGGCGAGTATCGCGCCAAGCCTGTTCCAGCGCCTTCATGGTGAAAACTTCCGCATCCAACCCGCGGGGATAAGTCCGTGGAAATGAGTTGCTGCAATAGTCTCCGCACTGCAACTGAAATGCGCGAATCGTTTCGTCCACCAGATCGGCGTCGATCACGGGACAGTCTGACGTAATGCGCACGACGACTTCCGCCGCGAAAACTCGAGCTGTGTGATAGTAACGATCCAGAACATCATGCTCGGAGCCACGAAAGAATGAAACTCCAAGCCGTTGGCATTCGCGGACAACAGCATCGTCGACGGTGGAATCGGTTGTCGCGACCACAATTTCGTCGATCAATATGGCGCGCCGCAATCGGGCAAGGACCCGGGCGAGAACCGTTTCGCCGCCCAGATCCATCAGGACTTTGCCGGGCAAACGAGTGCTGCCCATTCGGGCCTGGATGATTGCAACGATCTTCATCGGAACCTTAAGATCTCGGGCACCTAACTACTTGTGTGCAACTCTGCGGAGCATAAACATCGAGTCAACATTCTGATTCCCCGTGTATGGAAGCCGCTGCTCCAACATCAGTTCCAAATCCTCGAAGCGAGCCAGATACTCCCTCGCGTAGTCCATCTTCCAAAGCAGCTCACTGTGGCCCCGGTAGTTGATTTCGGTTGCGACCGGTGCGTAATATTCGGAGCCCCAGATGTAGCTCTTTGCACATCGGTGAATTTCTTTCAGGGCGGCTAGAATATTTTTCGGCGAGATATGGATCAGGACTCCCGAGGTGAAAACCAGGTCGAAGTATTTGTCTTCGTAAGGAAGCGCGAACGAGGAGGCCTGGGCAAGATTCACATTCTTCGTTCTGGATCTCGCCATTTCCAGAGCATGGCTCTGGACGTCCACGCCGTGCAGGTTGGAATAACCCAACTGCTGGAGGAGCAATAGCTGGTTGGCCATGTTGCATCCGACTTCCAGGATTCGCGCGTCGGTTGGAATCCCGGCAAGGAAGCGGCGGTTCAGTTCAGTTCTCGTGATGCCATAGTTTTTCACCCAAAGCGCGTCCACTTGTTCAGGAGTAAGACAATTTCGAGTCGTGTATTCACGGCCAAACTCCCCGCGCCATTCTCCAAGCTGCGGTGTCTCTTGCGCTGTTGACATCAAGCCCTCCTGGTTTCTGGAAGCTTAGTTTGCATAGTGCATGACGACTTTGCGAACTGCGCATACCACGTCTTCGACATCGTTATCGTTCATGCCATGAAACATCGGCAAACTAATCAGGCGCTCATAGGCGGCTTCGGCCACGGGAAACTCCCCGCCCTTGTATCCAAAGCGATCGCGGTAGTACGGATGACGATGAACGGGGATGTAGTGTACGTTCACGCCAATATTCTCAGCGCGAAGCGCCTGAAACAGTTCGCCCCGGCCAGCCGATAGCTTGGTCAAGTCGAGACGTATCGGATAGAGATGCCAAGCGGGATTGACATCGGGGCGAGCGACGGGGGCGAGCACGCCAGTCATGCTGCGGAACTCTCGGTTGTACTGGGTAGCGATTTGCCTGCGTCGCTCCAAATTCGCTTCCAGCTTTTTCATTTGCTGAAGGCCAAGAGCGCAAGCGATGTCGGTCAGGCGGTAGTTGAAGCCCAGCAGAACCATTTCGTAGTGCCATTGGCCCGCGCTCTGCCGCTGCTTCGCGTCGCTGCCGATCCCGTGATTGCGAAACCGGCGAAGCGTCTCGGCGAAGACAGGATTATCGGTCGTGACCATGCCGCCCTCACCGGTCGTCAAATGCTTGACGGGATGAAAACTGAACACGGTCATATGCGCGACACTGCCCACACGCCGCCCGCGGTACTCCGCGCCCAAGGCGTGACAGGCGTCCTCGATCACAACCAGCCCGTGGCGGTCAGCCAATTGAAAAATGGAATCTAAGTCTGCAGGATGGCCGGCGTAATCGACGGGAAGAATCGCTTTTGTTCGCGCCGTAATCCGGGCCGCAACCTGTTCAGGATCCAAGTTCAACGTATCTTTTAGAACATCGGCAAAGACCGGCATGGCACCCTGATAGAGCACACAGTTCGCCGTGGCGGCGAAAGTCAGCGGAGAAGTAATGGCCTCATCCCCTGCTTGCAGCCCGCAGGTGAAAGCCGCCGCGTGCAAGGCGGCGGTGCCAGAGCTGAAGCTGACCGCATACTTTGCGCCGACCCAGGCAGCTATCGCTTCTTCGAACTCAGCGACCTTGGGACCTGTGGTCAGCCAATCGGAGCGCAGCGTTTCCACCACGGCCTGAATGTCGCTCTCATCGATCGATTGTCGTCCGTACGGCAACAGAGTTTCTCGGACAGGCAATCCGCCGAGGATCGCGGGCACTTCACTGCTTACTGGGGCTACGGTCATGAGTCTCCCTTTAGGCGGGCGCGCGTAGCTTTTCTTCCGGTGGCCAGGCGACGACCAGCGGAGAGGCATCGTCGACAAGTTCATACAATGCCTCGGCGCTCAGCCATTGCGGATTGTTGTCGCTGCTATAGCGGAATCCATCGGGAAGCGGCCGCGCCTGCTTCCAGTTCTCCTTTCGCCACCAGGGATGCGCCGGCTGGATCACATACATGTCATCGATTTCGAGCGCATGGCGAGCTTCGTCTTCCGATAGCAGCACCTCATGCAGTTTCTCGCCTGGCCGTATCCCGATTGCTTCCACATCACAGCCCGGGGCGATTGCCTCGGCCATTTCCGCCAGCTTCATACTTGGAATCTTGGGAACAAAAATCTCGCCGCCATGCATCTGCTCGATGCAGCGAACCACGAGCCTGACTCCCTGCTCGATCGTGATCCAGAAGCGAGTCATGCGGGAATCGGTGATCGTAATCCTGCCCCGCTTGCGCTGCTCCTGGAAGACTGGAATCACGCTGCCACGGCTGCCCAGCACATTCCCGTAGCGCGCACAACTGAATCGAGTGTTCTGAGCGCCGGAATAGGCGTTCGCCTGCACGAACATTTTCTCCGCACAGAGTTTAGTTGCGCCGTACAGATTGATCGGATTTACCGCCTTGTCGGTGCTCAGCGCCAGAATGCGGCGCACACCGCGGTTGATCGCGGCGTCGATGACATTGCGGCCACCCATAATATTGGTCTGGATGGCTTCGAAGGGATTGTATTCGCAGGCCGGAACCTGCTTGAGCGCTGCGGCATGAACCACGACCGTGACTCCGGAAAATGCGCGTTCCAAACGCTGAGGATCACGAACATCACCGATGAAATAGCGCAAGCTCGGATGATCAAACCCCGAAGCCCTCATGTCATGCTGCTTGAGTTCGTCACGGCTGAAGATGATGAGCTTTTGCGGGCGGTATTCGCGGAGCATGAGCTCGACGAACTTCCTGCCAAAAGAACCCGTCCCGCCGGTAACTAATACAACCTGTTCGGACCAGTTCACGATGTGATCCCTCGAAGTGAGTGCATCTTTCCAAACAACCTGCACGCGTAGCTCGTGTCGCTTACGGTCGAAATCAAATTTCAGCGCCAGTATAGCGGAGATAAGCCCGACTCAAACCTGGGGAACCCCCGTTAACACTAAGGAACCCGCCTAATTAGGAGGGCTCGGTGTTCGCCTTGCGATGCTAGACTGAGCCGAATATCAGTAAGAGGAGGCAGCGACGGGGAGCCAGATGGATTCAGGACCGCTGTTACCGCTGAATGGCCAGATCCTGCGCGAACTCCAGCCTATTGAGCTCAACCGCAATGCCGCACCGGGCCCCTATTCTGGCATTCCCACGCAAGATTCTCTGCTCCGGGAATACGCGCGGGTGCTTATCAAGAGCAAGTGGATCGTGATTGCGAGTGTGTTATTGGTCGTGGGCGTCGTCGCGATTTCCACGCTGCGAAGCACACCGATCTACGAAGCGGTCGGCAGCATCGCCATTAACAAAGTGGACCCAGTCACTTTTAACCTGAAAGATTCATCCGGCGGTTTCGATTACTACGATCCTACTGACCTGGATACCGAGGTGCGAATTCTGAAGAGTGATCTGTTGGCTCTGCAGGTTATCCGGCAGCTCAGTCTGGACAAGCAGCCGGAAGTCGAGGCTAAGAGCAAACCCCTGCCTTCCTCACTGGAGCTTACAACGGATGCAATGCAGCCGGATTCTGCAAAGACCTCGGCTGCTCTAGCCAACTTCAAGGGTAACCTTGCGGTCTCTCTCGTTCCGAATACGAGAATCATCGAACTCCGTTACCGGAGTCCGGACAAGAATCTTGCAGCGCACGTAGTAAACACACTCGCCAATACATATGTGGAGCAAAACTTTAAGACGCGATTCGAGTCCACAATGCAGGCGTCGGACTGGCTTTCGAAGCAGTTGGTCGACCTCCAAATAAAAGTGGAGACTTCACAGGAGAAACTGGTCAAGTACCAGAAGGAACACGAAATCCTCGGGATCGACGAGAAGCAGAACATCACGACCGCCAAACTGGATGAGTTGAACCGGGAATTGACCTCGGCTGAATCCGTCCGGATGGAAAAAGAGTCGATTTACCACCTGGTGCAGTCCGGTGATTCTGATTCGATTGCCGCCGCTGCGGCCGCCAACGTCGACGGCGCTGCGAAGGGTTCCAATGCCAATTCAGCGCTGCTCGAAAAGCTGCGTGAACAGCAAGCCGATCTCAAGATCCAAGTGGCGCAACTGAACACGCAATTTGGGCCTTCCTACCCGAAATTGGCTCAGCTGAATAGTCAACTCAAGGAAGTCGACGAAGAGATTCAGACTGAAATGCGCAAGGTGGCCGCTCGTCTGCGCGGCGACTATCTTGCTGCCGTGCAGCGCGAGAGCATGCTGCGTACCGCACTGGAGCGGCAAAAGCAGGAGGCTAACAAGCTTAACGAGAGTGCCATCGAATACAGCCTGCTCAAGCGCGACGTTGATGCGAACCGCACGCTCTCAGAAGGCTTGCTGGAGAGATTGAAAGAAGCCGGCGTTACCGCAGGCTTGAGGTCGAATAACTTTCGCATCGTGGATGTCGCGCGGGTTCCCACCTCGCCTTCGGGACCAAACCTTCTGAGAAATCTTGCTTTCGCACTGGCGCTGGGTCTTTCCACCGGCATCGGGCTCGCTTTTCTTCTGGAAAGCATGGACAATACCGTGCGCACGCCAGAACAAGCACAAACCATCTCAGCGCTTCCGTCCCTGGGCATGATTCCTCTTGGGTCCAGAAGCACCAGGGAATTGGGCGGCCGAGAGAAGTTGGCACTTGCATCGTCCAAAGAAGCCGTAGAACTAGTGACAAAATCGCGTCCCAGGTCGCAGATGGCGGAGTCCTACCGCGCGCTGCGTACGTCGCTGCTCCTCACATTTGCGGGAGGACCCCCAAACGTCATTCTTATTACCAGCGCTCTACCCGAGGAAGGCAAGACCACGACCAGTGTAAACTCCGCGATCGTGCTAGCTCAGAAAGGCACGCGAGTATTGTTGATTGATGCGGACCTTCGCCGACCCAGCATTCACAAGACCCTCGGGATGGGTCCGAAGATCGGGCTCAGCAACGTACTGACTGGCGCCGCGACCCTTCAAGAAGCAATTATTCCCTCGACGATTCTGCCTGACCTCTTCATACTCCCAGCCGGAACGCCGCCACCGAACCCGGCTGAACTTCTCGCTTCCACAAAGATGAAAAATATTCTTGCGGAGCTGAGAAAACAATATGACCACATTGTCATAGACTCTCCGCCGACGCTGTCAGTTACAGATGCGGTGGTAATGTCGACCGACGCGGACGCAGTTGTCCTCGTGATTCGGTCGGGACACACGACAAAACCAGCTCTCCGGCGCGCGCGGGACATCCTTCTGCAAGTGAACGCGCGAGTGTGCGGCGTGTTAGTGAACGCTGTCGATCTCAATTCGCCCGACTATTATTATCACTACGAATATCAGGGAAAGTATGGCCACGGATACTACCAAGAGGATGCGCTGAAGACGGAGGAAGTCGCTTCCGAAGCCGCCTCCGGCGGAGCGTAGTGTGGGGCCGCATCAGGCTAGGATTCACTCCCACGAAAACAGCGGCTTGCAGATTTCGCTTCAAAGCCCAGCCCGTAAAATTATCTTCTTAAGCGCATGCCTGGCACTCACTGGGCTTTACATTGGGCTCGCAGCCAGCGAATTCCTGGCCGATTATTTCTCCAAGAAGCTTGACCTCGCGAGCCTCCAAAGAGCCGCCCACCTGAGGCCGGAGAATGCTGAGTACCAATACCGGATTGGGCATTATTTCCTTGAGACCCAACGGGAACCAGCGGCTGCTGCACAATTCTTCAAATCGGCTACTGCGCTGAACCCGTACAACGCCGGCTATTGGCTTGCACTCTCCAGAACTTATCGGAGGCTCGCCGACGGCGACCGTCAAAAGGATGCGTTGCAACGCGCCATCGCTGCTGATCCCTCCGCTCCCGGTGTTGCTTGGGAGGCGGCGAATTTCTACTGGACCATGGGTGAAACGGACAAGGCACTCCGGGAATTCCACGTGGTTCTGGAGAACGATCCTTATCTGCCACCCGACGCTTTGGATCGCTGCTGGCGTATCAAACCGGACGTCGAAGCTCTCCTGCGGGACGTTGTTCCGCGCAACGCGGAAGTTTACTCGTCATTCCTGGATTTCTTGATTTCCAGGAACGAGCCAGGCGCAGCGGCAAGAGTCTGGTCCGAGATGGTGAAGTTTCAGCATCCAGTGGAGACTCAGCATGTCTTCAATTATGTGCGATATCTCGTCGACCGGCGGGATGTGGCGCATGCTCGACAAGCTTGGCAACAAGCGGCGAGTCTATCCGAACTCACTGGATATCAGGCCTCGTCGGAGAATCTCGTGGTTAACGGCGATTTCAGCTTGCCTGTGCTGAACGGCGGATTCGATTGGCAGTATGAGAAATCATCCGATGTTTCACTGGCGCTGGACGCGACCGAGTTGCACTCCGGCCAACGTTCGCTTTCCATTGTCTTTGACAGTCGTGGAATCGACGACGTCGGTATCCGGCAACTTATTCCCGTCGAGCCGAACACAACATACGAGTTCTCAGCCTATTTCAAGTCGCAAGGCCTAGTGGGTGCGGGTGGGCCACGCTTCCTGCTCGTGGACCGGTTTACCGGGGCTAACTACTTTGCCAGCGACGAGCTCAGAGACGCGGATTTCTGGAAGCAGGTTACGGGAACGTTTGACACCGGCCCGGATACGAAACTGCTGGTTCTACGGATACAGCGCGTGCCTGCCGGAGATGCGATTCGGGGCAAGCTTTGGATTGGCGGCGTCCATTTGGCGCAGCGACACCTCGTCCGGGAACAAACAACAGCGGGTGGCCAGTGACCTCACCACTGCCCCTCGTGCTAACTGCCGAACCGGGTTTCTATCGGCGGCCCTTAAGTTCGGCGCTCGATCGAGTGCTCTTTTACAGCGTATTTGGCCTCCTGTTGTTTGGGCCGGTGGCATTTGGTGCGGTTGAAGTGTGGTCGATTTCAATCCTCGAAGTGGGTGCGGGCTTGCTCTTCGTACTTTGGGCTACGCGGCAGCTGGCAGCAGGAGAATTAGAAATCGTGGGCAACCCGCTGTTTTTCCCGATGCTGCTTTTCGCCGGCCTTACTCTATTGCAATTGACGACGGCGCGTTCGGCCTATCGTGCCCATACTTCCTCCGCTGCGTTGCTGTACGGCGCCTATGGCCTTTTATCTTTCCTGGCAGTTCAGTGCTTGCGCCGGACATCGCAAGTTAAGGTGCTCGCGTGGATGTTCTCTGGATACGGTTTCGCCGTCGCGATGTTTGCCTTGATTCAGGACATCGCCCCGAACGGCAAACTGTATTGGCTTCGGACATTGGAATCCGGCGGTTGGATTTATGGCCCCTACGTAAATCACAACCACTATGCGGGTCTGATGGAGATGCTAACGCCGATTCCTCTCGTCATTTCTTTTGCCGACGGCGTTCGGGCGTCGCGCCGGGCGCTGGCTGCTTTGGCGGCGGCCCTGATGGCCAGCACAATCTTTCTGTCAGGATCGCGAGGCGGCATGGCTGCTTTCACAGCGCAGATAGTTTTGCTCGCGGGCTTCCTGATCACGCGACGCAAGAACTGGAAGGCAGCCCTCGCGTTCGGTGCCTTCGTGGTAATTGTCTTTGGATTATTGGTTTGGCTCGGGGGCGGCGAGCTAGTGGAGCGCATCACGAGCATTCATAGCGGAACCCGGACGGAGTTGTCCGGAGGCACGCGCCTGACCCTCGATCAAGATTCATTAAGAATATTCGCGCAGAAGCCAGTCTTAGGTTGGGGTTTGGGTGTGTTTCCTGACATCTATCCGCAGTTCAGCACGCTCGCGACGAATCTCCAAGTGGGCATGGCGCATAACGATTACTTGCAATTGCTGGTGGAAATGGGAGTGCTTGGATTTGGCACGGCTCTCTGGTTCTTGCTGACGCTGTTTCGGTCAGCTCTAAGAAAGTTGAAATCCTGGCCGTCCGATACGAATAGCGCTGTGACTCTAGCCGCGATGTTGGGTGTGACCGGAATTCTGGTTCACAGTTTCGTGGATTTCAACTTGCAAATTCCGGGGAACGCAGCGCTCTTCTATGTCCTTTGCATGCTCTGCGCCATGGAGCCGCGTTTTGGTCGACATCTCCGTAAAGAACGTGCCAATGCTTCACGAGAAGGCACGATTCTGCCTCCTCCACACGCTTTCCGTCTGGAGTTCGCTACAAAGAAACATTAAGCGGGAAAGCGATCAGCTCGGGGAGATCTAGAAACTACGGCTTCCACTGGCTGAGATAGGGTTTGGATGTGTCGCACAGCAGCAAGCAAACTATCAGGCCTCCGCCTATTACCGCTCCGCCCAGAACATAAGGATTTGTCAAAATGCTTCCATCTGCCGGCACGGGCGCTCCCCCGCCTTTTCGCTTCTTCTTGCAGTTCCCGGAATCGTCAGGAGCAGCTTGCTCACCCTCGGAGAGGTTGGCAGTACCCTTACCGCAATTGACATTCACGCTGCCTTTGCTGGCAACGACCTGAACTGTTCCGCCGGTGTCCGCCACTTCAAATTCTGTCCAAGCGTTCGAAGCCGGAGTTACCGTGACTGCTTTCGCGAGCGCAACCATGCCTTTAGAGGTTGCCACGCTGACGCCTCCATGCTGGAGCGACACCGCGTTGCCTTCAAACTTCACCATGGAGTCCTGCAAGACAATGACACCGGAGCCGGACGCATCCAGGGTCGCGACGGACTCTGCCTGGGTTTGAATTAAGTCACCCGGGAAAACCGCCGAGGAATGGGGCAACGGTTTGCCATTAAGCCAGACCGTGCCCGCGCCCTTGCCATAGAGCATGGCTGCACCCGAATCAACATCCGCCGCAATCAGGGATGCGGGAGTAAGGGCGATCAAAATCCAGCAAATAAAGCTTCGCAGCATAGAACACACAATGCACAAACTCTTCGAGACGATGCTAGCCTGCGGTCTATTCACCGTCAATTGCCTAGTCTGGTCACCAGCGCACAATCGGCACGCGCCGAATCCCTAGCGCCAGCGGTCAACCAGTTCCCACCAAACCAGCTTCAACCATTCGTCAAAGTTCACCTTCGCCCACTCGCGATGTCGCCACCATTGCACGCCAAATTCGCTAGCATCGAAGGCCGCCGCGGCGCTGTAGTCTGCCGGCGAAACCCGCTCAAAAATAGTGAGTGTGCGCCGGGTGTGGTAATCGGAAGTGACCAGGAGAATGCTGCGGGCACTGCTGCCTCGCAGGCAGCGGGACACATCTTGAGCTTCATCCCTGGTGGAGTGTCCGTAAATCGGACAGACGGTAATTGCGCCAGCCCGCGGCAACCCTTCAACATACTTCCGCGCAATCTCCAACTGGTTCCACTGGTAGATCCTGGCTTCGGCTGGAACATCCAGAATTAATCGTGGCGCGTAACCTTGATCGAGTAGCTCCAGCCCTCGTGCCGGACGCCGGTCCGTTTCTCCGGCCAGAACAACCATGACATCTGACTTGCGAGGTTGGTTCACCACCAGAAATCTGCCGGAGGTGATAATCAAGGCAGCGAAGAACAATCCTGCGAAAATGAGCGCGAGTCGGAACTTTCCCATGGATTCGTTTCCTGCGTTTTGTGTGCACACACCGCAAATGCTGGCGTCGGTCTGTTTGACAATCCAGACTACGCGAAATCTCGAATCGTGACAGCCAAACCGTAAGTGACTAGGGCGAGCGCGCCCATGCGCCCGTTCATCAAAAAATCTGGGGCCGTATGAATGCGTGCTGATCGAGACCGATCACTCGGATTACAACTATGCGGGGTTCGAGAGTCGCAGTTCGTAGTGGACACGCGGAACGCTACGCGTGGCATCAAGAGCCTGAACATTGTCCACAGCTGATGCGGGCTTGTGCTCCTGACTTCGACTTTTTCCGGGGAATGACAGACCTACTGTTTAGATCGACGGAGACTACCGAATGGGCGTTACCAGTCAACCGGGGAACGAAGCGCTCTCGAATTTACTGTGAAATAGAGCTGGCAACCGATGAAAAGACGTTGTTAGCGTTCGCACCAATCAGACGGATGGTTCCCACCACGATCACCAACACCACCGCGAGCATAACCGCGTACTCGGCGACGTCCTGTCCTCTCTCATCCGACCACAGCTGGTACAAAAACATTGCCACGGGCTCCTCCTTGCTTCCCGGCTAAGCACTTATGCGAACGAAAAACTGCTTACCAGGTCGACATCAGCAGAGACACCCCTGATATCCCTTATCCTTGAAATGCTAATAACGTGGCGAGGGCCGAACAATGGCTCTTCGGTGTCGCCATATGGCACAAAAGTGCCATATGGTTCAGGCGATCGGTTTTAAGGGCAGGGATTGATTGACTGCAAAGAGCGCGAGTTCAAGGCGCGTGGAGACCCCAAGTTTATCGAAGATATTGCTGAGGTGATGCTTGACCGTGTCCTCGCTGATCTTGAAGTACTCAGCAGTCTCCTTATTAGAGTAGCCAGCAACCACGGCGGAAACAATCTCCAGTTCGCGGGGCGTGAGGCCGAATTTCTTCTGCCGCGCTTCTTCCCCTGAGGACTGGACCAGCGTTCGCAGGTATTGCACGAGGTTGGAGACGCTCTCACGTCCAACCCAGTATTCCCCTGCCATGACGGTGTGAATGGCTTTCAGCAGAAGCTGGGTGGCTGAGTCCTTTAACACGATTCCGCGAGCTCCAAGCTGAAGAGCCTCGACAATCTGGGCCTTTTCCGCAGCCGCAGTCAGCAGTATCACTCGAACCGCGTTTTGGTTCGAACCGGAACTCATCTCGCGCAATGCCTCCAGGCCAGGATGGCGAGGCATCGCCAGATCCAGAAGCAGGATGTCGGGCTTGAGTTGCCGCGCGAGTCGGACTGCTTCGGCGCCGTCACAGGCTTCGCCGATCACCTTGAGGTCAGGTTCGGTTTCCAAAAGTCGGCGCAATCCATCGCGGAAAATAGGATGGTCATCGGCAATAAGAATGCGAGTCGGCTGCGGTCGTCGGTTATCCATAAGCTGCTTCCCGGCGCTGCGGGACAGTGATTTCTAAACGTGAACCTTGGCCCGGAATTGATTCTATCGTGAGTTCGCCTTCAATCAAACGCACCCGTTCTTTAATAACCAGAGGCCCCTTGCCCATTGCCTCAAGTTCGGCCTGGGCGTAGCGGCCTCCGAACGGAAAGCCACGACCGTCGTCTTCAATCAAAACGTGCCAAGCACCATTGCGAGAGCCCAGCCGCACCAGGACCTGCCGGGCCTGGCTGTGCTTGCGGACGTTGACGAGCGCTTCCTGCACAATGCGCGCCAACTCTCTGCACACGGGCTGTGGCATGTTAAGTTCGTCAAGATCGGACAGGAATCGGGCGGAAATTCCAGTCTCCCGCTGGAATCTTTCTACCGTGTCAGATAGTAACCCCAAAAGCTTCTTGGAATCTACGTCGAGGGTTTTCATCTGCTGCATCAACTCGCGTAATTTGAGAACTTCTTCGCGCAACAGACCCTGAATCCGATTCAGTTCTTCCGTCACCCGACCCGGGTTACCGGGGGATTGACGGCGCAGCACGTCGACCTGCATTTCGACGGCGATGAGCGACTGGACGGCCCCGTCGTGCAACTCACGGGCAAAACGCGCGCGCTCTACTGCTCCCGCCCGCAACCGCAGGCGCCGCAACAAAAGCACGTTGTAAACAGCTGGTCCAACCTGGCGGACTAATTCCTCGAGGAAACGCAGTTCCTCTTCAGTATCGCCAGTCAGGGAAGGATCGACCAGGAAGATTCGTCCCGACCATTCGCGCCCGAAGGCAAACGATACGGTCATCAAACTTGCAAAATCGTGCTTCTTTGCGAGGACGCCCAGGGACTCCGGCGTGAGATCCCGAATTCTGCCGCCTTGCTTATCCAACCCCAAGAGGGAAAAATTCCCTGTGCCCCGATCTCCGGTTCGTCGCGCATAAAGGGTCACGGCCGGAGATTCGTAGAGATAGACCTCGCGGTCGCTAGCGGACGGATCGAGCCAGCGAAAGGAAGAATTACCCTCGATGCGGCGTAATTCACCAACAAATACCCGGTAATTGCTAGTTTCGTGGGAGGCGACGAGCAACTGTTTCGCTCCATACATGGAGAGCAACTCACCGGCAATCTCCCCGATCGTTCCGGTAAGCCCAGCCTCAACTCTCGCCTTCCCGATCGTTCTGGCAATCACCGCTTTTTCCGCGCGAAGCTGTTTCTGTTGCTCGGCCAGATACCCAAGGAGGATGCCTAAGACGAGCAGATATACCGAGCGCATGAAAAGGTGCTTGGGCTCGAAATCGGTGGTATTCACCTGTAAGAACGGAAGGTGCAACTTCAAACCGTTCACCCAGTTCACGAAATTCAGATGAATCAAACAAAAGCCTTCGATCCAAAGCAGCAACACTGCCGCGACGGCGGTTCCTACGGTCTCCCATAAGCCCCAGCGATACGCGGCAGCCGCAAGAACGAAGACGAAAAACAAGGAGAAGGGATTGCCCTGCCCTATGGCGAAAGCTGAAATGAGAGCTGGCCAAATTACATCGGCGCTGTGAACCAGCAAGCGGAAAGATGGTGTCGATTCTTGCCGCCAGCGCAAGAATACAATGATGAAGAAACCCTGCAGAATATAAAAGGCGAGTATCCCGTAGGCCCAGAGGGAATAGCGCACCTCCGCAGGATCCATCCAGATGGCCACGAGGGAAGCGAGAGCGAGGGAAACTCGAGCAGTGGCCAGCCAGCGTTCAGTCCGGCGTATTTCGCCGGGACCCATGGGGGCCCGAAGTCTCCAGAGAAACCGATCTCGCATAGCTTGGAATGGCAATCGTGTACGACCGCGCACAAGGAATAATAATGTTAGGCGGATATTATTTGTAATAGCGTCCGAGAGCAAGCAAAACTTCGCTCGGGCGAAGCTAAAGCTAACATTCTAAACAACGTACCATCAAGAATGGCATCCTTTAGAAGATTGGTAGGGGCGGAGATGGTTACTTGAGTAACTTTCGCTCTGGTGTATTGTGCCTAAGAATTAGTATCGAATGAACATGTCCGGACGTTCGAAACTATGGATCTCGACCGCCGTCGGCTTAGTCTGCGTACAGACTCTGGCATCGCTGTTTCTGCGCAAAGGTTTTGCCCTTACCGCTCTCAGTGACATCACACAATTCATTTTGCTGCTTGCAGGAACAACTGCACTCTTGCTAAACGTTCTCGCGACTCGCGGCCGCATCCGTATATTTTGGGCCTTGATGACGCTGGGGACCGCGCTCTGGTGTTCGTATCAGGCCTTATGGACATACTTCGAAGTGTTGGCGCGGAGCGAGGTGCCGAACCCATTCGCTGGGGACGTGGTGATTTTCCTTCATATTGTTCCCATGACCGCAGCTTTGGCGCTGCAGCCGCATGTGCAACAAGACGATCGCACCACCCGATTGGGAACGCTTGATTTTGCCCTGTTGTTCGTATGGTGGCTATATCTTTATTTGTTTGCCGTGATTCCCTGGCAGTATGTGCATGCATACGAACCGAGCTACGATTACAACCTCAACATACTCTACCTTACGGAGAAAACAGTATTCCTGGCTGGCTTGGGCGTGCTCTGGTTCAGGAGCAAAGATTCCTGGCGAATTATCTACGCCAACTGGTTTGGCGCGGGAATCACATACTCGCTGGCCTCCTACATCGCGAACTGGGCCATCGAGCGGAAAATATACTACTCCGGCAGCCTTTGCGACGTACCCCTGGCGGTCTCCATGGCTTGGGTCACGGTCATCGGTATCCTAGCCCTCCGTTCTTCCGGCAAGCAGCAGCCTGCACGGGTTTCCGGCGGCTACGGAGTATGGGTAGCGCGGCTGGGCATGGTTGCGATTTTTTCTCTTCCTTTGTTTGCCGCATGGTCTTTGTTCGATACCGGAATTCCGCAACCAGTACGCACATTTCGGGTTGTACTCACGCTTTCAAGCATGCTCGTCATGGGTACGTTGGTTTTCTTCAAACAGCATCTGCTGGACCGCGAACTCGTACAATTGCTAACCGACTCTCAGGAATCGTTCGACAACCTCAAACGAGTGCAGGCGCAGCTAGTGCAATCGGAAAAACTGGCATCCCTCGGGCAACTCGTCGGCGGCGCTGCTCACGAATTGAACAACCCGCTTACCGCTATGATGGGCTACTCGGATCTGCTGGCATCGACCGAACTCAGCAGCGAGCAGCGTTCACTCATGCAGAAGATCGAACAGCAGGTACGCCGGACGCGGACCCTGGTTTCCAGCCTGCTGAGTTTCGCCAAGCAGGTCCCAGCGGAGAAGACACTGGTCGACATAAACGCCCTGGTACAGACCGCGGTGAAACTTTGCCTGCCGCAATCGCGTGGCCCCAATGTTCAAGTCCACACCGACTTCGCGAAGGAACTGCCGCGCGTGCTCGGCGACTCCAATCAACTTCTCCAGGTTTGCCTGCACGTCACCAACAATGCTCTTCATGCCTTGGCCGATACAGGAGGCACGCTAACGGTGACCGCGCGATTGCAGGATTCTTCTGTACTGCTGGAGTTCTCCGATGATGGACCGGGAATGGAGGAACCGGACCGTGTTTTCGATCCTTTCTACACTACTCGGCCGGTCGGTCAGGGACCGGGTTTAGGCCTTAGCGTGTGCTATGGCATCATTCAGGAACACAACGGGAAAATCACTTGTCAGAATCAGCCGCAGGGCGGGGCGATATTCCGCATCGAGCTGCCCGCGGTTATGGATCCGGCACTCGCTTCTGCCTCATGGAGCTATAAGTCGCCCGAATTGCTTCCCGAGGCGAAGGCCGCTGCGGTCCGCTGATGACGAATCGCCAGAACTCGATAGCCGTTTTCAATTAGGGTTTTACCGAGATTGTCACTTTTGACGAATGGAGTTCTGGAACGCTGGAGCAGCCCCGCTCCCTCAGGGCATTCTGGTACCGCGATTGCGCGTTAGCCTGCATCGGCACATAGGCTGCCTCAACTGTCCATAGTCCCGGAGCCGTCAAGCCAATGGAATGGCTCTCCTTTCTGATCTCGTAAGATTGCAGCGGGCCGAGCTTGATCCAGTGCTGGTCAATATCGTAGCCAGCATCTCTATCCATCGCGGGATCGGCAATACAGCCCCAGCTATTCTTAGGCCCCGCGACTCCCTTGGGCGCGGTTGCTGTCGCCCTAAGCACGCCGGCTACGCTGTGACAGTCAATCGAAGGCGGGGGGAAACACAAGAGAGAGCTCGACAAATTTGTGATTCGGTAAGTTACAAGCACTGCTTCTCCAGAAACGTAGTTGTGTTTGGATGGAGCGATTCTTAGTCGGGCCAATTGAGTGTCGTTCTGAGCTGTTCCAAACGTGGGAATAAAGATTGCGAAGGCTAAGACCTCAACGACGAATGTGAGAAGGCTTCTCATCGCGCCGACTTCTCGCCTCAACACCGACGTGACTATTTTACATCGGACTTTCGGTTGGAATCGCGAGTTCGACAGTTCGCTTCAACTGACCGCAGGCAGCGTAAATGTCGCGCCCACGCGGACGCCGAATGAATGTGGGCACGCCGGCAGCAATCAATATCTTCTGGAATTGCAGCACCCGGTTCTCGTCCGGAGTTTGAAACGCAATGCCAGGACCTGGGTTCAGCGCAATCAGGTTCACTTTCGCTCGTACTCCTCGGATCAGTTCACCGAGTTCGCGAGCGTTTTGCGCCGAATCGTTCACGCTGTCGAGGAGAACATATTCGAAAGTCAGTCTCTCCCTGTTTCGCAGCGGGAAATCACGCGCAGCTGCCACCAACTTCTGCAAGTTCCATTTCCGATTGATGGGCATCAGCCGGCTTCGTAATTCGTCGTTGGGTGCATTCAGCGATATGGCAAGCTTCGGCCTCACCGGCTCTGCGCCGAGATCATAGATCCGTGGCACGATGCCTGCGGTCGAGACGGTCATGCGGGACTCCGGGACCCCAACTCCCTCCGCCAACAGGCGGACGGCTCTCATGAAATTCTCATAATTCAGGAAAGGCTCGCCCATCCCCATGAAGACGATGTTCACGCGGTCCTGGGGCGGCGAGACGCTCTGGTCGTTGAGCACGGCACAAACCTGCCCCACGATCTCGCCAGCGGTCAGATTGCGCTTCACTCCGAGCAAGGCGGTCAGGCAAAATTGGCAATCCACGGCACAACCGACCTGGCTTGAAACGCAGATGGTCGCGCGGTCCCACGTTCGTCCCGCGGCCTTTTCGACGGCATTCCCAGCCTCACTCCCATCTCCGGCTTCGCCGTCGTCGCCTTCCGGCATCCAGACGGTTTCTACACTTTGTCCGTCGGCGAAGCCGATGAGATACCGAACCGTGCCATCTCGGGAGACGAATTTCTTCTCGATCGTTGGAACCCCAAGGGACAACCCTTCTTGTCCCATGCTCTGCCGGAACTCACGCGAAAGTGTGGAAATCTGTTCGGTGGCCCCGACCCGCTGACGGTAGAGTGCCTCAAACAATTGCCGTCCGCGGTAAGACGGCTGGCCGGATTCCTCCGCGATATCGGTAAGTTCGCGCAGGGTCAGGCCCAACAGCGCGCGTGGTCTCTCTTCAGGCATGGTTCTATGGACTCTTGAACTGGTTCTCTACGATTGTAGAGTAGATGGAGGGGAATGGCGCTGCGTGATTCCTGTGACGCAGATTTCCTTGTAACTCATTGAGTTTACATGGGTAAATGCGCGTTCGCGGGAAGGCCGCGGGGTGTGTAACAATAGTAGGTGTCCGGTGCGATCTTGAGCGCGGGGCCGTTGGGGAAGAAAAGCTATGGTTGAAGAAGTGCGTAACATCCAGCGGGAATTGTTACCCAACGGGTTAACCGTGATCACCGAGCAAATGCAGCATATTCGTTCGGCTTCGATCGGTATTTGGATCAAGAGCGGATCTCGCGACGAAGACGCGCAATGGAATGGCATTTCCCATTTCGTCGAACACATGGTCTTTAAAGGCACGAAGCATCGTTCAGCCGAGGACATAGCCCGCCAGGTCGATTCCATCGGTGGAAACATGGACGCTTTCACCGCTAAAGAGTGCATCTGCTTTAACGTCAAGATTCTGGACGAGCATCTGCCTATCGCGATGGACGTTCTCAGCGATCTGGTGCTGAATCCGACCTTTGATGTACAGGACATCAGTCGCGAACGGGGCGTGATCCTGGAAGAAATCAAGATGGACGAAGACAGTCCCGATTACCTCGTCCATGAAATTTTTACCCAGAACTTCTGGAAGGATCACGCGCTGGGCAAGCCGATCCTGGGAACCAAGGAAACGGTGAAAACCTTCGAGCGGGATCCCGTCCTCGGTTTCTACGGGCAACGTTTCGCACCCGGCAATCTGATCATTTGCGCAGCTGGAAACCTGAAGCATGAGCAATTCGTGGAACTCGTGGCCAAACACTTCCAGCACATGAAACCGATCAAGAACGGATTTCATAGTCCGCCGCCGAAGATTGTTCCGCGAATTATCATGCGCAACAAAAAGGCTCTCGAGCAGGTGCAGATCTGCGTTGGCGTGCCCTCCCATCCTATCGCCCACGAGAAACGCCATGCGTCGTACATTCTCAATACGCTGCTAGGTGGAGGGATGAGTTCGCGCCTGTTTCAGAATATTCGCGAACGTCAGGGACTTGCCTACGCCATTTACAGCGATCTGAATCCGTACCGCGATACGGGCTGCCTTTCGGTTTATGCCGGCACTTCGCGGGAATCGGCCGGCAAAGTAGTGCAGAGTATTGTTTCCGAGTTCCGCAAACTTAAACTGGAAAATGTTCCCGAGGAAGAACTGCGCCGCTCCAAAGATCAGCTGAAGGGAAGTTTGATGTTGTCGCTGGAGTCCTCGACCGCGCGCATGTCGAGCCTCGCCCGCCAGGAGATGTACTTCGATCGCTTCTACAGCATGGACGAATTGATCGACAAAATCGAAAGCGTCACGGCCGAAGAAGTGAGGGAACTTGCCAACGAGTTCTTCCTGACCGAGTCGATCGCGGTCACCGTGCTCGGAAACCTGAATGGCCTGAAGCTGAGCCGCGAACACCTTGTCTGCTAAAGCTATCCTTCCGCTTTGCCACTCTAGAAATGAATTAACGGGACGCTAGCTTTGCGGGCTATTTCGAGGCATACTAAGCAGCAAGTCCCAGGTTCGGCAGGGGCAGGGGAATCGCACTATGCCTATGCTGGAACAGAACGGCCATACGGAGATTAGCAGGCCCGTGCCACACGCGGCCTTCGAACGGCAGCAACGGCGCCGGATGCTGATCGCTCTGCTGGTCCTGGCTCTCGCACTGATAGCAGTTATTATTAAGGACCGCCAGTTCTGGTTTCCCCCCAGTCCAAGCGCTGAATCTGATACGCCAGAGCAAACTGTACCCCAGCTCAGTCCTCAGGTTGCCCCAACCAAGACTGTGACACCCGTCGCTCCACCGAAAGCGGTGGGGCCTGTGCCGCATCAAGCGCGGGCAAAATCCAAGCGACTGGCCGCAACCGCGCATTCGACCGAAATACACGAAACACAGGATGCGATGTCGCCCGTCATCACTGCTACCAATCGTGCGGTATTGCCGCCTCTCGAGGTTGAGGTCGTAGCCGGCAATCAGCATCGTCCTGTTAACACCGCGGACAATTCCGTCAAACTGGAAATGCAGCCGAGCAATGCGGTTGAGCCGGAGCCAGCTGCGCCTTCAGCCCAGAGCCAGGGCAGCGCTTCCGGTCCCTCGAATGCCAGAGCGCAAGTTCAGCTCTCGCCCAGTAGCGCACAAGTGGTTTCTCGCGTAGATCCCAGCTATCCGCTGCTCGCGAAGCAGATGAAAGTTCAAGGCGCGGTTATACTGGAGGCGCTGATCAGCAAGAATGGCAGCATTCAAGACATACAAGTACTGAGCGGGCCGGCGATTCTTTCGGAGGCCGCCCGCGAGGCAGTGAAACAGTGGCACTTCAAACCTTATTACCAAAGCGGCCAACCGGTGGAAACCGAGGCTCGCATCACAGTAAATTTCACCATTTCGACGTATTAGACGTCTCTGGTCATGTTGCTCGTGTCCACCAAAGAGACGTTGCAAGCAACGTCTCTACAGTGAACCTCCTCTGTGGAGACGTAGCTTGCCAGGTCTCAGACTGCCGGTGGGCAACGAGGACATCACACAAATAAAAACGGGCGTCCGACTCTTTCGAGTCATTGGACGCCCGGGCAGCCCTCCCCCAGAACTGCTCACTTAGGAATGTAAGTCCTTCGCTAATTTTTGTGAATAGCCCGTCTGGGCTAAAGTTACCCACCAACGTGCCATCGCAGGATATCGGCTACCAACGTTAGTTGCTTCCTTCTCTGAGAAACGCGGTTACGCGCCGGCTGCTCGCGAAGCAGGAGCAATTTCGACGCGATTCCGGCCGCGCGCCTTGGCGGCATAGAGAGCCTCATCAGCGGTGCGCAGAAAGGCCTCGCAAGCGAGCGTTTCCTTTTCGTTTTGTTCCACGGAGGCAAGTCCAAGGCTGAGAGTAACTGAGATCTGGCCAGCACTGGTTTCGATCGGTTGATCCCCAATACAATGGCGCAAACGTTCCGCACCGACGATCAGATTGGCCGCATTACAACCGGGAAAGACGACTAAGAATTCCTCGCCCCCATAGCGCCCGACTACGTCGTAAGGTCGAACGCCAACCGCCAGCCGCCGCGTTACCTCTTGGAGCACGGCATCGCCGATCAGGTGGCCATGCGTGTCATTGATTTTCTTGAAGTAGTCGATGTCAGCCATAATGACACCTAAGGCGTCCCCGGTGCGTTGGCGACGAGATACCTCTCGCTTCAACAAATCGATGATCGCTCCGCGATTCCACAGCCCTGTCAGGGCATCGTGAGCCGCGGCAAATTGCAAATCATCTTTAGCACGAATCAAAGCTGCCTGCAGATCGAGAATCCGCTTTCCTGCACGCACCCGGGCGCGAAGTTCGTTTACGTCAAACGGCTTGGTCAAGTAATCATCAGCCCCGGCTTCGAGCCCTGCGATCACATCCTGTTTATCATCCTTTGCAGTGAGGAGCAGGACGTAGCGGTATACGCCTTGATCGCGGCTGCGGATCCTCCGACAAAGCTCGATCCCGTCCATCCCTGGCATCATCCAGTCGAGGATGGCGAGCTGTGGAGCATCTTCCCTTTGCAAGACTTCCCACGCATCCACGCCGTTTTCCACCGCTGTCACCCGGTAGTCCCACCTCTTAAACCAGCTCTCGAGAATGCGGCGAAAGATCGGGTCGTCTTCGGCGATCAGTACCGCATTGATGGACGAGGTTTCCATCCCAACTCTTGGTTTTGCATCCTTGAGGTCTCGGACCTGCTCCGCTGAAATCTCAGTCATGATGCGCTCCCGCTAACTCCCTCAGGCTCGCATGCAAGCCTGCTACTTCCCGCTCCAGCACGGCGACGGTATCGCCAGCGCGGGAAAGGTCATTGCTGCGTCCCATCTCTTCCAGTTGCCGCGCCGCTTGTGATGTGCCGCCCGCGCCCAGGTAGCTGGACTCGCCCTTAAGGCTGTGGGCCGCCCGCATGACTGTATCAGCGTCTCCAGCGGTTACCGCCTGCCGCAGTTTCTCCAGCAATTTCGGAGACTCTTCCAGAAAAATCTGGCACAGTTCCCGGAGCAATTCCTCATCGCCTCCGATGCGACCGAGAGCCTCAGCCCTGTTCCAGAATGCCGCCCCCTCCACCGCCTCGGCCTTGACTGGTCCTGGAGGCGCGCTCGCCAGGCCTGACAGGGTTTCCTCAATGTCGCTAAAGCGCACCGGTTTGGTAATGTAGCCGTCCATCCCAGCCTCCAGGCAGCGTTCGCGGTCTCCCTTCATGGCATGCGCCGTCATCGCGAAGATCGGGAGGTGGGCGCCGCTGATCTTCTCGTTTTCGCGAATCGCTCCGGTCGCGGCTAAACCATCCATTTCCGGCATCTGAACGTCCATGAAGACAAGGTCGAATTTTTCGGCGGCGGCGAGTGCGAGCGCTTCTTTGCCATTTTGTGCCAGCACGGCAGTGTGCCCCATCTTTTGCAACACACGAAGGATCACCGCCTGATTCACCGCATTGTCTTCTGCCACCAGAATTCTGAGTTTGCGGGCCGATTCGCGAAGGGTGTGACGAGTGACAAGAGTCTGGCTCGCATCCGTCTCCCTGAGTCTTTGGCTTAGCGCGACGAGGATGGCAGCCAGCAGGTCGGCTTTGAGTACGGGCTTGAGCAGATAGGCCGAGATCCCCACCTGCCGGCAGCGATTGGCCTCGCCGGGTTGTCCTCCGGAGGTCAGCATTAGGACGGTGGTTTCGGAGTCGGCGTGGCTTTTGGCCTGCTCCCGCATCTTTCCAGCCAGCTCGAACCCGTCCATGACCGGCATCTGGCCGTCAATTAGAATTACTCGGAAGGAATCTCCTTTTTGCCTCGCTGTTTCGAGGGCGGCCAGCGCGACAGCACCGCTCTCTGCCGCCGAAGGTTTCATTCCCCATCCCTGAGTCATATCGCAGAGGATCCGTCGATTGGTTTCGTTGTCGTCGACAACCAGCACTGAGAGTCCTCGCAACTCCGCTACCTGAGCCGGAGGCGCGAGTTGAGCCTTCGACTGGCCTAGCGCAAAGTGCGCTGAGAAGTGAAATGTGCTCCCATTACCTTCACTGCTCTCCACCGACATTTCCCCCCCCATTAATTCAACCAGACGCAACGAGATTGCCAGTCCAAGACCGGTGCCGCCATATTTTCGAGTGGTACTGCTGTCAGCCTGCGAAAAGGCTTTGAACAGGAGTCCTTGCTTTTCCGGAGGAATTCCGATGCCAGTGTCCTTCACTTTGAAATGCAGCTCCACGCCTCGTGCGTCCTGCGAGCCTTTTTCAATAGTGACCAGTACCTCTCCGTGTTGCGTGAACTTGATCGCGTTTCCGACCAGGTTTACGAGAATCTGCCGCAGGCGCCCGGGATCGCCGAGCAGTTGCGAGGGAACCTCCGGATCCGCATCATAGGCGAGTTCCAGGTGCTTCTGGTGCGCGCGCAGGGCCAAAGTCTTCATGGTCTCGCCGACGCAATCGTAGAGATTGAATTCGATCACCTCCAGATCCAGCTTTCCCGACTCCACCTTGGAGAAATCTAGAATGTCATTAATCACTGACAACAGCGACTCGCCCGAAGACTTCACCAGCAACAGGTAGTCCCGTTGTTCTGTGTTTAGTTCTGTATCCAGGGCCAACTCGGTCATGCCCATGATGCCGTTGATCGGAGTCCGGATCTCGTGGCTCATGTTGGCGAGAAATTCGCCTTTCGCGCGACTGGCTGCTTCGGCCGCCTCCTTGGCCACCGTCAGGTCGATGTTCATGGTGAGCAATTCACCGGTGCGATGAGCAACCTGCTCCTCCAAATTCTCCCGGTGTTGCTGGAGTTCCAGGTCGCGCCTTTCGATTTGCCCCAGCATGCCGTTGAACTCGGTTGCCAGCAGGCCGAATTCGTCATGGTTGAGAATTTCTGCTCGAATCGAATAGTCGCCCCGGCCCGAAATAGCCTTTGCCGTCTCTACCAGGTCAAGGACAGGGTGCGAAATCGGTTCTTGAAAGCGTGAGGACAACACGAAAGCCAGGGAGAACGTGATCAGGAGTGTCACCGCGAAGTTGATCGTGTATCCCCGCAATCGCCGATGCAGTCGTTCCAGATCCGATTCAAGATACAGGGTGCCGACAGTTTCACCGGCAAGCACGATTTTTCGGAACAGGAACAGGTGACCGTTCTTGAACTGAGTGGTCTCCGATTGCGGCACCGGCGGTATGAAACCTGAATCCTTTTCATCTCGCGCATATTTGGCGAAGGGTTGTCCGTCCGAGGTATAGATACAGGCCGCAGTCACGTTCGGTTCGGCACGCAATGCCCGCAAGACGTCTCGGGCGGATTCCCCGTCCCGAAAAGTCAGGGCAGCCGTGCTGTTGCCCGCCAGAACATCCCCTAAGACGGCGAGATTCTGGGCCACCGCGTGCCGGAATGTGACTACGTCATAAATGGCCATGGGGCAGGAGACTGCCAGCGCAGTGAAGCCGCTGATCGCCATGAATAAGGCGGTAAGCTTGTGGCGGATCGACAAATCCCCAAAATGACGCATCCGAAGTTACTCCCAACTCTGACTTAGACGATTACAGATTTCGCCACACTCAAAAGCTTGGAACTGATCTTCAATCCAGCTTGCTCTGCAGCCTTGCGATTCACCTCGAACTGCACTCGATAGTTTTCCAGCACAAAATTAATCATCCCGCCCTGTTCGGCAAAACCTTTGCAGTCGCCCACGGTAAGAACACTCGCGCCGCCCAGGCCTTCGAGGATCTGCTTCATCGACGCTTTCTCCGATGAGGCGATGAAGAGGATGTGGCAACTCTTGGCGTGCAGCAGATCGGCTACCTGGCTGACCTCAAGTTTGCGTTTATTCACTGTCTTTTCGTTGGTGATGTTGCGTAATTGGTCCCCGAAGGGATCCCGCCCGAAAATACAGATCCGAAGCGGCGCTGTCGCATCAGGGAAACTACCTGGCGGCCATTCGATGAACTTCGCGAAGTTAAACAGGAAAGCTGCCTTCAACTGATATTCAGTCGCGGACTGTGCCTGCGCGCCGACCGCTAGAGAGCACAGAACCACGATGATCAGAAACCTATCCCAGCGGCTTTTGCGATTGCCACGCAGATCGGCGATGCCCTCTCCGAAAACCTGCCGCCATGTGGTCGCTCGTTCCAATTTGATTTCTCGCTCTCAGAATTGCCAGGTCAACTTCGCGTATGCACCGCGCTTGATCAGTGTGGCCCTCACGGTCCCGTTGTCGTCCAGAAATTCCAGATGTCGATCCTGGACCAGGTTTTGTCCAACCACGCTCATGGCAAGTGCTTCCGCAAGGCGCCACGTAAGCCCGGTATCCAATCGGGTGTAGGAAGGGATGTTCCCGCTTCTGAGCGTGTCCGTAAAATAGGCGGAAGCATCCCAGCCGATTCCACGTACCAAATCGAAGTGCGATCGAAGCTGGGCACCGTGAACCGGGCTGCTCCCCTCCGCATTGAGGACAGATGTTTTATCTTGGCTGGCCGGATCCAAGTGCATGTGAATTTGTTCGAAGGCATACCCCGGGCTGAGCGTCCAACGATCGTTGGCCTTCCAGTTCACCGCCACTTCAAATCCGTGCGCCTCCCCGTGCATCAGGTTTTGGAAGGTTTCGGGCACGACCAGATGCGGAGGAGACGGGGTAGCCTCGAAGAAAGGTGCCGCTGGCTCGCTGGTCTGCTCGTGGTCATAGTCGCTGTAATAAGTTGCCAAGTCCATCGAGAGATGTGTGGCAACCTCAACCCGGTAACCCAGTTCATACGCAATCAATTTTTCATCGTTGAAGTGAGGATTGCCCACGAAGGCCAGCAAGAGCGGAGTGCCTCCGGGTCCTGGCAAACCGCCGATGTTCGCTCGGACCGCAACATCGCTTTCTGAGGGCGTGCGATCCGCCTGAGAGACGGCCGCCCAAAGCATGTGGCGTTTACTGACCGTCCACGACACCCGCGCACTCGGCATTAAGTTGAACCCGGTGTACAGGTTGTGCTCAAGTTTGGTACCCAGGGTGAGGTAGAGTTTGTCCGGCACCAACGCAACTTCGTCCTGGAGGAACGCGCTGAATAACTGCATGCTGAGGTCTGCGGGATTCAGAGCGAAAGTGAAGTTTCCTTGGCTGTTGGAGTCGGAAAAGCTGTAACCTGCTCCCCACACCACGTCTTGACGGCTGCCCCAGGCGAAGTGATGCTGGAAGTCAAGGGCAAACGTGCTGCGCTCTTCGGTGAGAATATCGTCTCGTTTGTAGCGATCGAAGGAAACCTGCAGAAGCGTATCCGAGCGCGCGGAATAAACATGGTTCCAGTCCGACTGGAGAAACTCTCCCGAGAGATTTACTGCCTGGTCGGTGTTTTGATATCCGGGCGATAGAACCGACGGAAGGAAGAACGTGGGAGAACCCTCCTCCCCAGAGTACAGCGCGCCCTGGACGGTGAGCGTGTCCTTGGGAGACAGGCTGCTGTCGGACCGAAATCCCGCCTGCAGCAAATGCCAGGCATCGTCTCCGTTCGATCCGCCAGAGCCCGGCATGTGATCCTGGTTGAAGTATTTGGTGTAGACACGGTATTCCGTGCCCTTGCCCAAGCCGCCTCCGTACTGCACGGTTCCAAAGGCCTGGTCGAGGTTGCCACCGCCGGCCACCACCACGCCGCCCTGGGTCTCGGTAGCCTTCTTCGTAATGATGTTGATCACCCCGTTGACTGCGTTCGCTCCCCAAATGGTTCCGCCCGGACCGCGAATCACTTCAATGCGCTCGATATCCTCGAGTGGAAGGTTCAATGTGTCCCATAAGACGCCGCCAAAACTCGGCGTGTAGACGTTCCGCCCGTCAACCAGCACCAGGAGTTCATTGCTGAAGCGGCCATTCAATCCACGAACGCTGATGGCCCACGTATTGGCGTCGATCTGCGCCACATCCACTCCGGGAACCATGCGCAGCAAATCAGGAATATTGGTCGCGCCCGAGCGGCGAATGTCTTCCGCGGAAATCACGAAAATCGCCGCCGCTGTCCGCGAAAGTGACTGCTCCTTCTTGGATACCGAGGTGACCTTGGTGTTCATCAAGTCTTCGAGACTCAACTGAGTCAGATCCGGCTGCTGGGCAAAGCTGATGATGCTGGACACAAGCAAGGACGCGACGAGTCTCATCCCATTTCGCAGTCCCACTCTTGTCGGGACCAGTCGGCCGTTTACCTCTGTTTTGTGTGGAGTCATGGTTGTCAAAACCGCCCCGTAATTTTGATTCGGACACTTCTTCCGTCTTGCTGAATGGCGTCTTCCGGATCTTCAGGGCGCCCCGGGTCGAAGTATTTCTTGTCCAAAAGGTTGAAGACGCTGGCTGCCACGTCCAGATGTTTTCCGACCGTGTGTCCAAGCAGCGTGAGGTTGAAGACCTGATAACTGCTCAAGGAATTCTGCAAAAGGGTGAGGCGTCTCCCCAGGAACTGCCCCTCGACTCCCGCAGACAATCGCTGGCCGATGAGCGGCACAATCAAATTCAACTTCGCCATCGGGCCGGGAGAGTTATCCAGCGCCGGGTGCCCGGCGTTGTCGTTATGCGCGTCCACGTAATCGAAGCTGGCTTTTCCCTGCAATCCATTGGTCGCTCGTCCACTGAGCGCAACATCCACTCCCGTGGCTTGGGCGCTGCCGTCATTTTGATACTGGAAGGCTTGGTCAGCAGGAACCTGGACGAGCGTAATCAAATCGCTGATCCGGTTGCGATACACACCGCTCGAGAGCTGGAAGTACTGTCCCAGTGCTTGTTCGACTCTCGCCTCCAGACTCTGAATGCGCTCGGGCTTAAGTTTGAAGTTGTCATCGTAAAAAGCTCCGAAGTTCGGCGACGTCTCATAAACGTCAGGTGCGCTGAAGGCATTGCCATAGAGCAGCTTGAGAGCGGTTTTCTCGGCGGGACGGTAGATCACCGCGGCCCGCGGGTTGAGGGTTCCACCAAAAGTGGAATAGTGGTCATAGCGAACTCCGGCGTTTAGCGTGATGCGGCTGGTGATGCCGAATTCATCCTGAGCGTAGACCGCGGTAATCAAGGAACTGTTCGGTTCCGGGGTGAATACATTGGGAGGGTTTGCGAGGTCGCCCTGATCCTGTCGAAGGTTGTCTCTGATCTCTGTGCCCAGAGTGAGGTGGTTTCGTTCAAACAGATCGCGGCTTACTTTCGCCTCTCCCGTCCACCAGTTTCCCCGGAAGGAGTACGTGTTCAGAACAACTGGCTCGCCGGCCATAAGGGGTGCCTCTGGGACCGGCCCTTGCAAACGCGCCTGGTCGTAACTGGTGTCCGCGTCCAATTGCCATTTTCCGATGGAGTGCTGGTAGTCGAGGCTGACGTACTGATGGCTGTCAACGTTGTAAGCGGCGGGATCGTTGAATATCGCTCCGAAATACGCTGTGGGAACTCCCTTATCACGTGTGGCGAACAAGCCCTGCAGGGTGAATCCATGAAAGGTCAGCGTGGCCAGAATGTGCTTGTAAGATTCATAGTCGGTGTCACTGGTAATGCCGTGATCGGTTGCCGGACTGTTGAATTGAGGAAAGAACAAGGTCTGACCCTGGCTGTCGTAGAAAGTGCCGGAGAGCAGCACGCCCAAATCGTGAAATTGATGGCCATATGTGGCTCTGCCTTCATTGGTGCCAAAGCTTCCCGTTTGAAACGAAAGTTCCCAATCCTTGACGTCTTTCACCGTCCGGGTGATGACGTTGATCACCGCAAAAAAAGCGTTGGCGCCATACAGGGAAGAACTGGGCCCGAACACAATCTCCACTCGTTCGATCATGTCCACATCCACCAGAAACTCGTTTCCCAACATCGCCTGGCCAAGAACGTTGTTGTTGATGCGATGGCCGTCGATCAACACCAAAATGCGGCTGTTCCAGTCTCCCAAGCGTCCAAATCCGCGTACTCCCACGAAGGTGTAATCGCGGTCGTAAGTGACATAAAAGCCAGGTACGCTGCGCAGAATGTCGGCCAGGTTGCGATAACCGTACTTTTGGATTTCGTCTGCAGTGACGACCGTAACCGATGCCGGAGCTTCGCTCGCGCTCTGCATATGCTTCGAGGCGCTGTAGACCTGAATGTTGGTTAATTCTTCGAGGCTGGCTTCGCTCAAGTCCTTTGCGCCTTGCTGGGCAATTGCAGTTGCGATTAACGCAAGCAGCGTCAGCAAGCGGAATGCAGTCCGAAATCGCGTCCGCCATATTCCCGAAGCCGGGCTTCGATCTAGCGCTGCGTAAGTACGAGAAATCGAGCGAGACATCACGCTTCTCCAGCCCCCAATAAGATCCGGCCCGAGTCGTGTATAGGCACACAGGGGCGTATGGAAGCTCCTTCGGCCAGAAATGAGGTTTTCTTTACTCTCTGGTGGTCACTTGCGTGCGGTCAGCATCGCTATCTACGAGGGGAGACTCTCCGAAGGGCACGTCCCTACGGGCAATCGGACGAACGGCTGCTACGAAGCTCGCCGCCCTCAATCCATGAGGCGCGAGCAGGCTGAAGTACCGTGCTTTTCCTGTCGATGAGAACTCTAGCGAAGTCTTCTAAATTCTCTATGCCTGATCTTCAAGATCCAGAAATCTTCCGCATGGTACTGGACAGTCTGCAGACTGGTGTTTCTGTCGCGGATCGGCAGGGGAAGATTTTGTTCTGGAACCAGGGGGCCGAAAGGCTTACAGGGCACAAACGCCATGAGGTTGTAGGCCACACCTGTCGCGACAATATTCTGGCGAACTGTAACGACCAGGGCTGTGTGGCTTGCGGCGCAGCCTGTCCTTTCGTCCGAACCCTGCACGAGGGGAAGCCCCACGAAGCCAAGATGCAATTGCGGCACAAAGATGGAACTCCGGTTCATGTGCTCATGCGGATTGCTCCCATTCGCGATACCCGCGGCTCTATTATCGGAATTGCAGAGAGCTTCGACGAACAGAAATTCGCATCGAACCGGAATCAACACACCCTCGCCGCGCATGGGTGCATGGACGAAACCACGGGTTTGCCCAATCACGAGTACACTCAATTCCATCTGAGCGAGAATCTCGCGACCTTTACGCGCTACCAGCTTCCATTCGGCATCCTTGCGATTCAGGTTGAGCGCTTGGACAACTTCCGCGCCACCTACGGCAGGCTGGCAAGCGCTGCGATTCTGCACGTGGTTGCGCAAACTATGAGGAGCGCTCTTCGCCCCAGCGATTTCGTCGGACGTTGGACGGATGATCAATTCGTCGCGATTCTGATCAACTGCCCCGATTCCGGTGTAGGGCACACCTGGGAACGCATTCGGAAGATGGTGACTTGCGCCGGGCTGGAGTGGTGGGGCGATAGGCTGTCGGTCACGATTTCGGTCGGTTACGGAAGCGTGCAAACCGGGGACACGATCGACTCCTTGCTGAATCGGGCGCAAGCTTCGCTGCAGGAATCCTCCGTGAAAAAGGCTGTGGCTGCCGCAGCGGGCCCGCTAGCCGCTCCAGGAAGCTCGGAGATCTGATCCCCCATGTTTGCAATTATCGGAATCGTCATTGTCTTCGGCTCGGTGGTAGGGGGCTATCTGATGGAACATGGCAACATCAGGGTTCTGATCCAGCCGGCTGAACTCGTTGTCATCGGAGGTGCGGCGATTGGAACCGTGTTGATCGCCAATCCGCTTCATATTCTTAAGCAAATCGTGGGCGGCGTAGCAGGTGTATTCGGCGGCTCAAAATTCACCAAACAGCGCTACCTTGACTCCCTCAAAATGATGTATGAACTCCTCAACAAGGCCCGCCGCGAAGGCTTGATGTCATTGGAGGGCGACGTCGAGGACCCGGCCAAGAGTCCTCTCCTCTCCAAATATCCCGCCTTCCTCAAAGATCACCACGTACGAGACTATTTCTGCGACACCATGCGAATGGCGATCAGTGGAGTAGAAGCGTTTGATCTTGACCAACTCCTCGACCTCGACATGGAGGTCCATCATCACGGCGCCAGTCTGCCCATCGCGTCTCTAAGCAGCATGGCTGATTCCTTGCCGGGCCTGGGAATTGTCGCCGCCGTACTCGGCGTCGTGATTACCATGGGAGCCCTCGGCGGCCCGCCAGAAGAAATCGGGCACAAGGTTGCCGCAGCTTTGGTCGGCACATTTCTCGGAATCCTGCTCTGCTACGGACTGGTGGGCCCGCTTGCCGCCAGTATGCAGAAGATTGCCGAAGATGAGGGTGCCTACTTGCATGTCCTACGCGTCGTGATGATCGCTTTCTTGAAGGGGACTGCCCCGATCATGGCCGTAGAGTTTGCGCGCCGCGCAATTCCCGGCCACGTGCGTCCCGGGTTTCTGGAAGTCGAAAAGCATTGCAAAGGAGGCGGTGATGCTGCGCCCGTCGAAGGCGCTGCTGCCGAGGCTCCGGCCGCTGCCTCGGCATCGGCGTAAGAAAAAATCTTATGGATGCGCGTCCCATCATCATCATCAAAAAGAAAGCCGGACATGGCGGACACCATGGGGGCGCGTGGAAGGTCGCCTACGCCGATTTCGTTACCGCGATGATGGCGCTCTTCATCGTGCTCTGGCTGCTCAACACCAACAAACCCGTGAGGGAAGCTGTTGCTGGTTATTTCAAAGACCCGGCTGGAACCGCCACTAAGATCGGTTCGACGAAAGTGGGCGTGGCCGAGGCCCTCGCTATCACTAAAGATGACATGCCGAAATTGAAAGAGGAATTGGAGAAGGCCATCAGCAAGGTTCCGAACTTTGACAAAATCAAAGACCAGATCGAGATGACCATTACCCCCGAAGGTCTGCGAATCGAACTGCTCGAAACCGCAACTGGAACGTTCTTCGAAGTTGGAAATTCAGCCCCAAGTGACAACGGGAAAGAGTTGCTCTCGCTGCTGGCGCAAGAACTGGGAAAGCTTCCGAACCATCTCTCCATCGAAGGTCACACCGATTCCAAGCCCTACGCGGGCCGCCGCGAATACGGGAATTGGGAGCTCTCCACCGACCGCGCCAATGCTGCCCGACGATTGATGCAGCATAATGGATTGCGAGGCGACGAAGTTTCGGAAGTCCGGGGCTATGCCGATCAGATGCTGCGCACGCCCGCTCAACCGCTCGATGCATCCAACCGCCGCATCTCCGTGATCGTGCAGAATCTCGAACCAAAGCCGCAAGAGCCCGAGAAGACAGATGGCAAGCCTGAAACCAGCGCGGCTCCAAAAGATCTTCCCAATAAAGATTAATTGCTCGTGTTAGAAATCTCCGTCACTGCATTCCGGACGCTCATCCGCTACAATAGCCGGTTCGTGCCTTACCCAATTCAAAAGGAAACAACTCCGTGATCATTGGCGTGCCCAAGGAGATTTATCCGGGGGAGCGGCGGGTTGCGCTTGCACCCGTGGTAGTCCCGAATCTTGTTAAAGCAGGATTTGAGGTAGTGATCGAAAAGGGCGCGGGAGAGGAAGCCGGTTACCCGGACACGTTCTACGCCGAAAAGGGCGTGAAGGTCCTTCCTGATCGTACTGCCCTCTTCGCGAATGCCGACATCGTGGTTCAAGTCCTCTGCTACGGCTCGAATGACGTCACCGGAAAAGCGGACCTGCCTTTGATGCGTCGAGGCCAGGGGCTCATCGGTTTCCTGCGGCCCCTCGGATCGCTGGAAGTGATCCAGCAAATTGCCCAAACCGGCGTTACTTCTTTTTCTGTGGAGTTGATGCCGCGTACCACGCGTGCGCAGAGCATGGATGCGCTCTCCTCCATGGGCACGATCTGTGGCTACAAAGCGGTGTTGATCGCGGCCGACACTCTGCCCAGAATTTTCCCTATGTTGACTACGGCCGCGGGAACCATTACCCCGGCCCGCGTTCTCGTGATTGGCGCCGGGGTCGCCGGACTGCAGTCCATTGCCACCGCACGACGGCTTGGCGCCGTGGTATCTGCCTATGACCTGCGGCCGGCCTCCAAAGAGCAGGTGCAGAGCCTTGGAGGACGTTTCGTCGAGCTCCCCATCGAAGCCAAAGATGCGCAGGATGCGCGCGGATATGGCACTGCTCAAGATGAGAGTTTCTATGCGAAACAGCGCGAGCTGCTGACCCGCGTGGTTGCCGAGAGCGACGTCGTGATCACGACTGCGGTCGTCCCCGGCAAGAAAGCTCCGGTTCTCGTGACCGCGGATATGGTGAAAGGGATGGCGCCGGGCTCAGTCATTTTTGATCTCGCTGGTGAGCGAGGAGGGAACTGCGAACTCACGCAATCCGGCAAGACCATAGTCGCGCATGGAGTCACTATTATTGGGCGCATCAATATCGCAACCGAAGTCCCTTATCACGCCAGCCAGATGTATGCGCGCAACGTCACCGCATTTCTCTTGCATTTAGGGAAAGAGGGAAAGCTGCAGATCAATCTGGAAGACGAAATTACGCGCGAAACCCTGCTGACCCGGGACGGCGAAATAGTAAACCAACGAGTGCGGGAATTTTTCAAACTACCAGCGCTGGTCTCGCAAAGCGCATAGTTGCAACTGAGAACGGGGAACTGGGAACTGACAACTCAAGATACAAACTCCTCAATCTGACCACCGGGAGGAAACATGGGTTCAGCCTTAATCAACGGCCTATTCGTTTTCATGCTGGCCGCGTTCATCGGATTCGAAGTCATCCGCCGAGTCTCACCTCTGCTCCACACGCCGCTGATGTCGCTCACCAATGCCCTCGACGCCATCGCGGTCGTCGGGGCCATCGTCCTGGTGGGCGAGCACAAAAGCACGCTTTCGTTCGTGTTCGGCGTTCTCGCAGTGATCGCCGCCACCAGCAACGTGGTTGGCGGATTTCTAATCACCGACCGCATGCTCAAAATGTTTAAGTCGAGCCGCCCGACAAAGCCATGACCACCGACTTCGCGGGTAATCAGCAGATCATTGAGATCGTTTACCTCATCGCCAGCGCGCTCTTTATTCTTTCGCTGAAGTGGATGAGCTCTCCAGCGACTGCTCAGCGCGGCGTCCGGGCGGGCGAAATCGGCATGGTCCTGGCGATTGCGGGCACCTTGTTGCACCACGGCATCGTGGACTACAAGTGGATCGCCATCGCGCTTGTACTCGGCACTGGGATCGGAATCCCTCTGGGCATGGTGCACATGACCGCGGTCCCGCAACGGACCGCGCTCAGCCACGCTTTCGGAGCATTCTGCGTAACTCTGGTAGGCACCGCGGAATTCTATCTCCGAACTCCAAACGTCCCGCGCTTCATGATGGCGGTTCTCTCGATGGAAGTCATCCTCGGCTCGCTCACATTCACGGGCAGTTTGATGGCCGCCGGGAAACTCCAGGAGATCCTCCCGCAGAGGCCGCTCACATATAAAGGCCAGAACTTCGTCAACCTCTCGCTCCTCGCAGCTTCAGTAGCAATCGCCGTCTACCTTGTAATAAACCCCGGCGCGCACCAACTTTTTCCGGCGATGATTGCCGTCCCGCTGCTCTTCGGCGTGCTCATGATCGTTCCCATCGGCGGCGCCGATATGCCGACCGTCATCTCGCTCTTGAATTCTTACGCCGGTTTGTCCGCCGCTGCCATGGGATTTGTCCTCGACAGCAAGCTCCTTATTATTGCCGGCGCGCTCGACGGCTCCTCCGGTCTCATCCTCTCCATCATCATGTCGAAAGCGATGAACCGCTCCTTCACCAACGTTCTTTTCGGAGCTTTCGGACAGGTGCAGGCTTCCGCCGTGGCGGGGCAGGAAGAGAAAACAGTGCGCAGCGCTACGCCGGACGAAGCTGCTGGAATCCTGGCTGCGGCCAATAAAGTCGTGATCGTCCCGGGTTACGGCATGGCCGTTGCGCAAGCCCAGCACAAAGTTCGCGAACTGTACGACGCACTCACCAAACGCGGAGTAGATGTGCGCTTCGCCATTCATCCCGTCGCCGGCCGCATGCCCGGACACATGAACGTCCTCCTCGCTGAAGCCGATATTCCCTACGACCGTCTCATAGAAATGGATGACATCAACGGCGATTTTCCTCAGACCGACGTTGCCCTGGTAATCGGCGCGAATGACGTTACCAATCCCGCCGCGCGCACCGATACCGGCAGTCCCATTTACGGGATGCCGATCTTGGATGTGGACAAAGCTCGCACGGTAATGGTGATCAAACGCAGCATGAATCCAGGCTTCGCCGGCATCGACAACCCGCTCTACTACCTGGACAAAACCCTAATGCTTTTTGGAGACGCCAAGTCGTTCGTGAACAGCATCGTTCACGAACTCTCCGGGAATACGCATTAATGTAGACGCCAGTGCCGCGCTCGTTCCCCGAGAGTCGTAGCTAGCTACGTCTCTAGCGCATTGATCGCAGAGAGCGAAACCTTCTGCCGTCCCTCGGAGTCGAAATTCGATGGATCCAGCCAGCGCTCGAATGCTGCTTTTCGCTTCGGCCATTCCGAGTCGAGCATGGAGAACCACGCCGTGTCACGATTGCGGCCTTTAATAATCATGTGCTGGCGAAAGATCCCCTCGAATGTGAAGCCCAGTCGCAGTGCCGCGCGGCGCGAAGGTGCATTGAGCGCGTTGCATTTCCATTCGTAGCGCCGGTATCCGAGATCCTCGAAAACGTGCCCGGCCATCAGGTACATCGCCTCGGTCGCTCCCACGGTCCGTTGCAGACGGGGCGTAAAAAGAATACTGCCAACCTCAATCACTCGATGCGTAGGCTCGATGCGCATATACGCGGCATACCCAACCGCATCGCCCGTAGACTTTTCGAGAATGGCAAAGAACAGAGGATCCTCCGAGCGGGCTCTCTCTCGGAGGTGAGCATCAAACGCAGCCCGAGTAGCAAACGGCCCTTCGAATAGATAACGCCACAACCCTTCGTGCTGCGCTCCGCGCGAGCCCTCGTAAAGTGTCTCGCCGTGCGCTACAGCATCGAGGGGCACAACGCTGACCACGCGTCCGTCGAGCACGATGCGTCGGGGATGCTTGGCCGGCGTCGCGTCGACTTGCGCGCCAATCCCAACTGTCTCGATGTTATGTTTTAAATTCATCACGAACATCACTCCAATTGCTCAATCATTTTTCCACAGTCCAGATATCAGACCAGACATCCCTCCTCCATTCGAATCTACGCTTTGACATAAGGATGACACCGCGGAGACAAGAAGCCCCAATTACTTTTTACGCCCCGCAGACATGCGCGTGACACAAGACAAATTCCCGTCTTGTACTGTCGCCTCACGTATCCCACCAATCAAAAGGGATACCTTGGAGAAGCACAAATATGAAAGAAGTTACCGAAATCCTAGGCACTTCGAATCGGCGCTCATTCATAAAGAATGGCGCCGTCGCAGGAGCTGCCGCCACCGTAGGCGCTGGCATCCTGAGCGGCGGTTTACGGGCGTTCGCTGAAACCGACCATAAAGGTCCCGCAATAACCAAAGGTGACATCGCAATCCTGCAGTTCCTGGCTGCAGCGGAAATTATCGAGTCCGATCTGTGGGAACAATACACCGAACTCGGCGGCGTCCAGGATGCGGAAGAGCACGGCGTCAACGGCGGCAGCCCCCTCTACATGGCGGCGTTGCAGATTCTCGATGGCGACATGCCGCAGTATATCCACGACAACACCGACGATGAAAAGAGTCACCAGGCATTCATCAACTCCTACCTGGAGTCGGTCGGAGCTGACCCGGTCAACCTCGATCAATTTGCCAATCTGCCCAGCAGCAAGGCGACCGGAGCGGCTGACATCGGACGGCTCACGAACCTGATGAATCTCAACGTCGACACCAGTTTCTGGACCCGCTATCGCAGCGCCAGCCACAACCCCGATCTCGATCCGAACTTTGTATTTGGTCAGGCCGAGACGATCGTCAATCGAACCGCAATTCCCAGAACCGATGATGACCTCAACGGTCCCGCCAATATCGCCCCATTCAACGTCCCTGATCATCTGAAGGCGATCGCCTTCACCGCGGGCTTTCACTTCTGCGCCATCGAGCAGGGCGGCAGCAGCCTCTATCCGTCGCTGGCTCAGAGAGTCACCAATGTCGAAGTCTTGCGAATTCTGCTCAGCATCGGGCCTACCGAGACATCGCACTTCCAGACCTGGCATGACAAGGCTGGAAATGTTCTTACTCTCACCGACGTCGACCCGGTCACCGGCTCAAAGGTGCACTTCCGGGAACTCGCCGGCCTCACTTCGGAATCCTTGGAAGGCAACCTGATCATGCCCGAGCCATGCCCGTTCCTCAGCCGGAAGTTCCAGCCCTGCTCGATCATTCGGCCAACCAACACAAAAGGTGCCGCCATGGGGGCCGTGCAAGCGCTCACCAATGACGGACTGTTCATCGGACAATCGAAGGATTTCTTTGCCGCAATTACGAAGCTGGCGCAGGCTGCCGACGCGGCCGAACGCGCCTTCTGATTTTCTAACTGCGGGTGCTGTGCCCGGGTAACCGGTCACGGTGCCCGCACCCTTAATCAATCGTATCTTTGAAATCTTTAGGCAAGGAGCACTCAATGTTTGAAGGACTATTTCAGCCCATGCATCTGCTGGTGATTTTCGGAATCGCTCTGCTCGTCTTCGGTCCCAAGAAACTTCCCGAACTTGGCAAGGGAATCGGCGAGGGCATCCGCGGTTTCAAGTCAGCCATGAAAGAACAAGCCGAGCCATCGGCCATCACGAACAATGTGACCGCGAACGACCACAATAAAGGATAAGAATCCGTGGGTCTTGGCACGGAACTTCTGTTGGTGCTTCTGCTGGGGTTCCTGATCCTGGGACCCAAGCAGATGCACGCCCTACTGGGAAGGGTGGCACACGCCAAGAGAGAGTTTGATAAGGTCACCCGCTCATTCAAGTCCCACGTGACCTCCGAGCCGGAAACGCCCGCTCCGAACCACGAACTTCCATCCCCCTAGGCAAGCGACGTCGGAGGAAAGGCAATTTCGATCTTCCGCAGGCGAACCCTGCCAGCGGACTACGCCCAGCTCTTTCCATATGAAATTTCATATCTGATTCGTTCCGATTCCTCCCAATTCTGGAATAGATAACAAACCATCCCCATAACTGCTTGAGTTATATGGCCTAACAAAGACAACTCTTTGGAACACGAGTTGCCTAACAGTAGTTTGCCAGTGTCTAGGCCCTTTTCCAACATTTGTGAGTGCGGTTTTGATCTGTTTCGGGTGGATCGATCCGCAGTACCAGTTCTCGATTCAGCAGTTTGCGCCACGAACTTTCGTTTTTCAGGAGAATCAAAGATGGCTTATAACTTTAGAAACGCGCTGATCACAGTGCTGCTGGTAGCCAGCCTCATGGCGCCTGCGGCTTTCGCACAGTCGCTAATTTCTGGCGATATCGCAGGTACGGTCACCGACCCCAGCCACGCCGTCGTCGCCAATGCGACCGTCGAATTGAAGAGTGTCGACGAAGGCTCAACGCAAGCCACCAAGACTAACGGGACTGGCTATTATCGGTTCTCGCTTTTGAAGCCAGGAAACTACAAAGTCACGGTGAAAGAGACCGGCTTTGGGACGGTGGAAACTCCCGTCTCGGTCGCTGTAGGCCAGACCTCTACAACGGACATTTCGCTGACCCTGTCAGCTTCGGCGGTAACGGTTGAAGTCAGCAGCGCTGCCCCGATCATCAATACTACGAGTGCCAGCATCGCCACCCCCTATACCCAGCAGGAACTCGCGCTACTACCGAATCCCGGCGGCGATATCACCAACATTGCCCAGACCTCGCCCGGCGCGCAGATGAACAACACCGGCGGCTATGGCAACTTCACCATGAACGGCCTGCCTGCGACTTCGAACTTGTTCACCGTCAACGGCGAAAATGACATGGATCCGTACTTCAACATCAACAACTCCGGTGCCACCAACCTCACCATCGGTTCGAACGAAATTGAGGAAGCTACAATTATCGCCAATGCATACTCCGGCGAGTACGGCCAGTTGTCCGGCGCCCAGGTCACTTACGTGACCAAGTCCGGTACCAATAAATTCCATGGCAACGCCCAGTACTGGTGGAACGGGCGCACCATGAACTCTAACAACTGGATGAACAATAACTCTGATCCGATAGTGCCGCGCCCTTTCTCTAACGCGAACCAGTGGGCGGGTTCGGTCGGCGGCCCCATTATCAAGAACAAGACCTTCTTCTTCTTTGACACCGAGGGCTTGCGCTTCATTCTGCCCAACGTGATCCCGACCACCATTCCGACCGCGGCCTTCGCGACTGCAGTCCTGAACAATGTGGCCGTCCAGCAACCCGCCTCGCTGCCCTTGTACCAGTCGATGATGAGTCTGTTTGCTAACGCCAAGGGTGCCGCTGGCGCGCAACCGATCGCTAATAACGCTGCGTGTACCGGTCTGACTTTGACTGGCTTCAACGGGAATACTCAGAACTGCTTTGCGACTTTCAACGCCACCCCGAGCGCACTCGCCAAGGAATGGATCATTGCCTTCAAAGTCGACCAGAATATTGGACAAAACGACAAGTTGTTTGTGCGCTACAAGGTTGACCATGGTGTACAGCCAACCTACCTCGATCCCATTAGCTCTAACTTTGACGCTTTGTCCAATCAGCCTTCTTGGGACGCTCAACTTCAAGAGACGCACGTTTTCTCTCCTACGAAAACCAACGAGTTCACTGCGGCTGTGAGTCATTACGTTGCCCAGTTTGCGCAGAACGAAGCCTTGGCACTATCGACGTTCCCGCAAGGCCTGCAATTCGGCGGAGACACCCCGCTGGGCCCGCCCAATGGCATCGTCGGTGAGCAATTTGCGTTCCCCCAGGGTCGCAACATCACCCAGTATCAATTCATCGACAACTTTACCTGGACGCACGGCAACCACGGTCTGAAGTTCGGCGGAAACTTCCGCCGCTACGACGTTAGCGATCACAACTTCTTCTACAACAACTCCAGAACCTACTTTGATTTGGCCGCCCAGGATGCCAATGGCAATCCGGTCACCTCGTTGCAGTTGTTCGCAGATGGCTTGGCTGGCCAGTATCGCAGGTCCGATAACCTCGCCAGTAACGTCCCCGTCGCACTTTGGGGCCTTGGCGTTTATGCCATGGACGAATGGAAGGTAAAGCCAAACCTGACCTTGACTCTGGCGATCCGCGCGGAGCGCAACTCCAACCCGGTTTGCCAGACCAACTGCTTTGCCAACTTCAACGCAAATTTCGAGAACCTACCGAGTTTCGCTGCGGGGGCGGGTGCCGGCAATGTTCCGTACACTTCCGACATCGCTTTCAACCAGCACCAAGCCTATCCCGGCGTCGACACCCTCGATTGGGCACCGCGTTTCGGGTTTAGTTGGTCACCCCGTAGCAACGGTAAGCAGGTAATCAGCGGCGGCTTCGGTCTCTTCTACGACAACCCGCCCGCTGGTCTGGTCGACGATCTGCTCGCCAATCCTCCAGTTTCGGTTGCAATTCGCGTTCGTCCGTCCACTGGCACTCCGGCCTTCGATCCCGGCCCGAACGGCTCGGCCTCCACTTGGAGCCAATCGGCCGCAGCTTTTAACAATGGCTTTGCTAGCGGTCAGACCTATACCCAGATCGCTAATTCCTTGCTTCCCTTTGGAGTGCATTTCGCTGCTCCCGCTTTCACAGCTCTTAATGGCACCATTCACGCCCCCAGGTGGCAGGAGTGGAACCTTCAGTTCCAGCAACAGATCAACAATAATACCGTGCTGGTCATGAACTACGTTGGCAATCACGGCATTCGCATTCCGTACGAGAACATTTGGCCAAATGCCTACGACCAGTTCGGCCTCTATCCAGGTGTACTCCCAGCGGCGCCTCCGGTTCCGAACTACTCTACAGTCACCGAGGTACAGAACGGCGCAGTATCGAACTACAACGGTCTCACCGTCAGCCTGCGGCGCAATTTCGCGAATTGGTTTTCTGCTCACGCGAACTACACCTGGGCGCACAACCTCGATGAACTCTCCAACGGGGGCATCTTCCCTTACGGTACGGAATCCTATAACATTCCCCAGAACCAGCTCTGCCCAGGGAGCCTCAAGCAGTGCAACTACGGCAGCTCCGATTACGACATTCGCAACAGCTTCAATGCTGACTTTGTCGTGCATCCCGCCTATCACTTCGGCAACAGTTTCATGAACGCCGCATTTGGTGGATGGGAGTGGTCGGGAAAGATGTTCTGGCGTGGCGGACTTCCGTTCTCGATCATTGACAACAACCTGAACGGCGGCTACGGCACCAATGCCGGGGCCACCACCGTCCTGGCAACCCCGATTCTCGGCGGCAACGCTCCGGGTCAGGGTTCTTGCGGTGAAGGCGCGGCGAGCATTACCGGCTCGGCGACGCCGTGTCTGAATGCAGCCGCGTTCCTCAATACCGCTACCAATTCACCTACGGGCCTCTCGACGCAGCGGCGTAACCAGTACGTCGGACCGCATTTCTTTGACATGGACATGGGCCTGTTCAAAACCTTCAGGGTAACTGAAGGCGTCCAGCTCGGAGTCGGTGCGCAGGCCTACAACGTGTTCAACCACCCGAACTTCCAGAACCCGGACAACGGTCTAGGCGATTCGACGTTCGGTCAAATCAATGCCATGCAGCCAATGCCAACCAGCCCGTACGGCGTGTTCCTGGGATTCGATTCCTCAGTGCGCGTCGTCCAGGTCTCCGGCAAGATTATTTTCTAACCAGTTCCCCTCTGTAACCGCAGAGCGCGAGCGGCAAAACGAAAAGGGCGATCCCAAAAGGATCGCCCTTCTTCTTGCGCCACAGTGCAAGCCCGAATCCAGCCTACTTCGGTCCCGCACACTTGATCAACTATGCGGCCTCATTCTTAGGAACCCTGGCACCCCTCTTGCATCCAGAAACCAGCACAGCCAGTCCTCCCAACAGAGGGAAACAAGTTTCTTGGTTTTACCGAAGCAGCGCGAAACAAAAGGCAAAGAATGGCTCCTCAGGTAGGACTCGAACCTACAACCCTCCGGTTAACAGCCGGATGCTCTGCCATTGAGCTACTGAGGAGTGTTTGGGGGCGCGCCCGAAGGGCGGGCCCTTTCTGTCGTAATCCATAATATCATTTGCTGAGCTTTCAGGGTCCGTTCGCATTTCGGAAAATCTTTATACTTGTATGGTGGGAGTCGGCTCCCGCTTGCATCGCCAGTGAGAGGTGTTCATGGCAGGAGGTCGTGTTTTGTTCTGTTTTTTTTCTTTGCTTGGTTTCTTTTTGATTGCCGGAGTGGTGTTGGCCGTGGATGGAGCTTCGAGTACGCCTGCGGCGCCTCCAAAGGCTCGCGTGGAGGTTGTTGAAGAAACCTTGAACGGGCATCGCGTCGCCGATTCTTACCGGTGGCTGGAGGATGCGGACAGCGCCGAGACGCAGGAATTTGTTCGCGCGGAACTGGCTTACACTCGCGGCATTCTCGACCCATTGCCGGGGCGCAACCGGATCAACCAGGAGCTGACCGAACTGCTTTCTATCGGAAGCATCGGGACGCCGCAAGTTGGCGGGAAGTTTTACTTTTATGTACGGCGCGAGGGAACGCAGAACCAGGCTGTGCTACTGGTGCGCGAGGGAATTCAGGGGAAAGACCGGGCGCTGGTGGATGTAAATCAGATGTCCTCAGATGGCACGGTCGCGCTGGACTGGTGGGTGCCTTCGGATGACGGCAGGTATGTGGCTTATGGCACTTCTGCCGGAGGGTCTGAAGAGAGCACGTTGCGGATCGTTGAGACTTCGAGCGGAAAGTTATTGCCCGACACCATTGATCGGGCGCGGCACGCAAACGTCGCATGGAAAAAAGACAATTCGGGTTTTTATTACGGGCGGACTCCGAAAAAAGGCGACGTGCCAGCCGGTGAGGAGATGTATCACGTCAAGATTTTCTATCACGCCCTGGGTAGCGACCCGGAAAAAGATCCGCTGATTTTTGGCGGGCGCTCTTCTGCAAGGGCATCAAGCGCGCAGGACATTCCGTCGGCGCAACTCGCCGACGATGAAGATCGTTGGTTGCTGATCACGGTATTTGAGGGTTGGACGAAGACGGAGATGTTTCTGCAGGACTTGAAGGCGGGAACGGCGCCGGTTGAGGTCACCAGCGGGAAGGATTTCAGCTACAGCGGCGAAATTCTGAAGGGGCAGCTTTACGTTTTAACCAACGAGGACGCGCCCCACTATCGCGTGTTCCGGGTTGATGCGCAAAAGCCTGCGCGCGAAAGCTGGCACGAGATTATCCCAGAATCAGACGCGATATTGAAGAACGCGGTCATCGTGCATGGAAACGTGATCGGCTTGTACGAGAAAAACGCAACCTCGCTGCTGAAGATATTCAGGACGGACGGGCATCTGTTGTCGGATGTGAGGCTACCGGGGCTGGGTTCGATCACTGAGATCGGCGGGCAGTGGAATAGCGACGAAGCTTTTTTTGGATTCCAGTCGTTCACGGTTCCGCCCAGCATTTACAGCATTAGCTTCAAGGAGGACGAGGGTCCGGAGCTGTGGGCGCGAGTGGCCGCAGCTTCGATTGATCCCTCGGCTTACGAAGTCAAGCAGGTTTGGTTTTCATCGAAGGATGGAACCAAGGTTCCCATGTTCGTCTTCTATAAGAAGGGGCTGGTGCTGGACGGCAAGAATCCTACCGTGCTGACGGGATACGGAGGATTCAACATCAGCCTGACTCCGAGCTTTGTGGGCGATCGCTATTTGTGGCTCGAGCATGGTGGCGTTTTTGCGGTGGCCAACTTGCGCGGTGGAGCTGAGTTTGGGGAAGACTGGCATCGGGCAGGCATGCTGGAGAAGAAGCAGAATGTTTTTGATGATTTCACGGCGGCGGCTGAGTATTTGATTGCGCAGAAGTATACGGATAAAGAGCATCTGGCGATTCGGGGCGGATCGAATGGCGGATTGCTGGTGGGGGTGGCGCTCACGCAGCGTCCCGATCTGTTCCGGGCCGTGGTGTGCGCGGTGCCGCTGCTGGATATGCTGCGCTACCAGCATTTTCAGATTGCGAAGCTTTGGATTCCCGAGTACGGGTCGGCGGACGATCCCAAGCAGTTTGATTTTATCTATGCTTACTCGCCCTATCAGCATGTGAAGGCGGGAGTAGAGTATCCGGCGGTGTTGTTCATGACGGCCGAAAGCGATACTCGGGTCGATCCCATGCATGCTAAGAAAATGGCGGCGTTGATGCAGGCCGAAGCGGCGAACGGGCAGAGCCGGGAGCGTCCGATCCTGTTGCGGATTGAGCCGAAAGCTGGGCATGGAGTGGGGAAGCCGATTACCAAGCAGATTGAAGAATTGACGGATGTTTATTCGTTTTTGTTTTGGCAGTTGGGGGGAGGGGCGGTCGCTGGTCGTTAGTCGTTGTCGTTGGTCGTTAGTCGTTGGTCGTTGGTCGTGGGTCTGCACGGCTCGCCGGTCTGCACGGATGTTTGTGTGTTTTTGTTTTGGCGGTGGGTGTGCGGGAGTGAGGATTGCGGGTTTGTGCGAGATTCGCTCCGCCCACCTGGTGTTCCCTCAGCCCAAGCCATGGCACTAAGAACCCCTCAGGGAGTGTAATAGGGATGTTACGTCATTTTGCGCAGAAGCCCTCCTTACAGACGACCCGTTCGCCAATGGGAGGCGGTGTGCGGAGGTAACTTGGACAAGCCCAACCCCCACAGCTATGATTCGGGATGTATATGGCTAAAACACCTATCACTCCCGTAGGAGCGGCTCCGACAATTTCGGCCAACCTTGACCGCCCACGTTGGGTTTATATTTTGCCTGCAATTCATTTTGCTGCCTGCTTGAGTCTTCCGCTAGGCTATCTGGCGCCACGGCTGCAGTACCCTTTTTTGATTACGTGGGAGGTCGTGATGTGGGGTGACTTTCCAGTTTCACTTGTCGCGATTTTCTTTGCATGGCGATACCAAGTATTCGCCGCGACTTGGATTTTTGTTGCAGGGACATTGTGGTGGTACTTCCTAGCGCTGCGTATTTACCGCAGACGGTCACAACTGAGCCAATTGAACCATCCGGGATAAGCGACGTTATCAGGCCATTTTACTCATCATCCGGCAGCGTCACCGATGCGTGGCGAGAAGCCACATCAGGACGACTACGATCACGAGCAGGTCAACGAGAGTCCACTGCCAAACGGCTGGTCGTTTCCGTTCAACTTCGGAATCCTTCGTCGGGATCAGAGGAAAGCGATTCGACCCTCTCGGTTGAATGCGTCCGCCAAAAATTGAGCCTCCGGCCAGCAATCGCTTGTTGGCTTCGTTCAATAGTTTAACGATGCCCAACACCAAGACGGCAAGACAGATCACCAACACGAACTCTAGCGCTTCCCTCATTGGGACACGATTCTAATGGATAGTTGACGAAACCAGGCCATAGCGCTCAAAACCTCTCAGGGAAGGCAGATGAGTGTAATGGCGATGTTTCAACAACCACGAGCTAACGTTGCTTCGCAACTATGAGCAAATTCTTGGCTTGGGTTCTCACGCAGTGGGCTTCGGTGGGCAGTCCTCCTCTGAACGGCGGGAGTGTACGTGTTACCAGCGCAGTAACTGCCAGAGGCAGTTGCGCAGTTGACGTGATCCTTCGCGGCGCTAGAAATCCTTCGCCACGCAAGTTCACAGAAATCAATTCGAGGCCCTCCTGGTAGTACAATGTTGGTGTGCTTTCGAGGTCCCTCTGTCCGAATGCCTAGGTTTTGCATAGCTTGTCAGCGGTTTTGGTCCTCCTGTTTGTGAACCTGGCTTGGGGAGCGGCAACTGAGCAGGTCCTGTACCTCTTCAATGCCGGGGAAATGCCAGGAGGTCTTGTCCTTGATAACGCTGGCAACCTATACGGCACAACATATTATAGCGGGGACTTCAACCTCGGCAGTGTCTTCGAGCTTTCGCCCTCGTCGAACGGCTGGACAAGAACCACGCTGTACAGCTTCACGGGCGGAACGGATGGTTCTAACCCCGGGGATTTCCAAAGCTTGGTTTTCGATGCCGCCGGCAATCTATACGGTTCGACAACTAGTGGGAACGGTGGAGGTGGCACAGTCTTCAAACTCGCACCGAACGGCGGGACTTGGACGTTGAGCGTGATCAAACACTTCAAGGCCGGAGCCCCTTGGGGAACGCTGGCGTTTGACACTGCTGGCAATCTTTACGGTACGGTTTGCTGTGGAGGAAATGCCGTGTTCGAGCTGTCGCCCACAGCAAATGGTGTGTGGACCTACAGAACTCTGCATGTCTTCAAGATAAACACAAGCGATGGGAACGCGCCAAGAGGAGCAGTGTCCTTTGACCTTTCCGGCAACCTCTATGGCACAACGCTCTGGGGCGGAGGCGTTACGACCTGTGTCAACTGTGGCACCGTGTTCAAGTTCAAGCCCGCTCTAGGAGGCAAATGGAGCTACAAAGTCATTTATCGGTTCAAAGGTGGAGCAGATGGAAAGCATCCTAGTACCGGAGTAATCTCAGACCCCACTGGAAACCTTTACGGCACAACACCCGAAGGAGGCAACACAGGATGCACAAACAACGGAGGAGGAGGATGCGGAACTGTCTTCAAGCTCTCCGCGAATTCGAACGGCACTTACAAAGAAACTCGAATACTCGTGTTCACCGGTTCCACGACAGATGGAGGAGCGCCTGAGGGAGGAGTTATTTTCGACCAATCAGGGAACCTTGACGGAACGACCTCAGCCGGAGGTTTGTACAGCATAGGCACAGTATTCCAGCTAACGCCACAAGCTAATCGGTGGAAGGAAACCCTGCTCTATAGCTTCAATCCCAACGTTGATTACGGAGCCCCTAGTACAGGAGTAATTCTTGATCCTTCCGGGAACCTCTACGGTGTAACAGCGGGAGGGGGAAGCGAAGCATACGAAGTTACTCCCTAGTCAGCCGATTCGGGGATGGGCGGACTACGCAGAATCTCTCGTCCTGGCTTGGCTTCTTCGGCAGGAGTGCGATCTCGGCCAGGAGCTTGGCGGTCAGTATGGTCCCTGCCCGCGACATGCGCAATCAGTCTAACGGATCTGTTGACGAAACCAGGCCATTAGACTCATTGATCCGCGCCTCCGTGAGGGGTGCCAGACTTCGCCGCCCGCCGCGCCGCCCGGTTGCCTTTGCGCCCGAAGAAGCAGGCTAGACCGAACAGGTAGCCGAAGTTGTACCAAGCGCCGTTGTTGTGGACCTCGTAGATACCGAGGTCTCTCCGGAACAGCGAGACCATGAAAACAAGAGGCGCAATAAAGCCTTGCCAGAGGCCGAGCCAGAAGCCCGCAACTCCACCGTGCTCGCTGGCCGTTCCTTTGGACGGGTTAGGGCCGGACGCGCATCCGGCCAGAACACCCAGCATCAGGAGGACAACCACAAGCAAGGTCAAAGAGGGTTTCATCGGCAACACCTCCCGCTCAAACGTATTACGAAGCAGGGGCATGAAAAGTCTCAGACGGGCCTGCCGTTCGCGGTCGGCACGGTGGCCTGGAAAGGCATGGATCGTTCGAGTACATTTTTGCAATCCGGCGGTTAAGAAGAAGTGATCCCGCCTGCCGGTTGGCGGACCATCCGCCCCGTACTAACTGCGGCTTCAACGCCTGACCAAGTCCATGCCTGCCAGATGATGACCGAGGTGGCCACAGTTTCGATCGTTGCGAAGAACAGGTACTCAGGAAGAGCGGGCGGCCTGCCCCATCCGACCAGAGGCGGAACGAAGGTCAGGAAACCGTTGACAAGGGTTAGAACGATCCCCGCGATTATATTTGCCAGCCGGTTCGCTCGAAACGGAAGCAGTCGAGACGCCAGAATCATGGCGATGGGTATTTCCATCAAGACCGCTGAACCCATCAGAGCCCATGAGGGGAGAGGCTCGAATGAATTTCCCGAGCCAGCAATAGCGAACAGGGCAACGACGTCCGCATACAGGTAGTTCAATAACGCGAAGATCCACAATACAGACAAGCGCTCCTTGGTATCGTGCATGTTCAACCTCCAACTGTGAATACCTACGGTCTCGCCGCAGAATAAGTTTCCAGGGTTTTCGCTCCCAAAGGGCGAGAGAGAAAACCCCTGGAGGAGAGGTGGTCTTGCGAGTACGCGGTGCACCCGATTCGGTGTCCCCAGGATGACATGGGTTTTGGCGGTGGAATCAGGATCGTGATTCCCTGCGGGGCCTGAGTCTGGTTGTGGGCTTACCCAGGGCTTACGCCCTGGGCTAAGCTGTGCCGCCCCTCCGGGGCTGGATTGCGGCTGCCGCCGGTCTTAGTGGAATCCGGGGAAGGTGCAGAGATCCTTCGTTGGGGGGCGCTCGGGCGCGAGCGACTCCTCGTCTTCAGGACGACATGGGTTTTGGCGGTGGAATCAGGATCGTGATTCCCTGCGGGGCCTGAGTCTGGTTTTTTGCTTACCCAGGGCTTACGCCCTGGGCTAAATTGTGCCGCCCCTCCGGGGCTGGATTGTGGCTGCTGCCGGCTTTAGTGGAATCCGGGGAAGGTGCAGAGATCCTTCGTTGGGGGGCGCTCGGGCGCGAGCGACTCCTCGTCTTCAGGACGACATGGGTTTTGGCGGGTGGAATCAGGATCGTGATTCCCTGCGGGGCCTGAGTCTGGTTTTTTGCTTACCCAGGGCTTACGCCCTGGGCTAAGTTATGTCGCCCCTCCGGGGCTGGATTTGGGCTGCCGCCGGTTTTAGTGGAACCGGAGGTTCGGTCCTTGGTTTTGAATCAACGGTAATGTCCGGGCTTCGCTCGGCGGACAGCCGGGGGCGGCCGTCCCCATGTGATACTGGCTCTGCTTTCGTCAAACGGCCCACGCCATCTCCCCCGAAGACGGCGCAGGCCGCACGATCCGGCGTCCCGCAACGTGCGGAAGCGAAGAACCCACCCCCCTCATTGCTGCGGGTTCCACCTGCCAGTTGGAGACATCCGGAAACTTGGTTAAGTTGGATCAGTCGGCTCGCAGCGTCGCCTGTGCGGAGGAATGCGCGGTAGCCTACGCTGATCGCTTACCTGGAAATTCGGATGTCTTTCAGATCAGGAATGCACAGAGGAGTTCGCGCAGCGGGTTCACATGCCAGTGCGGTGCCAGTGAGACCGATTCGACCGAGGTGCGAATTCCGTCGCCGGCGAGGTCGAACGATCTGGGAAGAACGAATCGAACTTCTACGGGAGGTACGAATTTCACCCATGGAGCAACGGGGATAGTCTGGTTGACCGGAGTGTCGATTTCGTTGAAGGCAGTTTCGGGCAGATCCGTCATGGGCATGACGGAGACACAAGTGACCGCAGCGGCCAGAAGAAGCAGAAACGCCAGTTTACTACGCTTTAACACGCGCGCACTCCAAGTGGGGGAAAGATATCGCGGGGGGAGTTGGTTGTCAAGGAGTTCTTCGACTATTGGAGGTAGTAGTCGGGGCATTTCGGGTAGGTTTTGGGGCTGTGGCGGCGGGTTTTTCGTGTTGGATTCGCCGCGTTTTGTGTTAGGCTATAACTATCCGAAAATATTGTTGAGGCTTCATAGCTGTTGATCCTTGGGTCAACGGGTGGCTGGTTTTGTCTTTGATCCGGGTTCGGAATGGCTGAATCGGCGGGTAAGAAGCGAATTCCTCGACGGCTGACGCCGTCTCGGAATGACAAGAGTGAGCCGGGGAGTGGGGGATCTTTTATGGCAGTGTCGATTGTGTTGGCGGAGTTGACGGGGTTGCGGGAGGATGCGGTGCGGAAGCCGCCGCGTCCGAATCCGAAACGCAGGGGGGAGTTGGCGGAGGCGGCGTTTCTGTTGAAGGCGCAGAGCATGGGTTTTCGCGTGGCCAGGCCTTGGGGGGATAGCGACCGGTACGATTTTATTCTGGATTCAGGAGGGCGGTTGTGGCGGGTCCAGCTTAAGTCGACCGAGGTGTTGCATTCGCGGGGATACGAAGTGCAGCCGATTTATGGAGTTTATGGGAGAGGCAAGAGGGGGTATACGGCTGACGATATCGATGTCCTGGTGGTGCACATCGGGC